>SXGU01570867.1_pt1 | contig 139342 bp, 168 predicted proteins | sample 3174531 | NCBI WGS metagenome assembly SXGU01 (sample SAMN11356863, study PRJNA531348) | freshwater metagenome | isolation source: freshwater sample F1-140 | place: China: Fuxian Lake, Yuxi | collected 2017-12-25
ATAAGTATAACTACATAATAGTAACATTTAAATATATTAAGCGCGTCTCAAAAATATGAACGCAAAAAAAAGAATTCTCGGCGGAGCAATACTCACAGCTTTAGCTGGAACGGGCGCATATTTTTGCAGTAACAACGACGACAAATTACAAACATCTTACGAAAAAACATCCATTGAACAATCAATCAGAGCAGAACAATCCGAACAAGATTTCCTCGACATAATCGCTAAGCCATATCTTGGCGAAAGAACCTTGGAACAAGAAATCGCGAAAGAAACGCCCGCAGAAAAAAAGCCAGAATCCTTAGATGAAAGAGTAAAAAGACTATCCGATTTATTTGAAAAATATTACGTAACCACAAATGAAATACGCAGGAGTTATGATCGTGAAAATCACATAGGAAAAATAAAAACATCAGAGGGAAACGAAATAAAGTATAGCTTAGAAAAAGATAAATTATTCTTTAAATTTACTCCCAAAATGTTATTAGCAATTAAATTCCAATATGATCATGGGCAAATCAATATTGTCCGATGGAGAGTAGAGGAAAAAAACCGAGAAGATGATTTAGTACTATTCCAAGAGTTAAATGGTCCACTAACTGCGCTTAGCCAGACGTATAAGGAAAACTCTTTAGAAACAAAAGAAATAAAATCAAACTCGGAAGTTTCAGGTTTCCTGAGATGGAACGATTTAGTTAGTAACATCATAACGCGACATCCCGAACTATTCAAATAACTATTCACAAGACAATTGAATAATTAAAATTTTAGTTTTGTAATCTTATAATATATTGAGATTAGATGTCTTAAATTTACAGAAAGATAATTAGTAAATGAGATATTCCGCAATATGTTCTATCAACAAGAATATTATCAAAATTCTGTCAACAGACACAATCTTCAACAAATGAAACTAATATGAAAATTCCAAAAACCAGATGATTAAATTATAAATAAATCCTAATTTATAGTTTTAATTGTTCTTCCCAGCTTGACTACCAATGACTGGGACAACAGGTAAGGGACTTGGTGCAGAACCGCATGTACATTCGGTCGCGCTACAAACCTCTTGAGGTTTCTTACAATTATCCTGGCACACATAATTATTCACATTCCAAGTTTTACCAACATTATCGCCTCCAGCGCAATTAAAATTGCAAGGACAAAACTCTCGAGCATTCGCTGGTTGTCCTTGGTTACACCAAGCAACAATTAAAGATTTAGCTGTCTTTTCAATAGCATCTAATTCTTTTTCTAAATCCCAGTCCGCAGGATTAGAGCTAGTCCTATCAGCGTCATCATCTCTATCGGCCGCAGCCTCCAAGCGAGGACCCCATTTTCTAAGATGATTATCTGTATCTATCGGACGATTCGTATTTGGTAGAGCCCAGCACCCACTCACTAAATCTCCAAAATTTTTCAATCTCTTCATAAAATGATCTCTGACATTTTCAGGCATTTCATCAGGTTCAAATTCATCATAAACATCTTCCCCGTTATCCCAGCCATAAAATGAGTGGGTGTGAAAAGCATTAATGTCAACTAAAACTTGAGCATATTGTGCCGGAGTTAAAGGTGGATTCTGCAAAGCCGGCTGTAATTTAACTGAAAAGTCACCAACAAAAAACCCGACGCCCAAAACCAAAATTCCCAAAGCAACCAACGGAATCAAGATTCTATTATTCATCTTCACCATAATAAAATCAAGCAATCAACCTTTTTAAATTTTCAGAAAATATAAAAATATAGGGCCACCAAATCAGCAACTAAAAAGCAATAAAATAAAATATTCTCAAATTCCCCACCCGTTGTCAATCGTCCTTTCGAAACCGCACGCAATGGCCAAAATGGTTTAATTCCTTCAATATTCCAAGCATCCAAAAGCAAGTGAATTCCATAGCCTAAGAAAAATGGGAACGCATAAATCGGCAAGAACCAGGCTAAAATGAAAGTAATAATAAAAGACAAAGTGAAGCTATGAAAAAATCCACGTTTTTTCAAAAACAACTTCAAAGGTGCGAGCAAAAAACCACGTTTTCCCGAAGTCAGATTATCTAAATTAGGCAACAACGTAGCAATTAAAAAAACAACAACAAACGTCGTCTGATGCACGACCTTCGGCAAAAATGAAATCATAAAAAACACCCCCACCGCCAAATGCGTTTTATTAAGCATGATTAAACAAATGAAATATAGTTTAAATTACTTCCTTTCAATCAAATAAATTTTGACAAATTCTTTCAAAACTAAAACCCTCAAGATTATCCCGTTTTGACTTCAAGTTCTTTAATCAACTTATCCATCGCAAAATCCTCAATTCCTTGCACTGAAAACTCAAGCGACTGCGAAAAAGAATTCGTCCTGAATAATCCAGTAAATAATTTCTCTTCTCCGATAATCTCGGCTCGTTTTGAATTCAAAACATCGAGCGAGAAAAGCTCTTCTTGTGAAACATTCAACAATTTTTTTATGTTTTCTCCAAACATGACGGAGCGCATCGTTGCAGTCCCATCATCCAAAACGACATTGAGCAAAACACCTTTTTCGCCAGGATTTTTTTTAGATTCAAAAAATCGCGGTTCAAATGTCTGAACAATAAACGCACGCGCCTGCATCTGAGCATTTTCAGCTGCATCCCTAAACTGCCCGAAAGCAAGTGGTGCGCGCTCTCTCACCGAGTCCATTTTTTCAGAACTAATTTTAATATCTGAAAAAGCCCCTAAACTCAACTCTCCCTTTTTCACACTCGCACCACGAATTTCAATAACATCTCCTTCTTTGATGGAATTTTTCTCAATTAAAGAAATATGATTAACGTCCCATAAAGTAACGCGAACATTAGAAGTCTCATCGCCGAGCATAAAACTCGCAACTTTTCCGCTACGACCATTTTTATTATATTCTCGAACAGGAAATATTCGCGTAACTTTTCCAACTATCGACGCTCGCTTCATTCCATCGTTAAGCTCATTTACTTTACTCCTCTCGTTTTCAAAACTAATCCCAAGTTCAGCTGCAACAATTTGCGCAGCACCCTCGCGCGAAATCAACCCAGACAACTTTGCCTTCTTCGCTTCAGCTTTCCGGTCTATCTCGTCAGCAGAAATTCCCGAATATCTCGCAATCTTCTCGACTAAAACACTATAAGCATCCTTCTCCATAAACAAGCGAGATATTCAAGCTTTAAAAGAATAATGATTATAGAAAGAATAATAAAAAATTCAAAATATTATTTTTTATTTATATTTTAAATATCGAAAAGATAATAATCTTTAAATAATTAAATATCACTCCTCGAACCATGAGAAAAACTAAAAATTTGTTAAAGATAATAGGAGCATCATTAGTTTTAACCGGATGTTGTAATGATTACAATTCTGTAAAAGAGGAAACAAATATAGCTCTTAAAGAGGGAAATGAATTGACGCGACATTATTTCGAAGCTAACCCTGGCCAAATAGCAGAAGAAGAAATGAAGTTCATGCGACAATACAAGCCTATAAACGCAAATTCATATGAATCTTTAATGATAGCAGTGTTATACCACAGCGTGGGTTCAAAACCTCTAGCCCCATATAATTCAGACCTAACAACAGAACAACGCTGGAATAGCCTAGAAGTAGAAAAAAAATTAGCGTTTTACCATAGATTAAAAGAAATCCAGTTGACTAAATAATAATTAATCAAAGCAAACATCCATTAAATATACTCACCGAGATAACCAGCATATCAAAATTTATAAACCCATTTTATTAAAATCATTTATGCCAAACGTCGCAGCAATCATCGTGAAAATAATGCCCGGTTCTCCTAGTTCAAACCTCCGAGAAATAGAAAACAAAGCAAAACACGCAATGGAAAAACAGGGTGCAAAAAACATCACGTTCGAAGAAAGAGAGGTCGCATTCGGCCTTAAATCTATACATATGAAACTCGCAATAGACGAAAGCAAAGGCACAGATTTAGTAGAAAACGAACTAAGCAAAATCCCAGATGTCTCATCAGTAACAATTGAAGATTACCGCAGAGCATTCGGATAAAAACAATATGAATTTAGAAGATTTCGTGAAAAACGGCATGTTAAAACGATTGAATAAAGAAAGAAGATTTTTTGAAGACAGTAGCCCTGAAAAAGAAATTTATTGTATAATTGAATCCAAAGGTGATGAAAATTATGAATTCCTGTATGTGACAAAAAAAGTTGTGACAAAAAACCTCGTGACGGGAAAAGCCGAAAGAATAATAGAGCCGATAACTCCCCATTTAAACGACAACTACGTTGGAACCATAGACAATTTATCAGAAATACTTCTAAAAAGAATGAAAACAATATTAAACTCAAAGCTGCATCGATATTAGCATGTCCTTAACACCCGAACAAGTTCAACAATTAAAAAATCAATTGAAAGAACAAATAGCTAATTTTCCAGAAGAACGAAGAAAGGAAACAGAAGAACATATAGAAAAAATGTCGGACGAAGCAATAGAAGAAATGCTCCAACATCAAAAGACATTACAAAAACCAGTTTACAGAGCAATCATCAATGACGAACTTCCCTCAAAAAAAATAGATGAGAACGAAGAAGCAATAGCAGTCCTAGACATAAAACCAATTTCAAAAGGCCATACAATCATAATTCCAAGAAAAGAAGTCAAAGACACCAAAGACCTCCCAAAGTCCACACACACACTAGCAAAAAAAATCGCGAATGAAATAGAAACAAAACTAAAAGCAAAAAGCGTAGAAATTCAGACGGAATTAAAATTCGGTGAGATCATAATCAATATAATCCCCGTTTACGACAAATCCCTTTCATTAAATTCTCCGAGGCAAGAAACTCCAGAACCACAATTAGCAGAAATCCAAGCCATCCTCAAATCAAAACCAAAAGAAAAAGTAGCCGAACCTGAAAAAGAAACGAAAGAAACGATAACTATTCCAAAATTAAAAAGAAGAATTCCTTAATGTCCAGAATATAAAAGCCAGCAAAGCAATCAAAAACGCAGGCGCGAACGGCACGCCAGATTTTATCAAAACCTTTTTTCCAGCGCGACGCAATAATAAAATTTCTTCAATACTCAAGCCATGCACCGTTTTCTTGATGATTTTCCGTCCAATACGCACGTCGGAAACAAGCCAATCACCTTCAGTCAATTTTTCAGGCGCAGTTAATTTTATCATACACGCTTGCTCAACCGCGCGCGCGTGAAAATAAACTAACGGAAAAACCAAAACGAGCCAAGAATAAATTCTAAAAATATCTCCAACAAAAAACAAAAAGGCAAATATCAAAAGACAGCCATAAACCGCAAATCGATATTTTTTGAATTCCGAAACAAAAGCTTTTCTAAATGAGCTAAAATCACGCGCGATTAAAAACAAACTGTAAATCAAAGTGTAAAAAATTCCCGCGCTGAAAAGCAAAATAATAAATCCGAATCCATAAAACCCAAGACTACTAAACGAGCTATATGGAAAAATTCCCCCGAGCCCAAAAAGTAGTTTAGCATCTCCGCCAGCAAAAACGCCAAGATAATAAAACAAATATCCAAACGCGACAAAAATCAAAATACCGAAAACGCCATAAGCGAAAAATCTCCAATCGTTAACGAATATAGCAAAAAAAGCACGATACGCCAACACGAAAGCAATCAGCGAAAAAGTAACCCAGTTAGCAATCTCTCTGCTTCGCAAGTCCTGCACAACGGCAAAGACAATCCACACCAACGCAACCCCAAACAAAAATGAATACTCGCTCATAGGAGTTACAAAAAGAGTAAGTTTATTAACTTTTTTTCCAAATAATCTCATGGAAAAAGAGCAGATAAGAAAATATCTCGTAGTCGGCACCATCTTAATCCTCGTATTCCTTTCATTTACAATAATCAAAAGTTACCTAATCTGGTTAATGAGCGCATTCATTCTCGCATATCTTTTCTACCCAATGAATAAATTCTTTGAAAGAAAAATGTCCAAAACACTATCTGCCACACTCACCGTAATAATTATTCTCCTAATTATTCTATTACCCTTAAGCGCAATAGTTGCTGAATTAGCTTCACAAGTATCCTCGGCAATTCAAGATCCGATAACGAGTAAAAATTTAGAGAATCTGTCGGCAAAAATTCTAGAAAAATACAATCTAGACCTAAACGAAATAGCAAAGAGAATATTGGAATTCCTCGTGCCAGCCCTAACAAAATTAACACTCTCCGCACTTACAGCAATCGTCGGTATGACTGTTATGGTTTTCGCAATGTTCTACATGTTGATCGAATGGGAAAATCTCACGCTGAAAATAAAAAGAATAATTCCTCTCCGAAATAAAGAACGTCTGATAACTAACCTAGCTCAATCTACAAAACAAATTATGGAGGGCACGGTTTTGATAGCCATAATTGAGTTTGCGCTCGCCGCGTTGGGTTTCGGACTCGCCGGCTCTAAAATTTTCCTCCTCCTTGCAACAATCACCGCATTGCTAGCATTTATGCCAGGCGGTCCGGGAATGATTTGGATTCCTTTTATGATTGTGGAACTATTCCAGAAAGATTTCCTCGGCGCGGGAATTATACTTGCATTCGGACTACTAATTTCAGTTTACGTAGACACGATATTCCGCGCAGAAGTCGCTGGCAAAAACGCGCGAATCCATCCACTTCTCGCACTCCTCGGAGTCCTCGGTGGCGCGCCGCTCTTCGGAATCTTAGGAATAGTCATCGGCCCACTCCTCCTTAGCTACACAATAGAAATCGTAAAGGAATTTATCCACGACGAAGAATAATCTAAAAATAAATCCGCAAAAATTTACCTAAGATGTTTTATTTTCTCGCGTCCTAAATTGTCCACCCTTCTTGTATTTGTTATATCCTCGCTGTTTCCTCTTGTCATTTTTACTTTTCCTCTTGCCAGCAAAACCATAATCATCACTCATAGAATCCAATACAAACTAAACTATAAAAACCTCACGCAGCAGGGCAGGCAAAATTCGCACAAGACAACTGACACGAAACTCCTAAAGTTGGATCAGTGCACGATACGGCTTTGCCGTTATCCAATGTAAACTTATCACAACAATAAGTAAGTTTATTCTCTGTTGTACAAGCAATACTACAAGCATCTTTAGCAGCCGCAATATTAACTGCACCAACTATTGGTTCAGTACTCTTATTCCACAAACCGAACGCTTTGGTAATTAAAAAAACGAGCGCAGTCAAAACAATCAACGCGACAATTATCAATACGATAGTTGACAACCCCATCTCGAAACCTCTTCTTTTCATAAACAAAATAATTTAACCAACTATTTAAACATTCCCCTCGTTTGACATCAAAATTGAAATAAATATTCAGCCATAGTTCGAAGCTAATTTCTCAAATAAAAATCGTAAAATTTACAATTTAATTCAAGTATTACCAAAAATCCCAGATTCAGTTATTTAGCTTCAGGAAATATTACCTTACAGGTCTGACCAGAGTTTACTTTAACATTAGCTTTCTTTCCCGTAGCAATCCCCTCGCACGCTTTTTTCTTAAAATTAGCCGTAGGATCTTCACAAAATGCAGTCATCTCTGAAGGAACAACTACTGATTTTTTCAATTCAGCTTGAATAAGTGGATGTTCACAATTAACAAGTTCATCCTCTCCAGAAATATCGAGTAATTTATACGTACAAAAATCAATACTCAAACCAGCTTGAATGTATCCCTCGCAAAATTTGGAAAGAGCCTGAACGTTCGAAGGAGCCTGTTCAAAAATATTGAAAAAGAAATCAGTCCCTTTAGTAAAACCAACAATCAATAAGACGAGCACGACAAGACCCAAAATAATCAAAATAACCGTCGTAATAGTCACGTCACCCTTTCTATTCATCAAACTCTTCATACCAAATACAATATTAAATTGTTTATAAACTTTACCGACAAAGAAATAAAGTAAAATTATCCCATACTCAAATAATCAATCTTCTCTTTGTTAAACTTTGAAACTATATTGAACCTATAATCTATAGAACTAACACTCCGTCCGTTTTTCCCAGTATTCACAGAGAAAAATAAATCAGTTAAAGATAACAAGTAATTTTCTTCATCGCCAAAGTTCTCAACGGTAAATTTCCCGTCAACAATCTTAGCAAAAACATTATCTTTAACTATTTTAATAGATTTATCGTCGGTCTTTTGGAAATAATCCTTTCCAGCTTCAACAATAGTTAGTTCCCGTAATTTAGTTTTGAAAGTTTCCTTAAAATTTTCAGAATCTTTAGATTGTCGAAGAGATTCCAAGATAAGAGTCTCGATATAACGAGAGGCAATATTTCTCACATCCCACATTTCGGCAGACAATCCATTGAGTTCAGCATGAAGCGAGGCCACATCATCTTTAAATCCGTAAAAAGAATACAGCGCAACTCCAACAAGCAACAAAGTTCCAAAAACCATTAAAATCGTCCCGATGTGTCCTCGACGATTCATTTGGATTCCTCCGGAAGGACATATAGTGTGACATGAGAATTCAGTCTCACACACAAAGTTTTTCTTTGAATGGTTTTATCATCAAGAGAAAAAATACTATGAAATTTATCAGGCATTACGGCTGACTCTTTCAAATCTTCAGAGTTAGAAGCAAAAATAGTATATGACGACGGAGTCTGTTCAAGTTTAGTGCTACCCATAGCTTCAACAAGAGCAAACTTTCCGCGCGAACTAATAGAAGAGAAAGTAAATTCATAAAGCTCACGATAGCCCATTTGAATCATCGGTTTAGGACAACTCTTTTTTATTAATTCCTCGACACTATATTCTACTGACTCGGGAGTTACAATAGTTTTCAAAAAAGTATCAATCAAACTATGTTTTCCACTGGATTGTTCCGGAAGATTAGTCTTGATGTGTTCTTTTACAGATGGAGCATCTGCATAAATAGGCATAGGTTCAGCAGAAGTATCCGCCAAATCCTTACCCATTAATCCAGAAAGAATCACAAAAAACAACATAATCACAAAAATAAAAATTAACGACGGAAAACTAGTAATTATCTGCCCTATTTGTCCACGATTATTCATACGGCAACTCTCCTCGAGTTTTGAGCGCTTGCAGTCAAAACACAAATTTCATCAGTACAATATGTAACACACAAAGGCATATCTAATTTTTTAAACCGCTCATCAAAATCACATTTTATTTTCTGATCATAAACTCCTGAAAAAAACTCTTCTCCCTTCGAGTTATTTATTAAAATTAAATAATTATTGTTCTCTAAAACTCCTTTATTAATATGGCATTTTTTAAAAAAAGCATCTGTTTCCGTAAAAATTACTTTAATCAATTCTTCATCCACGCATCGTTTTACAGAATCCATCAATGAACGAGCGTCAAGATTGCGCATGTCCGTTCCCTTTCCAAAAAAAGAAATAACTCCGCTATAAATCCCGCCAGCAATTAACACAATCATTAAAAAATAAATGAGATACATTGTTCCAGACCCCAATACTTGCCCCAATTTGTTCATGTTTTCTGCGCCCCCGTTATTTCGAATGTAAATTGACTCGTCTTTGAGTTCCCCGAAAGAAGCTCAACACGCCAATTAGAAATAATCACATCGTTGAAAAAAGCAAAACTCGTCCCAGTATTCAATCTCGTGCTTACAATTATTTTATGATTCACGTTATCTACAATAATCATATCCCTCACGTGTTTCCCATTTTTAACAGCAAGACCTGCGAGTTTCGTGACATCGACTGCCAATTTTTCCCCAGGCACAGCATTATTTATCATCGCAACAATTTCCTTAGCGTAAAAATCTTCCATAAATGCCGAACCGTTCGACTGAGAAAGAACAAACCAAAACATTATCGCGAAAAAAAAGACAAAAATCACTAAATGAATTATTGTATCCATCGCGATAGTCGTGTCACCTTTTTTATTCATATTACGATTTACAAAATACATAGTTAAATCTCCGATTCAACGCGTCCATCTTCATAAACGCATTGAAATAAAACTCCGGATGTATCCAACCCGACAAGTTTTGTGAATAAATTGTAACGAGGATTATTCGCCGTTTGAGAGAAAGTATTCGCATCATTAAATAAACCATAATCGTAAGTTACCGAATATGAAGAAACACCTTTATTCAAATTAAGAGGAATAAGAGATTTACCCATAAACGGAAGACAAAATGCTTTAAAGCTCCCCCTATAAAGTCTATCTTTTCCCGATTTTGCGCCAGTTCTTACGTCAGTCTCAGCAGAGCGGATAACGTCTTCCGTCAAAATAGATGTAACTTTAATTTCTCTATCCATCTTTCTACAAAATCCCTGCTCCTGACAATTCGTCGCGCTAGGTGAACCTTCACAAATGCATAAACAGTGGTCATCTAAAAAGCATTTATCCGGTCTAAGAATATCTTGTCCCGTAGAAGTTTTTTCATCCCGATTAAATGCAACAAGAAACCAGTTATCGATACCCCTCATAAAAAAAGTATTATTCTCTCCATCTCTAAGAATATCCATCTTTCCCTTCAAATCGTTAATAAATGACTGTGCGTTTTGCTCTTCCAATCCAACAAAACTATTGTAAATTTTAACACCTAAAAAAGCAAGACCGACTATTCCAATAACTGCAAGAATAATACCCAAAAAATTATTCGTGAGTCCTCGATTGTAAGCAATCATAAGTTTCCTTCAATTCCTCCACTACAAAGTGTATTAACATTATCCGCACTCCAATCCATCAGTTTAACAAATGAACATCCCCTAACTTCCTTTTCTTTGTCATTTGATTCAAGAGAACCGCAAACTGCCGCAGAGAGTGCCTGATTCGCGACAGTTACACTTTCAGCTCGGTAAGCGAGCGTCGTAGAAACTGCTCCAAGAGCCACGAGTTCAATAGCGAATTTCCCAATCTTCGCGAACGGAGTGAAAGTCAATATAGTATTAGCTGCACCCCCCAAACTTACACCTCCTACAACTCCCCCTTTCCGCAAAGTTTTCCAAAAAACATCGCTCGGCTCTTCACTACTAACTTTCATTTGAGCAAAAACAATAGCCATCTGACGAGAAGCTACTGGAAGAGGTCGACTACTAAAATATTCCCTAATCTTAGCATCGTCATTCAAGTCTGACGGAATATCTTCTCCCGAGGGAATCTTCGATTTCAGAAAATCCCTAATCTGGTCAATTTCCGCAGAAGACAAATCTTTTTTACCATATGATTGTACCAAAATATTATTATTCACTTTTGGGTCTTTCATCAAACCACTACCCACACCTTCATCCGTAAACGTTTGCAAATAAGTCAATCTACTCCCGGGAACTTTTTCCTGACTAAAAAATGAATTGAAATCTATCTGTGCCAAAACTTCATTGTTATTCTTAGAATTCTCTGCACTAAAGAAATCATCTGAAAACGCAACCCTCGAACAAACGATACAATGGGGCGCAAGTTCTTTCGCAGTCAAACCCAGAGTGTTAAAAATTCCTTTTGCTTGTGTCAAATCTATCCCACCACCCGTGCCCCAAATATCCAACTTTCCCTGCCCAGTCATCGCCCAACAATCAAACATGGCATTCGCAACTTCTCTTTGAATTATACCTGCAGATTCTTTTTGATGCGAAGGGTTATCGTCAACGACTACCTCAACTTCTCTCACGTTCGTTTCTCCGGCGAATTGTTTACAATTACTCTTTTCAGAACCACCAATTTTTTTTAGAAAACTTGTCTTAGGCGTTAGGCAAATTTTTTCAGTGAAGCAATTCAAAGGTGCAGCAGTTTCAATAAATCCGGAAATTGTTGCCCGAGATAAAACTGAAATCTTACACAATTCTCGTTCGCTCAATTCCTTATTATCGAAAACCCCGAAGAGAAACAACGCAGCTAAAACAAATCCCAAAATAGCCAAAACAAGCAGAGCAATCTGCTCCGGAGCCATCGCCCCCCTCTTAAACAACACCATAACCTAAATCAAAATCAAAAGTTTATAACTTTAACGAATGTTCAGCTTCTTAAACAAAAACCAGACAGAAAATCCGGCGAGCACAATAAATAATATCCACAAAAGCAAATCCGTCAAACTTTTCCCAGCAATTCCCTTTTTACCAATCATGTAGCCCTCAAAGTTTTATGCGAGATATCTGCCCGATTAATTTTTTTAAATCCATTAGGATAAACATAAACGTCTGCCGGCGAATAACTAAAATCAAAGATATTTTTTCCATGCATAAAATCAAGAGCGGGAGCGTTTCCTTCAAAAACGGCATCCAGACCGAAGCCATATCTTATAGAAATAATTCCTTCAAGACTAACTTCACCCACTTGCCTCGTACCTAAAATCACTTTACTATCGAAGATTTTAACATTTTGTTTAACTTTATAATTATTCATCAAAATTAAATTATCATTCTCTAAAACGAAAAAATATTCAGGCATATCAGCACGATAGTTAGATATAGGAATTGGAGGAGACTTTAGATGCGTATTGTATTCATCTAAAATCGCATAAACAAAATTATCAGACACGAAAAAGTCATTGTTAAGTCCTCTTTCAGTATTTTTATCAAAGATGGCATTAATATTCTTGACCAAAACTCTATCCAAATTTATTTCTTTATTTTCAACATAAACGTGGACGTCATAAGCTTCTACCTTATTGTTTAAAGCGGCAACATTTCCAGAAGATCTGACGACCGCAAGTTCAGCAAGTCCTGCATAAAAGTCATCCTCTTTGTCAAGATGGTACTTCAAAGGAATTTTGCCATCTTCGGAAGACCTCAGATATTTTGAAGGGTTCATTATCTGTTTATTCCAATCTGTCTTTGAAGACTCATAATACCATGCAAGAAGAGACTTACCCTGCGGAATAATCCACCAGATTTTCGAATTAGTTCCATCCTCAATAAACTTTATTTGGACAGTCGCAGTATTTATCAAATTACTTCTGTCAATATCTTTGAAAGATTCAATCTTAAAACAACCATCACCATATTTTTCTTCTGTTCCCGATTCAACTGGTTTAGATAAGTCAACAAAAATATATTCATCAATCTTCCTAACTAAATATTTAGAATCTTCATTAACTAATGGTGGAGATAATTGTGAATTCTTAAAAATAATTTTCAAAGGTAGAAACTTCTCACAAGATTTACCAGCAAAAATAGAATCTCTCCAATAGATTATTTTTTCTAATTTTTGAGAGTCAGATTCAATTTTTAGAACATTATAAAAATTATGACTTTCGACTGAAGACAGGGAAGAAATTCCTTCATAATCTAAACTATCTGTGTAACTCAAATGAGCACTTTCGCCAAGCGTTGGTCCAGCAAATCCATTTTTAGTAAGAGAAGAAATTTTGGCCTTGCCGACTTCTTGCGAAAAACCAACATCCCAATATCTCCAAAGGTTCACGTCAATAGAAAAAGTTTCCGGCTTTCGAGGAGTGTTTCTATAAAACTGGAGTATCTGGTTTTTAACTTCGTTCGGATTGAACTGGTAAACATCTAAAACAAAATCTGCGTCTGATTTAATTTTCACCCATTTCTCTCCAGTAAAATATTCCAAATCTCCTTTGTCTAAATTCAATCCAATCATACTTGCTCCAGAAGGGACACCTTTCTCAAATCCTAAAAAACTTACAAGTGTCGTAAAAAACTCAAATTTTTTCCACACACCCGACAAAACAATTACTAAAACCAATACAGCAACAACTGCGAAAACCCAAATTGTTCTTATATCAGCCCGTCTGGATTTCATCCTCCAAATCTCCCAATTCTCTGAAAAAATTCAAGTATGGAATCGCCTTTACCCTTAAAAGCGACGTAAAGAACTACAATCAATGCCAAAACTCCGAGAGTAATTAACCACGGAATTAATTCATCAAAAACAAGTTCCCCTCTTTTTTTCATAAATCTAAACGAGCAGAAGACAATATAAATTTAACCCCTAAACTTCCCCCATTGAATCCAAGCAATTCTCGCTTTCAGTCCGATAAAACACAAATCGTCAATTATTAACACTCATTGGGTAAATAAAATATTAACATTTAATAACATTCAAAACTTCGTTAAACTAAGAGGCGCATGGCAACAACCGACGAAATAATTAGAAAGTATTCTCAAAAAATAGAGTCTCAAATAAAACAGTCGGATGACACAATCGGATATTCGAAAGAATATCAAGAATTCAAGCAAGAAATGCTACCCCAGATTTCAAAATATAAACGCTGGGCAGATTCTCTCGGAAATATAATAAAACTAAAAATTTCAGAAAAAGACCGAACTAAAATTCAGAGATATCTTGACATAGCCCATTTAGACGTTGACGCCTCACAAGCCATCTCTCTATCATTAATTGCGATGCTCGGCACAATATTTATTACGATGATGGCAATCCTAGCTATCGTCTTCCTCGGAAACAAATTCCCAACATTACTCACGTTTTTAGGATTTGCATTGAGCGGATTCGTCTACTCTTATATTTATACGATGCCAAAAAGACTAGCAAATATCTGGCGTCTCAAAACTTCATCGCAGATGGTGCCGGCAGTCCTTTATGTAGTAATTTATATGAAACACACATCGAATTTGGAAAGAGCGATTCAGTTCACATCGGAGCATCTGGAAATTCCACTCGCACTGGACTTCAAAAAAATAATCTACGACGTGGAAATCGGAAAATATTCTAACATAAAACAATCGCTAGATAATTATTTGGAAACTTGGCACGACTACTCTCCTGAATTCATAGAATCATTTCATTTAGTAGAGTCAAGTTTATTTGAACCATCAGATGCACAAAGAGTCAAAACTTTGGAAAAGGCAATGCAAGTTATTCTCGACGGAATTTATGACAAAATGCTCACTTATTCGCGAGAAATCCGCTCACCTTTAACAAACATCTACATGCTCGGAATAATTCTTCCCACATTAGCTTTGGCACTCTTACCATTAGCCGCAGTTCTCATCGCCGGCAGTTTCAAAGCATATCATGTTTTCATACTCTTCAACTTGATTGTGCCATTAGGAGTTTATTTCATGACTTCGGAAGTTTTGTTAAAACGCCCCGGAGGTTACGGAGAAACATCAATCTTGGAAAAAAACCCACTCTATCCAAAATATATTTCAAATACGCCTTGGATAACTTCCGCACTTATCTGCATCCCAATTTTTATTATCGGACTCACACCATTTCTATTTCAAGTTGATGGGATAACAAACTTGCTAAATCTAAAAAATGATTACACTTTCGGCGAAGTTGGACTACCATTTTTTGAAGACCAATACTTTTTTGATTTCAAAGAAGTCGGCGGAAAAACTGTCGGCCCATTTGGTATTCTTGGAATGGCACTAAGTTTCTTCATCCCATTATCAGTAGCATTATATTTCGGAATTGCCTATAAGTTGAAAACTCGCGAGCTGATAAAGGCGCGAAATGAAACCAAAGAACTAGAACACGAATTCACAAACACACTCTTCCAATTAGGAAATAGATTAGGTGACGGAGTGCCAGCAGAAATAGTTTTCTCAAAAGTTTCTGAATCAACGCAAGGCCAAAAAACACAAAGCTTTTTCGCATTAGTGAATCAAAACATTCAGCAGTTCGGTATGCCCGTCGAGCAAGCGATATTCAACAATCAACGTGGCGCAATAATCTATTATCCGTCAGCAGTTATCTCTACATCGATGAAAATTCTCGTCGAGTCAGTAAAGAAAGGACTCCAAATCGCAGCCCATTCAATGATGTCAATTTCGGATTACGTAAAAAACATTAAAAAAATAAATGACAGATTAAGAGACCTCTTAGCAGAAATAGTTTCGGACATGCGTTCAAACATGGTCTTCCTCGCACCACTACTTTCAGGAATAATCATCGGACTAACTTCAATGATAGCAATAATCCTCAACAAACTCAAAGGACTTTCCGACCTAACTAGTGGCGGTGCCGAAATTCCCGGCGTCGGTTCAATAGGAAATATCGTAAATTTATTCGACATCTCGAGCATAATCCCACCTTATTACGTCCAAATCGCAATCGGAATTTATCTTGTAGAAATAATTTTCATACTTACGGGCACGCTCGTGACTGTTGACGCTGGAGAAGACAAACTTCAAGAAAAATATGAGCTGGCAAAAAATCTCAAACGTGGAATCTTATTGTATCTCATAACTGCCGTATTCAGCACTCTCGCGCTAACAGGCTTAGCGTCAATAGCTCTAAGTGGCCTCGGCGGATAAAAATTATACACATCTAATCGAGATACATAAAAAGTCGAGACAAATTAAAAATATTTAAATAAAAAATTAAAATTTCCTAATCTGTCCACCAAGCCAATTTCGCCATTCTGGAAAAACTCTGTCAGAAACCGGCAACCCAATTTCAGCAGTTACCTTCTCACTGATGCGATGAAACATATCGTTACTCAAAGAATTAAATCGCGACTCCATTAATTCAGGCATCTGAGTCTTTCGTGCAACGTCAACAATTTCTTGTTTTATCTTCGCACGAAGCAAAATATTATCCCAGACCGCATCCCAGTTTCCAGCCCAACCCTTGACACTTCCCGCAATCGCTTTGATAATTTCAGAATCGCCATTCATCAAGTCATCTGTCGGCTCAAGTTCATCCTTCTCAACATTATATCGCATAAGGTCAACGAATCCTTTTTCTTCAGCCGGATCTTTAGTCCAATGTTTTCTTACTTCAGCTAACTGAACCATTCGTTTTTTGTAATGTAATCCGTCAGGCGAGCGAATTGGATTAGCTACCGCGACAATGTCGGTTGCCTTAAAGCTCGTCACTGGAACTCCTAAATCATTAACGACTCTATCGAAAACACCGTATGGTGAAGCGCCGTGAATCGTCCCTGCGACGACATTTGCCAGAGCTCCAACTCGCATCGCTTCATAAAGTGCCTTCGCTTCCGAACTCCTAACTTCTCCGACGATTAACGCGCTGTCGCCCAAACGCAAAGAAGTCCTTATTCCCTCGGCTGCCTCAACTTCCGTCGTCGATTCAAGCAAAGCACTACGCACTTTCATCCGTTGAATGTTATATCCAAGCTTGCGCAAAGAATCCACTGGCAATTCCAAAGTGTCTTCAATTACCAACGTCCGAACAGATGGGACTATTTCCAACATCACACTCCCAAGCAAAGACGTTTTTCCGGAACTTCTAGTTCCGGCAATCAACAAAGTTCTATTCCCGTCAATCAAAAAACTAAGCAAACCGGCAGCAAAACTGTTAATCATTTTATTTTCAATAAATAGAGGTAATGTCCAAGGATCGTCTCTGTGTCTGCGTAAAGCATATGCAACTCCCGTCGGTGAAAGTGGTCGTTGAATCGCCGCAACTCTCGCACGAATTTTTCCAAAAAATAAATCAGTATCTAAAATAGGATTTGCTTCATCTAAAGGTCGACCAGATTGAAGTCGCAATTTCGCAGCCCACGAATCCGCATCTTCATACGAAGGCAAAATGTTAGTCACGCAATCACCATACTTTCCATGTCTAACAAAAATCGGATTCTGCCCGACAGGTGAATTCAAAAAAACATCTTGTAAATTTGTGTCAAGAAGCAAAATTTCAATCGGTCCAAAACCAATTGTCTGTCGAACTAAAATCCTCGCTAACTTGGTAAGCTCACGATAATTCAAATTTATTTGCTTAGTTTGTGCCAATTCGGAAATCAAATCTCTCGCGATATTAAAAAACAAACTCCGGACTTTTTCTGGGTCAGTGAGCTCATCAGATTTCGGCTCATGTTGCAACAAAACATTCTTTCCCAAATTTAGAAGAAGATGGTGTTCCTCACTCAAAGTATACTCTGGAGGCATTATATGATAAAGATATTTCGCATCACCGGGTACATTCAAAATAGTAACAGTTATTTTTTCAGTATCGTCGCGAATTTCGTATTGATCCAGAAGTTCACCATTTTCCGGCAACTGCGCAACAAGACGAGTAAACGTAAAGTTTGGCAAAATGTTCGGCCTGAAAACAGAATCATAAACACTCCTGTCCCCAATAGCGTAAGTTTCAACAACATCTGCAAGCGAAGAAATCAACTTCGTCCTTCCGAGCAAATCTTTGAATCTATTGAGTCCGCGAAGATAGGTCTCAAAATGCGGAACGGCATTCATAGGATAATTTAATTTATATTTTGAAATGCGTCTTATTAATTCCAAATAGCACGCAACCGGATCTTGTTTCAATAAAGAAATAAGATAAGTCAACTCACGCGGAGCAAATTCAATATCTGCGAAAAGCCCCAATTTATCCGGCGCGAGAATCCGATCTTGTTGCAAAAGAAAATTATAAAGTTGCGCAATCTCTGTAAGCAGAGAAATTTGTTCAAATGGATAATTGTAATTCCGTTGTTGTACGAAAACAATACGAGCAACTTCAGGATTTTCAATAAGGGCATCAACCGTCCGAGTCATTACTTCTGCAGACTCTGCCAGCGAAGGTGTAAAAGCAGCTCCGAGATAATTTATATATAAAATACTCTCTCCCTCTTTTCTCTGCAGCTCTGTTGAATATAGTGCTGCATTCAACTTAAACACCATGTTCAAAAAACATCTACTGACGTTAAATAGTTATCTGTAACAAAAAATTATTCAGAGTATAATCAAGAAATATTATCGAACTAAACTCGCAGAAGGTAGAAGAGAACTGTAGGTAACATCAAACAACCCATCAAATTTATTTTTCTGATATTTGAATAAGTTGCGAAAATACCAAGTGCGGAACCCGTAACAAAAATTACGAGCCCAAGAGGATTTGTAAAAATTATTAAAACTATCAAGAGAACTGCGAACATCATCAGTGAGAGCAAATGATATTTTATTTTGTTCAATTTCTGCGCAAAAAATCTAGCTAAATGAATCGCGAAAAATGAAGCAAAAATTATTGTTGCAATTGCCACAAGTATTATAATTATCAGATGTTTTGCAGTTAATTCTGGAATTATTTCTTGAATCGCCGCGGCCGCACCAGTTCGTGTTTTGCTTATTGAGTATAAGGTTGCAAAACTTAAAACCATGACAGTCGTGTTGATTGCGCCAAGCATTATCAAAAATCCCCTTTTATCTTGATTAGTTATTTCTGAACCAATTGCTGCCGCGTGTCCAGAACCGATTGCAGGAAGAAAAGAACATAACGGAGATGAAATAGCTGCACCAATTGTCGCCCCCACAATTTCATTTCTTTCAAATTTTACAGATTTAGTATATTTTTGTCGAGGAATTTTAGTTTTTTGCATTATGCTCAATATTAAACCAGACCCTCCAAACAATCCAGAAAGTAACGGCAACAATGGCTCTTGAATCGGAAGATTAAATGACACATAACCAAGAAAACCAGATAAAAACCAGACCGACAGCGAAGTATAAAAATATTTTTCTCTAAATATCGCATAAAAAGAAATAATCAACAAAATGAAAGGAATAAACATTTTAATTGATTCAACTATTTTCGGAACGAGTATCACGAAAAAAGGAGTTATCACAATAATGAGCGGAATAGATATTTTCGCGCCGAGAGTCGTCGCCATAACTGCCTCAATTCCTCTACCTTCGTTTAGCATATCGTGTCCAGGAAGCGTCGCCATGAACGATTCGCCGTCAGTCGCACCAGTAAAAATCGAAGGGATGAAATCAATAATTGTATGAGTCAATGCAAGAACGACAACAAATACGATTAAGATTATCGGTTGTAACGAAAGCGACGGAATCAAAGTGATGAGAATTGCCGTGACAGTATTATTGTGAATCCCTGGCGTGAGTCCTGTGAGAATCCCCAATAAAATTGCGGCGAATCCGCTCAAAATCAAAGCTATCAGCATGCAACTTAATAATCAAGAGTTATATAATTTTTACGTTCAACTCTGCGAAGGATATTCTTCCAAATTTGTGTAAATCGGTCCATTGAGTTTTAAAACGGACTCTTTTAATTGGATTTTATTTTCCGTCCACGAAATCTGCGGAAGTTTGAGATGCCGAATATATTCTTTAGCATATTTCAAGTCTTTGATATATTTTACTCTCGCAATCGTTAGATGGGACATAAATTTTTCTTCTGGTTTAAATAAATCTTTGAGAACCTCATCAACTTGTTTTTGAATTTTTGCCACATCGCCAAGAACTTTTATCCAAATTATACGAGGCATATTTTTATAGCTGAATGCTCCGACGTGTCCGAGTTTTAATTTCAAAGGCTCAAATTGAAGAGTTCTTAATCTTATCTTCACTTTTTCCAAAGTGTCTTCATCTATTTCGCCAAGAAATTTCAAAGTAAGATGCATATTTTCAAGTTCTATTGATTTTCCTACGAATTGAAGACTTTTTTTTAACTGTTCCTGCATTCTCGCAACTTCCTTGATTACTTCGTCAGAAACAGCTATCGAGATGAAAACTCTTTTTGATTCAGCCATGTTTTGGAAGCACTGCTGCAGTGCTATACTCTCGAGTTAAATTTTCCGCCAAAGATTTAACCTCTGCCAAAGTAACACTATTGAGAAAATTCTCATAATCATAATATTCCTGAGCATTGCCAGTACTAATTTCTGCAAATATGAGATGATGCATCGAATTGATGCTTTCTTCCGTAGCAACTCTGCGCAAGCCAATCAATCGTTGTTTCGATTCAGCTAATTCCAAAGATGTCATTTTTTGAACATCTTTAATTCCCTGCAAAATCATTTTTTTGACTTTCGGAATCGCTTCCCGCGTCGTGCCGACGTAAATACTATAATAGCTATAATTTTTTTCGCGTTCTATTGAACCACGAACCGTGTAAGCAAGTCCATGTTTTTCACGAATCTCTAACCAAAGTTTACTCGACATACCACCAGTAAGATAAGCATTGATAATTTCAAGAACATATTGTTGTTTTTGTTCAAGAGGTGCGTGAGTCGCCCAAACAAATTGAGCCTGATCAACACCGGGGCGCTCCTCAACTAAATCTTTATTCTGTTTTTTTATCGGTAAAGAAGTGTAATGTTTTGACTTTGAAACAAAATCTTTTTCCAAACGCGCGCACACTTTTTTTATATCTGCTTTTCCCACGACAGTAACAATAAATTTTTCAGGATCATATTTTTCTTCAAAGATATGAACTATTTTTTCTCGAGTCAGCGCACTCACGGTTTTCGCTGAACCAATTATCCCATCCCCAAATGGTGGCTGATATAATGTTTGCTCTATCAATTCGTAAACATGACGTTCCGGATCGTCATGAAATACTTTTATCTCTTCCAAAACTACCTTTTTTTCTTTTTCCAATTTTTCAGGATTAAAGGTTGGATTCTTGAGTATATCGTGTAAAATATCCATGCCAATTTCCAAATGTTCCGACGGCAATTTACACCAATACGTAGTGAAATCTTGTGTAGTGAAGGCATTTAGAATGCCTCCGCGCTTCTCTATCTGTTTTGATAACTCTTCCTGAGATTTTGTTTTTGTCCCAGTAAATAAAAGATGTTCAAATAAATGTGCAACACCTTTGATATCAGAATTTTCGTGAGCCCCTCCAAAAGGATTTGAAACACTATAACAAACCAACGGCAACTCGCGCTCCTCAAAAAGAACAGTTATCCCGTTTTTCAGTTTAAATTTTTGAAATTCCATATCTTATTTATGAGACAATAGATTATAAAGATTATTGATTTAAATAATTTAGAAACCTTATTAAGCCGTATATCTACTTTGAAAATATGCCAATAAACGCAGGTTACGAATATTTTAACGCAGAAAAGAAGTATTTAGCTGCGCAAACACTTGAAGAAAAAATAGCGGGATTAAAGGAGATGATTAAGACTGCTCCAAAACACAAAGGAACAGAAAACCTGCTCTCCGAATTAAAAACGCGTTTGAAAAAATTCACGGAAAAAGCAGAAAAAACAGCATCAGTAGGAAAAGGAAAAAAGGGAATTAGAAAAGAAGGTTTTCAAGTTATTATTGTTGGGCTCGTGAATTCGGGAAAGTCCTCCATCCTGTCTAAACTAACCAACGCGTCTCCAATTATTTCCACATCTCCTTTCACAACGAGAGACCCCCAAATAGGCACAATGCATTACGAAGGCGTCAGTGCCCAAATCGTAGATTTACCTGCTGTAAACGGCAAAGACTTCGATTTTAGCTTGTTACATACAGCTAATTGCGTTTTAATTGTTCTCGAAAAAATAGGCGATTATTCTTACTTTGAAAAGTTTATTGAACGAGCTTCCGGTGCGAAGATTTTTGTGTTTAACAAAACAGATTTATCTGATACCAATACATTCAGAAAACTAGAAGCGCAACTACGTTCAAAAAGGCTCGATTTTGTTTTAGTTTCCGCTTTGAAAGGAACAGGGTTTGAACAATTAAAGAAAAGAATTTTTGAGCACATGCACGTCATCCGTATATATACAAAAGAACCTGGAAAGGCCGTCTCACCGCAACCAGTAGTCTTACCCGAGCGCAGCAACGTTAAAGACGCAGCAGAATCAATTTACAAAGGATTCTCAAAACAAGTCGTAGAAACGCGATTAACCGGACCAAGCGGGAAGTTTGCCAATCAACGCGTAGGAATGGAACACATTTTGAAAGATAGAGATATTTTGGAATTCAGAGCGAGATAGTGGAGAATTAATTTACTCACGAATAAAAAATTTGATTTTCCCAATAAGAAATACAAAAAGGATAAATATAATTAACAAACTACTAAATTAAATTCTTAATTTGCTTAGGAAATTATTATTTGGAAATCTTACCATTTTTTTATAGCTAAGCAAAAAGAGTAAGATGCAAACCAGAACTATTCCCATAATAGATAATATTTTCATAGATTTTATTTTTTGTTCTGGCGTCGCGTCATTGCCTTGATTTCCAGAAAGAATATTCCCTGTTATCGAGCCATCATCGAAAAGCCCAATCTGAGTGAAGTTATTTTGTGTCGAACCATTGCCTAAGCCAAGATTATTATTAGACGCGGAATTTGAAGAAGAACTTGAACTCGACGTAGAACTACTAGAATTGCTCGATGAGGAAGTCACATTATAATAAAGGACTGAAATTTTTCTGTTACCCGCCGTATCCTCTGCCGTGCAAGTTGTTTCCCTATTGTTCCCAGAACTTGACGTAGATGGATGGAGCGTAAATGAAACGCCGTTGTTTCCAAACGCCAAATTTAATCCAGATAAAGAATCCGTTGCCGTACACGAACAATTTATTTCGTCGTCCTGAGTAACGGTCAAATCATCACAACTATGATTTACCGAAGGAACAGTATTATCAAACAAAACTCTCGATACTTTTGAAGTAGAGTTAGTATTGTTTAACAAATCCATCGCAATAATTGTGATATTATAGTGCCCATCAGAAAGTTGAGAAGTGTTGAACGAATTTACATAAATCGAGTTTTGCAATGTCGCTATCGCAATCGCACTTGGAACCGCATTGGTGCTGTGAGTAATATTGAAAATTACCGAACCAACTCCAATTGTCGCATCAGTAACATTTGCCGAAAGAGTTATCATCTGAGAATAATTCGAAGTTGATTGTGGTGAAACTATATTTGCCGATGGTGGCACGCTGTCCACATAAAATGGAAAAACAATATTCGAAGAATTTGTCACCGATACACTTGACGAGGAATTGGAGAGAGTGACATTTATTCCATAAACTCCGTCGGGAATTGTCGCGTTCGTGATGTTTGCTTCGCAAGAAACCGCATTACAAATTGCACTGCCTATCGATTGCCAAATCCCGCTTAAATTCATCAAAAATGTTGCGCTTTGCGGATCCGTTATGTCTGTGCCATTTACAAACGTCGCGTTGAAAATAATATTTTGCACGGAAATCACACTTGCATTGTTTACAGGCGCTAAAATTATGAGACTTTCACCGGGCAAAGCCAAAACTAATGCTGCAAAAAGAGCAGTAATTACAAAAAATCCAACTATTATTTTTTCAGTTATTTTGACCATTTTGTTAAACGTCGACGTATGCGTCTTTATACAATTTTTTTAATTTTTCAGTTTGTACTTTTTTCAAGATAAAATTTAGTTCTTTAGCCAAAGCATTTTTTACATCTAAAGGATGGACTTTTTTTCCAAGAACATCTTTTTCCAAATCTTCATAGTTCGAGTAAGTCAATTTACCGCCGAATTTTTTTGGGCGCTCAACGATTATACTATCTTTACCTTTTTTGACGAGGAATATAAAATATTTGAAAAGAGCCATTACCCCATTATTCGAATCGCCCTCTTTAAATTCAGCACCTTGTATCTTCCGAATAACCGTCGCTTCATCATTTAACAAATCAATCTTGGTGGCTTCAATAGACGAAGACATTTGTTCGCCAACGAGTCCGCGTATCATAGGAGTCATCAATTCGATTCTCGGAGCATACCCAATTTTCGGAAGATTTTCACGCGCATAAACCATTATCTTTCTTTGATCAAGTCCTGCAAATTGAGCATCGACTTTCAAATATTCTTCATCTAACGCTTGCATAAGCGGATATATCAATCCAGAAAGTTTGACATTCTCTCCACGCGCACTTTTTACTGCTTCCGAAGCCGCTTTTGTAGAATCGTGCACACTAGTAACGACACTTAATTTTAACAAGTCTTGGAAATAATTCGCATTAAGCTGAATATCGCTACCCTTCACAAACTCAAGTTTCTTAACATCAATATTTAATGCTCTTAATATCGAAAGAATGGCTTCTTTGTAATAAGAATGTCTTTTTTCCAAAATATTCCAAGGCACAGAATCAAGCGCCGCATGAAGATCCGCCAATAAAATTTTCACCCGACAGCCAGCTTTGAGAAAGTCTGACACTTTGAGCATCGGGAAAAAATAGGCAATAGACGGACTTCCGGTAGGCATAGTTCCCCAATAAATCGAGAGCTCTTTATTTTTATTTATTTTTTCCTTCAACTCATCCAAACCAATTACTTCTTGGAGGTTTCGTTGTATCAATTCTATTTTTTCTCGTGCGTCCATCATTTCTTGAATAGAAAGCTTAATTTAAACTTTATTCTTATATAGTTTATGAGAAAACTCGCATTAATCATAGCAGTTATTGGAATTGGAGCTTTGATAGGGTGTTTAGTTGTCAATCCAGTAGAAATTGAATTCCAAAATTTATCGAGTTTTATCAATGGGCAACTCATAGTTTTTGAAGGAATCGTCGATGAAGTCAAAGAATTACGCGCAGGAAGTTTAATCATTATAGATGAAGTTAAAGTTTTTTGCGAATGCCACAACATCCACGCCGGCGAACAAGCCAGAATTGAAGGCATCGTTGAAAAGTTTGACGGCAATTTACGCATCAAGGCATTAGTTTTAAGTATAACACAATAGAATAATTTTATTTAAATATAAGTAAGTTTTCACTTTATTTTAATGGATAATTTGCAAAAAATTATTGGTGTGTTGATTAAAGATGCGCGCACCGTTTTTGAAAGAGAACAGCCAAAAGATGCTATCAGACCCGTAGGAATTATTATCGTCGGCGGAGAAAGCTACCGCGAAGAAGTTTTAACTGCTTTCAAAAAACACCCATATTTTACAGAACATAATATTCCAATCGAATGCGTGAATTCAAATTTTACAGCAAAAAAAGAATTTTACCACATAGATTTAAATTATTTTTTATTAAATAAATTATAGATTTCTTCAGCTTTTTTCCCCACGACTTTTTCCAGTTCTTCTTTTGAAGCATTAGCGATATGCTTTAACGTTTTAAATTCACAGATTAATTTTTTTGCAGACGCCGGACCAACATTTGGAAAACCTTCCAAAATGAACTGGATTTGTTCTTCTTCGGTAAAAAAGATTTTTGATGCTCTTATCGGCGGTTCAGATTTTTGAGTTTTATTTGCCAGAACAGCAATATATTTTGCAGTGTCTTTCTCATTTTTTGTAAATATCAAAGGAGTTTTGAATTCCATCGCGATTGCAAGAAGCATTCCACGAAAAGCATTCTCGTGTAGCTGACCTGCATAAATATCCTCGGAACCAATACCTTCAATAATTAACAAATGCGAAGGATATTGTTTCAGTTCTTCCAACTGCGAAATAATTCTCCTGTCAATTATAGAAGATTTAAAATCCGAAATAGTTTTTCTTTCCACTGCAAAATTATTTATCAAATAGTCCGCAACTGGAAGCTGGCGAAATTCCAAATTGAATCCAAATTTTCGCAATTCCGTCGGAACGAGTGAACTCGTTTCGCGATTGTCCACAATAATTGTTTTTTTAATTTCAGAAGTTTTGTTTTTTGAAAATATGTCTAAGAAAGTCATTTGAAATCTTGTAAAGTCGGATTTTTATTTTGAAGTTCTTGTTTTACCGATTCGATAGTTTTATGCATTTTTCGTTCTCTTGCCAGCGAAGCATAATGGTGGGCTTCATCTCGCGTATTTTTAGTGATAAGTATTGCGAGCTTGCCAGGTTTCAATCGCGCAGTTCTTCCAGCTCGCTGAATTCTACGAATTTCTGACGGAATAGGTTCATAAAAATAAACAGCATTTACTTCCGGAATATCCAACCCTTCCTCTCCGATAGACGTCGCACAGATAACATTCGTCTCTCCGGTCTTGAATTGTTCAATCACTTGTTTCTGTTCTTTTTGCGAAAGCCCCGTATTGTTTTTCTTTGCCTGTCCGATAAATAATTTGGCTCGCACTTTCGGAATTTTATTCAAACGCGACGCAATAGAATTAGCAGTTTCTCTGAACTGAGAAAAGATAATTATTTTAGAATTCTCATTTTCAGAAAATTCAGATTCAATTAAAGTTTTCAATTCTTCTAATTTAGGATGCTCAATATCTTGTCCAATTAAATGATTCAGAGAAATCACAACTGCTTTAAATTCCGGCGAATTTACGAGCGTTTGGACACCCTTACTTTTTTTCTCCGCCGCCTGTTTTTGCAAGTTATCTAAATATTCTTTAAGTCCAGATAATGTTTGAGTTTCCAGTAATTCAAGTGCGTGAGAAATTTTTATTGCCTGCGCACAAAGCGACATCCCTATCATCGCCTGAAAATTTCCAGGAGTCACTTGACGAGCTAATTGATTTTGCAAATTGAGTAAAGTTATTTTATTTGCAGGACTAAATAAAAGGTTGCGATTTTTCAGTTGCTCTACTTTTGAATCGAAAATTCTTTTTAACAGAACCCGAAGTTCTACAAATTCTTCTGGAAATGGAACTTCGTGTTTTTGGAATTCTCTGTCTTGGAGATAGGGTTTAACGTCGAGCGAATCCCTCGTGCGAAGCTCAACTTTGCTAACTGCCAAATGCGCACATATTTGTTTAACCTTTTCTTTATCTGAACCAGGCGACGCAGTCAACCCCAAAATTAACTGGTTTTGTGACTGATCTTTGTATCGTTTAGCAATATAAGTATAATCATAATTTTTTAAGCATCTGTGTGCTTCATCGAAAATTATCAGAGTCACGTTTTTTAAATCATAAAGTTCGGCGCGTAAATCATTAGCGACACATTGAGGTGTGGAAAAAATTATTTCTGCTGACTGCCAAACATCACGACGAGTTTTTGCAGGGATAGAGCCAGTAAAAATTTGCAAGTCAGCAAATAATTCCGGAAGTTGTTTTTCAAATGATTGTAAATGCTGTTCCACTAACGGCCTCGTTGGAGCAAGAATCAAAATTTTTTGACCGGGGAATTTTTTTAACCGGTCTATTGAAAGCATTAACGCGATAAGAGTTTTTCCCAAACCCGTCGGCAAGATTACCAAAGTGTTGTTGTCTTTCGCCGTTTCAAATATTGCTTTCTGATATTCTCTCGGAGAAATATTGAGAAGTTCGCGCATGTTTATGGAGAAATAATTATAGTAATAAAGATTTGTGTTTATTTCACTCTAAAGATTTTCTAAAATAATTATACTAACAACAAAGCATAGGTTGTGAAAATCAAAGTAATCACTGCGAGCGTCGCCCATAGAACACGCGAGCCGAAAAAGATTTGAGCACCATCAAGTTTAGAAATAGGAATCATATTACTAAACGCATAGATTGTCGCAATTTTTCCAAGAAGCCCCGCGCCAGGAATCCAATAACTAATGAATGCTAAAGCTAATGCCGAGATAATTCCCGCACCCCCAACCAAAGCATTATGATAATCAGTCATTTCCGTAAAGCTGAATGGACCAAATCTCTTAGCAGCACGGCGCTTCAGGGCGCGCGTCTCGTAAGTCATTATCGTCGCCAAATTAATCGTGCCAAGAGTAATTGCTGTAACGAAAATAGGGAATATAACTCCAGCCGGAACGCTATTTTTCAAATAGGCACCCTCTTTCAAACCATAGCGTTGCATCTTCCAAACTTCGTGTTCAACATCAGCGTCAAGACGCGAAGCAATTAATTTTTTAGATAAAACATTTACTAAAATAACTATTGCACAAATAAGAACAACCTTTCCAAAACCAATCGTATCCAAACTTATAAGATTCGTAAATCCGGCGATGACTGCCAAAGTCACAATCGCGAGGACAATCTGGATAATTTCCGACTCTTTCATCAAATTACGAGTTTTAGTTTTTATATAAATATTTTGATTGTCAAAAATAGAGTAGTTTTTAGAGATTATATGAAATCTTAACTTGTCAACCCAAAAAATTAGTAATTAAAATAATTATTTAATAGTTTGTTGAATAAAATATATAATTAAATATAGCTGTCTTATAAACGCAAAATATAAAAAGGGCTGTATTCACTTTTTATCATGCTGAAAATAAAAAAGATTAGTGAAGTTGTGGGAAAACACGTCTACACTGCTGAAGGCGAATATTTCGGACAAGTAGAAGATGTGAATCTTATGGACAACAAAATCGATGGTTGGAAAATTCGCGTAAGCTCAGGATTCATGAGTTCTTTGGGTGGCGCACGAGGAGTAATTATTCCTCAACAGTTCGTCCGATCAATCGGAGACGTATTTATTGTTACAAAGGGAAGTTTACCTTCAAAGGACGAGAATCTCGACTTGCCTTCATCCGCAGGACCATCTCAATCATCACCTCAAGGAAACGGAATGATGACTTCCGGTTTCGATAGTTTTTGAAATTTTAAGAAGATTTAAATAACTCATCCAGTTCTAAAGTAAATGGCTGAAACAATTTTATCTAGTCCAATTTTTACAGAGGCAGTATTACCATTTATACTCGTCTTTACAGTAGTATTCGCGATTTTACAAAAGTCTGAAGTTTTAGGAAAAGAAAAAAAACAAATCGATGCGTTGGTGTCTTTAGTCGTCGGACTCATAACGATAACTTTCGCAAATGCCGTTGGAATCATAAATAGTTTAATGCCATTTTTAGCAGTGTCAGTTGTATTGATTTTAGTATTCTTAATTTTAGTCGCGATGGTTTCACACGAAGGAACCAAAGGCTGGGAAACTGGCTTCAAAAAAACCATCGTCGCACTCTCATTTATTGGAGTCGTCGTCGCAGGAATGGTCGTAACAGGCGCATGGGACTATCTAGCCAACAAATTTTTAGGACCTTCGGGTTCAGATTGGTTCACGAACGCAGTTTTTATTGCAATAATCGTAGGCGCAGGGCTCTTAGTGTTCATGGGCGACAAGAAACCTCGCAGCGATAAAGAAAAATAGAACTTAAACAATTCTCAAAAACCGCCAATCGATTAACAAATAAATTTTCACGTGCGAAAGACGTTTTGTTTGACGAAACATATTTAAATAAACCCCTCGTCACCTCAACATGATAGGCACTGGCGCATTCTTACAATTCTTTTCAATATATGATTTATATGCCCAATGGGAATCGTCAGGAGTTTTTGACTTTTTGTTACCAGCATTATTAATTTTTTCAGTAATCTTCGGAATTTTGACGTCTACAAATGTTCTCGGAGGAAACCGCGGAGTCAACTTCGCCGTTGCAGCTTCGGCAGCATTAATGGCGATGCGATTGAGAATCGTTTCTGATTTCTTCTCACTACTTTTACCAGGATTAGGTATTGGAGTTGCTGTGCTCGTCGTTCTCTTAGTCATGGCCGGATTATTTATGAGCAACGCAAATTGGAGAGCGTGGATGCCAACATTCTTCTGGGGAGGACTAATTATAGGATTAATCATCGTGATTTCTACATTGAATAGCCTCGCATGGTTCGGGTCACCATGGTGGCAAACAAATTGGACATCAATCATTTGGATGATTGCGTTAGTCGCAGTACTTGCACCATTATTCACTGGTCCAAAAGACCAAGCAACTTTCCAAGAAGAAGCATCGCGCACAGCAAGCATGCCGATGTTCAAACCGGTGAGATAAATGGCAGCCGACGTTTCCGCATTTGTTTATTTTTTACCAATACTTGCATTTTTAATCGTGTTCGCGATAATGCTCGCAGTTTTAAACAAAACAAAACTTTTGGGAGAAAATATTTATATCCAAATATTTTTTTCATTTATAATCGCGACAGTTTTCGTAACGGCTACAAGCGTCAGACAATTAGTCCTTAATGTTTTACCATGGTTTGCAGTTTTGTTAATAGCCCTATTTTTAATTATGGCTTTGGTTGGATTCATGGGCAAAACTGATACTATAATCGGCAAAGGTGTTGGTTGGATTTTTGTCGTGCTACTTATAATTACATTTTTAGTTTCGGGTGTAAAGGTATTTTCAGGAACAATTGGACCATATCTCCCAGGAAGTCCGACATTGGGCACGGGCAATCCAACTTTGACGAATTTTTTTGAATGGGTTTATTCACCGCAAGTCGGCGGAGCATTACTATTGATAATCGTCGCTGCATTGGTAAGCTGGGTGCTTGTCAAGACCGGCGGAATGAAAGGAAAATAAAAAAGTAATCGCGTTATTTGATTAATCGAAAAAATTATTTCTTATGTTCTTCTTTAATATGTCTCGAACCAAGAACTTTACCAATCGTCTTTTGAGTCTCAACTAACTCGCGTTTAATATCATCTACATTTGTAACATAGTCTCCAACTTTCCTCAAAACCGAAGACTGCAAAGAGTCAATGATTTTCTCTATTCTCTTGAGACGCTCCTCAATTGATTCAGTTTTTGCTTCAAGTTCCGTTTTCATCGAAACCAATTTCTCCATTTTTTTACGAACATCCGATAATTTTTCAGAAATTATTTGTTCCGATATTTCGGTGATGGTATCGCTACTTAATGCCGCAGAACTATAATCATATCCTTGAGGATTTTGTTCATAGCCCGTCGGTGCGGAAGCACTCTGATCATACTGAGGATAATATTCTTGTTGTTCAGGTTGCGCTTGCTGTTGCATTAAAGAAGGTTGCATGCCCTGCACCTGCATCGCCTCTTGTCGAGGTTGAATCTCGGAATTTTGATAATCGGATTGATTCATCATCGCCTGTTCATTTTCTTGATTGGGTTGTGGTGAGACCGAACTTGAATTGTTTGCCTGATCTTCTACAGCAGATTTTATTCGAGATTGTGCAAGCGCCTCAGAAATTTCGCGATAAGGAACTCCTTGCTCCTGAAGCCGAGCTATTATTTCCGTCTCGCCCATTCCAGACTGCTGCATTTGCCGTATTTCTTCAAGCGCACCCATTATTTTTTACCATGTGCAGACATAAAAAGGTCAAGTTGACGTTGAAGCATCAACACTTCCTCTTTTCTAGCCGACTCTGAAAGCTGGTCTGCAATCTTTTTAAAGAAATCCTGTATTTTAAGATTTTCCTCTTTTACTTTAAGCATTGTTTTTTTTAATTCCTGAATCTCTGTAAACATCGATTCTCTATCTTCAATAACATTTTTCCCGATTAACAATAGACGATCTTTTAGAAGCCTTTGCCTCTCCTCGATATCTTTTAAGCGAGTGTTGACGTCGATGAAATACTGTTCCTCGACCGACTGAGGTTTTTGCTCCATATATCTTTCAAGGTTATTGATTTTATAATGGTTTGGATTGCGCCGACACAACCCAATCTCTATTCGCAACATGGCTAAATTTATTTAAAGGCGAGTTTGTTTGAAGCCATATGAAATCTAAGACACTCGAAAATCGCAAAAATTTTAAGTTATGGAAAATAATTATTATCGCCATCATACTCGTAGCTTTAATTATTTCAGTGCTAATCTCTATGGAAAGCGTTACCGGATATTTCATTTCCGAAAATGTCAACACTCCTGCAAATTTATTCGCCGCAGGATTTTTCACGATAGGAATTTTTGGAGCACTATACTATTTAACGAAACTAAGATAATTTCTCAAAACCATCTCTTAAGAGCTTCCTGTTTCTCTTTTTCCTTTCCAAAAATACTTTGAATATCTTTTTCAACAATTTCTAAATTTTCAATAAGATATGGTGAAACATTATATCCCCTCGCCAAATCCAAAGCTGCTTGCATATATTTCACAATACTCCCTTCTGAAATTGTAAATATTAGCTTACCACCGCAACCAGTACATTTCCCAACAAGTGGCGGCCTGCGAAATTTATCATTACAATCTACACATCTAAAAACTTGCTGTGAAAACTTCCTGAAATTTCCTCGAATATCTCGAATAAAATGCCTCTCTATAATTAATCGTGCGACATCTCTCACATCAACCGCGCGTATTTTCTTACAAAGATCCATCTGTTCTTCGACTTTATCATGCATCGTCGGCAAAGTCTTGTAACTTGAACAAAGCATCCCTTGATTTATATCGGACGTGTCATAAGAAAACCAAAGATTATCGAACTCGTGCTCACCTTTAAGTCTATTTGCAACGCGCTCTAGTTTTACTTCACTCGAATGTTTATGTTCTTCCGCCGCGCGATACAAACTAACCGGAATTTCGCTCGTGACATCAAGATCGAATATCATATCATCAACTTCTCCTGCGCGCATTCGCGTATTCAAAACTAGGGGTGCGTCTTGTGTACCACCACGATGCGAAGGTAAAAAGTGTTTTGAAAAATTCAAGAGCAAATCCATCAAAAGCATTACTGCTGCTTCATCACCATCACAATCACGCCTCATCGCAGCATGCATATAAGGCGAAGCGAGCAAAGCTTGGATTTTTGAAAAACCAATTACTCTTCCCACCACGGCCGCACAATTATGCGGAGCAATACATCCAAGTAAAGCTCCGATGACATCGCTTTTATTTTTACAACTAAAAAATTTCTCCATCTTATACAAATAATCCATCTCGTCATCGACAAATTTACAAATATTAAACAAAACCACATCGGATTTTTCATCAGAGGAATCTGGACACGCTGGCAAAACAACATCATGCGGAAAAATTTCTAAAATCTGATCGATATTTTCAAGAACCGCTCCGTAAACATCATATTCATATCCTAACTCTCTCAGTTTCTCGACGCTCGTGCCAATTTCCTTAGGCTTAAAATGAGTCAAAGGCATCTCTGAAATATCATACCTCACAGTCCCATCTTTATTCACATGCAGATTATATTTCGCCCGCAACATTCCTTTGATTATATTTTCACAACTATGGTCTTCACTCGAAGTTCCCCGAACACCCTTGATAACGACGGGCAAATCATCAATTCTCGCACCAATCTGTTTCTTCGCAGATTCAAAATAATTTTTTACATCTATTTTTCTAATAGAATGTTGTCCAGATTTTGTCGGATGGTCTAAACATTTCTCATTGGAATATTTCTCGCAAACAACACAATAAAACTGCTTCCCACAAATTTCACCACATTGAAAACACCTAGGATAAACGCTATCAACATTACACAATTTACAAAAATAATTTGGAAAATCAGACTCTACGACTCCATGAGTTAAACTAGATTGGAAACTCCTAAGTCTCCCTCCCTCCTCTCCGACTGGAAAAAGAACGTGGGGACTGCCCGTCAATTTTCGAAGCTTTGCCTTTTCAGGTCGACCCATCCTCGCACCGATAAATGTACCAGCCTTATCTTTAATAATAAATTTAGAAATTAGTTTCAAAACTTCCAAAACTTCTTTTTGTTCTGTTAGTTTTTTAGAAATAATATCTATCTCACTGCCTAAATCTTTAGCTAAATAATCTACACCAATATTAACCAATAATGCACGCGTATCTTTTTCAGATAAAATGACGTGTTCTAAAACAACATTGTGCTCACAGCCTATCAATTCCAGAGCGCGTTTTCCGTTAGCGAACCGCTCCCTTTCCGTAGGAGTGTAAGGCAATCTCAAAATCCCACTAACAATATCGCTGTGAGCTATCCAGTCCAACAAACCCAAGAATTGTTCATAAGAAATCTGACTCCAATAATAAATATATTCTGGATGCAACGCAACATTCTCTTTCAAAGATAACTCACAGGCACGTTCAAATGAAACATTCAAATCTGAATTAACTCCTTTTTCAGCAAGCTCTGTTTTCCAATACTGCTCGACATATCCTGGCACGCCGAGAAGTTGATTTCGATTTAGAAAATCACCATAAGGTATAAGCAAATCGCCAAGATATAATATTTCAGAAGTTTGTCTGGAAAGTTTTTTACCCTCGTCATAACTTTTAACTTTGATAACACTCCCGTCATCCAGTTTAATAATTGGTCCGTCAATTGTATCACACGATGCAACAGTACAACCTTTTGTAGGTTTCTCAATTTTCAATTGTGTGCCTATAGCAATAAATCCCTTACTCACTGCCATCGTTGCAGGATGTACAGCTAAAGAAGAATATCCCGTATTCCTACATCGCCCATATCTCAATCTAAACGCGCCAGATCTACTCGGATGCGCAAACACTGGCCTCCCAGCAACAATATCTTGAATATATGTCGCGCCACCGCCAGAAGACTTGACATTTGCCTTGCCCTCTTTAATTTTTTTCTGCAACGCAACAAATTCTCCGAGCCAATCCCACCCGCTCAATTTGAAACCCTTATTCTTCAAAGAAACAATCCTCTTCAAAATCTTAGGAGCCTTCTGTGCCAAACCTTCACAAGATGTAAGACAAAACCCACTCCTAATAAAATTAGTTTCTATCCTCGGCAAATCCTTATAGTTGTAAACCTCAATCTCTTCACTTGCGTCACCCGAAACCTGTACTGGAATATTCTTAAGTAAAAATTCTAATTCTTCCTCGGAAGGCAAATATTGTAAGTTAGTCACCCTTTCATGATACAGATGTGCTTCATGCACTCCGCGTTTTATTTCATCTTCAGTTGGGTCGTACCGAGCATAACCGAAAAGTTCTCGCAAATAATCGATTATCACAAGCGAAAATGCTGCTTCAGTTCCCCCGGCAGAACGAATCGGTCCAGCATAAAAAGGTACAAAATAGTCAAATCCGTCGCGAGTCTTATATAATTTCAATTGTACAAATCCTTCAATCGGTGACGAAACGACGCCCAAAGTCATATACGCAATCGCGAGACGCACGCCAACCTCAATCGCTTGATGATGGTTCTCAAACTTACAAAATTTTTCCTTAGCAATTTCTTCAGCGAGAGTCAAAGCAACAGCAGGGTCAAGCGAACCAAATTCGCGTTCAAGTTCAAGAATTCTTTGCACGATTCTCTGATCTTGAACTTGAGGATAAATTGCAGAAATCAAACCAACGACTTTTTCAGCAAGAGAGCTTGCCTGGGGCACTTCAACTTTTGTTTCAGGATCGAAACCTTTCGCCCGCGCAATATTTGCAACATCGTATGCTTTCTGAACGTCTGCTTGGAGTTTTATAAAATAATCATTTACTTTCATCTCCCCCTCCGTGCGAAAAGTCCAAAATCTTCAATTCGTGAGTTTTCACATTAAACACAGGCACCTTACAAGGGTCAGGAATATTTCCAATTTTCTCCTCGAATTCAGTCTGTGCCTGCCAACAACTCCCAGTGATTATCAACACACCGTTATGTCTTTCTATATCGAGTCTATGAACTTCTCCCGTGCATAAAATATCTGGCGTTTCAGAAATAACTAAAGGGTCTTTCTCAATATTCGGAACGTAAACAACTGACGAATGCGTCGGCGCCAAATGACGACGTTTGAGCATGTGCTTCACAGCCTTCGCGGGACTCTTATGCGCCTTTATCACCCTCAACTCTTCAATATTATTTATGAAAGAATGTATGCTCGCCCCGTGATACATCTGCACATTGAATTCTTTCTCCCGCTCAAAAAGTTTTACGAAACAAGGATTTGAAACCAAAACTAAATTCGGCACATCGTATAACGCACCAGCGTAAGTTCTGTCAACAATCGGTTGTGGTTCAGGCACTCGCGAAGCGTCGTGTTGCCCAGGACACATGAAAATAGTTATCCTCTCTGGAATTTTTCTCAAGTATTCTGCAAATTTATCGTACTGCCCTTTCAAATTTTTTATTTCGAGCAACCTCTCCTGTCCGGGAAAAACACCAATTCCATCGACAGAATCACCTACAATAAAAAGATATTTTATTTTCTGAGCAAGATCATCTCCACTATTTAACCAATTAATAAATTGCTCAAATTGTTCTTTCAAAAATTTCTGACTGCCTACATGAATATCCGAAATAAATGCCAAACCACAATCTTCATCAAATTTAGTTTTTTGCAAAATTACCGCGTCCGGAAAAACAATCTCATGTCCGACAACCAATTCATTATTACCAGAACATTTTATAGCAACAACCTCATCCATTTGCAATTCATCAGCCACCTTGAAAATCTCACTCTGCGCTTTAAATAAAATAGTTGTCTTGCCAGTCAAATCCTCAACAGATATCATTAAATTTTTATTTTTAGTAATTCTTTTTTCACTCACCATCCCTATAAGAGTAAATTTTTGTCGCGTCCCAGATAATTTATTTATCGAAATTAAATTATCAACTCCTGCGCGATGAATTAGTATACTCTGTAATTCCCTATAACGCGCACGAAAATGCCCAACGAAATCTTGAACAGTTATTTTTTTATCAGTAGTGGTTTTAGCATAATAAATTTTGTAAGGCATGCCAGATTTAGTCACTTCTCCACTATTCGTCTTTGATTCAGTAATATTATTCTCTAATTTAAATTCTATATGGATTCCAAGTTTAAAGAGGACATTAATCATTACAGGCCTCACATTTCCAGACGAAGTTTTCAAAAAATTCTGCACAGAGTCTAAATTTTTCAACAAAATAGATTTTGTAATAAACCTCTGACCAGAAGCTGCCGTAAAACTATCTATTAATTGTTCAACGACTGAAGAATCGTGTAAATTTGAAAGCACATCAAATAAATCTTTTTCAAGCAACACACCTTTCTGTTTTATTAATTCAATAATATCTTCGTTCATATCATCAACCCTTCAGACAGCATTTCACGCGCACGGGTTTTTATCAATTCAGGCATCATGAGCCTTATCTCTCGCGTCCGTCCTTGTCGTCCGCGACTCACTACATCTACATTTATCAGCCCAAGCATATCAAACTCCGCAATTATATCTGAAATTCTTCTCTGAGTCAAACTCTCAAATTTACATTGTTGACAAAGTTCTTGATATTTATTATAAACCATTCCAGTAAATAACGGATTATTTTCTTGCTTACCAGATTCGTGTAAAGTCAAAATAGAATAAAGTACAAGTTGATGTTGTTTAGGTTCATTTTGAATTATATCTAACATTTTATCCCTTTCAATTTTCTGATTTGCCTTATCAAGAAATTCCAAAGTAAGTTTATTTGAACTCTCTCTTTCAGCAAGTTCACCAGCTACACGCAATAAATCTAAAGCCCGTCGTGCGTCACCGTGTTCTCTCGCAGCCAACGCTCCGCATTTTGGAATAACTTCATCTGCAAGAACTCCGTCAGCAAACGCTTCACCGGCACGCTCTCGTAAAATATCTTGTAATTGTAACGCATTGTAAGGTGGAAAAACCAATTCTTCCTCTCCAAGAGAACTCCTAACTCTCGGATCTAAATCATCCATAAAAGTCAAACTATTGCTAATCCCCACAATATTTATTTGGGCGTTCTTTAATTCAGAATTAAGCCTAGTCAAAGTATACAAAAATCCATCAGAAATCTTCTTGACAGCTTGATCAATTTCGTCTAATATCACTAAAACTAATTGTTTCCTTCTCTCAATGATTTCAATAAATTTTGAATAAACTGCATCAGTCGGAAGCCCAGTAGCAGGCACACGCTCACCCAACGCAGAAATTAATTCAGCTAAAATTCTATATTCCGTATCGGCAACTTTTTTCAGTTTACAATTTACATAAATAACTTTCAAAAAATCCTTTCCAGAATCTTGAACTCTTTTCAAAATCTCATTTGTAACAAATTGCACGCAAAGCGTCTTCCCAGTCCCAGTTTTTCCGTAAACAAATAAATTACTCGCTCGTTCTCCTTTCAAAGCTGGCGCGAGAATAGAAGCCACTGCCTCAACTTGTTGATCCCTGTGAGGAATTGTCCCAGGAGTATGATTTGTCTGCAAAACCCTTTTATTCTTAAAAATACTACCACCTGAATACGAATCAAAAATCTTATCAATAACGCTGGCCATTTAACATCACCTATCAGACAAAAAACAAATTATATTTAAACATATCGTAACTCCAACCTATATTTCCTTTGGAAGTTTTAGATATTACGACGCAAAAGCAAAATTTAGCAAAAAATAAACCACTACACACTCACACCATCATTTCAAATGGAAATTTATTATTCTGAGAATATTATTGTTTTCAAATTTATAATGAATTAGATTAATTATAAGAGTTATGTAAAGGATATTGATAATAATTTATTTTAAGATTGTAAGAGTTTATTTTTTAAAATTTATATATGAATTGATATTAAGTTTATTGTTGAGAATACTATTTTATTATTGATATAGTTAAAGTAATTTCATTATTTATCATAAATTTATTGTTAATAAGATTCTATTATTGATATAATAATTTAATTTCATTATTAATAAGATTCTATTATTGATATAATTAATAATACTTTTATTGTTTATATAGATAATATATCATTTCCAGACGAAATCAAGGGGACACAGGGTCAACAAAAAGTTAGATTCATAAAACGTTAAGACTAACTTAATTATTAAATTTAGATAAATAAAACTCAATCTAATTATAGCAATAAATTATTATAACTTAACCGAACTCCCAATCTAATTAAATTATATTTCTCAAAACTCTAAACTCCACAAATCTAAATTAAATCCGTCTCAACAATATTATTCTCTAAACAATAAGTAAGATTATAATAATCTTTATATACTTAACAAATTAACAATCCTCATGCCAATAGATAAAAAGCCATTGAGAGAATTCATAAATAAACCAGTTGTGACGAAAGAAGGTAAGCGCCTCGGCGTCGTCAAAGACATAACTTTCGAAACGCGCACTGGTGAATTAATTCAACTTCTTTTGAAAGAACAAACACCTTACACAAAGAGTCTCAACTTAGAATCAAGTGCAGGCAAAGAAACAGTAATCCCTTTCAATTCAATCATTGCGGTCGCAGACTTTGTTGTAGTCTCCGAAGAAGATATTCTTTAGTGCCGGACAACAATCTTTAAAAACCCATTCCGACAAAAACACTTATGAAAATTATTGGTTTCAACGTTGAAGAAATTCATGCAAAAAAAGCGTTCGATTTCAAACGCACCGCGATTAGCACAGACATTCTCTTCACAAATATCGAAAAAGCAAAAATAGATGTTCTAAAAGACGACGAAGCGCTAAAAATTTCGTTTAAATTTATAGTCGCGTATAAAGATAGTGATAAAAAAGAATCACAAGACAAAAATGAAGTTTCAATACAAGGGAGTATGTTATTAATGGTATCAAAAGATGAAGCAAAGGACTTCTTAAAATCTTGGAAAACCAAAGAAATTCCAAAAGATCGCGCATTAGGTTTATACAACGTGATTCTGAAAAAGTGTTCCGTAAAAGCACTCCAATTAGAAGATGAAATCAATCTATCTCCACATATCCCTTTCCCACAAATTCGCAACCAACAACCCCAAAACAAAGAGTAAATTTTATTATCTATAAAAAATTCTTAATTACAAATCTTTCAACTTCCCAAAATCAAGAATTTTCAAATTATCTGCCACAATATTCACTTCAAAATTTTTTAAATTAAAATTCCAAAAAAATCCTAAATCATAATCTCTTGGATCAGTTCCTTCAATCAACGGGAAAAAACTCGGAACAATAATCACATTCCATCTACGAAATTGTCCAATTAAGAAACACTTATAATTTTCTTTTTTAGAGTCGTCATAAAGGGTAATTGCAGGATGTCCATGCCCCAAAATCCAATATTTAATTTTCTTATCATAAATCTCTTCAATATCTTTATCACCATGAAAAAAAGCAAACTCTTTATACAAATAATAATCGCTTCCCTCAACACCAAATTTCTTTAAAATTGGAAAAAGTATTTTGTCATGATTTCCTTCAATAACTATTAACTCTTTACACTTGCTTTGTAAAAGTTTCAGAAAATTTTCAATCTCTTGCCACTCCTCGTGCAAAATAACTCCAAACTCGTGCTTCAAATCACCTAAACAAACTATTTTGTCTACTCTTCCTCCAACAATCGAAGAATTGATAATCTCTTCAAAATCTTTAACACATCGCTCATAAATTTTTACTGGCACCATCACACCAGAAGTTCGCAAAGCGCCAGCATAACCTAAATGTAAATCTCCTATCACGAGAATTTTCTCACCACTATCTTCAATAAACAAACATTTCCCAATGTATTCAAATTTTACTAAATTATTTTTATTGTATTTCATTTTCCTTGAATTATCTTTAGATGTAATTCGTGCATTCTTTTCAAAAACGCAATCTTATCTTCAATTTTAATAAAATCAGCGTGACTTTGCGTCAATAAATTGAGCCCGAATGGCGAAACCATCACAGTCTTCACAATCTTCAATTTAATTCTACCATCTTCCACGCCTTTGACAATTTCAATAGCTCTTGCAACATCCATCAAATCTTCAAGCACCTCACGTCGAGCCTCGCGCAAAATTGGAAAGTCCTTACTTAATTCTTTTACAGCACTTAACAAAAAGTGAGAATGCATCTGTTGTTTACCTACACTCTTTGACCGCCCTTTATAATTTCTCAAAATCATAAGGGAGCGCGCGGCACAATGTCTGAACCTTCTTCGCAACACATCCGTCTTCTCAATAGCTTCATCAAGAATTTTTCTAACATCTTTAGACGCAAGACCTTTCAAAATTTTATTTAAATCTAAATTCTCGCCCGCGATGAAGAAACCATTATCATTTATACCGACTTCAACATCTCGCCCGCGCAAAGCAGCCGCAACATAAGCATACGCTCTCGACAGTGCGTCATTAACTCGTCGGCCAAACATAGAATGGAACAAAATATATTCTTTATCTTGTTTGAATTGTTCAATCACCAAAGTTTTATCGCTGGGTATCTCCGAAAAATTAGCCTGTTCAAGAAAATAAGCATAAATTTGTCTCGCCGTTTCAAGAGAACAGTAAGTATAGTCTTGGATAAATTTAATACATTCTGGAGAATTTCGTATCCGTTCATTAACGAGTCCTCTGAAATGCGCAATTTCCGACGCAACATCAAAACTCAAAGGGAGCTGTTCAGAAAACCACGACGGAATCGTCGGCTGTCTGCCCACATTCGCTATAACATACGCCTTCATTCCTTTACTATGGATAAATTGGTATTTGACTCCACCCAAAGCGAAGACATCGCCTTTCTTCAGTTTCTCAAGAAATGCTTCATCAATGCTTCCGACGATAGACCCTTTCATTTCCACAGGAGAACTTACGACAACACTAACGAAACCCTCCTCGGGAATCGTCCCTATATTCGTCAAATAAATCAATCTCGCAAGCTTTCCTCGTTTCCCAATTTCACCAGTCGACGTGTCATACCAAATCTTCGCATAAACGTGCCGGTGCTCGAGGTCGTAATCTCCCGCGAGGTAACTAACAACGCTCAAAAAATCTTCCTTGCTCAAATCCCTATAACAATAACTCTTCCTAATTAACTTAAGGAGGGAGTCGGCTTTCCAAATTTTACTTATAGCCATTCCATAAATTTGTTGCGACAAAACATCGAGCGCATTTTTCGGAATCTCGACTCGGTCAATCTTCTTCTCAACCATCTGTTTCATCAATATCGCACATTCGACTAAATCATCTCTATCCATTACGATAAATTTTCCTTTAGGATTCGAATGTAGTTGGTGTCCTGCACGTCCAATTCTCTGTAACGCGCGCGCGACACCCTTCGGCGACCTCAATAAAATAACTAAATCAATACTTCCAATATCTATTCCCAGTTCCAGCGAAGTTGAAGAAACGACGGCCCTCAACTCACCCTTGCGAAGTCGTTCTTCTATCATAAACCTCTGCGTTTTGCTCATCGAGCTATGGTGCGCCCCAATAATCCCTGAATATTTTCCAGGAAAATGAGTATCAAGATAATGAATTATCTTTTCAGTAGCATTTCTCGTATTCGTAAATATCAAAGTCGTTTTATGATTCTGTATTAAATCATCTAATATGTGGTAAAGTCTTTTCTGATTTTCTCCAGTTTCAAGAGTGAGTAGCTCATCTCCTGGACTTATCAATCCAATCTCTACTTCTTTCACTAATGGCACTTGTGCAATTAAACAATCTCGTCCAGTCCCGACTAAGAATTTCGCAATCTCCTCAATCGGAGCAATCGTCGCGCTCAGACCAATCCTCACTGGAGAAATGACGCTAAAATCCTGAAGTCTTTCAAGAGTCAAACTAAGATACGTTCCGCGTTTATTTGCCAAAGCGTGAATCTCATCAACTACAATAAACTCAAGCGCCCTCAAGTTCTCAGAAAATTTCGGCGCAGTCAGAATAATTGCCAAACTTTCCGGCGTAGTCACAAAAATGTGCGGTACCTTTCGCGCCATCTTCGCCCTTTCCGCAACAGTCGTGTCCCCTGTGCGCAAACCGACGCGAATATCTTGCATCGAGATATTTTTTTTAACAGCCAATTCTTTTATCTCGCGCAGAGGTGTTTCAAGATTAACAAAAATATCATTAGTCAATGCCTTCAACGGCGAAGTGTAAACTGCATAAATCTTATCTTCCAATTCATTGCGTAACGCAAGTTCCACTAAATAATTCAAAATACCTAGAAACGCCGTAAGCGTCTTAGTTCCTCCAGTCGGCGCGGAAATAAGAATATTCTTTCTTTCGTGAATCGGCCCTACTCCGTAAAGTTGCGTCAAACTGAAATCTTTAAATCGCGAAAAGAACCAATCCTTTACCAAAGGACAGAGCATCCGCTCAACATCCCCTCGCGTGCGCGCCTCAGCAAAACTAACTAAATTATCGGTAGCCATTGCAAATTTTCACAAGCAAGCTTAAACTATAAAAACTTTGACTTTATCAAACTATCATGCCCGAAATTTCAAAGAAAAAACGTTCAAAAATCGCAGAACAAATCCTCGCACACCTCTATCAGTCTTCTCCTGAATCGCAATTTACAAATAAAGTTGCCCAAGAAATCGCTCGCGATGAAGAATTCACAAAAACTTTACTCCAAGAATTAGAATCGAACAAACTCGTAGTCAAAATCACAAAAGGTCCCCAAGGCCAAGATTACCAGCGATGGGCACGTTGGCGTCTATCGAACGCAGCATTTGAAGCTTATAAAAAACACATAAATCTTTAAAACTTCATACTTTCTTTAAAACGTATGGATCCTCTAAAAGAATCATTTCAAAGAGTCCGGCAAGATATCGAATATTTATATCAAGAAATAGAATCCATAAAACAATTATTAACCGAACTTAAAGACTTACAAACAAACCAACAAACAAACCAACAGGTAAATTCGACCAACCAACACACATTTCCAACGTTCCAATCTCAAGAAGAAGCCTTAAAACCTGCAATTTTACCATTCTCCATGAGAAATGAAGGGGTTCCATCAAACCAACAAACAAACAAACAAACAAACCAACACCCCCTTATTTCCACTCCAACACAAGAAAAAAGTTCGTTTAAACACATAGAGCAGACATTCAATAACATTCAGAAGGTCTCAGAAATTCTCTCATCCCTCGATGACTTAAAAAAAGAAGTTCGTTTAAAATTTAAACGTCTAACGGAACAAGAAATGTTAGTCTTTTCAACAATCTATCAGCTAGAAGAACAAGGATTTATCGTCGATTATACACTATTATCTCAAAAACTAAATCTCACAGAAATCTCTATTCGAGATTATGTTCACAAAATCTTAAAAAAAGAAATTCCTCTCATTAAATCTAAAGAATCTAACAAAAAGGTCTCGCTTTCAGTGCCTATAGATCTTAAACGAATTACTTCTCTACAAACGATTACCCAATTAAGAAATATCTAATCGTTATACCGAATACATATTTGTAAGCACAGCTATTCTCTCTAAAAGGTCTAAAACTCTCAATTTTAAGGTTTTTAAGCCCTAATGCGTTATCTACCTTTAACTCTTCCTTTTACCAAATCAGATGCGGTGCACTCCATCAGGCAAAACATCCTCACTTTTAGATTCTTTTTCTCAAAATTTTTACTCATATTAACTCTCTCTTTTATGCTCTTTCTCGAAAATTTCAAGGAATCTCTCACTTTTTCCATCAAAATCCTCCTTCTCTTGGCAATTTCTTATATTTTTGTTCATCTTTAACTCTCACTTTTGCATATTTCTCTAGTTTGTTGCGAACTTCTTCACTCACAAACACTCTTTTCTTCCCATTAGGTTCGGTTAATTCTTGAATCAAACCTTCACTCTTCTGTTTTATCGCATTTATTTGGCCTCTTATTGTGGCTCTCTCTTTTCCTAAAAGTCTAGCAATATCTTCATAACTGAGCTTCATTTCTGAATTCATCAGTGTAAAAACGATTAATCTTTCATTACTACTTAATCCTTTCAGAATATCATAAAAATTACCTGTTTGAACAGGTGTTTGAACAGGTTCATCAACACTAAAAACAGACTCCTGTTTGTTCAAAACGGGTGTTTTTTTGAACACCTGTTTGTGTTCTTGTGCCAAATTCATAAAAGACAAAGCTTCCTTCACGCCTTCCAAGTCATCATTTATCGACGTTATTTCGCGTTTAAGTTCTGAAACTAAATCAAACAGCTGTTTATCGCTGTTGTTAAGGTGTTTAATCCACTTTCCAACACTCTCAAAATCTTTTTTAACTTCAGAAAAACTCTTTCTAGTTTCTTGTTCAAGTTTCGCAACCTCTTTTTTACCACCAAATAACCAAAACATACTGATTATAAAAGGAATTACTATATAAATGTTGTGTTTTTTTGTCATTAAAAATAGTAAAATAAACACACTTAAACACCCATTAAACACCTCAATTATCAACCAAAACACCTGTTTAAACACCTTTAAACGCGTTCAAATCTTAATATTACTGACGATAAATTCTTTAAACGCTTGTTTAACCTTCAAAGTTTTTCGCTCGAATCCAACAAACAAACCAACGCAGCCGTTTAAACGCCACTAAACTTGAAATAATTTAAATAAACGCCTGTTCAAACGACAAAATTATCGACGATAAACTCTTTAAACACCTGTTTAAAGCCAAAGTTCCCGAGTTTCCAACACCCAAATCAACCAACACATAATTCTCATCAATAAACCCCTTTTCAAACCTCCTCAAAACCTTCCTTTCAAAAATGTCCAGGACTCCCAAGAAACAATTACCTCACCTAACATTTTCTCCAGATGAAAATTTTATGGGGCAGCGAACAACAAAGATTGTTTGCTGCAATAAATGTGAGGCGCGAAGCGCCGAACCGCGCCGATCTACACAAGTCACAAACTATTTAAACAAGTAATCCTTCTTGCTTTTCAGATATGATGAAAGGAGGTAAAATGGCAAAAACAACTGCTTGGCTTGTGACTCTTATCGGAGCTCTTTTAGTGTTTAAAGAAATGGGTGTTCTATCAGCATTAACTGACCTCAACGGATGGTTAATCTCCCTTTCCGTGTTAGGTATTGGAATCACAAAGCTTCTAAGAAACTACAAGAAATAGTTTCATCTTTAATTTAGTTTTCAGCTTTTTTTAATTTCTTTTCAAATTCATCGTTTCAGATCCACGCAAACCCTATTTTTTTGACCATCTACCTTCCTCAACACAAAGCTAAATCTTTTAATCAAAACCAACAACTTCCAGCATAAAGTAGTAGTTCGTTTAATCCCCTAAGAAATTTATCAATTTGAACCATTAGGCGCCCAGAATCTCAAGAAACAATAGCCTCAATAGATGTGAGGCGCGAAGCGCCGAACCGCGCCGACCATTTCGAACGAAAATTATCATTTTAATTTTAATTTTAAAATATAACTAAACACGATACTTTCTTTTTCATAAATTTGATAGATTTCAATAGTTTTATTAATATGACTTACCGATTTAAAATATGGGTTTCTGGAGACTGCTTAAAGAGTTTATCTCGGGAGAGTTTGAATGGCATTCTATCAAAAAACTGCCTAAATGGGCTTGGAGATATTATGGGAAATGGAATCAAAGATTACCAACACATCCATATAACAAAGTTTGTTATATTAAAGGCAAACATATGATTTACAAAGTAGCTCATGGAAGTGAGATGCAGGGTGAAGCTCCCATTATTGGAATTTATTCAAGAAAAAGAAGATAAAGATGACTTTTAACAAGAGTTCGCACAAGATACATTAACCGAAATCCGCGGGGTCTAAAACCCCATTAAACCGAACTTTTTAGGGTTTTGTCAAAAAGATGTCATAAATTACCTATTTTTAGACACCAGATTCCTTCTCAATCTAGACCTTGGCTCCGAATTCTCCGATTTTAACAAATTCTCCATATCTGCATTCAAGCTAAATCTTTTAGTCACCTTAAAATTGCAAAATTTTGAGGCGCCAAAACCTTGTAAAAAGTTTTTAGTATCGCTTAAAACTTTCAGCATAGCGAATAAGTTCGGTTTATCTAAGCTAAAACATTTAATCAAAACCAACAATTTCCGGCAAAGTGGTTAAGTTCGTTTAAATCCTCAAAAAATCCACAATTTCCCTAATTTTCAATTCATAAGTTTTAGAATCCAAACCTTCTCCTCTTAAGGCATTTTTCATAGATTCATATTCTCTCCAGGAATTTTTTTCCAGGCTTCCATCTCTTTCTGACAGATTATCCTCAATTTCATAGAAATATTCATGAGTTCGCACAATTCAAGATAGATTCAGACTTAAAATATTTTTCGTTGAATGTTTAAAATTTCAAATATCTGAGCTAAGGCGATAAAACTGAATTGCCTGTAAAGTATTTCCATGTAAATCTGTCCGCGGATATTGTGGTCCCAACATATACGCCTGCGAGTTCTCTGGAGCATCTTCCAAAGCTCGAGAAATATCATTCACTATTCTTGGAGCGCCAACCGGAATACATTCACTATTTGCTAATTTTATTTTACTACCATCTCTTCCATCAATCAATAGGAGAAAAAGCCCATTTGAAGAAACTTCAATCTCTCTCAAATAATTATCCATAAATTTATCAAATTCACCGGTTTAAAAAATTTATTGTTTTCCGAGCAAACTATCCAAAGGATTCGCAATTTTCTTTATCTGATCCGAAGAAACATGTGTATAAATTTGAGTCGTGTTAAGTGAGGAATGTCCGAGCAAAGCTTGAATCATTCTAATGTCAGTTCCAGCTTCAAGTAAGTGCGTCGCGAAAGAGTGGCGCAATGTGTGGGGCGTCACGCGTTTTTGAATTTCCGCTCGCTGTCTAATGTGCTTCACAATCTTTTGCACGTTACGAGTCGTCAAAGGCTTATCAGTTGAAAATACATATTTCATCTCTTTATTTTTCCGGAGATGTTCTTGCAATTCGCCGGCAAGTCCTGGTGATAAAGTAAATATCCTATCCTTCGCTCCTTTTCCTCCTCGGACCCACCCGATATTTTCATTAAAACTAATATCTGCAGGTTTCAAGCGCACGAGCTCAGAAACTCTCAAACCGGAAGAATACAACAGCGATAAAATCAGTCGCGATTTGCGCGTCTCCGAATGATTTATCATTTTCAAAACTTCATCCTTTGTCAAAACCTCTGGCAATTTTTTATCTTTTTTCGGAATTTTCACATCGTTAAATTCTCTCTTCAAAACATCTTGGAAGAAAAATTTCAACGATGCTGCTGCAAGCATAATCGTGTTCTTAGATTTTGAATCGTAAAGTGTCGCTAAATATTTCTTGGCATCATCTTGCGTAACTTCCGCGACATTCCGTGCAGAACTTTTTAAAAATTTATCTACAAAAAAAGAATAATTTCTCACCGTAAGCGGAGAAAAACCTCTCAATTTCAATTCAGTCTGTAGTTTATCAATCGCCTCCATTCTCCCTCAAAGATAAAATACTCGCCTTCTTTAAAAGGTTTTGTAACTCTTTGAATGAACAAAAAACTTTCACTAATTAAATAGAAAAATTTATGCGAAATATAATTTCTTTAACGATAAGATTTCTGTCGTTTCGCTCTTGCTTTGGAGTCGCCAGGTTTGCGTTGTTCTTTGCGTCGCACATCTGCAACTAACAAATGCTTGTCATATTTCAAGTAAGCATCACGCAATTCTGCATTCTTTGAAACTGCGACGAATGCTTTAGCTATCGCAAGTCGCGCAGCCTGTATCTGCGACTCTTTTCCACTACCAGTCACAGTTACTAAAATATCATATGGTAATTTACCCACGACTTTTTCATAAATTCTGATTGGTTCAAGTAATTCAAGTTTGTGAAAAAAGCGAAGATTATCTAGAGCTACTTTATTATAAATTATTTTTCCGATTCCATCGGTAAGTCTAACTTTCGCAACAGCCGTCTTTCTCTTACCTGAAAAAATCAATTTTGCCGAAGTCATCTTAGCTCCTCGCTTAACTCTTTGATAGTCATTTCTCCGCGAAGAGTGTTTCCAACAATTTCTTTCTTCGACTCAATGAATTCTTTAGGAACATCGGCATAACATCTTATCTTTTTGAAAGCTGCCGCGCCCCGACCTTCTTTATGCGAAAGCATTCCTCTTATCGTTCTTTTAACAATCATCGCACTAGTCGTTGGGAACTTAGGACCTTTTTGCGAGTGTCCTCCTCGTGCGCGAGTTATTTTATAATCAGTAATTGTTCGTGTTCGTCTACCAGAAAGCAAAATCTTGTCGCAATTAACTACTATGACTTTATTTCCAAGCAACGCTTGCTTTGCAGAATAACTCGCTACTCTTCCAAGAATTGCGTTCTCCCCGTCAACAATTTTAGAATTCATAATACTTTCACTCCTTCAGCTTTAGGATTACTTTTTATCTCGTGCGCAATATCCACTGCTTCTCCCTTGTGCTGTTTTATTTTTGCAATCGCTACATTTGAGAAAGCCATCGCGCAAATTTTAAGTTTCTTAGTCAAATTTCCATTCCCTAAAACCTTTCCAACTACAACTACAATATCTCCATCGCGCGTTTTAGAATCAATCTCATTAAGATTCATTTCCGAATATTTTTTTCTTGAAGCTGAAAGTTTCTGGGCGACCGCTCTCCACTTCGGTTGTTTCTTCGCTGCAAGAATCGTTTCAACTACAAAACTATCTGTTTTCTGACGAATGCGTCTTCCAATAACTGTATTACTTACAACCATGTTAATTTAGTGCTTCTTCAAATTTTACGAGATTCCCTTCCAAAACCTCGATAGCCTTTGCGAATATTTTATCGGCATCCAACATCCCGAATGACTCAACAATAACTAACAACTCTTTGCTATCGACAATTGATTCAGCATCGATGGCTCGAATTTCATCTGCTTGCGCGTCAGTTAAATCACAAGTCCATTTAGATCCAGTTTTCTCCGGATTCAATTCACCGCGTACAGTTTGAACAATTGAATCAATCTTACTATTTCCTGATTTAACTTCTGATAAAAATTTATAGTATATCAAACCGGGAACATATTTCGTGTGCACAAGTCCAGTTCCAAGTGTCGCTGTTGCAATTATTTCAATTTCCTGATCATTTTCAAGAATGGTCAACGGAATTTTATCATAAACAATTTCAGCATCGCCTTTAAAATCTCCAGAGTAAACTGTACAAGGTCCACTTTTTTTCAATTTTAAATCTATACTTGTTTTGGCACCCATTTTACCTTCGGTGCGCAAAGGAACCAATCCGATTCGGTGAGCCAAAACTTCATCATAAAGCGCAGAATCATTCTTATAAATTTCAACTTCATCGATGGCAAGCGTTGGAATTTCTTCCGCACTTCGCCTAATTGCATTAATCAAGCTATAATTCATTTCCGTGCGTAACACGATTTTCTCAGCTTTTTTTGAAATAATTTTCATAATGGTTTATAAAAAACGAGCCTTTTAAAAACTGCGCTATACGCGTCGGCCACGTTTGCCTCCTTTTTTCTTTGGTCCGCCTCGTGGAACGCGGTTGGTGTCGAGCACACCTAAGATTTTGAATCCTTCTTTACCGAGAGTTTTTACAGCTGCATGCGCGCCCGGTCCGACTCCTGGAGCGTTGGTTTTTCCACGCATTCGAATATACAAAGCAGTAACTCCTGCCTCACGCGCAACTTCAGCAGCACGTTTAGCGACGAACATTGCCGTCGTAGGATTTGCTTTCAATCGACTATGCTTGGTCACCATACCTCCACTTATTCGCGTAATTGTTCTTCCAGCTAAATCTGTAATGTGGACGAGAGTATTATTATATGAACCGAAAACATATGCAATCGCTGGCACAACTTCCTGTTTTTCTTCTTTTTCAGGTTCTTCAATAATTTCCTGCTCTTTTATTTCTTCAATAATTTCACTCTTAACTTTTTTAGTTTCTTCAGTCATTCTGCATCCTCCTTGAGAGTTTGTTTATCGTTTTTAACAATTGCTGTTTTCTTAGCAAATATCGTCGCTTCTTGGTCAATAGGAACAATGAAACTTGGCACATCGACAATTTTACCACCAACTGAAACTTTTCTGTGCACTATCATCTGTCTCGCTTGTTTCGCAGTATTTGCGAATTGTTTTTTCCAAACAATCGTCGACAATCGTCTTTGCAAAAGGTCTTCCTTGTTCAACGCAAGCACGTCGGCAATGTTCTTGACAGGTAATCCGAAACTATAGAGTTTAGCAAAAAATTTATTTTGGTCTTCAGCGTCAGCAGTAATCAAAAACTTCGCACGATTTCTGAAATACTTAACTTTCGCTTCAGCTTTCCATATTTCTCGTTTACTTTTCAAACCATATTGTTCAAGAAGCTTATTTTCAGCAGCAATCCTATTCTTATCATATAATTTTCTTGGCCACGAGAATTTGTTTTTTTTGCGAATCATTTTTATTTAGCCTTCCCTTTTCCTTTCTTCACACCAACAGCAATTCCAGTAGTTCTGAAGTGACTTCTTGTCCTCTGTCCTCTTGCCGGTTGTCTGAGTGCGTGTCGCATTCCTTTATAGCTCTTTATTTGTTTCATTCGTTTGATGTCAAATTCGTGAGTAATATCGAGCTCGTTACCAAACAAGTGTCGGGTTTCACCAGTTTCAAATTCTCTTCGGCGGTTTTTCATAAATTCATAAAGGCTCGGTTTCTGCAACATCTCTTCTATTCGCGCGATTTGTTCTCCAGTCAACTGAGATATTTTTGTAGATTTATCGATTCCTAATTTTAAACAAACAACATTCGAAATTGCCCACGAAATTCCTTTGATATAAGTCAATCCCGTATACAAATTTTTATTTCCAGGAATGTCGTTGCTATGAATACGTATCAATTCAACAGAATTATCTTCAGCCTTCGGACCTCTTGGTTGCTTCGCTTCCTTTACCGGTTTCGCTTCCTTTACTTCTTTCTTCTTTGGTTCTGCCATTTTAGTTTGCAAATAATCTTTGTCGCGGATTCTCCGTAAGCTCTTCCACGATCCTTTTCTCTATTGCTTTTTTTGGATCGGGAACACTTTTGACCCGCTGTTTTATATCTTCGAAAGACTCGAACTGTTTTTCAGCCCGTGCATTAAGAATTTCCTGAGTATGCTTTCGACCAAATCCGGGAAGGAGCTCAAGTTGATGCAATCGCGTATTCATGGCTTGAGCGTTATTAAAGAACTTGACAAATTCTTGTTCACGCTCCCCAACAAAGTTCGCGACGAACTCCTGCAGTTGGATCTTAGCAGTTTCAGTCATCTTATCGACACGAAGTCTTCCGATGATGTTATATATTTTGTCTCTCTTTTCCGAACCTATATAAACCTTTTCTTTTAATGAAATCGTCACACCTCGCACAGGCGCAAGTTCGAGCAAAGTAAGATATTTTTCACCGATAGCTTGTACAACTGGACGCATATTTCCTTCCAACGGATATCCATTCGTCAAGTAATCTAATACATAAGCATAGTCGTCTTTTTTAATCATAGGATTAGTGCTCCTTCACGACAGCCAAAATATCGTTGATTTCTTTCTCGTCGAGCGAGACATCGTTGAAAATTTTATTCACGCTTTCAGCATCTCGTGGAAGCAAGTCAACTATTTTGACTACGAATTCATCTTTTATCTTCGGATTGTTCAAATCATTAACTGCCTTCGCAAGTTCCGCAGATTGCTTTTTATCTAACTTACAAAATTCCTTAAGATACTCATTCAGCTCTGGCTTCTCACTCAAATCTCCAGCAAGTTCTTTTACTTCACTCAAATACAAAGGTTTCATAGAAATTATCATTTAGGCTCCTATTTTTTTCAAATGTACTGGTTTAATTATGTAAATTTTTCTTCGCGCAAAATCATTTATCGCGACAATATATGAATTCCCCTGTTTACCGACGACAACTCCAGTTCTTCCTTGCATTCTGTCTGGAAATCCTGGACTTTGCACAGTCAAATCTTTAACAATCGCGACATTGTCGCCGTCGCTAAATTTTTGAAAATACTTTTGCAAAGAAAGTTTGCCTTTTTGTCTGAGTCGTTTGTTAGTGAGCATAAATAATACCTACAACGACCCCTTTAAAAAGCTTACGCAGAAAACTTATTTCTTCAATGAAGTGACGCTACCTTGGAATAAATCTCCTTTTTCGCGCGCATGTCCCATATTATCGAGAATCGCTTGGAACATTTTCTCACCCCAGACTCCAACTCCACATCTGTTACAAACATCAACGGCTCTGTCGTCGCCAATCTCCCCTTTGCAATAAACACACTTTCCCATTTTATCAACTCTTTTCAAATTTTTGATTTCACAGATATATAAATATTTAGTTATTACTGAGCTTATTTCCCCAAATCACTCTAAAATTTCAATATTACTCGTGTCTCAAAGAATCGGCGACTTTCAGCTTTCCGGCGCGAATCGCAGGCAATACTCCGAAAATCATACCAGACGCAAAAGCAAAACTCAAGCAACCAATAAATAAGAGTGGGGGCGTTTGAGTCTGAAGCAAAGTCGTGCCGAACTGCTTAACTGCAATAAACTCAATTCCTTCAGCAATCACGTATCCGAAAATAATCCCCAAAATTCCCCCAATCATTCCAAGAAAACCTGCTTCCAAAATAAAAATTGACGAGATGTCGCGATTCCTCGCACCAATCGCTTTCATGACTCCAATCTCTTTCGTGCGTTCAAGAACTGAAGTATACATCGTATTCGCAATTCCAATCCCGCCGACTAAAAGAGAAATTCCCGCAACCGCGAGTAAAAATCCGGTAATAATGTTCAGCACACCAGAAAAACTATCTAATAATTCTTCCGGCGTCTGTATGTTAAAATCGCGCGTCTCTTCTACAACATCTCGACTGCTCATTAATTTTTTATCTATCTTCTCAGCGACGCGTTTTATGTCTTGTCCAGATTCAATTTGAACGATAATAAAATCAATTCTATTTGGAATTTTAAAAAGTTCTCGCATTTCTTCAAGAGACATATAAACTAATCTGTCGTCGCCAGGATTTCCAATCGGTTCAAGTATTGCTTGCACTTCAAAATTTTTTCCTTGGATATTCAAATTGTCTCTCACTCCAATTGGCTCGTCGAATAATTGGTTATGTTTGTAATGGTTTCCTATCATGACATGGCCATCATCACCAGTTTTAAGCACGCGTCCTTCTTCTGCTTCGTAAGCTCCAGATTCAATAAAAATGTCTGCATTTTCAAATGGGTATCCGACAACGGTGAAAAATCGCAAGTCTCCATCAAAAATTATTTTAGCCGGCGCTGCGACGCTGTAAGAAACTCCGCGCACTCCAGAAACTTTCTCAATAACTTTAACATCTTCAATGCTCAACTCAATTGGTCCACCACTTCCTGGTCCAGCAAGACTCGCTCGAGGATAAATAAATATTTTATCTGTACCCAACGTTCTAAATTGTTCAGCCACAGCAAATTTCAGTCCAAGCGATAAACTAATCAACACAAAAATCGAAACAACCGCAATCACGACACCTAAAACCGTCAGCGCACTTCTCAATTTTCTTTTTCTTAAATTATTTAACGCCAGAATAAAATATTCAGATCTCATTTTCTCAATGCCTCTACGGGTTTAAGCCACGACGCCTGCAATGCTGGCAGAACTCCTGCAACCAAGCCAACAATCGTTGCAAAGCCAATTGCAAAAATAATCATTACAAATGAAATCTGCGCCTTAATTACAAGACTTCCGAGAAAAGAACCGACAACATAAACTGCTCCAAATGCTAGCCCGAGTCCAATTACGACTCCAATAACTCCTCCGACGAATCCCAAAAATCCAGACTCGATGATAAATATTGCGAGCACATCACGATTCCTCGCACCAATCGCTTTCATGACTCCAATCTCTTTCGTGCGTTCAAGAACTGAAGTATACATCGTATTCGCAATTCCAATCCCGCCAATTATTAAAGAAAGCGACGCAATCCCAAAAAATATGATGTTGATTATATTCAAAATATTATTGACAGCTTCAAAACTTTTCAAAGGCGTAGTGACTGAAAAATCTTCTTCCCCATAATCCAGCCCTCTATTTCTACGCATACGTTTTTCAATATTCTCAGCAGTTTCAATAACTCGTTTCTCATCATTAACTTGCACTAAAATCAAATCGATTTCATCATCGATTCCGCTAATCTCTTTCAAATCATCTTCAGCCATTAGCATTGCGCCATTTATCTGAAATGAACTAGTCTTTTCCAAAATTCCATTTATTTTAAAATATTTTTCTCGGATAATCAAGTTGTCGCCAACCTTTAATTCCTGCGCGAATTCTTTTTTTATGTCCTGTCCAATTACAACACTTCCCAATTCACCTGCGCGAATTTTCTTACCTTCTTCAATTTCAACGCGCAGTGATTCAAAAATTAAATCAATACTTTCTTGTCTTTTTGGAATGCTTGCGACATAAAAAAATTCAATCTCTTCGTTAAATTCTGCGCGCACGATTCTTATCAGTCGCGAAACAACCAATTTGACTCCAGGCGTATTTTCAATCAATTTCACATCTCCGTCATTAAGCTTAATCGGCGCAGTGCTTCCCGGCGGGCCGAATCCAGCACCAGTATTCTCAACCACAAGTTTATCATTTCCTAAATCACTGAATTGTCCCACAATCGATTTTTGTAAACCTGCCCCCAAAGAAATCAAAGAAATAATTGCAGCAATTCCGATAACAATTCCAAGCATCGTTAGTAAACTTCTCAATCTTCGCCGTCGCAAATTTTTCAGCGCAAGCACGAAGTAATCAATTAACATCAGCCACCTTGGCTTTTCTTCATCCTTCTTTTTTTCCGGATAGCTCTCACGCAGAGCCACAAAATAATTGCTATCAGAAATACAAGAAGATAAATCCAAACTATGCTTTTAGAAATAATCCCTAACTCTATAGCCTTATCTTGTGAATAAATCGTCAACGGTAATTCAACTGTTTGCATATACAATTTATTCTCACTATCTCTATATTCAACAATTGCCTTCGCGCTCGCATCTCCTTTAATAAACAAAACATCGAACGAAGCAATTTCAAAATCATCAGAGTCAACATCGCCTATATGGATTTGCTGTTCTGACAGTAAAGTAAATCCGTCTGGAATTATTTTAACTGATACAAATCTTAATTCTCCCAATCCTTTATTTATAATTTTAAAATCAAGTTTTGCTCTCGAACCAATTACGGGCTTGTCGACATCCGCACTAAAATCGACTATTGACTCGGCGGTAACTTTGACACCTATCGCGCTTTCACGTGAAAATAATTCATTGCCTATTTTGTAACTTAATTTATATGGAATCTGATATTCTCCCGGTTTAGCCGTAGGTGAAACCCTTATCCCAAACGCGAATCTTTCGTCTTCGTTTTCCTGAAGCTTATTGATGGCAAAAGAAGAACTGCCTACAACATTAAATATTGTCTCAGAAACATCAATTTCAAATACGACATTTTTTGCAACATCATCAAATTTATTCTCGACATCCACAATTATTTTCCCAATTTCACCTGGCTCTAAGGCGCCAACACTAACTGATTCTATACTCACCGCTTGAGTAAATGGCATCACGACAAAAAATGCCAGCACAAATATCCATATTTTTTGCATATAATTTCGCGGAATAATCGGTTTAAAAAGCTTCTCTATTTTAACTATCGAGCGACATCAATTATCTTTCCATTTACTTCCTATTTTTTGAGTAATCTTCTCAATCTTTCCATCGCGTATCCAAAATATCTTGCGCGCATGACTCATAGCCAGATTTGCGTCGTGCGTTACAATGATTATAGTTTTGCCAATTTTATTCAAATTTTCCAAAAGTCTCATTACTTGTTCTCCTGTTTGCGTGTCCAGATTTCCTGTTGGCTCATCGGCGAGAATTATGTCTGGATTATTTGCCAGCGCGCGCGCAATAGCGACTCTTTGTTGTTGTCCGCCCGACAATTCGGCAGGATAATGATAAATCCTATCGCCCAAACCCAGTTCGCAAAGTATTTTTTTAACAATGCTATCGCGTTCATCAGCTGGAACTCCTTGAAAAATCATCGGCAAAGCAACATTATCCAAAGCCGTTAAATTAGGAACGAGATTAAAACTTTGAAAAATGAATCCTATTTTCTTGCCACGCAATTGAGCCACTTCGGATTCAGATAACTGCGAGATGTCATGGCCTTCAAGAAATATTTTTCCTCGAGTGGGTAAATCTAAACTTCCGACAAGATTCATTGCCGTGCTTTTTCCGCTCCCAGAAGGACCCATAATCGCGACAAATTCACCACTCTCAATCCCTATTGAAACTTCATCAACAGCCTTAACCACGACATCATCGACACCATAATGTTTAGAAATACATTCAAGTTTTATCAACTGTGTCACGAATTCATTTTAACGCAACGTTTAAAAACCTTCTTCTTTCTTTTCAATTATGATTATTCCAGTTAGATGTTTCGGCTGTGGCAAACCAATTGGTCACTTATGGGAAGAATACAAATCTCGCATAAGCTCTGGCGAAGAGCCGGGCAAAGTGCTTACAGAATTAGGACTCGATAGATATTGTTGCCGTGCAGCCTTGCTCGGTCACGCAGATTTACTTCAAGAAGTTTCTAAATTCAAAAAGTCCTAACTTTAAAATTTTCCAATAGTCTGAAAATTTTTCTGCCCGAAATTTATACAAGTTTATTTCATGACCCATCTATTAGTCGCACCACAAATCCCACAAATGACTTGTTTATGCGTCTTAGAAACTCGCACTCTTCCCAATTTCAAATCAGCATAACACTTCTTACAGAATTTCTTGCGATATTCTTTCAAGCGAATACGATGAGCCATCGCCAAACCCTTTATTTTTTTCACAGCTGCGGGGTCGAGTCGCGCATTCTCAAAAAATTCCTCAACAGCTTCTAGTGCCTCTTTTTTACTGATTTTTTTCATAATCTAAAAAAACATCGAGACTTTAAGTAAACTTCTAAATCATTCCAAACGAATTTGCAATACATCAGAAAAAAAATCGAAGACAGCATCCGCGCTTGGCCTCTTGACGGAGACTACAACACATAGACGTAACCGGCTTAACTTCTGTGTTCGGAATGGGAACAGGTGTTTCCCGGCCACTATGGCTGTCTTCACAACTGCTCAAAATTCAGCATATTTAAAGCTTATGTTTAGCGCCGGAATCCCAACGATCTCCAATATAAATATCCTAAAAATATTGAAACAAATGTCGTCAGGAATAGAACAATTACTAATCCGAGAGTGTGGCTTTCAAAAAAAGCGTCAGAGAGCGCAGGTATCCCAAAGATTGCGCCGACGGTTCCAGGAACATTCACAACGATACCAGCGATACTCAGGAAAGTCATAATCACCGTCAATTTTTTCATAGTATCGTTAAGTTCTCTATTCGACTGCATCTCAGATTTTGTTCTCAGCGACGCTATTCTATAAACATGACTCCTACATCTTTCAAGAAGATACCTCGCCTCAACATTCAACAATTCATATTCGAAAGGAATCAACGCTGTGTCAAACGATTGAATGTCCCTTTCCTTTAATTCAATCAATAGCTGGAAAAGTCCTTCCATTCTATCAGTCAACTTTCTAAGCTCTCGACCTTTCTCTTCAATAATTTCTATTCGCGGGTCAATTTCTAGTCGATTCATCTCTTCGCGAATCCTTCCGAATTCTTGCGAATAGTTTCTGAGCACAGCTTTCAAAATAAGAAGCGTTACAATCGTGCTCTCTCCATATTTTTTATTTATTATTTTCTTGAAATTATCCAAGCTCTCAATCTTAGCGGAAGTCAGCGCAAAAGTTTCTTTCGAAGAATATATCAGATTACGACTCATTTCGCCGTAAGCCGGTATGCTTATCAGCATCGCATTGTCCTCGTTGCTAAGAAACGGAAAATCCAAACTAATTATTTTGGTAAGTTCTATTTCTTTATGTTTCTTTCCAATCTCTTCTGCAATCTCTTCAACATTCGTACAAATAAATACCATTGCTCTTTGCAAATTATTTAGGTTTATAATATTTTAGCGTATCCTAATAAATTATCGGAACAGCAAGTTTTAAAACAGGTTCGTGGTGTGTTTCTATATGCGGGGATGCCGGAGCGGTCAAACGGGATGCGCTCAAGACGCATTGGCTTAGTGCCTTCAGAGGTTCGAATCCTCTTCCCCGCATAGTTTTGAAGAGGATTCGTTCGAATCACTTCAATTCGAAGAATTGGAGTTGCCGATGACATCGGTCAGCGAGCACTCTTCCCCGCATAATCCCATACTTACGTCTATCCAGTAAGTCCCTGTAGCTCAGCCTGGATTAGAGCACCACACTCCTAAATTTGGAGCGATGTGGGGGTCCCAGGTTCAAATCCTGGCAGGGACGTAAAATAGTTCATTTCTATCAACTATTTTCAAAATAAATATGGAAAAATTTCTAATCACTTCCCAAACAATTTCAACGATTCAATTAAATAGGATTGAACGAAAAGACTCACGAAGCAAATCTTTAAAACAGCACTCTTGATAAATATTTAAAGCGCGAGTCGTATACCGGTAGTACGTCACCCTTCCAAGGTGATCGACTGGGTTCAATTCCCAGCTCGCGCATCACGTCAAATCAATGCGTGAAATGAAACTCAAAATGGAACACCAAACACAAAATCAACAACCTCACCAACAAGAATCAAGAAGTTCATTTGGCCGTTGGTATCAAAAACATTACAAACATTTACTCATTCTTCCAGCGATAATCTTGATACTCTCGATAATTTATCTGGCACAGTTCACCGCAAAAAACGGAGACATAATCTACAAAGATATTTCTCTAACTGGTGGTACAACAATAACTGTCTTTGACAAAACGGCAGACATAGATGAATTAAAACAATTTTTGATAAATCAATTTCCTGATTTGAGCATAAGGAGAATCGACGACATCCGAACGGGTGAACAAAAAGCATTTCTCCTCGAGTCAAAATCCGAAGCAGATGTGCTCAAGCAAGCATTAGAATCTAAATTAGAATATCAACTCACGAACGAGAATTCCTCAATAGAATTTTCAGGAGAAGCTTTGTCTACAGGATTCTATAAACAATTGAGAACTGCATTGATTATCGCTTTTATCTTGATGGCGATAGTCGTGTTTATAATTTTCAAAACTGCGATTCCAAGCGGAGCAGTTATTCTATCGGCATTCGCGGATATCCTCATGACTTTAGCCGTAATAAACTTTTTAGGTTTTCAACTATCGACCGCCGGAATAATCGCTCTGTTAATGTTAATTGGTTATTCGGTAGACACAGATATTCTTCTAACAGCTCGTCTGCTAAAATCCACTGAAGGCACAATTTCTCAACGACTAAAAGGTGCATTCGAAACGGGAATGACGATGACTCTCACCGCAATAGCTGCGATTGCCGTCGGACTATTCATAATCTCTCCAATTTCCGAAGTTCTAAAACAGATGTTCACAATCATTCTCATAGGATTGGTGTTCGACATATTCAACACGTGGGTCACGAACGCATCAATTCTCAAATGGTACATGGAGGTAAAATATAAACAATGAAATTCTCATTTCGTTTTTGGATATTGTGGTTTTTCCTAATTATCTCTGCAATTTCGATAATCAACATATCCGCATCTCAGAAGTTATTGATATTTCTTCTTTTAATCGGCGGACTCATCGCAGTAAGTTTCATCAGCTCACAGAAGAAATCAATTTTAGCTTTAGTCGTAATTTTAGCCGTCGCAACATTGCTCGCCATAAGTTCAATAGAATCTGGGATTCTCGTCGCATCAATTGAACAATCCGACCCACTATTCGAGCAAGGGTTAAGACGTGGAGAAATAATCACTGCAGTGAATAGCCAACCAGTTTCAACACCCGAAGAATATTATTCATTAGTCCTGACAGCATTCACCTCAAATGCGAGCAGACGTTTTGATTTAACGACGAAAACAAATGAATACACTATTCTAACTAATCAAACTCCACAAATAACTGTAAAAGAAATTCCGACGACAAAAATAAAAACAGGTCTTGATATAAGTGGTGGCGCAAGAGCATTGGTCCAGCCAACACAACAGATAACTGAACAGGAATTGCAGGATTTAATAGCGGTTAGCAGGGAAAGGTTAAACGTTTTCGGTCTTGCCGACGTCCAGCTTAGGGGTGTAAGTGATTTAGAAGGTAACCGATTCATGTTAGTCGAAGTCGCTGGCGCATCACCGAGCGATTTAGAATATTTGATTTCCGAGCAGGGAAAATTCGAGGCAAAAATCGGAAACACGACAGTTTTCGTTGGTGGCAATAAAGATGTAACTCACGTCTTCAGAAATGATGCGACTCAATCAGCAGTTTATCCTGCGGAACAAACCACCGACGGAAATTATGCGAGCAGATTCCAATTTACAATCACACTTAGCCAAGATGCTGCTCAAAGACACGCAGATGTCACGGGAAAGATAGCTATAGACGCACAATCAGGCGGACAATATCTTTCAGAGAATTTAACTCTCATATTAGACGGCGAAATGGTAGATGAATTGCGCATCAGTTCCGGTTTGCGCGGCCAAGTCACTTCACAGATTTCAATTCAAGGTTCAGGTTTCGGTGCGACTCCGGACCAAGCATTAGCAGACGCTCGCAATTCCATGAACAAACTTCAGACAATTTTAATTAGTGGGAGTTTACCTTTCGATTTAGAAATCGCAAAATTAGACACAATCTCTCCGGCGTTAGGAAACGAGTTCAACTACGCAATTCTTCTCGCGGGCTCAATGGCGATGTTGGCTGTAAGTATAATTATTTTTGTGAGATACAGACAAATCAAAATTTCTCTCGCATTGTTATTAATATCTTTTTCAGAAATATTAATTATTTTAGGAATTGCATCGATAATAAAATGGAATCTCGATCTTGCATCAATCGCGGGAATTTTGGCAACAATCGGAACAGGCGTTGACCAACAAGTCGTAATTGTAGACGAGTCACGACTCGGGCGCGAAACAAGCTCCAAACAGCGAATGAAAAAAGCAATCTTTATAGTCATGAGCGCATATTTCACCGCGCTCGTATCACTCCTACCTCTTTTCAAAGCTGGTGCGGGACTGTTCAAAGGTTTCGCAATAACTACACTCATCGGAATAACCGCCGGAGTATTTATAACTCGCCCGGCCTTTGCAGAATTAGTTAAAAAAATAGAAGAATAAAATGTTACCGAAATGGCACGCGTTCTGGGGTTTGATATTCGTCAGTTTATTCAAGTTTCTCGTCCCAGAATCAAATTATCTCTCCTTATTTCTAATATTTTTCGCATCAGTATTTATTGACTTTGACCATTATTTAGCCACGGGCATGAAAACAAAAAACTGGAGCATCAAGCACTCATTAAGACAAAATTACGAAGGAAGAAAACGAATAATGGAGTTGAAAAAAAACAAAGATCTTTGCGAAAAAGGAGATTTTCACATATTTCATACAATCGAGGCACATTTATTCGTCGGTTTAATGGGACTATTGTTAACTCCGTTTTTCTTCATTCTGATAGGGATGTTTTTCCATTCAATTTTGGACATAATCTGGATGGTGCGTCACGACTTGATTCACGCGAGAGAATTCTTTTTGTTCAATAAATTGCGTAGCATTTTTTTCTAAAATTTATTAAAAAAAGCTCGCAACGCCTTTAGCCATCAATAGCAATGAGCAAGCCCACACCAAAAAAACCCACGGCGCGAAGAAAATGTTCAAAAAAATGACTATCGCGGATAACAAATCAACAGCACTCAATACGTCGCCAGTAAACAAAAACAAACTTTTTAGTAAAAGCAGTCCGCCGAAGAAAACATAAATCTGAAATATAATTGGCGCTTCAAACATTCCCGCAAATAATATAATCGCCGCGCACAAATCAACTAACCCAAATAGTTTGACTATCATAGTTATTGTGGAAGTAATTGATTTAAAAAGTTTATTCCAACATATTAGTAAATTCTCTTAAAACTAATTAATAGCTGTTGATTCAAGCGCCAGATAATTTCAACCGATTTAGGCTTACCAAAATATTTTTAAAACTACTAATGTGAGGATTCTCATGAGATGTATCGTAACTGGTGGCGCGGGTTTTATAGGCAGCAACTTGGTAGACAAACTGGCAAGTCTAGGCTACCATGTAGCAGTTATAGATAATCTATTGACTGGAGCTCGCCAGAACTTAAATTCCTCGACGGTATTTTATGAGGCAGATATAACTGATAAAGACAAGTTACAAGAAATTTTTGCAAAAGAGAAACCAGATTACGTTTTCCATACAGCTGCGGGATATTTGGTACAGTCAATAGAAAATCCTCAAAGAGATGCAATGACAAACATTATTGGAACAATAAACTTAATTCAACTATGCTTAAAGCACAAAGTCAAGCGCATAATCTATTCAAATTCTGGTGGTGCAAGTTACGGAGACCCACAAGAGATACCAATTACGGAAAACCATCCAATTCATCCCCTCTCACCTTACGGTGCATCAAAATATACTGCGGAGATGTATCTTTATATGTATCACAAAAATTTCGGACTAAATTATATCTCTCTCCGATACGGGAATGTCTATGGTCCGCGTCAGAATCCTAAATTAGAGGGTGGAGTCATTTCAATATTCTTAGAATCTTTTTTGAAAAATGAAAGTCCAATTATGCGTAGCGACGGAACGCCTACAAGGGATTATGTCTTTGTTGAAGACGTTGTAAACGCAAATATCTCGGCAATGACTCTAGGAAAATGCGATGGTTATCACGTCGCCACAGGAATTGAAACAAGTGTTTTCGAGCTAATCGCTTTAATGCAAAAAGTACTCCATACTAAATTAGATGTGGTTCGTGGCAAACCGAGAATCGGTGATCCTCAAAGAGCAGTATTTGATATATCCAAAATAAAACGAGATATGGGTTGGGAACCAAAAGTTTCATTGGAAGAGGGAATACGTCGAACTGCAGAATGGCTACGAAAGGAGCAACAATTATGAAAGGAATAATTCTTGCGGCTGGAATTGGCGAGCGCATGCGCCCTCTAACAGATAAAACTCCGAAACCTATGTTGGCAATAAATGGGAGCCCAGTTTTAGAATATTTGATTGCCCTTTTTAGAAAACACGGAATATCGGACATAGGTATAACGACGTGCTATCTTAAAGAAAAAATAACTGAATATTTCAAAACTGGAACAGACTTCGGCGTGAATTTGACTTATCTAGATGAACACGAATTGCTATCCTCGGCCAGAGCAATTTATCTTCTTAAAGACTTTGTAGACGACGCGGTAGTCATTAGCAATGGCGACAATCTCACAGATTTAGACCTCTCCAGAATTATTCAATCGCATAAAGATTCCGCAGCAGACATCACGGTGGTTATCTATCCTCGCTCCAAAACCCAACCTCCCTCAAGTCAAGTTTTTTATGACTCTAACAATTTTATGACTGAATATCACAAAGAGATCTCAGAAGGATTAAAAATGGAAATCCCAGAGAATAAATTATTCGCAAATCTAGGAGTCTATGTTTTCAATAAGAATGTATTGGAGAGTATTCCTCCATTATCTGAAGAAAATATCGGAGATATGTTTCCATTTTTTATGCGAAAAGGTTTCAAAATAAATGTCTATAAATTACAAACGGGAGAGTATTTCAAAGAGATTGGAAAAATGGATCGGTTCTTGGGAGCAAAAGAAGAAATTGAATCTGGAAAAGTTAAATTATCTTTAAACTTAGAACGAAGAACTCTTCATCCAATAATTAATCCGTCTCCTAAATTAGAACTTGGATCGGGTCAGAAGCCTAGCGTCGGATATTTGCACCAAGACGTCACAAAACAAGAAGGTGTGGATTTAGATTTTATATGTAATCCTTGGGAAATTCCTATGGCTGAAAATACTTTAAACGAAGTGTTGGCTTTAGGATGTATAGAGCATCTAAGATATTCCGAAGTTAGACAAACGCTTACCCATATAAATAAATTGCTAAAACCTCAAGGCGTATTTTTATTTGACGTGCCAGATATGAAAGTCTGGGGAAAATATGTTTATAATTTGACTCATGAGAAGGAATATGAAAATCCATTTCGCGAGGAACATGTATGGGCAACAGTCTATGGTTGGCAAAGATGGCCTGGCGATGAGCACAAAAGTGGATGGACTAAGGAAACAATTACTAAATATCTAACTGAATCAGGATTTACAAAAATAGAATATGGTGTTAAACATATGGTCAATCAAGGAATATATCGGGGGAGATTCTCGCGTTATGGCGACGCGCACATATATATCAAAGCAACAAAATGAAATACGCTCAATCTATATCTGTTTTTGTTCCAGCTTATAATGAAGAAGGAAATTTAAAGGAAGTTACGCAAGAGATAGTTTCATTTCTTGATAAAAATTTCAAAGACTATGAATTTATAATCGTCGCAAATAAGAGCAAAGATAAAACTCAAGAAATAGCGAGAAATCTGTCAAAAAATAATAAGAAAATAAAAGTAATACTGCAAAAATCTTTTGTGGGTTACGGCACACAGCTAAAAAATGGGTGGGAATCTGCATCCAAAGATTTGGTGTTCTATACTGATTCGGATAGACAGTTCGATATTAGCGAACTACGTGAATTTATGAAATATATCAAAAACTATGACGCTGTAATCGGTTATAGGGTCAAAAGAAAAGACCCATTTATGCGATTATTTTATTCTTGGTTGTACAATCAAGCACTTCGTAAATTATTGGGTATTAAAGTAAGGGATGCGGATTGTGCTTTCAAACTTTGTCGTAAATCTCTCATAGATAAAATTAGACCTTTCACTCAAGATCGCGGTGCCGACGCAGAATTTTTAGTAAAAGCCTTTGCTAAACGTTACAAAATAAAAGAATTACCTGTGACTCATCGGCCGAGGATAGCCGGAGTATCAGAGGCAGAGTCTAATTCAAAAGGTTTTTTCGTCAGAATAAAACTAGACATCATCAAAGCACTTATAATCGAAACAATGGAGTTAAGAAAATTCAGATGAATCGTGCAGTTTTTTTAGATCGCGACGGCGTAGTTAACGAAATTATTTACGAGCCAGACGGCAACCTTATGGCTCCGGCAACAATTGCACAAATTAAAATAATAAAAAATGTGAAAGAAGGTATAGCTTTGCTTAAGACACTCGGTTTCAAAATAATTGTAGTTACCAATCAACCAGGAGTCGCCTTTGGATACTTGCGCGAAGAAAAATTAAAAGAGGTTAATGAATTTTTAAAGAAAGAATTAGGCATTGATGAGATTTATTCTTGCATCCATAATCCTAAAACAGAGGAATGTATCTGTCGCAAGCCAAAAACCGGTTTAATTGACAAAGCAAAAAAAGAGTTTAACCTTGACATTAAAAATTCCTATATGGTCGGTGATAATTTAAGCGATATTCAGACGGGCATAAATTTTGGCGCAAGAAAAACATTCCGTATCGGGATTTTAAGAGAAGACATAATAGAGTTACAGCATCAAAAAAAGATATATCCTAATTACACATTGCCAGATTTAGTGCAAGTAGCAAATAAAATAAAAGAGCTTGAGCCTAAATAACTCATATTCAGAAATAATTGTTAAACAAAACTCAATCTAAATAACGATCGGAGAATTAGTAAATTTTTTTCAAAATAATAAACTTAATTTATCAACAATCAAAATATAGGGATTTCCCAAAATTAACCGAACTATTTTCATATATCTGATTTAGTATATATAAATCTTTCGCCAAAATCTTTATATACTCTTCTAATTTCAAGTATTCACGAGGCAAAAAAATGATAATTACGAAAACACCTTTGAGGCTCCCGATTGGCGGTGGTGGAACCGACCTACCATTTTTCTATCCTAAATTCGGTGGAGAGATGGTAACTGCCGCAATTAACAAATATATTTATGTCACTGTTTCGGAAAGAAAATTCCACGACGAGTTTAGAGTCGCATATTCAAAAACTGAAAATGTCAAAAATATTGATGACCTCGAGAACCAACGCGTCAAAGCAGCATTAAATTTACTCGGCATAAATGGAAAATATCTAGAGATATCAACCGTTTCCGAAGTTCCGGGCAGTTCCGGTATGGGGAGCTCTTCCGCATTTGTAGTTGGCCTTCTCAAAGCGTTACATGCCTACAAAGGTGAAAGCGTCTCATCAAAAATTCTTGCAGAAGAAGCTGCCAAAATAGAAATTGAGATGCTAAAAGAACCAATCGGCAAACAGGATCAGTATGCCTCAGCTATTGGTGGGATAAATCATTTAAAAATAAACAAAGATGGGAATGTTTTAGCAAGCCCCCTAAATATGTCTTATGAAACGCTTCGCGACTTAGAAGCGAATATGCAAATGTTCTTCACGGGGATATTGCGAAGTGCTTCAGAAGTTTTAACACACCAGCAAAAATCAGTTACATCTGAGGAAGATAAGATGAACGAGATGAAACAGATAAAACAAATAGGTTTAGACATAAAAGATGCTTTAGAAAAAGGAGACACGAAAAAATTCGGTAGACTTTTGAATTTACATTGGGAAACTAAGAAAAAAACTTCAAGCAAAATGTCAAACCACCAAATAGACAAGTGGTACAATGTTGCATTACAGAATGGAGCATTGGGTGGAAAAATAATGGGGGCGGGCGGCGGCGGATTCTTTTTGTTTTACTGCGCCAACAACCAAGGAGATTTTATTCGAGCAATGGAGAAGGAGGGATTGAAGTACGTGCCATTCAGGTTCGACATGGATGGTAGCAAAATTCTTCTAGATGCACGATGAGTCACTTACAATACATCGAGAAATATCTAATGGAAACGGAAGAGATCGCTAAAAACGTAAATCGGGATGACATCTCCAAGTTCATAGATATATTATTTGATGCTTGGAAAAATGGTCGGAGAATTTACACTATCGGTAATGGTGGTTCGGCAAGCACAGCTTCACATTTTGCCGGAGACTTATTGAAAACCGTCGTGAACGATAGCTCCATGAAAGAAATTTCCGGGACGAAGGGTTTCAAAGCCATTTGTTTGAATGACAATCAGCCAGCTTTGACAGCTTGGATAAACGATTCTGGATGGGACAAAGCATATGCTGGTTTGTTAAATACTCTCTTGGATGAACAAGATGTAATCTTGTTAGTTTCAGTTCACGGAGGTTCTGGTTGGTCTGGAAACATCGTGCAAGCTATGAATTTAGCCAAACAAAGAAACGCAAAGATAATCGGTCTGGCTGGTTTTGACGGCGGAAAAATGAAAGAGATGTGCGACTCTTGTATCGTCGTTCCTAAAGACTCAACACCACATACAGAAGGTTTTCATGGCGTGCTTCAACACTTAGTAGTATTTAGACTAAAAGAATTAGTTGAAGAACATGTCAGAAAGACGAGCTTAAACCAACTCCAGAGTTTAGTCAATAATAGTCCAGACTCGGAATTAATAAAAGATCTAAAAAATGTGCTGACGAAACACAACGGAGTGCGAGCATGATTAAATTTTTCGCAGACACGGCATCAATTGCCGAGATAGACGATTGTTTTACTAAAGACGTCGATGACGGAATAACTACAAATCCCATGATTATGAAAAATGCGGGTGTTCGTGATTTCAGTGAGGCCTGTCGCTCATTAATAAGTCGTTACCCTCGCGTGCCGATTAGTCTTGAAACGGACTTGCAGGGAATTCCCATATCAGATTTAGACACTCGCGTCACAGATGTAAAAAATGTATTGCTTCGACAAGCAAGAACAATCGCAGATTACGGGGCAAACGCCGTGGTTAAAATTCCAATTTGTCGAGGAGGGTTAGAAGCAGTCACAGAATTAGATAATCAAGGGATAAAAACAAATGTAACCGCTTGTATGAATGCATATCAAGCATTGACGGCAGCACAGGCAGGCGCAACTTATGTGAGCCTATTCGCAAATAGAATGCTCGATACGCACATATTCACTTTATCTGGCAATCCACTTAATGACATCGGTGCCAAAGGGGTCGAATGGAAAAAAATAGTTGCAGACAATAAATTCCGCAAATGGGATTGTGCTTGGAATGCAGTCATGGCTCAGATAAGCTATGTGGCCGACGAGCTAAGAAAAAATCATCCTCGCACAGAATTGATAGTTGGAAGTATTCGCTCCCCAAGTGATATTGAAAGATTGACTTATGCCTCTCCACACATCATAACAATTCCTTATGGGATTGTGGGGCAACTAAGAGATATTCCCGCATTAAAGATGACTCAAGCATTGCCGGCTGGTTCTTTTGGTGGCGTAGTCTACGGAGATTCTCTCACTCATCCGACAACATCGCTCACTTTAGAAGAATTTGAAAGAGCAGCAGACAGCTATAGAAATATTGGGCCTTCAAAATAAATCGCAAATTATTTTCTTAGCCACATTCTCTCCCAAACCCAAGGCATTGTTAGTTCCTCTATCCCAAGGATAAATATGATTTAGACTTGCTAAATATATGCCTTTAACTGGCGCACGAACAGAGGGAATTTTCTTAGAATAATTAATGGGGATAACTGGCTGAGCATATCTAAATCTTGTCAGAAAACTTCGCTCAATATCTTTTTCAGAAAAACTACTATTTATTTTTTTTAGATAATTTATAACTTTTGCCAGCAACTCTTTTTCATCCATACTCCATAAAGGATTATCTGCGTTCAGATATTTTCCAACCCAAATAATATGTTTGTTATTATAGTGTTTAGGGCTTACAAAATTAGTGTGCTCTGCAACCATCATAAATGGAAAACTGCTATCTTGAACATTCAACCAGTAAGTTTTATCTTTGAAGAATGGTTTTTTAAGCTCCAGAACAAAATATTGTGCTCCAAGCATATCATAACTTTTTAGTTTATCTTTATATGTCGGTGAAAAATCTTTAAATAAATTTGCGGCAACTTCCAAAGGCGTAGCAAAAACAACACAATCGAAGTCCTTATTATCCGACCCGATTTTAATAGAAAACTTATTTGTTTTGCCGGAAACATTTTTGATTTTCGCATTTAGTTCTATTTTAACTTCCTTTTTTTTAAGGAAATCTCCGAGTTCATCTGCATATTTTTGAAATCCGCCTTTAAAATAGGCTAAAGATTTAGTCCTAGGATTTATCCTTGCCCAAAACCACGCTGCGCTTATTTTATCGGCATACGAACCGAATTTGCCTTTGAAAAGTGGCTCCCACATTATTCTAAAAACTTTCTCACCCATCGTTCTTTTGATAAAATTGTAAGAAGTTTCCTTTTCATATCTCAGAAAATTTTTATCTAATCTCAATAATGCTAAAATCGCACCCATCCTAATTCTTCCCATTAACGATAAAAATGGTAGCTTGAGCAAAGACATAGCCGAGTCAAGTTCAGCAATTTTGCCGTCATAATATGAGGAAGATTTGGTGTCTTTTATTATCACTTTATTCCAAAGCCCTAGCTCTTTAGCAATACTCATTGCCCAACGGTCAGTTGTAAACCAATGATGGATCACTTTATCTACTGGCCACTCCCACTCAGCAGTTTTAATTCCTGAAGCAAGACCGCCCAAATAGGAGTTGCTCTCAAAAATAGTTATATCTTTTCCAGGCACACCATTCTTAATCAGATAGTAAGCCGTTCCAAGTCCAGAATATCCTCCGCCTATAATCGCGATAGATTTTCGCATCAAAATGCTTGCTCGGACCTTTTTTAAGTCTTCCGAAGGGTTTTTAATGCTTTAAAATCCAGTCACTTGATGAACCAGCCACGGATAATTTTTTGGTCTTCAATAATATTATTAATCGCTTCCATAGTCCTAAAAATCTTCGTTTTATCGACAGCTATACCCGGATTTGACGAGATGGGCATAAGCTACATAGCTGAAGAGATTACTCATGGAAAATCATTATACACAGATTATTTTGATCACAAGCCACCCTTGATGCATTACTCACTAGCAATTTTCTTCACATTTTTTTCATTGACACCCATAGCAATTTTTAGTATCTCTTTTTTATTTGACCTTATTTTACTAGTTTCAATTTTTTTCGTTGGTCGAAAATTATATGGCTCACATTATGGGCTTTTGGCTGCCGCGTTGTACTCCGTTTTCAATTCTAATCTCTCTCTAAATACTGAAATCATTTTAGCGACATTAGGAATTCTTGCCTGGTCAATTTATCACGATTACAGAAAAAACTCCAAGACGCATTCTCTATTTTTATGCGGAACGTTAATCGGAATCTCATTATGGTTCAAACAATCTGGCTTGATGTTCTATATCCCATTAGTACTACATTCAATTTTCTTAGGGGTGCGCAACAAGAACGCCAGACAATCGATAAAAGAATTCACACTTATAACTCTCGGAGTTTTGTTAGTCTCGATACCACTCTTATCACTCATGTTATATTCAGTCGGGTCATATTTTATTTACTCCATTATTTCATTTAATTTTCAATTTTCCGCATCAACACCTCAACTATTCCAAATTGGCAAAGCTCTTCTTATATCTCTTCAACTCTTTGGAGTATTGGGCGCGGTAATTATTGCAGGAGTCCATTCAAGAAACAAAGACAAATCAGATTCTTCAATTTATTGGATGATAGTCGCAATATGGTTATTTATTATTACAAGCAAAGAAGTATTCTTCCAGCATTTCTTTCAATTAATACCCTTCATTATTATTGCATCAATCGGAGTTGTCAAAAAATCATCAAGTAAAATCCAGTTTGCCCTCTGTCTAATTTTAATTATTTCAAGTGCAATTTTCTTAGCTCATGGATTGGAGCAGGTAACAAGAACTCATTTGTCTGGAGAATTTGACAAACAAAGAGAAGTGTCCGCATATATCAATCAAACAATTCCAAAAGATGCAAGCATATTCAGCGACAGCCCAACATATGCAATTTTATCAAATCGGGCAATAAACAATAAATTGATTCATATCGCACCATCATTTGCATCGGTATTCGACTATTCTTTCATGTGTTCAGAAGATTATCTTGTTCTCACACATCGGCAAAAATTTCTAAAAAAAGACGTTCAAGATTGTATAAAAAATAATTTCACTATCGAAAAAGAGTTTAAAGATATTGGCGAGAGTTATGTTTCAGTATACAAGCGAAATTAGTATTTTGTTCTAATCAATATCTCGCAAAAAGTTTTTTTTATTATAGAGATATCTTGCCTATCTATTATCTTAGTTATAATTGCAAGAGGAATAGTTGCGATTATCGCAAGTAGCCCAAGCATTATCGAACTGTATGCTGCCCAGAACAGCAGTAGCGATGCGATGGCCGCGAGAGTAATTCTTTTTATGTTCTGACTTTTAGCAAGATACACCAATATTGCTAACTGTATTGTACTTTGCGTAATTAATATTCCTCCAAGTCCAAATTTGGTAGCAAATATCAATGAAATTATCAGATGGACTACCAGCCCTATCAGGATGGGGCTAAGGACATTACGAAGATTCATGATACCGATATGATAAGAATAGATTACATACGAAGATGCAAAACAAACACTCCCGAATATTAATATAGCTGTATAAATTTCAATCCCTAAATATTTTGGAAAAAATAATTTCAATATCCAAGGCATAAATGTTGTAAGAAGTATCGCTCCAATCAGCGTAATAAAAAAGGATATTCTAGTAGATCTCGCAAGGAGAACATCGTTCCCCAATTTTTTTAGCTTACTTGCTTTAGTTAAGATAATCATCGAGATAGAGATTGGAATAATTGTAAGTATTGAGGCAAGAGCGCTAGCCACTCCAAATTTGGCGATGTCTGCGAAATATCCATACAAGCCCAGAGCAGTCGAAGTTATCCAATACATCAGCGTAAGAGAACTGCCGACAAGCGCAATACCCAAAGCAAAGAAAATATATTCTTTCAAATCTTTTCCAATTTTTCCACGAAAACGTATCGATTTACTGAACAACGTAATCAATTCTTTTTTCACCGGCTTAGCAACAATAAGAAACGCACATAAATTCCCTAAAGAATACGCTCCCACCACTGCCCAACTACCAAACCCTCTTAATAAGTAAGCTGAAATCAGTGTAACAATCATCGAATAGAACCCCGCCGTATATGTTTGACTATATTGTTCCCTAGCTCTCAAAATAGCTGTGCCGATATTCGTAACCATAACTATTGGAAAAGTAATAACTAATGGGAGAATCCAAAGTTGTAGAGCTCCTGGTAGCAAAGATAAAATCAGGCAAATTAAAGTTACAGAAATCGTAATCCAGATTATTGCTTTTATAACCGATTCAACTTTTTTCCGTTTCACTAATAAAGGTATTAGTGCTTCAGGCAAACCAATAAATACGAAAAGCATAATTATATTTCTAAGATTATATGCAAAACTTCCGAGACCATATTCTTCCGGCGTATAAAGATTAGCAAAAACCAGAAGGAGTAAATATGTCAGAAATTTCGAGCCCAAACTATAAAACGTAGCATACACTACTTGTTTTTTCCCATCTAATTTAGCTTCTTCATTAATTTTTTCAAACTTCTTAGCCATCTAAACCTCCTAACAATTTTGCGTCCGAGTGCTTGGTACAAAGAATATTCTTTCTCGACATTAACAACCTTACCCCACCTCTCTTTAAATTCATTAACTCCTTTCTCTTGCACACTCGGATTTATCTGCCACCCGCCTAAGTCAAGATGCGTGTAGCCCTCATTTTTAGACCATTTAATACATTCCCAATAAAGAAGATTGTTGGGTTGCAATTTCTGGAATTCTTTTAGTGAACCATTGCGCGCAAGTTTCGGAGTACCTTCCACAATATCTAGCGCAGCACCTGCAATAATTTCTTTTTCTCTTGAGCATAAAATTAGGACTACAGCATTATCTTTTAAATGTGCGAGCGTTTCAAATCTTACACCCGTTTTCTCAAGAGTCTCCGTATAGATTGGATAAAAATATCTCCAAGCATCATCCCATTCAGATGAATTTTTCTCGACAATTTTAACAACCAATCCTTCTCTCTCAGCTCTCTTAATTCCCCAACGAGCATCTTTTTGAAGGCCTTCAAGTATTTTGCCGAGCGTAGGTTCCAGATTAACAATTACGGTTGCAGATATATCTTTCATGTTTATATCGAGTTTCTCATCTTAAAAAGCGTTGCCTTTGGAACCCCAATATTTTTATAAGCCTAAAAACGAGCAATTTAATGGTCGAGAAAGAAAAGACTAAAATTAAGAAAAGTCTTCTGCTTGTCGCATGGGCTTCTTCACTGAAAGAGCACTACCAATATCGCGATTGGGTGCCATTTTTTAAGTCCAAGTTTAGCAAATTCAGCAGTTTCAGCACAAGAGATTTTTATTTTCGTTACGGCATAGAAAAACTTAACGAACATTTTTTAGAATTAATAAAAAATGAAAAACCTGACTATCTTTTGATGAGTCTAAGTTACGATGAACTATGGCCTCAAACTTTACAGCGAATAAAATCTGTCTGTCCAAACACAACCATAATCGGTTTTTTTGGAGATGACCATTGGCGTTTTGATGACTGGTCAAGATACTACGCACAGTTCTTTGATTACATACTAACTTCAGAGAAAGACACGAATTTCTATGAGCAAGAAGGTTTTAACAATGCTCAGTTTTTACATGGAGTAAGCCAATCAGTTTTCCATAAAGATGAAAAAATTGAGAAAATATATGACTTGACTTTTGTCGGTATGCCTATACGTGATCGAGTAGAATATCTAAGGTATCTCAAATCAAAAGGTTTCAAATTAAAAATATTTGGTAGGGGATGGAATAAATATCCAGATTTGTCTGATGTTTATGGTGGATTTTTAGAAACTGACAAATATGTTGATTTGATAAATCAGACAAAGATAAACTTAAGTTTCTCAAAAACCTTGCTAGAAGAAAAAGGAAAGAAAAACACTCAACTCAAGGGTCGTTTATTTGAAGTAGCTGCATGCAAGGCTTTCATGCTTGTCGAAGATTTTACAGACTTCAATAAATTTTTTCCTAATTCAAAAAATATAACTTTTTCAAATAAGGAAGGCCTGGTTAAAAAGGCAGAGTATTTCTTAAGAAATGAACTTGCTCGTAAATCTGAATCTGAAAAAATATACTCTCAAGTTCTAAAGGAGTATACTTGGGAAGCACAATTCAATAAATTCTTCAATAAAATAATAAATAAAAAAAAGCCAGGAAGCCCGGAGATTAAGTCTAATGGGGGAGTTATCGAGCTAAATAAAAAAGACTTAAATTTGCCAAGAGCAAATTTAATCGCGAAGTTGAGGGACGTAGATTTCATTTCATTTAATGACGGAGTTTCTGCCCAGAATAGCTTTAAAAATAATTTTCACTCGCAGTGCTTAGTTTATTCTGGAAAGCAGATATCTTGTTCTGATTCTTACGGATTCAATAATCTCTTGGGCAATTTTGCATTGTCTATGGTAAAAAAGGCAGTAAAATCTAGGAAATGTAGAACATATGCCTCTCTATTAAACCTCTCTCAAATAGCAGTCAAGAGGGAATTTTTTTTAGATAACTTTGAGAAGTTTAAGAGATTTAATTTAAAAGATAGGGTTTGGATGCTCGATGCGGCACATACTGCATTCATCTCTATCCCATTAGTGAGTATACGAAGAAATCCGACATTAGAAGATACAGATTCCGATTATTCTCGCCCATTATTTTTAGATAAACTATACAGTGTTTGGCTTAGAAGAGGTTTCTTTTCAATAAAATTTTTATCTTTGATAACAGCTATAGCATTATATCCTCCGGTATACCAAATAATATGCAAAAGTTTAAATGACAGGTCTATTTGGCACAAATTGAAAAACACTTTTTAAAATGAATACATCACCATGATAATAAATTTACAAAATTTAGAAGAGATACGTAAAAATAATCCTCACAAGAAAATAGTCTTTGCTTCAGGAACATTCGACCTGACACACGCAGGACACATATTATTTTTTGAGGACTGTAAAAAATTTGGAGATATGCTCGTGATTGGCGTGGGGGGAGATTCTATTACGAAACAGCGCAAGGGCGGAAATAGACCTATTCTAAATGAGAGCATCCGCCTAAAAACTATAGACTCTTTAAAACCAGTTGATTTTTCATTTATCGATAATATTTCTACCCATGAAAACAAACTGGCTCTAATCGAGGCAGTATTTGAAAAATTAAAACCAGACTTTTATGTCATAAATGATGATGCTTTTGATATCGAAACAAGGAAGAAAATATGCAGTAAATCTGGTGTTGAGATAAAAATAATTGGTAGATGGTGTCCTCCAGAATTCCAAGGAATCTCTACTTCAAATATAATTGAAAAAATAAGAAATTTAGACGATGACGAAGCTTAATCCTCATTCAAGATAATTTCCACAGCTTCCATTAAATTATCTACCTCAAAATCTGCTTTAGTATTAACATCGTATTGCGTAGAGGACTTAATTTTCTTAGGGCTAAATAACGATAGGACTTGAATTGTTTTACATCCGGATTTTTTCCCACATATGACATCTGTGATAGTGTCTCCTAAAAACCAACTATTTTTTAAGTCAATGTCATATTTTTTAGCAGCAGTTAAAACCATACCCGTAAGTGGCTTTCTACATCCACAAGCAATTCTATATTTTTTAGCATGTTCTGGAACATCGGGATGCATTTCAGGATGGTGCGGACATAAATATATTTCATCAATTAAACCCCCAATTGACACATTGATTTGTTCATTTAATTTTTCTACTTCGTCAACAGATACTACTCCTCTCGCAATAATAGGTTGGTTCGTTATACATATTATCACGAATCCAGCATCTTTCAATATTTTAATCGCTTCAGGAACATTTGGTATAATTTTAATGTCTTCTTTTCGATAATAAAATTCTTTATCTGCGCGAATTTCATTTATGACTCCATCACGATCTAGAAATACTGCTTTCTGCATAGAGCTTCGCCTCATGAAGCCTATAAAACCTTTGTGATTTCCGGGCTTCAAATTTATTTTCATAAATATTTGTCAGAACCAGTAGTTAAAACTTATATAAATCTTTAAATACGAAGTCTTATCCGCAGAATTATGGACTTAGAAGATTTAGATTCGGCAAGGGCAAAAATTATTTCCTTTGAGCGAGAAGTTGCAGAATCATGCGGGCGTGGTGAAGTAAAAGGACCCGTGCATTTTGCCGAAGGCAATGAAGCACAGCTAATTAAAATTTTTAGAGGATTATCCGGGAGCGATTATAATACTGAATATAAATATTCTCGAACTGGAAACGACGAAGATTTAAGGAATAGTGGTGCAATTCTCATAAGTGATGAATTCAACAAATCGCATTTAGCTCCAAGAGGCATAAAGCCTCAAGACTGGGTATTCGCATCTTATCGGAGTCATGCACATGCTCTATTGAAAGGAATACCTCCTGAAATTTTAAAAGAAGAAATACTTCGTGGAAGAAGCATGCATCCCTGGTCACCAGATTACCGTTTCGTTACTTCTGCAATTGTGCCGGGCCACATACCTCAAGCAGTTGGTGTGGCTATGGGACTGAAACGTCAGGGAATTAAAGACACTTATGTTTGGGCATTTTGTGGAGACATGGCTGCGCAAACCGGAACATTCCACGAATCTTCAGTTTATGCTGCAAGAAATGAACTCCCAATAATTTTCGTTGTTGAAGACAATGGTGTGAGTGTCGATACTCCGACCCAAACTGCGTGGGGCTTAGACCGTTTAGTAAAAAATCCCCTAAATGGATTGTCCATGCGTTATGTTTACAATAATGCTTACAAACATCAAGGAGTAGGAAGAGAGGTAGGTTTTTAATGGCTGGAGAAAAAATGGACACAAATTCATATCGCTCAGAGATGCAACGTGCGATGAAAATGTTATCTGAAGATCCAAGAGTTGTCTTTCTTGGTCAAACCGTAGCTTATCCTGGGAGTAGATTCACCTACGATACTTTCTCTGAAGTTCCCATGACTCAAAGAGTAGAAATGCCTATAATGGAAGATACTCAAATGGGCATTTCTATAGGTTTAGCAATGGCTGGGTTGGTTCCGGTAAGTGTATATCCTCGTCTTGATTTTCTATTACTTGCCACAAACCAAATGGCAAATCATTTAGACAAATTAGAAGAATTATCCGACGGGAGAATAACTCCTAAAGTTATTGTTCGTTCAGTTGTCGGCGCGAGAAAACCGATTTATCCTGGACCTCAGCACTGTCAAGATCACACAGATGCCTTTAAGCTTATTCTGCCAAACATGAACGTAGTCAAGTTAGAAAATTCAAGAGAGATTGTTCCAGCATATCGTCATGCTTTATATGGGACAAATAAATCCTCTCTGCTCATCGACGTGGGCAACGCACATTACGGATAATGGTTTCAACAGAAACTACAGATGTAGTAATTATTAATCCTGCACAAAGTGGAGTATATCAACCAGCGCAGGAGCGCGCAGAATATCCTGCATTTGAGCCACCTTATCTCGGACTACTCACCGCTGCAACGATAAGAGAAAAAGGCTACTCTTCAGCGGTCGTCGATTCAAATGCAGAAGGGCTATCTCCTGAAAAGACAGCACAGGAAATTCTAAATTACAAGCCTCGGATAGCTCACATAATTGTGCATGGTAATCAGCCGTCCGCATCATCCCAATTAATGAACTGGACAAATAATCTCACAAACAATTTATCTGAATCCTCGAATCGCCCATTAATTGTTCTTTCAGGAACACATCCATCCGCATTGCCTGAACAGACATTAAAAGAATCAAGAGGAGATGTGATTATAAGAGGTGATGGGTTCAACACGTTACTTGATTTGTTAGAAGGTCGCCCATTTTCAGAAACTCGAGGAGCATTATATTTATCAAATAAACTTCTAGCTTCCGGACCTCAGGATAAACTAGCTTCATCGGAAGAACTTGCCAGATTACCCTTCGCCGCATGGGATTTGGTAGACATATCAAAATATCGTGCGCACGACTGGCACTCTCTGGAAAATCTCTCAGCTCGTCAACCCTACGCCGCAATTTATACGAGTTTTGGATGTCCATTCAGTTGCACTTTTTGTTGCATCAACTCACCATTTAATAACGATGGCAAAAACAGAAACACCATAAGGTTCAGAAGTCCACAGAAAATTGTCGATGAATTAGAGATGCTAGTAAGTAAAGGAGTAAGAAATGTAAAAATAATTGATGAGATGTTTATATTTAATCCTCGGCATTATGTCGCGATTGCAAATGAAATCGTAAAGCGAGATTTGGGTGACAAATTAAATATGTGGGCATATGCGAGAGTTGATACTGTTAAAGAAGGAAATCTAGATTTATTGAAAAAAGCAGGTTTCAACTGGTTAGGTATTGGAATAGAATCTGGAAGTGCTCACGTCAGAGATGGATCAGAAAAAACTTTAGTTGACTCCGACATAAAAGGCATAGTCAAAAAAATTCAATCCCACGGAATTAACGTCGTAGGAAATTATATCTTTGGTTTGCCAGATGACACTTTAGAAAGCATGGAGCAGACTTTGCAACTGGCTCGTGATGTGGGCGCAGATAGGCCCAACTTCTACTGCGCAATGGCTTATCCAGGTTCGGAACTTCATCGGATGGCTCAGCAAGGAAGATTACCTCGACCAGTTGAGTGGCCAGCAGGAAGAGCTCTACTCCCGGAAGACCAAAATGGACCTGGCTGGATAGGTTACTCTCAGCACGCCTATCAAACATGGCCTTTGCCCACTGCAAAGCTAATGCCTGAGCAAGTCTTAGATTTCAGAGACAAATCTTTACAGTATTTTGTAAGCCCGGAGTATCGCACAATAGTCGAAAGCAAGTTTGGAAAATCCACAGCAGACTTATTTTGTGAACCTAATGCGAAAACGCCGAAGAGAATGATATTAGGAAAATAAATCCTAATAAAATATTCTCGTGCAAATATTGGATGACTAATAATCCAATTCAGAATATCTTTGTTTAAAGCGTTGCAAAATATCTAATTTTTAAAGCGCAAAAATTACAGCCCTAAATAATAATACTAATCTTTCGAGAAGTTTTATATTTTTTAAAAGTATGAAGATTTAGCTACACTTAAATATTCTTCATATCGTCATTTTTTAGAAGAATTGAATAGCCCTTAATTAACTCCTTTATTCCTTCTTCTATAGAGTGAGATGCGACAAATCCTGCATCGCGAATTTTTTTGTTTGAAACAATATAATTTCTTTTGTCAACATCCTCACCAACTTCTTTGTAAACAATTTCAAACTTCGGAATGAATTTTTTAATTGTCTCAGCAAGCTCTGCCTTAGATAAGTTAGCATTATCCAATCCTACATTATAGGCATTATTTTTCATCCGATCAAAATTAGTTATGCAATGCTCAAAGCATTTTGCTACATCAAGGATATGAACATAATTTCTCTTGAAATCTTTTTCGTAAATTATAATATATCCATCGCGCAAAGCTCGCATAACAAAATCATTGACTAATAGGTCAGTTCTCATCCTCGGAGATAATCCGAAAACCGTCGCGAGACGTAGAGTTATAACATCTTTTTCAGAATCAAGCAGATATTTCTCCGCATCTACTTTCGTTCGCCCATATAGCGAAATAGGTTCAAGAGGAGTTTCTTCAGTACAATAAACATCTCCTGATTTTGTCCCATATCCACTATTTGTCGTCGGATAGATAAGCTTCTGGTTAGAACTTCTTAGTTCATTAATTAATTTTATCGCCTCAAAATTTATACTTTGGGCAGCAAGCGGGCTCATTTCACAGGCAGGCATACCCACAATTGCAGCAAGCGGGATAATCACATTCATCGATGGAAGAATTTTCTGTAGAAGTTCTTTGTTTCGGCAATCACCATAAATAAACTCAAAGTTGGGATTTCTCGCGTACTGAGCGAGAGACTTTTGTCTGTATGAAAGATTGTCCAAACAAGTCACATGATATCCTCGGTCAAGTAAATGTCCAGTAATCACACTTCCCAGATAACCAGATCCACCTGTAATAAGTACGCGTTGCATTAAGGTCACGATTATTAAAGGTTTATAAAAATAACTATTTCATAGAATTTATATTTTGACCAAAAATACTTAATTACCTATAATTTTATATATCCTTGTTTTTAAAAACGAAAATGCTACCACCTCTTGAATTCGGTCAATTGCGGTTTGATTCTAATAGCAAGAAAAATTTAGAGCGAGTTTTAGGCAGAATCTATGTAAAACCTTTTGGTTCAGAAGTAGAAGAATATGAGTCAAGATGGGGAAAATTATTTGGGTTTAAGTACAATGTAGCGGTGAATTCAGGGACATCAGCCGATACGGTGGCATGCAAAACGCTTTACGATTTGGGCGTAGAGAGAACTGGAAACGCGCGAGATAATGAGATAATTGCTCCAGCACTAGCATTCGTCGCAGTAGGAACATCAATAGCTGATGCAGGATTCACTCCCGTTTTTGCAGATGTGGATCGCGAAACAATGAACATTGACCCTTCAAAAATCGAGGAAAAAATAACTCCACGAACTCGCGCAATAATGGCTGTTCACACAATGGGCAAGCCTTGCGACATGGACTCAATAATGACTATCGCAAAAAAACATGACTTGAAAGTCATAGAGGACTGCTGTGAAGCTCACACTGCCGAATACAAAGGCAAGAGAGTCGGGCATTTTGGAGACATTGCAGCTTACAGCAGTCATGTATCTCATTTAATCTCATCTATGGAGGGAGGAATGGTCTCAACAAATAATTCCCACATCGGAGAGGTTGCAAAATCCTTGAGAAATCACGGTCGCCCAGTAGACTCGATGTATTTTAATCATGAACGATTGGGTGGCAATTATAAAATGTGCGATTTATTAGCAGCCGTCGGCCAAGCAGAGTGTGATCGCTTCATAGAAACCGACAAGATTCGAAGAGCAAATTTATATTATTTAATGAACAAAACTGAGGACCTACAGTCCGTAGCGATAATGAATCGATTCAACCCGCACGAATTTCTCGCACCACATGCATTCAGCGTGACAATTAGAGACCCTTCAAAATATTCTCCAGAAGAACTTTATAAATTTCTATGGAACAATTCTACGATGCAGACTCAAGCAAAACGAAATTTCGGATGCATACCTACACAGCACAAGGCTTTCAAATATTTAGGGTTACGCGAGGGAGATTTTCCAGAGGCAGAGTTCGTCGGATTAAACGGAGTACATTTTGGAGTTCACCAATATCTGGCGCAGGAACAACTCGACGCAGCATCAAATCTTCTGCATGACTTTTTCAGCAGACCGAGAAAATAAATGCCGGAAATAAGTATTTTTAAGATAACAAAAGCAAAAGCAGAGATTACGGAGCGAGGTCTGCGAGTCACACTTACATATCCATCGAAACCAATTCCGATAGAAAAAAGACTTCCTGAAAATCTTGATTTCGGAAAGAAAGTTTTTACGAATTTAATTAACACAGGGTATGCAGATATTGCTAATTCCGATAATCCTTTGCCACCCCCTTCTTCCGGAGCAATTTATCTTCTGAAAGATAATGCTATAATCTGTAGCAGGAGAGATCGTTTTGCCCCCACACATAAACTTTGGCACGAGGCATACGCAGGTTTTCCAGAGAACTTTGAAGAGGTTTTTACAAAAAAAGGTCTGGAGAAAATTGGTTTAAGAGAGTGTACGGAAGAGTGTCTGTTGTTAACGAATGAATCTGTACCGCGATTAATTGTTCCGAATGAAGCCATAGTCGAAACACGAAACTCTGCTCTAGAGCTCGGACTAAAGCTTAACGAATTACTTTGCGATGTAGAGATTATTGGTGGAAATGATGAGCTCATTGTAATTGATGAATCTGGAAAATTAATTTTCAAGATGGATGCTTTCATTAACTTTTCATTTGAGTCCGGAACAGTTTTTAATGTTCTTAAAATAATTAAACTTCCATTCAGCTCACACGAAGTAGTTCCGATAGACGGAGAGTTTATAGTGAAGAATAATCATAAAATAAGATTGAACCGCGAGGCGTATATTTTGCCACTGAATGATTTGCACAAAATAAATTTTGGATCACCTCTGAGTAAATTTAACGTATACCAATCTGATATTATTGACGGCAAGCCCATAATAAAAAATCCAGAGTATATTCCACCATACTTTGGGCCAGATTTATCTCCAGCAGAAAATCCACATATTTGGGCCCCAGACAATAATCTTGTAAGACTACTTGACGGATTAGGTGTCAAATGTAAATTAAATGCTCAAAATTTGGATTGGATGAATCACGAACTACTAAAATATACTCTTAAAAAATCAGGGAATTTATTTACAAATTAATTACCAAATCTCTCAATAAAATCTTTATATGTTAAATCAAGTCCTTTCTCAAAACTTATTTTTGGTTTCCAACCGAGGGCAGATATGTGTGAGGAGTCTAGAAACTTACGCAACATTCCCGTAGGTTTGGACTCATCAAATTTTATGTCTCCCCCAAATCCTACGGTTTTCTTCACCGATTCTGCTATCTCTGAGAGGCTCATATCATAACTAACTCCTATATTAATCGGGTTAGGTATTTTTTTGAAATCCTGATTCATAAGAAAAACGCAGGCGTCTCCAAAATCGTCGCTGAAAATATGTTCTCTCCTTCTTTGCCGGCTCCCTCCAAGAATTACTTCATTCTCTCCTAATTTTTTTGCTTCATGGCAAATCTTGATTAGTGTCGGCACTATATGTGTTCTTGCAGAGTCATACGTGTCTCTTGGACCATAAAGGCTAGCTGGAATTACACTAAGAAAATTAGTCCCGTGTTGTCGGTTAAATCCATCACACATTTCCATACCTGCAATTTTGGCAACAGCATAAGGTTGATTGGTTGGTTCAAATTGTCCGGTAAGTAGTTGTTCTTCTCTCATTGGTTGAGGGGACTCGCGCGGATAAACACAGTTGCTACTAAGAAACATCATTTTTTCAACACCAAACTCCCAGCAGGAATGGATCAAATTATTTTGAATTGCTAAATTATCGTATATAAAATCAGCTCTTAGCGTATTGTTCGCATTTAAACCTCCGACGCGTGCAGCCGCATCAAAAACATATTTCGGTTTGTTTAATCTAATAAAATCTCTAGTTTTCTCTTGACTTCTCAAATCTAATTCTTTTGAAGTCATGCCAATTAAATTATTATATCCTTCTTTCTCAAGCGCACGCCATATTGCCGAGCCAGCTAATCCTTTGTGACCTGCAACATAAATACGCGCATCGTGTTCCATAAATTTGTCAAGAGATTTATTTTTTAAATTTATGTATTAAGTATTTTTTTGTATTTAGACAACATATCTCTTTGATCAAAATATTTTTCGGCAAGTTTCCTAGAGCTCAGAGGTTTACCTTCTTCAATAAATTCTATAATTTTTTCTCGGAGCGTTTTTTCGTCTTGGACAACAGCACCAGATTTTTTATCATCGAGAATCTCACCGAGTCCCATATTTTTAGAACAGACAATATTGCACCCACAGGCAAGACCCTCTATCGCACTTAAAGGAGTCTCTGGCGAATCAAAATAGTACAGTGGCATAACTTTACATTGACTCATAATTCTCGCCAATTCTTCGTCATTTAATGCTTTATTAAACAATTCAACATTGTCGATATCTAGCCCTTTTACATAGTCATAAGACTCTTTGCTTCTAAAGATGATGGTCGCAGATAGCTTATAATCTCTCAATATTTTTAAGACGACATCTATTCCACGAGATTTAAAGTCATTCAATTTGTATGGAACACTCGGTATTATTAAATCATATTTCTTTTTACTCGGCCCGAATATCTCTAAATTTACGCCGGGATAAATAAGGACTACCTTGCTTTTGGGCAGTATTCTTTTTATTTTTTCGTAAGCCCTCTGGCTTTGTACGACAATTATATCGGCCAGACCCAGCACATCATAGTTCATTCTTTTTTCATCATTGGTGTTGTTTATGACTGTAAACACTATCTTGAATCCTTTTGTCTTCATCCATGTAAACAGTTTCCTATGGTAAGCCCCCCAAGCAGTCCAGACTGAAACGATTGTGTCGTACCCTTCTTTGCGTAATTTTTTTAGTTCAATAAACAACTTAATTCCTTGGTATATTCTTTTTACTATCTTGTTAGAGAACGTGCTTATCACCGTACACTTTTCTTGAGAGATAATTTGTTTTCTATGTTCTAACGAGAGCAAATGTGAATCTGGAAAAGATTTTCTTAAAGACAAAACTAGCTTAGCGGCAAGCTCAGTTGGTTTTCCATGGAGGTCGGTTCCTAGAAATATTATTTTAGACATTTTATAAAAACGTTAGCGCTACAAAATTTAACCTTTTCCAGCATATTCTCTAATTTCAATATACTGCCACTAAGGTAACCCATCACAATTTTGTTAATGAGGTGCAATGGGTATAAAAAAATATGATCTACATAGATTTTATTTTTTACATTTAATCGCAGTAATCTCAACATAGAATTTACTTCATTATCCGAATATTGATAAGTATAGGTGCTTCCCCAGTTAGTTATTTTTCGCAAAGTTTTGCGCAACACGGAAGGGTTTTCAAGATTAAATATAATTACACCATTAGGTTTAGCATGAGCAGACAAATTTCTCAAGGCTTGTAATGCCTCGCTCTTATTGAAATGGCTTATAACTCTGACCGAAACAATAACGTCATATTTTTTGTTTAGTTTCATCGACAAGATGTTTGCTTTTTTTAACTTGACACCTTTTATTTTTTTCCTCAAAACATTTAGCATTTCTTCACTTATATCTACACCCTCTAAATCTCCCATCTTGGCAAGCAACTCAGTAAAGTATCCAGTTCCAACACCTGCTTCAAGTATTTTTTTCTTACCCGGAGGAATTAGACTTACAACAGCTATCTTTTCCATGAGTCTAACCAATTGAGCCTTTACGCCTTGCATTCTGCGCGAGTCATAGCCTTCGGCAACATCTTTGCTTTTATAATACTGCGAAAATTGCATAAATCTACATTTTATCAACTTTTATAAAGCTTATCTGACACGAAAAATTATGGACTTTTTTTTCACCATAGATGTTGAACAAGATTTAGGGACTGGAAAGTACCGAGGTCTAAAAGAAGGAATTCCTTGGCTATTAAAATTCCTTAAAACTGAGCAAATAAAAGCAACCTTCTTCGTAGTTGGAAAGACTTTAGAGAATAACAAAGAAATAATTAAGAAAATAAAAACTACCGGTCATGAAATCGAAGTTCATGGATATAGTCATAATCGTTTTGATTCCATGTCTTTAAAAGAGAAAGATACGGAACTAAAAAAAAGTATTCTTTCTCACAAAAAAATTGTGGGCTTTGCTCCAATTGGCTTCAGGGCACCACAACATTCTATAGACGATGAAACCTTTGCGCTTCTAAGAAAAAATGGATTCAAATACGACAGCTCTATTTGTTCAGGCAATATCATGTTGTTTCGTCATCTGTTCAAGAAGAACCGAAAATTTTATTCCATATTGAAAACTTTTTTTGGAAATCCGAAGCCACATATTCATCAAGGTTTACAAGAGATTCCGCGCCCATCTCTACTTCTAGCATTGGGAGGTTTTGAGTTAAAAGTTTATCCAAAATGGTTAATAAGATTAATTTTCTGCGCACATAAATTATCTAATCTACCAGTCAATTTTGTTATTCATTCATGGGATTTGATAGACACGCCAAATAGCAAGACTTCCAAAATTTGTTCAGCAGAAGAGTTCAAAAAAAATCTCGCATGGTTCATAAACTTGGCAAAATCCAATTCAAATTTCCAAACTCTTGGAGGGAAATATGCGCATCTTAGAACTGGCTAATTTTTCTGCGGGTGGATGTGGGGTCTTTGCGCGTGTTAAATCAGAATCGGAATTATTGAGCAGAAATCACGAAGTCAGGATATTTTCTTCAGATTTTGTCAAAGGGTCCAGCGAAAAAGCCGCACAATTTGAGCAAATCGGCAAGGTAAAAATTCAGAGGTTCAAAGCAATCAAGTTAGGAGGAGAGAGTTTCATGTATTGGAGTTTCGCTAAAGAAGCAATAGCTTTCAAACCAGACATAATTTTTGCACATGGATATCGTCATCTTCACACCACTCAAGCACTAAACCTCGGAAAGAAATTAAACATCCCTGTGGTTTTAGTGACGCACGCCCCGTTTGTAGAAGGTGACTCGACTCGTTCTTTTCCACAGAAACTCGCCGTAAGATTTTATGATTTTTTTATTGGTTCGAGGACATTAAATAATTTTTCCAAAATTGCGATAATAGCTCATTGGGAAAAAGAGTATCTGAAAAAATTAAATATCTCGAGCAATAAAATAGTCTATCTTCCAAATGGTATTTCTCCAGATTATTTCAATGGCAATCCCCAATCAAAAAACGAAGACATATTATTCCTCGGACGAATCTCGCCAATAAAAGACATCGGGACTTTAATTAAGTCTATTTCTTTATTAAGTAACAAAAAAACAAAATTATATCTCGCTGGACCTATCGAGGAAGAATATGGTAACGAATTGAAAAAGATAGTCGACGAAAGAATATTGAAAGGGCGGATTTCATTCTTAGGTCCGATTTATAATCTCGCCAAAAAAATAAAATTAATTGATAATTTCAAAATATTTATTCTTCCAAGTAGAAAAGAAGGTATGCCTCAAGCATTAATCGAGGCAATGGCGCGACAACGGACAGTTATCGCCTCAAATAATCAAGGTTGTAGAGCAATAGTCCGGCACAAAGTAAATGGGTATTTATTCCGAATCGGCGATGAAGAAGACTTAGCGAAAAAAATAGAGATGGCTTTTAAAGAAGACAGCCAAGAAATTCGTGAAAATGCAAGAGCTTCAGTCCGAGAATATTTGTGGCCGGAAATAATTCGCAAAACTGAAAATTTAATCAAAAATCTCGTAAAAAATAAATAATCACTACAATAGAGATAACTTTAAAAAACAACCAGACAAAACATTTTCACTGAATATGAGAGTTCTTATAACAGGAGCTGGCGGCATGATGGGTTCACACCTCACAGACTTCTTAATAAATGGCGGTCAGAAAGTTCTCGGAATAGACTTTGTTCCAACTACCGATATATCTCAATACAATAAATCTGCCCAATATATTGAATGCGACATCCGAGATAAGGAAAAGCTGACGAATATAATTGGTGCATTCAAGCCAGAAATAATCTTCCACCTTGCAGCGCAGAGTTTTCCCACAGTTTCGTGGTATAGGCCAGAGTACACAATAGAGACGAATATTCTCGGTACAGTCAACCTATTTGAGATAATCAAAAAACTAAATCTCGATCCAGTCGTTTTAGTTGCTGGGTCCAGTGCAGAATATGGTTTTGTAGAGGAGTCAGAGGTTCCAGTTTCAGAGAATAAAGAGCTAAAACCTTTACATCCTTATGGAATTAGCAAAGTTGCTCAAGAAATGCTAGCATATCAATACTACAAAAATTTTGGCGCGAGAGCATTTACAATAAGAATATTCAACACAACCGGTCCCAAAAAAATAAACGATGTATGTGCAGATTTTACTAAACAAATAGTTCTAATGGAAAAGGGCTTACAGGAACCAATTCTCCGCATAGGTAATGTGATGACTAAGCGGGCAATAACTGATGTCCGAGATTTGATATCCGCTTTTTGGATGGCTGTACAGCATTGCAAACCTGGAGAAAGCTACAATGTAAGTGGCGAGAAAGTTTATTCTGTCCACGAGTTAATAACTTTGCTAAAGGAACTAACTCATATAAAATTTACTGAAATGGTTGATCCGTCTTTATTGCGCACAACCGACGAGAAAATAATTTATGGGGATTCAACAAAGTTCAAAAACGCAACGGGCTGGTCACAGAAAATAACAATCACTCAGACACTATCTGATATGCTGAATCATTGGAGGAAAACTATCTGATGGCGATTATCAGTCGAGCACCTACAAGAATAGAACTTTGTGGCGAGTCTACAGATCTTCCAGACTACGCTTCAAAAGAAGGGGGATTTGTAATAAATCTGGCAATTAACAAATATTCTTACATCGGCCTAAAACCTCTAAATGAAGGTATCAAAATAGTATTGGACAACAAAAACTCTATAGAGTTCCCAAATTTAAAAAGCATGAAATACGAAGGAGATTTAGATTTAATAAAATCAATCGTAAAAACAAAATGTCTGTCTGGGCAGGAAATCTTTTTGAGAAATGATCTTCCTTCAAATACTGGTATGGGTCTAAACGCATCAATAAGTACTGCTCTTCTAGGCGCAATAACTAAGCTAAACAATCAAGCAATAGACAAGGCACAGTTATCCGAAGAATCTTATAGAATCGGACTTAAAGAACTAGGTATAAAAATCGGTCGTCAAAATCACTATGCTTCTGCTTTCGGAGGAATTAACTCAATAGAGTTTAAAAAAGATGGTTCAGTGGCAGTAACTCCTTTGAAAGTAAATCGGTCAACCTTATGTGAGCTTGAAAAACATCTCGTATTGGTTTATATTGGGAAGAGAATAAACGGCCTAGAAAAAACAAGAGAACCAGAACTACCTAGCAAAATACATATGGATCAACTGAAAGAATTAGCTTACGAAATGAAAGATTCATTGGAATCTGGCAATATAAATTTGTTCGGCAAGATTTTAGACAAAATTTGGATGGTAAAAAAAGAGATTTATCCTGATTCATTTACGCACTATATGGATCATTTGTATCGCGTCGCAAAAAACAACGGTGCAATTGGTGGAAGAGTAATTGGCTCCGGGCGAGGAGGCCATATGTTATTTTACGCAGAACAGAATAAGGAGACACATTTAGTAAAGAAACTCCAGGAGAATGGTGCGAGAATAATCGACTTCAGCATAGATTTGAATGGCTTGGAGGTGTGGGAGTCATAAAATGCACGAGAAAATAAAAAAGGATTTAGTTGAAAGTGCGTATATAAAAATGAAATTAGCCGAGGACGTGTCTAAGATCGAGCTAGCTATAAAATGGGTTTTGGAAGCATATCAGCAGGGTGGGAGATTAGTTTTGTTCGGTAACGGTGGAAGTGCTGCAGACGCACAGCACATAGCCGGAGAATTCGTAAATTATTTCAGGATTCCGGGCAGACCAATGGTTGACTGTTTATCTTTGACGACGAACACATCAGTACTCACCGCTATTGCGAACGACACATCATATGATCAGGTTTTCGCTAAACAAATCGAATCTCTGGTAAACTGTAAAGATGTGATACTTGCATTGAGTACGAGTGGTAATGCGAAAAATGTAATCAAAGGAATAGAGATGGCTAAAAAACGAGGAGCTAAGACTATTCTTCTAACGGGAGCAAAAGGTGGAAAATCTGCACATCTAGCTGATCTGACAATCCATGTCCCATCTAATGACACACCTCGAATTCAAGAGTCCCATATTACAATAGGGCACATTCTTTCAGATATCGTCGAATATGAACTTTTCAAAGATTATTTGGTAAAAAACCAAGACGTTGTAAAAGAAGCAACTGGCACGGCTCCCGCAAGAATAAACTTCGGCAACGGCGGAGATACAGATTATTATTTAGACAAAATAATTTGGGGCTGCGTCATTAACACAACACTTGCATCTCACAAATACCACTGCACTGTTAGGAATATCGAGGACTCCGACGAGATTCACGTAAAGATAATAAATAAATTTTATAACACTAAAGACAAATTAAGATCAAAAAAAGATTACATAATAAAATACCTAAAAGATGAATCCAGTAAGGATTTGATTGCTACAACATTGCAGGAAGTTTATCCATCCTTCAGAGGAGAAGTAATTATCGAAACAAATGTTCCTGAAATGAGTGGACTTGGGGGCTCATCGGCTCTGTCCATTGCACTCATCAACGCATTATATCAACTACAGAAAAAAGAAGCTAATCCAAAAGAGATAGCCTATCTCGCATATAAAATAGAGCGCGAGATTCTAGGTGTAAATGGTGGATATCAAGACCAGTTCGCTTCAGCATTCGACAACGGATTTAATTATATTGAGTTCAAGAAAGCCAAGTCAAGCGATTCAAGAGCAGACGTGATGATAACTCCTTGGAAAATTCGCCAAGACATAATTCAAAAAATAGAAGATTCTCTTCTTCTTTTCTATATGGACAATAGAGACATATCTGGAAATCAAGCCCATCTAATTCAGAAAGAAAAATTATTCCAAGAAGAAGAAAAGATAAAGAGTATCTTGATTGAAAAAAGAGACAACACGATAGACATAAGAGATTCATTGATTGAAGGAGATATTCAAAAAATTGGCAGACTTTTGCACAAAGATTATGAGCTGAAAAAAATGCTAAACCCTCAAATAACTAAAGGAAATACCGAACAGATTTACGAAAAAGCTATGGAGCTTGGAGCATACGGTGGGAGAATTTCCGGAGCAGGATCAGGAGGTTGCATGTTTATTTTATGCAATCCTTTGAAGAAGCAAGAGATTATAAAATTCATAGAGATTTGTGGTGGTACATATATACCTTGTGAATTAACTCGTCCAAAAGACTAATTCTAAATATTTAAAAAACACCTTACGGTCTGATTTAGTGGTGTCGGTTATAATTACTGCATTCAAAGAACCAGAAACAATCGGTAGAGCAATAGAATCTTTTCTGAAACAACGAAAATTTATCTCGGAAATAATCGTCGTAGCTCCCGATAAGGAAACCCTCAGCATTGCTGAAAATTATAAGCGGAAATTTTCAAATATAAAGCTGATACAAGACTCAGGCAGAGGCAAACCATCAGCACTCAATTTAGCAGTAAACTTAGCAAAATCAGAGATAATAGTATTATCCGACGGAGATGTTTATGTGTCGGAAAATTCATTAAAACTTCTTATTCAATGTTTCGAAAAAAAAGATATTGGGTGTGGGACGGGTCACCCAGTCTCAATAAATTCTCAAGATAATATGTTCGGATTCTGGTCAAATATATTGACGGAGAATTTTCATAAAATTCGCAAAATCCAGTCAACTAAAAAAAAATCAATTCTTGCTTCAGGATATTTATATGCGATAAAAAAAAGTTTGATGCCGAAAATACCTCGAAACGCGCTAGCAGACGATGCTTACGTTTCATCCCACGTTTTGTCAGAGGGAAAGAGAATTGTTTATGTTGAGCAAGCAAAGGTTTTTGTAAGTTATCCCACAAATCTTAAAGATTGGATCTCTCAAAAGAAGCGCACAGCTGGACGCATATATCAAAATAATTCTCTAAAAGAAAAATTGAACGAATTATTTACAGAAATTTTTATGGCACTGACTTCAGTAAAGAGAATCCGCTCAATAAAAGAGTTTACCTGGTTCGCTGCATTGTGTATTATGCGAGGATATATTTGGTTCAGAGTTATTTTCGACATCGGGCTTTGGCACAGAGATTTTAATAAAGTATGGCAGAGAGTCGAGAGCACAAAACATATTAACTAACTTTCCGACAAAAACAAATGGAAAAAAATAAATTATTAAAAATCGGAATTGTTTCATTAATTATTTTGTCATTTATCTTATATCTTTATTATTTCCTTACCACAAAAAATCAGGCGCTTTGGTGGGACGAAGCAGAGTATATGCTCAAAGCGAAGAGCATCGCAACGAATACACCAGACACTGGTTTTTGGGAGGGGCGTCCAATCTTGTTTTCAGTAATACTTGCTGGTTTGTTGAAGATTGGTTTTTCGGAAGTATCAATTAAATTTTTAATAATTCTTACGGCGGTTTTAACTATCGGTTTGGTTTATGTATTTGGAAAAAAACTATTTAACGCGCAGATTGGTCTAATCGCAGCGGGACTTTATGCGGGCTTTTATCTTAGCATATTTTACTCAATGAGGATAATGGTCGATGTACCCCATTTAGCTATTGGATTAGCCGGAATAATTTGCTTTTTAAGTGGCAAAAAAAATCTTGTGTGGCTTTCTCTACCACTAATATCATTAGCAACTCTTATAAGATTCCCGTCATTTTTGTTCGCAATAGTCTTAGCATTGTATATCTTCGCAACAGAGGGAATAGCTTGCTTAAAGAAAAAAGATTATTGGATATCAGCAGCGCTAGGAATTTTGATAGCACTTCCATATTTGATATGGTCAAAAATAAAATTCGGCAGTGCGCTTCACGCAATAAATGTTGCAGGCAGCGGTGCAACAGAAGGAATAACTTTCTCGTCAGCATTCAGTATTCTCAAGCAGTATTTGTTAACTTTTCCAGGGTATCTCGGAGTCATCCTTTCTGTAATTTTTGCAGTCCAATTCATCTCAATATTTCTAAAAACTACTATTGGTTTGGATCTGATTGTCAAAAGAAAATCTCCGGAGTTGAATAAAAATCTTTTATTAATACTATTAGTAATAGTCCCCTTATTTTATTTCAGTTTTCGTGTGAGTCACTACGAGGATAGGTATTTGTTGAGTGCGTTTCCAGCCATATTTTGTTGCATAGCTCTAGGAATCAGCGCAATACATAAAATGCTCCTGAAAAAACTAACTGGGCGAATAGCCTTAACAATTATAATCCTGATAATTCTCATAGGGGTATTTCAACTACTAAGACACAGCAATGAAATAACTATCTTAAGCAAAGATTCTTATCGCACTATCAAAGAGTCAGGCATTTGGTTAAAAGAGCACTCAAAAGAAAAGGATATCATTATAACAAAGAGCGTTCCACAAACAACATATTATTCGGAGCGGAGAGCTTACTCATTTTCAAACAACGAAGATGAGTTCAAAGGAAATATTTCAGAAATTAATCCCCAGTATATAGTAATTTCAGTATTTGAAAAATATCCACCGTGGGCATATTCTGCAGATTTTCAATTAGCATATAATCTCACCGTCGTTAAAGTGTTCGCGATTAACAATCAGCCAGCACTGATAATTTATGAAACGAGAAGATAATTTTACGATGCGTCTTTAGCCATCATAAGCGAAACGAGTTCTTCAAACGAAACTTTCGGTATCCATCCAAACGATTTTCTGGCCTTTGAGGCATCGCCTATGAGGAGCTCAACTTCGGCAGGTCTGTAGAATTTAGGGTGTTGGACAACAAAAATCTTTTCTTTCTGATTTTTTAGCTCTGCAACTTTTTGGTCTGCTTCTTTAACAGATAAGTCGTGCAAGTCAATAATTTCAAAATTTTTTATTCCAGCGTTCGCAAAAGATTTATGGACAAATTCTCTTACTGAATGGGTCTCTCCCGTCGCAATTACAAAGTCATCGGGCTCACATTGGTTTAACATAAGCACCATTGCCTCAACGTAATCTTTTGCAAAGCCCCAATCTCTTTTTGCATCCAAATTTCCCAGCACGAGCATATTTTCCTCGCCCATTAAAATCCTACCAACGGTCCTTGTAATCTTTCGCGTTACAAATTCATAACCTCTTCTCGGAGATTCGTGATTGAATAAAATTCCCGAGCAGGCAAACAGCCCATATGACTCACGATAATTTCTAGTCAGTTCAAAACCGGTCAATTTACTTATCCCATAAGGTGAGCGAGGATAAAATGGAGTGTTCTCATTTTGCGGAACCTCGCGCACTTTCCCAAACATTTCAGATGAGGCTGCAAAGTAGAATCTGCTTTTCGGAGAAAAATTTTTAATCGCATTAAGCATATTAAGTGTCCCTTGGATATTCATCATCACCGTAGTCGAGGGATCCTCAAAAGATTCGTGAACAAAACTCTGCGCCGCAAGGTGGTAAACTTCATCTGGTTTTACAGCTGAAACTATTTCTATTATTCTCTGATAATTAATGATGTCTCCGGAATGAATCACAATTTTGTTTTTGATATGATTTATTCTGCTGAATCTCTGCAAGTCATTTTCAACTGCGACCCTCCTAACAATTCCATGGACTTCATAGCCCTTATCAATTAGCAATTCTGCAAGATAACTCCCATCTTGTCCAGTTATGCCTGTAATAAGTGCCTTCCGCATTTCAAGATTTAACAAACCAGTATTATAAAATTATATGCCCTAGAGTTTTATTATCTTTAGATATTCTTTAGCTTTTTTATCCCAGTCAAAATCTCTAGCCCAATTCGAAGCTTCCAAAGACATTTTTTTACGCAAATTACTATCCTGAATTAGGTCCTTTATTTTTTCAGCCAATTCATTGTAGTTTCCATATTCAAATAGCAAACCCGTTTTTCCGTCGATTACAGAGTCTCTAATTCCTGAAACCTTACTTCCAATAACTGGCGTTCCAAAATAATTAGCTTCAATATTAACAATACCCCATCCTTCCTTGAAACTAGGATTGACAAAAACCCAAGCTCTCTGCATAAGCTCCTTTTTTTTATCCTCGCTAACTCTCCCAAAAAAATGTACTTTGTTCAATTTATTTTTTTTAGAATATGCTTTCATTGCAGAAAGATCATCGCCGGAACCACATATCCAAAAATCAATATCTTCGTCTTTAAGTAACTGCGCGGCATCGAGTAGAATCTGAACTCCTTTATATTTTTTGATACGGTTCATAAACAATACAGCTGGCCGATTATTTTTTTTAAATTTTTTAAATTTTAAAAAATTAATTCCTGGATTAACAATATACGGTTTAACCTTACTTATTTTATATTTCAAGATATCATTCGCAGAGCTATTAGATATCGTAATCACTTTATTTTGCTTATAGGCAATCGGCATTAGCTTTGTTTCAAGAAGATAGCCCATCAGCGAAATAGGGAATTTTTCTTGTTCAAACCATACATCTTTATGCACATGTTGTATGTGTAGAAATACTTTCATTTTATCAGCGTACAAACTTGAAAAGAAAGGTATTCCATTTTCAACATCGATTATTGCATCAAAATCATGCGCAAGTTTAGTCAGATAAATCCAGAAAGCCCAAAAATAAATGCTAAGTCTTCCCCCGCGCCGGATAATCTTGATTCCTTCGCAGGTCTCTTCTCGCTTACATCCGGGAAACTCTGGAGAGAGCCACACAACTTCATTTCCCCATTTAGCCCATCTTTTCGCGAGTTCATGAAAATAAATCTCCGAGCCACCACTGGCAGGATTTTTGATACATCTCCAACTTAGAATTAGTATTTTCATATTTTCTTAAATCTATATTTTATAAGTGTCCATATAGCTTCAACTCCATCTTTCACGCGCAGTTTTTTGCCCTGAGAGGTCGTGCGCGGATAATATTTTACCGGAACCTCATAAATTTTTATTTTTTTTCTAGCAATCTTGGCAGTAACCTCTGGGCAGAATTCAAATCTTTCACATTCTAAATTCAAATCTTTCAGAAGTTTTGTTCTAAATGCTTTATATCCAATGGGCTCGTCAGTTATATTAATTCCATAAATTAAATTTGCAAAAAAAGTCACCATCCTCCCTCCAAAATAATAAGACCACAATTTCATTGCCTGATTGCTGCCCAAGATACGCGAGCCATACACCACAGATACATTCTTTTTTGCAAATGGTTCCATAAGTGCAGGATAATCCGCAGGATCGAGCTCCAAATCCGCGTCTTGAATTAAGACAATATCTCCCGTAGCAATTGCGAGTCCCGTTCTTATTGCCGCACCTTTACCCATATTCACCTCATGTCTCAGAACTGTGATGCTCTTCATTTTACTTAATAGCCCATAAGTCCCATCCGTGCTACCGTCGTCAACAAGGATTATTTCTTTATCCATTCCAGGCACTTTCTGTTTCTTCACTTTCTCAATTATCTGGATGATAGTTTTTTCTTCATTATAAGCTGGTATTATTATTGAAAGTTTCATGTTTCTCTCCAAAATAAATATCCCAAAATAGGGATTGTCAAAAACACCAAAATTAACTCAAGATAAAATATTTTGAAAGCAAACCATTGTAGAGTAATATCTCCGTTGCTCGAAACATCATAATCGTCAAATATTTTATGGACCTTTCTGTCATATCCTATCGGATACTCGAACCAAAAATGCGTCTTTTTAATACTGGCCAGAATAGTAGGACTAATTGCCATGTCTGCTTTGTAAATTCTATAGGTTATTTGTTTATTTCCCATTAACGGAAGGTAGTAGTTATGGGGATTAGGTTCACTCAAATTAATTATTGTGTGAGCCTTTCTTTCAAAAAAAGAAGTAACGTCCTCCATGCTCTCGTTAAATTTTGGCTGACTCGCCACAGTTCCCCATCCGCAGTCATCAATAACACATTCAATATAATAAATTTCAAAATTCTTCGAATTGCCCGAGTCTTTACTTTCTTGTAAGAGTGGGACGAATGTAATTGCTTCTAAGTAATTTGTACCTGCAAGCGCCCAATGAATACTGCCGCGATATATTCTAGAGTCGGCGACAACAATTGAGCCCCTTGAGAAACTTTCCTTTGCAGAGATTAATTCGCCAAAGGCAGACTGTCCATAAAAATGCGCATGCGCAACATCTTTGGGCATTCCAAGATAAACCATCGAGAATAACGCAATAAATACAACAAGCGCAAGCTCTTTAGGATATTTTTTAAGGATATTATCTACACCAAGTCCCGCAATCGGTGCTCCGATTACCAGTGCCCAGATAAAATGTTTTGACATCGGGATATATGCACCCAAGTAAATAAATGCAGGAATAAAAATCGCAAGGAATAAAATTAAATAATCTTTATTCTGCCTAAATACAAATACTAAACCTACCAAAAAGAACACGCAGAGAAGAACATCTCCTCTAAAAAGTAAACCTAAGACCATCAAAAATCCTGGGATTGAAGTCGGATCAAAATTCTTCTGATTGCCTATAAAAAACCCCTTATAGTCTGTGGGCGCGAGCCAACCCGCATTGCCTTGATAATGGGCAGTTGCATTTTCAAAACCAATCTTCAAAGTATTTGTGAATATTAGATCCATAAATCCTTTGTCTTTGTAAAGTAGGTAGTTATGGACCAACGTCGGCAAAACTAACGCTGTAATTATTATTCCCCAAATAAGCACGGCAGACACGATGCGTTTAGTTTTATTTTTACGTCTGAATATTTCATAATATATTAGGAAAAAACTCATAGATATTGCAAAGAAAAGAACATAAAGTTTAATCATAACTCCGACCCCGATTAGTATAGCAGATATCGCAATTTTTTTGTTTGAATAATTGCGCAGAAATTCCATAAAAAAGAATAAGCTCATCAGAGTTATGAATGCTGCAAGCGTATCCATTTCAGGAAGCGTGCTTTTAATGAGCATAGGAGAAAAAGCAGTCAGCAAAGCTGCATACAAGCCTGCTCTTTTTGAGAAATTTTTTTTGACAAAGACGAAAACCATTACGACAAGCAAACTTCCAAATATTACGTTGGCAAATCTAGAAGCTATTTGCGTTGCGCCGAAAAATTTGTAGAAAACTCCTTGAACATAATACCATAAAGAAGTAGACTGATCCCATATTACGAGCTTCCCTGATCCAAATATCCCTATCGGTCTGACTGCATGATTTACATCGTCAGCAGAAACACCGAGATTTCGCGCAGCGATTAGTCTCAACACGAAAGCAATTACGAATAAGACGATTATCTTTATTCTATCTGACTTGAATTTTTTTTTCAAAGATTGTAATAATTTCATATTTTAGCGTTTCTTGACAATTTTATAAATCTTACTTATAAACGGTTTGAGCAACGGCAGAAATATTTTTCCAGAAGAATGGAGAATCCTCAACTGAACAACCGAAAAGAACATTTCAATTGACGTCTTAATTATGTTTAGTGTACCGCCCTCTACCTCATACCAAGTTGTAGGAACTTGTTTGATGGCGAGGCCGTTTTTTTTACAGATGTAGAGCAGATCAATATCAAATGCCCACTGAGTGATAGTAAGCTCATCGAGTATTTTTCTCACTGCTAATTTATTGAAAACCTTTGCACCACATTGCGTGTCTCCATGTTGTAAAAGGAAAAGCGACCTAACTAAAAAGTTGAATACTCTGCTTACGACAATTCTACGAAAACTAAAGGCTGGGATAATTCTCGAATCTTTCACATATCTGTCGGCGACACATCCGTCGAATTTATCCATTCCAATTACTAGCTTCCAGTATTGCTCTGGTGGCGTGGCCATGTCGGCATCAACAAACCCAATATAGTCAAAACGCTCTTTAAGGGCTGTCGAGAACCCCTCTTTAACTGCAAACCCTTTGCCTCCTTGAGAGTAAACTTTACAATTTATGCGCGCGTTTTTCTTTTGTTCCTTTTTCACAACGAGCTCAGTTCTGTCAGTTGTATTATTGATGATTACTAATAACTCATAATCTATAATTTTCTTTTTGCGTTGCTTCTCAAAAAAACGACTATACGCGATAAGCATCTTACTTATTCGTTTTTCTTCATTATATGCGGGCACGACGATACATAGTTTTTTCATTTTATTTCACAGACAGCAAAGATCCTACGAGCAAAATAAACGAAGCAACCATAAATCCTATTGAATACTCCATGAGATTATTGGAAAAAATAAATAATATCGCTATTTCAACAGCAAGGAATAATGCTGTTATCATATATCCTTTTATTCTATGAACTGACAATTTGTAAAGAAGGAACAGGTTTGTAAATGACAATGCAGCCATTCCAATGACTAGATAGACAACGATTTCTACGGACCCAGGAATATTCTTCCCCGAAAATAATGAAACGAGGTGTGGTGAAAAGAAGTAAAATAAGAATATTGCTATAATTAAAAGCAAACCAAGAAAGATGCAGGCATTGAGCAAGATGTGGCTCTTTTTTTCAGGGTCCTTATGATTATTTTCCGCACTTATTGGGAACATTGCTCGACTTATAGGTTGCGTGCCCCAAAAAACAATCTTTGCAAGAACAGATGCTATCGCATATTCTCCAGCAACTTCTGGCGAAAATAGGAATCTCGCGATAAGGACATCGACGCTGTAGAAAGCAATTATTACCGCCGTGATAAAGAAAGTTGGTACAGAATAAGAATAAATTTGTTTGGTTTCGGCATTAGATTCCTTCGAACCAGATACGTCTTTAAAAGCAGTAAAAGAAAAAGCCAGAGCCACAAACGCCCCGAGCAAAGTTCCTGCAACAGCGCCATAAACTGCAAAACCCGCAGTAACGAAAACTATCCCTAATACGAGTTTAACAACTGATTCAATAATAAGATTTGTACTTAATGCAAAAAATCGTTTTCTTCCTTGCATCAGTCCTCTGTTTATTGGCAAGGTCAGCGAAGTAAAAATAGCAATTCCGGAAAGGATAAGGAGACCATAGTCTATTTTCAAAGCATGTCTTAAAATAAAGAAGCTGATTACAGTATATGCCACAAACAACCAGCATGCAATTTTAATAGACTTTTTGAAAGATCTTCTTAAGATATTTTTCAGTGATCCATCGTCTTTATTGGTAGAAGCTACTTTAGCAATCACCGTTTGAGTTCCTTCAATGAATACAGTTAACATATAAAACATAGAGAATATAGTCGCCAAGACTCCATAGTCTGAAATGGTCAACATTCTTGCCATAACAAACTGAAACAAAAAATTAAAAAAATTATAAAGCCCGAATCCCACAAGTAACATAATACTTCCTTTTAGCAAATTTTTGTCAAGTTGCATATGTTTCCTCACGCATTCCGCAAATGTTCAGGGTATTCAATTTGAAGGTATTCTTCTTTCAAGACGACATTTTTCGGATAATCAATTTCCCATATTTTTATCGGCCCTCTGAATCCTTGGAACTCTACAAATTCTGTATTAATGCCTTGCGTTCGCAATATTCCAGTGATATAATCTTCCTCGCTATGGGCTAGCTTGAAGTGAGAGCTTTGTTCACCATAGAGATAAAGTCTCGCCAGTTGTGAATGTACAACTCTTGAGCTTAGGTAAATTAGCGCACCATTTGGCTCAATCGTGCCACCTTGTCCATTTGAGATTAATCGTGACATAATAAACACACCAGCATCTATGCCTTGCCCAGTATCAACTAACTTATTAGTATAGTAATATCTAATCGGGATATTATATTGTTTATTTTGATAAATAAAAACTCCATATAAATTTTTCACTTCAAATTGTGGCTCAACTTCAATAACTACTGCTGCCAACAGCGTTTTTATTCCAGGCAAGAAAATTTCCGTGCCATTTTGATTATAAATCAAATCTTGATCTATTACATTCCCTCCTGGGTAAACATAGATTGTCGAATTTTTGCGCTCAACTTTTTGCGCATCATCTCTGATAAATGTCGGAATCCAACTTCTTCTATCATAATCTTTATCCGATCCGATACTTGAAAAGGCCCCATATTTTCCAATGTCCGTCGAGTCTATCAAAAAGTGCGTCGTATTGTGTGCGTAAAGAAACTCTAACGCCTCTTTTTCGCTCGTTCCAGTTAAAGCGTATCTCCCCATCATGTGGTTCCAATAAGAAAAAGAATTTCCTCCATCAAGAACCGTCGCTCTTTCACCAATACTCTGAATCCAATAACCATAGTCCCACCAGTGTCCAAACACGGCATTTTGTGGAGCGCTCTCTCTCACCCATTGCATCGCCTTCTGCCACTGATTGGTGTAAACATTAGGTGCATAAGCTCCAGCAGTATTTACACTGACTCCATAAAGCGCATAAGCCGAGAACATCGTGGCAACAATAATTATTCCTGCAAGCACGAGCGCAACTCCGGAATGTTCTTGTTTCTTGGAAAATGTGTCGCTAAGCATCATAATCGCCGAACTTACTAGGTGTGCTACAACGATTGACGCTGGAGGTATCAGCATCATAATTGTTCTGACCGAACCTCTTGCAGAAACGATTCCAAAGAAGAAAAAGATTATTGCGAGCAGATATCCGAAGTCAATATTTTTTAAGTTCTCTGTAGAATTTTTGTTTTCTCGAACATAGACATAGGCTATTGCGCCAATCAGAGAAATTGCACCCAGTCCGTAAATTGCGATACTGATACGATTTTCTCCATTGAGTAGGCTATTCGAGGCATATCTACTAAATATAGCACAGAACATGAAAATAATATACGACGATGTCAGAATAATTTTTTCTTTCTTAGGGAAATGGCTGAACATTTTATAAAATGCATATATCGAACCTACAAAAAACAACCAGAAGAAAAGTGGCACGCCTTTCACATTTGGCCCGAAGTTTCCAGCCCACTCATCAAAATATGGTTGTCTATTTTCTGCAACCGTAACCCCCAGTCGGTCATCTACTGGCTTGATAAGGTCGTTAGATATATCTGCAAATTTCGCGAAGATAAATCCTGGACCAAATAACGCGCTTACAAATAATGTGGTGAGAACAACCGTCGCAGTAAATGTAAAAACTTCTGAAGAATAAAATTTTCTCTCAAATTTTAATGAATTCCAATATGTACCTGTCTTTTTTATAATCATCTGCACACATAAAATCGCCAGTACGAAAAATGCAAAACCTGTCGTGGCGGAGACTAATAAATTCGTAAAACTATATCTTGTAGAGTAGTTAGACATTATAACTGAGGCAATAAATAACCATAAACAATAACCATAAAATCGGTTGTTGTTTATTTGTCTGAAAAAGAAAGCGACAAAAACAGATAAAGATATGACTACATAGATATATACAAATCCTCCCCAAACCAAAGCCATTCCGGCAGTAAACAAACCCGCTAGAATTCCAAAAACAAATACTTTGCCAAGAGATTGAGCTCTCCAAGATTTAATGTAGAAATAAAATGCAGTAAACAGGAAGAAAAATGCAGCAGACTCTTTTTCAGGAATTCCTGCAATCGTTCTAGGTAAAAGTCCTGGAAGAATGCTCAAGAAAAGTCCGGCAATAAGCGAAGCCAAAACAACCACTTTAGGACGTAATCGCTCTTTGAAGATTTCCGAAGTAAGCAGATAAAACGCAATAACTGTAATTGCGAAGAAGAAAACTGGATAAATCACTGCGGAATAAGTTACCGAAGACGATCCAAAGAATGTCGCAACCTTATGGAACCAAGCCATCATATATGGGTGAAGTAACAATTCATCCGTAGTGTTAAATCCTCGTGGAACATATCTCATCATATCCACAGCAAACAAACTTCCATTTTCAACAATCTCTTTAGCCCATCTCAAAAACAAAAATGGGTCCAAATCCGGTCCGAGCGTCCATGTGCCAGTCGTCACATCTTTCAATCCGGGCACGTTACGGGTGCGAATCCAAACAGCTAACCACACAATTCCTGCGAGCAAGACATATGAAACCCATTGCCACTTCTGTCTAAAGAACTCAAAAATTTTCTGCTTCCTTTGCTCAACAATTAATTCAGTTTGAGAAACCATATTTGTTAAGGAAAAAAGGCTTATTTAAAACTTATGAAATCACTAAATTTAACCGTAACTTGCGTGAAAGTTTATTTGAAAAATATCGGTGTAACAAAAACTTCTATCAGCGCCGCAACGAAAAGAATTATCACTGATAGTATAATTAAATTCAAAGAGTCCTGCAAAATCTTCCAGAACTTTTCAGTACCAATATCTCTCTTAATCACTGCAAACGAAATAATTCCTCCAGCCAACGCAGCCACGAAGTAAGACGCAATTTCAGGAATCCCGTGCACAAAATATCTCAACAAAGCTAACGGCAGAGTACTCAAATCCGAACGCGTAAAAATAGCAATCGCTGCAGCGATAACGCTCGCGTTCCACGCAAGAATAAACACAACACCTGCTCCGAATAGCAGTGAAAATACTAATGTGAATATCAAGACGTATATATTATTCGCAAAAATCAAAAACATGCGCTCTTTATTTGTCGCGAAAACCGTCGGACCCGCTTGTTCGGTCGTCGTAAGTGATTCAACGCAATTTTCATTTCCAGGTTGATTTATCATACAATAAGTCCCGACTTGTTGTTGCAAGCTTTCAGTCGTCGGTAATAAAATATACCAAAATGCAAATCCAATCACAAATCCGGCAAACAGCCAAAGAAATGCCCAAATTGCTTTGCGATGGTCTTGTAACAAACTAAGGCTACCTTTTTCCTCTTGCGCAGACCTCGTCTCTTCGATTCTAAAAATATAAAACATAAATGGTATGGAAAACATAACTGTAAATGCCACAACAAGAATACCGGCAGTCTGTTTCAAAATCGGATCGTTCTTAAAAATCCATTCGACAAGTAGTATGGACACGCTTGCATAAAACGCTCCAACAAAAAACATTTCCCAAGGCTTGCGTTCGGCCTTCATCGGATTTATCAACATCTCAAACATATTCCATCACGGAGTCAGCTAATCCCATACCTTTTTATATATTTTCACCATCAGTTAATTATGAATTCCTTCTCGAAAATTTGTCAAGACATAAAAAAAATAAAAATCCAAGGAGCGATAAACGTCGCTAAATCTGGCGTAAAAGCCTATTCTTTAAAACCAACAATACAATCTAAAAAGATTTTAATGAATTTAAGACCGACGGAACCAGCATTGTTCAACGCATTGAACGTCTCGGAAAAAACATCGCCGGAAAAAGCTTTACAACATTTTGACAACGCACAGAATGTAATAAACCATTATGTTTTCAAATTAATATCGAGTAATTCAGTAATTCTCACGCATTGCCATTCAAATATTCTGGCGAAAGCACTTATTTATTCACACAAATCCGGAAAAAAATTCTCGGTAATAAGCACGGAAACTCGTCCACTCTACCAAGGTAGAAAAACTGCGAAACAACTAAGCAAAGCAGGAATCAAAGTAACTCAAATAGTAGATTCAGCAGCTCATGAATTTATGGGCAAGATAGACTTCGTTTTACTTGGCGCAGACGCAATACTAAATTCTGGAGTCATTAATAAAATTGGTAGCACTGCAATAAGCGAGATGGCGAAAGTACACAAAAAACCGATTTACATCGTCGCAGATTCGTGGAAATTCTATCCAAAAAATATCCGAATAGAACAGCGTTCCAGAGAAGAAATTTGGCATACTCATTCAAGGCGTCTAAACATAAAAAATCCAGCATTCGATTTAATTCCAAAAAACTATATCACAAAAATAATTTCCGAACTTGGAGTTCAAACACACAAACAATTTTTAGGAGAAGCTGAAAAATCTCTCAAGGATTTTGTATCTTCTTAAAAACGCTTTCAAGTTTATTAGTCAATGAATTAGTTTCAGACGACAAATAAACTTTTAGGTCAGACAATCTACTTAATTGTCCACTGACTACATTTTTTGTTTCGTCAAAGTTCTTACGCACAAAATAGCCTGCACCAACATCTACGAAAAAGTTTCCCTGACCGGAAAAATTTACTGGCGCAAAAACTGACTTTCCAATCGAAACAATGATTTCTTTATTCTTTTGTTTCTCTAAAACTTCCAATTCTTCATTAAATTGTCTCAGTTCAATAATTTGCTGGTCAACGAGTTTACTCTGTTCCTGCAAAGCCTCGTGTTGTGCGTTCAGATTCGTGAGCATTTGCATAATTTCTTCATTCATATTTATTCGCATCAAACTCGATTTAAAAACCTTCTCTTAATAAAATCTAAATTTCTCGCAAGAAATTTATCGATTAGTGAACTTTCAAAATCTTCCTAAATGCCATCGAGAAAACAACAAAAAACAAAATATATGCCCATATGCCTGACATGAATCCAAAGATTTTAACAGGATTTTCGACAAAGTAATCTCCAAACCATCTCACAAGGAGAATGAATGGAATCGTCGTGTAAAGCACGGGTCTCATCGCAATAGGCATAGATTTCATCGCCAGTTCAGCAGATTTTTTGGAAAGCTGAAGCGATTTTTCTGGATTGGTGCTACGACATAATTTCATTTGTTCTTGCACGAGCTTTTGTTCTTCCTTTATTTTTTTCAACAAATCTTGGTCAGTCATGTGTTTATGCAAAATCGTCGTTATCAAGTTTAAAACTAAAGTAATAATCAAAAGTCCCAAAGTCGCATTCCAGTCAAGCAACGCTCCAAGTGTCGGGTCAAGCGCAGCGTGCACACCTATTTTCACAACAGGAAAACTTCCCCAAAAAATCGCAACGATTATGCCCAGAAGCATAACCCAAATCATAATGCCCATTCCCTTCATTTTTCACCTCGCAGAAAAAATGATATTCTAAAAATATTAATTCTTATTTTTTTCATCATATTACCAATTCCTATTTTTAACAGGAAAATAATGTTTTTAAATTGAACGATTCCAATTTATCTATTTCAAAATGTTGGGTAAATAAATTTATTATTTTAACCAGCCATTTTTCTCAACGCTGGATGCATATCGAGGGAGTGCTGTTGTGCAATATTCTGGTATAGTTGGGTTAAAATCATGACTGCAAGAAGAATCGCCGTTCCCGACGTCAAAGCTCCAAACAAGTCCGCGACAGCAGCCAAGGCTCCAATCGCCAATCCACCCATAATCGTGAGTGGCATGATATATCTGCTCAATATACTTTCCAAAACTCGTGGGTCTTTTCTAAATCCGGGAAGTTGCAATCCTGAGGAAATAATATTGCGTGCTTGTGAATTCGCATCCATACCCGTAGTTTTAACCCAGAAAACAGAGAATATCATCGAGAAAATCAAATAAAATAATAGATGTCCAACTGCTTGAATAATATTTGCCCCGAGCAAACTACCAGTCAAAGCACCTTGCAATAAATTCGGCGCAGCAACCCAATATGCAAAACCTGAAATCGGCTGTCCATTACTGAAGCCACCCAAAATAGTTGAATGCCCGAGCCACGTCTCAAGTAAAGTCCCAAACAGCTGTAAATTTGCAATCAGTGCCGCAACCAAAATAACTGGCAAAGTAGAAGAATAAAAGAATTGCAGAGGCCATTTAACTCCATAACCTCTTATTCTATCATAACTCAGAGGAATTTCAACTTTCAAACTTTGCGCCCAGACCACTGCAAGAAAAACGAGGACAGTCACTAAAATAATCGCTAATGCTAACAATGCGCCAGTTGGATCACCATTAATGACTGATTGTACAGCAACTAATGCCTTTCCAGAACAAGGCGTGTTTTCAAAATGGAGTAGACAGTTTCCTCCGTCAGCGCCGACGAACTGGAAAAGCCCAATAAATAATTGTAACGCAACTCCTGCAACGATAAACAACGAAACTCCTGAACCGAATCCCCATTTGGCGACGACTTCGTCCATAAACATTATTGCCAGACCTCCCAAAATTAATTGGAATATTACAATCGCTTGATATCCTGGCGAAGCCTCAAGTCCCCTCATCAAAACAAATACGGATGCCTCAAAGATAATAAAGAAAAATGTTCCAAGTTTTTGGATTCCCTGGAATGTTTTTTTACCTTCTGGAGATTTAGTGTCTAAACTTAAAATTCCAGAGCCCGCAAGAAGCTGAATAATAATTGACGACGTGACAATCGGACCAATTCCTAAACTAATTATCGAACCAAAGTCTGTTCCAAGAATTGTCGAAAGGAAATCAAATCTTTCAAGAGCGTTCTTGCTCAGTCCGTACAACTTAATGTTATACATTACAAAATAAGTTCCCAAAACTATCAGCGTCCATTTCAATTTCTGATTGAATCCCAATTTCTTTTCAGCTGGTTTCTGTACTTCTGGCAAGAACTGAATTATTTGTTTTAACACCATATTTTCTTCAAGAAAATCAGGTTTTTAAATCATTTGGGATGATTTATATACAAAAGCCATTTCAATTTTAGATGGTTACAAAAAAAAAGAGAAATCAAAATTACGACGGAGCAATAGTTCTAGGATTAAATGACGCACTTGTAGAAATAAGCGGAGCTCTCGTCGGTTTAAGCTTTGCGCTTACAGAATCAAAACTAATCGCAACCGTCGGATTAATCACAGGTTTTGCCGCGGCTCTTTCAATGGCGGCATCAGAATATCTCTCCGCAAAAGAAGACCGAAAGCGTAAACCTCTAAAGGCCGCAACTTACACTGGAATCACATATTTAATCGCCGTGATTTTATTAGTCACACCCTACTTCCTTTTGAAAAATGTTTACACTTCTGCAACAATGATGATAGTTATTATGATTAGCATTATCGCAATTTACACAAAATACGACGCAAAAATCAGAAATGAAAGTTTCAAAAAGAAATTCACAGAGATGCTTTTCATCTCGCTCGGCGTCGCAACAATCAGTTTTGTCTTCGGGTTGATAGTTAGAAATATTTTAGCTTAATCTTTTTCAGAAACAACAATTTCTCCGCCTTGCTTCTTCACACTTTCAACAGCACCAGCAGACGCGCTAGAAGCCTTAATCTTCAACTTCAAAGGTGATACGAGCTCGCCAACAATCTTGTAACTTACAAGGTTAAGTTCCCAAATACCATTGTGTTCTTTAGCAAGTCCTTTTTTAACAAGACTTTCAATATGTAATCTTTCAAGATTCATCGCCGGTAATTTCGCAGCTCCGAAACGCAAACGCGTTGCTCTCTTTCCAAAATATTTTTCCTTAATCGTATTCTTCAAAATAAGAGTTTTTTTCTGGTCTCCACGTTTTCCTGTTCCAGCCATTCCGAATCCACCACGATGTCCGCTTCCTCGCGCTTTCTTCTTACCTCCGCGTCCATGAGTATGACTTCCTCTAAATCGCTTCGATTTATTTCTTTTTTTGAGTTGCATTAGTCTTCCCCCCAATCTTTACCACGTATTTCTCCCATTAAATTCTCGTCGGCAAGTTCATTGAGCTCATCTTCATCTGCTTCGACAAAAACATCTTCTTCACCACATCGTGCACACTCACCCGGTGGCAACTTACCATAAGCAATCGCTCCGCACTGACATGCCCACGCAACATTTGATTTACTCATAACATTCTCTCCAGTAATTTATTAATATGTTCTTGATTATCTCCCAAAACTCCCTTGCCTACGCCAAAATGTTTCTTGCTCTCAATTCCTTTGCGAGGAGGATGTAATCTGAAAAACGGCTTTAGTCCAAGTTCTTCCAAAGATTTTTTGTCAAGTCCGGAGACAATGGCTTTCACATCAATCTTAGATTTGGATTTTAGTGACTCGCCTCGCAAACTGATAAGCTTCACAAGATTATCTTCACTTATTTTGCCGAACGCTACAAAGTTTCGCACATTCAGAATCAACTTCATATTTTCAGGAGTTTCATGCATAAGAATCGCAGCATATTTACGTCTCAATCTCATGTGGTATAAAGTAGCTTGTACGTTATCGGGGATTTCAACCATTCCCGCAATTCTGATTACGATTATCATTGTACCTCTCCCGTGTTCTTAAGTGCGGCCATACATGCCTTTGCGGCGTTTATAGTGGTTCGAACTTGTCCTTTCGTCGAGGAATAGACGTCACTTATTCCAGCAAGTCTCAAAATTTTCTTACATTCATCGCCGATTACGAGTCCAGTTCCTTGAGGTGCCGGAATCAATTTTACTCGAACACTTCCACATCTTCCTTCAACTGAAAATGGGATGCTGTGTAAATCTTTACATGCACAATCAAAATGTCCGCATCCGCGCGAAATTTTTATCAAATTAAGTTTCGCACTACGTTTTGCTTTTTCGCGTGATGGTAACGTTTCTTTTGATTTTCCAAGCCCTATTCCGACATGCCCGTTTCTGTCGCCTACAACAGCCATGGATGAGAACGTCAAAACATTTCCTTCCATAGTTTTTTTCTGCGTTTGTCTCCAAGCTCTTCTCTTTCCGCCGCCAAACTTTCCTTTGGATTGTCCGACGAGCAAAAGATCACTTTCAACACTTATCAAACTATCAACAATTTCCGGTTCAAGAATTTTTCTTCTACCTGACAAAATCTCGTCGATATTTTTAATCTTCCCACTTTTAACTTCTTTTCCTAATTGTGTTTTCGGCGCCCAAGAGTCAGTATTCACTCTTTCAATTGGTGCAGTTGGCGCACTTCCAGTCACAACTTCTTTAGTCTGTTCATTTTCCAAAGTTTCTTTCGATTTTTCCATCAGCCAAGTTTCTCCTTTATAGGGTTAATAAGTTTTGCCGTCTGTTCATTCTTTTTTATCATCTTTTCATCAGGGAGTGCGTCGTTGTTACAAGATATTTCAAATCCTCCATCTATCAGTCCTTTCACAAAAGCATAGGCTCGTGATTTCGCAACGTGGCGCAAAAGTCCGATGTCCAAAATTCCTTCTTTAATCTCCTTTGATTTTTTAGCGAGCATGTAGCCCATCAAATATGCAGCAGGCAAACTCTTCAAACTTCCAGATAGATTTTTCGGCCAACCCTTCGATAAAAGTTCTTTCGTGTTCACTCCAACGATGACTTTGTCTTGAGCAATTTCTGAAATAACTATTTGTCCGAATAAATACCTATTACTTTTTCGGAAAACCACTCTTGGCATTTCGCTCTTCAGCAAATTCATTCGCGCCTTATAGTCGGTCTTGCCTTCTTGGCGTCGTTTTTTAACTGTTTTATGTATTCCGTGCATTTATTTTCTCTCCTTAGTTATTGAAGCTATTCTTTCTTTTATATGGGCTTTAGTTTTGAAATTTTTACCTCTAATTTCTTTTCGAAGGTTTAAAACCTCTTCGCTCGTGACTTTTCCCTGTTTTCTTAATTCACCGACGTAAGCGCGCATTTTTCTGACAATTCGCATATAATCTTTCTTGCGACTGTTCGGTCTCATTCTTATACTTCCAGCGCGTCTTCTTCTCCGGCCAGAATTTGCCTGACGTCCTTTAATTTCTCTGACATAAATTGCTTTATCAGCAGCCAAATCTCTCATATCTTGCTTTGTTATGGCTTCCTTGATTTCGTCAAGTCTTTGTACGTTAAACATAACTCTTCCAATTCCAACTCCGAGCACCTTCGCCGCAAGCACTCGTTTTTTACTTAGATCCATTTTTCCCTCCACTTACGACAGTATTTAAGATTTCTAATTTCAACTCATTTGCTTTTTTGATTATTTCAATTTTCTTTTTAGCTCCAAGAGTTCGCGCAATTATCAAAATATTATCTTTGTTCGCACCAATAACATCTTTCATATTTCTCACAAGCAGAGGCATTTTATCTTTTATCTTACCTGATTCTTTATTCGACTTCTTGAATCCGATTCTTGGAGATTTCAAATATCCAAATCTATTTTTACGAATCTTGCTATGTCTTCCTCTTGCAGCCCGCCATTTTTGTAGCTTGGGTCTTCTCAATCCCATTCGACTATATTTTAACGTTCCTCGTCTAACAAATTGTTTCATAATTGTGGCTCCGGTTTTTTAGTTATAAATATTCCGTCCTGGAAAATTCGCCTATCTTTTTTAGTCACACGTGCGGCTTTTTCGATATTCGCAGATGTCTGTCCAGCTTTCTCAATATCTGCACACGTTACTAAAACTTTATTTCCATCAACTTTAACATTTACGCCTTCAACAATATTCGCACTTCTCGGAACTTTTTCACCAAGAAAATTATTTATCACGAATTTTTTTCCATCAACTTTGACAGTCATCGGAAAATGCACGTTACAAATTTCTAATTCATATAGGAACGGCTCTTTCAATCCAGCAAAAATATTTTCAATGTGTGCAACCTGAGCATTAACCTTAGCAATATCTTTTTTATTTGCTTTTTCACAACCAACTAAAATTTCATTTCCTGAAACGCTGGCATGAACATTATGCTCTACAATTTTTCTAGATACAGAAGTATTTCCTCTACTAAAATTCATAATTTTTCCATCTACCTTACAGGAAATACCTTCAGGAATTTGAGTTTTAACGTCGTATTTATTTCTCATGTTAATAGAAGTATGCGACAATGCCTCCTCCAAGGCGTTTCTCCAAAGCAGTCTGGTGCGTCATAAGTCCAGAGCTCGTCGACAAAATAACAATTCCCATATTTCTTGAAGGCAAATATCTTCTAACATACTTATCAATATCTTGAACTTTGGCAACATATCTCGGCTTCACAGCTTTACATGCGTGCAAGTTTCCGAATTCCACAACAAGACCTTCAGGCGCATTTTGATAATGTGCGATATAACCTTTCAATTTTCCAATTGCGAGAACATTCATCAAAAGTTTAGAACTATGTTTCAAAACAACCTTACTCTTACCAGAGATTTTTGCGTTCATTATGCAATTTAATCCGTCTGCAACAATATCTTGTCCCATCAGCTATATTTCTGGAATCCGATATCCTCCGCAATTTCTCGGAAACAGTGCCTACACAAGTGTAGGTCGTATTGGTTTAAATGTGCTCCAAATCTTCCGCAACGTTTACATTTCTGCGTCGCGATACCGGTTGTTCTTTCTTTCGGTTTGTTGAATTTCAAAAACTTTTTCGCAATCGCTGGTTTATTTCGCAATTGCTTCAAAATTTTATTCCAATCACTCGCTGTCATTCTTCAACCTCCGTGTTGAAATTCTTTCTCATAAATTCAATTATCTCTTCACGAGTTACATGCTGTCTTTTAGGAATTCGTCCAGTTTTTATTTTTCTCTTCTTCACTCTAACGCCAGCTCTCTCAAAAACAATTGTGACATTGAAACCCATAATGCCTATTTCTCTAAGGTATTTCATTCCAGGTATATTGATATATTCCGGAATTCCGAAAGAGAAATTATTTTGATCAATTTGTGAAACGTGCAACTTATTGTCAATCGCACCCAATAGTCTTCGTAATATTTCAATAGCTTCATTTCCTCTCAAAGTCACGCTCGTGCCGAGTTCCATTTTTGGCTTAACTCCGAAAGCTGGTATTCTTGTTCGTGGTCCAGATTTATTTATCTGAGCTTTCTTCTGCGTAATTATCTCAATGAGCTTTTTTACCTTTTCAAGATTCTTATCGACGGCGCCCGCGCTAAGTACGACTCGAACTATCTTAGGCTCACGCATAACATTTCCAGCCGAACTCATTGGACAAATATCTGCGCCATATCGAGCACAACCTCCTCATTCTTATCTTGTAATTTTACCGAGATACTGCGTCCATCAACTTTCACAATTGAACCATTCTTACCAGTATTGCTACCAGAAATTACGAATACTTTTTTACCTTTTTCAAGCGCAATATGTTTCTTTATTTTGTTGTCGAAATCTATCAACAAACTGTCGCCGACATTTATTTTATCTTTTGAAATCATATTTGTTCCTTCGTGAAGATTATACTGTATCGCGCCTCCGCGCACAGCAGTTTTTCCGATTACTTTGGCTAATCTGCTATTATCGTTCGTTTGTTCAAATTCAAACCTTCCCGTCGGTTTTATTGTGACTACATAATTTTTATCAGCATGAAATACGCTAAAAATTGGAATTGGCTGATTAATATCTTTGACGAGTTTTCCATTTATCTTTAACATTTTTTCGTGCACCATCTGTTTTACTTCTTTAGCTGTCGTCGCTAAATTCAACATTTCTCTAACTGCAATAACAACAGGCACTGCTGAATTTGAAAATCGCACGGCACAAGCTAAATATTTACTTCCCTTTCTCGGAACAGGAATTCCTCTAATTACATTATTTCTTGTGATGTGCATTTGATTCTCCTAAATTTAATCGTCGCTTATCTTCAGTTTTCAGCGAAATTATCTGTATCTTGCTCGGGTCAAGATAAACATTAATTTTACTTCCGTCAATTTTCTTTCGCGTTATACCTTCAACAGTGACTTTGGATTTGTGTAAATAGACTTTCGCAACTTTTCCTTTTTTATTTGCAAAAGTCCCGCGCATAACTAAAACCTCATCGCCAACTCTAACTGGCAAACTTCGTTTTTTATGTTTCGCGCGTAATTCTTTCGAAAGATGTGCACTTAAAAACTTATGCTTAATATGCAAAGGAGCTTCATATCGATATTTGCGTTGTTTTCTCGGTTGCGAACTCGCAATCCACGACGAGGAAAAATCTTTTCTCATAGTACGAATTGGGCAATTTTAGCAACTGCCTTCCACCTTTCAAATACTTCTTTGGAAATCGGACCCTTTATTTGCGTGCCTTTCGGATTTCCTTTTTCATCTTTCAGCAAAGCGACCGCATTATCTTCGAACATGACTCTCTCACCAGTATTTCGTTTGTATGGTTTTTTCTGTCGAATCACAATCGCATCAAAAACTTGACCCTTCATATCTGGTTTTCCAGCACGAACTGAAACTTTAACCATGTCTGCCATTTTAATATACTGTTGAGTTCCCTTCGGTGTCTTTCCTTTTTTCACACCAACAATTCTCACAATTCTCGCACCGCTATTGTCACTGGCAACAACCATGCTTCCGACATTAAGTCCTCGTGTAACTCTTGCTGGTAATGCTTTCATTGCTTCCCCTCCGACACGTTAGCCTTTCTAACAACTTCCAAAACAATAGAATGAATCAATTTACTCAAAGGTCTACATTCCTGCACCTTAACGTAATCTCCAACATTTACACTCAACCCCGACGGAATTCTCGAATGCAATCTTGTTTTCTTTCGCATAAATCTTTCATACTTGTGCACTTTAACGGTGCGTTCAAATTCAACGACTGCACGATTTTCAAATTTCTTAGTTACATATCCGTAAAAGAATCTTCCTCTAGTCCCAACTATTATTGCCTTCATTGGCTCTTTCCGTGCTTCCGCTTTCTTTTCTGTCATTTTGTTCTTTCCTCATTCCTCTTTCCGTAGCTAATCCTCTATCGCATCGTCGGAAAATCCGAGCTTCACAAGAATTCGTCTCACGTTTTTCTTGTGGTTGCCCTGCAGTTCAATCGTGCTATCGCGGATTGTTCCGCCGCACGCGAGTCCTTCTTTGAGGGACTTGGCGGTCGCCTTGATATCGATGCTTTTGTCAAAGCCCGACACCAACGTGGTGACCTTCCCGTAACGACGTTTTTCAGTCGTTACCTTTATCTTCTGCTCGCTTTTTGCGAGATCTTCCCACGCCACTGCGTTAACAGGTAACCCGGTTTTTGGATCTATTTCCATTGGTTATTTCTGTTTCACAGCCTTCTGTGCTTTCGCATCAGCGGCGTTGAATGTAAGTAGGCGCGCAATAGCCCTTTTAATCTCTTTGGTTTTCGCGCCGGATTTGTTCGCAGTAACATGCGCTTTCACAAATTCCATTTTTAATTCTTTCAATTTTTCCTTACGTGCTTTCACGTCCATCTTCGCGACGTCTTTAGCTTTTAATATAGCCATTATTGAGATTCCTCCGTCTTCGTCTTCTTTCTACTTTTTTTCTTCGTAGCATCTTGCAAATTTGTTTTTGCGACGTGCTCGGAAAGATTCTGTTTAATTTTATTAATTAAACTGTCATCAATAATTATCTGGTCATGAATCGGCGCGTCAGGGTGCAGTATGCTTACCTTGATACCGACGACACCCATCGGAGTGGTTGCCTGTGCTTGCGCTCGCATAACAACTTTGGATGGATTGCCAGTTTTTTTCAAATATCCTTGCGTAAATCTCCAAGTCTTCGCTCGTTCACTCGGCAATTTTCCAGACAAAGATATTTCAGTTCCAAGTGCTCCAGCTCGCATTATACTCTCAATAGATTTGTAAGCAATCACTTTGAATTTCAAAGAACCTTTTCTTTCAAGTTGTATTGCAATCGAATCCGCAACAAGCTGTGCGTCCAAACTGTCGTTGGTGATTTCTTTAATGTCGATGTGAGGATTATCCAAACTAAATCTTTTTTTCAAAACTCCTGTAAGCTCTTCTATTTTTTCTCCTTTATGGCCGATAACCAGTCCAGGTCTATTTGTCGCGACAATAATCTTCTCTCCGACTGGAGTGTATTCAATAGTCACGTCGCTGATTCGTCCTTTACCAAGACTATTTTTGACATATTCTTTTATGCCAAGTTCATCCTGTTTGAATTTAACGAATTTTTTTTCTTCCATTTTATTTATTTTCCTCCAAGGTATTTAAAATGGAAGCTAGAAAATAATTGTCAATTTTGTTTGCTTCCATATTATTGTTTTTTCTCCTTGTTTGATTTTGCTTCTCTCGCCTCAAGTATGACGTGCGCACGCTTTCCATATTCTCCACCGCGTCTCGCTGGTCGTGGTGCAAGATGCGTCGACGCACTCGAGATTATCGTCTTGCTCAAGTCCATACCGTTGACAACAACGTTGCCCTTTAACGATTTTAACATCGGTATAAATATCTTCGCAGCGCTAACAGGATAACGTCCGGACATCATTCCTTTTCCTTTTCTGTGTGGAATCTCTCCCTTGAAAGGCACAGCTTTTTTGAGCAAAATAACTTTCTCTAAATTCTCAATTGCCGAATCAATACTCTTTCCTTTGATGAAACTACAGATATACATTCCATGTCTCTTCGAAATATGTAAGCTATCTCCTCGAGCGACAGCCTTATCTTTTTTCACCTTCGGCTTTTGAGCAACATTTTCCTTTTTGACGTCTTGCTTTTTTTCTTCGACGTGTTCGTGTTTGTGCCCCTCGACGTGCTCATGCTTGTGTTCAGTCTTGTGAGTGTTGTGTTCCATTTCTTTCTTTACTTCTGTTTGTTTAATTTCATTCATGTTTATTTCTTAGCAGCTCTTGACCCCCGTGTAGCTCCAATTCCTGCTTCAGAGTGTGTAACTTTTTGTCGAGTTAAATTAAATTCTCCAAGTCGGTGTCCAACCATCTCAATGCTAATCGGAACTTCTTCAAAGTTTTTACCATTATGAATACCGATAGTCATTCCGACCATCTTCGGGACAATCACTAAATCTCTAAAGTGGGTTCTTATTTTTTTCTTTCGCGCAATTTCATTTTCACACGATTTGATGAATCTTTCAATAACTTCGGGATGTCTCAAAACCGAGCGTCTACTTCGCGAAGGAATATATTTCGCAAAAGTCGCGAGTGGCATCGCCATCAACTCCTCTAAGTTGAACCCACAATACTTTTTCTCTTTCGACTTTAGCACTACTTCTTTTGCCATATTATTATCTCTTTCTCCTACCGGTTCTTCTCGGTCTCAAGTGTCCAACCTTTCTTCCAGGTGGTGCGTTTCTCTTGACAGTCTTAGATTTGATTCTCTTTCCTCTTCCAGAACCAAATGGATGATCAATGGCGTTCGTGCTGACAGCAGAAACTCTCGGCCAAAGTTTGTTACGTGCTTTAGCACGATAATGTCGTGCTCCAGCTTTCATAAATGGTTTGAGTTTTCTACCTTCGCCCGCAACAATTCCAATCGTCGCACGGCATTCTCCGTCCAATCTCACTTCATTTCTATTCGGCATAGTTATCCCGATTCTTCCATCGTCGTATTTTTTATACACTATTGCGCTACTGCCGGAAGTCCTTATCATTTTTCCACCGTCGCCAGGGTTGTTCTCAATATTGAAAATTCTTGTTGCGACAGGTATGTCTTTCAAAGGAATAATATTTCCAGCGGAAACATTCTCGCCACCAATCTTGAATGTGCTTCCACGCATCGCGCCGGAAAACGCAACATTATAAAACATCAAATTTCCAATTCGCGCCTTTATCAAAGGAGCGGAATGCGCAGCCGAATGCAAAATCTTTATAATCTGTGCATCGCCATTCTGCAAAGGATAACCGACTCTGTAAATAAATGCCTGCTTTCTCGCCTGATACGACAAACTTCCTTTTCCTCGTGCCTGCGAAATAATTCTCTTACCCATTAGATGCCAGCCCTCCTCGCAGTTTCCATAGCTTGAGTGTATCCTTTACTTTTACAAGTCATAACTTCTCGAGTATAATCTCCAATTATTCTATAACCTACGCTTCCAGGAACGACGCCTCCATTTCCATAGGCAGAATATCTCACGATATTTCCTTCTTTTTCTCTAACTAAAAATGTATTATTTCCATTGGCACTTGATTCAAAATGCGCAAGCCCAATGTCTTCCAGAATAAGTTTATTTCCGACAAACAATCCTTTATTTCTGTAAGTCATTATATCATTCCCAGCTTGGTCGCAACATCAATCGCTGGGTTCTCCTTTGCAAGTTTAACATACGCATATTTTTTGTTATTTCTAATTAATGTTCTAACAGCAACAACTTTGACCGAAAATATTTCAGAAACTTCTTTCGCGATTTCATCTTTCGTCTGTCTTCTGTCTGTTTCAAAAAGTAAGACATTGTCTACGTCGATGAGCTTTACTGCTTTTTCCGAAGTTATTGGTCGAAGTTTCATTTGAGTTCCTTGAGCGCCTGCTCAGTATATAATGTTAACCTTCCGAGAGGATACAAATCCAAAATGCTGACGTCGGACGCAGACCTTATATCAATCCCGCTCATCTTTATGGTTTCATCTTTTCCTTTAACAAGAAGCAAACCCGCATTACTCTTCATTTTTCTTCCTCTAAGCTTTCCTTTTCCAGCACGAACTTTTTTCTGCTTCAAAGCAATGACAAGATTATCTCCAAAAACTTTTTTCAAAAGCTCAACAAATTGTTTGCTCTTTATTTCGTTTAGTGGCGAAGAAATTACCATCGGCAATTCAATTTCAGAATTGCGTAGACTCTCGTATCGCTTCTTAACATAATTTGATTGAGTAGTTGCGCTTAAAGCAGAATGCATAGCAACCATTTGTTCTCTTACATTTATTTTCGGTATTCGTCTGACAAGTAAAGGGGTGTGAACTGCTCTTCCACCTCTCGCCATATTAATCTCGGCACCAATCCAATAAAATTGATTTCCACGTCGCCACATCGCTTTGCGGGGCACACGTGAAACTCCTTTACCATAATGTCCTTTCCATTCATGTCTTCTGTGACTAATTGTTCCAGACGCAGAGCTTCCTCTTCCAGCAGTTGGCGACGGACGATGTGGTGCAAATTGTTTAGACGCCTCAAAATATTTCTGCGCAAGATCCTCGCGAATTCGCACTCCAAAAATCTTAGCTGGCAACTCTGTCGTCTTTACTTTATTTCCATTCAAATCAATAACTTGAGATTTCATTTTACTTGCTTACCTCCAATAAATCATATTTTTCAACCATTTGTTTTTTAGTAGGCCTCATCGCATTGGTAAGAATCAACTGTCTTTTAGCTGGACCCTGAACACTTCCGTGCAAAATTATGTAATCTGTTTTTATCGCACCATAATTCTTGAAATGTTTTCCTTCAAGCATTTTATTCACATTCACGTCACCAGTTCCCAAAACTTTCAAATTGTAGTGTAATCTTGTGAACATTCCAAGCTGTCCAGAAAGTGGAACTCTAAACGTAACTCTTGCAGGGTGCCATGGTCCCAAACTTCCAGGCTTTCTAACTCCCTTTTCAGATTTGTGCTGTTTCAGACCAATTCCAAATCTTGTAACTGGTCCAGAAAGTCCCTTTCCTCGAGTTAGTCCGCGCACATCAATCAAGTCTCCTTTGAAAAAATCAGACAATCTTATGGTTTTACCGATAAAGTTCTTAATCGTCGCCAATTTTTCTTTACCACCAACACCCGCTTCAATCATATCTGGCGTTTTTTTCACACCGACTTCTTTTACAATCGAAAATAAAATAACTCGCACATCATCAAAATCTTTCACTTCATCGAGCGCAGCAACGTTTCCAATTTCTTTCGCAGTTTTAACGACTCGCTTCAATTCTTTATCATTCGAAAAAACAATTTCCTTGAAAACTTTTCCGCTTTTATAAAATCTTACTGAATATATCTTCATTGGTGGCACTTCAAGAATAGTTACGGGAATAGCGAGCTTCTTTCCCAAAGTCATTGATTTTGGAGTATTATCTTTTACAAATGCAGTAGTCATTCCCGCTTTATAGGCTATAAATCCTAAAAGACTATTTCCTGGAACAACACCCCAGTTCACACTAGGTAAAAACCTGCTGGCTCGCTTACGCGGCCAAAACTGCAAACTTCCAAATCTTGGTCTTGATAATTTTGACATATTCCATTTGTTTTGGGTGCAACTCTTCCAAATTTATTTTGGACGTCGGTGTAGCAATCACTTCGTCCAAATTCTACTCATCTCTCTCAAAAAATTACTTTATAAATCTTACCTTTTCACAATTTGTAAATTAATTTTACAATATTTACAGAAAAAATAAAAATAAAAATTAAAAAAATTACTTCGTCTTGACGCGAGCGCCAATTAGCCAATAATTAGAAGCAAGCGTTAGATGTATTAAAATCTGGCTCCACTGCGGTCCGTTTTCTCCACCAGCATAAATTGTGAAAACTGCTACGAGCAAAATCACAATTGGTGGCCAGACGCTATATTCAAGCTTCCACTTGGCAAGAATCGCTATACCGAATACTATTTCTGATAGGATTAAAATCCAAGCAAAGAAGCTTGGTGCAGGAAATCCTATTCCCGAAACCATTCCAGCAACATTCTCTGGTTTGATAATAAATATCTTCATCAAACCTGAAACGAGCATAATCAATCCAAGCATAACGCGATTTACAATTCCAGCGTATTTGTGCATAAAACCTCCTCACAAATAAATTATTAGAGATATTTAAACTTTGTTCAATTTTAGATAAATTCTATCGACACTATTTAGCACTCTGTTTCAAAATTAAGCAGAGAAGATATATTCTTTTTTCGTTTTTATTCCGTCAACTGTAAGTTCGCGCACGATTTTTCCTTTGCGTATTGCTCGCTCTCGCATTTTAATAGGGTCACTTTCATTTGAAGGAACATCTATATTTTCAATTAAAAAAATATGTTTCGCCTCAGCCTGTTTGAAATCGCTGACGTCAAAAAATAAATCTTTTATGATTTCAGAGTCATTCGTCTTAATCTTGCAAAAATCAACTTTCGGCCCACTCTCGTCGGAACTAGATCCTGGTTTCGCAGATTTAGGAGCTTTAGGTTTTATTTTCAATTCGTTTCCGTCGAAAGAAAAGGACAACCCTAAAAATGCGCGAGGCACAGCATCACAAATTTCAATTAATTCCCGTCCGCTCAATTCACCCTCGATTGAATATTTCTTCACACCCATAAATTGACTAATATCTTTATATTTTATCGACGCAGGCAAGCCCTTGGTTGAAACAATAACTCCAATCACCTTCACTCGAGAATCCCCTAATTTTCCGGCAAAATAACGGACAAACTCATTCGCATATTCACAGGTAGTAACTATCGAATAACCCTTAGGTGATTTTTTACATTGAACTATTGCTCTGTCTTTGAAAGTGCCCTTGCTAAATTTCTCAAAATGCAGATGTGCAATTTCGTCAGATTTTCCAGTCACTATCTTATGTATAAAAAAATGCATAAGCGAAAACAGCAAAGTCAATTTATAAATCTTTCAAATATGCCTTCAAGTGCGTTTGAACCATTAAGTAACTTTATATATTTAAATCGACTCACGAAAACATGACTCTTACAAACAAAGATTTCCGTCGTATATTTGTCGCATTCTTGATGATAGTATTAGTTGTCGCAGCATTCCTTATAATCAAACCGATTGTTCTATCCATAATCGGTGCGCTGATACTTTCATACATGTTCCTTCCAGTTTATCGTTGGACATATAAATTGATAAAAGGGAGAAACACGACTGCGTTCCTAATAACTCTTTTATTTTTGATAATTGTTCTCGTGCCACTTTGGTTCCTCATACCAATCGTTGTCGACCAAGTATTTGAGTTATTCAATTTGACACAAAATATTGATTTCTCAAAAATTGTTCAAGTAGTTTTTCCTTCATCTGGGGAGCAATTCCAACAGCAGATGACTTTAGTGATAATAAAATTTGTCGGCAACATAACTTCCTCCATAATTGATTACTTGATAAGTTTCATACAGAATTTACCGACGGTCTTGCTAAACATGGCTGTGATTTTATTCGTTTTCTTTTTCGCGTTACGTGACCAAGAAGTGTTTAAAGAATTCATTTCAGGAATATCTCCGTTCAAAAAAGAAAAAGAATCTATCCTTGTGAAAAGATTCAAAGACATCACCTCATCGATTATCTTCGGTTATGTAATCGTCGGCGCACTTCAAGGTTTGATGCTCGGCATAGGATTACTAATCTTTGGAGTCCCAAAAGCGCTCACAATCGCTCTCTTTGGAACATTCGCAGCAATGCTCCCAATGGTCGGCCCATGGTTAGTTTGGATTCCAGTAGCAATATTCATGTTCGCGAATAGTAGTTTCGGAGTCGCATTACTCTTTACTATTTATTGCACAATTTTTGTCTCAACAGCAGACAACATTTTACGACCATTGATTATTGCAAGAAGAACTGGAACATCTTCAGTAATCGTCTTGGTTGGAATGATAGGCGGACTTTACGTGTTTAATATAATCGGTTTAATCCTCGGTCCTTTGATATTATCTTACTTAATTTTATTCTTGAAAGCATACAAAGACGGCACACTCTCGGATATGTTCTCCCCAACGGAATAGTTTTATAGATAATTGCGTTATTCCAGCTATTTTTTAACAATTGTATATTGGAGATTTGCAACAAATTGATATTCTAATATTTGCAAATCTCTATAAACAAACAAATCTATTTGCATTCATGAAATTAAACGTTAAAATTTTAAAAATATTCGCCGGAAAGCCAGTCGTATTTATTCACGAAGCAACCGCTAAAAAAATAAATTTGCACGTAGCTGATCGCGTTCTATTGTCAAAAAATAATCGCAAAATAACTGCGATATTAGACATTGCCTTTGGTTTTATCAATAAAAAAGAAGTGGCAATCTCCGAAGATTTAGCTTTAGTTTTAGGAGCAGATGCAAAGGGAACAATAGATGTTCGTCCAGCTGAGGCACCAGAAGGCTCAAGAATACTCCACGATAAATTAGAATGCAACGAATATAGCTCTAAAGAATTAGAAAAAATAATCCGAGACATCGTAAACAATAATCTCAGCGAAGCAGAAATTGCATATTTCATTTCCGGAGTCAACCACTGCGGTATGTCATTTAAAGAAACTCTCGCGCTAACAAATGCGATCGTAAAAACTGGCGAAAAATTAAAATGGTCTGAGAAAATAATCGTTGATAAACATAGCATCGGCGGAATTCCAGGCAATCGCACGACACCGATAGTTGTCTCGATATGCGCAGCCACAGGGCTAATTATTCCAAAAACTTCTTCGCGGGCAATTACCTCTGCGTCCGGAACAGCAGACACCGTAGAATCAATGGCACCAGTAAATCTTACAATCGAACAATTGAAATCCGTAGTCAAAAAAACTGGTGCCTGTCTCGCATGGGGTGGCTCGCTTGGCCTCGCTCCCGCCGACGATAAACTCATTCGTGTCGAGAAACTTCTAAGTTTAGATCCTGAACCGCAGTTATTAGCTTCGATTTTGGCAAAAAAAGTAGCCGTCGGTAGCACGCACGTTTTAATCGACATTCCCTTCGGCGAAGGTGCAAAAGTTTCTCTCCAACAAGGAGAACATTTGAAAAAAATGTTCGAGTCACTTGGAAAGAAAATGGGTCTTAACGTGAAAACAATTCTCACAGATGGAAGACAACCAATCGGCAATGGCATCGGTCCAGTTTTGGAAATGCACGACGTGATTCGCGTTTTAAAACAAGATAATCCGCCGAAAGATTTAGAATCAAAATCGCTCGTGCTCGCAGGAAAAATATTGGAAATGTGTGGCAAGGCGAAAAAAGGCCAAGGTCAGTTAAAGGCAAGAGATGTTTTGTATGGTGGCGCAGCCTACGAAAAATTCTGCCAGATTATCACTGCACAAGGTGGCGATCCAAAAACATGGCTACCAGAAGCAAAATTTCACCACACTTTCATCGCAAGTCATTCCGGCACAATAAAAAAAATAGATAATTCTTCAATAAATTATCTCGCTAGAATTACTGGTTGTCCCAACGACAAAGCCGCAGGAATTTATATTTACAAACACGTCAATGAAAAATTAAAGCCCGGCGACAAAATCATGACTCTATATTCAGAATCAAAAGAAAAACTCAGTCAATCAATAAAATTCTTCAAAAAACAAAAACCAATTACTATATTTTAATAAACACAAATCTTTTTATATTAAATCAAACAAAAAACTTCATGTCTAAAGAGCCAACTTACATCGATAGTCTATCGAGACGGATAAAAGCAAATCTCCGCAAGGGTTACAACAAAGAATCTCTCAAATGGGCTATGGTAAATCAAGGCCACTCTCGTATCGAAGTCGACAAAGCATTCAGGCAGGCAGAAGCAGAACTTTCACAGGAATCTATTGAAGAAGCAAAACGCAGAGCAGCAATGGCCCCACAACCAACAATTGAACCAATCATGGACGAACATCCCAAAAAAGGATTTCTCGCAAGATTATTCGGAATTTAGTCAGTTCTTGAAATCTATTAAATCACTCACAATTTCAAAAAAATAAATTTGAAATTATTTTCTAATTACTTCTGCACCACAATAATCGGTCTTACGAAGAACGTCTGCGTCCGGAATACTTCAATTCGAAGAATTGGAGTTGCCGATAACATCAGTTAGCGAGCACTTCAATTTGAGTGAAACGAAAATTTAAGTCACCGACGCGTCATAGACGCGACGAGTGCTTCGATTACTACAACATGAAATGTTGGAGTTTCCAAAGACCTCTGTCTTTGAGAACCGGAATTTACGCCTGCGCCCGGAATCGAACCGGGAAATCCCGAAGGAAACTGGTTCTCAAGACCAGCGGAGTACCATTGTCCCACACAGGCATGTACAATTAAAATCTAAACCTCGCTTTTAAACTTTCGCAAGCAAAACTAATAAGATTTGTTCGGACTAAAAAAACAAAAAATTATCCGAACAATGATGCCAATCCAGCCGCAGATTCAGAAGGTTTCTCTTCCTTCTTCTCTTCTTTCGCAGGTGCAGATGATGTAGCGCCAGCAGAAGGTGCAGCTACGGCGACATTTGCATTTTCAAGCTCTGCTCCAATGTCAACTCCATGTAAACTCGCAACAAGTGCTTTGAGTTTAGAATCGTCAACTTGGCTTCCTGTTGCGTGGATAACTTTCTTCAAGTTTTCCTCGTTAACTGGATGTCCGAGCTTATGCAACAACAACGCTCCGTAGATATATTCCATTAAATTCCCTCCTTTACATTTATGATTTTTTCAATGGCTTTTTCTTCTCTTCCAGCTTTTGTGATGAAGTATCTTATGGTTTTTTCCGTCGGATATTTGACCGAAATAGCAAAACCAAGCGCCTTGCGAATCATCTCGCGCACTTTATCTATCGTTCCCGCTTTATCAATCACGATGTCTGCATAAATTTGCTCGTCTTTAGAATCGTAAGCCGCAATAGGAATAAATCCTACTTTTATCGGGCTGACATTCAGTTTTCCAAGAACGCTCGCAACATTTGATTTTATAGCGTCGCCTTTTTTAGCAACAACTGCTCCTTTAATTATCTCGAGTTTTCCGTCTGTGACTTTAACTTTAAGGCCAACACCGCTCAACTCTGAAATCGCAGGTCCAGCTACAAGTTCCGTCGGCCCTGGTTCAACTTCAATGTCTTCAGGCGCAACATCTCCTGCCTTCGCTCTCCTCGAACTCTGAAAATCCACCAACATACTCGCCAATTCAAAAGGCTCAATATCTGAAAACAGCAAAACGTAATCTGCCTGCAAATAATTTTTCAAATTCTGCAAGCTTCCTTTTTCAGTTGCTTCAATCGCTTTCGAAATTGTACTTTTTTTCGCAACTTTAAGTTCAGCAGCACCGCGCAATTTTTTCTTTATCTCGTGAAACTGCATTCCCGGCAAACCTTTGGACGACGCAAGCAAAACCGTTCTGTTACGTTGCATCATTAAAGCAATCTCTTTGACAAGTCGCTTTTTCGATTCAGAAACAGTACTTATTTTTCCAGATGTCACTTTATCTGTACCTCGACAGGTTTTGTCATCGTGAATTTAACAAGAACATTTTTCACATTATCGCGTTTAGTTGGCAAAGCACTAACAATTCCATTGTAGATTGAGCGCGCATTCTCCAAAATTTGTTCATCAGTCATGTTTGTCTTACCAACCGCAATCTTCACACTTCCCTCACGAATTCTTATTTTTGCTGACTTCGCAACTTTATTCAGAGTATTCTTAATTTCTTCAGGCGTGTCTTGCATCATAATTCCAAGTTGTGGAGAAGGCATCTTCCCTGTCGGACCAAGAACTTTCCCAAAAGTCGTAGCGACTGCAGGCATTAAAGGCGCATGAGCAATAAATGAGTCATAACTCTTAATCAAAACTTTTAGCGCTTTCTTGTCGCTATATTTTGCAAATTCTGTCTTCGTAACCGTCGGGACAACATCACTCTTAGCATTCAAAAACGCGCAAACCCTTCGCTCTTTGAATTTGTGAGGCACAGGAACAACTGTCGAGATATTAGTCTTCTTGAAATCAAGCCCCTTCAGATTAACAATTAAGTCAACCGTCTGGACAAATTTCCTTTCTTTATCCTTTCTCAATTCAACTAATGCTTCTTTCAATTCCATGTTTGTGTCTTCTACGGTATGCTTCGTCTCTCAGAAACCAAGAGTCAAAGACGTAGTTTAATGACATTTTATTTTGAAGAAAGTGGTTTATAAAACTTGCGCTTTAATTCTTGTAAGTTTTATATCTGAAAATTTTGATAATCTTAAATGTATAATTTTATTGTTTATCTAATGCTCCTAAATATTCCTTAATTCTCCCAATAGTCTGCGGAATCAAAAATTGTTCAATCTTCTGTTCAAACAATTCATGCAAAGACACGAACTCCGAAATATTATACAGGTTATTTTTTTTGTCGACAAGCATCAAATCTCGCAATCGTTTTAATTGTCGTCTAATGTTACTCTCCGCAATTCCCCTTATTTCAAGCGAGTGCTCTTTCCTTTTATTCGTAACCAAATCGACAACTTCAAAAGAGCTCAACTCTTTTTTTTCTTTTCTTGCGTCATCAAGCACCAACAAAACATCCACGATAACATCGCGCGAATCTCCTGGTTGCAATAGTCCAAGACTCAAACAGATTTTTCTAACGATTTCTCTCTTGCTCGAATCATATGGCTTCTCATATTTTCTCAACGTAATCTCGTGCAAAGGCAAATCTTTCATAAACGTTACAAAACAATAATGATTATAAATCTACCTCACAAAAAATCCTCATGGAATTAGTTGCATTTTTAGGAAACGACAAGGAAAACTGGGGACAGGTAACTGGTTTGATAAATCATGGCGAGTGGGAAAAAATATTTCTTGTAAAATCAAAATCTTCAGAAGAATATGAGCCATCCAAACCGGCAGAGATAGTCAATGTCGACACATCAAAACCCTTAACGGAACTAAGAGACGACATAATCCGCAAACTTAAAGACAAATTTCAAGGTTTCGACGCCAATCTTTCCATAGCATCCGGCACCGGCAAAGAACACATGGCTTTAATTTCAGCGCTATTATCAATTCCAGTCGGTATACGATTAGTAGTTTTCACAAAAAACGGAATAGAATTCATCAATTAAAATAAATTAATTATCCACTTCGTCATCATCAACGAAACCAGAATTAAAATAAACCAAGTCATCCAGGAATAAACTTTCTTACCCCATTCCGAGCTTCCAGTAATTCCAGCAATTGTCAGATAAAAGAATCTCCCACCGTCAAGAATTGAAACTGGCAACATGTTCATCAATGCAACGAGCACATTTATCATTACAATCCACCACAGCAAGTCGTAAATAAATTGCACAAAATCTCCATCCCACGTCGGAATATAGTGAACCGAAGGGTCTTTTATTTTAGCAAAAACATTCATTAGTTTGGCGCGCAATCCTTCGGTTTGTCTAGCGTAAAATCCAATTCCCAAATATGCTTTGTCATTTTTCTCACCGAGAGTTATGTCATAAGATCTTTCTGCACCTTCGCTATCAACCGTCACGATGCGAACATTTTCGCCAGGCACAAATCCCTCCAAAACTGCGGACAAATCTTCTTTGTTTCTCGTCGATTTGCCACCAATAGAGCTAATTGCTCCAAATAAATTCGCACGAAGCGCAGGCGCGTCATCAAAAACAACAATCTGGTTATTGTTCGTCAAAACTTCTTCAGACAACAGCTTTTCAGGTGCGTAATATTTACTGCCTGCAACAGTTATTTCATTCAGCCCATCGACGGCCAAGTTAGGAATATCTTGTGTATTCATAATTGAAACATTTCCAATTTGAGTTATATCCGAAACATTAACAACGCTTTGAGCATAGGCATTAAATATAACTCCACCCGGAGTAAAGCTCAATGCAAAAAATCCCCACATTATCAGTCCGAAGATAATCGTCATCAAAATATTAGCAAAAGTTCCGGCAGCCAAAATTGAAAGCTGATGTCTTCGTGGTGCCTTAGACATTTGTTTTTCATCTGGCTCAACAAACGCTCCAAAAAATGGCCCGAAGAAAGCAAGTCCCGTCGTCTTGACGCGAATCTTCCACAACCTCGCGAAAATTCCGTGCGAAAATTCATGTGAAACGGCGACGATTGCCAAGGCAACTAAAAAGTATGTGAAATATAATGGTGGAAAAACTGATTCAAGTCCAAATAATTTAGGGAAATACGGAATCAGTGGAGCAATCGGTGGCAAATTTTGCAATTCTTTAGGTATCGGCAAAGTAATGTAAGTCCACACCGTCTTTGAAATCATCCACAAAATCAAGCCCATCAAAATATATCCCGAAGTTATAACAACATAACTCAAAGGTTTCAAAAACTTCTCAAATTTCTTCACAGTCCAGTCCATTAACTTTATGCCGACTTTGGTATGGTACAAAAACATCCAGCCTTGGCGTTTCAAGTTTTCTCTATTTTTTCTTAATACCAAAAAAGCCCCGACGCAGAATAGTATCATAAACACTACGTCGTAAAATACTAATGAGCCCATTATTATGATTATTACTTGTTCTTTTTAATGCTTACTGGTCGAAAGTTGTGCTTTCCACATCGTCTACATATCATTCTTTTAGAAATAACTTTCAGTGCATCCGCGCGCATCTTCTGTCCGCAGTTTTTACACACAAACATATTCTTGAACAATCTTTGCATAGCTGCAGGTAATTTCGTTCCCATATTAAGACAACAACCTCATTATAACTCGCTTACCCTCGACGTCCCAGTATTCAACTTGTTGTTCTGGGGCAAGTTTTCCATTAAGCTCTTCATCGAACGGAAGTTCCAAAGTCTCAAAGTTTTCCAAATCCATGACGCTAGCTCTGTCATCAGAAACGCTCAAAATCTGCGCACGTTTCTTCTCAACCAAAGGAACTTCAAGATTTTCACCGCCCGGAATCACTCCGATTCTTTTTTTCTTATCAAAAATTCCAACAACTTCCATTCTACATTTCATACTTCCGTGTTTTCCAGTCTTACTCTGATCATTGGATTTCACGACGCATGGCACGCCATCCCAAAGAAGAGTTGTCCCCGGTTTAGCTGCTGTCGCTTGCATTAATTTCAAAACCATAATTAAATTTTACAATAAACGTTTATAAAACCTTCTGTTCCCACGAACAGAATAATTAAGAAGATATTCTAATTTTGAAATCTATAATTATTCAAATGCGGTTTATTTAATTAAGAAATATTTTCAAAATTTCCTTTCTAAAAAACCGAAAGGTTTTTAGAGCCACTTATGAGAATAGGCTAATGGTAGAAAAAATAAAACAAGGAGAATTCATAGAAATAAAATTCACTGGATTCGCGGATGGCAAGCCATTCGATTCAAATATTCCTGAAGACTTGAAAAACCTAAATTCGAAAGCAGAACCGGAAAAAACAATAATCATCGTCGGAAAAGAAATGGTTGTTCGAGGTTTAGACAAAGAGTTCGTGGGAAAAGAATTCAATAAAGAATATCGCGTTTCATTCTCACACAAAGAAGGCTTTGGTCCACGTTATAAAGAATTAATTCGCACAATCCCTTTGAAAGTTTTCATCGGACAAAGAGTAAATCCAAGACCGGGCGCATCATTTGTCCTAGATAACCAGCTGGCAAAAGTGATTGCAGTTTCGGGCGCGAGAGTCATAACTGATTTCAACAACCCGCTTGCAGGAAAATCTTTAGAGTATAAATTTACCGCAATCCGCGTAGTCGAAGACCTAAAGGAAAAAGCAGAAACCGTTTGTAAATTACTTTTCCGGTTTATTCCAAAAATCGAAATAGAGAACAATATCGTCACGATACACGGCCCCAAAGTTCTTGAAACTATCTTAAAACACAGCGAGCCAGAATTCAAATCATTGCTGAACGTCCAAATTGCATTCAAAGAATCCTCGCCGGAAAAACCTCGTGAAAAAGAAAACGCAGAACAAACACATTGACATAATCCTTATAAATCAACTCCAGTTGATTAATTCATGTCTCAAAATGATGATGATTTAAAGAGTGTGGCTACAGTCGACAAAGAATTAGAGTCGATAGTTCAACGTCAAAGCACGCGCGTAAAAGTTATCGGTTGTGGTGGTGGTGGGGGCAATTCTGTTTCACGTATGAAAGAAATCGGTATAAAGGGTTGTGAAGTAATAGCCATTAACACCGATGCGCAAGACCTTCTTTACACAAGCTCCGACGTAAAAATTCTAATCGGTCGCGAGTTGACTGGCGGACTCGGTGCAGGAAGCAACCCAAAGATTGGTGAAGAAGCTGCAAAAGAATCAGAGCAGGAAATAAAAAAAAGATTAGCCAATGCCGATTTGGTTTTCATAACTTGTGGTCTGGGCGGAGGAACTGGAACGGGTTCAGCTCCTGTAATTGCTGACCTTGCAAAAAAGGCCGGCGCATTAGTTATAGCAATCGTAACTTTGCCATTTACTGTTGAAGGTCAAAAAAGAATTGAAAACGCACAATATGGTCTCGAACGTTTAGAACAAATCGCAGACACACTCATAGTAGTTCCCAACGACAAACTCCTCGAAATCGCTCCAGAATTACCAATTCAAACCGCGTTTAAAGTCGCAGATGAAATTCTTACCAAGTCCGTAAAAGGAATCGCGGAATTGATTACCACAGCGGGTCTTGTAAATCTCGATTTTGCCGACGTAAAAGCAGTTATGGCTAACGGGGGCGTTTCACTTATTGGCATCGGCGAGTCAGAAACTGGTGACAACCGCGCGTTGGAAGCCGTAGAGCGCGCAATTCACAATCCTCTTCTTGATGTAAATATCTCGCAAGCAAAAGGCGCACTCGTTAATGTCATCGGCGGACCAGACATGTCTCTAAACGAATATAGTGATATCGTGGCAAGGATAAGCTCAAAGATACCTGCCGACGCAAAAATAATTTCCGGCGCGAAAATCTTGCCAGACATGGACAAGAACATAAGAGTGTTGCTCATCGTCACCGGCGTCAAGAGCCCACAAATTCTCGGTTCAGAATCGCAATATCGTTCCAAAGATAATTCGGATCTTAGTTCCGAGCTCGGCATAAATTTCGTCAGCGATAGTTAAAATAATATTTTTATTATTTGTTCATTAATCAATTTACTAAAACAGAATAATTTTTAAACACACTAATCTAAATTTATTTATGGAAAAATTGAAGTCGTTTATAGTTCAATGCACACGCGTCTGGCACGTTCTCAAAAAACCAACCAAACAAGAATTCCTTATGATTTCTAAAATTTCTGCCTTGGGAGTCCTAGCCATCGGCCTCGTGGGATTTCTTATCGGAATTATAATGAAGATTTTCAGATAACAAAATTTATAAACCATCCAAAATCTTCTTAAACACTGCTTCTCTAATATGAGTAAGTAGCTGGAGCTAATCAAAATGATATTTATAGTAAAAGTCACGTCGAACAAGGAAGAACGCGCGATGGAAATGATTCACGAGCGTGCAGTCTCGAAACAGTTACAAGTATTTGCAATAGCAAAACCGCACGGACTCAAAGGATATTTAATTCTCGAAGCTGCAAACCGCGACGCAATCGAAGAAGCCGCATTTAATCTTCCTTATGTAAAAGGAATCATCGGCAAAACAGTAACTTATGAAGAAATAAAAAACACACTCCAACCAGAAGTTGAGGACTTCAACATCGAAGTCGGAGACATCGTTGAAATGATTGCGGACCACTTCAAGAACGAAAAAGGTAAAGTCACAAGAATCGACAAGAAGAAAGGAGAAATCGTAGTTTCGTTATTGGGCGCGACAGTTCCTATACCAGTCACCGTAAAAATAGATAACGTAAAGGTTATAAGGCGTGAATCTGCCAAAGAATCCGAAGATTCAGGAGAAAATGGCAGTAATTAAATTAATCGTCGATGGAGGGGCAATGAAGCCTGGCCCAACTATAGCTCAGCAACTCGGTCCGATGGGAATCAACATCGGCAAAGTAATTGAAGATGTTAACAAGGCAACCGTAAATTTCAAAGGTGTCAAAGTTCCAGTCGAATTGAATGTAGACGCGAAAACAAAAAAATACGAAATCAAAGTGTCTTCTCCACCAACTGCGGAATTGATAAAAAAAGAACTTGGTTTGGAAAAAGGTTCAGGCGAAGCAGGCAAACTCAAAGTGGGCAACATAGCTATCGAACAAATAATTTCTATCGCAAAAACAAAAATGTCGAACATGCTCGCGCGGAATATGAAGAATGCGGTGAAGTTAGTTTTAGGTTCATGTGTCTCTTTGGGAGTTTTAGCTGAAAACAAGAGTCCAGTTGAAACAATCCGTGAAGTTAATCAAGGAATTTATGATAAAGAAATAAAGGATGAAATTACTACCGTTTCAGCGACAAAAAAAGCAGAATTAGCAGCATACTTCAACAAAGTCAGAGCACAACAAGAAGCTCGCGCAAAAGCAGAAGCAGAAGCAGCTGCAGCAGCAGAAGCTGCGAAAGTAGCGGCGGCCGCAGCAGCACCAGCCGCAGGAGCAGCAGCACCAGCCGCAGGAGCAGCAGCACCAGCTGGCGCGACAGCAACTGCATCAACGCCGGCAAAAGCAGAAGCCAAGAAAGAAGAAAAGAAGAAATAATAACTCTCGTAATTTTGGAACAAACCTCACCAGTTCTTTTTTGTCAAAAACTACAAATTCAAAATAATTTCAAATTAATTATTCCAATACTGCATTGAGTAAATAATTCTCCCGCACAAATCAAATAACTCTTCATCGATAGCTTCCAAAATTGTTGGAGAACGCGAACTAAACTTCTGCGCATAAAAATGTGTAGTTTTCAAAAATAAAATTATGCGCCGAATTTTAGATGTATCAACTTACCAAATCTTAATGTTTAAATACCATTCTAAACAACTTTGCTCATCGGGGATATGGGGTAGTTTGGTTAGCCTTCGAGGTTTGGGACTTCGCGACCCCGGTTCAAATCCGGGTATCCCCATTAAAATTTGAATATTTTTTTATTTGCTTACAGAAAACTGCGCACAGAAAAAATTAAAAAAAATTAAAAACCGATGTCAAAATTCAGAAACATAAGTGATTTAACTGACAATTATACAAATAAACAAATTTAAAAACCCTCCAAATTAAACTTTAATATGGTTAAGACAAAAAAAGTAAAAGCAGCCGGTAAATTCGGCGCAGGTTACGGAACATCTTTGAGAAACAGATTCAACGCAGTTGACTCTCTACAAAGAAAAAAACAGACTTGTCCACAATGTAAAAAACCTGGCGTCAAGCGACTCGCGGCAGGAATTTGGCACTGCGAGCGATGCGGAGCGCAATTCGCCGGCCACGCTTACTCCTTAAATACATCATAATTTAAATAGCACAAAAACAAAATAACCTCATGTCACAATACAAATGCTTTCGTTGCAGTAAGGAAATAACTAGCAAATTGCTTGAAAAAAGATTTAATTGTCCGCATTGCAATTCAAAAATATTCTATAAACCTAGGACGCACATCGTCAAAATTAAAGCAGTATGAACAGAATTCTTGGAGCATCACAGGCAAGCAAATTGAGCGAACCAGCAATTTCAAGAAGTAAAGCAACTCCTCAAGACACACCAACATTTCCAGACAGAAGCGACTTACCGCAATCTCTCGAAAATCTACACCCTCAAATAAGAAGATTTTACGAACGCTATTCAAATTTTTACAATAACTCTTCGAGTAAATCGGCAGGGAATCAAGATTATTCCGGGAACAAAATATGAATCCTCAACTTGACGCAGACGCCCAGCAAAAATTACAGGAACTTCAGATTCTCGAACACAATTTACAAAACATCTTAGCGCAGAAGCAGGCCTTCCAGATGGAACTAAACGAGGTCTTAAACGCTTTAGAAGAGGTAAACAAATCAGATCACCAGATTTACAAGATGGTTGGTTCGATAATGGTTTCAGTTGAAAAGATTGCAACCGTAAAAGAGCTCGACGAAAAAAAGAAATTGCTCGAAATAAGAAACGACTCTCTTTCGAAGCAAGAACAACTTCTCGAAACAAAAGCTCGTGAGCTACAAGAAGAATTACGAAAAATAATTGATAAAAAATCTCCGTCGGTAAAAAATAAATAAATATTTTTACGCATCTAAAATATACATTCTTGAAACGATAATATTTATATACTGCTTCATTCACAAAACGTTATGGCATTCAAAATAAAAGAGATGTTCGGCAAATCATCGGGTTCAGATGATTATGTCGAGATGGATTTAAGTCAAAAAGCAGAGAGAAAGGAACGCATAAAAATCAGACCTTTCACTTTGAAAAAATACGATGACATCAATGAAATTCTCGCAGCATTAAGAGAAGGTTACACAATCGCATTTATTGACATTCGCACTTTGAAGAGTAAAGACATTATCGAATTAAAGCGCGCAGTTTCAAAAATCAAAAAAACCGTCGATGCAATGGAAGGCACAATTGCAGGTTTCGGCGATCACGCATTAATTGCGGCGCCAGAATTTGCAGAAGTATACCGCGGTCCGATGATGGCAGACTCAAAGTCATCAAAGGTAGACGATTTGATGATGTAATTATTTATTTTTCAATAACTCTTTTTTTATAACAATCTTATCCTTGGCTCACAGAAAACAAACTTCTTATCGCAACAACAACTGTCGCAGGCACAAGCAAAACTAAGAGTCCTGCCAAAGTAGAAGAAACGACATTTCCGATTTGCCATTCCAGAAATTCAATATTTTTCACGCCCGCAGAACCTGCATAACTAACAATCACTAGCGAGACCGTAACCATCAAAAATTTCTGTAAGTCGTTCGGCGTCACACCAATAAATCCGACAATCAGTCCAATCACCATCAAAAGTCCCAGCACAAACGGATTCCAATTTCCAAAAACTGCGCTCAAAACTCCTCCGAGAAGCGCCAACACAATTCCAATCAGAAACGCCCACGCGCCGACAACATTTTCACGAGATCTTATAGCCATCCTATTATAGTATGCCTCAAGTTAATATAATTTACCCCAAACATCCAAACGCGATAAGTTCGTTTAAACCGAAATATTTATATACCCAATTAATTCCAGAGTTACAACACAAAATGAAATTCACAAAACTATTTTCATTATTTACATTCGTTGCATTAGCTGTTTTAGCTGTTAATTTTGCGAGCGCTCAAACTACAAATCCAGATGGTTGTTTAAATATAACTGCATCATCTTTTCCAACTTCTGTTTCACAGAGCGCCGGTTCTTTTCAAGTGAACTTTACTCTATCAAATGGAGTTTCTAGCTCATTGTGTTCAACAAGAACATTCAATTCAGCAACCATAGCATCAAATATCGGATTATGGTCAGCACTAAACAACATTCCTTCAAGCTTAACAAACGTGAGCTCGGCAAGTCTCTCTGGAGTATTAACTTACCCTAACAATGCTACGGGTCCGATAACAACAACGTTAACATTAAACGTTAACAGCACTTCCCAGAACAATCAAATATATGCTTTCACACTTCCAACCGTTTTCATATCTTCCATAAATTCACCATCATCTTCTAACCTCTCAATCACAGTTCCAACATCTCCAACTCAAGCTGGACGGAACGCAACAATTTCAATAAATAACTTCGGAACAACAATTTTATCAGCAATACAGCTTTCAGAAATAACTGCGAATCCTTTCGGAGTCACATTCACACCTTCACAGATTGTCTCGTTATTAAATGGAACGAGTCAGACCGTTCAAGTAATGCTTAACTCATTAAACAATTTGAATTTCGGAATCAACACGGTCCAAGTGAGTGCTCAGACGTCAGGGCAAAATGCAACAGGCAATGTCCAGTTCAAGAAATCATTCTGCTCAGCAGGTCCAGTTCTAGGAAACTTGAGCATCTCAAGTATTGATTGGACAAATGAGGGCGAAGGAGATGACAACAACTGGGAATTACTAGACGAAATAGAATTGGAAGTAGAAATTGAAAACAATAATGACGATGACGAAGTCGATGCAGTTATCAAACTAGGATTATTTGACCAAAACGGACAGAATAATGCGGACGATTTGATATTCCTTGAAGATTCAGATGGAGAAGAGGAAGAAATACAAGTCACAATTGACGAAGATGATGATACTATTGTAAAATACAAGTTCAAAGTTCCAGCGGATTTGGACGCAGGAAACTACAAACTCGCAGTCAAAGTTTACGACGATGATGATGGTGAAAATCACGACTGTGACGATACATCCAGCGATTTCAACAATGAATTTTTCCACACAATCGAAGTTGAACAGACTTCAGATGAAGAGCGATTTGTCATCGTGGATGAAATAGAATCAAACTCTCCTTTGAGTTGCGGAGAATCTCTGACTGGCCAGTTTAAAGTATTTAATGTGGGTAATGAAGATCAGAACAGAGTAAGAATCACAATGATAAACTCTGCTTTGGGAATCAACAAAGAATTTGAACTTACAGAAGACCTCGATCAAGGAGAAGACAAGATAGTCGATTTCAATATACCAATAGCGACAGGAGTAGAAAATAAATTCTACACGATTTCATTCAGAACATATTATGATTATCGAAATGGCGTCTATCGCGAAGAATCCGAAAAAGAATTTATAGTTCCAGTAGAAGTAGTCGGATGCGCTTCAAATCTTGGCAGTTCTGGAAACCCTAATGGTTTGACAAACACGGTGATAAGTGCCGAACTAATTTCAGAAGCAATCGCAGGAAAGCAGTTGACAGTTAAAGCAACAATCACAAACACTGGCACAGAAAGTAAGACTTACACAATCAGTGCAGAAAATTATGGCGCATGGGCAGAATTAGGAGAGATTTCAGAGTCGTCTTTCACGCTCGCACCAGGAGAGAACAAAGAAGTAAATATGAATTTCAATATCAACAGCAAAACTATTGGTCCACAAACCTTTGATTTAAATGTAGAATCAAACGGAAGAGTTCAAGTTCAGGAAGTCGAAGTCAATATTGAAGGAAAGAAATCATCCATATTTAACTTCGGTGGTAGCCCTACAATCTGGATTATTGGATTAGTGAACTTAGTGCTTATCGTATTGATAATTCTCGTTGCAGTTCGTTTAGCAAAAAGATAATTTTTTAAGTTAACTTTTCAAATATAATTTGTGGATAATTCATATATTAGATCAGTAATTTTTCGCTACGTTATCTTGATAGTTATTGGTCTCGGTAATTTGTTTATATTTTACACAATACTCACTCCATTGACGGTTTATCCAGCATTTGCGATATTAGACAATATTTATGGGGCAGAACTCTTGCGCGGAAATATAACTCACTCTTGCGACTTGCTCACAAGTATAAATTCTCCCGAATTCATTACAAGATTAGCTTGTATGAATACAACAATTTTTTTCAAAGGTTACTTCGCGTCAATCGTTCCAGCTTGCATAGCCGGTTCTGCATATTATCTACTTTTGATTCTAAACTTGGCAACTCCGATGGGGAGAAAAAAGAGAGTATATAGTTTAATTTTCTTATTATTATTATTTTTAGGTTTGAATATTACAAGAATAACTTTATTCGCGTCTATTTTTGCAAGCAAAGGGTTTGACCTATTCAACTTGGCTCACGCTGCCACGTGGTATTTCGGGAGCACAGTCCTCGTAATAATAATCTGGTTCCTAAACGCAATGCTCTTCAAAATAAATAATCTCCCGATTTATACAGATATTAAGATTCTAATGTCTGGCAACAGGCAAGGAAATGCTTAACGCGACAATTAATTTTGACATAACTCCCAAGAAATTCTTCAACAATTAATTCAGTAATTGGTTAAACTCGAAGCAAAATATTTAGAACAGATAGCTCGTTTATACATCAAGATTTAGCGTCAAGTATTGATTGCAACTGGAATTTCTCAATTGCTTCAAGAATACGGCAGTCCGCAACTTTGATGCGATAACATTTATGCTCGATGTTTATCTCAGTCACATTCCCCGAGAATATTTCTATCACTGGATTGGATGGTTTGTTCTCACAGGTAACCCATTCTTGTTTATTCGCTCCAGCTTGCCAGAAGTCCATATTTGCACCCTTGACTGGAATCTGATTATCACTCAAGAATTTGGCCAATCCACCGACAGCCAAAGTTCCGGTCTCGCACTGTTGAAGATCAGTATTATTGATGCTGATGAAAGTGGTGTAGGGTCTCTCAAATTTAATACGTCCGCCCTCGACGGGAACATCGTTAGTTCGTGGGTCATTTCTCAAATACAAGTTATATTTGTAAATCGCCCCAGTCTTAGATTCAAAATTATAGGTGTAATGAAAAAGCGGTATTTCTCCCAATCGCTCCTTGGAAAAATAAAGTCCTTCATAAGTGAAACTGTTGAAGCTCCTAAACAGCGATGAAGCAATTAGATAAACAACAATGAGTGCTACTAAAAATACGAGCACACCTAAAATTTCTTTCTCTAATTTCCTTTCATTTTTTTGCATATTATTATTCAGATTGATCCTTTTTTAAGTTAACGACAATACAATAACCATTTTATGCCAATCCGAGTATTTTATATAAGAATAAATTTATTGTTTTCTCATCTCCGTCGATAAACACGCAATTTTCTTGTTGTCTCACATTTTTTGATTCAGATTCTCTTATCACGATAATTGGTTCAGTACAATCTTTTTCAGGAAGGTCGAGTGCGCACTCGCCAAAACAAGCTGGCTGTATTCTTGTAACCCATCCAGCCAAATCTGATTCAATAATCGCCCTGCCCAACCCAGAAGGATTATCAAGATATAAAATTTTATTTTGTATGTCTCCTAAATTCATCGTGAAATAAATATTGGTGAAATCAATTTCTGATTTGCTAAATGAAAAATAATATTCTCTTCCATTTGCCGTATAAATCCAATATTGCCCGTTAAATCTTTCTGAACCCGAGCCCTGCGAATTCTTATCCACAACTGAGCTCAGTGCAAAACCCAACGTACTTAGCAGAAGAAGACCCACTAAAATTATACTTCCGGTGCGTCGCTGTTTTTCTCGTTTTTCTTCAAATCCTCTTAGATGCGCAATTTTCATAGCTCTATCTAGAAACTATCATTTTTAAAATCTGTGCAAACGAGTTTTATTGAAAAATTTCAACATGTGCGCAACTAATCAATCAAAAAAAGAAAAAAAGAAAAAGAAAA
>SXGU01153388.1_pt1 | contig 138493 bp, 209 predicted proteins | sample 3174531 | NCBI WGS metagenome assembly SXGU01 (sample SAMN11356863, study PRJNA531348) | freshwater metagenome | isolation source: freshwater sample F1-140 | place: China: Fuxian Lake, Yuxi | collected 2017-12-25
GTTTTGAGATCTTTAATCTCAACTTTAAGCTTTCTTAAGCTTTTACTTTTAACCTTACATTTAAGGTTCTTAAATTATTAGTTTATAATCTATTTCTATATCAAAGTGAGACGTTTTGAATATTCCAGAGTTGTATCGGTAAAGGGTCAGTGATTCAAAAAACTTTTAAAACTTTGATATAGATATAATATAATGTCTAATTATTTTTTAAAAAAGAGGTGTGAATGTCAAAACAAGAAATTAAACTAACAAACGAACAACAAGTAGCATTTGATGAAATTATAAATTTCTACGATACTTTTAATTCAATAGTGAAACCATATTGGATAGTTACTGGAGTAGCTGGTACAGGTAAGACAACTTTACTATCTAATTTAATTGAATTCTTAACTGAATATGATATTTTGAATGAATCTAAAGAAGATAATAGGAAAGTCGCCGTTATTACACTAACATGGAAAGCCTCAACAGTTTTACATGCTAAAGGTGTAGCTCAAGCACAATCAATACATTCTTTTCTATATTGTAGTGAATGGAATGAATCAACTAAAGAATTTACATATACTAAAAAAGAAGCTAAAGAATTACAAGATAAATTTAAATTAATTATTGTTGATGAAGCTTCTATGGCTTCAGAAGAAATTAAAACAGATTTACAATTATTAGAAATTCCTATAGTATATGTAGGAGATCCATTTCAATTAGGTCCAGTATCTAATAATAAGAATGAAATTAATTTTTTATCTAAGCCAGATTCAAAACTAACTACTATTTTAAGACAAGCCTTAGAAAATCCAATTATAGAAATGTCTATGAATATTAGAGAGAATCCAAATTTTAGATTTATTCCTGGTACATATAAGAAAAAGATTCATATTGAGAAGTCCTATAATATTAATGTTAAATGGTTGACTTGGGCTGATCAAGTTTTATGTGGTACTAATAGAACTAGAATTGAAAAAAACAATTTAACTAGGCAAGTTCAAGGAAAAAATGTTAATAAATTACCAGATAAAGGTGAGAAGTTAATAGCGTTAAATAACTTGAAAACTGAAAAGATATATAACGGCACAATCCTATTTGCTAATGATTCTTATCATAAAAATGATCTAAATGATCGTAAGCATTTTATGGATATAATACTAGAAGATGATAGGACATTTAGTATTAAAACTATCTTTCCAGATATGGTAAAAGACCCAGAAATTCTTAAACCATTAACAGCTGATAAAAAATTACTACAATTGGCATTTGGTTCTGTTATAACCTGTCATAAAGCCCAAGGTGGACAATGGAATAAAGTAATGATATTTAATGAACCTATTGGTTCTGATAATATTGAAAAACGGAGATGGATGTATACAGCTATTACTAGAGCAATTAATCAATGTATAATTTTAATTTAATAGAACCAGTTACTTGGTTATCTGCAGTAAAATGTAGAGAAGATTTAATTACACCACAATTAAATTCCGGTACTTATTTATGTTTAGACCTTTCTAAAACTACAGGAGTACATCAATATGTTTTTGTTTTTGAAAATAATAGCTGGTCAAACGATTCTATATTAATAGCTAAAAATGACTCAATATAATTATATATTTCTAATTAGATTAGAGCAAGAACTAGATGACTTATTAATTGCTAGACCTATTATAGATAGTTTTTTAGAAATACCAAATAAAGATGTACAAGAATATTATATGTTAAAAGAGACTTTTAATAAAACAATGTCTAAATACGTTGCAGCTATTAATTCTTTAAAATTAAGAATAAGATATAATAATAATATAATACCACATATTTTAAAGGTTAATACTGAGTTTAAATTAACGGCTGAAGACTTAGAGACTTATATTAAGTATTTAAATAAAGAGGAATTAAGTAAGTTTATTAAAGAAGCAAAAATATAAGATTGAAGCCTAGATTAATTTCTAGGCTTTTTTATTTGGTTATTTGATTGGAGTTATAATTGGACTAGTACTAATAACTTTTGAAATATCTGGATTGATATTTGGATTAAAAAATGATTTAACTAATATAGTTGGGTAATAGTAGCATTATGTTTTTTTACCCAATATGACAATGAATTAGCTAAAGTAGTAGTACTTGTTTTAGATATGTATTTTTGAACTAAATTCTTTAAGTGGTGATCTAACTTAGCTTCTCTAATAGTTATTCTTTCGATTATTGGTTGAGATTGAGTTGTTAATTTGTTAATAGATGTGTTTGTGATATGAATATCTAATGTGTTTTTTAGAACGGCGAGTTCGATGCTTTGTTTGTTGTATAGGGTTGTTAAATGATTAAATGCTTGTTTGAGTTCTTCTTCTGTTTTGTCTCGTTCAGTTTGTAAGAGCTTTTGATTGTATTCAAGGAAATGTATTTGGGTCTTTTGACTTGATAATACGTCTTTAATAGCTATTAATATTTCATTTTGAATTTGTATTTGATCTGAAATTTGATAGTGTTCCTGAGGTTTATTATGAAAATGATTATATAAAACATTATAACATTCTTGTTTATATAGAATAACTTTGGCTTTAATCTCTGGATCTAAAATTCTTGAATCATCGATCCCAAACAAGAACCCATTAAGATACCCCAGGGGTATGGTTGTAGTTGGTTTAATCCCACCAGATGTGGTGATGGCCATGATGGCCATAACCTTGGAAAGTACAGAATCTCGTTCTATTCGTTTCTTTTGAGCTGACCAATCCATTCCAAGTGATTCAACAATTGGTTTCATCGCAATAAAAACTTCACCATCTTTTTCAACAGCTATAATAATACTACCGTGAAAATCAATTGTAACTAATTCGTTCATTTTATATCTCCAAAAAGGTTATTTAAATATATTTTTTAATATAAGGGTTAGTACTTTCATCGAAGAAAGTAATAGCTAAATTATAAGGATATAAATTAACAGATCCAGATCTGCCTAATTTCTGACCATTATGTTCAGTCCAAAATGAAAGAGATTGAGCTAGAGATTGGTTACTGCGATTATTGATAAATCTAGCAGCAACTGGACCTAAAGCTGGATCTCTTTTTAATTCAGCTAGTGTAACCATTCTACCATTAGGAGTTGCAGAATTAGCATTTGCTTTAATAATAGAGTTTTTAAGACTATTTATAGCTGCAAGATTTTCACTTTTAACTATTTGAAAGGCTTCTTTTATTTCTTCAACTAAACTTTCTTGTTGAGCTAATATATTATCATGTTGATGAGACAATTTGAGATAGCCATCATATAGAGCATTTATTTGAGCATTGTGAGTAGGTAGTACTTTAACTATAGCGTTTAGTGCTGTAATTAAGTCTGGGTTTGTAATTTCAACTGAATTAGATTTAGGATGAAAGTGATTATAAATTACATCATAAATTAACTCTTGATATTGTATAAGTTTATCGCTAACATGAGGAGCTACTTTGGAAGGGTTAAGTTTCATTAACCAGCCGTACATATACTTGAGTGGTAAGCAAACGGTTGATTGAGATCCTCCTTCCGTAGGTATCACGATCTCCGTGATGGCTTTAGATAGGGATAAATCAGAGTTGATCTTTATTAATTGCCCAGACCAAGCAATTCCTAAATTATCACAGATACGTTTCATTGGAACATAAATAGTACTATCTTTTTCAATAGCTATAATAGTATCGGAAAGAAAATTAATTGTAGAAGTAGTCATAGTAAAATTCCTAAAAAGTAAAAAAATATTAAAAAGTGCCGGTATATATAATCTCTATTTCAAATTTAAGAAATATTGATTATATACACATAAAGATTAAGCCTAGGTCATAATCTCTACTATATAATATCTATATTAACTTTTTAAAAGTGCAAATAAAAAACCCCAGTATTTAACTGGGGTTTTAGGATTATTCGAACTTGATATTCGAATATCTTGGAGAGTTGACTACCATCAACATTAGGTCCTCAGTTGAAGGTAATTCTGGTTGACCCAAGAACTGTAGGATACTAGGACTAAACCCAGATATCATACATGTATTTGGAGTGTTTTTTAATACCGGCAAAGTATTAGCTTCGCCAGCGTTCACATTCCAATACACCAACTTAGGTATGGTGTAGATCGTTTGATCAAATTTGCCTTTTATAGTTTGGTATAAGGTTTCTACTTTATCTTCACCAATGTTAGACGCTTCATCAAACTGCATATCAGATATAATATATATTTTATCTACTATATCTTCTGCTGCTAGATTATTATATATTGCAGTTTGAAGAATCAGACCAAACACCTTTTCTAGATCGGTATTTTCAATCAATCCATTATCTATCGAACTAACTCGATCCCAGATATTATCACCAACAATCCGTTGTAAAGTTGGTTCCCTTGAGAACGTGATAAACGTATCTTTATATGGACCTTTTGCCCTTTCTGAGAAGTACAACGCTAACGCTATACTTACATCAATTGGAGAAACTCCATTTCTTAGACATTCCATTGATCCCGAAAGATCAGCTACAACTATTGCATTAGAATCAACTGCAAAATCTACCATGTTGATCCAAAGCATTTGAGCTTCTTCTGGTGTAATTGTTCTTTCGTCCGGATAATAATCCCCTACTTGATTTTCCCTGATCTTGTGAACTATCTGGTGAGGATATATAGTTGCAGCATTCACCTTTACCTTGCCAGCTTGAGCCATTTCTACCCATTCCATATATCGTTCATTATCCCTTTTGTTAAAAGTGGCTCGATTACGAAAAAGGCACTGACCAGGTACCTTTGAATACTCAATTTTATCCCATTCCTTGGAACTCATTAAGTTTTCAGTTACCCCAAGATATCTGTTAAGCTTTGAACAAAGCTTACGATATTCCTTGTTTGATAACTTCAAGTGTCTTTTGGTTATATGCCCAATCTTACGGGATGTTGCTGAAGAGGTATTGATTCTCTTTAGCCATTTGCCCAAAAGGGATATTGATTTACCATCTTGAATATTTAGCAAATCTTCTTTGAGTTGAGCTTCAATAGTTTCTAAGACTGGGGTTCTTAGAGTATTGAGAGCGCAATAAACATCATCCCATCTCCCATACTCTGGGATTAGAGACAATAACTTTGAGGTTTCTTTTGGATAGGTTGCCGCTAATAGAGAAAATTGATCTCTAAATACTTGGCGTTGTCCTTGCCCGCCTCGTATATCACGGAACATAAACATCAAACGAACTGCGATTTCTCGATCTTCGCAGAAAGCTTTGAAGAAAAGGTTCCAGATTCTTTCTTGTGATGAACCTCTTAAAGCTCCTCCTTGGGCAAAGAAGTCGCAGCAATTGCTTAAACTGCTTTTTAAAGCTATAGCTCCATTGTCTGTAGTTGTGAAGTTCGTTGTTAGTGCTTCGATGAAGTTGTTGTTCATGGTAGTTTCCTTTGCTTGCTGTGAAGTAGAAACCATCTTAATTTCAAGATGGGTACTATAATAATATTGATATCTATTAGTTCTTAATAGAAAGTGAAAGATAAAGAAAAACCTTAACTAATCTCTAGAATTACTTCTAGAACTCTGATTAGTTAAGGGGGGTACAGCATTCATATTAAAATTTATGATTTGCTGGAGTGGTCTTTTTCAAGACCGGGGTAAAACCAAGACACATTTTAATATTCCAATAATATTGCTGGTAGTGTCTTTAAGAATTACAGCAATTGCCCGAAGGCTATCATATTAAAATTTATGATTTGCTGGAGTGGTCTTTTTCAAGACCGGGGTAATAAGACCTAACAGTTCAAGGTTGGATAGGCCTTACTAGTTAAAATTAAAAAACCTTAACTACTATATAATATCTATATGAAATATTTAAAAACATGATATAATGTTATTGAAATAGTATCAAAAATAATAAATATATTAGCTAATAAGTTTAAACGTAAATGTTCCATGATGAAGTTAAATTTTAGATTGAAATAATAATAGTATTATATATTAGTTATGCCATTTATGGCAAGGTGAATCTCCAGTTTGATTTTGACCAAGTTTAGTTAGCCATTTTCTAGTTGTATTAATGGCATCGGTTGTCCGTGGAGTAGATGCTACTATAAATACATGACCATTACCCTCTATTTTACGATGTCCATTTTTTAATCGTTTAATCCTGTAATCTAAATTATTAGCTAGTCTTAGTAGCTGTACTAAATCTTTACACATGTAAATCTCCTAAAATAATAAAATGTTCGATTATTTATATCTATATGAAACGTCTAAAAATGATATAGATATAAGGTTATGGATAAACCCTCAATTTTTTATAGATCTGACTTTTTGTTGGATCTTATTTTTTACGACTTAATAAGGATTAACATGGCAACTTTAAAAGAAGAAAACCCAATTACAGCAAAAGTAGCAGAACAACCTAAAACAGCACAAGTACCAGAACCAGTAAAAGAAATGATAGTAAAATTAAAAAATCCTAGTAAATTGGATTTTATTATTTGTAATACCGGCGAAAGAAATTCTAGAATGCTACATGAGCCTAAATTTATACTCACCAAAGGAGTATTATTTAAAATTCCTCTAACTGATAGCTCTTTAAATTATGCATCTGCTAATATTATTAAACTAACTTCTCCAAATACTGAATATTTTAGAGTATTGGATGTAGTTAATGGTATAGCTACAATTGAAGCTATTATTCATGGTGCATTTGTTGAAGATGGTCAATTACTTGGATATATTTATTAAATAAAAAAGATGCGCCGTTGCTAGCGGCGCAAATTGATCAGTCATCATACTGCGAGAGGTAAGCCTCTCGAAATGCTGCCCGATCTTCTTGAGCTCGAAGATCACTTTCTTCGAGCTCAGGGTGGAATACCTCCTTGTAAATTTTAATTTTTACATTATCTTCCATGAATTCTTCAATCACCGCCTCGCGCCACCCTGGTGCGCGATTGTAAGCTGAAGTTTCCACGGAGTAGGTGCCATCATTGGCAACTACTCTTAAGTGCTCTTGCATTGCTGCAAGAGCTGCCATCCGTGGCAGCATTTCGTGGATTCTCTTCCTTGAGGCTTCCCTAGCTTCTCGTTCCTTCGCCTCTTCCTTAAGGCGAAGACACTCAGTGCAAGTTCCTTCATTGTGTAATAGCTTTACATAAGCTATTGCACTTTTCAGAACAACCCTACCGTTTGGTAGGGTTGTTCTTGATTGAGGGAACTCTTTTACAAGAGTCCCCTCGTAAACATGGTCCTCCAAGACCGGAATTGTATGATTCCGGTCTTGGACCATATTATTGGTCCATTTGACCTTATCCATTGCTTGAATAAGGTCAAATGGAGTCAATTTTTTACCGTCAAATCTTACTTGAAACATTTGTATTCTCCAAAAAACTCCACGGAATGTGGAAGATTAATATTATATATCTATATGACTTTTACTGATAATATATAGATATATAATAGTTCACTAAAAGAACTACTTGACCCGCCGTTATTTTTAATATATAATTATCTCTGTGCAAAAATAATGGCAATTTTTTACCAACCAACCAATCCAAGGAGAGTAGACTGTTATAAAACCACGAAGTTTATTTAGGAGAATCTTTAATCTTGGAGCTTAAATTTGAAAACCAAAAATTTACAAAATATTACAAGTTCTAAATTATTCACAGATAAGCAATTAACTAAACCAGATCCAAACGGTTTATTATCAGAACAAATATTTGGACCTCTAGTAAGTTATCGTTGTCAATGTGGAAATTATAATTCAAAGGTTTTACATGAAGATGAAGTTTGTCCAGAATGTTATGTAAAATGTATAAATACTGAATCTAGATATCATACTTGGGCTAAAATAAAATTATTATTCCCAATTATAAAGAAAAGAAAAGTTGATATAGTATTAAAGATATTAAAGAAAAGGTATAAATATTTATTAGATCCATTACAATCAGATCTAACTATATCTACTTACTGTTATATAAAGTATAATCAATATACTGATACAATATCAGCAGAAAATCAATATACTCATGATTGCATACCTTTAGCAATAACTGGAGTATATAGTTTATATTTATGTTTATATACAATTAATAAATATTATCAAAGTCAACTCGCCAAATCATTACTATCATGTTTTATGAAAGAAGTGTTAGTAATCCCTCCAAATTGTAGATTATCTTTAGTTACTGAAGATAAAGGAAATAAAAAGATTTATAAATCTGACTTAGATGGTTTATATTGTGATTTAATTAATATTCAAAATTATAATAATGAACATTATGGTGTATATGTTAATCATAATCAATATTATGAAATGATTAAGATATCGTTAGATAATGAATTACATAGTCCAATTATTGATGATCAAATTAAATCATTAGATAGTGTTTCAAGTTATTTCCAATTCTATTGTAATAAAATATACGAAAAAGTTAGTGAAGTTCTTTCGGGAAAAAGTGGATTATTTTGGTTCGCTATAAATTAATTTAATTCGATGAAAATCATTATGATAATATCGAGCGGCGGAATTGCTGTGGAACGACTATTCCATTTTGGAAGTACACTTAAATAAGTGGAAACATTTAATTTTAAGATATAGTCTGCTCTATATAGTAATATATAGATTTTAATTTAATAAATTAGTGAGAACAAAAGGTAATACGCAAGGATTTCTTAGGTAAATTTCTTGATTTTAGTTCGCGCTCATTAGTCTCAGTTGATCCAGTACTAAATGCATATGAAATCAAAATTCCTCGAAAGAGTTTTATGAAATTGTGGTATTTAGAGTATTTACGATATCTTAATGAAGTCAAAAAATTATCGCTAGATAAAGTAAAGCTTTTAGTGAAAAAATCTGAAGTTGAAGGTTTAACTCATTTAGATGATTTTGAAGATTATATACAATATTTTCTAAAGAATACTCCAATTAAGTCTAGATTAATACTGATGAATCGTGTGCCAAGCCTTTGCGTTAAGGGCTTGTAAAATTTTATGAATTCAAGGGAAATCTTATAGATAATCCTGATCTAGTTAAGTCTTAAACTTAATTGAGCAACGACTAATAAGTACACTCAAGTGAGTGGAAGTATAAAAGTAATATGATATAGTCTAATCTTTATAGTAATATAAAGTTATTAATATTTAACAAATATTAATAAATATAAATGTTGGCGTCATAGTATTCCAGTAGTACAAGTAGTTGGGATTAATGATGATGATGTAATAACTGTTAGTCCTATGATAATCGAGCAGATGAACATGGATAAATCAAAAAAGTTCATGTAAAATTTTATGAATTCGGTGAATATCTCTAAGAGACAATACCGAGCATTTCTAATATTATGATGTCAACCTAATATTAGAAATTGTGTAACGACTATTCCTAATGGAAGTATGCCTAAATTGGCAGAAGTATAAAATAAATATAAAAATATAAAGACCAGAAGGGAGATTTTATGGTATGTAAAATTAATATGATTGGTTTAAAATTTAATAACTTAACGGTTATATCTGAATATGATACAGATAAGCATAATAAGATTAGATATAGCTGTTTATGTGACTGTGGTAAAATTGTAATAGTACATGGAACGAATCTTCGTAGAAATAGAGTTAAGTCTTGTGGTTGCTTACACCAAAAACAATTAATAGAAGGTTTAAAAAATAAGCAACATGGTTTATGGGGGACTAAAATATATAATACATGGAGAGCTATGATTCGTAGATGTACAGATAAAAATTTTATAAGCTATAAAGATTATGGAGCAAAAGGAATTAAATTTGATCCAAATTGGGAAAAATTTGAAAATTTCTTTTCTGATATGGGAAGTTCTTATGTTGATGGATATACAATAGAGCGATTAAATAATTTAGAAGGATATTTTAAGGGTAATTGTACTTGGATTCCAAGAAAAGATCAACCTCGAAATGCTACATCTAATAAATTATCAATGAAATTAGCGATTGAAGTTAGAGATTTATATAATTACGGATATAATATTTTCGAATTGACACAGATATATAATTGTAGTAAATCTGTAATTAATAACTGCGTAAATAATATATCTTGGAAGTAACCTATATTTAAAGATATAGTCTGCACTATATAGTAATATATAGATTGAATAATAATGACATTCAAATAACATTGGGTTTGACGGTGATACGGCATCTTTGTTTAAAATTCACGATATAAATGCTCAGCAAGAGTTGTTTGAAAATGCTTTTCAATTAAACATCATAAAGTATGATCACTGTGATCAATTTTTATCTCAAATAAAAAATGAGGCAGTATATGCTTTTAATCTTTTAGCTTTATCCGAACCAAGAAGTTTAACAATAGCGGAAGCTAGCTTAGATAAACTTCAAGACCTACCTTTTCAATATGATTTGATTTTAGATTTGGAATTGCCGGTAAAATTTAATAATAAAATATATTCTTATGGGATATGTTTATTAAATAAATGGCTATATTTAGATGATATTGAAATTACAGTTAAAAATAGCACTCAAGATATATCTAGAGTTATATATTTAAATTCAAAAAATAATGAAGAATATCACTATAGAATATCTGAATTTAATAGAAAGCTAAATTGGTTTTTATCTTCACATAGATCTAAAACCTTAACATTTGAATTAGAAGAATCTTGCATTCTACTAAAACAATGTATAGAAAATCCCATATTAAAAGAACTTCCAAAAAACCCATATATTGGTACTTATATATTTAATGCTATAGGTGATAGTGTAATAAATAACATTCCTAAAGACTATAATATTATTAAACTATTAAAAGCCAAGTTTAAAAAGGGTCAGTTCTTAAGAAGTATCGTGAGTTGTTCATATGTCGCAGATGACCTTAATCACGTCCATTTATCACCTATTAATGCAACCCTATTGGGCGGCTTAACTGAAGATGATTTCTTCACTTGTAGTATTGGTACTCGTAAAGGGTTATGTGACAAAGAAAAACTAACTCCAGACAGTGGATATTTAAGTAGAAGTTTAATTATGAACTTATCCCCAATGGAGATAGTGGAAGAAGATTGTGGTACTAATATTGGGTTTAAAATAGTTGTTCAAAGTAAGAATCATGCTAAATCATTAATAAATAGATATTATAAGATTATTAATAGTGATGAATGGCAGTTATCGACTTTAGATTTTATGATGAGTCAAATTGGGAAAGAATTAATATTTAGATCTCCAATTACTTGCCAAACTGATCATTATAAATTATGTGCTAAATGTTTTGGTGATTATGATATAGTTAAGAAGAAATATGTTGGTATTCATTCTGGAGCAGTATTGAGCGAGCGTTTGACACAATTAAGCATAAACTACGTGTGCTTATAAAACTATACTATATGCGGGAATCCCCTAAAGCTATATCTACTAATAAACAAGTATTATTAGTAAAGATGATATAGATATATCAGAATGGGCAATCCGCAGGAAAGACTTTAATTTAAGAATCCTCAGAGATTATATGTATGGAGTAAATAAATTACTATGATATAATCCAATTATTATAGAAAAGTAATAAATTGGGCTAGGCGTAGCTAAAAATGGAGGTTACGTTAAATTTTGCTATATGCGGGAATATCCTAAAGCTATGTCTACTAATGAACAAGTATTATTAGTAAAGATGATATAGATAATACAATGGACAATCCGCAAGGAAGAGATTCTCATTACCTTCAACGACTTTAAGCAAAAATGATATAGGGGTTTTAATACAAATGAAAGAAATATGGAAACTTCATCCAACTTGGACTAATTACGAAATAAGTAATTATGGTAAAGTTAGGAATAAAACAACACAGCAAACTCTAAATGGAACAAAAAATGGAAATGGATATATTAGAATACATGTAATTGATATAGTGAATAATATACGTAAACATGAATTTCTTCATAAATTAGTACTAGAAACTTTTATTGGTCCAAGACCAAAAGGAAAAATTATAAGACATTATCCAGATCAAGACCCATCAAATAATAGATTGGATAATTTATCTTATAATACATCTCAACAAAATAATTATGATAGAATAGAAAACGATACATATAATCAAGCTAAATTAACTCCAGAAATGGTTTTAGAAATTAAAGAGTATATAAAGCAAGGAATTTCCGGTAAGTTATTATCTGAAGAATATAAAATTTCTCGGGCGATTATTTCTAATATTGGAAATAATAATATTTGGAAAAATATAGGTGATGATGTTAGTTTTTACTATAATAATACACAACCTATAATTTTAGATGATTATATTATTGACTTTATTAATAATAAATGATACATCCGGAATATATAAAAGCACTATTCGATAGTTACTCTGCATGTTTTAGAGTAACCAAATTTAAAGATACTTATCTGTTTGATATATGTTTTTTCTCTGATAATTTACAATTATTATATAAAATTAAGCATAGATTTAAAAATGGTAAAGTTATTAACCTATTTCCAAAAAGATATGTATTAAAAATATCTAAGCAATTAGATCCAATTATAATATTTATTAATAAAAATAGGCCTTATAATACACCAGCACAAGTACAGTTTTTAAGATGGGCTTATCTTTATCGTAAGTTAATTATAGAAAAAGAACAAGTTAAATCATTTAAAGAACAAAGAAGAATTGATAGAAGGTTAAAAAGTTTTGATATATCATAAGATAAAGTCTACCTATTATGGAAACATAGTAGAACGCTAAAAGGTCCATACTTCGGGCAGCTCTACTCTTTCATTTGATCCACAATTAAAAGAGTTCATTCAAGAAAACTTAATAGAGATTAAAAACTATGAAACCCATTGTGAATTATACTTTAGAGATAAAGTTGAATATGTTGATATACTACAAGAAATTCCAGGATTTCTTGGTATTGATGAGAATAAAGTATCCTTTCATTTCGACTTGGGTATAATTGAAAATCAAGATGTTGGAGCTATTATTAAAGATGTTAATAAGTGTTTATTAACGGAATTAAAATCAAAAGGTATTAATGATATTGATGATACATATTATAAACTAATAGAAAATATTACTTCTGTTGGAGATATGTATTCATCATTTATAGAATTAGTATTGTCTATATTATATGTAGATAGATACAATGAAATAATAAGGTATCAGATTAAAAACGGATCTAATCCAGAGATATTTAAAAAATATAGTATAAAAGAAGCTCATAATTTTATTAGTCCTATTTTAAGTTTATTGTATGAACCAAATATACATTCAATTAAAAAGTACTATGATGATATGATACTAGAAAATAAATACTATGTATCAATATATGAAAAGATTTGGATGGATTTAGTTTAGGTGGTTTAACGGCGAGTCCAAGTGACTCGCCTATTTTATTTATTTTTAAAGTTTACATATAGATATTTCTTAGTTTTCACATTAAGGAATTATAATGGATATAGATACTCTCTGTAAAGATAGTAATAATATTATTTTAGAATTTATTAAGAATAATAAAGACTTCACTCTTGCTAGAAATAGCCATTTCTGTTGGAATAATAAGTTAAATTTATATCTTTGTTTACAACGTGAATATATAAATAATATCTTTCAAAAAAGTATTGTTTTAGATTCTTTATCTGTCGTAGATGAAAAATATCTAGGCACTGGTAACTTAACTTCTTTTCTAGATCATCTTGAGCCAATAGCTCAAGAGTATAAACTATTAATTGTTGTAAATAATATATTAAATGACCGATTATGTAGTTATTTAGATCAGCGAGGTTATAAGCTTAAGTATAATCCATCATCTCAATCAATTGTATATTATAAATATTACTAATACCGGCGAGTCCAAGTGACTCGCCAGTTTTATTTATTTTTTAAAATTTATATATAGATATAAATAATTGAGAAGAAAAAAGCTAAAGTTAAGTTCGCTTAATTTTAGTTGTTTTTGTTATGAATTTCTGTTATATAATTATCTTAATGTTAATATTGTATTTTGGGAGTAAAAGTATTTTGTTATCTGTATTGTATTTGGTACTTTGAATTGTTTTTGGGACGTTATTGCAAGACCTAGCTCAAAGCTAGGTCTTTTTACTTGTGTTTTCATAAATTATATATAGATATTATATAATGTCTGACTAAAAGAAGCGCAAGCTTCTTTTAGTTGAGACTCAATGATCTTAATATTTACTAGTTGAGATCAGGATTTAGTTATTAAAACTAAATCCTCGCAACTTACTTTTACTTTTTAGGAATTTTACTATGACTACAATTAATTTTCTTTCTGATACTGTTATAGCTATTGAAAAAGATAATATTATTTATGTCCCAATGAAACGCATCTGCGATAATTTAGGAATTGCTTGGAATAGCCAATTAATAAAAATTAAAGATGATTTAATCCTATCTAAAGGCATGATGGAGATCATCATACCTACGGAGGGAGGATCTCAATCTACCTTATGCTTACCACTTAAATATATGTACGGCTGGTTAATGAAACTTAACCCTTCCAAAATAGCTCCTCATGTTAGTGATAAACTTATACAATATCAAGAGTTAATCTATGATGTGTGCTCTTAACAATTTACTTTTACTTTTTAGGAATTAAATTATGTCTCAAAATATTATTACAATTCCATTCTATGATGATACTATTAATACTGTTAATATTGATGGTGAAGTGTTTGTTATAATGAAGCACCTCTGTGAGAATTTAGGAATAGATTGGAATGCTCAACGTCAGAGAATTACTAGAGATTCTGTCCTTTCGGTAACCACGTGTATGATACACCTGGTTACAACTACTGGTAAAAAGGAAGCTTTATGCTTACCATTAGAGTATATTAATGGGTTCTTGTTTACTATTGATGATTCCAGAATCCAAGATAAAGTGATTAGAGAAAAGATTATATCTTATAAACGCGAGTGCTATAAAGTATTATACAACCACTTCCATCCTAAATCTAATTCAACTGAATTATCTGTACAAGATGCTATATTTTCTAGTTTAAGAGATATAGCTAAAACACACGGTACTGAAATTACAGAAACTAAAAGAAATTTGATATCACTTGAAAAAGACGTTGCCGAAGCATTTAGAATGCAACAAAACCAAATATTTGAATTAAACACAAAATTAAGCATTGAACTCGCCGTTATTAAAAATACAATCGAAATACACAATGATCAATATCGACTTGGGGCTTATGCACAAGCTAATCAAATTAAACAATCAGCTTCTAAAACTATAGCTAATGCTAGATATATCGCACTTAAAGAAGCTAAAGTTGATGAAAATCTAAAACCAAGAATTGATTCTTATTCAAAAATATTTGGATATTATAGTTTATCTAATAAACTATTAAAATGGGCGTTTGATAGAGGCTCAGAAATTAAGAAAGTTGGTAATCTTAATACTTACCCATACCAATTACTTTTAGACTTCTTCGATCCAAGATACAACAAAGAATTATCCAAATTCATAGACTTTAGTAAGTTTAAAGAATATAAGAAAAGCTAATACTTTTTTCTAAATATATTATTTTATTTTTTATGTGTTATATATAGATATAATATAATGTCAATTAACCCACTATTTTTAATTCATATATGACTACAGAAGATTTACTTAAAATATTAACAAAAATACAAGCATCTATTGATAAGCTTCAATATAAAGTAGACAAAATTGAAGCCGATATGCGTAAACTTAAACAAGAAATTTTTAAAAAAATTGAGGATTATTCATGACAATAAGTATAGTTTCAAACAGTATTGTATTAGATTCAGATGAGATTGTTGATATGTTATCAGATTCAATTATATCACATTTAATGTCTGATGAACAATTCCAACTAGATATAAAAGAAGGTACTTATATATATGATGTTCCAGCTCTTTGTGATTTAGCAGAAGAGCAAGTAGAACAATTATTATCTAATCCAATAACAGCTAAATTAATATCGAAACTTGAAGAATTAACTCAATCTAAAGATACTTCTTTTGATTGGGAATTTGAAAATGATGATGATAACTAAAAAATATGAATTTATTACCGAGAGTATTAGAAGCTAGACCCAATATTTTAGACTTTAGAGAATATCAATATTCATTAATACCAGAAATATTAAGATTATCATTTGATTATTTACAAAGACTTGGATTTAATTTTAATCCTATTGAATATAGAGAAGAAATTACTCCAGATATTAGTTATAAAAGTAAAAATCATTTTGCAACACAAATATATAAAATAAAAGTCAATGATGCAGCTAAAGATTGGTTCTTACACTTATCTCTTCCAATACTATTAGAAGGGCAGTTTTTTAGGTTGAATGGAGCTTTGTATGTACCAGGTTACTGGATCACAGATTCGCCGGTAACTGTTAAAAAGAAATCTACGTTATGTTATAGTTTATTTAATCCAATAACTTTTTATGGAGATGATAATAGAGTCATATTCTTAGGTTATAATATTCCAATGTGTAGATTTTTAAGATTGTTTTTAAATGAAGAAGAGATAAAATGGATGGTATCGGCGGAAAATTTAAATGCAAAATATGTTAAAGAAAGTTATTCATATTCTATGACTAAATTAGGTGAATTAGTAGGTAATATATCAGATCCAGATTTAATAAAACAAAAATTCAATCAAATATTTTTTGATTCATGGACAGAGGGACTATATAAAGAGTTTTATAATGTTCCAGAGATTAATTTAGATTTATTATTTAATTTATTAGTAACAGGATTAGCCGAAAAAGAAACTAAATCATTTATAAATTTAAAACATAAACGATTAGTTTTCATAGAGTTTTTCTTAATACCATATCTTAAAGCTATTTCATGTGCAAGTAAATATGTTATTAATGGACAAAAACCATATAAATTATCAATAAATATTGGAGATGTCATCAAACATTTCTTTACAAAAATGGATAAGTTTAATTTTTATGGTGTAGTTAATGGGTTTGGTGGTAGTCTTTTAGATTTAAAAGCTACTTTTAAAAATCCAAATTCAGTAGGTGAACTTCCAAATGAGGTTAGTTCTATTCATCCTAGTTATAAACATAAGATAGATCTTGTATCAATTAGTAATACTGATCCAGGAAAAGTAGTTAGTCTAGTTCCAGATCAAAATTTAAAATCATTACGTTATGGAATATTTGATTTCGATAATCGATGAATTATTAATACAAAACCATTCTGTTAAAAATGATCACCAAGTCGAATTTACTAGTATAGTTAGTGAAAAATTGAATTTCATTTATTATACGATCGATTTACAAAAAAAGGAAATATCTATGTATTTTCGTGGTAAGAAAAAAAATCTATTACACTAACTGAAGAGTTAGCAGAATATATTAAATTAAAAATTTTTTAAAATTGGAGTAGAAATGACAGAACCAGACGAAGTATTTACATTAAGAGAACTTATGCAAAAAACCGATAAATACACAGAAGGGGATATTGTATATGTAAGAGAATTAGAATCTAGCTATATGCTTATTGAAGGTATGTGGGTTGGATATTTAGAGGACCAATTATAATGGAAGATAATTTAACAAAAAGAGAATGTTTTGCTATAATGATAATGCAAACTATCATATCAAATAATCAATCATCTGCTGAATTTAATGCTAAACGAGCTGTAAAATTAGCAGATGCTTTAATTAAAACACTTGAAACCAATTTACCTAACGAACTGGAGAGTGAATAATGCCTTATATTACACCAAACGTAGCCTATAGAGTCTATCCTTTTAATAGTTTTGAAATTCATTTTAAAGATAAATCTAAAGAAAATGGTAAGACTTCAATTTCTATATCAGCCAAAGGAGTTGATTTTAAATTAGCAGGTATCCATGCTATTATTCTAGGATATGTATCAAAATGTGTATTATATAAAGAATCTATGGATAACCAAGCAATTATGAGACAATTTTATCATAAAATATTAAATAATAAAATTGATATACTTACTGAAAATATTAACAGCCATGACTCTTTACAATATGTAATATCTGCAGTTCTTAACGATCATAATTTAGATTTAATATCAAAATATATTGGTAAATTCGACGTATCTACATTTAACACTCCCGAAATATATACTGAATCTATACCTAAATGTAAAACAAAAAAAGAAGCTGAATTAAATAATAATTTCAATTTAGATGAAATATTGAAGCAAAATGTAGCACCTTCTTGTTTTGACATAGTTTATAATGCTATAGATGAATACATAACTTTTAAACTCAAAAATGATGAATTGGAATTTATAGAAACTCATCAACAAGTTGGACTATTACAAGAAGAAATAGTTAAATTGAAAGAAAGTAATGAGAAAAGTACTAATCTTTATCTTAATACATGTGTGATTAAAAATAAACTAACTACCGAAATTGAAGATTTAAAACATGAAATATATAATCTTAATAAACAAGTTAGAGAACAAACTCCTATTGTTTCACAAAGGGACGTAGATTTAGAAGCTGAGAGTAAAAAATTAAGAGAGATGTATATATCCTTACAAGAAGCATTTGCATTGGTAAATGATGAATTAAATTCATTAAAATTATCTTTATATGACAAATTCCATAAAGAATATATTGAGTTGTTAAAAGTTCAAATGGAACAAAACATTGAGCATAATCGTAAAATATACAATATCTTATATACAGTTGATAGTAGCTTAAGTAATATTAGTGAAACTATAAGATTTGCAAGTTAATTAGGCATTCAACCCACGAAATATTTTTTCGTGGGTTTTTTACTTTTTCATATAGATATTATTAATTGGTCTTAAATTGAGACTTTATTATTTTTTGGAGAACTATATGTATATTCATTCGACTGATTTAAAAAGATATTTAGAAAACAACAGAATAACCCAAACAGAAGTAGCGAATGGAATTAGGGTGATGCCATCAACAATATGCGTAATGTGTAACTGTAACAGAAACCTCAGTGACCATAAAAAAGGAGTACGTAGAGTTTTTGAATATTTAAAAAGAAGAGATCCAGATTGGCTTCTTCATTTAAAGGATGGTCCTAATTTAAAAGATCCTTATCAAAAAGAAGTTCTGACTATAGAAGATACTAGAACAAAATCAAGTCCTAGCCCTATATTTGAGCCAGAATCTGAATGTTTGAATTTAATTAAATCTGAAATTTTGAAAATAATCCAAGCTTCATCAGCAGATATTTTAATGTTGATTGAATCAGAGCGTGAAGATATTTTAAAAATTATTGATATTTGTAAAAGTGGAGGTGATCGTGGGCAAAACAGCCGCTAAAAAACAAAAAGAAATAGAAAAAGGTAGACGCCCATATAAGCCTAAGATAAAGGTAGATAAAAAAGAAACTTTTGTCATAGAAGAAGATGTAGATCCTCATCGGTTAATCGATATTATCCAAGATGAATTATGGGATAAACGTTTAACTAAGATAAGGATTTTTGAAGGAGATCAATTTAGGGTAAGGGATTTCTCGGTATGTAATTGTAAAATGTCATATGAAGATGAGGAAAGAGTTGTCTTTAGATTTGATTTTAAAGGAGATCCAATTAATTGGGTCTATTTTGTAGATAATTGTGATGTGGGTACTAGACCTGGAAGAAATTTAATAGAAGTTAGAGTTCAAGGTCCAGTTTATTGGGCTGATGGAACTCGAAGATATGAAGGGCGACAAGAATGGGATAGATACCCAAACATAAAGCCGTTATTAGATTATAAACTGTTAATGTTCAATTATGAAGAATTAAAATTTCAATTTGGAAATATCTTTGTCTCAACTTCTAGAGAAACTATCGGATCTTGTAAAATTAGATATTCTAAGTATCTAGATGAAAGGCAAAGTTGGGCGTTAATAATAAAAATTCCAGAACTAACTATTAGTAGTGATAATCTAGGGAGAAAAATAGACCAAACTATTAGAGATAATGTTATGGGTTTTGCGACAGTTAATAGTCATAGAATTTTAGATTTTTGGAATAATGGCGCATCTTGGGATGACCAAAAAGTTCAAGATTTTAGAGCTAGGCTTTTGATAAATTATAACAAATTCTTATTGGATAAAATAGATGACTAGAACTATGAAAATACCAAAACCAACAATCACTCAAATTATCGAAAAGTTTTGCAATTTTATATGTAAGGATTTTGGACAAAGAGCCTTATCTTTTCACCTAACACCATATACAATAGAACAAATATTAGGGAGAAAACTTACACCGAAAACAATCGATATAATTTGCCAAAAAATGTTAAATCATGGGTATTTATGTATACCACGTCAAATGTCTATGAGTTTTTTCCATTTTAGTATCCTTAATTCTTTACGTTTTATGGATGAAGATATTATGGACGACTGGAATCATTATGATGAAGAAGATGAATTAATTATAGAAACATATAAGCTTCATTAATAAATCTGAGAGCCTATTTAGGCTCTCTTTTAATTTTTAGGAGAATCTGTGTTAATAAGTACACCTTTAAATTGCATCCCTTTTATCTCAAGCTCAGATGTATGTCTGCTTCAATGGATAACATTGTCGAAAAAACTTCTCTAATTGCTGGAACGCCCAATGTGGGTAATCAGCAGCTATTTATATAGCTCAACGACTAGTCGAAAGACGTAGAAGTATTATACTTCGAAATGAGAAGCTCCTATAATTGGGATGAAGATATAGTCTGATCTTTATTGTAAAATAAAGCTAACATAAATGAGTACTCGGTTACAGATTAAACTGGTCTGTATAAAACTTCTCTAATTGCTGGAACTCCTTTAAGGAAATCAGCAGCTATTTATATAGCTCAACGACTAGTCGAAAGACGTAGAAGTATTATACTTCGAAATGAGAAGCTCCTATAATTGGGATGAAGATATAGTCTGATCTTTATTGTAAAATAAAGTTAACATAAATGGAGTGCAAAACAAATGGCTCAAAGTCTCACTCATTTGAATACGACACCACCACATGTCATTTCTTCTGATTGGCCATTTGTATCTGAAACATCTAAATTATTTAAAAAAGTTGCACCTAATGATGGAGAAGTTATATACATAAATATTGACTTGATGATAATTGTATATATTGATGATAATAATTATGAAAGAATTGAAGTTTGCAATACTCCACCTTATATAGAAACTGCAAATTCATTTGCTTCATCATTAAGACATCGCCGTTCAATAGGTCCATTTAATAAAAATGATATTTTATATGAATATGATTGTTTTAATAATGGCGTACCTTCATATGGATATAATGTCAATACTTTATTCATGCCATTTTTTGGATATAATTTTGAAGATTCTATAATTATATCTGAATCATTAGCAAAAAAAGCTATTGGTATAAAATATAAAAAAGTATATGTAAATATATATTATCGTAGTTTATATAAATCAATTTATCCTAATTCAAAATATAAATTTATACCAGAAATAGGACAAAAAATTAATGGTAATATTATAACATCACAAGTATTAAATAAAAGTAATCTAAACCTATATAGCTATGGAGATTTAATAGATGATGATCTTCAACTTACATCAGATGCACTTTTATGTAGATTAGAAAATGCTGAAGTTGTTAATATTAAGATTCATCGAGCCGATGGTAATAAAAATAAAAAATTATTAGATGATAATTTAGAAAAAAACATATATAAAGTTAAAGAAGATTATGCTATTAAAATAAAACAATACTCTGAGGATTTTAAAGATTGTGTTGGTCCTATGACAAAAGATATTTTAACCTCTAACTATGTAATGCAATCTAATAAAGGATTAGATATAAATCTAGATGATTTAGCATATGTTATTGAGTTAGAATTAAAGAAAGAGTATGAGACTAAGCTCGGTGATAAATTGGCGAACAGGTGAGTACAAGCTAGCCTCCTCAAGAAGAAATTCTTGTTGAATAAATTTATGAATTTAGTGAAAATCCTATTGGATAATACTAAGCCGATATAAAGGTTCAACGACTAATAAGTACACTTAAGTAAGTGGAAGTATAAATTAACTTAATTAGTTAAAGATATAGTCTAATCTATATAGTAATATATAGTAATTAAAAACTAACATTTTTTAAAAAATATAAATGTTGCAAATAAAGGCATAGTGAACCTAATATTACCAGATGAATTATGTCCAATAAATCTCAATTCTGGAGAAAGAATTGATATAATATTAGGACCTCTTGGTATCTATTCCCGCATAAAAATGAGTGCGGTTTAAATTTTGTGAACTCAGTGGAAATCTTTAAGATAATACTGATCAAATTAAGTTTTAAATTTAATTGAGCAACGACTATTCCTATATGGAAGTACATTTAAGTAAGTGGAAGTGCAAAAATAATATAATATAGTCTAGACTATATAGTAATATATAGAAGTGTAAAGAATAACTAATCTTTATAAAATATAGCGGAATTTTGGGCAGGTCTGTGAATCAATTATTGCAAAAGGGATTAAAAAATCTCAAGATGAAATAATAAAAGATCCAGATAAAAATTTTATAAAGTATTTAACCAAGCTAAGTAATCTAGCTAAAATGCTTAATCAAGATAAATATAGTGAAGATATATTATCTTTATCTAATAAACAAGAAGAATTTGTAGAATCAATATCTAACAGCGCTTTGTTTTTCGAAGCTCCAGCATTTAGTAAAGTTGATATACAAGAATTAAAGTCATTTATAGAATCAGAGTTTGAAGTGCAAATATCTGAGCCTATAAAAATAAAAAGAGAGACTTTTCAATATATCAAGGATAAGTGTGGTGTTGATTTACCAATACCAGATAATGATATGATATATGATAAAGTATTTACATCCAATACATATATGCTTAAACTTATGCAGTTAGCGGAGAGTAAGTTGACATGTAGGGATTTTGGAGGCTATAGTTCGGTTACTCGTCAGCCATTAAAAGATAGAGAAGGTAATAATACTGGTAGTAGATTGGGTGGCATAAAATTCTGTGTCACATTAAAAATTTCATTAATTACTGGAAACCCTAACAAATGGAAATCAGTAGCTATTATAAAATATAGTTCAACGACTAGTCGAAAGACTTAGGTTTTAAATAAAACCGAAACATGAAAAGATAATATCTATGATATAGTCTAATCTCTATTGAAAAATAGAGCAGAATAGAAATAATAATCTATTCTATAATAATCAAAATGGGAGTTCGACGGCTTAATTAGCCATAATCTACCAGTTACAATAAATGAATTACGAACAGTAAAGTCGGATTGTATAGACATGAAAAAAGATTTAGTAAACCAAGTATTGCAAAAAGGAGAATATATAATGCCTACATCTGAAAGAAATAGTTATACTAAATTAGTTATTGATAAGTTAATTACATTCCTAAATAGCTAATATGTTAATATTCCTTCTAATAATAATTTGTGTTGCTTATATCTTGTTGTATATGAGTAGTACACTTCCAGATATAGTAGCTGGTCAAGTAATTAAGCCAGCAGAAAATCCAAAATGTGATTTTTTCTGGTTATTTAGATTTAAAAAATAAAATTTACAGCGAGAAGAAATTAATCTTCTCGCCTTTTTAATTGTTAGTCTAATCTAAGTATTTCATCTTAATATACTCAAATTCTTCTTCTGTAAGTATATCCCAGTCTACATATAGTAATAATCCTTCTTTATCTTGTTTTAATGTAGCTAGAATAATTTCTAAAGTTTGCTTTCTTACATATCGTAAAGTCCACCCATTCTGTTTTACAGCCTCTAAGCATATCTCTAGAGTTTGTTCCTTTACAAATTGTAACGCGCAGATATCTTGTTTCACAGCCTCTAAGCATATCTTTGGAGTTTGCTCCTTTACATATCGTAAAGATTCACCACTTTGTTTCACTGCTTCTAAGCATATATCTGAAGTTTGATTTTGCACATATTTTAAAGCTTCACCATCCAATTTTACAGCTTCTAAACATATCTCTGTAGTTTGATCTCTCACATACTGTAAACTATAACTATTTTGTTTTACAGCTTCTAAACAAATTTCTGGAGTTTGATTTTGTACATATCGTAAAGCATATATATTTTGTTTCACAGCCTCTAAGCATATCTCTGGAGTTTGTTCTTTTATATATTGTAGAGCCTGTCCATCTTTTCTAATTTGTTCTAAACAATACTCTTCATCGTACCACTTAGCTAATTCTTCTGGTAATTTATGTTTCATTTTTTCTCCAAATTAAAAAGCCACGTCCTTGTGGCTCAAATATGTTATATATACTTACCTGTAATTATTTTTTCGCAGGTTTTTACTCCAGCTAAAATATGATATTTTCTCCACAGGTAATTTCTTAATCTTAATATCATCATTTTACCACCTTTATTTAGTATATAATGAATTCTTTCATCCTTTTGTACAATACCTTTTAGTTTTTCCCGGCGTTCTACTTTTAAAGTTCCAAGATATTCCTCTTTATTTATTTTTGAAACTTTACCATTTATAATATTATCTATTTCGGCTGTAATATTATTTATTTTGGCTGTAATATTATCTATTTCGGCTGTAATATTATCTATTTCGGCCATAGACTTTGCTTGTTCTTGATATAACTTCTCGATTGACATAACTAGCCTCCTCGGCAAAAAATAAACCAGAAAGTTGGTTTAATTACTATATAATATCTATATGAAATGTTAAATAAAAAGTCACTTCCTTGTGACTTCAGCTAGTATTTTATTAGCTGCTTTGACTATGTGCCTATCCTTGACTCCATAATAACGCCCATCTTTTTGGGTGGCTTCACAGAATAATTTTCTTATTCTATTATTTGATATGATATCAAACGCCCAATCCTGGCGCCTAATACCAGACCATTTATCCGACCAACTGCCAGATGAATTGATTTCTCCACATGGATCATGGAAGCTAGCATTGCCAGATGTATAATATTCCATATAGAAAATTCCATTATTCCAACCACCAATGCATCCTAGTTCCATAGCTGCATCGATAGTTTGGGCTTTGATAGAATAGAACCCGTAGTCTATCACTTTCGCTGCATTATTAACAGCTTCAGCTATTAATAACGCATTTCCAGCATCCCATGGTGATAGGTCACAATCCACCCCATTATCAATCAATAAACCCTTACTGATTGATATTATTTCTTCGGGTGAAATTTCTTCATTGCCTATAAAGTAATCATCTAGTTGTTCTTTTATAGTTAACATAAACTCCTCCTGCTTTTAGTTATCATATAATATCTATATATATTATTTAAATAAAATATATAGATATTATATAATGGTTATTTTTGTTTTTACTGAGACATCTCAATTAGATATAGATATAAAGAGAGAAGACGCAGACCATTTAGTTCATGGTTTGCGTTCTGTTTTTAACGCCTTAGCAGGAATTTTAATGGACACAACCGAATTAAAAGAATTGCAAGATGCAATTAAACATTATCGTAAAAAATATTGGGAAGGTAATTCTGAAATAAGTGATGAATATTATGATGAATTAATTGCTAAATTAACAGAAGTCGATCCATTAGATCCACTATTAATAAAACCCGAAGCACCAAATGATATTAAAAATAAAGTATATCATTCAATTCCAATGTTATCTCTAGAGAAAAAATTTTCATTTCAAGAGATATCTAAATGGATGGGTTCTGTTGCTAGAGGACCTCAAGAAGAATTTGTATTTATGCCAAAGTTTGATGGTTTAGCAGCTAGATATTATAGTGACATAAAAACATTTGCTACTAGAGGATGTGGAACTTTTGGAGAAAATATAACTGATAAGCTACAACTAATAGATAACATTAATTGGGATGATGTGCATGAAGATATCTCTGGAGAAATTATCATATCATTAGATAATTTTAAAAATTGCAAATTAGTTAAAAAAGATGCTACTAGATATAAACATCCTAGAAATTTAGTCGCTGGTATAATTAATTTAAATAATATCCAAGAAGTAATAAATAAAAATGTTAAGTTAACATTTATAAAATATGATTCATATAAATGGGAATGTTATTTAGGAACTCTAACTGAAGACTTCTTCAATTCAACACTAGCGAAAGTTAGAGAATTAAATTTCCCAACTGATGGGATGGTTATAAAGTTAAAGGATGAAGAATATGGGATGTCTTTAGGTTTTACTGGCCATCATTTTAAACATTCAGTAGCATTTAAAGATTATGATTTAGAATATAAAACAACAATAAACAGTATTATATTACAACATGGAAAAAATAAACTAACGCCAGTAGCAGTAATTGAACCAGTTACTATAAATGGAGTTACTATTAGTCGAGCATCTTTACATAATGCTAAAAATATATTAGACCATCAAATATGTATAGGTGATATAGCATATGTTATTAGAAGTAATGATGTAATCCCATATATTACTAAAACTGAACCTGGTACTATTCGAATTGAACCACAATTTAAAAATTGTCATATTTGTGGTGGTGAATTAGATTATGTTGAGCCTGAGTTGTATTGTTTAAATGATGAGTGTAATGGTAATCTAGTTAAACAATTACTTGAATCTTGCCGTTCTATTGATATTGAAAATATAGGCCAACCAACTATTGAAAAATTAGTCAATCAATTAAATATTGAAACTATAATGGACATTTTAACCTTATCTATTGAGGATTTACTTGAATTAGATGGGTTTGCTTATCAATCAGCTAAAAAATTATATGATAATATTGGTAAATCTATTGCTGGTACAGATGATTATAAAATATTAGCAGCATTAAATATTAAAGGTATAGGTAAAGGTATATTTAAAGATATTATGTCTAAAATTAATATCACCCAATTACTAAATACTAAACCAGTTGATTTAATGGGATTTAATAATTTAGGATATGATAGAGCTTTTGCTATTTATAATGGATTAATTAAAAATCAATCGTTATTATCTGAATTACAACAATTAGTCACAGTCATAGAAACTAAAAAATCAACTGGTGTAACTATTAGACCAAAAGTATGTTTTAGTGGAACATTTAAAAATCCAAAAGATTATTATAAGCGAATAGCATCTCAAAAAGGTTTTGAAGTAATAGAAGATGTTACAAAAGAAACAAAATATTTAGTAACTGCTGGTACATTAACTAATAAATATAGTAAAGCTATAAAATATAAAGTTGAGATCTTAGATATTGAAGAATTTTTAAATATATAATAGAAGATTTTATTTGTTATGTCTTTTGTAAAAATTCATGGTAGATCTCAAATAAAAGATAATACTATTGATATTTCTAAGTTAGAATCTAATTTTTTATCTGGATCTAATTGGTTTATTAATAGCAATAATATAAATAAAGCTACAATTACTACTATCCCAGATCCAATTAGTTTAGAAGATGTCGCAAATAAAAGATATGTTGATTTAAAATCAACCCTACCATTATTCGGGCTAAATGATATATTGGTTGGTAATGGATCTGGTTACTCGACTTTAAAACTTATAGCTGGAACTGGTATAAATATAAATAATTCAAATAATTTACTTACTATTTCTAGTACACTTTCTTCTATCGTTACTTCTGTTAATAGTAAAACTGGTAATGTTATTTTAAATACTAATGATATTGGTTTGTCATTGGTTGAAAATATAGCATTATCAACATGGAACGGCACGTCCAATATAAATACACTTGGTAATATATTATATGGTACTTGGAATGCTAATCCAATATCTATTTCTAAAGGTGGGACTGGTATAACTAATATTCCAAATATTGGTCAAGTCTTAATAGGAACAGGTACTGATTATGTTTTAAATACTCTTACTGCTGGAACTGGTGTTACTATAACTAATGGTCCTGGTACCATTACTATTTCTTCTACTGGTGGAGGTAGTTCAAATTATATTTATTACGATCATCAATATATAGGTGGGGGTATAACAGGTATAATTGATGGAGTTAATACTATTTTTACATTAGATCATATACCAGACATAACAAGTGTTCATGTTTATATTAATGGTGTATTACAAACTGGTCCAGATCCAAGTTATATTGTTTCTGGTGCCAATATTATTTTCTCCCCCAATACTACTTTAGATCTTGGGGATTATTTAACAGTGTCATATAGGGTGACTATTTAATGGCAACAGCAACAAAAATTCATGGTAAAAAACAAATAAAAGATGCTACACTCGACTTAGGTCGGTTAGAGATTGATTTTTTAAAATCGACAAATTGGGATATTAATTCAGGTAGTTCTAGTAAAGCTACTATTACCGGTATTCCTGACCCAATAAATGATTTAGATGTAGTTAATAAGCATTATGCTGATAATCTAGCTAATGTTGGAGGTCGTATTGGTAATCCAGAAGATGGAACCTTTACAGATGGATTATTTACAGATTTCACAGCAAATACTTTTACAGGTACTGCTGTAGATAGAATTAATGAAGTTTTAAAAGCTTTAGCTCCATCCCCAGCTCCTAATTTAACTACAGCTACTTCAGCTACTGCTGGTGTGACTGGTAAATTAAGTTTTGATGATACTCATACAATTGCAAATTATACAACAGTACCAACAGTATCTATTAATGGTACTTATACTGTATCTGGTAATATTCGTGGTATTATCAATTCATCTACAGCTGTAACCGGTACTTTAGCATCTAATGTAACCCCAAGTTATGCAAATTCAAGACCATATCCAAACCTTTCTTTTGGTGATGCAAATACTGGAAGTTTACATTTAGAATTAAATGGTATTATTATACATACAACTGATTTAACAACGTTTACAAGTGGTTCGTCTTTAACTTCAGGTTCAGGATTTACATTATCCGCAGCTACTTCAGTTCAATTTGATAATGGTAACACTTTAGATTTATTTAAATATAGAACCGGTACTCTTACAATTGCTGCAGCAGTAATGAGATATGGTTATAATGTCGTTCGTGTTAGACATGAATACGCAACTGGTTTATATCGAGATACAAATACAGTCGCTTGGGTAGTTGATAATGATGTGACCGCTACGAGTTATACTGGACCGTCTTTAGCTGGTTTAACTTTAACTGGAAGTAAATATTTAAGTGGTGTTCAATATTATACTGGTGGTACTGCTGCTTATGGTGTTACTATTCAAAATGCTTATAAAAATACATTTTCAGCATCAGCATCAGCAATTACTTTTAATGGTACTAATTGTTCAATAGCTTCTCAATCATTACCCAATACTACTGCAAGTACTGATAATGTAACTTTGAGTGGGAAAACCGCTACTATTAATGCTACTCGTTTATTAAATGATAGTATTGCTGTAACAACTTCCACATTGAGAACTGTACAATCTACAATTACATCATCATCGTCTAGTATTACAGGTATTTTACTTGATAATACAACTGCGGATGCAACCAATACAAATGAAACATTTAATGATGAAGGCTTTCGTATACATGCTGGTTTAGTATTAACTAATACTTCTTATGGTTCTGGTGGTGCAGGTGCTTCAGCTTATGATTGGGACTCAACTCAAAATTTATTAACTGGAGATGCTAATCATAATACTGGATTATTGATTTCTGCTGGTGAATTAACTTATCCAAAAGTTACTTCGCATATTCCTAATATTACAAATGGTAACTTCAGCGCACCAACAAACGGACCAGCCGGTAATCCAAATTATTCTACAGCTTCTGGTAATCGTACTTATTATAGGTTTTTTTATGATGCCTCTGCTCGTAGTAATTTCAGACTTAATGCAACGGTTACTAGTACTACCTTTGTATCAGTCGCTACAGGCGTCTCTGGAAATAATCTAACTCTTGAAATATTAGCTCCAAACACTACTGTTGATGGTAGTGGAACTGTAGTATGGAAAGATGGTGTTGTTGCTCATAGTGGTAATGATACAGATGTAGGGTGCTATGCGGGTACTTTTGGTAATTCTCAACCAACAAATTGGGGTATGACTTTAGGTACTAAAAACACATCTACTTCCGGGAAAGTAATTGTAGTTAAAATCACAGCTAGTTCAGCTTGGACTGGTAAAATTTCTAATCTAACACTTACTTGGCTATAAGGAGTAGTATATGGCATTTTTAGACACAACAAAAGCCAACATTGCATATAAACAAGTACTTGGTAAAATCCATACAAATAATAATAGAGAGTCTTTCAATGAACCTGAAAGTACTTTACCTATTACTTTAGGACAATTTGCTTGGGCTGATAAAGTACATCCAACAACTCCTGGAGATAGTTCAAATTCTGGTATTGTTTCTAGTTTACTTACTTTTGATTTAGTAGCGGTTTCTGGTACTGATGGTACTGGAGTTCCTTCATCATATTATTGTAAATTAGGAGCAGTAGTACCATCTGATTTAGTTGGTAAGATTAATCCAAGAACTGGTGCAGCATATGCAGCATATGATAGGGTTGGTAATTTTATACCAGCATCTGTCCATTCAAATTATAGACCTAAATTATTTAAAAATTCAACAGAAACGACTCCTTTAGATGCGTCTGATTGGTTTGTTGATTGTTTTGCTGGTGTAGTAACTCAGGAAACTGATGTACCAGCATCTATGATTAATTACAGTACTGGAAGTACTGTTCAAGCATATGTATATATTGGAAAAACTATTTCTGATGCTATTATTGCAGCTGGTTCTAATATTATATTTTATGATAAGAAAACTGTTGGTAATGGTATTACTGGAGTAGTTGATGGTTCCAATGTTATTTTTACATTAGCAGCTACTCCTGATTCTGGTAGTGAACACATTTATATAAATGGAGTATTACAAAATGCTGGTGGATCTAATGACTACACTATCTCTGGCTCTACCATTACTTTTGCTTCTGCTATTAGAGTAGAAGATACTTTGATGGTTAGTTATAGAGCAACAATTTAAAAATAAATAAAGAACCCACGAGAAAAAACTCGTGGGTCTTTTTTTGTTAGTTTGAAGGATACCGATGTTTATAGAAAAATAAATTTGGATACTAATCTCTAGATTTCCCTATCAAATTAGATAGTTTGAGTATTTCTGCTGGTGAAACAAATTGTAATAATTCAGAACGTCCATATTTAATATAGTCGCAAACAGACATAGATCGCCAATCTGGATGAGGTCTATTGCTAAGTAAATGCCAATAATCGTTTGGGCTTTCCCTGTGATGTGCATAAACACCAACTGATGTATTTAACCCATTTCCTGTGAATTGTTCAACGATAATTTTGATTTGAGATCCATTTTCTCTTGTTATTATTTCAGTTACTTTAGTCGTTAATTTAACCATTTCTTTTCCTCACTTCGGTAAAAAATCCCAGCTATAGAATTAACTATAGCTGGGATTTTTAACTTTAAATATTAATAGTAAACGTGACCATTACTTCTATATGCTGTTTGCATAGTTTTACTCCATTTAGGGTGGACTCGTTTATTATGAAAGTAAATGAACTTGGATCTTATCTGATCCCTATGTTTCATTAATGCTTTGGATGCTCTCAATGCAGTGTGCCAAGCTGCCATATCATGGATTTTTTGTTTTTTAGACTTTTTATACCATGAGAATTGGTTCTTTTGCGCAATAACTCCACAGATTGTATTTGCGAAGCTATCACTGTTTGAGTGGGCTCTATTGAGCGTCACTATACCTACTAAAAGTTGTTCATCTAAATTACCTCTTGCTTCATAATATAAATTTTTAGCAAGACATATTTCAGATGTAGTCGCTTTAATATCTTTGATGTTATTAAAGCTATTTTTTAATAGGGTTAGGTCATTTTTTACTTTTGTTATTCCAAAAACAGAATTGCTTAAAAGAATTAAAAGTAATGATGATATTAATTTATTCATAAGGTGTTTACTCCCCTTATTAGTAGGTACATATTTAGAAAATAATATGTAAACCAGGTTTAAAGGTGGTTAGGATCAGATAGATCCGCCATTTTATTATATCTATATCAAAAAAGAGAAAAATTATTATGCTAACATTTGCTAAACTTGTATCAGGTGAAATTATAATTGGTGACTTAATTGGTAAAGAATTAAGGCATACAGTTGGGATTAGCATTTCATCGAATAATAATATTCATATTACTCCAGTTATACCGTTTGATCTTTTAGCTATGCCAACAATAAAAAGTAGTAAAACAATTTGTATGGTTCCTGTTCACGAAGATCAACATGTAGATTTAATATCAACATATAAAACTATAAAAAGTCAAACTCTATCTGAACGAAACAAACAATTACACTAATGGCGCAACCAAATCAAGAAAATAACAAACTTGAATATCAGTATTATGGTATTGAATTTAAAATTGTAACTGATAATCTATTATCTACTAAAGATATTCAATCCTTTACTGTTATTAGAGCTCCTTTACATAAAGCCTCAACATTTGCAATTTTGAATTGTGTAGTTGATAAAGATACATATTCACAAGTTGAAAAATATATTAGAGAAAATAAAACAGTTATATGTGAAGTCATTATAAATAAAGTAGATAGAAATAAAGCTAGTGGTTCAAATTCTGGAGAAAAAGATATAATAAAACAATTATTGAAAAAAACTTATTATATTGATTACTGTAAAGCAATTTCACCAGAACCAAAAGATTTAGAATTTAAGCAACATCAAAGTATTATGCCGGTAATTAATTTCTTTTTAGTTAATCCTGCATTATGGTATCTATCTAATCATAAAAGATATAATATACTAACAGAAAATAAAACATCATATGAAACATTGGAAGAAGTAGAAAAAAAAATAATGGATGATTATAAAGATACATTTAATTTTAAAGATTTTCGAATTGGTATAGAACCAAATAAATATAAATATGAACATATATTAGTTAGATCTGCTAATGATTTAATTATACCAAATACTATTATTAAAAGTTATAAAGTTATAGATCAACCATCTTATTACTTTTTTGACGATTTTTATTATTCCGATACTTTGACTAAGAATTTTATTCCTGTATTTTTTGTTAATTTAACTGATCCTTCGAGATTTAGAAAGATAAATATATCAGATAATGAATGGATTGATTTATCTATGTATAATCTAGCTACAAGTATAAATCCTATAATAGATAGGATTAATTTCTTTCAAAATCCAGATAAAGTAGCTCATATATTAAAAATAGATAGTAATAATGTAAAAATATTTGAATTTAATAAAAATAAATCAAAGATACCTAATTATACTGGTAAAAATAAAAAAGAAAAAGATAAAAGTGACTATAATAGGTATCAATATAGTCAAGAGTTTACATTTCAACAAGAAGAAAAAGAAAACGCTAATGATTTACTTAAATTATATGCACCAGAAAAAGGATCTCATAATTCTGCCGTTACTAGATATAATATATGTTCTGAATTTTATAGAAATCAAGTACATGCAATTTGCACATTTAAAGCAGATAAGGCTTTTATAGATACTATACAATTTAATAGAATATATAATTTAGATTTAAATAACCCAGATGATTATGGGCATATACCTATAAGTATAGTCAATAGTTTTCAAAAGGTTAATACAACCGAAATGTTTTATACCCATTCAGTTAAGTATCAAACATTACAATTTAAGCCTACTAAGGTGAATGCAAATAACAATCTAACTATATAGAGTTTTTAGTATTTTTATATAGATATAATAAATTGAATATTTTTTTGGAGATTCACCTATGCAATTCCCTCATAAATTAAAACCATTAATCCGAGACATTAGAAAAATTCTTTATGGAAATAAATGATAAAATTACAGAGTGTCGAAATGATTGTCGTAAAGTATTGACTGAATTAGACTCAGCAATATTTGAAGGCAATATTGAAAAAATTAAAGTTTTAGAAATTACTTATGTATTAGCTAATCAACAATTACAATATTATGAGCGACTATTTCAAGTATCGGATACCATATGAATTACTTTATAATAAAATTAATTCAAGTCAAGTTAAAGTTCAACAAATTAATTTCTTTATAGATTTACCATCTATTGCTCGGGGATTATATAATAAGTATACAATTTCTCATGAAATTAATACATATCTTGAAACGAAACAAATGCCAACTTTAATGATAGATGAATTAAGAGTATTTTTAAATAATTTATATTCTAAATTTAAATATTATAACCCAAAGTTTATTATCTTTTTTGATAACGGCAAAAGCATTCAAACCAAATCTTTAGACTCTGATTATAAAGCAGATAGATCATCTGCATATAATAAGATTCTTGAGGATGAAGAAAGAGAAATTCATAGAGCTATTAAAAACTATTACTTTAGTAAAATTGAAGAGGATTTTCATAAGCCAGGATTATGTGCTGTTATATATGATAAACAATATGAAATGGATTGCTTAGCATATTATGTTATTAGTAAAAACCATTGTAATAGTCAAAGTCAATCAACTTTAAATTTTATATTTAGTACTGATAAAGATTTACTTCAAACTTGTGAGTTTGAGAATACATTTCAAGCTACAAGTATATATGTTAAAAAACAAATAAAAATGGATCTTTGGGATAAACATAATTGTATAAAATATATTTATCCAAAATTTTTAACTGGTATTTTAACAGCAAAACATATACCTTTATTATTAGCTATTGCTGGTGATAAAGCAGATAATATTAAAAATATAACAGCTGGGATGGGTATAGCCCACGCAGTAGAAGTTGTTTCTAATGGAGGAGTGCCTCCTATATTTACCGAAAACTATATCTTACCGCCTAAATTGGAGCCATATAAAAAGAAAATTTTAGATAATTTAAAATTAACAAGCTTTGAATTACAAATTCAAAGAATACAGGAACCGGATCTAATATATATCGATAACCGGTTAAACATTTTTTAAAGAGGGTACTAGTAATGGTTCAAGATGAAGTTAATGAAGGGTTTCGTAATTTAATATTAGAATTATCCGATTTAGGATATAAACAAACTAATGTTGGTAAGGTCCTATTTGGATTATCTGCATTTAGTCAGGTGAGTAAGTTTGTGAATGGTATAGAAAATCCAGACCAGAAAGTTAATTTTGGTATTTCGCCGTTATCCAAAATAGGCGATCTAATAAATAACGATCTCCATTTAGTATATGTAAATCCAAATGATACAGCAACTTTAGAATTACTTCAAAATAAAAATTTAGAATTCTATGCTGAATTAAAGGGTAAGGTTAAAGATTATTTAGATAATAATATTCAAACCCGAAAGAATGCTGCAAATGATCCAGAAAAATTAAATCGGGATGTTGATGAAATACTATCATTTTTACTATAAGAGAAAAAATTAATGTCGAAATATTCAATTCATATCAATTCTACTTTAGATTCAAATTTAAAATTAAATAGTATTATTTTAACGAGTGAAATAGCAGAACCAACTCTAAATGCTACAGACATGGAATAATATAATCAATCACATAAAATATAATTTAGGAGTTCCGTTCAATTTATTGGAGTTATCCGATAATGATATTATTGATTTTCTAAAAGATCAAGTTTTACCAGAATTTAGTCAATATGTTCCAAATAAGTTATTTATAAAAGTTACTCCAGCTGATGATGCTGGAGTAAATAATATGACTTATCATCAGTATGAGTATAAATTAAATATACCAGATGATGTTTATGTTTTAAGTGTAGAAAATGTGTTCTGGAATCAATCATCACCTTTTAGTGAAAATTCGTGGTCCAGCATGTTCATTGATCCCGCGGATATTGTTTTGTCAAATGCATATACAACACTAAGAGAATCATTACAAACAGTTCCAGAATTTAATTTTCTGCCACCTAGAACTATAACCCTATCCCTACTAATGGGCAATGGGGTTATTGCTGAAATTAATACAATACATACTGTATTAGATACAATACCACCAGATTTATATAATAATACATTTAAGAAAATGTGCCTTTCGGGTGTGTTAAAATATTTATATAATATTAGATCTAAGTTCACTAATATAACTACTCCTTTTGGAGAGTTGCAATTAAATGCACAAGATCTTCAAGCAAGAGCACAACAATTAGACCAGGAGATTCAAGATAGTTTTAATTGGATACCACCCAATCAATTACTAGCTTGGTTTTAGCCGGACTACTTAAGTAGTTTAAATTATTCATTTTAAGGATTTAAATCATGGCAAATCAAAAACAATATACAGATACTTTACAAAATATTTGCAATATAGGTTTTACTGCAAATCATTTAATTAATTTTCAATTAGTTAGAAGTATTCCGACAAATACAGTCCAACAAGGAGTATCATCTAAACCAGAGTATTTCTGTTTTGTTGTACTAGCTCCTGGTGAAGGAGGAGGAGATAATAGAAATTATAATTTTCAAAATAAATTAACTATTAAGTTCTCTTTACAAGAATTGTGTGGTTTGGCATTTGTATTAAAAACTTGGGCAAATGGTATGGGTAAAGCATGCTTACCATATACTAAATTTGCAAGATCTGGAGGAGGAACTAAAAGCGTTTCTGCATGGGAACCAGCCCCAGTCCAAGGTAAAGCCAGACTCATTAGTTTAACATTTAAAGAAAATAATGGTTCTGGTTTGTCTGTATCTATACCACCAGACCAAGCATTTGCTTTAGCCGAATGTCTTGAAGAACTATTTAAAAGAGGACTTAATTTAGATTTTGATCGCCAAGTTAATTCTCCAAGAGTAGCTCAAACAGGTGGGAATATGCATTCATATAATAATAACAATAACAGTTTTGGGTCTACTCCTACTCCTGCATTTGTTCCCGCAACACCTATAAATAATCCATTTGATGCAATTACTCAAATAGGAAATGAATTTGAGAATATGTTATTAAATAAATAAATTATAGGATTTAACTATATTTTAAAGGTTTATATTATGTTATTACAACTATCTGAAATTATAAGATCCCTGATCCATGAATATATTGAGGACCCAGAAACTTTAACGATTGAAGAAGAGAACGGGGATAATACATGCTTGATTCGTGTTAAGGCATGTAAAAATGATACAGCTAAGATTATTGGTAAAGCAGGGCGTAATATTAACGCCCTGCGTACATTAGTTAATGCTATTGCTAGTAAGCGTAAGGTTCGTGTTAACTTACACGTAGTAAATTAGAATATTTTATTTCTTGGGGTTACTTAAGTAGCCCCATTTTACAAGTAAAAATAATATAACTTACCCTCCTTAGAGTAAGTTATAGAACCATGCACTCAGTGCGTATCTAGAATACTATCTAGACTAGTTTTGAGAATACCCTCTCAATAGGTTTTTATTTCCTCGGTTTTCAGATTTTTCTCTGACTCTTCCGATTCTATCCTTTGCACCCACTATATCGTGGATAATAGTGCTGGTTGGATCACCATAACATAGACTTAAAGTCTTATCTATGTTTCTAGCCATTTACTGAACTTTACAGTTTCAGCTTCCCAATTACTTGGGCTCATCCTTTTCGGATTGAAGGGGTCTTACTTGCCATCCCCTTACCTAGTCGCTAGAGTAACCTCCTATCTTCGGATTAACCGAGTCACTGCAACAACTTGACCGTTTTCACGAATCACGTTGTCAGCAGGACCAGTTCCCGGTGCACGAACATCATCACGACCACTAATGCGATTAAGCACTAACATCGAAACAATGTATCTTACACCATCTACCGGAGCTGGAAGTCCCTCAACTTCAGACCATTCATTATCAAAAACGGGGATACCGTCTTCTTCAACAACAAATGATGAGGTTGAGGTTACTCGTGCTAACTGTCCGCTTGGTTCAATGTTAAGCATCGAACCATCAGCCAACTTAATATTGATCTGATGCGGGGTCAGGTTAACAAAAGTCACTCTAGCCACCATACTAATGTATGGTTCATATTATATAATATCTATATGAAATAAATAAAAATATGCTTTCAGAAGCCCAACTTAAAGTTCTCATTCATAGAATAGAAGCTAAAATACCAGATAGAATAGGCGAATACTATAAAGATCGAAATCATAGAAGTCATATTGCAACAAAATATGGAGCAGATAAAGCTTATTTAGACTCTAATAACTTATCATTTATAGTAATTGATCCATTTAATGGTAAATATAGATGTGATCTATGTTTACTTGCGATATTTAAAGCAATGTGGAATACTCATAGACAAACTAAAAAACCAAGATCATATTATGAACAAATACTACAAAAAGCAAAAGATTTATATAAACAAGTTGGATGTCAGGATGTATTGAATGATAAGTTCAACTTGCCAGATAATTTTGATGTGAAGGATATTTACTAATGATAGAGGAATTAATATTAGAAATACAAAAACTAATTTCGCCGGTATTAAAGGCAAAATTACAAACTAAAGAATTTAGAAATATGTTAATGGAAAACTTTGGAGAAGAAGCTTTCCTAAAACCAGATAATTTAAAATACCCAGTATATGATGAAAAAGGATTTAATTGTAATTTATGTTATGCTGCTTATTTAAGAGCTAATCAATATAATGAAACTGAATGTGTAACTAGAGCTAAATTACTATTTGAAAAAAATGATTGTGGTAATGATTTAAATATTCATATAGGAGAAGGACAATCTATGGATTTAATCACATTTATAGATTTGTTTGAAGTTCAATTAGATGATTTGGATTTTATAGAGAATGTTTAAGTTATTATTTATAGTTACATTATTATTTATGGTTGCTGTTTTGGGAGCATTAAATCACAATAATATAGTTATTATGTTATCAATAATATCTGCCGCTATCTACATAAATAGAGTTTTTTCATAAATTGATATAGATATAATAATAATATTAATCATAATTTTTGGAGATTTAAATTGAAAAGTTCGATTTTTTTAAATGATATAAGTGTAATAGATCATGCTTATATTAATGAAGAAGGTCAAGTTATTGGTGGAAGTTTTCATTGTTCTTTTATAGTAACTGGTGAAACTGATCCAACCGAAAAAGTAGTAGTTGATTTCTCAACTATTAAGAAAGATATTAAAGATGTTATTGATAGTGAAGATGGATTTGATCATAAATTATGGTTATTTATGATTTCAAGTAATTATAGCTTCACTAAAGTAGATGAAATTATGGTAGAAATTACTACCCCAGCTAGTGTATTAAAATTACCACGAAATGCTATTAGTATGATACCATTCGCTAAAAATTATACAGATATAGTAAGTCTTGAATTATTTATAGCAGATGTTGTTGAATTAGCATTATATAATAAATATAAAGGTATGGATTTAAAAGTTAAATGTATTTTAAAAGAAAATTTTGTTTTACCGGCGGGTACTAGTGATTGGAATGTTATACCTTTTAGATATGTCCATGGATTAAAAGATAGTACTAGTTATGGTTGCCAAAATCTATATCATGGTCATTATAGTTATATCACAACTTTTGATTATAATCTTCAATTTAAAGAAGATTTTAAGAATAGTGTAATCTTTATCAATAAAGAAAATATAATCAGTGAAACCGATGAATATATTGAAGTTTCATATACTACGGAACAAAGAGGGTATTTCTATGGATTATTTTACAAAAATAGAAATGTTCTAATTGTATTAGATACAGAAACAACCATAGAGTTTTTAGCTGAATATGTTAAAAATAAATATGATATTAATGGATCCTTCTATATATCAGAAGGTTTATCAAAAGGTGCTTATATATCATAATAAGCACAAGGGGTATTATCATGATCGTAGTATTAATTTTCATCCAACTATTCTTCGCAGCAGTATATTTTTTAACTGGATTTATGATGTTGTTAGAAGCCAAAAATAATGATAAATTGAATGGGTTATTTAACTATATTAACTATCCAAAAGTAAAGGGTACTTTGGTTATAATATTTTGGCCAATTGCAATGTTTGCTATATTCTACAGACGGTTATCAAATATCTAGCTGGTCAGTGTATTGGGGATATTAATAATATCCCCTTTTTACATACTATTTGGTCTTATGATTTTTAATATGACAGGTAAATTACATTTTTCATTTATTCCAAAATATATTAAAATTCTATTGTGGCCAATTTTTCTAATTCTTAACATTTACTGTTTAATTTTGGATGCTATTAAAAACGAATATGCAAATACAAAATAACTACATTCACACTACTACTCCTAGTGTTAGCAATCTTAATAAACCATATCAGAAGCCAATTTATGATCATGCCAAAACTTGTTTAATAAGCTTTATCCATGCTAAAGGTATTGGTATGGGAGTTAATTCTTTTGTCGATGTACTACAGCAGTATAAAGATGAGTATTTGGACAATTCTTTTCCTTTCATGTTGGATAGCGCAGGCTTCTCAATTATAAGCGGAGAAGTAAAGGTAGAAGACATCACAGTCTTTATGTCTGGCTACCTACAAATACTAAAACAAGCTAAAGATATATATGACTATATCTTTAGCTTAGATATTCCAATATTTATAAAAACTCCGAGTGCAAATACTATTCAAAATATTGGCAAATTAAACTATGACTCACTAGCTGGATCTATTAAGATTATAGAAGAATATCCTGAAATTGGTGATAAATTTAATATGGTTTTACAATGGAAAATGTTAAACCAATATAAAATATGGGATGATATATATGATGATCTACAACTAAAGAATTATGTAAAAAGCTATTCGGTTGGTGGATTAGTTGGGCTTTATGGAATATGCACAACACTTAATTTCGCTCCATTTATTGGTCCATGTTATTATTGGCTATATAGATATATTGAAAGAGGAGATTTTTCTCGGCCGTTATTTATCCATATACTTGGACAATATCATAAATCCTCAAGATTTATAATCTTTTTCCTACAACATTTATTCAACAGTTATTTAAAAATAGTAAATCAAACTTGTATTATTACATATGATACAATTAATTATAGCCTATCCAGTATGTATAAAACTAGGGTAGGTGTAGATACATATTATTTTAAAGATAATGAATTCAATACTGTTCATTCATATGATTTAACTGATGATATATTAAAACAAATATATACAACAGACGATAGCTTATTAAAATTTCATGAAAATTGGGATAATATAAAAGCAGACTTACCGTTAAATGATACATCTTTTTTAATACCAACTTATATATTCTCACAGATTCAATTAGATAAGTTTTTTGAATATTTTGTATTAAAATATGAATTAGTTCAAATATTTAGATCTAAAGATGAGGTCATAGAAGTTTCTCGAGATGGTACAGTTGGTACTACAAGAGAAGTTAAAATAAGGAAAATTAAATCTCAATTAAAAACAGAGTTTTCTAGATTTAATAAATATAGTAAAACACTAACTATAAATTTTACGAAATCATTAATGAATTCAATGGATGAAATTTTTAAGTTTCATTATAGTTTTATATATAATAATATGGATAAACAACAATTAGATAAGGACATGGAACATTTCATAAAATCAGTCGGATTTCCATTCGATCTCAATTAACCAAAATATTTTATTTATCATGGTAGCAAAATACTTTATTTGTCCAACACTAAAAGCATTAATATCAACTGATATATGTGAAAATAATAAAAAAAAAGACCCAACTCTCTATAATTCTATTTATACTTGTTCTATTTGTAAAAATTCAGAGTATTTTCAATTAGTAACTTATACTTTACAAGAGGTAATATCTGGATCTCATTCAGAAAGAGTATTACAACTGGAAGTAAATATATGAAATTACAATTATTAGACATAAACAACTTTATACAAAAAAATAATTGCAAAGAAGTTTTAAATTCTAAAATTACACCACGTGGAGCTGATCCACAAAGTTTATGGAGTGAAACAATCTTTGGAACAATTGGTTCTAGAGATAGGAAAATTCAATATGGATATATACAATTAAGAAATAATCTCATACATCCAGTTGTATTTAACCTACTAACTGTATGTTCTGAGTATACATCTAAAATTATTAATAAAAAATCTAATTATATTGTATCAAATAAAAGATACATTGAAGATATAAACGGTGAAACTGGTATATCCTTTCTTATTAGAACTTTACCAGATATAGATCTACAATTAATATGTAAAAAAGATAAATTAGAAAGTGCTAGTTTCTTAGAACAGAATAAACACAATATTATAATTGATAAGTTTATAGTTATACCGGCAAGTTATCGAGATATTGATTTATCTAAGAAAGATTCAATGCAATCTATGTCTGAAGTTAATAACATATATAAAGATATTTTATATATTAATAGCCAATTATCGGGTGAAGAATATTTAGATGCTATTTTAATAGAAAAACTACAACTATCATTAAATAAATTGGTAACTTGGTTCCAATCACAGTTAAAAGGTAAAAAAGGTGTTTTAAGAGGTAGTATGCTTAAAAAGAGATTAGATTTCTCTTCTAGATTAGTATGTTCTACAGATCAAAATATTCCATTGGGATATATTGGTATTCCATGGCATACTGCTTTAGCTATTTTTGAACCATTATTTACTTATTATTGTTATAAGAAAGATCCTTCAATATTAGAAGACATACGAGAGTTTTTGCAAAAACCAAAGCTTGATTTTAATGACTTTATTAATTTTATTCAAGACTTTACAAAGCTTCCTCAAATGGTTCCACCAAAACTTCAACAAAGATTAGAAGAAGTTGCAAGTATAGTTATTAAAGACCAGGTAGTTATGTTCAAAAGGGATTAATAACGGTCCTTTATTCTCTTAACTCGGTAAATACCTTTAAGGCAATACCGAATGGATTAAATTTTAAACTACATTTAACCAAGTAACGACTATCCCATTAAGGGAGTACGCTAAATAGGCGGAAACAGAGAAACTCAAATGAGTAAGATATAGTCTAATCTTTATCGTAAGATAAAGTAATAAAAATGCCAATTACACATAGAAATGGTTGGAGTTGTTCACATCCAATTATTACCAAAGGACAAGTTGTACAAGTTAATTCATTAGATATAGACCCCCTACAAGGCGATTTTGATTTTCAATTGGACAGTCAAAGTAAAATTTCTTTAACTCGGTGAATATCTCTAAGAGACAATACCGAATGGATTAAATAATTTAAAATTTAACCAAGTAACGACTAAACGTACACTTAAATAAGTGGAAACATGAAATTCTAAAGATATAGTCTGATCCCTATAGTAATATAGGGGTTATAGTTTAATATACTATAAAATTAAACATGAATGGGTGATACAATCGAGATACTCCCTCTGTTCACAGAGGAAGCCAAAGCAGAAGCTAAAGAAAAAATTAGTCCATTATATTCTAAGAGTAAATGGTTTGATACCCAAAATAATGATAGGACAATATTTAATTTCAAGCATGATATTTTAGCAACAATTTTTAGGGCTACTCGTGATGTTGCGTAAAAATCTCAAAAAGGTGATTTATGAGACTAAAAAATAACAAATACTATACAGAAGTATATGGTATGGGTAGTGAATTATTACGACAAAATCCTGATCAAAACCCAACGTACTATAGCCATAGTGTTGATGCAATTCAAAGAAGCGGAAATAGAGCGGACACTAATAAGTTTGAATTATCTGAGCGAGTTATGGGTGGATGGCAACAAGACATATCAGATTTAATGAGAACTAAAAATGATTGTTTTGCTAGCGTACCTCCTGCAGCAGGAAAAACCGATCCAATTAGAGCTGCTTGGGCTACTTTGTTTATTAATGCTTTGCGTTCTGGTATAGACAGAAGGCATCCAGACTTTCCTAGAGTAATATATGTAGCCAAAACTAAACAATTAGCCATGGAAGGAATGCTTCAAAACTTCCAAATGTGGATATACCAATTATTATTAACAACTAAAATGAGGGGAGTTGCTTTTAATGATGGTGAATTATTAAATTTATTAGGTATTCGAGGAGTTAATTCAAATTCAACATTAAATGAAACATTACAAAAAAATATACATCAATTAGTTCAAAGTTTATCTGCTATTAGAATGGGTGGTATTGATGCTGGAGTTATTAAATCTGACATTTATACATTTAAACCAATTATAATAACAACTCCAATAATGACTTCTGCTGGTGGAGAAGATTATAAAGCTGTAGCAGATTTAGTTCGTAATTATGGTAAATACTTTTGTATGATTATTGTTGATGAGTTCCAACAATATATACCTATGCCTGGTAGAGATTTAGATTATAGTAAATTTACTCGAGATTCAAATAAGAATTTCGATATGATTTTTAATATTATAAAATCAGCCCAACCTCCTGGTAAATGTGGGGTTCATTTATTAACGGGTACTGTAAATTCAGAAACTGCTAAAAAGTTTTGCACTTTAATGAATTCAGAATTACATCGAAATTTTAAACTTATTGATATAGCTAGTGATCCAGTAACTGGTAGGAATGATAAGTTTTTTGCTGGTAACCGAGCTAAATTAACAGTAGTACCAATGGAAAGAATGGGCAATCAAGAAGAAACTTTAGATGTATGTACTAATATAGTTAGGACTAAACAAACCCGTTCAATTATGGTTATATTTTCTACTAGAAGGACTGCGTCTACTGGTATTTTTAATTTACTTACTAAATTAATTAAAAAATTACCAGCTAGAGATCCTAATTCATTATTAGATGAAAAAATTGGTAAAAATATAGCTGCTTCTGATTTATATAACAAATTAGAAGGAGATTATATTAGTCCTGAATTTAACCCAGATATGCATCCTGAAGGTATGATAAAGGATGGCGATGGGGTTAAGGTTAATGATATAGAATATTTAAAGTTATTTGATGTTAATAAAGCTGAACAACAAGGTGAAGATGCTGATGATACACCCTTACCATTACTAGATAAGCCAAATGAGAATAACCTATTATATATGGGTGTTTTACGAGGGATTGGTGTCATGGTGGGAAAAATGGATAATAGGATGAAAGGTATTATTCAAAAGCTATTTCGTCGTGAAAAGATCTTCTTGTTACTAGCTACGGATAAACTGTCCGTATTTTATGAACTCGGTGAATATCTCTAAGAGACAATACCGATGTATAAATACTTCACTCCATGAAATATTTATTACATTAACGACTATCCCTAGTGGGAGTACACTCAAGTGAGTGGAAGTGTAAAATTATAAGATATAGTCTAATCTGCATAGTGATATGTAGATTTATTATAACTTAACAAGTTATAAATTTAATATTTTTGAGTTTAGGTATTGGCGCTAATGTTATGTGCAAACACATCTATTTACCAAATTTAAATAAGCCTTCGGATGGGTCATTTGGTGCTATCGATAGTTCATCATTAATACAGCTAATAAACCGCGCCGGTAGAGATAATTCTATTCTACCAAATGCATTTATTTATTGTACTTTAAAAGATTATCCTAGAATAGATACTGCAGTAAAAAGTAAACCTAATGAATTTGTATCAGAAATACCATTTGATCAAATTTCAGATAAAGTTAAAGATAAAAATTCTATGTTGAGACATATTGCAAATGAGTTGTTCTGATAATGAAAAGTATAATATAGTGTTAGATTGTCTAAAAATAATAGTCTCATTTAATGATGATTCAGATTATTGTATGGTTAGGGCATTTAATGCTATTCGGAATAAATATAAAATAGACAAAGACTATCTTGAATTAATGGAAGAAATATATGGCCAGTTTAAAACAAACTGAGTATACTCTAGAAGAAATATATAAGATGTTAGATGATCCAAAAGTTACTTTACAAACTAAAGTACCATATTCACATTTATTTAAAACTAATGGGAAAACTATAAATACTACTTTAGGTAAACTTTGGTTTAATACTTTACTTCCAAGTGATTATCCGTTTGTTGATTATGTTGTTGCTAAAAAAGATTTAGTTAAAATATTAAATAATATAGCAATTAAATATGAACCGGCAGTATCTTGTGAAGTATTAAGTAGAATAAATAAAGAAGGATTTAAACTTACTGCTTTAAGACCAACTACATTTTCGCCTGATAGTTTTAATATACCACCAGCTTTTGAAAAAAGACGTACTGAATTACTAGATCCTAATCTACCGGCTGATAAGTTTGTAGAGAATATTAAAATTTTAGGTCAAGAATATTTAGATTATTTAAAAGTTACGGATGATGGACTATATAATATTATGGCTTCGGGAGCTAGAGGTGAAGGAGCTTTAGGTACAGGTGTTATTTTATTTGCTAAAGGTCCAGTAGTAGGTATTGATGGAGTTATTAGTAAGCCAATATTAGGAAGTGTCAATCGAGGCCTTACTTTAGAAGACTGGTACAAGTCCAGCGATCAGTCACGAAACGTCCTCTTCGTACGCGCCATTAGTACCGCGGAACCGGGTCGAATGAGAGCCCAATTATAGTGTAAATTATAATTTTTTAATTTTGTGAATTTGATGAAAATCTTTTATGATAATATCAATGTATAAATATTTATACACTAACGACTATCCTTTTAGGAGTACACTTGAATAAGTGGAAGTACAAAATAACTTTTAAAGTTAAAGATATAGTCTAATCTATATAGTAATATATAGTCACATATTTAATAAATATGTGAAATAATATTAATGTCACTAGCTAGAGAAGTTTTCTTCGCTAATGCTAATACTCAATTAGATTTTAATTCTGATTGTAAAACTAAGAAGTATTTAGAATTAACAATAACCCCATCTATTCGTGCTGTTATTAATGGTCGTTATTATGAAAATGAAAAAACAGGGGTTCTTGAAAAAGTAACTCCAGATACAGTATTCCCAAGTAAAACTATAAAAATGAGATCACCAATATACTGTAAGCAAAAAGATGCTAATATATGCTCTATTTGTTATGGTGAACTTGGAGAAAAGTTAAATACTAGAAATATTGGATTGTTGTCTGGATCTATAATTAACGTAGTTGGGGTAAATAATTATTCCATTAAGAATAAAGTGGAATCAAAATTCTATTAATTTGGTGAACGCCTTAAGGTAATACCAATGTATAAGATGTGCTTATACACTAACGACTAAACGTACACTTAAATAAGTGGAAATATAGAAGAAAATGATATAGTCTAATCTATATATTAATATATAGGAAATATGTTTAAATACAACATATATAATACTAATGGAAAATGAGACATCAAAGCTCACAAGTGCAAATACGCCCAGTTAATTTTAATAATGATATGATAAGAGTCTAAAATGAACAAACATCTAGTAATATATACACCTCAATCATATTCTGAAGAAGATTTTATTTTATTGATTAACTCACTCAATATATTACTAGAAGAAAATCAACACATTTTAGAAAATATTTATCAAAAAGATTTATTTATTAAATCTACAATGGGTGAGTTAATTGAAAAATTCCCAGAATTATGGTCATTATATAATAGAATAAAGGGTGAGTTAAAATGGTTGGCTGAAATGGTTGGTCTTACCGTTGAGGAAGAACTACCAATTGTTGATAATCCTTATATTAAAGAAGAAGATAGACCTATATCAATAGATATTCCTAAAAAAGAATCTTGTAAAACTATGTTTAAAAAAATAAGCAGTTTAACTCACCCAGATAAAGTTAAGAATACTAAACTAAATAATTATTTTATAACAGCAAAGAAGTTATATAAAAAACAAGATCTAGCTGCACTTATAGAATTATATGATCTAATTATAGTAGAAAGATTTACTACTAAGACTAGTGATATAGATTTAATTAAGGCTAAAATAAATACAACTAAATCAGAAATAGACAAAAACAAAAACTTACTAATTACTATATCTATGAGCGAAGATAATGACATCGCCGTTAAATATAAAAACAATGAAACTAGATTAGAAGCTGAGCATTTATTTACTATTAAAATTACTGCTATTACTAATCATCTTATATCTCAACTTAATGACTTAAAGTCAAAAATCTACGGAGCTACTTCTAATGCTTAATATTGAACAATTACACGTAATGCCACAACTTTCTAGAGTAGAAAGTGAAATTGATGGTGAAGGTGGGTATGAATACCCAGAAAAATTCCATAATAGGGTTTTTCTTATTCAAGATAAGTTAGTCTTATTTGAAAAACGTAAGTTCCAAGAATATCCAGTTTCTCTTATAACCGCTTTAACTGAAGCTATATCTGGATCATTTGTTTCTAGTGAAGTTCTAGATGGATTTCAGGAAGCTTTAATTGAAAATTTAGATACTAAACTACAAGAAAATTCTGAGCAGGTAGAGCAATCAATTAAAACTATGAGAACTGGGTTAGTGTCTTTAGAAAAAAATACACATCAACGAATTGATGAATTAACATCAGCCCTTACTGCTTTAGCTGATACAATTACAAGTTTAAAAGGTGAAACTTTAGATATAAAAAAAGTTAACTCAGATGTAAAGGAATATACATCTGAGCTAGTTAATAAAGAATTGGATTCAATTTATAAAAATTTTGAAAAAGGAATCCAAGAGTTAGTAAAATCTGAAGTTGAGAAAATAAAATCTTCAATTGTTCAAAATGAAAATAAAATTAAACCTGGTCAAATTATGATGTATAAAGAAATGGGGTTGGGTATCCCAGAGATTATCGAATTGAAAACATCTGGGTTGTTATAATGTAAATTAAAGGTTTATATGTGATACTAAGTAATATCGAAACATTAATTAATATAACAGAAGAAGTTGCATATCAGGATTCAGAGATAGAATTTACTAGAAATCTTAAAGGATTGGCTGAATTTGTAAAAAATACAGTAAACCCAACAGTATTATCCCCTAGTGATTGTTGTTGTAATCCTATGGGAGATCCTTATCAGACTAGCCAACCAGAGGAACAATCTGTAGCTATTCAAGCATCAATGCCAGCTAAACTAGCAGGGTATGGTCCAGGTATAGCTAGTACTATAGCTAATAAGATGGCTAATAGTGTTAGATATGATGTTAGTAGATAATCTAATATTAGAAATACAAAATCAAAATAGTTTAGTATTATATCATTATAGTACTAAACCTCTTAATTTCATCTATAGTAGAAACAAACAAGATTCTCTTGGAATTAATCCTATTTCAAAAGAAGATAGAATTAGAATTAAACTACATGATAAAAAAAACGCCTTTCCATATTATGATCATATAAGTCTATTTTTAGATCCAATACCATTAGATCTAATTCGTCAACATTTTACTACCAATCAAGTTTACCAAAGTAAGGAATTATTTGAGCATCATATTAAAGTAGAACAACTAAAAAATAATTTAAATTATTTTGATTTAAAAGAAAATCCTATTAATAATTTCTTTGTAATGAATTTAGGATGGTTCTTTGATCATTTTGAAGAAACTTTTTTCTCTACCCGTAAATTTTTAAATAATTTAATAGGCTATACTGGTTCTGATTATAGCCAATTAATTAAAGTTATTTCTAAATTTAAAGGTGTGACAACTAAAGCGTTTGAAAAATTAATAAATGATTATGGATTGGATGAAAGATCAAAAAAATGTACGCTCCTATGGTTCCACATTTACAAGTATGGCCTAAAAATGGTGAATTGAAAGTAAATAAAATTGAAAAAGTATGAATCACACAAAAAGATCAAATCTTAAAGCTGGCCAACTTGTAGAAATAGTCTTAAAGGCAGATCAAAAAACTGGTGAATTAACTACTGGAGTAATAAAGAAAATATTATCACCAGGAGCTGAACATCATCGAGGTATTAAAGTGATGCTTGAGGATGGGCAAGTTGGTCGAGTACAAAACATACTAACTGTAATATATTATTACGCCGATCAAAAATATCAAAAATTATTAACACCAAAACAATTAAAAAAATTTGGAAAAATAGAAGAGGTTGGATTATACCCAGATGCTATAACTTGTAAAACATCAAGATGTAGAGATGGTAAGTTCGAACATTGGATTATAGTTAATGACATACAAATAAAAAAGTGGGTTATAGTAACCCACTTAAATATAAAGCCTGGATTAATTAGTACTCATACTAATTATAATAGTAGTTTTGAAAAAAATAGTGGAGATAATATAAATAGTTTAATATCGGCGGTTTCTGATAATCCAAATAAGATAGTTTTAATTTATCCAGAAGAAGATATTCATCCAACTAGAATACTAGCTCTATAGTCCATATTTAAGTTTCACAAATTCTATTTCTTCAGGCGTTAATTCTAAATCTATCCAAGTAGCGAAAATTTCATCAAATACACTTATTCGACTATAATTATAATTAAAATCAAAATCTGTATGTATATCATATTTATTACAAATATCTTTATTTATTCTAAAACAATTAGGTAATATTTGTTCCAATTCAGAATTTAAGATTTCCTCTTTAAGTTGATTATGAATATGGTTAATAGTATCTTTCACAAATACAATATCCATTTTAAGTTGATTATGAATCATAGTTAATATTAAAATATTTGTAATATTTAGAATCAGATGGTAATTTCATAGTAAGAACTATTAATAAATTGTCATCAATTTCAAATGTATTATGGATTAATTGAGTATATTCATAATGTGAGTTATATTCATTAGTTGTGTCTAATTTATCTTCAATATATGACCAGTCCTCGTTATATGTTCTATTTATTACATTAAAATATTTAAGATTATATTTAGATAGCTTTTCATTTAACCATTCAAACTTAGATTTAATTATCTCTAATATTGGTTCTGGGTGGTTAATAATATCTTTTACAAGTCTAATAACACTTATATTTTGAATAGTGAGGTCATAAATTGGGGTATAGCTATCAAGAATTTCACTAATTATTTTTAATCGTTCTTCATGTGTCATTTTTTACATCCTACATTTAAGTTTTAAAAATTCTAACTCATCATCAGAAAGATTTAGTATGATCCAATTCATATTTTCTTGATCTATATGAAATGCTTTTTCGTGCAAACTAAATTCTTGATGAATTTTAAGATCGTTAGCTAATTTTGAATTAATTCTAAAATAATCTTCGAAAATTTCTTCCAAATCAGAATTTAAGATTTCTAGTTTAATTTGATCTTTAGTCATTAGGTTTCTCAAAGAAATTAACTTACTATATAATATCTATATAAAAAGGTAAAAAATATGCTAGACCCATTTAAAGTATTAGAAATAACAGAAAATAAAATAATAGCAAAGCATAATTGTACCATTACAGTTGATTATGATGATTATGATGATGATTCAATTGTTAATTCACCAACACAAATATATTTACCTGGAATATTAGATTGTTATTTTCCTGAGTTTGATGATGTTGCTGTTATAGGATTGAATTATGGAGTATTCTTACAGAAGAAATTAGATGCTGTAGAAACAGATAGTTATATAACGATGAATTATATTCCGGGTGATCTCATAATAACGCAGGACTTTGTGAAGACTGGTATGGATATGAAATTTCTTATGCGCCTTCTTAGAGGTAGTATTAGCTATATATCAGATCCTAAGATTATTCTTAATGTATTACATAACTCGTTCGCAGACTCAGACTTAATTCATTTGGAAGTAGTTATCTCTAATATGATCAGAGACAAAGATGACCCAACTAAATTAGCCAGATATAAGACTACGGATAAAAACAATACTATAGTTGGTGTAATCAAACAAGCACAAACTGATAGTATTTTATCATCTATAGCATTTAGAAATATAGATAAAGCTATAGAGAAAGCATTAGTATCTGGTAAAGAAAGTAAGAATAACCCAATAGAAAAGATATTACAAGAGGATTTTACCCCTTAAATAAAACAAGACCAGCCGAAGCTGGTCTATATGAATCACTCGAATTTTTCGATACTAATAGTATCGGCTAATTCTTTTGCAATTGAGACACTGTATTCTGATGGCTCAATTATTCCTTTTTGTTGCGCTAAAACTACCCAATATAGGGCAGTTTTAAGGTCAATCCATCGGTACTTTGGTTCAAAGTCTGATGGAGTAAGCGGATATTCGTCCATGTCCCGATCTGCTGAAACATAAGCAAAACCGTAAACGTTTTTTGAAACTTCACCAATTAAAATCATAGTATTATTTGACATAATTCCTCCAAGGAAAAGTCCGTTTATAGGATTTATTAATATCTATATGAAAAAATTAAAAAATGTTAGACATCGATTTATTTTTAGAATCTACTCCAAGAACTAGGGTAGCTAGATCTCCAACAGTAGTACTTAAAAAAGATGATATATTGTTAGATACTCCACCTAAACCTAAAGTCAATAAGAGTAAACGAAAAGGTAATTCGTATGAGAATAAGATAGCCAAACAATTAGGTAGATGGATATTTAATGATGAAGTGATGCTTAATAGATCAATTACATCAGGAGCTGTCAAAACAAATTATTTGGGAGATATTGTTCCACAAAAACCCTTACCTTGGAAAGACTCAGAATTTCCATTTCTAATCGAGTGTAAGAATGGCTATGCTAATCAAGCTTCAGACTTTAATAATACAACATTATTAGATACTTGGCTATTAAAGCTACTTAAAGAAAGGACTGAAGATCAACCAATTATATGGTTAATAGTTAGTTTTCATGCTCATCAGCCGTTATTTATAACTGATTTAGAATTAACTATTAAATCAAATATTATATTAAAAGAGGTGTATAACGGCAGGTTTGAGTTGTTTTATATCTATAAATTAAAAGAGTTATTTGAGTATGATTTCTATTACTTGTATAAGAATAATTTGGAGTTGATGAAGATTTTTAATAGAATTATATAGATATTATTTAATTTTCATTAATTACTAAAGGTGTAAAATGTTAGATCAAATAAAAGTTGTTTTAAATAAATATGAAAATATTAAAGATCAAATTGATGAATCTATTAATTTGATTTGGAATGAAGTTCAGATCGAAATTACTCAAATAATAGAAGCTTGTTTGCAAATAGATAGTTCTGATTTCGATGGGTTATTATATTATATTTATGCTAGACCCCCAGTTAATGTTAAAGTATCTAATTGTTCAATTATATTTAAATTTTCAGTTCCATGGCATTATTATAGCCCAAGTCCATTATTCACAAACCGTGGTATAAGTCAAGTAAATAGATTATTAAATAATAAAGATTTTATTGTATCTAAATATTTAACACAAGTAAAAGATAAGAAAATTTGGAATACTCGAACCTGTTATGGCTTAGTTTTTAAAATTCATAAACAAAATGAATTAAATATAAACATGGAATCACTATATAACGAGCGTGATTATTTACGAGATGAACTAGAAAAAGCTAAAGACCAACTTTACTCTAAGTACTCTTATATTAGTAAACGAGTTTTTGAGATAATTGAAAATTATATTTTTGATACTAAAATGGATTATTATGATCCAGAAAATTATGCTGAATGTGAGCCAGAAGCCAGATTAGATGAATTAGATTTTTCTGCAGAATGTGAACCAGAATACGATAGTAAATTTACTGGCATTAGCTGTAAAAATGGGATATTTATACTTAGTATTGGTAGTTATTATACATGGGAAGACGTTAGATGTGATTATAAATTTTGTGAAAGTGAAGTATTAGAATTAAATAATCTAATAGTAAAAGAATTTCCAGAATTAAATAATCATAATCCAGTTATTAGATTATCAGAAGATCATCGTCATGATTATAAGATAATTATCAAAATAGATTTAGAATATTTGGAGTCTAAAAATGGATAATATAATAAATTCAATTTATAGCTTAATCTATGAGATGGCTATAGCTCAAAAACATATTGAGAACCAAATTAGTGATAAAAGCGAGCAAATAATATTTCATTTAATTAAAGTTTTAAAATGGCAAGATGATTTAAACTATAACAAACATTGTGATGATCTTAATACTTGGTTTTGGTATTGTCAAAAGAAAAAAATTAATAGTAAAAGAATTAAACCTAAACAATATCAAACTTGGTTATTTGATGAAAATTTAGCAACAGTTTCTGATATCGACAATATCATTAAGCGAGATCTATATAAGTATTCAAAAAACCTCATAGATATTCGAACCAATCAAGAAGTTTTTGATACTATTCAAAAAATTAAAGTATTAATATGTAAAGATCTTTCCTTGGATAAGTTTGAAGATATTCGAAATTATTTTTAATCCAATCCGTAGACGGGATGTTGCTAGCTATCAGTATCGGTACTATGGATAGTCATTTAACGCGTCAAATACCACTCAAACCTAACTGGATTACCAACCTCATTACTAATGATAACCTCACTCATGTCAAAGTTTAATTAAAATATTAGTCAAATAAAAATGCCACATTTCAGTGGCATTTAGTTTTTTATTTCACAAGGAGTTAATTTGAGCGAAAAAATTAAAACTGTAGAAATTAATGATATTACTTACTATCAATTCTCAGAGATTTGTAAGATTGCCGGAAGAAAAAATGTATCAGGTGCAGCTAAATCATTAAATCCAGAATATGTAATTAAAGTTAAAGTTATGGATGCATCTAATAAATTTAATCATAGTTTATACGTTACTAAAAATGGGGTTCTTGAGTTTTTAGCTAAAGCCAGATCTGATATATTTGTTAAAAAAGAAATACTTAAAGAATTAAAGATAGATCCAGATACATATTTAATACATACTCCGTCTGAAATGATATTTAAAAAATATTTAAAAAATATATGCGATACACTAGGGGTTCTATTATTATATCAATACCAACTATTTGATTGGCGAGTTGATTTTTACATTCCGAGTAAAAAGCTAGTAATCCAGTATGATGAAACCAATTTCCATAATATTGAAAATATTTACTTAAATGATATAGAACAAGATGAATTTCTAGAACAAGAGGGTTATTCAGTTTTACGAGTAGCTGAAGATTGTGAAGGTGCTGGGATTTTAAATATTCTTAAAGTATTATCCAATCCGTAGACGGGATGTTGCTAGCTATCAGTATCGGTACTATGGATAGTCATTTAACGCGTCAAAATAATGTCCGAATTTAACTGGATCACCAGCCTCATTACTAATGATAACCACTATTACGTCAAAGTTTAATCAATCACTTATGAAAAAACTACCACTTATAATTACAACACTATTAATATCTTCATGTATGAATTTAAAATTTGATGGAGGTGAATATAACAATTTTGTTAGTATTTACCAATCCTCAGAATTTAATAGATTAAATGAATGTAAAGATTTAGACAATATAAAAGATTTAGTAGACCATCAATATATTTATAGTTCAAATAGGGTTTGGAGAGAAGAAATTAAAAATTCCATCACTGAATTAAAATCAATGGTAGATGAAGCATACGATAAAAAAGAAGGTATTTCAAATATATATTGTATTGTTAAGTTCCAAAACGTATCCGATGCAACTATGAAAATTATTAAATCATTAGGAGAATTACAATGACATTTCAAGAAATTTTAAACTCTGACGATATAAACGTTAGAGAATTAGGGCAAAGAGCTTGTGAATTAAAGCTATTATTAGACAATCATCAAATATCAGAGCCCGAATTTGATGAATTATTAGAAGATCTTAAAAGTCTTAAATATATAAATGGGCAAATGAATCATTTAATATTATTAAATGATTTAAGAAATGTAATGGCTTCAATTGATTTAGTTAGGCATTGGGCTCCGTGACGGAAACTAAAACTATAGAAAAGTTAGTAGCTCCACTAAAAGACTGTCCAAGTAAGCCGGTAATGGGCTTAGTTGCACTCGCCATTATAATATATGTTAGTGGATTAAATAAAACAATAGAAGAACAAAAAGCATTTATAGAAGCAAATAACCAATCTATTACTAATTTAAATAATGCTATTAATTTACAAAATAAATTTGTAGAAGAATTTAAACAAGAGAAAATAAAAATAGATGAAGAACGGCAAGAATTAATAGAGGAATTAGCCATTCAAAAAGAAGACTCAATCAATCAAATTAATACTATTCTTAAGGGTAAAAAACCTAAGAATTGTAAAGAAACAGAGGAATATTTACGCGATGCTTTTAGGTGAACAATTAGATCCAATGGGTCAATTCACTCTAATTCAAGAGTTAGAGTGGTTTAAAAATAATAATTTTCCTATAGATTACTGGTGGGATGATAGGCCCAATGGTGGTCAAATAAGAGATATACCATGTGATATTAAACAAATTTTCATGAAATATAACTTAACTAAAGAAGAAGAGCAATTTTTGAGATTAAAATACTCCTAACAATAGGATTAACTTATGACTACATTATACCATTTAAGTAGAAGTCCAGATCTAAAGATATTAATACCAGCAATTCCAGCTAAGCTATTAGCTAAGTCTAATAAAAAAGAAACTAAAAGAATTTCTTTTTCAAGTAGTGTCAATGGTTATATATTAGGGTTACAGTTTAATGAACGTCTAGATTTTCCTAATGGTGAGGTTGAATTATTTGTATATACTCCAATTAAAGATCAGTTATTAAAATGGAAATCTAATCAAGAATTAGTAGATAATAAATTAGTATTTGATGCTCATATAACTAAAGAATGCTGGTGTTTAGATCCAGTGTGTGTTTCTAATATTGGATCTATTATTGTGAGTAAAGAAATATCAAAAACTATTGAGTTTTCGCCGTTAAAAGTAGACGATTCAAAATATTTAAAATCAAATGGTAAATTAGATACATATTTATATAAGTATAAATGGTCAAAGTAAAATTAAAGATAATATTTATGTTATTGTGTAGTATGTCTATTAGCCATGCTGATATAAAATGTACAGACATACAACAAAAACAAGCAATTGCGCCGCTAACAACTGGAAAGATTTATACATTAACTTGTGATCTTAATTTAAATTCTCCAGTTAGTAAACATTTAGTAATACAACAATCAAACATAAATATAAACTGTAATAACAATAATATTCAAGAACTAACTATTAAAACCAAAGATTTTATTAACCCTCCTATAAATATAAATGTTTTAAATTGTATATTTAATGGTCAATTAAGAATATCTGGTCATAGTAGAAATGGAGAAGATATAAATAATATAAATTATTCTAAGAATTTAAATCATACTCAATTTACTCAATCGGTTGCTCCTAGTAATATTATTATTTCAAATAGTAGTTTTAACGCTATAAATACAATACAAATATATTTATCCCCTGGTGTTAATAATGTAACTATAAAGAATTCAATTATAAAAGGGAGTTCTGATGGTCCGGCTATATATTTAGATGCTGAAAGCTCAAATAACAGAATAATAAATAATCGAATCCTTACAGATACATTAGATCGAGAATTAATTGCAATTGATGGTTCGGCTAATAATGTAATATCTAATAATTATTTTAGTTCATTAAATAACGGCGGAATTTTTATTTATCGTAATTGTGGTTTAGCTGGTGCAGTTAGACACCAAACCCCATCAAATAATCAAATTATTAACAACACTTTCTATTATAATTATTGTACTGAGTTTACGTGTCCACCATCTATTTGGGTGTCTTCTAGAAATGAAGGAATATCACATTCTAGAAGCTATTGTGATTCGGATTTAGGTATATTTAAAACTGGCATAACTAGTAGTACTAGCGATAATGATAATTCCCAGAATAATATAATTACCGGAAATAAAGTTATTAAATTAAACCATAAATTAATGATTAGGAATACTGAGTTTAATTACGATAATGTAATTAAAGATAATATGTAAAAAGTAAAAAAGCCCAAGGGATCTTGGGCTTGTGTCTTATTGTTCCTCTAATAAATTAATTATAACTCCTTAAAAAATAATTGCAACTCATTAACAAAATCAATTTTTAACTCTTCTAGCTCTTCTAATGTTTTAGCGTTGTCTATATATGTAGAGATTAATGATATTAGTTCTTCAGATTTATTAGAACTAATTTGTTGATTAAACATTAATTTATTTAATTTTTCCATATATAATTCACCGAATTTTAACATAATATCATTTCGAGTTTTTTGTAATTCTAACTCGCTATTGATACTATGTTTTAAGTCTCGAATAATTAATCGGACTTCTATAATCTGTTCTGCTATCATTTTAACCCCCTCAAACTAAAGTCTTTGATTTCTGAAAAGTATTGTTTTTGTAATTCTATAACTTCTGGTATATCAATTTCCATAATAAAGTTCCTTTTTTAATATGTCGAATTTACCACAATCTTTACAAATCCAAGAACTACGATACCCTTCGAAATACCCTTTGGAATAACAAGTCGTTAAATTATAATTAAATCTTAAATTGTTATGCCTACAAAAAAGTTGTTTGATTAATTTAAACATTAAGGTTCTCCAAAAAATAGTTGCAGCTCATTTTAACCCCCTCAAACTAAAGTCTTTGATTTCTGAAAAGTATTGTTTTAGTAATAAATTACTATTTGTATTAAGTTTACATAGCTTAATAGCTAATAACAAGCAATCCCAAGCACTATTATCAACTATAACCAGGCACATATTGTATCTTTGATGATATACAATTGGCCAACCGAAAAGTTCTTCTTCTAACCTAACCTTATTATATAACACATGGCCTTTTGTTATTGGTTGGAATCCAAGATCTGTTATTTTAGATGAGAATGGTTGGGATATGAAACATACTTGTCCATATCCAATGTATTCGCAGCCTAATGCTGCAAAAAATGGGCTTAGTACTTCCATATTATTTCGATTTTCGAAATAATTTACTAATCTGTTATTTTTAAATATATTTGAAAACCAAATGAATAAAGAAAAGGTTTGAATTTGTTTTAATGCTAGTTCCATAATATTTCTCCAAAAAAGTATTAATTGAATTTATTTATATCTATATGAAAATTACGAATATTTAAGTTTGAAATATTCAAAGATTAAGGTTGATGAAGGAGTAAATTCATAAGATTTACAATCATATGGACGACTTATTATTATCATTTGCTTTTCTATATCAATTGCGATCCGAATTAGTTCATAATTATAATTAATAGAAACACGTAAAAGATGTAATTGCTTTCTTATATATTTTTCATTTTTATATATCTCTTCAAATAGTAAATTCTCGTTGATTGACATTTTATACTTAATTTCTAGATCGTTTAACATCTATTGTTAATTCTGGTGGTGTTGGTATATACCTTGGGTTTGGTTTATTAAACCATGTGAGTATATTTGTTACAGTAATATAATCATTATCAAAATGAAAATTATAATGAGTATCTGGAATAGTCATAGTATAATACCTACTAATTTTTGGTTCTATTGCTAATATTCTTTGGATTAGTTCTTCGTCTGTCATAAGAGTTTAAGTTTGAGAAATTCATAAATATCCTGAGGTATTTTTACTATCCTATAATTAATACCATCTGAATTATATAGTGCAAATTCTTTAGAATTTAAATATGGGAAGCCTAAGATATTTGGTGTTAACCAAATTTGACTTATTGAATTACTGTTATGAGTAAAACCAACAGTGTCTAAATCTGGATGATTACACAGTAATTGTAATATTTTAAAGTTTGAGTATTCCATTAAGAATATTTAAGTTTAAGAAATTCATTTAAATCTTTAGGTAATTTAAATGAATATTGATTACATGTTGTTGTACTCCACTCTAATGTATATATAAATCTTTGAATTTTAATAGATGATGATTTGTTCAAATATATATTAGCATAAATATCATATTTAATACCATTTTTATGAATTGTTAATTGATCTATATTTAATACAATTGTTTTTTATTTGGATATAATGGTTGGATACTATCGAGATCATATAACTTAATTGCATCAATTATTTCAGGTTTAATTATTTTAAGTTCGTTATTCATAAATATTTAAGTTTAAGAAATTCTTCAATGTCTGGTGAAATTTTAAATATTTGGGTGTTGTCTTCATAATCATTAGTTTGGATAGTTTTAAAATTAAAATCAATTAAACAATCAATTTCCAGTTCAGGTATATACATGCAAATTATTTGAGGTTCTATTTGCTGAAATGATATAATTCGGCCAGTACTAATATAATCAAGTAGAGTCATCATAATAATTTAAGTTTAAGATATTGTGATAGTTATCATTGGTTTGAAGAATTTGAAAGTCAAAATCAATTAAACACTCAAGTTGTAATTCGGGTATATACATGCAAATTATCCTCGAATCAATTTGTTGGATTAATGTAATTTGATTAGCAATAACATAATCAAGCAATACCTTTTGGTCTAAATTCATAAAAATTTAAGTTTAAGAAATTGATCTAGTTCTTCAGGTAATTTAAACATATATTGTTTAAAATATGGCATATATTCATATGTTGCGTGAATTTGAATCCAAATTTTTGATGATTTATTTAAATGTATATTGATATTGTTAATATTCACCCAGCCCAAATCTAACATAATAGTTTTCTTATTTACTTGATTTGGAGTTATATTATTAAAATTATAATTTTTGATAAATATAATTACTTTAGGTTTAATATCTTTAAGGTCAATCATAATAATTTAAGTTTAAGAAATTCAAACAAATTTTCTGGTATTTGATAATCGCGACGTAATTCTCTTTTAACTCCTTGATCTGGTTCTAAGTAATAATATAAATGTATTAATTTACTAATTATATCAATTCTAATACTATAACACTCAGAAATTATAATTTCTGATGTTAATTTACCTTTGTTCATAAGAGTTACATTAGAAAAATTAAACTCATTTAAAAATTCAGAAATTTCTTCAATTGTAACTTTTTGAAAATCTTTGTTTAACATAATTTTCGCCTAATTAAAATAATCTATTATTATATATCTATATGAAATATTTGATATTGCTATTTTTAACGGCGTGTTCACAGCAGCCAGTTAAAATTGAAACTAAAATAGTAGAAGTTCCTAAATTATATTGCCCAGAACCACCATTAATAGAAAAGCCAAATTTAGCAATTAATACTATATCTGAGTCTGATGACATAGGAGATATTGCCGTTAAATATAAAGCATCAATAAAAGCTTTACAACTTTATTCACAATCACTAGAACAGGTATTAAAATTATATGAACATAAGTAGTATTATTATATCATTAAGTTTAAGTTTTCCAATATTTGCAAATGATATTCAAACTAAAGTCATATCTGTATATGATGGAGATACTTTTACAATAGAACAAAAAGATATAGCTGATAAAAATTATAGAGTTCGTATACGCGGTATAGATACAGCCGAATACGGCTGGCGAGCTGAATGCATAGAAGAGACTTCATTATCAATTAAAGCTAAAGAATTTACATCTACATCAATACTCAATAAAGAAGTAACTCTAAAGAATATTGGTACGGATAAATATGGTAGATTATTAGCTGATGTATATGTTGATACTAATATCAATGTTGCTAGTGAATTACTAAAAAAAGGATTAGCGCAGCCGTATAATCCACCTCAGCAAAATAAACCTAAATGGTGCAAATAAAGATGGAAAATTTAGTAGTATTATTATTACAATCGCGTATTATTATACATATAATGCATTTAAGAATTACTGGACCTGGATCATTTGCTGGGCATTTAGCTTTAGGTGATCTATACGAAATGATGTCGGATTTTGCTGATAAATTAGCAGAACAATGGCAAGGAATGAATCAAAAAATATTAAATTACCCATCTAATATGAGATTTAATATACCAGAAGTTGGGGAAGAAATTGAATATATAAAAAGTGTATTATCAACCGTTGAATCTACCATTGAACAATTAGATATTCATGATAAGGTTACTTCTAATATACTTCAAGACTTAGCAGCTGGAATCAGACAGCAAATATATAAGCTTACATTCTTAAAGTAAAAAAGAAAGCCCATTCTATGGGCTTTTATTTGATCACATCCATGTGATCTGCCATATAATGGCTTTTGGGTAATTATCCCAAAGCTTAGTCCATCGACTTAGCTTAGTTATTTTTATCCTGCTAACCACAGGTACGCATCAGAAGATAATTAATCTCCTTCATATGCGTCGAAATCTTCTTCAGATGGAAACTCTGAATCTACGATTTCTGCGACAAAGAAGTCACAGCACGCAGAGACTGTTTCCACCGTCAGAACTTCAAGACCGCATAAGCGGTCACGAAGCCTGAAGATTTCATTGATGCTAATATCTATTGGCATCAAGATCTCCTACAAATTCGCTTATTTCAGAAATTTCGAATGGATTATATCCAATTCTTATATTCTTTATTCGTCAAATTTGTTTATCCGCAGTACGAAATAGTACCATACTATATAATATCTATATGAAATAAATATAAATTAAAATTAAAGAAAAATCCACAGGAAATCTATGCCAAATCCAATGTTAGATAAAGTTTCTTCTACTTGTAAAATAGATAGAGAACGAGTAGAAGAACTTTGGAATAAAGCTCAAGATATAACAATAAAACAATATGGGAAGAGAAATAAAAAGAATTTTGAATTAGTAACCGCAATATTTAAACATAGTTTGGGTAAAGAATGCATTAATAAGCTAAAATGGGATGTTAGTTGGAAGAAAAAGCCAATTATTGAAGCGATTGATGAGTTAATTAAAAAAATAACATCACCAGTTGTGTTTTATAATAACCAAAATGGAAGTCCTTGGGAAAAACCAGGGACTATACCACAACCAACCAATCTTTTTCAAGATTATATTGCAAATAGAGATTAAAATGACTAAAAAAGTATTTTTAGGTGGTACTTGTAATGGGAGTACCTGGAGGAATGAGTTAATTTCTCTAATAGATATAGAATATTTTAATCCAGTAGTAGAAAACTGGACTATTCAATGTCAGGAAGAAGAAATCAAACAGAGAAAAGCTTGTGATTTTTGTCTATATTGCGTAACTCCAAAAATGACTGGGGTGTATTCTATAGCAGAAGTTATAGACGATAGCAATAAAAGATCAAATAAGACAATATTTGTTCTATTAACAGAAGATTGTGACCATTCTTTTACAATTAATCAGCTAAGATCACTACGAATGGTAGCTAAAATGGTAGAGGATAATGGTGGTTTGGTTTTCTTTTCATTAATGGATGCAGCGTATTACTTAAACCAGTTTTCTAGATCAAATCAATGACAACTCATTCATGTAAGCAATGTGGTAGAATTTTTACTGATATTAATCCAAATACAATTTGTAAGTTTTGCGAACATTGGAACAAGTTACCAATTGGTGGATTTGTTCAACTTGCTACCAGTGAATATATACAAAAAGAGGAAAAAGATGTTTTTAGATCAAATCAGTAAATTTCAAACATATACTAGTAAATTAACAATACAAAAACCAACATTTTTACATATAGTCCCAGACTTTAATATTGATGTTGTAGATTCAATTTTACATTTAAATTTAGGATTAAGTAATTGCCAATTCATATACATTAAAACTGCTAATATGAAATTTGGTAATAAACAAATAAATCCCAAGATGTATTATTATAAATTAAAAGAACGAGAAGATATACCTGTAACTCTTATACAATCTTTACCTACTAAAGTAGCTAATAATAAATTTGTTATAGTTGATCATAGTATATTATCCCAAGGGGTTCATCAATTATTAGAAACTAATAGTAATATTAAATTAATATTACAAGTATTATTTGATAAGTTAAAAGAAGAATTTTTAACTTTGAAATCTAAATATCCTAATGTTGAAAATGTTTTATTGTTTAATTTAACTACTCCAGAAGAAGGTTTAATTAAAGTATTAGATGGGGTTAAATTATTTAATAATGAAACTGATATGTTTAAATGTTTTGATAATTGGTGTATAACGGCGGTTTCTGCCGGTACAGAACATACAACATATATCCCATTTATTGGATATGATAGTAAGGGTAACATTGAATTATTATCAAATAATTTAAGTAAAATTCATAATGCTCTTATAACGGCAGAGCCAATTATAATTCCAGAAATAGATCCAATTCCAGATAAATTACCAGAAGACGAGGCAGCAAAAGCGTTACTTGTAGATAAAATAGCTAAGACTATAGTTCAATCTTCCGAAAAAACTCAAGATTCTCAAGTATATAATGCTATTATTGAGTTAGATAAAATTAAATTAGCTAAAATATTAAAGGGGTTTCAAATTAAAGACCCTGTAGTTGCTAATAATATTAAAGTTGCTATTGATCAATACTTAAAGAGTAATCCAAAAGCAAATAGATCTGATTTAGAATCTTTAATTTTAAAAGCTATTCATTTTAGTTTATTTGGTAGTGACGAGATAACTGATGAATATATGGCCGATCCAAGTAAATTAATATCTAAGTTATCCGAAATGAATACTCAAGTAAAAGATATTACTTATCCAGAATGTACCCATAATCCTCAATTAGTTTCTCCAGGAGATATTATAAGTATACATAAGATAACTGGAGTTGGAAGGCATAAATATGAGTTTGGTCCAAACTTAGACTTCGCCGTTAGAAATCTATTCCAAACATTAGAAAATAGGAAAATTAATCCTATTAAAGTATTAAAAATAAAATCTGAGTTACAAGATAATAATTTAGATAGGGTTAGGGAATATACTATAACTGTAAAGAATCAATCTGCCGGTATTAAAGAACCATATGATCTTAAATTAAAAATACCAGCATTAGTTAATGATTATTATTTTAAGCTTAATGGTCAGAACTATGTGATGAATAACCAGTTATATCTTAAGCCGTTAAAGTTTAGCGGTATTATAAAGTAATTTATAATAAAAATTTTGTGAATTTGATGGAAATCTTTTATGATAATATCAATCGGCGGAATTTTGTCGTTTAACGACTATCCTTTTAGGAGTACACTTAAATAAGTGGAAGAACAAAATAACTTTTAAAGTTAAAGATATAGTCTAATCTGTATATAAATATACAGCTAAATATATAATCTAATAAATTATATTAAATATAAATGTAACAAAAGACAAGGATACTGAGGTGCGCTTCTTGTCACATTATAATATGTGCACGTTAAAGCAAATTAATTCAAAGTTTAGTACTTCTCAGATTAATGATGTGTTAAATTATATCCGAATTAAGTACCCAACCGGTACTAAAAATATAGAAGTTGACCCAGCTTCTGGTAATGTAACTAAAATAGAATTTTTAGATGGTAGTATAATAGAGCCAGGATCTCAAACTCCATTTATATCTAAAGATAAAGAAGTAATTTTTGATGATGGTGAATATAAACTTCATGATAAAGCAAATGATAGTACTATTGATCTTCATATGCCAAAAAATGAATACATATTTCATGAATTACTTTTACAAATTCAAAAAGTAAACCCAGATGAAAAATTAAATCGAACTGCTAAGACTATTCCATATATTCAAGCTCATATGATGGGTAAGCAATTACCACTAATATTCTTTTTATGGCAACAAATAGGATTAACTGAAACTTTAGTTCGACATAGTATTGATTATGAAGTTAGTGAAAAAATTAATCCAAATAAAAAAGCCTCTATTGATATACCACTTACTGGTGGTAGGCATTTATTCATTTATCCGAATAATAAACGCCAAGAGCTTATTGTTAATGGCCTAACTCAATTACCAAAAGAATTTTCAATGGGAGAAAAAGATCTTTCTTCTAGAAACGCTTTAGATGATTTTATAAATAGTAAGTATGGTAATAGATCAACTTTCAATTTTGATCTTATGATGGACAATATCATTGATCCAACAACAAAAGATCTATTGGAGTTTGAAGAATTACCTACTAATTTTATAGATATTCTTAATGGTCCAATGCTAAATAAATTACTGAATGATTCACCAGATCATCCAGCAGATTTAAAGAATTTAAGATTACGTCAATCGGAAGTTCTAACCAACCTTCTATATTCGGAACTTTGCATGTCATTAAATAAATATAATAATGATTTAGCTAATGGTGTAACTGATGCAAAGTTATATTTTCATCCAGACTATATTATTATGAATTTATTAGGTAAGCATGCCCATTCATCTAGCGATGAATCTGGTGGAGTAATGGATTTCAATACTACGTTTAGCCCAGTCGATGAGATTACAAAAGCTGGTAAATTGATAAAGTCTGGTCCGGGAGGGATTTTGTTTAAGTTCCTCTTTAAAATTTTCTTAAATTCGGTGAATATCTCTAAGAGACAATACCGATGTATAAATATTATGAATTATTTATTACAGTAACGACTAAATGTACACTTAAATAAGTGGAAACAAGAAACATTAAAGATATAGTCTAATCTTTATAGTAATATAAAGCTAATAGTTTAATAAACAATTTTAAATATAAATGACCAAGTAAAAGAGCTTTCCGTTAAATTAAAGCGGCATTATAGAATGATCTATAATAGTAAATTTTATGAATTCGGTGAACCTCCTATTAAGGGCAATACCGAGCCAAAAATTGTAATCTAGTATTGTAATTAAGGCGTAACGACTATCCTGAAAGGGAATACACTCAATCGAGTGGAAGTATAAAACAACTTATTCTTAGTTGAAGAGATAGTCTACTCTATATAGTAATATATAGCTTATTATCTAAGAGTTGCAAACTTAGATAAATATAAAGGAAAGAACATAGGGCAATACACGATTCATATATTGGCAACGTTGCAAGCCATAGTATAAGCGAATATGCATCAGTAGGAATTACTAATACCCTAACTCTTGGAGCTAGTATCTCTAATAATTATGGTGGATTTGGTGGTAAACGTGCAAATTATACGCCGGATAATATAGATAGTATGTCTATAGATGAATATATGATACCTTTTGCTGGACATATGGATTCGGAGCGATTAGTTTTGGCCAGAACTCACATATCACAGAAAGTGCCGATACTAAATGGACAAATTCCTCTTGTAGAGACAGGGGCAGAATTTTTGCTACCACAACTCACCTCGACGAAATTTGCACATTCAGCAAAATCTCCTGGTAAAATCCTAGCAGTTTCTCCAAATGAATACATTACTATTCAATATGATAATGGTAAGATTGAAAATCTTGATATTATGCCAAGATATACTGCTACCAAACGCAATTCTACTATTCAAATTAGCTTAGATACATTAGAACCTGGAGATACTTTTCAAAAAGGACAGTTGATTGCATGGTCTAAAGCGTTTAATGGTGATGGGTTAGCTATTGGTAAGAATGTAATGATGGCAGTAATGAACTATATTGGGTAAACTTAGCCCTACAACTCTTAAATTCGGTGAATATCTTTAAAAGACAATACCGAGGAAATATTAATTTAATCTGTAACGACTAAACAGGAGTTCTAGTGATATTCACTAGTAAGATATAGTCTAATCTTTATTGTAAAATAAAGCTAATATAAATGTCAGTTTTGAGGATGCTTATGTTATTTCTGAGGATATGTCAGAAGGGTTTGTATCTGAGAATGTTATAAGAATACCTATAATTATTCCAGCTGGAACAAAAGTTTTAAGTATAATTACCGATAAATTTATCCAAACTGATTCAAGTACTCCTTTAATTGAGTTTCAATATATGAAATCTATCGATGACTATATTGAGAATTATGATATTCTAGGGGATGAATTTAATGAAGATGAAAATTCTTTATTTGCTAAGGGTCAAAATACTTTAAGGCGAATGTCTCCTGGTGGTGAAGTTGTAAATATTAAGATTAAATTAAATACTAAGACTGGAGTAGATCCTCTTTTAATTAATTTATGGGAAAATCAACGTAAACAAATAGGAACTTTAACAAAAACTTTAACTAAATATGCTACAACTGAAGAAGAATCTATGATTGATAATATAGATATGTCTGTTCTTAAAGTTGGTGGGCATAAAGTAAGGGCTAAAGAGTTTGATGGAGTTTTAGTTGAATATTATGTAAAACAGCCTATGAAAATTAAGATTGGTAATAAGTTGGCCAATAGATTCGGTAAACCTATAAGCCGAGTTTAAATTTTGTGAACTCAGTAAAAGTCTTTAAGATAATACTGATCAAATTAAGTTTTAAATTTAATTGAGCAACGACTAATATATACACTTAAGTAAGTGGAAGTGCAAAAGTAATAAGATATAGTCTAATCTATATAGCAATATATAGATTAGCATCTAATGATTGCTAATAAAATATAAATGGCAAAGGGGATCTGTAGCCACATTATACCAAAGAATAAGACACCAAAAGGCGAATATACTGATCATATTGACATCTTTATAGCCCCATCTGGTGTACTCGGTTATTATACTAGTCGAGTTTAAATTTTATAAACTCAGTGAAAGTCTTTAAGATAATACTGATCTAGTTAAATTTTAAATGTAGTTTAAAATTTAATAGAGCAACGACTAATAAGTACACTTAAGTGAGTGGAAGTATAAGAGTAATAAAATATAGTCTAATCCACATAGTAATATACGGATTATATAGCTTAACTAGCTATATAAAATATAAATGAGAAAGAATACATGTATAATAAAAGAGTTATATTTAGGTAAGATTATTTATTTTTTACCGAAAATAGTATCTCAAAAATTACAAGCTGGTGAAAAATTAGAAGATGTTAAGAAGTTAATTCTTCAAGTATATGAATTAATCAGCGATAAAAGATGCAAAGATTCAGTGGCCAAGAAGTTTGAATCGATTAAAGATTCAATACTAAAAGAATCTCTAGTTCATGAAACTATAAGATTTAATCTAACAATACCTCCTTTTACTTCGCCTACTTTTGAGGAGATGAAAAAGGCAGCTAAGATATTAGATATTCCTTTAAATGAAAAAGTCTTTATTCCTGAGCTTGGATCTTGGACATCAGAAGCTATACCAGTTGGGATTCAATATTTCTCAGCATTAGAGCAGCTAAGTTCTGATTATGAATCTACTAGAAGTACAGCTGGATATGTAAGTGCTACTGGACAACCTACCGTTAATAAACTAGCGGTATTTAAATCTCTTTAATTACTGGAAAGTCTTTAAGACAATCAGCAACCGATATTGTGGTTCAACGACTAAATGTAAAGCTGAAATGAATTAGCTTGAAATAAGAGATATTTAAATTTTAATTTAAATAATGATATAGTCTCATCTATATAGAAATATATAGTGGACCAAGGATGGTCAAGATAAATGTGGTAAGGCGCGCGTGGGTGGACAATCCTTAACTTATTTGAGGCATTAATAAGAAATTATTAATTGAATAAATTCTATAATTACTGGGACATCCAAATTGGATAATCAGTAGCCTTAATAAGGTTCAACGACTAAGAGTATACTCTGTAAGATTAAGAAGGAAAGTTTAATCTGAAATAAGAACTATCTGTTATAGATAATGATATAGTCTGATCTTTATAGTAATATAAAGTGGGTCATGGATAAGATCAACATTAATGAGGTGAGTTGGATTTGTACAACCTTTTAACCTACGACGCGCATAACGTACTAAAAGAACTACTAATGGCTCGATCTGATAATGCTAATGATAAACGCGAGCTTATTGGTAATCTTAGAGAATATGGGGTAGCAAATGCTCCAAAAGGGGATAAAACTGGGGCAACTAGTAAATTATTTAATATATTTATGGTTGGTCAAGGTTTGTGGATTTAACCGGAATTAATTTTTTAAGATTTATATATAGATATAATATTCTGTAATGCAAGTTACAGAATATTAGCCTTTTTTAATTAATTGAGTTTATAAAACATCCCCCGGTTCTATTGAGTTGCACTTAATAGAACGAAGTACGTAAACTTTTAATTTAAGGAATTAATTATGCTAGAAGCAATCAAAGTAAGATTAAAACTTAAAGATGATCAATTACCATTCTTTGAGCAGCATGCTGGAGCTTCTAGATGGATTTATAATCAAGCTCTAGATGCACAGATACAGAATTATAATAAGACTGGATCTTTCTTAAGCTATAATTATTTAGCTGGAATTATTCCTTTTATGAAAAAAGATAGTGAAACTAGCTGGCTTAATAATATAATAGCTTCTAGTTTACAACAAAGTTTAAAGAACTTAGACCAAGCATTTAAGAACTTCTATAATTCTAAGAATGGTAAGCGTAAAGGTAGAAAAATAAGCTTTCCTAAATTTAAATCTAAGAAAACTTGTAGAGCTAGCTTTACAATTGTAGCATCTAAGTATGGTATAGAAGTAAAAGATAATTATCTTAAAATACCTAAGCTTGGATTTGTTAAGGTTTGGTCTGGGTTTAAGAGATTAAACTTTAAAGAAACTATTAGAAGAGTAACTTTCTCTAGGGATAGTGATAACCATTGGTATGCGAGTATACTTATAGACCGAGAACCAAAAGTCTATGAATCTACTGGTGTTACCCAAGGATTAGATCTTGGAATTAAAACCACTGCTATGTTTTCATGTGGAGTTGAAGCTAATATTCCAGATAAAATCAAAAAACTAGAGAAAAAGATTAAGAAGTTAAATGGAAGGTTACATCGTAAAGTATTAGGATCTAAGAATAGAGAGAAAGCTAGGTTAAAACTAGCTAAGACTTATTTTAGGATTCGAATGTTACGAGAAAACTTCTTCCATCAACTATCAAAAGAAGTAGCTGATGGTATAGATATACTTACAGTTGAAACTTTAAACATACAAGGTATGCTTAAAAACCATAAGTTATCAAAAGCTATATCTACTCAAGGTTGGTATAAGTTTATAACTTTTCTTAAATATAAGCTAGAAAAGAGTGGTAAGATATTTATACAAGTATCTAAAACTTTTCCTAGTACTAAATTATGCTCTAGTTGTGGCTATGAAAATAACAATTTAACTTTAGCAGATAGGGAATGGTTATGTCCTAGTTGTAGGACTAATCACAATCGGGATATAAACGCAGCTAAAAACTTGGATAATATTTCTCGTTGGTTTAAACTAACGGGTGAAGTTATTACAACTAAAGCTAGTTATATTAATTCTATAGTACCTGCTTTAGGAACTATTTGAAGATAGACGAAAATCTCAGGAACTGGGATCGTCTTTAAATAAAGCTTGTGGAGTGAGAGTAATTCTAGAATATTGGCGAATGCTGGTATTGTAGTTTCTTACGTTGAAGCAAGAAGCACTCGCTTTTGAAGTGAGTGAGGTTCATTATAGATCATACCCTCTTTATTGGGATATGACAACCCAAGGCTAATTATGTTAGCTATGTGGGGTTAGGTAAAGATGGGGGTAATAACCTCATCTTTACTTTTTCTCCTTTTTGATATAGATATAATATTCTGTAAAGTTCGTTAATTTTTAATTGTAATGTGAGGTAGTATGTCTGAAGAAGCAAAAAACTTAAATGGTGAAATAATCACAACTTTTTTGAAAAAGTTTTTGATTAATTTTCCAGGTTTTAGTGGGTTTACAGTAGATAATAACAATATTAATACTGTTGTATTTTTAACATCGACACCATCTGAACTACTAGCTAATATTAATAGCGGTATCGGAGTGTCATTAAATGAATTTATTGAAACTGAATTAAATGATAATTGTAAACGATATAATAGAAATATTATATTTTATGAAAGTGAAGAAACTCCTACATCTTTAATCTTACGCTGGGTCTAATAATATGTCAAATTTCCCATCTTTTGGAATAACACCAACTAAAGTCGAAACATCTGGGGTTGGTTTAAATTTAATACTTGAACTAACTCCTGCTATTTTTGATGGATTGACTAAGGTATTGAGTTTATTACAAGATAATGATGTAATAAGTATTAAAGATAGTCAAATTATACAATCTATAAATAATGGAACTACATTTTTTACATCTGATATTTCGCCGTTAATAGGCAAAAATGTTAATTTAGATTTTACGAATCCAAAAAGAACTATTGGTATATTCAAATTAATAAAAGGTTCTAATAATATAAGAATATATGATGATCCAGAACTTAATAGTTATTCTCTAATAAGTGATGAATCTAATCTAACTCTTGCTAAACCAGCACAAGTAGTCGAAAATACAATATCTATGATTCCAACTTTAGAGGATTTAGATTTATTAGGTAAGCCTATTGTATTATCTAGTGATGCTAAAGTTAGGGCTAAAAATTTTCTATCCAAAACTGAAAAAGATCATGTTGATCTATTAATTGAACAGAATCAACTTAAAGCTATATATATTCCTGATGATATAGTATATCATTTCACTGAGTTTAAAAATCCAAATATAAATCAATCAAATGCTGAATTAATGCTAAAAAGCTATTCATTTTTAAAGGTTGATGGTGAAGAATATATGATACATCTAGCTAAACAAAAGATTAATGATAAGTTTATTATTATTACTCAAATTAAAACAAATTTTGATAAAATTAATATAGATGTTTTTGAATTTGTAGACCAAACTACATTTGGTAATTCATTAATATAATGCTAACTGTTGACTTTGATCAAGTTGATGATGTTTATAAAGCCTCTCCTGGTTGGTGGGGTATTATATCTAATCAAGAAGATATTAAATGTCAAAAAGAAGATTTATTATTTGAGATACAGGAACAATATCTAAAGCTTAATAATTTAGGTATTGATTTCCTAGGTCAATATGAAGAAGAGATGATAGAATATAAAGTTTTAAGTGATATGTTAAAAACAATCAATGAAAAATATATTCCATTTCTTGATAATGTTAGATTAGATTATGATAAATTATTAATAACGGCAAAGTCAATTTATGAAATTTTGTTTGTTGATTTCATAAAAGATACAATACCACAAATATGTTCCATTAAAAAAATAAATTCACCATCTCAATTAATTCAAGCTAATTCTGAAGAAATTAGGTCGTTTTTATTAGAACATTACAATAATACATTAAATCAACTAAATATATTATATAAGATCAATCCAAATCTAGCAGGTGGGATGGTTAAAAATTCATTTGCTATTGATTTATTCGCTGGTAATTTAGAATCTTTTTGTGAAGAATTTATGTTTCCAGTAATCATTAAATATATCAATCAGATCAGAGAAAATTATGTCTAAAACAATACAATTTGAAGAAAATTTAAAATCGGCTCTTGAAGAATATGGACTTGTTGATTTAGAAATTGCTAAACTAGAAGATCGTAAAAAACTTTTAAGATCACAAATTCAAAAATGGATGGATGTAAATTTTTTAGATTCATTTGAAGTTCGTGATAATAATGAGCAAATTTGGAAAATTAAAAAAGACATTCAATCTAGAAAATCGATTGGAGATTGGGATATTTTAAAAGATGTTCTTGATAAAACAAATAATGCAAATTTAATCGTTGAAAAATGTTTCGATACTTTTGGTATTAAGAAACTTAAAAGATTCAGCGATGAATGGTTAAGTAAATAGAATATTTAATACCCACTTCGGTGGGTATTTTTACTTATGATTACTTGGTTAATTAGTAAATTACAAACAAATAACAATAAACTCACATTATTGGGATTCTTTACCATTAATAAATTTACTTTTCCAATTAAAAATTTTATAACTTATAGTCATGCTAATGTTAATGATATAGAGTTTCTTAGAACCAATTTAAAAAATTTTACATTTTCAAAACTACAACATAAAAATTTTGATTTTATATATAAACTTACTAATATTTTGGAATCTGGAATTGTTGAAACAGTTATAGTTGTAGATGAGTCTAGTGTAAAAGATGAGAATGAAGTTATATCAACTTTATTTAGTATATTAAATTCAACAAAATCTAGTTTTATAGAAAAAGTAGATAATGTTATTAAAGTGGACTTTGGAGGTTAGAAATGGCTACATATGAAGATGTTCGTTTAAGTATTGGGAATGGGGACTTAATATTTTTTAGAAATAGTGATTCAATAGTCGCTAAATTAATTAAATTCTTTACCAAAAGTGATTATAACCATTGCGCAATTGCTTTTTGGATGCAAACAGAAGGAGTATTTGATAAGCAATTATTTATAATTGAACAATATCCATTTGGGCGCAGAATTACCAAATTATCATCATATAAAAATAAACATTTTGATATTGTTGGCGCCCCTATTAAATGGGATTTATATGCAAATGAATTATTAGATGGTACTGGTAAAATTAGCTATTCATATCTTGATTTCGCAACTATTTATCTTAAAGAGTCATTTGATATTAAAATTACCGATTTTAAAGGCGAGGTTTGTTCAGAGATGATTGGTAAAGTATTGAAATCTTTTAAAATTATACCAGATGGGTTAGTATCTCCAGGTGAATTATTAAAAGCTTTAATAATTGCAAAATTTCCAATTAAGTTAAGCGTAAACTGATGATTTTAGCTAAATTAGAATATGATAAAGTTATAGAAATAATAACAGATCAAATAGAAATACCTACAATTGGCGCTCCCTATCAATATATAACGGAGAAACATGGCAGTCTTAGCTGTGCAAAATCGCCCGAAAGCTAGCTTTATGCTAGAACTGATCTATATCTGGTCGAGAGGACAAGGTTAGGAGACTAACTGTTACATTTATTTGAACTTCAAGGTAACGCGAACGACTCAGTTACAATTAAAGAATATAATAATTTATATTATATTATATTATATAAGTTTTTGCCGGTAGATACATTCTACCGGCATTTTTTACCGCATACCAATACAAGGAACTATATATTTCCTTGTATCATATTCAAAGTCTGTAATTGGTACAAATTCACCAAATATACCTAATCCCAATTCAGTAATAACAGACAAGCTACTCACATCTGGAATATGAATACCTGACTTTGAGTAAGTTATGTGATATACCAAGCCATCTGGCCTAATATGAGACCCATTTATCTCAACTGTGAGGACTTGAATATCCTCAGATGAAATTTCACCAATAATATTAATCGTTTTTATTATTGGTATTGTTTCAGGTACATATCCAAACGTATGTGTAACATGGTCACATACTAATAATGGAAATTTTGGTGGAAATAAACTCATCAATTCATTTTTTGATTCTTGTTTTATATTAAAACAAGAATATTCTATAATTTCAGTCATATTAATTCTCCGTTTTTTGTAATTAATTTTATATTTAATATCTATATAAAAATCATTATAATTTAGTTTTTACTACTTTGATATAGATATTAGATAGTAACCTAATTTTACAGGAGATTTGGTTTGTTACCAATAGACATAGTATTTTTCTTACAATCAATTAGTTATATTTATAAAGATAAGAATAATGGTTGGGTTGAAATATTTTGCCCATATTGTGATGATGCTACTAGGAGACCTGGTAGGTTAAGTCATGGTCATTTTAGTATCTCAACATCTTTTAATTTCTGTAGATGTTTTAGATGTGACTATACTGGGAGTCTTAGTAGAACTTTAATATCTCTAGGATTCAACAATAAAGAAAGTCTTAATTTAATATCAAAAAATAACTCCAATAACTTTCAATACTATAGTAACCGAATTAGTACTACTAATAATAAAGTTGAGCATATATATACATATTTAGAAACATATTATCAACAGTTTATAAAAACTAATACTTTAGCATTTGATCAGTTTTTAAAATATATACATTCAAGGTGCTTATCTATTAACCCAATTAAATTTTTAATTAAACCAACAATTATGGATAATAAATATTTATTAGCTGGGTTTTATAATATAAATGGTCAAGAAGTTACGTATAGATATATAACCCATCATCCTAAGTTTAGATATTATATTCCAAAAAATAAAATTAAACCTTATTATTTTTTCCAAGATATATATAATTTAGGAGACTATAAGAATATAGTTATATGTGAAGGTTCTTTTGATTTAATAAATATATATAATTATGTGACTATCTTCGATGATGCGTTCTATATATCAATTGGAGGTAAACAATTTCGTAAAATAATAAAAGAATTACTGGTAAATTATTTACTAGTTGGGTCTTATGTATTTAATATAGTTTTAGATAATGATATAGAGTTTAAGCCAATGAAATTGGTAGATGGATGTAAAGATATAATATATCAATTAAACCCATATTGTAAAATAAATTTTTATATTCCAATATATAGTAAAGACGTATCTGAATTAGTTAATCTGGAGAAATTATGTTAGTTGAAGCATTACGTAATAGTGATAAAATTTTGGGACGAGATGGAAATTTTTGGTGGTCTAATAGTACTGATATGGTTTTCCTATCTAGTGATAAAGAAGGATCTCATGTATTTATAGGGATTCTTAATCCGAATATACTAAAATTTAATTTCTCAGAAGATCAGATGAATGTATTATTATCTAAATATCTTGATTATAAACCAAAAATTACAATATTTAATATACATAAAGCATTTGATATGTTAAATATTAAATCTAGTTATAGTGGTATTAAATTAAAACGTAGATTAAAAGGCAATAGTTATGCGTATGTTGGTTATATTAAAAATAACATACAATTTGAATTTAGATTTACATCAGACCAATTATTAGCATCAAATGTTAATACTACACTCGTTGAATATTTTAAAAACCTATCATGGGTTAAATCTACTGAATTTGGATTAATTAATAAGATTTATAATTTTATTGGTGTAGATCCAAAAATATTAGTGATAAAAGATTCTGAATTAGGTAAAACTAAAACAATTATATCTAAATATAGAAATTTTGACTTTAATAGTTCAAAAAAACAAACTACACTTGATATAATTAAATATATAAATAATATAATGGATATAGTATGTAAAAAACAAATTAATTGTTATAATATTACAATTAATGGGATTCAAATTAGTATATATAATAATAAAATTAGTATAAAATTACCAGGAAGTCAATCAATTATAATATATAAAACAACTAATACTAGGATTGAAATAGACTCTTTATATTCACTATTTGATGATTTAGATATTGAATTGTTTTTAAACAAACTAGAACTATATAAATTAAAAAACCTATGATACAAAAAAATATTTTCGACGAATCTTTAGTTATTAATGCTAGATGCTCAGGCTCACATTCAGGTACAACAATTCATAAACATAATAATAGAAATATTTATGATAGAATTAGTGGAAATCATTACAATTTCTATAATTTAATAAGATTTTGTGTATCAATACCAAAATATGGCTGTATATTATATGCACAAGTAGATCAAACTAGAATTAACCAATTGGTATTGATTAATTTTTCAAATCAAAACTTAATATCAAGTACAAATATACGATGGTTTATAGAGTATCTACAAGATAGTTACTTTTTAAATCAATTCTATTGTACTTATGATTTAGATACAATATTAAAAACTATTAATATTGTAGATATAATTAATAATCCTGATTTGTTTATAAATTATAAAATTAAGTTACATAAAAGCGTGGAAATATCATTATCATCAATGACCAATCTTAATATATATAATCTAACAATTTTAATGACTTATAATATATTTACTGATATTGATAATATAAAAGATGTAATTAAAGATCAATTAGTTAAAATTTTGAAATTAAATAATCAATTTCAAAAACTTTTAAGTATATCTAATGGGTTAAATATTAGTAATATATTTAAAAATGGAGAGATTTTTAACTTCGCTACAAAATCTGATATAAATTTAGGTATTAGTTTTTTAAATAATTCAAATATTAAATCTCATCCATCTGAAATTATTATTAATAAATTCTATACAACCATTAAATTTTTAAATAGTAGAGATTATAAATTCAACGAACATAATCTAAAAATAAATATAAAACTATTAAAATCTGGTATAATATTTTATTGGGATCGGCAAGTCCTAACTTCAACTTTATATGAAAGTAAATGCGTTTGTTGTTTTATTATTATGGGTATCTTAATTCCTATAGACAAATCTGATAAAATTATTTCAATTATTTCAATTTTAAATCAAACTGGAGAACTAACTGAACTAATTGATAAAATAGAATTTTTTACTTTGAAGGAGGTTGCGTGAAAAGTATTGTAAGTAATTTATATGCTGATTATTTAAGATATATTGATAGATTTAGAGCTATACCTTGGGAAACTGATATGTTGAAGCCAGTTGAGAGAAGGACCTTATTGACTGTTCATGAAGTGGCTAAAACTAAATTTGTTAAGTCTGCTAAAGTGGTGGGGGCTGTACTTGGAAATTTACATCCCCACGGCGAAGCTTCGTGCGTGGATGTACTTGTTGGAATGGTGCAAAATGGGTTAGTTGAAGGACAAGGTAATTGGGGTACAGATAAAGCTAAAGACTATATAAAAGCGGCCAGTACAAGGTATTGTGTAACTGGAGATACTTTAATACCCACAGAAAATGGTATAGTTAGGATAGATCAAATTTCAAAAACTGAAGATATTGAAATTAAAGTATCTGATTATAGAGGGCTAAATACATTAGCTACTAAATTTTTTAAATGTGATAAATTTCCAATAATTAAAATTATAACTAATTGCGGATATGAACTCAAAGGTTCCGAAAATCATCCAATATTAGTAGTTGGTTCAAATCTAAATTTTGAATGGAAACAATTAAAAGATATAAATACTAATGATATTGTCATTATAAAAGGTAACTCATATAATAAAGATATAGATAAATATAGCGATGATATATTTAAACTCCTTGGTGGACTGATTAGTGAAGGATGGCATACTTATAATGAAAAAAAACATTATTACAAATTAGGATTTAATAATACTAATTTAGATTATTATTGTGAGATATCTAAATATGCAAAAGAATTTTTTGGATATATTGGAGAATCAGATCAAAATTTACCATCCGGAAAAGTTTGTAAAGGATTTGAGATATGTAATAAATTAGCATCAGATAAAGCAACTAATGAATTAGACTTTCCTATTGGGCTTTCGGAAATGCGAAAAATCCCAAATATTATATGGATTGCTAGTAAAAGACATCAGGCAATTTTCCTACAATATTTGTTTTATGGTGATGGTTCTATAAATATTCAAAAAGATACGTCAAATTTTACATTAATATATATATCAAAAAGTTTAGAATTAATTAAAAATATCCAAACCCTATTAATAATATCGTTTAATATAACATCATCAATAACTAAAGACAAATCTTGTCATAAATTAAATATATGTGGAATCTTAAACTTACGAAAGTTTAATGATTCAATAGGATTATTGTTTGAAAAACAAAAAAAATTAGACTGTATTTTATCTAATTCAATATTAAATAATAACAAAAATAGAAGTAAAGATGATAGAATCCCAATATTAAAACAGTATTTATATAACAAATATAGTAAAATAGTAAAATATAAAGAGTATAAAGAAATCAAGCGATATTATTATGATATAAATAACATACATACTATTAAAGACAATCTTCCATTTATTGACGACTTGGATATAGATAAATTTAAATTTATTCAAGAATCAGGTTTTAGATTTTTTACAATTAATAATATTGAAAACCTTTTAGATGAAAATGTTTATAGTCTTAGAATAAATTCAGACAACCATAGTTTTATAACTAATTGTTTTATTAGTCATAACACAGAGTGCAAAGCATTAAAGTTCTTAGATGATGGCTTTAGTGAATTTTTAGATTTTGTACCATGGGAAGAATTTGAATATGCTAATGAACCTCACTTTTTGCCGTTCTATATCCCTATAGGTTTAGTTGGGGAAGGATTAATTCAAGGAATATCTTTACATACAACTAAAATTCCAAGATATAAATTTGAAGATTTACTTATTAGATTATATGAATTAGTTACAGATTCACCTACTAAAACTACTATAATCCCAAATATTGAAAACAATGATATATTTGAAGACCAACCTGGTGAATTAGAAAAGATATTATCTACCGGCGAAGGCATAATATATGCCATTCCAAAATATAAAATACAGAATAATAGTATATATATTTATGGTAAAAGTCCAATATCTAAATTTAATAAACTAGATGCGTTTAATGAAAAATATGAAAAAGATAATGGTAAGCCATTTGCTATAGTTATTGATAGTAGTGATACTAAGTTAGAAGTTATTGTTAGTCCTAAAAAAGGTAGTTGTGATAAGAAATTTATAGAGGTTATTATGGATTTAGTTATGTCTAAAATCCATATTAAATGCAATGTTGTGATTATAGATGGTACAATAGTCCAAAAAGGTATTGATGAAATATTAATAAATACTTTTAATATGTGGAAAAGTGCTTATCTAGCTAAAATAACTAAGGACTTAAGTTTATTAAATATTAAATTGGATGAATTTAATATAATACTTATTGTTAGAAGTATATTAGCGGCAAATCCAAATGTAAAATTAATTAAGGATATATGTAATTTAAATACTTCACAATATTCAAATGAAGAAATTGAACGAGTTTGTTCTAAATATAGAATTAAAACTTTAATTGAAGCACATATTGATATTATTGGGTTGCAAAAATCTATTACGGATACTCAGTATGAACTTCAAAATATTGATCAATTTGCAATTAATCGAATTAAATCAATTTTAGGAAAGTAATTATGTTAGATCCAGACGACAACGATTCAAATCCAGACCCATTTTGGATTAAATAGGAAATATTATGAATTTACAAAAATATAGCGTTAAAGATACGCATACAAATTTACCAGTTATTGCAATATCTGAAATTGAAGTATTTCATCCAGTTGAAAATACTGTTGAAATCATCCCAGCTTTATCTATAGAATTAGCTGATTTTGTAGTATTAGATAAGCAAATGCTATTAGATCTAAAAAATATTATAGATAAGTTTCTAAATTAGACATATTGCCGGTTTATTACCGGCAATTTTTTATTTATTTTTATGCAATTAATAGATTTCACAACTAAGACAAATAGAAAAAATATACTTGGATATAGTATTAGATCTGATGAAGTTATCTATTTAGAAAGGCCTACAATAGATACTGATTTTGAACTATTTTTTGATATTATTAACCAAATACAAAAACAAAACCCAAATATTGAATTAAATATCGACTCTTTAGATATAATATATAAAGAATTAGACTATATACTATTAAAATTTTCATAAATCTAATATAGATATAATATAGTGTCCAACTAAGAGGAGCGCAAGCTTCTTTTAGTTGAGGACAAAAGCTGTATGTTTTTAATTTATAGGAGATTTAAAATGTCAAATTTAGTCACAATTGATTTTCATGGTGCAGATATTATAGCTATTGAAAAAGATGGTGAAATATTAGTTCCAGTTAAACGTATATGTGAAAATTTAGGAGTTGATTGGGATAGTCAAAGACAAAGAATTAATAGGGATTCTGTACTTTCTGAAGGGGCGAGTGTTACACCTGTCCCTACAGAAGGAGGTTCTCAACAATTATTAACTTTACCTCTCAAATATCTTAATGGGTTCTTGTTTGGAATTAGTGATTTAAGAATCCAAGATCCAGAAATTAAAGCTAGAATTATTATGTATAAACGTGAATGTTATGATATATTATATAATCACTTTCATCCTAAATCTAATTCTACTGAATTATCTGTACAAGATAAATTATTTTCGAAATTAATAGATATTACTGAAACTCACGGCAATGAAATCACAGAAACTAAAAGAGATTTAATAACTCTTGAACGAAATGTAATCTCACTCGAAAAAGATATAACTGAAGCCTTCAAAGTACAACAAGAACAAATACACTCTCAAGCTACTGAAATAGCAGTTCTTAAGACAACTGTTAATATTTACAATGAACAACTTAGACTCAATACTTATAATCAAGCCACTCAGTTAAACCAAAATGCTAGCAAATTAACTGTTCCAGTTAGATATATTACGATTAAAGATACTAGATTTGATGAAAATCTAAAGCCAAGAGTTGAAGCTTATTCAAAAATATTAGGATACTATAGCTTATCCAATAAGCTAATCAAATGGGCAGCTGCTAGATGTTCTAAGATTGAGAAAGTTGGTAATCTTAATGCTTATCCATACCAACTAGTATTAGACTTCTTTAACCCAGTTCATAACCATGAACTTGCTAAAATTATAGATTTTAGTAAGTTTAAGGAATATAAAGAACTTAATTAATGTTACGCCAGCTTTTCAGCTGGCTTTTTTATTTAAGTTTTCATAAATCTAATATAGATATAATATAGTGTCCAACTAAGAGGAGCGCAAGCTTCTTTTAGTTTCTAATTAATTTTTTGAAACATTTCTTAATACTTACCCTCTAGGAGATACTCAAAACATAGAAATATTTAAAATTAATCCAAAAATAGCTTATCTATATCGTAGATCTTCAAATAGCTACCTTTTGTGTTATTATAATTCAACAGAGACTGATAATTTCACAGACATTCTCGATTACCTTAACCTTAAATATGGAGTAAAAAATGACTTTAGCCAATCTTAGTTGGTTTGCAAAATATCAACCACAAAAAATAGAAGAATATGTCTTTGATGACCCAACACATGAAGCTCAAATTAATCTATGGCTTAAAGAAGGTTCTGTTCCAGGTAATTTGTTGTTATCTGGTCCTCCAGGAACCGGTAAATCTGCGCTAGCAAGTGTACTTATTCATAATTTTATAAAGGTACCGAATGATTTTAAGAAAATAAAATCTAGAAGTGTTCAAGAGATTGATGAATTGCAAAGTTTTGTAAAATCTAGACCAATACAATCAAAGAAAAAAATTGTTTTACTAGAAGAAATTGATAAACTTTCAGCAACTAGTATTACTACTCTAAAAGATGCATATCTTGAACTCTATCAATCAAATACTACATTTATAGCAACGACAAATTATCCAAATAAAATAGAACCAGCATTTAAGACTAGATTTATACATATGTCTTTTAGTGGTAAAAACATTGAAGGAGTAACTCGCCGATGTAAAGATATATTAATATCTGAAAATATAGTTTTTAATGAAGATGACTTAAAAAAATTCATAGAAAATAAACATAAACTTGGACTTCGTAATATAATAACTTTATTACAAGTTAATTCAATAAATAATAAACTAGATTTTAGTAATATTAACCAAGAAATATCTAATTCAGAAGATGATATTATAAATAATACACTTAGTATATATGAAACTTTAATAAAATCAAATAATATAAATGATAAAAGACTAATATTATTTAATCCGTTAAGTTCATCTATATCAGCCCAATATGGATTTATATTACAAACAATACAGTTTTCTCAAGATTTATATTGGGATAATGTATTTATGGAAATATATGAAAAAACAAGCTTCTTACCCATTAAACACTTAGCCGCTAGATATTTAGACGAAGTAGAAATAAAAAAAATACCAAGTGTTCACTTTATAGCATTCTTATATGAGTCTATAAAATCAATTATTGACCTTTATTAGGATAAAATTATGTTAGATGATAAGCGTTATACTATTACTGTTTGTGATAATTCTAATCCAATTAATCATAGACATTATGACGTTGATGAATTAGAAGATTATTTTAATGATAAAGTTCATGCTATATATAAAGACTTAGACCCAAATTATGTTCGTATGATTCATAAAGTAGTAGTACATGTTCAACTGGGTGAAAATGGGAAGCCATTAATTACAAATACTCGAGATATAACAGAATATAAAGAACCAACCGAAACATATAGTATATATATTAAAAACATTAAAACTGATCAAAATATCGAAGTCTTTACTGATGAACTTAAAGATTATTTACATGATTATGTTTTAGATCGTTTTAAAGGTTTAATTTAATATCATACCCTCGCTGCGAAATATCAGCGAGATTTTTTTACCAAATTCATATAGATATAATAAGGCACCAATTAATTTTTAATTATAAACTTAAATTATGGCTATTGAATACTTAATTATAACTGGGATACTTATTATTGGCACAATATTACTTTTTAAAGATTATATAATTAGTATTTTTAATAAGGTTATAATCCCAACTATATTACAAATAGGATTTAAAATAGTAAAAACAGTAGAAATATTAGTACAATATATCCAAGATGGAGTTAATAGTAAACTATCTAACATATCTAAACATTTAAAAAAATTTGAAGATAATATATTATTAATATTATCTAGATATACAATAATTAATAGATTTGATGTTGAAATAACAACTGAAGTATTTAATGTAAATGAATCAAAATCAATGTCAAAATATGTTATTGATATGAGTTCTTTACCAGATAATATAAAGGAAAGGTTAAAACTAGAAAAAGTAATAACTAGATACCACAACCAAGATTTAATAAATGAGGTAAAAAATGTTAAATGAAGTAGTATTGATAAGTAAAATAGCTTTATCTGCAGTTGTTGTATTAGCAACTATTACAATAGTTAATTTTTTAAAGACTATTTATACATCATTAGTAATTCCGATTATTGAAATAGTAATGCCAGTTCTTAAAACGGTAATTCAGTTATTATTAGATTTTATAACCGACACTATACCAATTGCAGTTAATGCTGTGATCAATGGTCTTAGATATTTAAAATCTAAAGTATATGGTATTATTTCAAACTATTCTAAAAAGAATGAAAATGAAGTAGTAGCAGAACAACAAATATATATATTAAATGACAATAATGAATTATTATGTACAAAATCAACAAGTAAATTAGATTCTAAAACTATCCCATATGGATTAGTTATGAATAAAGAACTTCATCATGATCAAGATTTAATTAAGGAGGTATTAAATAAATTAAAAAAACAAGGAATTGTACATGAATTTAATTAAATTATTTTTAGATTTACTAAAATTAGATAGTAATTCGTTTGAAGATATAATAATAGAAGATGTATCTACAATACTAATAAAGCATTATAAAGATATATCTAAATTTACATTAGAAACAATTATGCGTGAATGGATTAACTATAAAACTAAACCAATACAGTTAGATTCAATATATGTAATTGAAATAAAAATATATAAGAATCCGCCGCTATATAAATATAATATATTAGTAATGATAACTCACGAAAATTCAATAATTACATTAAAATCAAACCCAAAACCAATTAACCCAAACCTTCTCGATAAACAAATACTAGCACAACTAGAGGAAACATCAGAATGTATATTATCATTTAAATAGGAACATTATGACTTTATCTGAATTTATAGTTGCAAAAGAAAAAGGTATTATATATGAATTAAAATCAAAGAAACCAAGTTATACAATTGAAGATTTAGTATTAGAGGATTCTCTATTAGAACAATTTCAATTATGTATAAATAAAGTTAAATATTATGATAAATTATATCATGATTGGGAATTATCTAAAATAGATAAGAGACCAAATGGTGTAGTTATTAACTTTTATGGTCCACCAGGCACAGGAAAAACTATTAGTGCTGAAGCTATAGCTAGCTTATTCAATAAGAATATTATTGAAGTAAATTACTCAGATATATATTCCGAATTAATGGGTAAAAGTGGTAAAAATTTACAAAATATTTTTAATATTGCTAAACAAGAAGACGCTGTATTATTTTTCGATGAAGCCGACTCAATTTTATCTAAAAGATCAAATAATTCTAATTCATCGGATCAAGATAATAATTTAACTAAATCAACAATGTTGAAACTATTAGATTCGCATGATGGAATAGTAATATTCGCTACTAATTATTTTGATAATTATGACCCGGCCTTCTTTAGAAGAATTTTAGCACATATTGAGTTTAAAATACCAGATAGAAATGCTAGAAAAAAGATCTTCTTACATATGTTATCAAATAAAATTCCAGGCATATCATCATTAGATTTTAATGAATTATCCAAAGAATCAAAAGGATTGACTGGAGGTGAGATTAAAAATGTTATTATACAAACTTTATCAAAGGTTATAGAAATTGGATATTTAACACAATTAGATTTAATACAAAGTATTAAACAAATAAAAGATTCTAAAGGAATACCAGAAGAAGTTGAGTGCTCATTGGCTCAAACTAATTAATTAAGTTTTATTTTTTGAGGAATTGCCATGAACACAGATATTAATAATATAATTGTTAAAAATGTTAATCCAAATAGTAGTTTTAATGGATTATTTGTTAATATATTAGATAACCAAATTCTAATTGGGTCAATTACAAATACATTTACTAAGTTTGTACCTAATGGATATAAATATACAGATCCAACTAAAACAATATATTACTTTACTAAAGATGAACAAGAATATTTAAAGTTGAGGTTTATGTGACTAATTTAGAAATAATTAATAATATAGACCATTATAAGTTCCAAGCTGATAAAGGATATGAGTATTACTTTACATATGATTGTGATAATGAGTATTCTGGTAAGTTATCAATTGACTTTAGTCATTTTATTCCAATTAATATTAATTATCCAAAAGAGCCAACTACATATACATTTACTAAAGATGAGCAAGAATATCTTAAATTAAAATTTTTATAATTTTGATATAGATATAATGGGTTAGGTTATTCAATAAAGCTCATATGGCTTATTTTTTACTAGTATTATGTAAATAGATTCATAAGTAAAAAATAAGTATGTTGGTTAGGATTTGAATAACCGAGTCGTTAGGCCTAACCAATATACCTCCTTAATCAGTTTAGCTTAAAACTGATATTAGTTGTTTACTAATACAACTTTAAATCTATTAATTTAGTGAACAGGCTTAGAATTTTTCTAAGCCTGACTTTTATTTTTAGGGAATATGAACTACTCTGAATTTTATAAAGAAATAACAAAAGAATGTCCATTTAATACAGATCCTACTGAAATATTTTATTATGCCGAGCAAGAATATCTAAATACTAATTTATTAGCTAGAGACTGTATTGAAATAGATATAGCTTCAGCTTTTCCTAGCTTATGTAAATTTATATTTGGAGAATATCACCCATTTGTTCAAAAGATATATGAATTTGATGATAAATTTGAAAGGAATAAATTTATATCTATTAATCTAACACATAAAGATTATAATTTAGATTTAAAAACATTAAATGCTTGGTGTAAATTCATAATACTTGGATATGTATATAATAATTTCAATAATATTAGCATATTAGAGTATAAAAAAGATGGGATTATATTTAATGGTAATTATAAATATGAAGATGCAAATGATGAATTTAATAAATATATTGAAACATTAATAGGTATTAAATTTCATGTTGATGTCGTCCATTTATATATTAGATTCAATAAAACCTCAATATTCAAATATATTGATAAAATTGAAGTTAAAGGTAAGTATAAAATCCCTCCAAAATTTATAATTGATCATATTTTACCACAAATATTAGATAAAAATTTCAATATTGATCTTTTAAGTTCTATAAAATATTATTATAATGACCTATTTTATGAGTTATTAAACTTAGCAAAACTTAGCCATGAACTTAATGAATACTATAAATTTAATAATAAGTTTATTCAAAATAATGGGGATCTTACATATTTACCATCAAACCCTAAAAATATACTAATGTATTTTCTATATCCTATAATCACTTTACTTAAATTGGAGAAATAATTTTTCTCCTTTTTGATATAGATATAAAGTAGCACGTTACAAATTTGGATTTTTAAAAATTACATATAGATATTATTTAATAGGGTAATCAAATGCCCTTATTTTTTATTCGCTTTGTGGACAGTTAACATGACCGAAGCTTCAAAATTTAAAGTAATGGATACTATTGATTTCATTAAAGTCAATAAACATATGTATTGTGGTAGTAGTCATAACCCAATCCATCTATTTAAAGAAGTTATTGATAATGCTATAGATTTATTATTAGAAGATAAAGTAACTGAGATTATTATTGATAATACTAGTCCAGGTGTTTTTATTGTTACCGATAATGGTCCAGGATTTCCTAGATTACAAGTTCAATTACCAGATGGTAATTTTGAAGATTCGATTGTCGCATCTTTAACTAGACCACATTCTGGAAGTAAATTTGAAGTAAATACCGCTCAACATGGACAAAATGGTGTCGGTACTATGGTAGTTAATGCTCTTTCAAAAGAAATGTATGTTACAGTTAAAGATTCAAAAAATAGTTCTTTAGCTTATCAATACACATTCATAAATGCTAAATTTATGGGATGTAAAGAAATAAAACATACATCATCATGGTCAACTAAAGTTGAATTTATAGTTGATCCTGTATATTTTGAAAACATTAATATCAATAATAATATAATAGTTGAGAGATTATTATTAATTAAAGCAACAAAACCAAAATGTAATATTATATATAACAAACAAACATTTTCAAACCTAACATTAGAAGATTTTGTAAGAGAAAAACTAGAATTAAATGATGGGATTCCATTATTTGAAGCTAATGAAAATGGATGTAGATTATTCTTTACATATGATACATTAAGTAGACAAGCTCCATTAGTATATGGTGATATCAATTTAAATATATGTGAAGGTTCTTTTGCATCAAATACTATGACATTAGTATATAATGTTATAAATAATTATTTAGGTAATGATAAAATTACCAAATCAGATATATTAGGTCAATTTCGAGGATATATTTCCTTAACTGTAGTAAATCCAAGATTTGATTCTCAAACAAAAAGTAGGTTAGTATCAAATGTATCATCTCAAATTGGTGGATTAAAACCTAAACTACTAAATATATTAACTAATAAAAAATATTTTATAGATCATTTTGCTGCAATTTTAGAATTAAAATCAAATCAAACTGCAGCTAAAGCTTTAAAAGGAACAAAAACTAGAGTATCTTCATTAAATCCATTAAAGGATTGTTTGTCTGTACCTGGTAAAACATTATATATAGTTGAAGGAGAATCTGCAATGGGTACATTATTACAAATACGTAATAAGAAAACAGAAGCGATCTTCCCTTTGACTGGTAAAATTCTCAAAACTGTTGAAAAATCAATAGATCAAGCGATTGAATCTAAGAAAATTAAATATTTATTAGAAGCAATTGGTGTTGATTTATTAAAAAAGAATCAGACTAACTTTAGATATGAACAAATTAAAGTACTAGCTGATGCGGATAATTTTTGTCCTACATATTAGTAATAATATGCAAAATTCATGTTAAATACTGGAAAACCTTTTTTGGTAATCAGTAGATTTAATATCTCAACGACTAGGTTAATACCGTACACTAATATTAGTGGAAATGCATGATTTCTTTTAAGAAAAAGATATAGTCTAAACTTATATGAAAATATAAGGATTATTAATTAATAATTAATAATTAATATTGTTGGAAGATGGTAAACATATCGTTACTTTGACAACAGTTGCTTTATGGAAATATGCTAGTAATCTAGTAAAAATTGGAAAAGTATCCATTTTACTCCCTCCTTTATATGGAGCTGTAAAGGGTAAGCAGTTTATTCCAATATATAATATCGATGATGTTGCTACATATAGAGATCAGGGTTATAATATAACTCGATTTAAAGGATTGGGTGAAATGAATCCATCTCAATTAAAAGAGATAGTTTACAATTTACCCAGAGAATATATAGTCGAATATCCAAAGAATTCTGAGGATACTGAGATTATAATTAAGTGTCTTACTGACACGCAGCTAAAACGAACTATTTGCAAAAACAGCCGTTTTGGCCTTGAAAACTTACTATTATCAATTAAATAAACCAAAGGAAAATATTATGTCTTTTAACCGTTTTATTAACGATCAAGCCACTGCTGAAACTGCTACCTTAGGAGATGCTCCTATTGCTGAAACTACTACTAATGTTTTAGATTCAATTGAATCTGAAGTTGATCCAGTAACCGGTAAAAAAACCCGTAAGGTAAGCAAGCCACGCGATAAAAAGAATTCTACTATTACAAAAGAGCAAAAAAATGAAATGCTCAAAAGATACGCTTCTGAAACCCCTGCAGCAATTGCTGCTGATATGGGATTAGAAGCACGCCAGGTCTATAATGTAATACGCAACACTCGTATTAAACTCATGGAGTCAATTAAAGTTGCTCCAGCTAATACACCCGAAGAAATAGCTCGTAAAGAAAAACTGGAAGCAGCGTTAGCTAAAATTCCAACAAAAGAATCTACTGCTGGTGCTGCTGGTGGACCTCGTGCAAATACCATGACAGAAGATGATATTATTGCTTCTTTATTAGGTTAATTATTAGACAATATTAATTCCAGGGCATACAATTTTTTGTATGCCCTATTTTTTTGCCTTTTTTCATATAGATATAAATAGCTATGTACTATTTATTATTTTTTTAATTCATATATGGTTAGAGTAGCTAAAGAAAAAATCCCAGTAGAAATTAGTAAAGTTCCTAAAGATAAACTTGCTAAATTAAAATACTTAACTAAGTGGATAAATAATCCGTCATTAAGTACTGAATTATTAATTTCAGACAAAAATGAATTTAATACAAGTTTAAAATATAGATTATTTAATTACTTCTTAAATAATCCAAAGATATGTTTATATTTAAATAAATATTTAAATAATTTTTATATATTTGTTTCTGTATACTACGAACCAAATGATTGGTTATCTACATTTTCTCAAATATATCAAAAATCAAATATAAAAAATTTATGGATCACAAAATATCAAAACCCTAAAAGAAGTCAATTTACTAAATTGTTAGATGACTATTATAATTTAATTGGTGATCTTGAATTAAATCAATCAGAAATAAATAATCTATTTACGTTATTTGAACATAATATAATATCAAACAAACATATAGAGCAATTACAATTATCATTATCTAAAAAAGGAAGTAAAGAATCAATTCAATCAATTCCAATTTTCAATACTACCGTTGTTGATAATAAGACTAATTCTTCAGAAGTTATTGAATTCTGTAGTAATATGATTGCAAATATTAATAATAGACCACAATGTAAATATTGTCCAGGTAATAAAAAAGGAACACTTGTATTAGAAGCTCAAAATTATACATCTTTAGATGTATTAATTATTGGTAGTTTACCTAATCAAGATGATATTCGAAATCAAAAATTTATATCAAACCATGATGTGTTTAAATCAAATTTAAATATAACTTTAGATAAATTTAAATTATCATATGGTTACAGTAACCGAATATTGTGTACAAATCAAAATACTGATGATACAACATTAAAAAAAATGGCCGATAATTGTAGTGGATTTAGTACTTTAGTTCATGATATACCAAAACCGAAATTGAAAATTGTTTTAGGTGTTAAAACAGCAAAATTAATGGGACTTAAAGCAACAGCTAAATCAATAGGTACTAATATTGGAGATAATATTTTCATTTTACCAGATCCAGACGATATTGATATTGACGATAAAAAAATATTAGATAAGTTAAATATATATTTCTCTAATTTAGAAAAATATATATCATATAAAGTATCTGATTGGTCTTTATTAAATAAAGCCGAAAATCAAGTAGATGATATACAATTATTACCAAGTGGAGTGATAAACTCTAAATATACACTATTTGATATACAAGTAATTCATGGTAGTGTATTATATATTGTTTTAGATGAAAATAATCAAAAACAATTTATTACAAATAATATAACCTATCCAGTATATATAAAAAAAGGGAAATTTAATGAATGCAATTATATTGATGGGGATATGGATTTTATAGCAAATTTAACGATTTTTGAAAAACAAATGCTAAGTCAAAAATTAAATGAAAATATAAAAAGCCAAATACTAAAACAAAAACCACAGGATGAGGTAGATGAGGTAGATGAGGTAGAATATAGTACAGATGATGATGAAATGTTTTAATTGTGGTATTGTTTTAGATATAGATTTAGATGATATTGAAAATAATATGTGTTCTGATTGTGAAGATGAATTAAATGATTTATTAGAAATAAAATCGAATAAAATCAAACCAGTGAAGCCTAAAATGCGAAAAATTAAACTAACAGATTACTAAAATGTGGACATTATTACCAAAAGAGTATACGTCAGAATATGAACAAAAATATAGGTTATTTGAGAAATATCCAGAGAGAGAATATATACTATATAGTAATAACACCCATCATTTATTGCCAAGATATTTTCATATAAATTATCCATATGATAAATTAATAATTCATATTGATAAACAATTTATTGCAAGAGAAATGGAAAATGTTGAATTTACCTCTTCATTAAGAGAACATCAAATACCAATTGTTGATACATTTATAAATAAATATATTGATCAGGGTTATGTTAATGGATTACTTAATGCATATCCGTCTTGTGGTAAAACATGCATATCAATTTACCTAGCGTGTAAATTTAAACGTAAAACATTAATAGTTGTAGACAATCAAAAATTAAAAGATCAATTCATAGAATCAATTGTTAAATTTACTAATTTAACAATTGATGATATTGGATTTATTCAAGGTTCTAAATTTGATTCGGATAAACCAATTACAATTACAATGGTACAAACTCTTTTATCTAAATTAAAAAGAAATTTAAAAGATTTTTATATTAAGATTCGTGATTGTGGATTTGATTTTGTTATATATGATGAAGTACATAAAACTTCAGCCGGTCCTAAATATGCAATGAGTACATTATTTATAAATAGTAAAAATATAATTGGATTATCTGCAACTCCATATGTTAGAGATGTTCATGCACTTTTACTGTTTAATACAATAGGTGATATAATACATACATCTAAAGCATATGAATGTACTCCTAATATAGTTTATGTTACATATAATTCAAAGATTGATCAAAAAATCAAGAATAAATCTCATTATATGAGAGACTATATAAGGTTGCAAGCATTTTATAATAGCGTTATTTATAATAATATGCAATATTTAGAAGTTATATATAAATTGGCTAAAAAATGTTTAGATCGTGGACACGTTACAATTATATTAGTATCAACTGTAAAGCAAATAGAATCAATAATTGAGTATTTAGCTAGTCGAGATATTTCAGCTGAACCATTATATTCTAAAAAACCAGACGTAGATAAAGTAAATAGTACTATATTAGTTGGTACGTTCAAATTTTGTAGTACAGGGTTTGATTTTAAAGAGCTATCGGCTTTAATTTTAGCAAGCCCATATAAAGGGAAAATATCATTGGTACAATCTATCGGACGAATTTTAAGAACTTCAACAGGTAAGAAACAACCAGTTGTCTTTGATTTGATGGATACTCAATTCCCATCTTTGTTTGAAAGTAATATAACTGGTAAAAATAAAATATTTTCAGATGAATTTAAAGGTTGTGAAATTCGAAATGTTAACATGGATTAAATTTCTAGGATTAATTACTATCCTTATACCAATAATATTAGTATTACTTATAAAAAAATTAATAGTCTCAATTTTTAATATATTATTTCAAATTATTACTCGTTTACTTTCAATACCAATAATACTAATAATTGGTATTATTGGAATATTATTATTACTCTTTTTAAAATTAGGTGAATTATGCAAGATTATGTTGAAAAATGTAAAAGAACCGAATCAATAATTTCTGAAGTAGAAATAAATACTAGAATTTTACATGCAATACTTGGGATTAATACTGAAGTGGTTGAATTATTAGTTAATAGTGAGGGTGATTGTAGTTTAACTAATTATATCGAAGAATTAGGCGACCTTAATTGGTATATAGCTATACTTTGTGATTCATTAGATATTAATTTTAATGAATTATTAAATAAAGCTAAATTGTATACAATGGATGAATTAGAGAGTTTAATAAGTAATAATAATATATCAACATCTCTTAAATATTATACATCTGAAGCAACAATCATTAAAAAATTAATAGTTATTAGTAGTGATCTATTAGATATGATAAAAAAGCAAATATATTATAAAAAATATTATACAAAAGAATATATAATTGGGAAAATTGAAGATATATTTAGACTTAATATTCATTTATGTTCAAATTTAAGTTTAAGTATTGATAATATATTAATTGTTAATATTAATAAATTAACAGCAAGATACCCTGATAAATTCTGTGAAGATAAAGCAATTAATAGAGATTTAGATTCTGAATTAGAAACATTAAAGGTGTGAAAAAATGGAAAATTTGGATTACGCAAAATATCATTATTTTGGTGATTGTGGTAAGGCATATACGAATGTGATTATTTTCGCAACAGTTAAGGAGGATAATTTTATTAAATTCTCTTTTTCATGTTCAAATAAAAAGGATTTATATGACAAAAAAATAGGACGAATTAAAGCATTTAATCGACTTAATAGTGCAGGATATGCATTTTATGTTCCAATATCAGAAACCTTAAATAGATATAAGGATATACATAAATATTTAGGTGAGTTTGTTTTAAAAAATACTCATATATTCCCAAGTTGGGCTGAGTCTGTAGTACTTTCAAGGTTGGTGAATTATGTTGATTAATTGGATTAGAAATAAAATAACAGTTCAAAAAAAATTACACGATCTTTTATTATTATTAACTGATTGTTTCGAAGAAATTAATATTGGTGAAGAATCTGTAGAAATTAAGTTAAATAAAAGATTAGTATTTAAAAATTCAGAATCGATTAGCTTCAATTCTGAATCAGTAATTATATTAAGCGCTAAAAAAACCTTACATTTTAGTCCAGCTAAAATGTCAACTATCAGTTCCGAGGATTTAGAAAAATATAATGAGTTGGTCTAAAAAACAACACGATCTTTTTGATGCAATTCATGAAGATTATGAATTATCAGAAAAACGATTAAAAATATGTGAACAATGTGAATTTATAGTTCGCAATTTATCAGTTAGACGTTGCGGTAAATGTCAATGTATTTTGAAAGTTAAAACCCTTTTCCCTTCACAACACTGTCCAATTAAAAAGTGGTAATTATGGCTACAATTAAAGAATATTCTGTACAATTCACAGCTACATTCACAGCTATAGATTTAGCTCAAGCTGCATCTATAGCTAAAACATTAGAAGAATCATCAATAGCATTAGATAGCGAACAATATTCTATTGATATTCAAGCAGTAAAATCATTCAGTTGCTTGGATGATGATCTATGATAATTACCCAATATATTACTCAGATACATTCATTATATTATGTTAGTAATATCGATGATGCTTGTAATTTAATAAAATTATTAGATTCATCATATGCATATAAAAATTCAACTCCAGAAAAATCAATAGAGTTAAATACTATTGATTCTGACCCAAATATGTTATATTCTGTTGAATTTAATGCTAAAATTTTAAGACCAAATATAGTCTCGCATTTATCATTAATCCAAGATTTAAATAAAAATTATGCGAATGGTGATGAATTATATGATATTGATTATTCAAAAAATGCCGAAGTATTTGAAATAAGTTCATTTATAAACCGATACAATCGGTAATCATTAAACCAAAGGTCTAGAAATATTTCTAGACCTTTTTTATTTTTCGTTTACATATAATAGGATATATAAAATGACAAAATTCATTCAAAATAATAAGTTCAGTGCTTTAAATAATACAGAAGTTATGGTATTTAATGAAAACAAAACTCCTATAATTTCATCTCTAAATAAAATTAGTTCAATATTTAAAGTAAGTGAATTACCTAAAATCACAACTAAAACAAATTTATCAATACAAGAATTTTTACTTGATGAACCAGTATATATACATTCAGTTAATAATACATCTTTAAAAATTACGTTAAATAAAATAAAGTCAATTGTACATTATTTAAATTTAAAAGATATGTATAAGATTAGACCTTATCTACATCACCCATTTGATATTACTTATAGAAATAGCATAGTTAATAAAGATTTTAATATATCTAATTTAGATTTACAAAATATAAACAATAGCTATTTATTGAAAAATAATAAATATTTTGGAAAAAGAGTTGATCATTTAGATGAAATTAATATGCCTTTAGATATGAATCTTGGATATGTTATGGGGCAATGGTTTTCTCGTGGATATATTGATAAATCATTAAAACAAGATCCTAGATTTACTTGGGTATCATTAGAAGAAGATAGTCATAGTCTATTAACATTAATTAGTAAATTATTTAGAGTTGGAACTTTTCATAGAGGTAAAGATAATAACGGAAAGTATGATTATATTCAAATTATAGATTATAAATTTAATCAAAAACTTATCGAATTATTTATATCTAATAAAGTATTTGCAAATTGGATATATTCCGCACCATATTGCTTTCTGAATGGATTAATATATGGTATATTTTTTACTAATGGTACAGTCTCATTTAATAAAGATGAAACAAAAGCATATATGACAATAAAATTTTTAAACCAATCTCTAGCTGAGAGATTTAATGATTTATTAAATATTAGATATAATCTTCAAGGGGTATTATCTTTAGTTCCAGATAAGAAATATTGTAAGGTTAGTTATAGATTTAATAAATCATTCTTTAAAATTATTGAAAATGGATTTGAATATGGATATATAGATAATGAAAATAAAAAAGGCCTAATACATAGGGTTAAGGATAAAGTAGAATTGCCAGATTTTGATAATAATCAATTAGCCGAAGTTGGGTTTAAAGTTCAAAAATTAAGTATTGGTGAGGGTTATAATTTTAAAATTATAAATTCTAAATCATTTAGTTTATTGAATGGTATTATGGTTCCAAGTATTTAGTAAACAAAGGCGATAGCTGTTTAAGCTATCGCCTTTGTTTACCAGTTAATTTTTATTCATATTTTGATATAGATATAATATATCACCTAAACACTTTCGTTTAGATGATATTAATAGGATTTATTTATGCAAACACTACTAAAACATTTTTTTAATTATAATATACATCATAAAAATTCTAAATTAATATTTGGATATGAAAATAGATCTGATGTAAATATTTCCAAAATGGTTTCATTTTGGAAGCTTCTATATAAACGATTAGGCTCAACTCAAATTAGACTCACAAATATAGAATATATTAAAGTTGAAGGCTATACCATATATGGGTTTGATGGACAAGATTCAACATTTTTACCTATTAACTATATATTAAGATACCCTTATCGTGGTAAATTTAATATTATTGAAATAAATAATAATTTGAAAGTTTTTTCACATCCAAAATTTAGAAATTTTAAATCATTTAATGGAGTTTCGATATATAATAATAACAAACCAGATCACTTAATAACATTAAACAATACATTTGATCAAAATTATGAAATACATAAATATGAACTTAATGACCTAATCTATATGTTAGAAGATTTTTATCCTGGAGATAATAATTTACCAATATGGGGCAATATATATAACCGAGAAGTTAGTAATTATTTAATTTCAAAGCTACCGACATATATAAATCCATATGAGTTTTTAAATAAAATAATAATACAATATCTGATTAATTTAAAATGGTCTCATTCATCTGGAAGTTTATATTATGGTTATAATGGTAATATAGTTGAAGATGAGTCATTAGCTACAATAAAAGAAATAAGACCAATAGAGATATTAGGCTCATCCTATGTTGATTATTGTGGTTATGTTTATATCATAGATACCAATAATGTATTTATAAATGGTGTCTTAGTATGATTAAAATACCACCTACATTCTGGACAGATGTTGAGCAAGATTTAAAATATGTATTATATGGAGATAGTGTAGCGAATGATTGTATTTCAACTATAATTATTAATAAAAACTTTCATAATACTAATATTGAAGATATATGGTCAATTTTACTTAAATATAAATATAAACCAATAAAAATAAATCATAAGGAATATATATATTTAGATCAAAATGTTTTAATACTGACTTATGATCCATGTAAAAAAATAATAATATTTGATAGTCCTAAATATTTAATGAGACATTGGTTTGATGGTAATTTAATTAAACTTAAATTTAAAAATAATGAATTAAAAATAACCAAAAACCATTCATTGATTGATATTATAAATAATGAAATAATTAAAATATCACCAATAAAAGCTAAATATGCATATAATACATATTTGGAAAAAATAAAAATACTATCAAAAAAAGAAATTAAATATATTGGATATGTATATGATTTTGAGGTGTCAAACACTCATAATTTTATAGTTAATAATATATTAGTTCATAACACAGATAGCTTATATATTAATATACCACAGCAATATGACACAGTAGAAGAATCTATAAAAAATACAGAAGAAATTGCTGATCAAATAAATGATTTAATTAAAGTATATTATAATGGATTTCTTTTACCTAAAACTGGAGTGGATTCAAAATACAATGAGACATTTTTTAAAACAGAATTAACGGCTGAATCTATACTATTTTTAGAAACTAAAAAGAATTATGCATATAATATGACATCTAAAGAAGGTAAGGTATTTAACCCACCAAAAACTAAATATGTTGGAATACCAGTTATTAAATCAGATACAGTTCCATTCACAAAAGATTTATTAATTGAATTAGTAGAAAATATAGCTCTTAATAAAAAAGCAGATAGATTTAATGATATAAATAAATTAGCTATTAGATTTCATGAAACGTTAACTAAATGTGTTAATGATTTTGATTTTGAATATATAGCAGCACCAGGTAAATGGTCAGATAAAAATTATGCATCTGAACCATCTTCTATTACTGGTATGAAGCTATATAATACAATAATAGATAAAGACATATTTAGATCTGGTTCATTTGGCATATATTTTCCAATTGAATTTAAAAATGAAAATGAGTTTGCAAAACTAATAGATAAAGTTAGATATAATAGTCAAAATTATTTAAACCATACAGCAATATCAAAAGTTAAATATATAACAATTCCATATAATTATGATAAAGAAAAGTTAAGATTATTATTTGATACATATGGAATAATAGTTAATATAAATTTACTTTGGACTTGGAGTAAATTAACTGAAAATGAAGTAGTAAAAAGAATAATTACTGTAATTAAAGAGAATAATTAAGATGCAAACATATTCAATTGATGGACATGAGTTGGAATGGTATAGTTCCGAAATTGGAGCTCTTGAGTTCATTAGATATATTAAGGACGGGGTATTATGTAAAACCTTTACATTTAAACATCATAATGTTGAGATTGATTGTTTCATCGATTCAAAGTTAAATCAAACATTTTCACTTGGGTATGAAACAATTGATGATATGATATTTATCTTAAATGGATTCATAGATACGGACACCAATTTCTTTCAAATACGATATCATAAACCATCATTATTATCAAAATTTATAGGATTTTTAAAATGACTAAAACTAAAGTAGTAATATCTTTATCTGGTGGACTAGATTCAACAATTCTAGCCTATACTTTAGTAGAACAATATGGGGCAGAAAATATATATGCTTTGAGTTTTAATTATAATCAAAAACATAGTATTGAATTAGAAAAAGCTAAAATTACATGCACTAAGCTTGGAATATGTCATAAAATTGTCGACATAACCTTTTTAGGTGATATGTTAAAAAACACATCTGCATTGATATCTGGATCTGAAATAAATACTCCTACAATAACTGAATCTTTAGGTGAACCACAACCAGTTAGCTATGTATCAAATCGAAATTTGATCTTATCTTCATTATGTGCTTCCTATGCAGAATCAATAGAAGCAAAATATATATATTTAGCGTTTCAACAACAAGATATATATGGATATTGGGATACATCTCTTGAGTTTGTAAAAAGATTAAATCATGTACTTCAATTAAATCGAAAAAACTCGATTGAAATAAAAGCGCCATTTGCTCAAATGTCTAAATCAGATGAAATAGAGATTGGCATAACATTAAATGTTCCATTTGAAGATACATTTACATGCTATTCTGGGATAAATGATCTTGGTGAATCATGTGGAACTTGTTTAAGTTGTTCAGATAGAATTGGTAATTTTGCTAAACTTGGACTTAAAGATCCAATTAAATATTCAGTTGATATTAATTGGGAAGATTTGTTTGTAAAACATAAAACAAATTAAAAAACAATTGGCTGCGATTTTAATCGCAGCCAATTTTTTATTTTTCACTTAGCTATTTCTAAATATAGTTTTATAAATTGGTTATAAGTCTTTTCATCGACTATTATTTCCGAAACTAATGGTTGGGGTAATGTCATACTCGTAATAATAAGAGTGCATAAATCTAAAGGTTCATAATATTTCCAAATTGTATTGTATAATGTATCTCTAGATATAATACGAGTATATTCGTAAGGGGCTTGTTCAATATCAGATAAATCTTCAAAGTATGACCAAAAATATTTCCAAGACTTAGTCTTACTGAGTCGGATAAGTTCTTGAATAATCAATATTTTTCGTTGTAATCAGATATAGATACTGCTAAATTAAATAACTCATCGGTGCATTTTAAAACTACTTTACTTCCCATAAAAATTCTCCAAAATTAAACGTAAACTTATTTATATCTATATGATATTTTGGATAATTTCATATAGATATAAATAATATTAACTTTTTGGAATAAATATGGCTAATAAAAAATATTGTAAAATTAAAGCCCAAAAATATGGTAATAAACAAGAAATTATAATAATAGAAATTCCAAACACTGATCTTTTTTATAAATTAGAATGGTGTCATAAAGGTTATTTTTGGATTTTAAATAACCCAAAACATAAATTAATTAATTTAAATAAATATAAATATACAGACATATTAAAAATAAAGCAGTTTGTTTTTCATGATCTTAAACAACATGAAGAATTTTTAATACTAAAACATTGTTAATTTTTGGAGAAATTGTATTATGTGTGGAATAAGTGCTAGTTTTGATATTAGAAAATTAAAAGATTTGATGGATGTAAATAATGCAAGAGGACAATTTAGCTTTAGTTTAATGGTTATTGATACATTAACTAATCAGATAATAGGTCAACATAAAAGCTTTATGGATAATAGGAAGCATATTCTTAATTATTATAAAAATGTAGATAATGAGGAAAACCTATATTATATATCTCATAGTCAAGCTCCTACTTCAGATACTGGATTAAATATGCAGTTTGATAGAATTCATCCAGCAACATTTAAACAGTCTCATTTATATCATAATGGGATAATTAAAGATTTTGGTATCGATATACTACAAAAAACTACAATGGATTACACTAACACTTGGGATACCTCCCTACTTTTAAAGAGTATATGTAAAACTAATTTAGACATTTTAAATTATTTAAGTGGTAGTTTTGCTTGTGTGTTAATTAATCTAGATGGATTATTTGTTTTTAGGAATAAAAGTTCTATTTTATATTATGATGATGATTTAAATATATCATCATCTAATTTTAACGGCGAAATGATAGAACTTGATAGTAATCAGGTATTTAAATTAGATCTCGAGGCTAGCCGATTAGTTAAACACTATCAATTTAATAGCCCAGATAATAATTATGCGTTTGTATGATATTAAATTATTTAAACAAAGAATCATTAGTTTCAAATAATTTCTAAAATTAAAACAAATAGGTCAATAGATAATTCTATTGACCTAATCTTATTTTTTTAAAATATCCAATACTTGTAAAATTGTTAATAAACTTATTTAAATAGAATAGCATTTTTATAAGAATAATTTTTTAGCTTTGCTAATTCATCTTGGGTTAGCATATATTCTCCTAATTAAAGGTACTGAATAATATATATGAAAATAATTAAACCAAAACTATTTAACCCTACCGGTGATGATTCGCTAAATGCTAGACAAATCATTAACGGTAATCCAACAAATATTATTAATCTTAATAATGTAAAATATAAGGCATATTATAACTTATATAAATCACAACTTGAACAATTTTGGATACCTAGTAAAGTAGATCTAACTAATGATAAAGTAAATCTACTCACCCCAAAAGAATATAAAGCATTTAAAGGAATATTAAGTTTTCTTACATTTTTAGACTCAATTCAATGTAATAACTTACCAAATTTAATTGAATATTTCTCAGCACCAGAAATTAAATTAGCTTTAAGCGCTCAACAATTCTTTGAAATGGTACATGTTGAAAGTTATAGTTATATTTTTGAAAGTACTATTAGTTCAATAGAAGAGCGAGAAAATATTTATAATTATTGGAGAGAAGATCCAATATTATTAGAAAGAAATTCCTATATTGCTCAAATATATCAAGATTTTCTTGATAATGAAACTGAAGAAAATTTTCATAAAGTAATAGTTGCGGACTATATACTTGAAAGTCTCTATTTTTATCAAGCTTTTGTATACTTTTATGGATTAGCGTCTCGTAAAAAAATGGTTGGTGTATCTGCTATTATTAGATACATTAATAGAGATGAATTATTACATGTTGCGATATTTGCAAATCTTATACGAGATATGAATATTCCAAAAGATATGATATACGATATGTTTGATATTGCCGTTAAACAAGAAATAATTTGGAACCAACACATATTAGTAGATGTATTAGGAATAACAGACCAATCTATAGAAAATTATACTAAAGATTTAGCAAATAAAAGATTTAGACAAATAGGTCTAAAAGATGTATATCTTAATGTTAATAACCCATATAAACACTTAGAAAAAATGTCAGGAACCGATGACAATAAAGATAAAGTAAAATCTAACTTTTTTGAAACTACTAGTACTAATTATACAGCAGCTAGTGCAATTACTGGATGGGACGATATTTAAATATGCCAAACATTACAATTTTAGATAATTTAGAACCAGAATGTGTAGCTATGCTACAAGCGTGTTATAGCCGGTCACATCAATCAATTAATAATCGGATTTATAATATTGATAACCCTGAAACAATAAAAACAAATATGGGTAAATACTATGTTGGTTATGGTCATGCAAGTATTGCTGATTGTGGCCATACAACCATATTTATTGAAGGGGTATCACTATTAGCTGCTAAAGTATTGCAAGATTCGCCGTTATATAGTGGACAAGAAACAAGCACAAGATATATAGATTTTACATCTCAGGGTTGGGTATTTAGTAGTTCTAAATATAATGAATCGAATCAAAAATTAATCGATTTTTATAGTAAATCAAAATCGAAATTAATTGAATATTTATATGAACAATATCCTGGGGATTTAAATGATCAAGTTTATATAAAAACAATTAACGCAAAAGCTTTTGATATATTAAGAGCTTGGCTTCCTGGTGGAATGATTACCCAATTATCTTGGCATACTAGTTTAAGACAAGCTAGAGAGAGATTAACCAATTTATATCATCACCCATTAAATGAAATACGAGAAATATGTAAAACTTTAATAATTCAACTTATTGAGAAATATCCAAATACATTTAATGGTATTTGGGATGATATTGATAGATTAGCTAAGTTTAATCTTAAATATAGTTCGCTATATTATAATGAATTAGATTTAAAAAAAGATAAATTTCCAGAATTTAAATTTACTCAACTATGCGAAACTGGATATGTTGAAAATGTAATAGTTAGAGAAAATAAAAAAGATCCAATTCCAAGAGGATTAAATTTAGAACCAGATGCGTTTTTAGAGTTTAAATTATGTTTTGCTAGTGCTAGAGACTTATTGAGACATAGAAATTGCTACCTACCTTTACCAATATTAACAAAAGATTTAGGATTTAATCAATGGTATATTGATAGTTTAGTTGAGCACTAAGCTCAGATAAAATCTCTGGTTCCGTCCCTGGAACCAGAGATTGATCTGTGTGGTCGCAAGGCCAATCTCAACCAGACTATTTGATGCAGTAGATGTATCATCTAACGATATAGATAGAGTTAAATGAACGTACCTATGGATGCTTCCTCAGTCCGTAGCTCTATAATTCGGAGAAACATGGCAGTCTTAGCTGTGCAAAATCGCCCGAAAGCTAGCTTTACGCTAGAACTGATCTATATCTGGTCGAGAGGACAAGGTTAGGAGACTAACCGTTACATTAATTTGAACTTCAAGGTAACGCGAATGAACAAAGTTTTTGTTTTAGACAAGAATAAGAAACCTCTCATGCCTTGCTTACCAGTAAGAGCAAGAGAGTTATTAAATAAAGGTAAAGCTACAGTCTATAAGATTGTACCCTTTACGATTATAATTAAAGATAGAACAGCAGAAGAGTCTTCGTTTCAAGATTTAGAGTTAAAACTAGATCCTGGAGCAGGAACTACTGGAATCGCTATCAATGCCTATTACAAAAGAGGAGTTGTACTTATATTTGCAGCTAATCTTAAACATAGAGCATTTAAAATAGTTACTAATTTAGCTAGAAGAAAGATGTTGCGAGTAGGAAGGCATAGTCGTAAATTAAGATATAGAGAAAAACGCTTTGATAATAGAAAGAAATCTAAACCTAAGGGTTGGCTTCCTCCATCGTCTTTGTCTATCTTAAATAATATTAATGCTTGGATTGATAAGCTAAGAAGAAGAGCTCCAATTGGAGGTATTTCTATTGAGATCAACAAGTTTGATACTCAAAAGCTTGAAGATCCTACTATTAGTGGTAAAGGTTACCAACAAGGAACTCTTGCTGGTACTAATATTAAAGAATATCTTTTAACTAAGCATAATCATACTTGTGTTTACTGTGATGCTACTAATGTACCCTTACAGATAGACCACATAGTACCTAAGTCTAAAGGTGGGACTAATAGTATAGATAATTTAACTATAGCTTGTGTCTCTTGTAATCAGAAAAAGTCTAATTTAAACTTGAAAGAGTTTATAAAAGACCCAGTTAGATTAAAGAAAGTTCAAGCTAATATTAAAAAACCTCTTAAAGACACAGCTCAAATAAATAAGATTAGAAATAAGCTTAAAGAATTAGTTATAGCTGTTGGTTTACCTTATCTGTTTGGTGATGGTGGTGAGACTAAGTTTAATAGAATATCTCAGAAATACCCTAAAGATCATTTTATAGATGCGGCTTGCTTAAACCATACTGGTAAAGATGTTTACATTAAACCTGGCTATAGACCTTTGTATATTGAAGCTATGGGTAGAGGTGATAGACAAGCAGTATCTACAGATGCATATGGGTTTCCTAGTGCTAAACCAGTAACTAAAAAGAGATACTTTGGATTTATTACTGGAGATTTAGTAAAGTTTACTCATACAGTAACTGCTAAAATATTTAGAGTTAATCCAAGAGATACTGGACAGTTTAATATTACAGATATAAGATTAAGATTAGCTTTGAAATTTCGTAATACAAAACTAAGTAATAAAACTTTAGCTTTAGCAAAGGCTTTATCTCCTGAAGAAGCTAAAGAAAAAGCAAAAAAACTTAAGTTGCCAACTTCTGTAAGTTATAAAAAGCTTAAATTAGTGCAACATAATGATGGGTTTAAGTATAGCTTTTAGCTGTGCTTAATTAGTATTTTGGAGTTTTACGACCACAATACTTAGTGAGTTTCTAAGTGCCCAGGGACGCCCCGCGTAACCGCGATGGCTCTCCGCCCTGGGGGTCTCAAAACATCCATGTTTTGTTCCCCGGCGGATTTACAAATTGAAGCCAAATTATTATTGGATAATCATCCAAATATGGATGAATTAAATAAATATGAAAGACAATATCATATTCCAATTGGATTTAATGTACCAATTATAATGAAATCTAGCTTACCTCAATTACTATATATAATTGAGTTAAGAAGTAGTAAAACTGTTCATCCAACATTAAGAAGAATAGTTCATAAAATAGCCCAATCTGTTGAAACTCATTATCCAGATACTTGTAATTTTTTCTGTGATTATGATAAAGATAATTTTACATTAAGACGAGGCACCCAAGATATAATTCAAAAATAAAGAGACAAATCCCAGCTTTTTTAGCTGGGATTTTTTACTTATTTAAGCTACAAAACTAAGATTATATTATTTAAAATTTCATATAGATATTATATTATGCAATGAAATATTAGTCTTTTTAATTATATTTTGGAGATTTTAGTGAAATGACACACGCAAATGAAATAATGTTAGTAATTAATATAGTTTTTATGTTGATCAATATAACTTGGTTAGCTTTTCAATCAAAACATAATAAAGATATTGTTAATCAGGAAGAAGTAAAAGATGAATTTATACCACAAGAATGTAGTTTTAATTTTATAGATTTTAAAGTTATTGGAATAGAAAGATACCCATCATATAACGATCCATATAAGCTTGAGTATACATTAATTACATATTATGATATTAATTCTGAATATGAAGAATTTTATATATATTGTAGTATTGAAAATCACAATAAATTAGTTAAAGAATTTAATAAATATAAAGGTTTAAAAAATGTCTGAAGAATTTGAACTTACATATGAGGAATTAGAAGCATCTAATAGTTATTATATTGGACTTCAAAAAAGAACTCTTCCACATTTAGAATTTGAAGATTTATATCTTGAAAAATATGGATTTATGCCAACAGATGAAACCATCAATTTAGCAATGGCTAAATTTGCCTGTACTAATGCAAAACTCGAAGATCTCATATAGAACATATAACCCTAGAATTTCTGAAAAATTTATAGTTGAGGTGGGTATTGGGTTAAAACTTAAACCATATAAAGTAGACCCATTTACAGGCGAGTATATTTGTAAAATTATCATTGATTGTACTAATATTAAAAAAATTAGCTATATTACTAATTTAGAAGAGTTTATACAAAAATATGAATCTGAAGATTTAAATAATTGGTTTGAATATTTAAAACTAAAATATGATACAGTTTAAAGTATGTTATGTTTAAGTTAAACAAATAATATATACGAAACTTAATGATTTTTCGGGAGTAAAAAATGAAGCTAAAGGATACTTTAGATATAATTAATCAATCCAATTTAAATAATAAAGGTTTAGCACAACAGCTAGTTGTTGGGTTAGATAAAAGTAAAGATGGGTATGTTCAAGTTCCTATTGATCCAATAGATTGTCAATTTGATGGATTAGCTAGAAATTTGATGATGTGGATTGACCTCTCAAGTAGTAGACCAACACCAAGAAAATTATTTGATCATTTAGATAATTGTGATATAGAATGTCCAGATTGGATTAAGCAAGAGTATGAAATGAAGTTTCTTGATCATGTTGTATCTAAATCAACTAGATGTTTTTTAATATATAAAGCTATGATTTTAGATTACAATTAAGTTTATAAGACCCTGGTTCTATCGAGTTACACTCAATAGAACACAATACAGAAACTTCCAACTTACACTAAATTATGCTCTAATTGTGGAACTAATCACAATCGTGATATAAATGCAGCTAAAAACTTAGATAATGTCTCTCGTTGGTTTAAACTAACGGGTGAAATTATCACAACTAAAGCTGGGTATTGTAATTCTATAGTACCTGCTTTAGGTAATATTTGAAGATAGCCTCAGGAACTGGGGTCGTCTTTAAATAAAGCTTGTGGAGTGATAGTAATTCTAGAATATTAGCGATAGCTGGTATTGTAGTTTCTTACGTTGAAGCAAGAAGCACTCGCCTGAAGGCGGGTAATAAATAAAAATAATTAGGCGAGAAGAAATTAATCTTCTCGCCATTTTTAATTATCTAGTAGCCAGAGAATATTTTCTTTATTAAAGAATTATTTGTTCTAAATATGAATCACAGAACAATAATCCAAAGTTATATGTTTTATTTTGGATATTTATATTACTAAAATAATTAACATCAAACATCAATAATCACCTTATTATTTATGAATTTTAATTTATTTAATGGTATAGCCATACCACTTGCACATTTATGGCCTTTACTTCCAAGTTTTTTCGTAGTATCAAAATTTCCTGTACTTCTTAGTGATAGTAAAACATCTCCATTTTTATCAATTACATAGGTAGCTCCATAAGTACCACTTTTCTCAGCTAATTTATTACCAACTTCTGAAGTGAAAACCGTAGAGCAATTTACTATTAATCCAGGATTTCCATTAATCTCACATTCTTGAGCTATTGATGATATAAAATCAACCTGTTGATTTGTAAAAACATCTATAGCCTTACCTTGTGCTATAAAGTTATCGTGAAACACTTGATCTTCAAGTTTTTGAAATATATCAAACCAAAGTTTTAGATCAAATGGTAAAGTTCTTATAGCTTTACCAAAATATATAGTGTTTTTATTATCACGTTTCCATAGATCTCCATCAGAAACATATTGAATTGATTTGGGTGTTTGAAATTCAGAAAAGAAATATTCCCAAGTTAATAATGCTCCTGATTTAGTCATATCAAATTTAGCATATGGTAGACCTTCTAATGCGAACTGTGCAGTTACATGATGGTCTAATATCACTAATGATTTCGCAACTTTATTTATTTGTTCACAAAAATCTCGTGAGAAGCTAAAATCAACAACAAATACATTCTTATCTTTAAAAATATCAATATCGTATTCCTTATTATATTGAACAGCTAAATAGTCAGCTGAATCATGAAATTTAGTATATGCAATTACAGCGGCAGCAAAGCCATCTGTACAGTTTGAATGATAACATACTAAAGTAGTATTATTGGTTAGGTATTTAGGTGAAAAGCATAGTGCCATTTTAATTCTCCAGTTATGAAATATTTAATAGTATGTATTCTCGTTGACTTTCAGTTAGGTCAACAAAGTGATTTAATATATCTGCTTTTGTATATCCACATTCTAAAGAACTTCTAAATAATTGATATATATTAGCTTGTATTCCAACAATCAGATGTAATATAATATCTTGGTGTTTTTTACAGTCATTAGACCAATATATATTATAAAATTTAGTTTCATTACCATCTTTATCTATAGCCTTAAAAAGAGTCCTTTTTTTACTTAATCTAATTTCAGTAATTATAACATCTTCTAATATTAACATTGCCAATTGTTTTTTAAATAATTATCATATTCTTCCCAACATGCTATTTCTATCTCAGTTGGATTAAATTCATCTTTAATTTTTTTAATTTGTTGAGATGTTAAGTTAAGTTCAAAAAAATCTTCATCATAACATATAATAGCTTCGATTTGTATATTATCTAATTCAATATATTCTGCTGGATGATGAAAAGTTGCTGGTATATTTTTTCCAAATATTTTAAAATTAATATACAATAAAGCCTCTATTATATTTTTCGGATAGCATAGTAACTTTTGTATATTAATATTTTCTATTTCAAGTTTAAGTTTTGCTATCATAAATTTCTCGATTTGAAATACTCACATTCTGAAATTATTAACGTAGCGTTTTCTATAATTTCAGACAATATTTTATCGGATGCATATTTCCACAATACAGGCATTCATAATCCGAATCCTCAACTATTGAACCATCCAATAGTAAATATCTAAGAATAGTCTTAGATGTAACTGGATATATTCTCAATCCATGAATATCAGTGCTCATTCGACATTCTCCAGCCTAATTCTGTTAATTTTGTTTTACATGATTTTGCAAAATCATGAATATTTGTTTGTTGTGTATTAATATAGTATAATCCATTAATTTTGTGAACTATCTTTATTGTTTTAGCATATTTAACAATAGTTTCTAAATGATGGCGTATATAATTATTTGAATCTACATTCATAAATATATTTGCCATAACCTTTTTATTATACTCATCTTTAAGCCAATCTCGGATTAATATATATATCCAGATGGTATTGGATCTTTTTGTTTGATTATTGAATGTTGTATATTTTTAGAATTTAAAAATTCAATAACCTCAGTCATTTGAATATTATTTAAATTGTTTATTTTTATTGTTTCCATAAATCCTCCAAAATTAAAAAGTTTTATTTATTATATCTATATAAAATTATTCAAAATTTTCATATAGATATAATAAACTGTACAGTTTATTTTTTGGAGAATTATATGGCTAAAATTATTAACCTATCTTATTTTAATTATGATGAAGATATTTTAATTATTAGTGATACTTGTGCTTTACATAGAGGTGAAATTATTTATAAAACCGAATTTGATCGGATTAGAGCTAAAGAAATTGCAGATCGAAAAACTGAAATTCAGTTTGATTTTGATAATTTTCTTACCATGCAAGGAAATTTGTTTATTGATTATAATTGTGAAAATTTTCATCAGTTGAATATATGTTTTAATGCTAAACAATTACGATTTATTAAAGAAAACCCAAAATATGTAAAATTAGCTATAAAAGTAAGTTCTGTTTTACAGGAGCCGATTAATAATAGTCGTTATTATTTTAGATTGGATATAAGTAAAGACTATACTGAATATTATAACATGATTATAAATAATTATAAACAAGTTAGTGTTGCTGAATTTAATGAATATAAAAACGCAATCTATTATATAGAACATAAAATGATGCATTATAAATATAAAGATGTAGTAAGTTTTAAATATACCGATAACTTTAATGTGATTGGATTTAGGCCAATAGCGAAAGATTATCTTCAACATGTTATACCATTAAATATTACAGATAATATCAATGCCAATATATTAAAAACGATTGGATTACTTGATAGGTTCATTGAAACTGTTCAATACTGGAGATTAAAAGATGCTTGACATTCATGGGCTACATTTCTTTCCATATGAAAAATCTTTATCTGAATATTTACGTAATCAATACGAAATTATATTAGATTCCGATTATAATTGTCCAGAATGCGAATCCTATTATAGTGCTGTTTATTATTTTAGTGGTGGAACTAATAGTTGTAAAGAATGTGGTCATAAAAATATAGATCTTGAAATAGTATTGGATAAATTAAAAATATTAAATAATTTACTATTAAGTATACATATTAGAATTAACGACCCAACACTAACAATTCTTATTTGGGGATTAAGGCCAGATAGTATCGGTGAACGGCAATTTGGTAAAATTATAGATAATATTGATAATCTAATTAGTAATTTAGAATTTTGGAAACTTAAAAATGCGTAAATTAACTAAAATAGGGATCAATTCCCATAATAGCTCATTTCAAACATCATATCCAAAATATATATTAGTTTATGGATTTGATAATGGTGAATCGGTTATTTTCGAGGAATGCGAATATTACAAGTTAAAATTATGTTAGTTCAATATATTATAGATAATTTCGAAAATTTTACAATAACTCAAATAAATGATAGTACCTTATATAAACTCGATCATAAATATTCAGAATATGTTAAACATGATTCAATATTAATATATTTATCTGGTATTAGATTAAATATTAATAGTAATATAGTTTTTTATACTATAAAAAATTTAAATGTCGGTATTTGCTTTACAAGCCATAGAAAAATTAATAATGAAGAATTTTTAGAATTCTTAAGGCTGAAATTATGTTAAAAATAGAAGAATTTATCGGCAAAAACATTAACAACTATAGTATCATGATGAGTTCTAAACTGGTTCTTATGATGTATTATAATACACCTACTACTTTTCCATATTATAATAATATTGAAATTCATTTAGATACTGGAAATATAAAATGTAACGAATATATTAAAGAAAGGCTCCCATATGTTTGTTGTCATAGCGAACAAATGAGTCCAGAGTTTCAAGAGTTTATTAAATTAAAGACTATTTAAAACCAAAAGCGAGATCAAATTCTCGCTTTTTATTTCAATCATATGTTGATATAGATATAATATACTGCTAACTATTAAAAAGGAAACCTTATGCAAGTAACAAAAAGAGATGGTACATTAGAAGAATTTAATTTGGATAAAACTAGAAAAGTTATAGCTTGGGCATGTAATGGATTAGATGCAAACCCATTAGAATTAGAAAGCCACATTGATATAACCTTTAAAGATTTGGTAAATACCCAAGACATACAAGAGAATTTAATTTCTCATAGTTTAAGTCTTGTTGATTTAGAACACTATGACTGGTTAAAAGTTGCCGCTAATCTAAGAATAATGACAAAGTATAAAATATATAGGGATATTAACTTTACAAATTTTGTAAGGATGAAATTAAAAAATAACCAATATCATTTAAAATTAAAAGAATTTACAGATGAAGAGTTAAATGAAGCCTTTACCTGGATAGATCAAGAAAGAGATAAAATATATGATTATGCTGGTGCTAATACATTAGTAAGTAAATTCTTAGATAAAGATGAACCATTACAGTATTTATATTTATCATCTGCATTAGTTATAGCTGGTAAAGATTTAATATTAGCTAAAGAATTATATGATGCTTTTAGTTTAAAGAAAATATCATTACCAACTCCTATGTTATCTGGAGTTAGAAAGGGTAGTTCTAATTTAGCCTCTTGTTTTATTGGATTAATGGATGATTCGTTGGATGATATATTTGAATGTTTACATAAGATAGCCAAAATATCTAAAAATGGTGGTGGTGTTGGTATATATATCGGCAATATTCGATGTAAAGGTAGTTATATTAGAGGTCATAAAGGAGCCGCTGGCGGTATAACTGGATGGACTAAATTAATTAATGATGTCGGCACTGCAGTCGACCAATTAGGTAGTTTTGCCTAGTATAAATTATATGAACTCGGTGAATATCTCTAAGAGACAATACCGAACCTATACCTTTTAAACTACATTTAAAAGGTATAGTCTAACGACTATCCGAAAGGAGTACCTTTTATATAATTGGGAAGTATATAACGTTGAAGATATAGTCTGATCTATATAGTAATATATAGCTTATAGTTTAATAAACTATTCAAAACATAAATGAAGAGAAGTGGTGCAATAACTGTCGCATTCCCAGTTTGGCATTATGATTTAGAAGATTTTTTAAACTTACAAACTGAACATGGAGATCCTCGTAAAAAATGTCATGATATATTTCCACAATTAGTCTGTTCTGATGAGTTCTTTAGACGAGTTAATGTAGATGATTATTGGTATTGTTTCGATCCTTATGAAATTAGAACTAAATTAAATTTAGATTTATCAGATACCAGTAATTATAATATTATAGTTGATCGTAAAGATGAATTAGAATTTGTGAAAGAATATAAAGCCAAATCAGTATTAAAAGAAATTATTAAGGTTATTGTTGAGACTGGAATGCCTTATATTACGTATATCGATACCATTAATAAAGCCAATCCAAATAGCCATGATGGAAGAATATTGTGTACAAACCTTTGTACCGAATCCTTCTCTTTGTTTAACAATGATAATTGGCATACTTGTAGTTTAGCTAGTCTAAATTTAGCTAATATAGATGAGCAAGAATTAGAAAAATATACTAAATTAAGTATTAGGTTATTAGATAATGTCTTAGATATTTGCGAATATCCAATAATTGAATCTAAAACTCATGTAGAAAATTACAGAACTGTTGGATTAGGCGTAATGGGTTTCGCCGATTATCTAGTAAAAAATGGACATACTTATGAATCCGCCTATAAAAATAAATTTATATCAAATACGTTTGAACAAATATGCTATTATAGTATCCAAGAATCAATAGAATTATCTAAAGAACGAGGACCATTTAAACGATTTAAAAATTCTAAATGGTATACTGGAGAAAAGGCAGATGGATATTTAATGAATTCTGAAGTATTTAGCATAATGGATTGGGATAATATCCAAGGAGATATTAATCGATATGGTATTAGAAATAGTCAATTATTATCACCAGCTCCTAATACTACAAGTAGCCTTATTCAAGGATGTGTTGCTGGTATATTACCACCATTTAATCTATTGCATATTGATGATTCTTCTAATGGTAATATTGTAATTATGCCTCCATTTTTAAGTAAATATCCATTGAGATATAAAGCTTATAAGAATTATGATATGATGGATATGATTGATTATGTCGCGGATATGCAGAGATGGGTAGACACTGGTATAAGCTTCGAAGCACTATTTGATTTAAGTAGAGTAGATCATGATGGTAAGCCTTTAATAACGGCGAAGTACATTCGAGATTATATTATGAAATCTTGGATGTCTGGGATTAAAGCTAATTACTATTGGCGTTATATTACTAAGAATAATGATGAAATAAATAAAGAAGATTCTTGCGTTAGCTGTTCTGGTTGAGAAATAAAAAAATCTTATTGATCTAATGCATTATACTTCATGTATAAACTTCATTAGATCCAGCTAGATTATTAACTGTAATATATATTTTTCCACCGTATTAACAGTGGGATAGATTCGTCTCATTCTATCAATCTATTCTCGTATAACACAATTATATTCTCAACTAATATAATCATACGACGGTGGTGCATACCTCCCAAGTTAAACGTCAACTGAATAGCCGGCCCTTTAGGTTAAACATTCATTCGCGGTGTCTAAGTTAACTGATCAACTCTAGATACATCCCTGTATCTAGAGTTGTCAATTCTCATCTTTTTAGATGTTAATTGACAGATTAGATTTGCTAAGAGCTAGAGCTGGATTGCTTTAGTTCCTAAGGAGTAAAAACCTAGGACATCGACAGACAGATGCTAAAGTGCACCTCAAAATGTAACGCCTAGTTTTGAGCTAAAAGGAATTGCGGAAGTTGCTAGTGCAATCAAGAAAAGCTAGTATTACTTTAGTATGGTCAGAGGCGACCGTAAACCACTCCCTAACCAGAAGGAGAACTTTATGATTATATTTGTAAGAGATAGTAGGAATAAAATCTTATACCCAACTTTTAAGAAAAGATGGGCTGATAGTGTAGTAAAAAAGCGTAAAGCTAAATGGTTAAGAAAAAATGGTATAGTAACTTTACAGTTATTATATCCAGTACCAGATGATCCTAGAGATACTGAGAGTTATTTCACTTTGGGATTAGATTCTGGTTATAAAAACATAGGCTATTGCTTATGTAAAATACGTGGAAACAAAGTTTTAATAATACTTAAAGGTGAAGCATTACTTCGAACAGAAGAGATTAAAGAATTACTCTCTGAACGAAAGATGTATCGTCAAGCTAAACGAAGGAATAGACGAAATCGAGCTAATTCTCATAAGTTTAGACATCCAAGATGGAGAAAACGTAGGAATAAGCAAAAGCTTAATCCTACAACTAGACACTTAATTGAGTCTCATGTTAATATTGTAAGGTTTATATGTAAAAGAATACCTTGGGATAAACTCAAGATTAATCTTGAATATGGTAAGTTTGACTTAAATAAAATCAGTAATAATAAAGGTAAGGTTAAGTCCAAGTTACAATATAACAATAATAAAGCTTATGTTTTGGCTAGAGATAAACATACTTGTCAGCAATGTAAAGCTAAAGATATAATATTAGAGGTTCATCATAAGATTGAGAGGTCAAATGGTGGCGGTGATGCTCCTAGTAATTTAATAACTTTATGTAAAAGCTGCCATAGTAAACATCATGCTGGAATAATTAATGTTAATGGGTTAGTACCTGACCAACTTAAAGATACAGGAGTATTAAATACAGCTATGCCTCGTATTTATAAAGATTTAGCTGAATATATACCCACATATAAATACTTTGGCTATGAGACTAAGACTATAAGTCAAACTTATAATATACCTAAATCTCATGCTAATGATGCTATGATTTTATCTATGATGGATTTAGATTTAGCTAAAGTTGAATATAAAGACTTTAAGTTAAACTTATTCCATAAACAATATCGTAGACATGATAGAGCGAGAGTTTCTAGACTAGAAGATCGTAAGTATTATTTACCTGGAAGTAAAAAAGCTGTTGCGAGAAATAGACATGCACGTACAGGTCAAAAAGTAAAAAATAATCCTTCTTTGGATGAGTTTAAGATTAGACCTTTAATAGTTAAACCAGCTATTACAGTATATAGACAAACAGATCGAGATTTTCGACGAGGAGATGTAGTGAAAAGTGTAAAGAATAGAATTAGTTTTGCTATAGATTGTATAGATAAAGGTTATAAAGTAGTAGGACTTTGGGAAGGAGAAGAATCTCCTAGACAAAATCCTAAAACTAAAAGCAAACAAAAATCCACTGTTATGCTAAAGCATAACAGTGGTCTAGTATTAACATATTAAGATGAGACACTTAGACGATTTTAGAATGCCCAGGGACGTCCCGGCTTCGCCGATGACTCTCCGCCCTGGTGGTCTCAAAACATCCCTGTTTTGTTCCATTGAATGGTTGACCGCGTACCATATAGTATCTATATGAAATAGCTTAAAAACAAACATAATTCCAGCTAGATTTTTTCTAGCTGGAATGTTAATTATGGTGAGTTAAGGAGCGGAAAGTAGCTTTTTATATCACCATCTCCTTCATCAATGTCGATATAATAGCACTGAGTCCATAGTGCCTCAAGTCGGCATTTGATTTCCCAATACTCTTCCATTGAACATTGGGTTGGGAATACTTCTACATCTACAACCGGCTCAAAACCATCAGTTAAGATATATAGAGGTTTCCATACTTCCCCATCCAACATACCCCAATGTATTGGTGTATTTGGGTTGTAATCCCTTACTAAAATAACACGACCCGTGCTTTTTTCACGGAACGTAGTTAGCTCACTATTCCAGTTAGCAAGCGAATAAAGCAACAGATCATCAGTTTTTGTAAACATTTTATTATCTCCTATTAAGTTACTATTAAATATCTATATTAATTTTTAGATATTTAATATAGATATTATATAGTAACTAAACCAATTTCTGGTTTATAGTTTTGCCGAGGATGATACCATGAAAATTCGTGAACTAAAAGTTTTATCTGGAATTAGTATAGTGATTTATCCAAGGAGGGTAAATCGTTATGCGATCCTAGATCGCGGGATTATGACTTGGTTTAATACTAAGTCAGAAATCCGAGAATATCTACGTTTCCGAAGGGAAGCCCAAGTATTTAGGGATTATTGTATTAGTCTAGCACTGTAATCCTAGCGGGGGCATGGATGCCCTTTTTATTTACAAATAAAAATTTAAATTCCAGCTAGAAGTTCTAGCTGGATTAAATTAATGAACTGTTTTATTTGATTCTTTTAATTCTCCAAATTCAATTTCAAGTAACTCTTCAACATTATACTTTTTAATTAATTCATGATATAGTTGCATAGATTTTAAAACCTTCATCGGTTCTATTTGCCTATCTATAATCTTTTTACATACATCCATTTTCTTTAGCATTAAATTGTGTTTTCTATAGCTAAAGTATAGGTTGTTTTGAATTTCTCGTGGTATAAACATTTTAATCTCCTATTAATTGTTAAAAAAATATGGATATTATTTCTCCTCAAATAATATCTATCCTATCTCAACAAAAAAATTTAACGTCTTTAGGACGAGCTATTATTTATAGAGGGTGCTACCCTCATGCTTACATAAGAAGTCCTAATTCTCTGCAAGCTTTAACGAAGATGTATTCTACTACATCCGTTGAAATTTTTCCTGCAATCGCGTCAAATGCGTCACAGGCATTACCGAACTGAATAATCAGTTCGTCCCCACGCCTTTCGGCGCTTTCCTTGGGATTGGTCCGTTTTGTGGACCAGCCGGTGATATCACCCTTCACAGGGGTATCTAGAACCATAACTCCTCCTTTTAAGTTATTATGAATGCAATTTATAATATCTATATTAAATCTTTTAAAAACTCAAGAAATTATTCAAATTTTCATATAGATATAATAAACTAGTATATTATAGAGGATTATATCTTTTTAATTAATTAAGTTTCTAAATCCCTGGTTCTATTGAGTTACACTCAATTTCAGGGCAGGGATACAAAAACTTCTAACTTACACAATTATTATGCTAGAAGCAATCAAAGTGAGATTAAAACTTAAAGATGATCAAGTATCATTCTTTGAGCAGCATGCTGGAGCTTCTAGATGGGTTTATAATCAAGCTCTAGACGCACAGATACAGAATTATAATAAGACTGGATCTTTCTTAAGCTATAATTATTTAGCTGGGATTATTCCTCTTATGAAGAAAGATAGTGAGACTAGTTGGCTTAATAATATAATAGCTTCTAGTTTACAACAAAGTCTAAAGAATTTAGATCAATCATTTAAGAATTTCTTTAACTCTAAGAATGGTAAGCGTAAAGGTAGAAAAATAAGCTTTCCTAAATTTAAATCTAAGAAAACTTGTAGAGCTAGCTTTACAATTGTAGCGTCTAAGTATGGTATAGAAGTAAAAGATAATTATCTTAAAATACCTAAGCTTGGATTTGTTAAGGTTTGGTCTGGGTTTAAGAGATTAAACTTTAAAGAGACTATTAAAAGAGTAACTTTCTCTAGAGATAGTGACAATCATTGGTACGCCAGTATACTTATAGACCGAGAACCAAAAGTCTATGAATCTACTGGTATTACCCAAGGATTAGATCTTGGAATAAAAACTACCGCTATGTTTTCTTGTGGAGTTGAAGCTAATATTCCAGATAAAATCAAAAAGCTAGAGAAAAAGATTAAGAAGTTAAATAGAAGGTTACATCGTAAAGTATTAGGATCTAAGAATAGAGAGAAAGCTAGGTTAAAACTAGCTAAGACTTATTTTAGGATTCGAATGTTACGAGATAACTTCTTCCATCAATTATCTAAAGAAGTAGCTGAAGGCATAGATATACTTACAGTTGAGACTTTAAACATACAAGGTATGCTTAAAAACCATAAGTTATCAAAAGCTATATCTACTCAAGGTTGGTATAAGCTTATAACTTTTCTTAAATATAAGCTAGAAAAGAGTGGTAAGATATTCATACAAGTATCTAAAACCTTTCCTAGTACTAAATTATGCTCTAGTTGTGGCTATGAAAATAACAATTTAACTTTATCAGATAGGGAATGGATATGTCCTAGTTGTGGGACTAATCACAATCGTGATATAAACGCAGCTAAAAACCTAGATAATGTCTCTCGTTGGTTTAAACTAACGGGTGAAGTTATTACAACTAAAGTTGGGTATATTAATTCTATAGTACCTGCTTTAGGTACTATTTGAAGATAGACGACAGCCTCAGGAACTGGGGTCGTCTTTAAATAAAGCTTGTGGAGTGAGAGTGATTCTAGAAGATTGGCGATAGCTGGTATTATAGTTTCTTACGTTGAAGCAAGAAGTGCTTACTTTTGAAGTAAGTGAGGTTACATAATAAACTGTAGTAATAACCCTACCGTTTATTTTTAAGGAGAAATTATGACTAAAGTTGAAAACGAAAAGAAATTCAAAGAAGAACTAACTGTTTTAATTAACAAATATTCTTTAGAAAATAAATCTAACACACCAGATTATATTCTAGCAGATTATCTTATGGGTTGTTTAAATCAGTTCAATAAAGCAACCAATGATAGATCGAAGTTTTACGGTATTGTTTTAAAGCCTAAAGGAGCATCTAGAGTATTAGTTTCAAATGAAATTTAAGTAAAGAATATCCAACAATTAGTTTTTACGCTAAATATAATTAGACGAAAAAGAGATTTTTATCAATCAACTAAAGACTTTTTAAAATATGTCCAACACTTATCGAAAAAATCTAACAGGAAAGAAAATACAGGATAAAGACATAAAAAATATGAGAATTGATCGCACTTGCTCAAATCATGGATCTTGTCCATGGTGTGGAGGTAACCGATTATTTTCATCAAAACGTAGAAATACAATTAGAGAAGAAATATATTAATATAAAAAGCTTAAAATAGTGCAACATAACGATGTGCTTAATTATGATTTTGGAGTTTTGCAACCACAATACTTAGTGAATTTCTAAGTGCCCAAGGATGTTTCAACTTCTCCGATGACTCTTCGTCCTAGAGGTCTCGAAACATCCCTATTTTGATCCTAGGGGGTTTAAACTTATGAGGTTTTGGATGCTGAATCCGAAAATTATGTGTCGACAACATCTAATAGCAGAGCATCTTGAATGCTCTGCTATGTGTCTTGGTATATTAAAGCGCAAATGTAAAATAAGTGGATTTATTCAATCAAATGCAATTGAAATATTATCAGCAAAAGACCGTCATGATGAACTAGTAGAAGAGATGTTATTACGTGGATATAATCACAATAGCCCATTTTCTGGGATACCAGAAGATCTTCTTTTATATTATTCAAAAGAATCTCTATTTAGAGTCAATAGGAAAGAATCACTGAAACTTTTACTTAGTAGGTGTGAAAATTGTCGAAAATTATATAATTTTAATTTTAGTTATATTCATTCATCTAGAATTTTAACAGAAGATATAGAAAATGTTGGAGCTTATTCAGTTATATAAATTTTACAATTTGGGTTTGCTAATATACAACCACTATCAATTATATTCTTAAAATATGTTATGAGGTTATTAATGAAACCAAAAATAATAGGAGTAACCGGTTTAAAACGCGCCGGTAAAGACACAATAGCTGATTATTTATATTATAGATACAATTATCAAAAACGTCATTTTGCAACTCCAATAAAATCGATGATATCAGCTTTACTTAGACATATAGAAATCGAAAACCCAACTTTATATATGGATGATCAAAAAGAGATTAATCTACCAGTATTAAATGTTAGCTATAGAAAATTAGCCCAAACACTAGGCACAGAATGGGGTAGGGGTTTAATTGATAACGATATATGGATTAATATAGCCAAACATCATTGTAAAAATAATAATTTTGTTTGTTTTGCTGGTGTTAGATTTGATAATGAAGCTAAATTAATAGCCGATTTAGGTGGAATAATTATTAAAATTAATCATGGATCTAACGAGTATTTAATGGATATACACCCATCTGAATTAGGAATATCTGATAAATATATTAATTATACTATATCTAACATTGGTACAATTCGAGATATTCATAATAAAGTAGATGAAATATTATGTATTTAAAAATTAAATATGAACAAAAAATAATATTCATTAAAGTATTAATTGAAAAACCATCTTATTGGTATATAGATGAATATCCAAATTTAAATATTCGAGCTAGATTCAATTTAAGAGTACCAAAAACTCCAAATGTAGTTAGGATTCACAAAAATAATAAAAGTAAACGAGATGGAATAGACGTGCTTGAAATTGTAGAAAAAATACCAGAAGATACACATTATTATTGCATATATGGAGATTGATTACTTAAAAAAATTACACGATAAGTATAGTAATCGTGTATACTCATCTACTCAAAAAGTCAATATAAGTTTAAATAGGGGCAATTGTTTAATTTCATATAATAGTTACTTTAAGCCCAATTTATATTATAAACACGGATTAATTGGTATAAATAAAGTTTTTCGTAAGATATATGAAGATTGCGAATTTATAGAGTCTGATGAATTTTATAACAAACTTATAAAAATAACTAAATTTATAGATAATAAAAATGTTATATTTAGTGCCAATAAAACAAATTTACATATAATTAAAAATATACAAGTAGATAAATTAATACATAATACTAATTTTTTAGACATTAACCATTTAATGTCTAAAGTTAATATTATATCTAAATTAAGTTGGGAGTTATCTATTATTCGCGTTACTGGTCAAACAAGCAATTTAGATTTAAATTTTAATCCATTGACTGATATAGAACCTAATTATTTCAATTTAAATTTTAATCCATTGACTGATATAGAACCTAATTATTTCAATCTAAAGTTTGCAATATATAAATTTTCAATTGAAGGGATTGAGTTTTTAATATATATTCATAAAGTCCCTTTATTAAAAGTAAAAATTCCAGGTATTAAAAGTTGGGAATATAAAGGAATAGAAAATAACAATAAAAGTTCAGAATGGATAAGTTACTTATATAATTGTGGTAGTATAGGAAATATATTTAATGTATTAGATAATAGAATTTCTAATCTTGAACATAAAATAGAATATGCTAAAATTAAAAATTTATAATATTAAAGAAACTGAAGACTATTTAGGTGTTGTATTATCGTCTAATTATGGACTACATCAAATAAGAAAAGACTCTAATAATATTCCTAATTGGATAGATGCAATTGGAGAGATAATAGACTATGAAGATTTAAAGACTAAAAATATGTTTGAATATTTAAAATTAAAAAATAGGTGAGTTATGGATATTGTAAGTGTTGTATTATATGTTTTAGCAGTGGGTATATTAAATACATTTTTTAATAAACCCGATAGGTTAACTAAGCTCATTATCTTACTTTGGCCTATTACAATAGTATATATAATATTTTTGATATTAGAACAAAGTGAAAACGAGGATGATGATGATGTTTGGGAAAAATAAAATATATAGTGTAAAAGATTTTGAAAATGAAGATAAATTAGCTATCCAAAATATATTTTATACTATTCAAGGTGAGGGAATATTTAGTGGTAGACCGGCAGTGTTTATTAGGTGTAATTTTTGCAGTCTTTCTTGTTTCTACTGCGACACCGACTTTGAGTCAAATGTACAAAAACTAAGTACTAATGATATATATACGAAAGTTAAAGAATTAGCACCATCTCATTGTAATCTGGTAGTTCTTACGGGGGGTGAACCATTATTACAACCATTAATTGGTAGTTTAATTAAACAATTAACGGAAAATAATTTTATAGTTCAAATTGAAACATCTGGAAGTGTTTTTTCGGATAATATAGATTTAGATAATCCAGATTTGTTTATTGTATGTTCACCTAAAACTGGAAAAATACATGAAAAATTAGTCCCATATATAGACGCCTATAAATATGTAATCTCATCATCTAACTATGATGAAGTTGATGGCTTACCATCTCATATATCATTTGGTAATTTTAAACAACGAGTAGCTCGACCAGAGCAACAAAAGCCAATCATATACTTATCTCCAATGGATGAATATGATGAAGAAAAAAATCAAACAAATTTAAAACTTTGTGCAAAATTATGTATGGAATTTGGTTACACCTTATCATTACAAATTCATAAACTCGTAGGAGTGGAATGAAAATTTTAAAGTATTCAGAACAAGATGTTAAAGGTTTGGTTTATTGTATAAGTAGACAAGAACCATTTTTAGACCTTGGAATACCACAAGATTTTGTGGTCACCGGAACTAAAATATTAGTTTGGTTCTAATTTAAAAATAAACAGCTAGATTATTTACTATCTAGCTGTTTTTTACTTATGGTGAAAAAATGAATGAAGAGTTTTGGTATTGGGGTAGAATATTATTAGTTATTGTTGTAATAATAGCTCTATTTAATAATAAATTTCAAGAAAAACGAATGTCAATTATATCGGACATTGGAGAGTTTCATGAAAATTAAATTGTGGATGATTATTAAGATATTATCTATTATTTTTGTTATGGGTGTGGCAATACATCAAAAATATATTACTGTTACCTTACCCACATCAACCGAGAAAATGAAATGAAATATTTAATGTATTGTGATGGTGCATGCCAACCTAATCCAGGTAGGGGTGCTGTAGGTATTGTTTGTTATATTGATAATCCAAGATCTACAGTATTTGAAATAAGTCAATTTGTTGGAGATCATGTAACAAATAATTTTGCAGAATATATGTCTGCTATTATTGGATTGGAGGCAGCTTTATCAAAAGGGATTCAAGAACTTTGGGTATGTATGGATTCACAATTAGTAGTAAAGCAATGTCGAAAAGAATGGCGAGTAAAAGAACCATCATTAATTCCTTTAAATACTAAAGTATTAGAATTAATGAAACAATTTAAATCAATTACATTTCAACATGTCGGTAGATCAGAAAATACTGAAGCTGATAAATTATCCAAACTGGGGTTATTATGATACAAAAAGATATTATAGAAGTAAACCATTTAGATTTAGTTGTAAATGCTATGCGTATAGCAGAATTAATCCAAACTGAGTTTAATAATGAATTATTAAACTCAGTATTAAATATTTTCCCAGTTCCACGTGGCGGTATTGCTTGCGCTTATTTAACAGTTGCATTTTTAAATGGACAAATTAAATTTGTAGATAATATAGAAGATGCAGATATTGCTATAGATGATATAATTGATTCTGGTAGGACTAAAGAAAAATTACTTAATCAAAATCCAAGTGTTAAATTTTATGCATTTTATGAAAATCCAATAAATTGGATTTCTTTTCCATATGAACGAACATTGGATAATGAAGATAAATCTATTGATGATGCATATGTAAGATTGATGGAATATTTTAAAATTGATATTAATAAACTTGAAGAATTTAAATTTAAAATAGAACATGCGATCGAAAATACTTAAATTTATAATATTTATAATAAGTAGTCATCTAATATTTGGTAATCTAATATATGGAATAAATAGTAATATTATAGATATATTTCTACATATATTTATTATATTACTATCTATTGGATTATTATTTATTATTGATAAAGATAAAAAAACAGAACTAACATATAAATCAATTTATCGAATTAGTCGGATTTTATTAACTTCAAAAGACCCATCTGAATTATTTAAAAAACTAACAATGTCATTAGTTGATGATGTTGGGTTTAAAATGTGCTGGGTTGGTTTTTTAGAAGGTGATAACTTAATACCCAAATATTACTATGGTAATGGAGTAAATTATGCTAAGACATTGTTTATATCTATAAATCCAGATATAATAGAAAGTAAAGGACCATCTGCAACTTCAGTAATTGAGAATCGTTCGATAGTATGTCAAAATATACAAAAAAGTAATATTACAAATCCATGGAAAACTAGAGCTAAATTATATGGATGGAACTCAAGTTTATCAATACCAATAAAACGTAATAATGAAGTCATTGGAGTAATTACAATATATTCAAGTAATGTAGATGGGTTTCAAAAAGTTATTATCGATATTATTTGTGAACTAATTAATAATATCGAAATATGCTTAAAAAATTTCGATAATTTTAAATTATTTGAAAAACTTTTTTTAGAAAATCCAAATGCTATCATGATAACAGATAAAGCTAGTAATATCATTAATATAAATTATAAATTTAGTCAAATTACACAATATTCAAAAGATGAGGTTATTGGTAAAAACCCAAAAATACTTCAATCAGGACAACATAGTAATAAATTTTATAAAAATATATGGGAAAGTATTGTAAATAATCAAATCTGGAGAGGTGAGATTTATAATAAAAGAAAAGATGGAGAGATTTATCCAGAAGAGTTGACAATTATTAGCATTAAAGATTCGGATGATGAAGTTCTAAATTATATGGCTGTTTTTCATGACATAACTATCACAAAAAAGCAAGAAGCAAAGCTTAAATATTTAGCCTTTCATGATGAACTAACTGGGTTATATAATCGAATATATATACAAACTAATTTTAAATCATTTGTAGATGAAGCTAAAACTCTAGCATTTATATACATTGATATTGATAGGTTTAAAAATGTTAATGATAGCTTTGGACATATCATTGGGGATGAAATATTAAAACAAATATCTGAAAGATTAATAAAAAATCTAAAAAAACAAGATATTATAAGTAGGATTGGTGGGGATGAATTTCTGGCCGTTATATCTATGAAATTTAATGATAATATTAATGTAATATGTAAAAGATTATTATTAGTATTATCTGAACCATATAATAATAGTATTGGTGCAAATGTTAGATTAACTGCCAGTATTGGGGTCTCAATATATGGCATAAATGGCAAATCTTTTCTAGAACTTCTTCAGTTTGCTGATCAAGCAATGTATAAATCCAAATTATTAGGGAAAAATAAAATATCTTTTTATAATGAACTAACCAAAGATAAAAATCAAAAACGTATTAAAATTGAAAGTATTATTAAAAATTCTTTATCTGAAATGTCTATTGTATATCAACCAATATTAGACATTAAATTAAATCAAATAACTTCATGTGAGGCATTAATTAGATGGGAATCAAAAACTTTAGGAATTATACAACCATCTGAGTTTATACCAATAGCTGAAGAAATTGGTATGATTTGGTCTATTGGGGATTTTGTTTTTAATGAGGTATTTAAAGAATTAAGCCAGATACATAATAATGTACCAAATTTATCAGTTGGTATTAATATTTCATTAAAGCAATTTAAACTACATGATTTTATAACGTATATATCTGAATTATTAATTAATTATAAAATAGATCCAAGTTGGATCTATTTGGAAATTACTGAGTGGTCAGACACCCAAGAAATTCAAGAGGTATTCGAAATTATAAAAAATCTATTAGATATTGGTATTCAAGTTGCAGTTGATGACTTTGGAACTGGATATAGTAATTTAATGTGTATATATAATTGGCCTATAAGTAAAGTAAAAATAGATAAGATGTTTATATCCAATATAGAATCTGATCATAAAAGTAAAACTTTATGTAAATCAATTATCGATACATCAAAGGAATTAAAAATAATTACTATTGCAGAAGGGGTTGAATCAAAGGAACAGTTAGAATTATTATCTGAGATGGGATGTGATATGATTCAAGGATATTATATAAGTAAGGAATTGTCCAAAGATAATTTAATTAGTTTTTTAACAATTTGATATAGATATAATATAGTAGACGATAGCTTCAGGAACTAAAGACGTCTTTAAATAAATAATCCTGTTATGTTTGGTGTTTGAACACCTCCTCTCAAACATCAAACAAATTTTGAAGTGGTCTTCAATCGAAGACCACTTTTTCTAATTATTTTTTACTTTTGGAATTACTATGTCTAGAATTGCAAATGAGTTTGAAATTGAAGTAGCTGGGATAATTGATGGTTTTGAAGATGATGGTATGGATTTACCTGCATTATGTGAAGAAATGGATACTGTTATTAGAGAACTCCCGGTGGTGGAGCAAATTGTAGCTGTAAAATATTTTAAAGAGTTAATTATATCTATTATTAACAATTCAATGGACTCAGAAGAACAAGATTAATCATTAATAATTTTTACGCCTCAGAGTGAAATCTGAGGTACTTTTATTTTAATAAGGATAAGGTAGGTATGGCCGAAATTAATACTGAGATTTTAGAATCAACGATCCCAGGATATGCTAATGGAATTAGCACATTCTTAGATTATCAAATAAAAAATGGAACTCATCAATCTTTATCAAAACCAGTTAAAGAAGCTATTATTAAAAATGCAGCTATTCATTATGGTGAATTTCTAACAGCATTAGGGGTTAATTGGAAAGAAGATCCAAATTCTAAAGATACACCAATGAGAGTAGCTAAAGCATATGTTAATGATTTATGGTATGGTAGGTATAATATTTTAGATAAAATAACAACCTTTCCTAGTGATGGATATACTGGAATTGTATTAGAAAGAGATATTCCAATACAATCAGTATGTAGTCATCATCATCAAGCGATCTCTGGTAACTGTCATATTGCATATATTCCTAATGAAGATAGTGAGGTTTTAGGCTTGTCTAAATTAAATAGACTAGTAAACCATTTTAGTAGGCGTGGATCCATTCAAGAACAACTTACAGTGGCCATACATAAAGCATTAGATGTTATTATACCAAACAATGCTGGAATAATTGTTATTATCCACGCAACTCATAATTGTGTTAGTTGTAGAGGAGTTCGTCATGTTGGAGCAACTATGATTACTAGTGAAGTTTCTGGATCATTTGCAGATCATAATAAAACGGCAAAAGCCGAAGTATTTAATATGCTAAACTTTAAATTAGGATAATTTTATGTTTTGGAACAAAAAAGTAAAAAACTGCCAAGAAAATGAGATTAAAAGCTTAAAAGAATCTATTTTAAAATTAGAAAGCTTAATTAGATTAACCCAAGAAGAAATTATCTCATTAAAATTTGATGTGAATAAAGAAATTTATAAATTAAAGAATTCAAGTACTAGTGTTAAGCCTACATTCACATCAAAAAGCTCAATTACTAGTATAGGTAACTCTTCAGATTTTACATCTACTATGATATTTGATGATTCTCGTAGTTGCGATTCTAGTTCAAATTATTCGAGTAGCGATTCTTATAGTTCAAGCTCATTATCATCTTCTTATGATTAGGATATAGTCAATGGAAAGTCTAATCTATTGGGGTACACAATCTTTTGAAATCCCAGAAAACTTTAAAAAAGTCACTTGGAGTGAAGTGACGAATAAGCAAACTGTATATATAGTAGGTACTCATAACAAAAAACCAATGGCATATGGTCCTTTTGCCGTTCATAATAAAGATAGGAAAGAATTAATTAATACAAAAAAAGTTATTTTTATTGACCAATCATCAGAGTTACTTGTAAAATGTTAAATGAACTTTCAGCTAAGGATTTAGATAGTTTATTAGCTAGAGGCGATTTAAAGTTCTATAATTTCTATAATACTGATTTAGAAATAAATAATGTATTATCTACCCAACATTATTTAGATACTCCAACTGATACATTTGAAACTAATCAACCAGTCCATACAATCTTTCTAGATATAGAAGTATATCATGAAGATAGAAGTATTAAATTTGAGTTTGATAAATCAGATCATCCAGTTAATGCTATTACAACATATAATACTAAAAATAAAGAATATAAATGTTTTTATCTATTAAAACCAATAAATAGGACACTTTTTAATCCAGATAAAAATTATTATTTGGATTATATGACTAAAGACAATAAATATGCTGATAAATCAGATACTCTTGATATTTATACTTATAGTGATGAACTTCAATTAATTCAAGATTGTTGGTCATATATAAAACAATCAAACATATTAGTATTAAGTGGGTATAATTCAGATACTTTTGATTATCCATATATGTATAGAAGACTTCTTAAATTATTAAATAATGATAAAAATCAAGTCGCTAGTGTTTTTAGTCAATTTAAATTTGTAGAATTTAGAAATGAAAGATTAAAAATACCAGATTATCCAATTTGTGATTTATTATACTTATATAAAACTAGAGATAATGGTGGATTAAACTATGGCCAAAAATTACCATCATATACTCTTGATGCCGTATCTGAAGTTGAATTAGGACTAAATAAACTAGAATATAAAGGTCAAGTAACTGATATATCTGGTTTTTATGAGACTGACCCTACTAATTTTCTATTATATAATATTATAGATGTTGCCTTATGTAATTTATTGAATAAAAAACTTAAACATATTGAATTACATAACTTATTACGTAGAATGATGAAGATCCCTTTTTCTATGTCAATGATTGGATCATCTGCTTTGTTTGAAGGCTACACATTATTTAGATTAAGCGAAAAGAATAAGAAAGTTCGACATGGTCTTGTTGCTCAAAATAATAAATCAATTAGTGAATTAGATTTAAAAAATATAGTAAAGCCAATTACAAAAAAGAATGATCTTAGACCAACCACAATTAAACAACAAGATTATTCTAAGATAACCCGTAGATTTGATGGTGCATATGTAAAAGAACCAAAACCAAGAATTGTACATGGTACAATCATTGATTTGGACGCTGGAAGTCTTTATCCGAGCAAGATTCTTGAATCTAATATTGGATTTGATACATATCAAGCAAGGATAATCAACACAAATACATATAAATTATTACAATTATTAGAGGCTCATATTGGTATAAGTCCATTACCAAATACAGTGTATATTAATACATTTAAGTTAATAGAAGATTACACAACAAAAAATAAGAAGAAACTCACAAATCAAAATCAATTTAAAAAACAAATGTATTTTACTATCATGTTTTTATTACAAAGATTAGTAGAATCAAATGTTCAAATGAAAGATATATACGAACCGAAAAATGATGAACATTATTACTTATTAATGTTTTATCTTTTACCATTATTAGATCTATTTACAAATATACATCCAAATCGAGAAGTATATAATCCATTTATATTCGATTTAATATTTAGAAGTGAATTAGAAATAAATTCAAAATATCAAATAATATATATTATTGATTCAATCGGTAGTAGTTCACCAAGTATAAAAAAATTAAATGTACCAGATAGTATTGAATTTTTAAATAAATATTCATATACTATATGTGGAACTTGTTTTGATAAACATGAAACTAATATAGGTATTTATTCTGAAATGTTGAAAAATTTATCAGCATTAAGAAAATCATTTAGAAGTAAATTGGCAGACTATCCGGAAGGATCTGAAGAATATGAGTTTAATAACTCAAGACAAAAAGCAGTAAAGATAGCTGCAAACTCCTCATATGGGGTTTATGGATTATCCAGTTTTAGATATTCTAACCATTGGTTAGCTCAATCTATAACTTCACAAGGACGACTAACACTAAAACTATCCCAATATTTAACTGAAAATTACATGAGACAATTATATGAATGACAATCCTTTTGAAATGCAAGCACCAACACCAGCACAAGCAACTACTCCTACTGACTCTCCTTTTGGTGTTATACCATCATCTACTAATACTGGTAATAATCCATTTGGAGGAAGTGGTAATAATAATTTTGGAGGTAATAATAATTTTGGAGGTGGTCAACAAAGAAATGGTAATTTTGGAGGAGGTCAACAACAAAAAAGAAAATATAAATTTGTTCAAATGTATATTTTAATCAATCCAAAATTAATGCTAAACCAGCAATTATTAACTGGTGAAGTTCCAGTTATGGAAATTAGCTATAATGTAGATTATGGTAATCTTAGAGCTACATTTTGTAATATTAGAAATGATACTTTTGATTCATCATCTATTAAAGTTCAAAATATGGATAGAGCTACTACAGTTAATATATATCCAGAAGTAGCCGAACAATTATTATATAATATAGAACATTGGAAAGGTGATCAAATTCATGCATTTGAACGAATGATACAATCTAATGCGAATTGGACTCCAAATACTACAATATTTAAAGTAGAACCTTCAAATAAATCTATAAGTATTATGACTAAGCCTTCTAATGGTAATGGTCAATTTATGTATGTATTTACAGAACACCAACTTAATTCTTTTGTTAATGCGTTAAAATTCTTAGTTAATGGTGGAGCTTGGAATTTAGATCTGGCTAGATTTATGATTCCATCAGATCAAGCCTAGTTTGTAATTACCCTCTCAGAGATTTACTGAGAGGGATTTTTTACCAGCCAAAGAGAGAAATTTATGAATATTTTAGATATATACAAAGAATTAGAAATAACCGCAGATATTTCATTGTTTTTAAATGAAAACCCAAATACATTCCATTCAGATTTAATAGCTTGGAATAATATTACAGTCAATGTTAAAGAAAAAGTAATTTACTATAATGTGTCTTTTAAAACTGAAATATTTACTAGGCAACAATACTTTACAATTTTAGGTATTGCTAGTCATTATAAATATACAACTCAAGAACTTATAGTTGATGAATAAATACCAAGAAGAAATTAAATATTCGTATAATGGATATTTAACCGAAGATAAGCTTTATACACTATTATCATCAATAGTCTATCCTAATAATATACAGCGAGAAGTTACTGTTCCAGGTACAAGATATCGCTCAGATTTCTTAATTAATTATCAAAGTAAAAAATATATTGTTGAATTTTATGGAGACTCTCATTTTAGAGATCCAGATGTGATTTTTCGAGATAACGAAAAGATTAAGATTTGGAATAAACATAACCGACAAGTTTTAACAATACCATATTTTATTCAATTAGATTCAGATATTTGGAGTTTACTATTTAAATCAAAAATCACTGGATTAAAAATAGATTATCCACATGGGTTTATTGATAAAAAAGCCAGATTACCTTCCTCATTTTGCCCTCTTGGATATGAGTTATTTTTAGGATATATTAAATCTCTAATAGATGCTAATTACATAAGATGTTTATATAAAATAATCAAGTCTTTAAAAGAAAAAGAAGCAACTAAAAAATGTGAATTTATATATTTTGATAATAATTTAATAAATTATATATCAAACTTACTAGACTTCGATAATATTAATTTAATTTTATCAAAGGGTCTTGAATATCCAGAACTAGAGTTAAGTACTAGTATATTTTCACATGAAAATATTGATAATAATTTACTTTTAAATAATAATACAAAAGAATACCTTAAGCTAAAATATTTAGTTTAATGGTAAAAAATCCCCTTAGAGAATTTCTCTAAGGGGATTAATTTTTATTTAGTTTTATGCAAACGTTATGCCGCTATTAGTAGAAGTACTACTACCACCATTAGCAGTACTTCTTAATCCAGTAGAAGCACTATTTTCATTGGTTCCTAGTAATTTACCACCAACATTATTCCTACTATCTTTAGTAGTTGCATTATCGATACTTTGAATATAATGTTCATAAGTACTACCAATTTTTAAATTTTGAACTAGCATTAAAAATTGATCCATTACATTATAAGAATCTTTTAACAATGGGAATCCATCAAAAGAAAAACTTACTGGTATAGATAGACCTTCATTAGTTGAAATATCACTAGTAAGTGAATCATAAGGAGCGCTTTCTGGAAAAACTCCATCAAAATAGAAAATTTGCTCTATATCTTCACTTCTTAAGCTCGTTGGATCTGTTAAAGCTCCTTGTTTATATGAGCCAGATCTATTACCAATAGTAGGTTTACATAAAGCAACAAAAGCACTACCTTTATAATTAGCTGGGATAAATTCAGATCCTGCTAAAGTTGAAGTACCTGTATTTGGATCCATCGCAGAAGTCCAAGTTTGCAAAATGTTAAATATTGGCAGTTCTTGGTACTCTCTAAATGTAACACTAAAAGTTCTAGTAATTTCCTGACCTACTGGATAATTACTTTTCATCCCACCCATCCCAACGACTTCCATTTTAGTTAAAGTTCTAGAAGGAGGAGTGAAACTTTCAGCGGTACAATGCATCCAATCTCTAGCTTTTTCAATAGTTTGAGATCCTAATATATTCATAGCATTACCGCTATCCCCAGTACCAAATAATCTTTCTGGTGGATTAATTAAAAAATACCAATATCCTGAAACATAAGGGTGGTTATCTCTACGATGACCACCGTGATATCTACTTAAATATTGGGGATGAGAGGCATTATTAACAATAGATCTGCTAAGTTCGGATTGAGCCAATCTAGTCATTGGGTTTATAGAAAGGCTAACCGATTTTAAATCCTGATATACTGGATCATGAATTGATGGGGTGCTATTTTCATTATTAGTGGCCATAATCATACCCCACTGTCAGCATTAGCTGATCGAATACCAGAAGAAGAGCTAACATTATTAGTTCCTAACAAATTAACTCCATCTTTATTAGATCTATTATCTGATGTAGTTGCCATATATGTACCTTTCACATAATGATCATACGTACTACCAATTGTTAATTCAGACATTAAATCTAAAAACTCAACCATTACACCTTCGGTGTCTTTTAATAATGGGAAACCATCAAAAGAAAAGGATACTGATATTTGTAAAATATCATTTGTAGCAATGTCACTACTTAAACTATCCCAAGGAGCGCTTTCTGGCCATACTCCATCAAAGAAAAATATTTGTTCTATATCTTCACTTTTTAAATTAGTTGTATGTCGAGATGAATCCGAAGTCAATCTAGTGCCAATAGTAGGTTTACATAAAGCAACAAAAGCACTACCTTTATAGTTAGCTGGAATATACTCATCTCCAGCTAAAGGAGAAACCCCAGTATTAGGATCTAACATAGAAGTCCAAGTTTGCAAAATATTAAATATTGGCAATTCTTGGTATTCTCTAAATGTAATACTAAAAGTTTGAGTTATTTCTTGACCAGTTATATATGAACTAGCCATTCCTCCCATACCTGGAACATCTGCCTTAGTTACGGTTCTGTTTGGAGGAGTAAACCCTTCGGCAGTACAGTGCATCCAATCTCTGGCTTTTTCTAATGTTTTAGATGTATATCCAGCACCAGTCCCATTGGTATTCATATTATGAAGACCAAATAAGCGTTCTGGTGGATTAATCAAAAAATACCAATATCCAGAAGCATATGGGTGGTTATCTCTACGATGACCACCGTGATATCTACTTAAATATTGGGGATGAGAGGCATTATTAACAATAGACCGATCCTGTTGAGTTACATTAAGCCGAGTCATTGGATTTAAAGATGCACTTGTTTTATGATTATATGGAAAATTAGGACCAGCCATAGAACCTCCAAATAATCATTACACAGTACCTACGCCAGTACCTGAAGTACCTATAATGTTATTGTCAGCTCTGCTATCAGCGTCAGTAGCTTTATCAATACCACTTCTATAATGTTCATAAGTATCAGAGATCATTAAATCATTAGTTAGTTTTAAAAATTCAGTTATTACATTAGCGGAATCTTTTAACAATGGGAATCCATCAAAAGAAAAACTTACAGATATAGATAGGCCTTCGTTAGTAGAAATATCACTAGTTAAAGAATCATAAGGAGATCCTTCCGGATACACGCCATCAAAATAAAAGATTTGCTCAATATCCTCTCTAGCAATTTGCGTAGAAGAACCATCTTCTTTTTCTCTATTACCAATAGTAGGTTTACATAAAGCAACAAAAGCACTACCTTTATAGTTAGCTGGGATATACTCATCTCCAGCTAAAGGAGAAACCCCAGTATTAGGATCTAACATAGAAGTCCAAGTTTGCAAAATGTTAAATATTGGCAGTTCTTGGTATTCTCTAAAATTAACACTAAATGTTCTAGTAATTTCTTGTCCACCAACATAAGAAGAAGACATCCCACCCATACCTGGAACATCAACTTTAGTTAAAGTTCTAGATGGAGGAGTGAAACTTTCAGCAGTAGTAAACATCCAATCTCTAGCTTTTTCTAGAGTATTAGATCCAAGTCCACCAAAAAGTCTAGCTGGTGGATTAATTAAAAAATACCAATATCCAGAGATATAAGGGTGGTTATCTCTACGATGACCACCGTGATATCTACTTAAATATTGGGGATGAGAGGCATTATTAACAATAAATCTATTTGTATCGGCTAATTTAAGACGAGACATTGGATCTATTGATAAAGATGCTTCAGCCGGATTATATTTAGTAGCCATTCAAAATTCTCCTTAGCTAACAATTATATTAACGTTAATAGACTCAATCGCTCGAATTGGTTTAATTGAAATCATAACGTTTAATTCTGCACGTCCTTCATCTGGAGTTACAGTAGCACTAAAACTTGTAATTGCTACATATTTTTCAGATGAACCACTTGCACCATCAACATATCTAGCCATAAAAGCATTGATTCTTTGATTTGCTGTATTAATCCAAAAACCAGTCATTTTACGTTGTAAAATATCTTTCAATAATGATGGAATGCGTTTTTTAATAAAATGAACAAACTTAACTGCATGCGCACGTTTCATTACAGATAAACGCTTCCAAGTAGTAAGTTGTGTTAATATATAAGTACCATCTGGCTCAACTATAACTGGATTTAACTCTTTGTCTAACATATCTTCCAAATTAGTAATAGTTGGACGATATGCTAAAGTCATAGGAATAGAGATAGCTCCTTTTTCAATACCGGCAACTGGTTCAGCTAGCCAATATTGACTATCTACAGCTAAATGTCTTTCAATAGCACTATATACTGGAGACATCCACAAATATTTACCTGTAAATCCATCAAACATACGTTGATATTGAGTGTAGATCATTGCATTAAATGTATTCCAAGGAACATTTGTATTTCTTGCAATAATATCTTGGGCAGATGTACGATAAAAACCACCAGTATCAGCCAACACCATACAATCTTGACGTTTATCGGCTAAACTTCTAGCAGCATTTTGAATATCTGGATGATAACCACCAGCAATAATATAATCTGGGTTAAACATTGGATATAATACATTATCTAAGTTTTCAATAGATCCATCAGATGAAATCAATTCAGTATTGAATACTCTCATCAATAAACCTTTGATTTTTGGATGATTAATATTCAATTTACCACGAGCGTCATACTGACAGCCATCATCACCTTTACCAAACATTACACCTGAAAAACCAACTACATCTGTACGATATACTTTTTCATTAGCAAAAATTGATTGAATATTTAAACGAACCAATTCAGCATCAGGAGCATTAAGTAACATTTCTGCACCAAGCGAAGAAGCGCAACGAATAAATCTACTATTTAAATTAATAACACTTTCAATATATAAATCTGAACCAGTATAAATATTTCTAATGATTTGACCATCAGAAGTAGTTCTAATTAAAGATACGGAGAAAGGACCTTCTAATAATGTAGATGTACCATCATTGTTTTGTTGATATAAATATAAATCCATAAATGCATATTTATAAATTGGAGTACCGTCACTTGTAACAAACATCTTTTCAAGTTCAACATTACGAACCCCTACAAAATATAATGTATTTGCCCAAGTACCAGCACCAATAGCAGTAAAATACCAAATATTATCCGGATCAGTTGTTTCAGTTGTTGGTTGATTTGCTGGGCTAATTAAAGATGGATCTGTACTTGGATCCCAACTTGGATCCATTTCTTTAGCAGAAGGAGGATTACCATTTGGATTACGTAAGTTAGGAGTAGAATCCACTTCTAATATAGTATATCTATAAGCACTTGATACAATTGTTGATCCTAAGAAAGCAGTATCTAAAATTAATTTATATACTGGAGAAGATGGATTAGTAGTATCAATAACTTTATCAACAATTTGACGACTTAAAGATCCATCAAATGCTGGATCAGAAGGATATAACCAATCTTTAATTTTAGCAACATTAAATGAATATGAATCAGATGCTAAGATTTCTTTTGAACCTTGTGTAAAAGTAAATTGTGCAGTTTGTAAAGTATTTGCTGAATCATAATAAGTAAGTATATGAGTACCAGGAAAATATCTTACTACACTTCTCACCACAATAGTAGTAGCTGTACCTGGAAAACTATAATTATTATCCAGAGCACTATCCAATATTAATTGTGGTTGACCTAAGCCATTGATATTTTTATCAATAATTTTACGATAAATTGCTTTTTTTTCTAGTGTTATTGGATCAATATACCATGCATCTACTGGAGTTCCTTGATTATCTACTCCAGGATATAAATATTCTCCAAGATCAAAATTTTCATATGCGATATGGTTTACAATAACATGAGCATCATCTTTAGTAAAGGTAAAGGCATTCGTTTCAACACCATCAACAGTATCTTTACTACCAGAATCTGCATTATATTTAATATAAAAATTAGCTATTGCACTATTTTCTTCTTCAATCGTACTATCCATTAATGATGGTCTAACGACTAAAAGACGATTGGCTTGGCTAAGGAAATTGTTTGCCATATAATGTCCATGACCAGTACGGTCAAAATCTGGACGCCCATATGTTAAATAGAAATCTTCTTGTGAATTTATTTCAACTACTTGATTGTGTGGACCACGATCACTTAAAATAACGACCAAACCAGATCTACCAGATGCTGGAGTAGCAGTTATCGCACTCTTATCTTCTATAGTTACATAGACTGCGGGGACTAAAGCCATTTATTTTCCTCATTCGTTTAAAATATTACATACCATTCGATAGTAAAGACAGATTGCTTTTCAATAAATTTAGGAGCAAAACATATATGAGCAAATGGTACAACTTGATTGGTTGTAGATGTGGCATATAACATAGCCTCATCAATTTTAACAACATCTCCTGGATTTAAATATGTTGGTTCTTGTGAATCAATAACACAAACACATTTCACAATAGTATAATAAGTAGCACATGCACTATACTCAGAATTAGTACTAATTTCTCCAGTTATAGATCCAACCAGATTACCAGGACCAGCAACTTCTATTTTTTTAACTACTTCAGCAACACCAATTGAATTCGGAAGAGAATTGGTGTTAATTGCAATTGCTGAATTTAAATCAATATCACATACACTTGGACCATTTAAGGTCACATTATCATTTATATCTATATTCGAACCCCCAGAACCTATACCAAAGCTATCAACCTTAAATGTTGAGGCATCTCCAATAATGCTACTAGGGTTAAATTGTTTTCTAAAAATACTATGAGCTGCAAACTCTCTTCCCTTTGCAATTGTCATATTTGTCAACCAACCATCAGAAGATTGATCTGTATTTAAAACTCCATTTTCAAAAATTCTAACTAATCCTAAAAAAGGTGAAGATTGGTTTCTTTTCTTTTCAGTGATTATATTATATAAATCGTGGACTACTAAAGTATCGTTCATATGTTATTAAATGTACTATGATCAGTGGAAATATTATTAACAGAAACCATTTTAGAGGTTATGTTAATATGATAAGTATCTATTATTCTCGCATTTGAAATAAAATTTGATTCATGTAAATCAAAATTAAATTTATGACTAATAATAAATTGATAAATTTGTAATAGCTTAGGTTTTAATACTTCATAATCTGAAATTATTTCAGAACTTACTTGATGTGTTTCTAGATAATAAATAATAGAGTTTATATATTTAACTATAGTTGAAGTTATTATATTTAGTTTTAGATCATATATCGTTGGGTCAATTTTTACATTAAGATATCTTGAATCAACTAGATCAATTAATGACTTATCTGAAATTATTTCAGAACTTACTTGATGTGTTTCTAGATAATAAATAATAGAGTTTATATATTTAACTATAGTTGAAGTTATTATATTTAGTTTTAGATCATATATCGTTGGGTCAA
>SXGU01545069.1_pt1 | contig 137546 bp, 163 predicted proteins | sample 3174531 | NCBI WGS metagenome assembly SXGU01 (sample SAMN11356863, study PRJNA531348) | freshwater metagenome | isolation source: freshwater sample F1-140 | place: China: Fuxian Lake, Yuxi | collected 2017-12-25
ATTGAATCCCTTTTTAGCTAAATGATCTCTGACTTCCGGTAGTGTGAAATCTGAATCAGATTTTTCAGATTGTTCTAGTGGAATAGTTAATCGACCAGTTTCATCAAAAGGTAGATGTCCAGTAATTTTATTTGCTGGTAGATTACCTTTTACTGATCTGACCCAACCTTTAACTTTTGATTCTTGATCTTTGGTCAAAGCTTCGTCTAATACTTCTAAAAATTGTTTAAATGATAACATATAAAGCTCCTTTAGTTAGTTATTTATACATTCATAGTTTTATACCTCAAAATACCTTAAATTAAAATTTTCAGCTAACGGTTACGCTTTTACATCAAGATAAGGGTTTTCTATTAAAAATTCTATAAAACTTATCATTTTAATATTGAAGTAAAATTATATTTACAAAAGTAATCGTATTCTTTCCCAGTTTCCAAAACTATAAAAGCCGGAACACCCTATTATGTTGGTAAGGGGAAAACCGGTAGAGCGTTTGCAAAACATCACAAAACACCCGTTCCAAAAGATACTGCTAAAATAATTTTTGTTGAACAAAATTTAACTGAATTACAAGCATTTATTTTGGAACGATATTATGAAAAAGAAAAATTAAATCCTGCAAACCTTGCCAATGTTGCTAGAGGGTTAAGAAAACATTCTAGCAACATTGGCAAACAAATCTAAATATTGATATACTTTAGTTCAAAGGTTTGTGACATTCCCTCAATCGGATAATAGCCTCTGCAATTCATTAATATACGAGTTTGTCCAATCATAGCATCCAATCTACGATGCGAATGTCCACAAATCCAGTGTGTAATCTTTGGATTATCCAATATAAAATCAGTTAAATCTGAAACATATCCAGGATTCATTATTTTATCACCACAATATTTTTCGGGAACACAAATAGCAGAAGGGCAATGATGCGTTACCATAACCACTTTTCCATTTTCTTCTTTAGATAATTCGTTTTTGGCGAACTCTAAAAACATTTGATGATCTTCATAAGCATCTTCAGGACGCCAATGAGTAGTTAAATACTTATCACGTTTTCCATTACTATTCTTGATAATCTGAAAATCATTCATTCGATGAGAAATTAGATCCATTGCTAGTGGATCATTCTTATTAAAGTCGGTCCACATGGTTCCACAAATAAATGTTACATCATCTAATTTGAATGTTTCTTTTTCTAGAATATGAAGATTCTTCAGATAAGATAACTTTTCTCTTGTATACTCAAATTCTTTCGCATGATCCCCGTGATAAAATTCATGGTTCCCAAAAATGTAAATTACATGATTAAATTCCTCACAAACTTGTTGAAAGAATTTATGGAATCGTTCGCTCATACCATATCCATCCCCAAAACATCTAGGTCCAAGACTATTGGCAACAATAATATCACCAGCAAGAACTAGAACGTCTGCCTTTTCTGTATTGTTAATTTCAATAGGAGCAAATTCCACATGCAAATCTGATACAAACCCAACTTTCATATGACACCTTTATAAATATGTTTTTACCAATCGAGATTACCGATGAATCTTTTATTAGTGATTTTACTTTCTTTACCTTTTTGTACAAATGCTGATGAATCTATTAAAATTTTGAAAGTAATAGATGCAGACACAATCTTAGTATCAGCTCCTTTTATGCCAGAACCTCTTAAAAAACAAATGGCAATGCGTTTATCAAACGTAGACACGCCAAATGTTAAAAGATGGGCTAATTGCGAAAAAGAAGCGAGTCTAGGCAATGAAGCAAAAAAATATGTTGAAGATTTAATCAAAAATTCAAAAAATCAAGAGATCAAAATTTCTGGATACGACAAATATGGTCGTTGGTTAGGTCAAATTTATCTTGACGGAAAAAGTATTTCTGAATCTTTGATTGAAACCAAATTAGCTAAAAAGTATTTTGGTGGAAAAAAGGAATCTTGGTGCCATAACTAATCCCAAAGAGTTTGGAAATAGACTCCAAACAATCTTAATCCGTTTGAGATTCTATCTTGATGTAACGCCATTCCATCCCAATCACATTTTCCATAGGTTTTAGTTGATGATTTAGATGAATCAAATTCTGGACGAATACTCCAATATTGATTTTCCCAATTATAATCTGGTTGAAGTTGTTCAAACGTCCAAATCATCTCATCCAAAATCCAATCAAAGCGTTTAAAATGAAATTCATCAACACCATACTCATTCATAAGATTTCCTCGAAGATGTTCTGGAACATCTGAAGGTTCAACCAAAGGTGTGCCGTGTTTTGTTTTTCTCAAACGCTTTAATATGGGTAAAATTATAATAGCAAGTGTTGTATCAGCATCCCAAACATCCCAATAATCTATCTTAACGTCAATTTTACGTTCACGCTTAGAATAAATCCATGTACAAAACTTATCTACCCAGGTAGTAGATAACCACTCACCAAGCCAGTCCCTATCCCTTTCAAGAATTGCAAAATATTCAAGAAAATCTGCAATGTGATAAGGACCAATCCGCTGTTTATAATTTCCAATATTAATTTTCACTTTATAAACCTTACAATAGTAATACTTTTATCAGAATTTAATATAAAATTGATTATTCTATTTGTACAAGAAAATTTATAAGTATACAAATCGGTTTTTTGCTTATTACCAAAATCTATATCATAATTATGATATTTTTGAGCAATTTCTTTAGATTCTTCTGGAGTTAACATTTTTTACTTACGAAAAAGAGTAATAGTTTTAGTTATAGTTAAAATTGAAATCATAATAATAAAAGGACAAGAAATTAATAATGTCCAGAAAATAACGTCATCAATTGAATAGTTTAAGTTTACCCAAACAGCAAACATTAGAGAAAATAAGGCAGTTAAAAAGAAATTATAATGGGTCATATCATTTTTCCTCAATCAAAATTAAATTATAAATGAAAGGTTGTAAAAAGTAAATAGCTTTTTAAAAGTAAATCTTACAAAAACTGATACTATATAATTCTTTAGAAGAATTAAAGATCGTATTGAAATACACATTACGAAAATCATTTTGTAAATACGTTCAAAATATTTATTAAGATTAATATTCCAACAGGGAACATAGTTAATGTAATACGATTTTTTTAAAAAGTAAAGTAAAATTTTATGCTTTACTTTATTTGTAGTTTGTAGTAAACTTAATTTTTAGAATGGATTAAAAATATGTCAGAAAAACGAAATAGACCAAAAGTAAATCTCCCATCAAGCGTAAAAGTTATGGCAATGTTATCTCCGAAACGAGACGGAAAAGTTGATAGAAAATATCTTAAAGCGATGGCAAGTGCCATTTTATCTTTTGATAAACATAAAAACGATAACCTAAAGAAAGTTGTTAGAGAAACCACAAGCGAGGATAAATGATGAATACTTTTATTGAAGTAAATAATAATTTAGAAATCTGTATCATAAACTTATCAACAGTTTATAAAGTTATTCCAGTAATAAATGGAATTGGATGCGTTTTCCATTTTGATAATGGAAAAACTCAATCTTCAACCGATTCGTTCGATATGATCAAATCAAGATTATTGAAATCCGATACGGTAAAAGTTCCGTCAAAGGAAGTAGTAAACTCGGACGTTGCAGTAATTGAATCCCCAAAAAAGAAATCTTAATTAAACCTTAACCAATTTGTAACATAATTTTAACCTTTTGCGAATATATAATATGGTTCAGTCTATATCTTTTTGGATGATGTTTGTTGTATTATACATCTTCGCTATATTAGTATTAAGTGGTAGCGATGATGTATAAATTATTAGGGCTTTTTGTTTTATTATTTTCTAGTACAGTTTTTTCTGGTGAGGAACACCTTTTTGGGCAATGGACTGCCGCTTTTATTAACGGTAAGTTTGGAAAAGATTCGCCTTGGAATTATATGTTTGAGGCGAATATTCGATCTTCACAATACCCGCAAGCATTTAATAACAATTCTTATGATATAGGTTCAGTTCCTATTCGATTAGGGTTTGGTTATCAAATAGATAAAGAAAATTCAGTGATGCTTGGTTATTTATACCAGTATAGCCAGCCGCCCTATGCCAAACAAGATATTAATGAAAATCGGGCTTGGCAACAATATATGAATATCCAAGACTTTAAAGAAGACGGAAAATTACAATTTAGAACTCGTTTTGAACAAAGAACTATTGAAGAAGGTGAAGGAACTGCTTTACGCGGAAGACAACAAATTAAATATTCATATCCTATCGAAAAGAATTGGGGTTTAGCTGTAAGCGAAGAAGTTTTTGTTAATTTCAATACAGTTTCGTGGGGTCCAGTTGGAGGTTTTGACCAGAATCGTTTTTTCATTGGTCCATATGTGCAATTAAATCAAGATATTAAGATAGAATCGGGATATCAAAGTGTTTTCATCAACAAAGATATTATTGATGACCAACTGAATCACATATTTGCAATCAATTTGTATTATAATATCCCAAACTAAATATAGATCCATTTTTATATCAGATACGCATCTTGGATCAAAAGACGCGAAGGCTGATTTATTATTAGATTTCCTTAAACATAATTCTGCTAATACGTATTATCTCGTTGGAGATATTATAGATTTTTGGAAAATAAAACAAAATAAATGGAAATGGAAAAAATCTCATACAGATGTAGTTAGAAAGATATTAAAAATATCCAAAGATTCTGGGGTAATATATGTTATCGGGAATCACGATGAAGTTATTAGACCTTATATTTCACACGGAATAAATTTTGGTAAAATAGAATTTGTCAATAAAATAGATCACATTGGTGCGAATGGTAAAAGGTATTTGGTCATTCATGGAGATATGTTTGATGGGATTAGTAAAATTGCTCCTTGGTTGGGTTTTGTTGGGGATAAACTTTACGATTTAGTATTAGATTTAAATTCCAAATATAATTGGATACGACATAAGTTTGGGTTTGGGTATTGGTCGTTTAGTAAAGTATTAAAGAAAAAAGTTAAAGGGGCTGTAGATTTCATTTTTGATTATGAAAATAACCTCGTTGATTATTGTAAAAGGAAATTTTACGAGGGTGTAATATGCGGCCACATACATTCAGCCGAAATAAAAACTATTGAGGATATAGAATATTTCAATAGCGGTGACTGGGTTGAATCTTGCACAGCTTTAGTAGAAAATTTTGATGGAACATTTGAGATAATTCATTGGGATAAATTAACTGAAAATTTTGGGAGTTAATTATGTATATTTTAGTCGCATTACAATTAGTAACGGGGTTGGGGTCAAGTTTATTCTGGCAACCCATTGGCGAATTTAGTTCACAGGATTCGTGTAAAACTGCTGTTGAAGAAATGAAAAAATCTAAAGAACATAAAGAAGGTGAACTTTACGTCTGTTTGAAGAAATAAGTCAACAGTAATATTGATATTTTTTACGATTACCCCAAGCAAATCTTTGTGTTCTAGATAAAAATAATCTAATTATTTCTCATCTATAGTCCAATAAATTCTTTTTTGATTAATTTGGCCACGTCTATTGATCGGTTCCGTGAGACGGTTTATGCACTTTCAGCCTATTAGAAGAATCTAACATATCATAAACATTATCCATATTAGTTGCCTGATACACGTATTCTTCAGATTCGTTTATATATTCTTTAAACGATTTCGTACATCTTCCTTAAATATATTTATTCCCAACCATTCATAATAAGTTTTCTTCTTGTAAATATGTTCGGTTATTAAGGCACCATTATCATAATGGTCTATAATATTACCAATCAAATCAAAAACCAAACAACTCCTAACTCTACCGCAAACCCATTGAATAACATATAATTTATTGTTATATTCTTTTTCTACATTAAATTCTCCGCCATATATGTCTTCTGTCTGTGATATTATTTGTTCTGATTCTATTAAAGTTTCAATTTTTGATGGATATCTATACATTTGAACCCATTCCTATTCTATGCTTTTTCCCCTGTTCTTTATTTTTATTCCATATTGTGTGTTCGTTATTTTTTAGGTATTCATCATCAATTTTATGTTTATCATAATGTTCTTTTCCATCATCTATTCTTAAATTGTTGTAATGATGGAAAGTAAAATCGGGGTCTTTTTCGTTATATAACGATTTCCATAACTTCATACCTCCAATAGATTGTTCATCATCAGATTTTAATTCACCGAATTTCTTTGTATGATGTTTCATAATCTTCTTAATATATTTACTATTACCAGCATTTTTATTCGTGTATCTTTGAATATTACTTTTTGTTATTAAAGAAATTTCCCTCGGTTTTCCGTTAACATAATGATAATAACCACGCAATCCACGATAATCCAATCTGTGAATAGACCCAATATCAGTATCAGAAACTTTTTCTGATTTATTATGTAAATTATTTAGATCATCGGATAATTTTTCCCCAGAAACTTTGAAATTTTCTTTTTTCAAAGAAGTATCTAAAAACGGAGTCTCTAAAATAAATTCTTTAAATGATTTCATATTTTTAATTTTGATTGAAAATAATCTCTACAAAAATAATCATAATATTCGGAATTTTTAGTTACAAAACATTCGGCAATTTGTTCATCAACTAAATAAAAATGAAATAATAGACCATCAATATTAAAATAATATGATCCATCTTCTTTATTATTAAAATGTTTAGTGATGTAATCACATAATATTAAAGTTGAAATATATTTTGGATAATACTTATATGTTTTATGTTCAATAAATGACATAATTATTTCATTTCTCTGGCTTTCAAATGCACCCAAACCTCTCTTTGATACTTTAGTAATAGTTTTCTTTCGATTCTAGTATAAATTGTTTGAAAGATAACATGTTAAATTTTCTTTATTGTTGTTTTAATTATTTATCATTAAAAGTTTTTATAAATAATTTTGAATAACCAACCATTTGATTCTATCGATATGAAAAAACTCTTAATTATAACAGATACAACTAAAAAACAAATGAATGGTGTAGTAAGAACCCTTAGAAATACCGTAGACATTTTAAGTAAAGAATTTGATGTTCATTGGATCAACCCGTATCATTTTAATAGAATTCCTTTACCCTTCTATAAAGAAATTGATATTTCTTTGAATACCTATAAAATAGGTAAAAAGATTGAATGTATAAACCCAGATTACATCCATGTTGCTACAGAAGGTCCAGTTGGGCTTGCTGGAAAACTTTATTGTGATAAAAAAGGATATAATTACACAACATCATATCATTCTATGTTTCCAGAATTTCTCTATGATATGTTTAATATTCCGACTAAATTTACATATAGATATTTTAAGTGGTTTCATTCTAAATCTAAAAATATTTTAATACCAACAAACAAAATTAAATCTTTATTAGAATCAAAGAGATTTAATAATTTGGTTGTTTGGAAGAGAGGCGTGGATAGAAAAATATTTAATTCCTCTCATAGAAATAGACCCCATAATTCTCATCTAAAGATAATTTTGTGCGTTAGTAGAGTTTCAAAGGAAAAGGGATTAGATGATTTTTGTAAAATTCCTGTTCCTGATGGGTATATTAAAGTTTTGGTCGGTGATGGACCTTATTTGCAAGAATTAATGAATAAATATCAATCTGAAGTAGTGGCTTTTGCTGGAAAAAGAACAGGGAAAGAATTAGCAGAAACGTATGCAAACGCCGATGTATTTATTTTTCCATCAAAGAATGATACATTTGGTTTAACTCAATTAGAAGCGATTGCATCAGGAACACCAGTTTTAGCGTATAAAGGAACTGTGTCTGAAGAAATCATTAGAGAAGGTAAGAGCGGATATTTGGTAGAAGAGTTTGGTATTAATTCTATCAATGCTGCTATAGAATTATCAAGAAAATATGTTGAAGATGAGTCATATAATTGGACTTGGAAGAAATGTACAGAAGTATTTAAGAATAATTTAGTTGAGAAATAATGGCAAAAGAAAAACCAAAAGAATTAGAACCGTTAGAAGCTGAAATTGGTTATTTTATTGAACAATGTAAAGAATTTCCATACCCGAATCAGTGGATAATTTACTCAACCTCTAAACATGGTAAAAAGATGTTTCAGAATTATTATACAGAAGAAGATGCTATTAAAGCATCGAAATATTATAAATTAACTTTACTTTCAGAGTAAAATGGGGTAAACTTTATTTGTAGAAAATTTGTAACTTTCGTTTTGTTTGAGATAAACAAGTTTAATAAACTTTCTTCTTGGATATACAATCCAAGATATCGTATATTGATAATAACTTTACTGAATAATATAATATAATTTTTAACAAATTTCTAAAAGACCTTGCTGATAATATGAACATCTTTGCATTAGATAATGATCCTAAACTAGCTGCGCAATATCATAATAATGCACATTGCATAAAAATGATTTTGGAACAGAACCAACTTTTATGTACAGCTCATAGAGTATTGGATGGTAAAGAAATTGAAGGTAAAAAACAGGTTGCTGGTTCTTTACCTGCTCGGTGGAGAAAATTCAAAACGTGGAAATTAGAGGATAAAGAAAAAGATGTTAAATTATACAAGTCAACTCACGTTTCACACCCTTCTGCTGTATGGTGTCGGCAATCTGACTCAAATTATAGATACCTCCACGACTTATTGGTCGAACTCTGTAAAGAATATACTTTCCGATATGGAAAAATTCATAAATGCGAGTCTTCTGGATTAGTTTCTTATTTAAAAACTCCTCCTAATAATATTCCAATTGGTGAATTTACTCAGGTTACTCCAGCAATGCCGGATGAATATATAATTCCTAATGATTCTATAGCTTCATATAGAAATTATTATATTGGAGCAAAGCAACATTTAGCAAAGTGGTCTGGAAAAGTAAATTCAAGATCAGTCCCACCTTGGTTCATTATAAATAATTAAAAGAATGGGGAATTAGTATGTGTCCAATGTATGATGTTAGGGATAAAAATACAAACGAAGTGACGGAAATGTTTATGAGTATCTCTCAATGGGAAAAATTCAAGGAAGAAAATCCTGATAAAGAACAATACTTTACAAATATGCACGTAGCAGATTCAATATCATTGGGAATCAGAAAACCCCCGACAGATTTTCAGGAAGGTGTGATCGGAAGAATTAAGAAGAATAATCCTGGACATAATATACAATCAAGGTGGGATTAAGAATTTATGTTGGAAATTTGAATATTATGCAATTTGTGACTATTTTAATTTAACCATTAGGGAATATAACAAGAGTTGTATTCTCTTTTTCATTTAAGGGAATAACAAAAAAAATGGCAAAAATAGTAAAGAAGGCAAATACTAAGTTCTTAAAGAGTCACGAAATAGACGATATGGAAAATATTTCTTTTATTAAAAAACAAAAAAGAAGTCCAAATGCAGGGATTTCTAATTTACAATTAAAAGAAATACATCCATTAACCGAAAATCAAGGATTGGTTTTTGAGAAATTTAAGAATAATAATTTAGTTTTGTCTGGTTATCCAGGAGTTGGTAAATCCTTTTTGGCTTTATATTTGGCATTAAATGAAGTAATATATGGAAATAATGGATATTATAAAATAATCATCATTAAATCCTTAGTAAAATCTAGAGAATGTGGACATCTTCCTGGTAGCATTTCCGAAAAACAAGAACCATTTTTTGGCGCATATTATGAAATCCTTTCTGAATTATTTGGTAGAGGTGATGCAAGCGAAATTCTTCTGAAAAAAGATATTATTCAATTTGAAAACACTTCCTTTCTAAGAGGTATTACCTTTAACAATTCTATCATCATCGTTGACGAATTTCAAAACGCAAATTTTCAAGAACTAGATACAATTGCTGGTAGAATAGGATATAATACAAAGATTATGTTTTGTGGAGATTTACACCAAACAGATCTATTATATTCCAAAAATGATGTTTCTGGATATTCTAAATTTATAAATATATTATCCAATATGAATGAAATAAATATTGTAGAATTTTCGAGTGATGATATTGTTAGAAGTGGATTCGTCAAGAGTTATATTTTAGAAAAAATGGCATTAAAGTATTGATATGAAAAAAAGAGAATTTGTGAACGAAGATATTGTTATTTTTTGTAATGCTGGTGGTAGACTAGATCAATATACAAAAAATCCTATTGAATGTGGAAACCCAATTCTTTTTGGGGGTCCACCAGAACAAGATGAATCTATTGAAGAAAACTTAGATCATAAAAAACCAAGGAATTTTAAAGTGATCTTTAATCATTGCCCTCCGGTTGAATTACTGGAATTGAGTACTGAATCTATACACGGAAAAAGACATTATGTGACTCCTGGGGGGAAATACCCTTCCATAACATCTGTATTAGGCGCATTTCCTAATCCAGCTTTAGTTGAATGGAGAAAACGAGTCGGGGAGGCAGAAGCTGATAGAATTTCTGCCTTTGCTTCATCAAGAGGTACTAAATTTCATTCCCTTTGTGAACAATACCTCTTGAATGAAGAAATTGATAAAAAGAAATTTATGCCCGATATATTATCTTCGTTTTATGAATTTAAGAGTATATTACATAGAATAAATGATATACATCGTTTAGAAGTTCCGTTATATTCAAATAAATTAAAAGTTGCTGGAAGAGTTGATGCTATAGGAAATTTTGATGGTGAATTATCAATTATTGATTTTAAGACATCAAAAAAAGAAAAGCGCGAAGAATGGATTGAATCTTACTTTCTCCAAACAACGTTCTATTCTATGGCATATTTTGAGCTAACTGGGATAATTGTAAAGAATATTGTAATATTAATATCCGTTGATGATGGTGATAATCAAGTCTTTATAAAACCTGTAAAAGATTATGTTAAACCACTAATAAGTAAAATAAACGAATATTATAGGTTATATCACGTATAAATAAAAAACCAGGTTTACTTTAGTTGTAAATTATGGTAAAATTCTATTAAACCGATGAGGTTGCTTTTTTAAAAGTAGTCAAATAATCATCAAATTCAAGATTGAATTCGTTCAATTGTAGAGGAGAAAAAATATGATGAAATCTTTATTTCTAATTTTAATGTTCATAATTTCCGAAACTTCTTTTGCTCAAATAGGAAATGCATCCTGGTACGGTCCGGGCTTTATTGGGAGAAGAACTGCTTCTGGACAAATATTTAATACGCATAAATTAATTGCTGCTCATAAGACTTTAGCATTTGGTACAAAAGTAAAAGTTACGAACCTTAAAAATAAAAGATCAGTATTGGTAACAATTCAAGATCGTGGCCCACACATCCGGGGAAGAATTATTGATCTTTCGCACGCAGCGAAAACTGCAATTGGAATGGGAGGAACTACACCAGTTTCTATTCAAGTGATTAAATAAACCACTTTACTATTTTAATCAAACCAGTTATAATATTCTTATAACTGGTTTTTTAATGAGGAAGAAATGAAAAAGAAAGCGATAGTTCCAAAATTTGAAGAAATGGAATCTTTTTCTAGACAAGTTATCTTCTTAGTAGAAAGAGATAGAATAGGTTATATTGAAGCTGTCACGGAATATTGTGAATCAGTTGGTCTTGAAATTGAGGTTGCTGCTTCTCTAATCACTCCATTTTTAGTTTCTAAAATATCTGACGAAGCAAGAAAAAGTAATTTGATTGAAAAAAGTCCAGTATTACCGATTTAATATGTCAATTGAAGCTGGAAGAATGTATAATGCATTAAAACTTCACTTTAATTCTGAAGAATATGATTTTGTCAAATATAATGGTAAAACTCGAATAAAATTTATTCCAGAACCGCAATTATACACATTTCAAAAATTGAATAATAGATACAAAGATGAATTACAAAATTTCTATGTATCGAATTTATTGGAAAATCCAAATGTTTGGATATTTGATCTCTTGAATCAAGAATGTGACGACATTTATAAAAATTGGAAACGAACTCAAGAAAGTTTGAGTTATATTTTCAAAAATGACATTTCAAATATTTTAGATTCTAATGAAAATTTTAATGAAATATTTCAAGTAAAGAAAACTTTTCCTCCATTGATGGTTTTTGTTCAACAAAAAAGAATAACATTAGAAACTTTACTTATTTTGGATGATATATTAAAATTCTTAGGTAATTGGGATAAGCAAATCAATGATGAATTAATTTGGAAAAGTTTTAGGTTGAGGTGTATCAAATATAAACCCTTTTTATCTTTCGATAAAGGGAAAATGAAAAACGTATTGAAACAAGAGGTGAAAAAATGGTATAAATAAAAGTCTAATATTATGCGTTTTTGGATAAGTTGTTTTTAAGTTGTTAATATGATTGTTATACGAGGTAAAAATATGTCAAGTTTTGCAAATTTAAAGAGAAGTTCCGGTTCTAGTATTGATAAGCTATCGAAGGCTGTTGAATCAATGAATTCAGGCGGTTCTAATTATAATGATGGCGAAGATAAGTATTGGAAGTGTGAAATAGACAAAAGTGGAAATGGTTACGCGATTATCCGATTCCTTCCTACTCCTCCCCAAGATGGTGATGATGGATTACCGTTCATAAAATATTATGATCACGGGTTTCAGGCAATTGGTGGCTGGTATATCGAAAAATCTTTGACTTCAATTGGTCAACAAGACCCAATTTCATCCTATAATACTGAACTCTGGAACTCTGGTATTGAAGCAAATAAGGATTTGGCGCGAAAGCAAAAACGCCGGTTACATTATGTTTCTAATGTTTATATCGTAAAGGATCCTAAGCATCCTGAGAATGAAGGACAGACGTTTTATTTCCGTTACGGAAAAAAAATCTTCGAAAAGATCACTCAGGCCATGAACCCTCAATTCGAAGATGACAAGGCATTTGATCCGTTTGATCTTTGGACTGGAGCAAATTTCAAGCTAAAGATTCGTAAGGTTGACGGTTATCAAAATTATGATCTATCAGAATTTGATAGCCCTGGTCCGCTTAGTGATGATGATGCCGAACTCGAAGCTATTTGGAAGAAGGAACACTCCCTAAACGAAGTTATTGATCCTAAGAATTTTAAGAGTTATGATGAGCTAAAATCTAAGTTAGATAGAGTTCTTGGGCTAACTTCTAGTACAACTAGAAACGTTCCTACTGTTGAGGGAGTTAAGCAACAAAGAATTCAAGAAAAGGAAACTCAAATGGAAGAATTAATTATTCCTACAAGTTCGGGAAATATTGAATCAGAAGATGACCTTGATTATTTCAGTGATCTCTTGAAGGACGATTAAAACTTATAAAGGGGAGTTTAATACTCCCCTTTTTCATACTATCCTAACGGATCCATATTGTGCTCGAAGTAAAGTTGCCTCCTCGTTTCGCACCCCTACATCTATCCCCATCACACCAGATGAAGACGGGTTTGATTGAGAATTACCGCCACCACCAGATCCTCCTGCGCCACCACCACCCGCGTTAACAACAACTGGTTCATTCGATCCAGATGGCGTCATTATTTCTTCTTTACCAGTTTCAACATCTTTAGACATTCCTTCTAACGAAAAACCATCAGTAGACGGAGATGGTATCAAAGAAGCGTAATCCGTTTTTGAAATATCTTGATTTAAATATTTTTCGTTTATTATTGGTTCTTTTATTGATGAGTATTTAGAATCAGAATCTCCACCAAAGAAAGAACTTATATTATCTCCAATTCCACTTAACATTGGAGATTGTTGACCCATCATACCTTGTATTCCACCCATATTACCTATATTTTGTCCCATTCCAACAACAGAACCTAATGAACCCAATGCACCTTGTATTCCACCCATTGAACCCATTCCACCCATTGAACCCATTCCACCCATATTCTTAGCGGTTTGAACGGTGGACATAACATTACCAACTGTACCCATCATTTGTCCTATTTGGTCTAATGCTGGAGATTGTTGACCCATAGAGCCTAATACACCTTGTATTCCACCCATATTACCTATATTTTGTCCCATTCCACCCATATTACCTATATTTTGTCCCATTCCAACAACAGAACCTAATGAACCCAATGCACCTTGTATTCCACCCAATGGATTTTGTTGACCAAATCCAGAAGTACTAATACCAGATAATTGCATTTTTTGTGTTGTTAATTGATCTTCTTTTAATATTGGTTCATCAATTTCTTCTAATTCAGATTCTTCTTCTTTATATTCATCTCCTTCTGGAAGTTCTTTTTCCAATTTGGTATAAGTTTTATTTTCTGGAGATTCTTTAGCTTTTTCTTTACTCAAAGCCTCTGCAACTTTTATATCGGTTTGTTCCCCTTTATTTTCTTTTGCAAATTGAACAGATTCTTTTATTTTCTCGCTTGATGTTCCTGTTCCCTGACCATATCTACTTTTTCCTGTTGATGGATCTGCAATAGATGCCCATTCTTTAGCCAATTCTCTTTGGAAATCTTCTTCGCTCATTTTTCCAGATCTAAATTTATCATAACCTCTACCTTTTAATAGATTTTGGCCAATTTTATCTTGTAGATCGGCATCGAAAATATCTGTATCTTTAAATCCTAATGCTTTTTGTTGGGCTTTCAAAGTTTCCCCAACGACTTGATATTTCCCAACAGCTCCTGTTCCTTTTTCAGTTCCTGGGACTTTTCCTTTTGTTTCTTGTATTAAATTCTTTTGATATTCTTTGACTTCACCAACAGTCATTTGAGATAAAGGTTTATCTGGTTGTACATATTTTCCAAAACCGTATGGAACATCATATCCAGATTCAAACCCAAGCTTTTTTGCTTTTTCGTCGCTTGTTCCTTCTCCGGTTGTTATTGTATCTAATAATTTTTTTGTTCCAACGTCAACGGAAGTAATTTTAGAGGTTTCTTGTCCAATATTTTGTTGTGATGTATCTTTTGAAGCCGTTTGAACTGGTGTTTGTTCATTACCGTAATCTATCTTCACTTCTCCCTTCTCAAGCGAAGATAGATTTTTTCCTATTGATTCGTAATATTTGGTTCCTGCTGTTCCGAACGCATCTTTTCCAACAACACCACTTTTAATCCATTTTGCTGCTCCGCCTGCACCTTGATTATGCGCATATCCGAGAATTTTTAATTGCTCTTCTGGTGTCTTGGATGCATAATCTTTATTTTTCATCAATTGTTTATGATGCCCTTCTGTATATTTGTCAAATAATCTCTCTTGTAATTGTGGATTATTTAGAAATTCTTCTCTGGAAGGGGGAGTTATACCTAATGCTTTAGCAGATTCTTTAATTTCATCAGCACCCATTTGATACGCGCCAGAAAATCTATTACTAGATCCTCCTTTTTTAGAATAGCTTGGACTTTCTATTTTTGCAATACTTCCTCTAAAAACGTCGTATTGTTCTTTTGAAATCCCCATGGATTTTTGAGTGTTTGATGCGTTGGTTTCTTCTAAATAATCTGCAACACTAGAACTTTTACCCGAAATTGATAACTTGTCTTTTATTTTTGAAGGTTGTATTTTTTCAAATTTTTCTTGGGACATTGGTTGTTTGTCTGGAGCTTGTCCAACTTTTCTTACAGACTCACCACCAAATTGTTTCGGTATCCTTTCTTGTTCAAATTCTTCTGGGGTCATTGGTCTTGTTGGGGAAGGTACATCATCATCCCCAAACACTTTACCAAATAAAAATTTACCCATATCAACAATTGCTTCAGTTGTTCCTAAAATGGAAGTATCAATTTTGGTTAATAGTGTCATCAACCCAGCAATCCCGATTGCACCACCAAGCATTGGTAGAAACTTCGTCATAAAAAATGTAGATAATCCTTCAACAATAACGCCACCTAATCCTTCAGGCGAAGATGAGGATATTTCTTCAGTATTATCAATCAATTTCTTCAATAAACCCTCGACTCCTCCCATATCAACTTTTGAAGCAGTTTCTTTTTCTTGATAATCTTTTTGAACGTGTTCTGATAGTCTTCTTTTATTTTCAGTTTCTTTATCGAAATCAAATTGTTCTAAAAGTATCAGATGAATTTCTTTTAAAGAATCAATAATTTCTCTGTCGCCTTTAGCAATATCTTTTTCAATTAACTGTTCCTCCATCATTTCTTTGGAGGCAGTATCTTTTATTAAAGTAAGTTGCTGTTCTTCAATTGTCCGAATACTAGATAATGAATTTGATATTCTCGAAAAACTATTTTCGATAACATTTTCCAAACTTTTAAAATTTGAATTATTATTTCGATTTTGAGTTTTAAGTAAATTAGTTAATTCGGATAATTCGGTTGCCATTTTACTTTCCTAATTGGTTTTGGATTCGTTCGTTTTCTTCTTGTATATACATCTGTAATTGCGTAATATAAATTTCTCTTTCCCACGCCATCATATTTTCCAGTTCAGTTAAACTGTACTTATGATGTTGCATCAAAACAAAATTGGTCTTATAATAATTGGTTAAAGTATCGTGAGAAAGGCTTATTCTAAAAAACTTTGTAAACCTTCTAGAACTATTTTATGCTCAAATCCACATTTAGAACAGATAATATTATATTCTTTCTTTAATTTTGGAATAGTTTGATAATAATTTTCTATCTTTTTGAATTGTTCAAAACTCAAACTTTCTAAGAAATCAATAATTTCTTGTTTTGTTACTTCTTTTGGATAATAAAAATTATTATTATCAAAAATATATTCAATACTTTCAATAATGGAATCAATAGTTTTTTCTAAAATTGTTTTATTAGTAGTATCAAATAGCTTTTCAATCACATCCAATCCAGGAGGTCTCATTTTTATCCCAATACTATCTGTTAATTTAACAATATCAACATAACCTTTTAATTCTACTTTGATATCCAACAAATCCACATTTAAAGTCAATTTATTTTTACAGGTTTCATCATCAGATAATTTGTTTTCACATTTATAATTTAATTTGATAGTTTCTCCAACGGATCTTGCTCTTAAATTAAGAAATAAAAATTCAATATCTATTGACGGTAGATCATCAATAGCAATTTTTTCCGATAAACAACAATTTTTTATTACTTGTAAAATATTTTCTTTTATAAATTTTGGATCATCAGAAGTTTCAGAAGCGAGTAATAATAATTTTTGTTCTTTAACTAAGAATGGTCTGAATTTTAATTGCGTTTTTGATACTGGTAATTCAATTTCATAAATCGGTGTCGCTAATTTTGGTAAAGGCATAATATCTCCATATTTTAAAAGGTTGTATAATATCTATAAGAAATTGTTATTGGTAATTTATGCACACTATTTAGAGCATCCCATCGTAAACTTAAAGAATTTATTGAGACTGGAAATGCTTCTAATAATGTAACTCCATAGCTGAAATTTCCGGTAAGATCTAATTGTTTTATTTGTATATTTCTTCTGTAAGTATCTTTATACGAAAAGTCAAATTTAACTCCCTCGTTCGTGCCATATACAGAAGAAATTTTATCCATCCAATCATCAAAATACCTCTTTTCGTTCATATCATCAGAACAAATAAAGTTCAACATTATTTTATCATAAAATGTTTGTACTGGAAAAACTTCTACAGGACCATAAGTTTTTTGATCAACTGTTGCAAAGTTTCTAGAAGGTAATTCAGTCGCTTCACATCTAAATGGTGCATTTTGCATATCTCCAACAATAACTTCAAAATTTGTTGGTCTTGCTAATTCTTTTCTAAATGAACTTATAAATTCGTTAATGTTTGCTGATGACATAATCGTTATCTATTGTAATGAAAATTTTCTAATGGTAATAAAATTGTATAAAGCCATTCGTGGGAATCTATTGGTAAAATTTTACTTCTAATATGACTATAAAGATATTCTTTAATACAAACATCATAACCTTTGAAATAATTATTTGACTTTTTTAAATTATCATAGTTTATATTAATTTTTAAACTATTATTACTTTTATTATACACGGAATTTGATACTAACAATTTACCCAATAATACCGATCTTTCGTCCATTGGTAAATAATGGAGATTTAGTCCCAAAAATCCGTTTGCCCTCTTTTCTAATATTATAGTTAAAGGGAGAGAATCCCATTTTGGTAATGTTTGTTTATATTTTGCATCATAAAAATAAAGATACATTCCACCGGTAGAAAATATAGACATATCTTTTAATACATCATTATCAGGAATTTCTATATTATTTCTTAATGCTTTTATTTTTAATTGTAGCCAAGCAGTAGAAATATTTTTTAATTTATCTTTTTCTATATTTCCAGCGTTTTTAATTCTTTCGTATAGATAAGGTAATTCAGACCTTTTAAAGAAAAATTCGTTTAATTTCTTTTGTAAGGTTTTATCAGCATATCTTCCTGGTTTATTATTTCTATTTAAAATTTTCCAAGCACCTCTTCCGAATAAAAATGGATCAAAAATATACTTGTTTCCAGATTTCTCTGGATATTCTATTGTATATTCTTGGAGGTAATCTTTATTGTTCATCTATTTGTTGAATAATTCTATTTCTGTAAGCAACTTGAATTCCCAATTTCTATGTTCACAAAAAGATTTTGCAGCTTTCCATTTTGCACTATTTACGCCCCAGGTACATACTTCGTTTATATAATTCTTATTAATTCTTTTTTTAGGTTTTGGTTCTTGAGTTTGAGCATATGGTTTTATTTCTATAACATATGTTATAATATCCCCATCGAACCGTTTAACTTTAACTATTAAATCTGGAAAATATCTATGTTGTTTATTATCAATAGGGGAAATATATGGAATACAAATTTCTTCAGATCCCCATTCCAAAACGTGAGGATTGTCATCTAACCACTTAAATGCTCGTAATTCCCAACTAGATCTATACACAACATTATATGGGTCGCCTTTATATTTTTTGGGATTTTTTAATTTATATAATCCCTGTTTATAATTTGTATTTGCCAATTCTTAACTATAAATAGTTGAAATTAATTAACTATTTATTTAAGTAAAATGGCAATACCAGATTTAATTGATGATGCTTTTGATTCCACCATCGTAAACGATATGATGGATCCTCTTGCGATTTTAAAAGGAAAACTATCAAATACTCCTTATAATTTCGATGCATTAAAATATCCAGAAGATATTGCAGGAGCTTCAGCAACTGGTCATTATGTTAATTTTTTTATAAATGTTTCAACTGCTAGTAAATATTATAATGGTGGATCGTATACCTATTCTAGTCCAGAAGGTTCTTATGCTTATTCGGGGACTACAGCATCAACTGCTGGCGGAGCACCGGGAAGTAGTTGGGCTGACGAACAAATTAGAAATCCACACGAAGTTTCTCATACAAGAATAAATCAAGCTATTTCCCTCTATATACCAGATTCTATGAATTATAGTCAAGGAATTGAATGGGAACAAGCAAGCGTATATGATGTTGGTAAAGGTTTGGTTCAGGGAATTGGTACAAAAGGCGGTGTAAAAGAAAAAAGTGGGCAACAAAAAAGGGGTGATGTTGCAAATACATTAAAAAACCTTGCATCCGCTGGTGATTTAGTTGGTCAATATGCCGGATTCGCAATGAACCCTCAATTATTAGTTCTTTTTCGTGGTATTAAATTTAGAACATTTCAATACGATTTTTATTTCACCCCAAGAAATTCTGGGGAAGCTGCTGCTGTTAGGAATATTATTAGGGCATTCAGATTTCACGCTCATCCAGAATTAGCTGGTGCGTATGGTGTATTTTACGTTGTTCCTTCTACATTTGATATTGAATTTATGCATAAAGGAACGTTGAATAGGAATATTCATAAAGCAAAAACTTGTGCATTAACTCATTATGATGTAGATTATGCTCCGCTTGGGTGGGCAACTTATAAAGACGGTATGCCGGTTCAAACTAGATTGACTTTACAATTCCAGGAGCTACAAATTGTCACCAAGGAGGATATATCACGTGGCTTTTGAATGTTTTACACCAAAAACTCAGCAAAAGGAAAGTGTTATATTTTCAAATTTTCTGAAGTTAATCAACTAACTGCTTTTATTGGATTATAAAGATGGCAAAATTTTATTCATATTTTCCAGTAACTTCTTTTGAACAAAAAGTTTTAACTGATATTGGTATTCGTATAAAAATAAGAGATACTTGGTTAAACGATCCTAAAATATATTATACCTATCAATATCAAGATTTTGATAAACCGGAACATATTGCTTTAAAATATTATGGGGATGAAAATTTACATTGGATTATTTTGATAACAAATAATATATTTGATGCTACTTTTGATTTTCCTATGAGTTCCATAATATTTAATGCTTATATAGAAGATAAATATAAAGCTCTTGGTGATCTTGTTGATAAAACCGGGTTTGAATATGCGGTAACTACTCCTGATCCAATTTATAGGTATCAAAAAAAAGTTAGAATTATTTCAACCGAAGGAATAAAAGATGAATTTTTTGTTGTAGATCAACAGTCTTATACAAATTTATATGCTCAAGGAAATCCATCAGGAAGTAAACAAGTATTAACTGCTGATGGTGAATATGTTACTTATCAGATCACTAGACGATATCCTGAAGTAACAATATACGATAGAGAAGTTGAGCTAAACGAAGAAAAAAGGCTTATAAGAATTTTGAAGAAAGATTATATTCAGCAAGCAAAATCTGAAATTTTAAGATTGGTGAAGTAGAATGGCTAATGAGAGTAAATATTCGAGTTCTAAAGTTACCGACTTAGAAATAAACAGATGTATGGTTATATCGAAATCTAAACAATTAGATTTCAAAAATGCTGTAGTTGAATTTAACTATTTTGAAGATATGTTCTCGAATTTTACTTCAATGCAACTATTATTAAACGATTCTGCTGGTAGACATAATGATATGTCTTGGAGCGGGGATGAATATTTGCAATTCGAAGCAAATAAACCTGGTGTAGAAGGGATACCCGGAGCAACTCCATTAAAATCTACATTCAGATTTTTTAAGATAGATGGTCGCGGTTTAGCAAAAGACGATAACGAAAACTCAGTGATGAATTGTGTTTCTGAGGATGCATTTTTATCAGAACGAATGAAGATTAGTAAGTCTTATAAGAATCAAAGAATATCTGATATGGTTAAAGATATTGCTTTGAATTTTTTAAAGATTCCCCCAGAAGAATTTCCTGATAAGAATATTGAAAAAACTATGGGATTACATCACATAGTAATTCCAAAATGGAAACCGTTAGAAGCTATCAATTGGTTATGTACAAGAGCAATTAGTGATAGACACGGGCCTGATTCTGGTGCTAGTTATTTATTTTGGAAAAATAGAGATGGTTATCATTTCAGGTCTATACTATCTTTATACGAAGATCAAGCTGCTATACAAAGATTTCAATATACAAATCCAATCGCAAGATCACAAATTGGTGGAGAAAGTAGTGGATATTGGTATGGTATTAAAAATGCAGATTATAGAGAAGATGTTCCGTGGGATCCGTATGAACAAATAATTTCTCACCATCCATTAGATTCGTTCGATCCTTTTGAGTTAAATCAACGAGGAGGGTTTGCAAATAGAACATTATCATTAGATTACTTAAAAAGAACTCACGAAAATATTGATTTCGATTATAAGAAATATTGGGGATTTTTAAATAGTAAAATTTTGATGTACAAAGACGATTATTATAATAATCAACCAATTATTAGTACATCAACTGATAGATTCGGAAAACAACACAACGAATATTTAGAATCAACTATAAAAATACATCCAGCAAAAGGTGATAATCTTGAAAAGGCTGTTCCTTATAGATATGCACAATTTGCTTTAATAGGGCACAATAGATTAAAGATGGTTATCCCAGGAGATCCTTATATATCAGTAGGGAGGATAATTTATATACATATGCCACAAACAGCAAAAGATCCTAGTGGAAAAAAGATATATGATAGATTTTTATCCGGTTATTATATAATCACTGCCCTAAGGCATAAACTAGATCAAGAAAATAATTTTGAAACTATTTTAGAAGTTGTGAAAGATAGTTATACTGGTAGAAAAGAACAATACGAAGGAAGATCTGGTTTGGATTCTGGCGCTTCTCAACAAGATACTGATGGTGGTAAATATAACGAGTTTATGGATTCTATAAAAAAGTCAAGTACATTTAGGTAATATATTATGTCGTTAACGATGAATAAAAAGAATTTTCCTGGATTAGATGGTTTTATCTGGTGGACGGGAATTGTTGAAAGTAGAAAAGATCCTAAAAAAGTAGGAAGACTTCAAATAAGAATATATGGGTGGCATACTGATGAGAAAAAGTATATACCAAGCGATGAATTGCTTTGGGCACAACCAATCTTTCCTTCAAATTCTTCGAATGATACCTATACTTGTAAAGAAGGAGATACTGTATTCGGATTTTTCTTAGATGGAGATTCTGCTCAATATCCAGTATTTTTTGGTAGAATACCAGACGTTCCTGAAAAATTATATCCAGCATCAAAAGGGTTTTCTGACCCAGGTAAAGATTTGGGAGATAGACCAGTTCAAGTTGCATCAAGAACTATGAGTGATGGTGAAGGGATGGATCATAGTAATGCTGGCCCAACAAGGTATCCTAATCCATTAAAAGAAGCCACAACAAGTAGATTTGCTCGTAATGAAAATATTGATAAAACTCCGTTGAAGTTTGTTAAAGAACAAATTAAAAAGGGAATAGACACAGCAAACGATTTAAATTGGGATGAAATAGACCCTGCCTATAAAGCGAAATATCCATATAATGATTCAAAAATGTCAGAATCTGGACATTTCTTTGATACGGATGATACTAGAGAAAATGAAAGATTAAATTTGATGCACAGAACTGGAACTATGTATGAGGTTGTTCCTTCAGGTTCAACTCATCAAAAAGACCTAAAACATCGCTATCATTTAGTGCACGGAACTGATATGAAAAATATCAGAGGGAATTTATGGCATACTACCGAACGATATACTAGATATAAGTCAAAAGGAAAGGCTTATATTGATTTACATTCTATTTTAAAATTAAGAGTTGGGAAATATGCAAGAATTGATGTTAATGAAGAAATCGAAATATCATCATTAGCTTCTATTACATTGAGCGCTCCGATTGTTACAATTTGTGCAGACTTTATAAATTTGAACGGTACTACTTATGTTGCTGATCATCTAATTGCTCCTACAATAACAACTCAAGCATTGGCTTCTGCTGTCGTAACATCGACATCGGTTTTTGGTGCATTGGTTGAATCAACGGTTATTCCTCCCATAGTTCTTTCCGGTTCAGAAGGAACTTGTTTACTACATGATGAACTTCCAGCAAAAGATCCTTGCGAAGCTGTTGTTGACGAACAGGGTGGTAAAGGTGGATGTAAAGAAGGTGAAGATAAACCGCCAGAAGATAAAAAAGATAAACCCCCAACTCGTGCAGAATTGATGGCTAAGTTATTGGGAATCGTAACCGGTCCTGGTGGTGGTGGAACTGGGGAGAATTGGTGTTATACAAACTCCGAAGGTAAGAAAACTTGTATATTCACACATCACGCAACAAGTGATTGTGTAGTTTTGGCTTATATTTATTGTGATGGTGGGTCAAGCGTTGAAACAAGTTTAGGCAAAAAATATACAAAACCCGACGGTTGGACTTGTCCTATTGATACTGGTGGGGAAATTTGTGGAGGAGAAGTTGATGTTGGCCAAAAAAAATAAGTTATAAAGGAGAGTCAAATGTCTATTTCTGATTTGGGAGCAGGTGGAGATGCCGCAGCAATAAATGCAAAATATAAAGGGTTAAGTTCTGGTAAAAATAATGAAAGAGGGAAGCGAGAAGTTGATCAAGAAAATCTCGAAAAAGCTCTTATTGCACAAAAGAGTTCAATTGTTACTTTTACAGACATATCCATTATAGAAAGTATTATGGGTATAATAGGAAGAATAAATAGTTTAACAAGTTTAGTAAATAATATAGAGAGTTCTCTTAATAGTCTTGAAGAAACGGTTAATAATCTACCATAGAATAAATAATAGATGGCTACTCAAATACTATATTCTGATTTAGACTTGATGTTTAAAATACATCCAGTAAAGAAAGATCTTGTTCTTAGTACAAATGAACAAGCAATAGTTCGTTCAATCAAAAATTTGATATTAACAAATCATTACGAAAGACCTTTTCAAGCGGGGATTGGTTCTAATGTTAGGAAAATGTTATTTGAACCTTTTTCTCCATTAACCGCAAATTATATGGAAAAGGAAATATATGACGTTGTGAAAATTTATGAACCAAGAATAACGGGATTGGCTGTTAAAGTATCTACTTCAGTTGATGAATCGGTAATGGAAGTGAAGATACAATTTTATTTGAATACTCAAACGAATTTAACAAGAATAGATATGCTTCTAGAAAGATTAAGGTAACTAAATGGCAGCAAATTCACAAATGCAAATTGTTGGAACCGATTTTGATCAAATTAAAAATAATTTGGTCACTTTTCTACAAGACCAAAATATTCTTCAAGACGCTTCTTATACAGGAAGTGTTTTATCAATATTATTAGATATATTAGCTTATAATACTCATTATAATGCATTTTATACTAATATGGTTGGTAATGAAATGTTTCTTGATACAGCAACCAGAAGATCTTCTGTAATATCGCACGCCAAATTACTCGGGTATAATCCAACCTCTCCAACCTGTTCGACTGCAATAGTTGATATTCAGGTTGTTGGATTAGAAAGTACAAGTTTTGTAATGCCAAAATATACAAAATTTTTATCTGAAAAACTTGATGGTAAGAATTATACATTTGTAACAACAAGAGAATATTTCGTAAATCAAACAGGAACATTTACGTTAAATGGTGTTACGATAAAACAAGGTGAACCAATAAGTTATAGATATACCTATGTATCAGCAACAAATCCGGAAAGTAAATTCAAAATTCCTGATGGAAATATTGATTTAGATACTCTTGAAGTTGTTATCCAAAAATCAGGAACCGATTTAAGAGTTGAAACATATCGTAAGTATGATGATTTATTGGATATTGGTCCAGATTCAAAAGTATATTTTACCCAAGAATCTTTAGACGGAAAATATGAAATTTATTTTGGAAATAATTCAATAGGAAAAGCTCTTCAAGAAGGAAATGTTATAATTCTTAATTATTTGAGTACAGATGGTTCCGAAGCAAATGGTATCGGGAATTTTTCCTTATTAGATGGCCCGTTAGCTTCTTATGATGATTTAATTGTTACAACAACTCAACAAGCATTTGTTGGAAGTGAAAAAGAATCAATTGATTCAATCAAATATATTGCTCCTAAAACATATTCTTCTCAAGGAAGAGCTGTAACTAAAAATGATTATATTGCACTACTAAGAAAAAGTGGAAACAAATTCCCCATAGAAGCTGTCAATGTGTGGAGTGGTGAGGAAAACGATCCTCCAGTATTTGGTAAAGTGTTTATTGCTGTAAAACCAATTTCCGGATACACCATAACAGATGCACAAAAACGAATAATAAAAGAAGATATTGTGAAGCCGATAAGTCTGGTTACGGTTGATCCAGAAATTATTGATGTTGATTATACATTTCTAAAAGTTGAAGCCGATGTTTTGATGGATAGAACAAAAACATTATTATCTGATAGCGAACTTCGTTCAAGAATTTCTACAGACATTAAGAATTTTGCAGCAAATACTCTTAATACATTTGAATCAACATTAGTCATTCCAAATTTCGTTGCTTCTATTAACTCTTTAGATTCTTCAATTATAACAAATCAACAAAAAGTTTATTTACAAAAAAGATTTTTACCAGAATTAAAGACTGAATTGAATTATACTTTAGATTTTGGTGTTCCAATAAAACGCGATATATTTGGTAAGTCAATCATTATGAGTCCTAGTATACAATACTATGATCAAATTAATGTTCTAAGAGGGGAAGTATTGGTTGAACAAGTTCCTGCATCAACTACATCAATAGAATCAGTGGAAATATTAAATCCCGGATTTAATTATACAGAAATTCCAACTGTAACTATTGTTGGTGATGGTTCTGGTGCAACTGCAACGGCATCAATATCTAATGGTAAACTTACTGCTGTAAATTTAATAAGCCCCGGATCAAATTACACTCAGGCAGTCGTTACCATTTCTGGTGGGAATGGTATGTTAGCAAGCGCAAGAGCAGTAATTTCAGGTAGATATGGAACCCTTCGTGCATATTATTATAATTCAAGCGGGATAAAAACTATATTAAATGGTAATATAGGAACTATAGATTATTTTCTGGGAAAACTTGACTTGGCAAACTTTTCCCCATTTGCGATAAACAATAATACCGGGGTTTTAACATTTAATATTATTCCAGATTCTACTATAGTAGAATCTAAGAAAAATAAACTTTTAACATTAGATGGTGATGATCCATCATCAGTAGTTGTAAATATAATATCTAAATGATACCAGAAAACTTTAAACCTTCTTTAGCGATTTCACAACAACTTCCTGGATTCATTCGGGATGAGAAATCTTATGCAACATTTATAAGTTTTCTTCAGGCATATTATGAATTCTTAGAAAGTTCTGGAAATGTTTATGATAGAACAAAAAATCTATTAAACTATAAAGATATTGATAATACAATAAATGAATTTGAAGAACATTTCTTTAATGAATTTTTACAATATTTCCCAAAAGAAAGTGTAACGAGTAGAAGAGAATTAACAAAATTCTCTAGAGAATTATATCAAAGAAAATCTACTCCAGCATCGTTTAAGTTTCTATTCAGGGCATTGTTTAATTCTGATGCTGATACATTTAACGCAAAAGATTATATGCTCGTCGCTTCTGGCGGTAGATGGAATATATCAAAATACATCAGATTAAACACTATTGATAGTAAATTCTTAAATATAAAATATTTTAAAATATTAGGGGAAACGTCAAAATCCGTTGCAAAAATAGAAAATACGGCGATTGTTACAAATAAAATCGAAGTGTATTTGAGTGATATAATTAGAGATTTTGAAACTGGAGAATTTGTTAGAGTAGTTGATGATAATTTAAAAGATATACTCTTTAATGGACAAATTCTTAGAGCAAAGATTGTAGGTATTATTCCAAGAATTACCATCAATCCAAATTATAAAGGTTCTGGATATCAAGTAGGCTATCCTGCTCTTGTTGTTGGTGGACTTAATCCAGACTCAGAATCTCCAAAAAAAGCTACTGCTATAGTTTCTAAAGTTGGTGTCGCTTCATTAAAAAGTATTTCTGTTTTAGATGGATCAAATGGATATAGAAGTTATCCTAATACTCTTATTAGTATAGTTAGTAATACCGGGAGTGGTGCTAATGCCGCTGTTGGTGCTTTAGATGCTAATAATTCAGCCATCATTACATTTTTACCAATTGATGAAATAGAACCTTATGCAAATGTATACATTAACGCATCAACTTATGGATTTTCAAATACAGCAGCAAATGGTCTGACTAGATTAATTGATGCTTTTGATTTTATATCAATTGAAACATATCCAATACAAACCATAGATTTATTATATCCGGGGTTAGGATTTACTTCTAAACCAGATATTTACGCAAATTCTTATGTTTATTTTGGTGGTGAAACTCACGAGGTTAAAGATTTTGGTATTCTAAAACCAATTGAAATTCTATTCAAAGGATATAACTATTCTAATGGTGATAATATTACAATCACTGGAGGAAGTGGTGTAGGTGCGTATGCAAATGTTAAAAGTATTGATTCTAATGGATCAATAGTAAGTGTGCAATATATACAAAACGAAGATTTCATATATCCTCTTGGTGGTGGAAATTATTTAAGAACAGATTTACCAGATTTAACATTAGAATCTTCTAATAACAAAATAATATACGTAAACAACTCCAATACTGCATTTGAAGATTCAAATACAATTTACGTTAATTCAACTGCTAATATTAAAGTTGGTATGTATATTAGTGGTAATGGTATTGCTTCTTCGCCAACATTTGACTATTTCCCAAGTGATACAAAAATCACTCACGTTGGTTCTGGTTATATTCAAATATCCAATAATCTAACCGCTGATGTTAGTGCTAATGATACTTTTGTAATAGACGGAACTGCATTATTATATGTTGATGGTATTCTTGGTGAAGGTGCAATATTTGATTCTACTTCTGATGTTGTTGGTGAAATACAAGAAATATTAGTAACTTTCCCCGGCGAAGACTATATTTCTGAACCCAGTGTATCGTTAAAAGTTGTTGATCTTGCTGTAATAAATCCAATAGAATCTTTAATCCCAGATGAAGGACAATTATTATATCAAGGCGATGCAATAGCTCCTTCATTTAGAGGAACTGTTGAATCATATACAATTCTTCCTGATGAATTAACTAGAACATTTAGAATACGATTACATTCTTATAGCGGAACATTAAATGTTGCTGATAATTTATACATAGATTTAACTACGCCAAATAGTAAAGAACTTGCACTTCAAATAAGAAGCAATTATAACGAATTAAACTTTAGTTCGGGTGTCTTATTCTATGGAGATGGTTCTGCAAGAGCAAATGCAGAATTCGTTTCTGGTACAATTTCTGGCCAAGGAAAATATTTAAATAGTGATGGATTCTTGAGTTCTTCTAATTATCTAGAAAGTAGAATAATTAATGAATATACTTATTTCTTCATTGTAGAAAAAGAATTCTCAAAATATAAAAATCTATTACATAATATATTACATCCAGTTGGTAAACAAGTTGTTCCTTATAATTCTTTCAAAACAAATGAAAGTATTGCCATAGAACCGTATTCAGAAGTAAATAAAGAAATATTATTAAAACAAGTTACTAGAAGTAATGTTTATGGTAAATTAATTTCTGCAAATACCTTACAAATTTATGAACTAAGAAAAGATCTTACGGATATTTCGTTATCATCAGTAATATCATCAAATGATTATATACATTTACAATCAGATAAAGGTGAAACATTTATTTCCGAAATTTCTAGCGTTGATGATTCTAATGATATTATTCATCTAAAAGATTCAAATATATTAGAATTTGTAAATGTTGCTTTTGGTTATGCAAATGCTTCGAGTAATGGAGTTAATATTACTTCATTCACTGGAAAATATGACATTATCAATAATGGCAATTATTCAAACACCAATCATCTATATGATATTGCTTTTGTTGGAGATAGCTTGTCGATCAATAACAATTCTATAGTTACTATAAATAATATAGATTACGCAAATAATATAATTTATGCGAATACCGTTCTTTCTGCATCTGGAAATGTAACAAATCCAAAATTGGTTACAATAACTAGAAATTTCAGTGCAAATAATATTTGGATTAATTATAATCTGAATTATAGATATATGCTAGGATATGGAAATACTGTAACAGCTATTACTATTGATGGATTTACATTATTAGACGAAAACGATAACCTAATTTACATCCCATTAAAACTTTAAAGAAGCGTAATATGTCAAATACATATATAAGACTCGTAGATGTTCCTGTTACAGAATCTATATCAATCAATTCTAAATTATTAAGTATTGATACTGTATTAAATTTAACTCAATTTATTACCGTTGATGACTTAACATTATATCTAGCAAATACTACGTCATATAGGAACCAAATTAATACTTCTTATGCGTTATCCAATACCGCATATAGTATGGCAAATGCAGCAGTTATTGCAGCAAATACTGCTTATGGTTTATCTAATACTGTATACAATCAAACTAATACAACTATACAATTAGCGAATACAACTTATAATACGCTTAATACCGTACAGATTTTAGCAAATGCAACATATTCTTCGGCGAATAGTTCTAGTTTAGCTGCTAATGGTGCATACACCGTTGCTAATTCTGCTTATAATTTAGCAAATTTAGCCATTGTAGTTTCTAATACTGCTAGTAATTTAGCCAATGTTAGTTTTAATAACTCAAATAATGCAAGTACTACTGCAAATAATTCTTTGGGATTATCTAATACAGCATTTGGTACGGCTAATACAGTATATACTTTTACTACTGGAGTGTATGATATAGCTAATGCAGCATTTAATCAAGCTAATACCGCTTATACCTTAGCTAATACTGTAACATATCTTGATACAGCTAATGCTGCGTTTGGTCGAGCTAATGCAGCATATATTCAAGCAAATTCAGCTTATGATGCAGCTAATACCGCATCTATTTCAATAATTAATGAAATTGGTTCTTCTAATACGTTTTATTTAACATTTGCTAATAATAATACCGGTTTATTATCAGATGTTTATGTATCAAATACAAAATTGTATTTTGTTCCTAATACTGGTACATTATCAGCCACAGTATTTAATACATTATCAGATAGAGAATTAAAAGAAAATATCATTAGTATTGATAACGGATTAACTGTCATTGAACAAATCAGACCAGTTGAATTTATTTGGAAAGATTCTAAAATTAAATCATTCGGTGTTGTTGCTCAAGAACTTGAAGAAATTATTCCAGATTTAGTAACAACCAATTATAATAAATCAGTAAATTATGATGGAATAATCGCTTTCTTAATTAAATCTGTACAAGAATTATCTGATAAAATAAAAAAATTAGAAAACAATGAATAAAAACATTACAAGTTATTCTTCTGAAATAGAAAAATTTTATTATAGCCCAATTCTAGAATTGGGCTATGGTGTACATAACGGAGATTATCTAAATCTTTTTGTTTTTTTAGGTAAAGATCAAACAATAAGCGGAGTTACTTCTACTCCAGAAATTGAATATACTCCTTCAAATCTAAAGCAATTATATAAAAATTTCATAGTATTGAAAAAGGCTAGTTTAAATGATATTAGTCCTGTCATTGAACGAGTTGATTGGCAAACAAATACGTTTTATTATGCCTATGATCATAACTTAAATTTAAGTACAAAAGATTCTTCCGGAAAATTAATAAAGAAATTTTATATCAGAAATAGATTTGATCAAGTATTTAAGTGTCTGTGGAATGAAACTAATTCAGCAAACACCTACTCAATAAATTCTATTGCAAATAATTCAACTCATTATACAATTTCTCACGAAGGTGGAACTTTTGATGTTGGTGATCTAATTACACTACAATCTGTCGATCCAGAAGAATATAATGGAACTTATAAAATTGTAAGTAGTGCTGTCGGAACTGCAAATGTTATTTGTGGCTTTGACGAAAGTTATGCAATGAGCGTTTCTGATAATTATGTTTCTGATGGAACAATCAAAGAAACTGTATTATCAACACAAGAACCTATTTTAGATACTAGAAGTTATGATGAAGGAAATATAGTATTTACATCAGATGGTTATAAATGGAAATATCTATATACAATTGATAAAGGTGCAAAATTAAAATATTTTGACTCTGATTGGATGCCTGTTCCAGTTAATAATATCTTAAAATATCCATATTCTGGTAATATTGGTTGGGGTTCTGTTGATGTTATTAATATCGTTAATGGTGGAAATAATTATACAAATGGAACGAATACTGTAAGCGTTGTTGTTTCTGGTGATGGAAATAGTGCTACAGCAGAAGCGTATGTTGCAAATAATATTATTCAAGAAATTGTTGTTCTGAATAAAGGTAAAGACTATACTTTTGCAAATGTTTCAATAATTCCACAAACTGGATTCGGTGGTAGTGGAGCAATTGTAGATTTTTCTATCAGTCCAATTGGAGGTCACGGTTATGATCTTCCAAGTGAATTATATTGTTCTAATATAATTGTAAGTGTTCCTTTTAATGGAAACGAGCAAGGAAGACTACCCGATGAATTTAAATATAATCAAGTTGGGATTTTATATAATCCTTATTTAAAGGCTGATATTACAAATCATACAAATTCTTCCTTTATTTCTTGCACAACAGATATGATAACAACATCAGTTGGATTATCATATTCAGTTGGCGAATATGTTTATCAAGGATTAAGTTTTGATAGTAGTACTTTCTCAGGAATTGTTTTGGATTTTGATAATGCAAATAATACACTTTCTCTAATAAATACTACAGGAACTCCTCGAAATAATTTTGAATTATTTGGCATTGATAGCGGAGCCTCTAAAGTAGTTCAACAAATAAACGAATCTTCCTATGTCCCTAACTCAGGAACAATATTTTATGTAGAAAATCGAATAGATGTAGATAAAGATATTTTTGGGAATGAGAAAATTAGAATACTTGTAAAATATAGTTAGAGAAAAATATGACAATCAATTTTGACCAAACTCCTTATAATGACGATTTTAAACCATCGAAAAATTTTCATAAAATTCTTTTCAAACCCGATTATTCTGTTCAAGCAAGAGAATTAACTCAGTCACAAAGTATTCTCCAAGACCAGATTAAAAAGTTTGGGAATCATATTTTTAAGAATTATACTTCTGTATCTGGAGGAAAATTAACAATAAACCTCCAAGTTCGTTATTTGAAACTTCAAGAAGTTCAAGGATATTCTTTTGAAGATTTTGTTGATAAAACTATAACAAATGCAACTAATACGGTTTCTGCCAGAGTTCTATCAGTAATTTCCAGAGAAACTAGCAAAGATGGAATCATCGTTAATCCTCCAATTTTTATGTTGTCATTTTTTACCGGAGGAACTTTCGCTGATGGTGAAATTGTCAAAACTCCTGATGGTAAACTTAGTGCAACTGTAATTGAATCTACGTCTCCATTTTATCCAAGTCAAGGAGCTGGTTCTGTAATTTCTATTGATGATGGCGTTTATTACGTTGATGGATATTTTGTTAATGTATTTAAGCAATCTATTCCTATCAACACATATTCAAGTATACCTTCAGCCAGAATTGGTTTAAGTATAGAAGAAACCTTTGTATCTAGCGAAGAAGATTATAGTTTATTTAATCCAGAATTAGAACAATCTAATTTTTATTCTAAAGGCGCAGATAGATATAAAATTTATCTAAGATTAACTACAAGACCACTAGAATTTGTAGACGATTCCAATTTTATAGAAATAATGCGCATTAAAAATGGAGTAATTCAAAAATCTGTAGACGTTTTAGGAACACGATATTCAGAAATTGATAATTATTTTGCAAAAAGAACGTATGAGACGCACGGAAATTATGTAGTAAATAAATTCAAAATATTTACTGAAAAAGGTACAGATGATCAAACATTTGCGTTATCGGTAAGTCCTGGTAAAGTATATCTTAACGGGTATATAGTAGAAAATCAAGGTAATATAAAAATTCCAGTTAATAAAGCTAGAACTATTTCTAGTGTAGAACAAAAAATATTATCAATGAATTATGGTAATTATCTATTCATTGATAATATTAAGGGTGGTTTTGATTTCCAAAATTTCCAGAATGTCGATATTCATTGCGTAAAAACTGCCAATACATCAAATACTCTTGTATATAATTCTACTGTTGCTGCAACAGCAAGAATAATGGCAATGAAGTTCCAATTTGCTCCAAATACAGCAAATTCTTTATCAAATATCTATCAAACATTTTTTATTGATATTGAAAAGAATAATATATCAAATACAGCAATAGTACAATCGACTACCACAATCACATTTCCGGGACATTTTTCTAATCAAACCGACGCATATAAAGGTGTCCAATTCAGAATCAATAGTGGAGCAAATTCTGGGAATGTTTTTGAAATTATTTCATATAACGGATCAACAAAATTAGCAACAATATCTAGCGATAATCCTTTTAAAGATATTCCACCCGGTTCTGAAGTTAATTTTAATCTTTTATATTCTGTAGCCGATTTTGAATCTGTTTATAATGGAATTAGTGCAAATAATAGAGCATTAATTCATACCAGTAGTAAAGTTAATGCAATTGATTCTGGTGATACTTATTTTGCAAATATCGTTGGGGATGATGAATTAATTTTTAGAGTAGGAAACGATTTCATCTCGCAAGGATCAATTCAAGAAGTCACATATTTCGCTTGGACGAAATTTAATAATCAATCAATCGGAACCGCTATGAGCGTTCCAAATTCTTTGATTGCTAAATTTGATCTAGAAGATGAAATTTTAACGGATACAAATGCTCAAGATAATTTTATCATTATCGTAACAGACCCAGGGTCATCTTCATTTAATACTGGAGACATATTACCCTTTAACGAAAATATACAAATTAGAATTAGTGCAGGATCAACACAAGCAACAATAAGAAGTACCGTTTTACAGGGAGTTTATGTTGATGTATATGCAAGAGTTAAATTTATTGATGGTAAAAGTGAAATAGTTGCATATAAAAAGAAAACATTAAAAGAAACAAATACTTCTACAATATCAACTTTTAATTCATCAAATCTAATAACAGGAACTTCAAATACTTTTATTGATTTAACAAATAGTCAATTATATATCAAAAAGTCTGAGTTTAATACAACAAACCAATCATTATATGTTGCTGATATTAAACGAATTGTAAAAATCATCGACACCCAAAATGCAAATACTGCTCCAACACTTGGGATGATAACAAGCTCAGATCACGATGTAACTAGATATTATGTTTTTGATGATGGTCAGACTGATTTTTATTATGATCACGGTTCTATAAAACTATTATCAAACGCACCTACTCCAAAAGGTAATATATTAGTTTTATTTGATTATTATAATCACGAAGGTAATGGATATTTCTGTGTAGATTCATATTCGGAATATTATGATAATATTCCTACCTATACAAGTAAAAAAGGAAATTTCTATAATTTAAGAGATTCTATTGATTTTAGAAAATCTAGAAAAAATGGAATTAGTGATTTTTCAATTAATTTAAGCGGAACAAAGCCAACTGGTATTGCCTCAGAAGGAACCTCGTTTAAGTTTAATTATTCATATTATCTTGGTAGAAAAGATAGTTTAATTATTGGACAAGATAGGAATTTTACTTTAGTAGAAGGTGTTCCAGGAATACGACCAGTTGAACCAAATGTTCCCGATGGAGCAATGGTTATTGCAAAATTAACTCTTGATCCTTATACATCAAAAATACCCGGCGAAACGAATGATCCGACAACTTCAAGCGTTAAAATTGAAACGATGGTTCATAAACGCTGGAGAATGGAAGATATTACTCAATTAGAAAATAGAGTATCAAGATCAGAACAATATACAGTTCTATCTGCTTTAGAAAAATCTGCAACAAGTTTACAAATTTCAGATGAATTTGGTAATAATAGATTTAAGAATGGTATTATTACTGATGATTATACTTCTTATAAAGTTGCAGATTCAGTAGCATTTGATTTTAGTTCATCAATTCAACCAATTAAGAAGAGATTATATTCTACACACAAAGTAGAGAATTTTGATCTTTCATTAAAAGATGCTTTATATAGTTTTGGACAGTTATCAGATTCTGCTAAAGCTGCTCTTGGATATACTATTGATTCTGTTAGTGGAGGAACTTCTTCATACGTTAGTTTACCCTACACAAAAGTTCAAGCAGCAGCTCAACCGTATGCAACTCAAACAGTTAATCTAAACCCATTCTTTTTCGTTACTCAAAATGGTAATTTGAGATTAAATCCTCCAATGGATCAATGGGTTTCATCAAGTAAATTGCCTGATTTATTAATTGTTGATCCAAGTACAGATGTTTATCTACAATCCAATACTGTTAATAAACTGACTACTGGTGATTGGCAAACTATCGGATCAACTGTTATTAATACAGGAGTTTCTGGTAAAACAACTGATGTTGCAGCCAAATATAATAAACCTAATCACGTTGCTGATTTTAATACTTTTACTAATAAACAATTAGAAGATTTCATTAAACTAACTGAAATACCTCTTAATCAAGTTGCTCCAAACGGTTTACCAATTAATAATTCCGATAGAGCAGTTGTAATTAAAAGGTTAGAACCTTATCGTGAAGCCGGATTGGTTTATACAACGGAAACAACCAACTTTGAAACAACTCGTTATCAACAAGAAAAAACTGATGTTTATGGTAATTTTACCTCACAAGCAGGATTAGATGTTGATGCTACCTTTGTAACTGATGTTAGCCTTAATCCCTATATTAGAGGACAACAGATTGAATTTAGTGCTGATAGTTTATTGGCTAATGAATACGTTAGATGTTTCTTTGATGGAATAGATGTAACAAATAGAATTAGAACCACAAATTCAATAATTTGCAATAATACAATCAATTCTAATTTTAGAGTTGGTGATATAATTGGATTTTATAACAACGGATCATATAGTTCAAATGTGGGTGGTGCGCAAGTAATAAATGCTGGAGATTTTGTTAAAATCGGTAAAGCAATTGACGTAAAAACTTATGTTGATGAAAATGAAGTAGAAAAAATAAAAATAGATTTAGTTTCTGATATTGACGCATTAGCATATTCAACAGGGAATACAAATCCTCACGGTTGTGATATAGCATCCTTAAAATTTGAAGCGAATGGAAATTTCTCACAAATAGTTTCCAAGGCTAATGTTTCACAAATCATAAAAACATCAGGAAGAGTTTTATCTAAGGGAAGTAATAGCTTTACGATAAAACAATATTATCCAGAACAAGGATATAATATTGTAAGTGATTACAAATATGTTAATATCATCATTAACGAGGTTGATTTTGAATATGAAATTACTGGATATTCTGAAGATTCAAATAATGTAGTTCTGTATTGTAATGCAGATTCAAGTTTTGTAAATACAAATTTTTCTGGTGGAATTTATTCTTTAAGAAATTCAAAAGGTTACGTTAAAACTGATTTAGATGGTTCTATTTGTGGAATATTTTATTTACCAGATAATACATTCCATACCGGTGAAAAACCATTTAGAATTGATAATAGATTTCCAGAAAATCCAGGAACAGAAACCACTTTTGCTGAAACTAAATTCTTTGCAGTAAGTTTAAATCAACAGAAACAGAACTTAAACTTTTCCCCTGATTTAGCAAGTTCGCCAGGAACATTTACTCGTTCTCAACAAAAATATTATGATAAAACTGTATATGATACAGTCATTTCAAGTGTTGAAACTGGTGAAGTAATTAGACCTTCACCGACTCCTAGTCCAACACCGACTCCTAGTCCAACACCGACTCCTAGTCCAAGTATTACGCCTAGTCCAACACCGACTCCAAGCCCAACACCAACTCCTAGTCCTAGTTTGACTCCTAGTCCTAGTCCAACACCGACTCCTAGTCCAACACCGACTCCTAGTCCAAGTATTACGCCGAATCCAAGTCCAACACCGACTCCTAGTCCAAGTATTACGCCGACTCCTAGTCCAACACCGACTCCTAGTCCAACACCGACTCCTAGTCCAAGTCCAACACCGACTCCAAGTCCAACACCAAGTATTACGCCGACTCCAAGTCCAAGTATTACGCCTAGTCCAACACCGACTCCTAGTCCAAGTATTACGCCTAGTCCAACACCGACTCCGACTCCGAGTATGTCTATGGACCCCTGCGCCAAAACATATCGTCTTAGTTATACAAGATCTAATGTGGTAAGTGAACCTATAAGTATGTGGGTAGATAAGAGAGGAGACTCTCACCTAACCGGGCCAGGTATTCGGAGTCGACATCTGCCTTGGAGAAAAATAATTACCCCTTGGTACGTTGATTATAGAACGACGTTTGAAGAACTGAGGTCTATTGCAACAGATAAAGTTTGTTGGCAACAGACCTTTGAAGAAAGGGTTTTGGTGGAGCCGCATGATCCAATTTGTCAAACAATTATTTTCTATGCCGACGAATATCCAAACGGTTGTTTCATTAAATCTGTAAAGGTATTTTTCAGAAAAAAACCAACGAATAATATTCCAGTAACTTGTTACATATTAGGAACAACTAACGGTTATCCTGATGGAGATATATTATCAAACGCAAAATCAACATTATATCCAAGAGATGTAAAGATTTCTAATACACCACATATCCTTGATTCAGATACCTATACAGAATTCGAGTTTCCAGTTCCAATATATTTGAAACCTGAAACAATGTATGCAATTATGTTAAAAACTGATACTAATGAATATGTAGCATATACAGCAAAATTGGGTGATTATGCTATCTCAAGCACAGCAAAGAATCAACCAACCGATCCTGATCCAACAACTCCATTTAGGATTTCTACTACTCCTTATATTGGATCATTGTTCCTTTCTCAAAATTCAATAACTTGGGATTCAGACCAGAATCAAGATTTAATGTTTGCAATAGAAAGATGTCAATTTGATATTACTCAAACTCCAATAATACCATTTGTAGTACCTCAAGGATTGCCAAAGAGAAAAATGGTTGATGATGCAATTAGTTATGTTGATTTCCCAAATTCCACATCAAATACTCAACCAAATTTAACAAAAGAAGATTATTTACTAGATGCTTTTAATGTTACTACAACCGATTTAACTTTCTCAGTTGCTCCTATTCAATATACCTATACAACCACTTTAGCAAATAATGGTTTACCCATAATACAATCTTCCAGAGTTCCTGTGACTCCTGGAAAATATGGAACGGCAACTCTTGATGATATTTTACTTGATGATGGTAAAGGTGAGAGAATTCTTGTTGCAAATTCTTCATCGTCTTTCTCATTATTTGCAAAATTAAGTTCATCCGATCCCGCCATTAGTCCTGTTATTTCTGAAAATGGTGTTACATTATATGGTATTCAATATAATATCAATAATCTAGAACTATCAAATACTAATATTGTTATTTTGAATGGTGGAACCGGATATGCAAATAATCCTACCATTTTAGTGAATCGAACTGAAAATAGTAATACAATAATTGGTAAATCCGAAGCCATTCTTAGTGCAGTTGTTACTGGTGGGGTTATTACTGGAGTTAATGTCATTGAACCGGGGAATTTATACGCTTCCACTCCAACAATTACTATTGCCGATGCTTATCGTGGAGGAAATGCTAATGCTATAATTCAAGTTTCCGGTGAAACAAACTCTTATGGTGGAAACGGATTATACCGATATATGACAAAACCGGTAACTCTTGAAGCCGGTTTTGATGCAGGTGATTTAAGAGTTTATTATACGGCTTATAGACCAATTAATACAAATATATTCGTATATTACAAGATATTAAGCAGAGAAGATACACAATCGTTTAGTGATAGTGATTGGCAATTAATGACATTAACCAGTGGTTCTAGTGCATATTCTAAGAATAAAGAAGATTTTATAGAATTTGTTGCTGCACCAGGAGTTAATGGTATTGCTGATAATATTATAACATATACAAGTAAAGAAAACGATAAAGTATATAACAAATTCTATCAATTTGCTATAAAAATAGTTATAACATCACCTGATAAAACTTTTGTTCCATTCTTAAAAGATATGAGAGGTATTGCCCTTGTTCCAATTAGCTTATAAATAGTTAATGTTGTTTTGATTAATAGGTTTACACAAGGAAAAATTTATGGCACTCAATTTTAACCAGTTTCCATATAACGATGATTTTAATATTGAAAAGAATTTCCACAAAATTCTTTTCAAGCCTGGGTTTGCTGTTCAAGCAAGGGAATTAACTCAGTCACAAAGTATTCTTCAAGACCAAATTAAAAAGTTTGGGAATCATATATTTAAGAATCATACTAAGGTATCTGGTGGGAATATTACAACGAATTTACAAGTTCGTTTTCTTAAATTAAATCCTATTGATCAAAACAATAATGATGTAGTTGCTGCAAACTTCTTTGATAAAATTATAAGAAACGCAACAAATATGGTTTCAGGAAAGGTATTAGCATTTGTTGAAAAAACTTCCGATGCTTCTGGTAATGTTTTAACTCCTCCTGTATTAATAGTTTCCTATTCTTCTGGTGGATCTTTCTTTGATGGAGAATTAATTACTACATTAGATCAAGAATTTACAGCAAACATAATTGCAACAAATTCAGAATTTCAACCATTTCAAGGCGCGAGTTCAGTTATTTCCATTGATGATGGTATATATTATATTGATGGATATTTCGTAAATGTTCCTAAACAAACAATACCATTATCTTTATATTCAAGTTTAGTTTCAGCAAGAGTCGGTCTTAAAATAGAAGAATCAATAATAACTTCTGATGAAGATGAATCTTTATTAGATCCTGCAATCAGTTCAAGTAATTTTCAAGCTCCGGGTGCTGATAGATATAAAGTTTATTTGAGATTAACTGTAAAACCTATTGAACTTGATGAAGATGAAACTTTTATAGAATTAGTAAGATTAACAAAGGGTATTATTCAGAGATCGGTTTTAGAAACTGAATATTCAGAAATAGACAAATACTTCGCCAAACGGACTTTTGATACTAACGGAAACTTCATAGTAAATAGATTCAAAATATCAACAGAATCTGATCCAAATAATACTGAAAAATATTATGTAAATGTTGGTCCAGGTAAAGCTTATGTAAATGGGTTTATCGTTGAAAATCAAAGTAGCTTAAAAGTTTCTACTTGGAAATCTAGGGCAAATAATTTTGTTGGTCAAAAACAACTTTATATGAACTATGGGAATTATTTGTTCTTAGAAAATGTTAAGGGTGGACTTGATTTTCAGAATTTCCAGAATGTGGATATTCATTGCGTAAAAACTGCTAATACATCAAACACGCTTTCATATAATTCAACTGTAGCAGCAACAGCAAGAATTTCTAATATGAAATTTGAATTTGCTGCAAATAATGCAAATTCTTTAAGTTATGTTTATCAAACATATTTTATTAATGTTCAAGATAATAATATCAGATCAACTGCTGCTAATACATCAGCAAATACAGTCACTTTAACTTCATATTTCTCTAATGAAACTGATGCTTATAAAGGTGTACAGATACGAATTGATTCTGGAGTAGATGAAGGAGAAATTGTTGATATCATTGGATATAATGGCTCAACAAAAGTTGCAACTATCCAAAGTACAAATACTGATGGAAATTTCCTAAGAACACCAGAATCAAATTGCTCTTTATCATTGATCTTCAATGTTGCCGAATATGAAAGTGTTTATAATAATATAAATGCAAATAATAGAGCAACAATTCACACAGCAAGTAAAAGAAATGCTCTGGATACCGGAGATACTTATTTCTCTAATGTAGGCGATGAAGAATTAATTTTTGATACGGGTAACGCATTTCTACAAGAAAATTCAATAAAAAATACGACATATCGTAGTTGGATGCAATTTAGCAATGTTGCCGTTGGTTCAGCAATGGTTGTTCCAAATTCAGACGTTGCAAAATTCGATCTTGAAGATGAAACATTAACCATAACCAATGCACAAGAAAACTTTATTTGTGTAATAACCAATAAAGGTGGATCTTCTTATAATGTTGGTGATATAGTACCATTCACCTCAAATACAAATATAACAATAAGCAGTAGCGGAACAATTGCAACTATTACAAGCACAGTATTAAGTGGTGTATATGTTGATGTGTATGGTAAGGTTTTAATTACTGATGGTAATGAAGTAAACTATTCAGTAAAACAAAAAGATTTGGTTCTTTGTGATATTGATGTTGTTGGAACATTTAACGCAAATACATTAGTTACAGGAACTGCAAATACTTATACCGATACTGCAAATGGTCAAGTTTATATTAGAAAATCTGAGTTTAATACAACGAAACAATCATTATATGTTTCCGATGTAAAAAGAATATTAAAGATCATTGATACTCAGGATGCAAATACTGCACCAACGCTTGGAATGATAACAAGTGCTAATTATGATGTAACTAGATATTATGTTTTTGATAATGGTCAGAACGATTACTTCTATGATCACGGTTCTATAAAACTACTTAGAAATGCTCCTCAACCAAAAGGAAATATTCTAGTTTTATTTGATTATTACAATCACGAAGGTAATGGTTATTTTTGTTTAGATTCATACTTTACAAATAATAAAACAGAAAGAGAGCCTTATAAAAATATTGGATTTTATACATCAAAACGCGGAAAAGCGTATTCATTAAAAGATAGTATTGATTTTAGAAAAACCCGCATTAATGGTACGACTGCGTTTACTTTAGATTCGTATACCACAAAACCAACGGGTATTGCTATTGATGGTACTACTTTTATAACTGATTATTCATATTATCTAGGAAGAAAAGATAATCTGATTATTGGTCCAGATAGAAATTTCGTATTAATTGAAGGGGTTCCTTCTTTAACACCGATTGATCCAAATATTCCAGATGGTTCTTTAGTTGTTGCAAAATTAACTCTTGATCCTTATACGATGAATATTCCTGGTGAAGTCTATGATCCAACGACTTCAAGCGTTAAAATTGAAACGATGATTCATAAACGCTGGAGAATGGAAGATATTACTACTCTAGAAAAACGAGTAGAAAGAGTAGAATATTATACAACTCTAAACAGCTTAGAACAAAGCGCAACAAATCTTCAAATTCCAGACGAATTTGGTAATAATAGATTCAAGAATGGATTTATTACTGATGATTTTAGTTCGTTTAAAGTATCTGATATATCAAAAACAGATTATAATTGTTCAATACAACCATTAAAGAAAAAACTATTTTCAACCCATAAAGTTGAGAATTTTGATCTTACCTTAAAAGATACTTTATATAATTTCGGACAATTATCAGGAGATGCTAAAGCATCTCTTGGATATACTATTGATAATAGAGGAACTAATTCCTATATTAGTTTACCCTACGCAAAAGTTCAAGCAGCGGTTCAACCGTATGCAACTCAAACAGTTAATCTAAATCCGTTCTTCTTTGTTACACAAAACGGTAATCTATCCCTTAATCCTCCAATGGATCAATGGGTTTCGACGAGTAAATTACCTGATCTATTAATTGTTGATCCTGAAACAAGTTTATATCTACAATCTAATACAGTTAATAAATTATCAACGGGTGATTGGCAAACAATTTCTTCTACATTAATTAATTCTGGGATTTCGAATAAGACAACTGATGTAACAGCCAAATATAATAAACCTAATCACGTTGCTGATTTTAATAGTTTTACGAATAAACAATTAGAAGATTTCATTAACGTAAATTCAATTTCTCCTTCTGAGATATTACCGAATGGATTTCCTATAAGGGATGCTGATAGAGCAGTTGTAATTAAAAGGTTAGAACCTTATAGAGAAGCTGGTTTAGTTTATACAACCGAAACGACTAATTTTGAAACATCTCGCCATCAACAAGAAAAGACTGATGTTTATGGTAACTACACTACACAAGAAGGGTTGGATGTTGATGCTACATTTGTAACTGATGTAAGTTTAAATCCTTATATTAGAGGACAACAGATTGAATTTAGTGCTGATAGTTTATTAGCAAATGAATATGTTAGATGTTTCTTTGATGGGATAGATGTATCAACTAGAATTCGTCAAACAAACGATTTAATAATAACATACGATGAATCAAACTTATTTTATCCTGGTGATATTTTAGCATATTATAATAACGGTAGTTTAGGTACATCAGTTGGTGCCATTGGTGAATTTATTCCATTCGGAAAAGTGGTCCATTCTGATGTAATTTTTCAATCAGGAAATATTCCAGAATATAAATTAGATATAATTTGGGACGTTGATGCTCTTGCATATACAACCGGAAGAAATAATCCATATAACTGCGATATTGTTTCATTAGCATTCGATGCTTCTGGAGCATTTAGTGGGATAAAATCAAAAGGAAATATTGAAGATGTTAAGAAATATTCTGGTAGAGTTATTTCAAAAGGAACAGATTCTAGTTTTCAAATAAGAAAAACTACTGAAACTCAAAAAACTTTTATTGAAGATGAAACTCCATCTGTTAATATTTTTTCAAATGATATTGTTTATGGATATGAAGTAACTGGTGTATCGGAAGTTTCCGGGAATCTTAGAATTTTCTGTAATAACGCAACCAATTTTGCAAATAGTAATATCGTTAATGAGGTATATTGTTTTAATCCCGTTGGAAACGCACTTTTAACTGATAAGAATGGTCATATCAGCGGGGTTTTCTATCTACCCAATAACACATTCCATACTGGTGAAAAACCTTTTAGAATTGATAATAGATTGGGTGGAAATCCAGGAACGGAAACGACATGTGCTGAAACTAAATTCTTTGCTGTAAGTTTGAATCAACAAAAGCAGAACTTAAACTTTTCACCAGATTTAGCAAGTTCACCTGGAACATTTACACGTTCTCAACAAAAATATTATGATACCACGACGTATAATAAAGTTGTTGGGACAATAGAAACGGCTGAAACAATTAGACCTTCGCCAAGCCCTAGTCCGACCCCAAGCCCAACACCGACTCCTAGTCCTAGTTTGACTCCTAGTCCTAGTCCAACACCGACTCCTAGTCCAACACCAACACCAAGTCCTAGTTTGACTCCTAATCCTAGTCCAACACCGACTCCTAGTCCAACACCGACTCCTAGTCCTAGTTTGACTCCTAATCCTAGTCCAACACCGACTCCTAGTCCAACACCGACTCCTAGTCCTAGTTTGACTCCTAATCCTAGTCCAACACCAACACCGACTCCTAGTCCTAGTAGGACACCGATTCCAACACCGACTCCTAGTCCTAGTAGGACACCGATTCCAACACCGACTCCTAGTCCAAGCCCATACCCATGCCCAGGAAATAACCCTCTCATAGTATCACGAGTCTATTTACGACAATTGATAAATAACGAATGGCGAGGAAGAATGGTATATGATAAAGGATGGACTACTTGGTTAATGGACCCTGTATATCTACTTCGGTATCACAGCGTTCGGTTGTATACGTGGGATACTAATATCAATTCAGGATTTACGACCCCTCTTAGTCAGATTGGCGTAACACAAAATTGGCAAGATGGTGGTGCCTACTATAGAATAGAACAGTTGGAATTTGGTTGCGCTAAAATACCACTCTATGATCCGGTTTGTCAAACATTTATTTTCTATGCCGACGAATATCCAAATGGTTGCTTTATTAAATCAATTAAAGCATTTTTTAGAAATAAACCTTCTGATAACGGTTTACCTGTTACCTGTTATTTACTTGGAACAACCAATGGGTATCCTGATGGAGATTATCTATCCAATGCAGTTGCAACACTTTCTCCGAAAGATGTAAAGACATCAAATAGTCCTCACATTCTTGATTCAGATACCTATACAGAATTTGAATTCCCGGTTCCAGTATACGTCAAACCAGAAACAATGTATGCTCTGATGTTGAAAACTGATACTAATGAATATAATGTATACACCGCTAAACTTGGTGATTATGCAATTTCTAGTACAGCAAAGAATCAACCAACTGATTCTGATCCATCAACTCCATTTAGGATTTCTACTACTCCTTATATCGGATCATTGTTCTTATCCCAAAATACTATTACATGGGATTCGGACCAGAATCAAGATTTAATGTTTGCAATAGAAAGATGTCAATTTGATATTACTCAAACTCCAACCGTTCCCTTTGTAGTACCAAAAGGACTACCAAAGAGAAAATTGATTGATGATTCGCTTTCTGCATTAACTGATTTTGATAATACAGTTTCCAAATCAACAAACACATTAACAGCAGAAGATTATAAAGTAGATGCGTTCAATATTACTACAACTGATCTAACCTTTACGGTTGCTCCAATACAATATTCTTATAGATCAAGTGTATATAATAACGGAACACCAGAAATTGAAATTGCAAAAAATCCAGTTTCTCCGGGTAAGTATGGTACTGCAACTCTTGATGATATTATGCTTGATGATGGTAAAGGTGAAAGAGTATTAAGATCTGATACAGATGATTCGTTTACTTTATATGCAAGATTAAGTTCAACTGATCCAGCAATTAGTCCTGTTATTTCTGAAAATGGTGTTACCCTATATGGTATTCAATATAATATCAATAATTTAGGTATTAGATCTCAAGATATTACTATCGTTGAAGGTGGAACCGGATATGGTTCAAATCCAACATTAACCGTGGTTAGAACAAGTAATACTTCTTTATCCGGAACTGATGCTGTATTACAAGCCATTGTTACGGGTGGTGTTATCACTGGAGTTACTGTTATTGATCCTGGGTCAGATTATGCTTCAACTCCAATAATCACGATTGCTGATAATTATCGTGGAGGAAATGCTAATGCTACAATAGCGATTACTGGCGAATCAAATGCTTATGGTGGAAATTCTATTTACAGATATATAACCAAACCCGTAACTTTGGAAGCCGGGTTTGATGCGGGTGATTTAAGAGTTTATTATACAGCCTATAGACCACTAAATACTAACATTTATGTCTATTATAAGATTCTAAGTAGAAATGATACTCAGGCATTTAGTGATAGTGAATGGCAATTAATGACTACAGTTAAAGGTTCTACTGCATATTCTAAAGATAGAGAAACATTCTTTGAATTTGTTGCTGCTCCTGGATTAAATAGTATTGCTGATAATAATGTTGTTTATACAAGTAAAGCAAATGATAAAATCTTTAACGATTTCTACCAATTTGCTATAAAAATAGTTGTTGCTTCTCCTGATCCAACTTTTGTTCCATTCTTGAAAGATATGCGCGGTATTGCGCTTGTTCCAGTAGGTTAATAATATGAGTGAATATGTGAAAGTAAAAGGAATGTCGATGGTGAGGGATATGAGGAATAATTCTATTATCAATCAAGATAAAACCGAATTAGATACTTATATAAATAAAAGAAAAAGTCTGATTACTCAAAAAGAAGAAATAAATACTATAAAAAAAGACGTTAGTGATTTAAAAACTAATATCTCCGAACTAAAAGATTTATTAATTCAAGTTCTCCAGGATAAGAAATAACGATGGCCATAACTAATATATCGTATAGTAATACCTTTTTCCAGTGGGTTAATGCGACAAATGAACTTGTTAATAAGGTAAATCTTATTGATGAAGGTAACTATACTAAATTAACAGGAACGCTTACTTTATCTTCTCCCGGAACAAGCTTAGTTGTAGCAAATGCCGCAAGTTTCTATTCTACTACAACATTTTCTTCTAATGTAAACGTAACTGGAACATCTTCCCTTAGAACGACTAACTTTGCATCTGGTACTATCACCATTGCAAATACTTCTAATCTGAATGTGTATTCTAATACATTTTTTGAAGAATTTGTAACGAGCAATAATTATATTTCGATAAGAAATGCTCAGGCAAATGGAATAATAACATTTTCAAATACTGCTAATGTTATCTATAATAGTAATACCATTTTTAATACGGATACTGTATTAAAAGCAAATAATACAGTTAGTGGAAATGTTAATGTTACTGGTACTCTTTATGTTCCTGGAACTGTTAATATATCTGGACCATCAACAATATCAGGAAATGTAAGTCTTACTTCAAATATTTCTGGAACTATTGTTTATACATCAAATTCTAACACTACATTTAATGGGAATACGACGTTTGTTGGTGATTCCAATTTTAGAAATGCTAATGTTTCTAATCTATTAATTGCTAATAACTTAACCGTATTAGCAAATACAAGATTAATTGGAACAGGATATATAAAATTACCCGTAGGAACAACATCACAACGACCTTATCCGGAACAAGGTTTTGTTAGATTTAATAGCGAATTAATTCAATTTGAAGGCTATAATGGTACTGGTTGGGGAACTATCGGCGGGGGTGCAACTGGCGGCGTTGGTAATGCAGTATTCTACGAAAATGATCAAACAGTAACATCGAATTATACTATTACCACTGGTAAAAATGCGATGAGTGCTGGCCCAATAACAATAGCAAATACCGTAACAGTAACAATTCCATCAGGATCAGTTTGGACAATAGTTTAAGAGGAACGAAATGAGTTTAACATTAGACGGATCAAATGGTATTATATTACCAGTCGGCAATTTAACAAGTCCATCATTGGGAAGTGCTGGAGCCGGGATGTATGTTCCTAGTGCAAATAATCTAGCATTTATCACAAGTAGTCAAAATAGAATTACAATTGATAGTTCCGGAACTGTTACAATTGCAAATAATGTAGTTGTATCCGGTACCGTGTCCGGCACAGGCTTTAGCACCTATTTAGCCTCGCCCCCGGCTATCGGCGGCACTACCCCGGCATCCGGTGCGTTTACTACGCTCAGTGCCTCCTCCACCGTGTCCGGCACAGGCTTTAGCACCTATTTAGCCTCGCCCCCGGCTATCGGCGGCACTACCCCGGCATCCGGTGCGTTTACTACGCTCAGTTCAACCGGCAACACCACCCTCGGTGACGCCGCCGGGGATACGCTGACAATCAATGGCACGGCGGTATCTTGTCCAAACAACCTAAATTTCGATTCCAATACGCTGTTTATTGATGCGACGAATAATCGAATTGGGATTGGGACGAGTATTCCCCAGGCAAAATTGGCCGTTAATTTAACAAGCTATGCAACAACTCCGATTGTCAACGTGGGTTCTTTTGGGGTTAATGGGTTGGTATCACTGGGTGGCGCAACCAATAATAGTGAAGGCGTTTATCTCGGCACAGGCAATGCCGTCGGGGAAGGAATAGCTGCTGGGATTGGGTTTTTACGGGAGTCTGTCGGGTGGAACTCCGCCTTAGCTTTTTACACGAATAATATAACAGGCGGACCAAATGGCGTAAGCGCAATACAGGAGAAGATGCGCCTCGACTCCTCCGGCAATCTTCACGTTCCTGGTGGCGGAGGCATTTCTAGCAACGAAGCCTTTGGTACGGGGGCTTTGGTGAGCAACACCACTGGATACTTCAATACTGCTAGTGGGGTGAATGCACTCTATTCCAACACCACCGGAATCCAGAACACCGCGAGTGGGCAGGCCGCGCTCTATTCCAACACCACCGGATACAACAACACCGCTAGTGGGTTCCAAGCGCTCTATTCCAACACCACCGGATACAACAACACCGCTAGTGGTATGAATGCGCTCGTTTCCAACACCACCGGATACGAGAACACCGCGAGTGGGCAGGTCGCGCTCTATTCCAACACCACTGGAAACTACAATACCGCTAGTGGTATGAATGCACTCTATTCCAACACCACTGGAATCGATAACACTGCGAGTGGACGGCTCGCGCTCTATTCCAATACCACCGGGATCCGAAACACCGCTAGTGGATTGAATGCACTCTATTCCAACACCACCGGATACAACAACACCGCTAGTGGGTTCCAAGCGGGATATGGTGTAGGCACCAACTCCAACACCACGGGGAACAATAATACCTTCATCGGCAATGAGTCCGTCGGTGCGTCTTCGACCGCCTCCAATACCATCACCCTGGGCAATTCCGCTATCGGCACTCTGCGCTGCCAAGTCACAACGATTACCGCCCTGTCGGATGCCCGAGACAAAACAGACATTACCCCACTACCTGCTGGCCTCGATTTCGTTAAGGCCTTGTCCCCCGTGGCGTTTATCTGGAATAGGCGGGATGGAGGTAAAACGGGGGTGCCGGATACCGGCTTTATTGCCCAGGAACTGCTTAAGGCCCAGGAAACCACCGGACACACCATTCCCGGCCTGGTCTATGACGAAAACCCGGATCAACTGGAAGCGGGATACGGCAAACTACTTCCCGTACTGGTCAAAGCCATACAGGAACAACAAGTAATGATCGAAAAACTATCAACCGAAATTAATCAACTAAAAAAGTAAAACTATGACTACATATATCTGGACAATTACTAACCTCTTCACCCTGCAACAACCTAACCCCGATTATGTCGTGACGGCGGCCTGGACTCTTACCGGTGTTGATGGTGAATATACAGCATCAATTAATGGTATGGAACGGTTTACCATAGATGATAATAAACCTGATTATGTACCGTATTCTGATCTAACCGAAGCCGTCGTGATCGGTTGGATACAAGTCGCATTAGGCGAACAGGGCGTGGCCAATACCGAGGCCTGTGTGCAGGGGCAAATCAATTCGCAAATCAACCCGCCAGTGTCGCCGGAAAACACGCCGTTGCCTTGGGGATAGGAATAATATATGGCAATTGTAAAAAATCTTGTAGTAGATAAATATTCTAATTTTGAAAAGTTAATTATTCTTTATGATAAGAATAAAAACCCATTCAATTTAACGAATTATACTGCTAATTCACAAATTAGAAAGTATTCTGATTCATCAGTTGCTGCAACTTTTGATTGTACAATTGTCAATCCTCCTTCTGATGGTAAATTATTAATAAATTTATCTTATTCGGATACTGCTAATTGTGTTCCGGGTATGTATACCTACGATCTACTATTATCATCCACTGTTGATTCCACTGAAAAGATTAGAGCTGTTCAAGGCGAAGTTGAGATAACCGCAAATGTCACGGAATGAAAAATCTTTTAGATTCTGCGAATGTATCCTCTAATAATGATATTACATTCGCAAGTTATTCATCTAATTCTTTAATACAATACGCAGAAACAACATCAAATTCTAATATAGTTCAAGTCGGAATATACAATAACCAAAATTTTGTACATTCGGCAGATTATGTTTCTGATTCAATAAATTATGTTGATATCGAAACTGATGATATTATCGGTTCAATAGAAACTTTTTCTGATAAAATATATTTTGCTGAAATAAAAGATCAAGATAAAATTTTATTTGTTGATACTCTTTATTCTTCTATAATTTCTTTCATTGATCTAGTAAAATCAAACAATTCTATATCGGAAATATTACTCGAAGATAATTCAAAAATTAAATTTGTTGATATTCTTAATAATCTTCATATATTATTATCTAAACTTTCTGATTCGTTTACTCTTGAAGAAATACAAGAATTTATATTCTCTAAATCATTAACTGATATATTCTATTTTGTTGATAAAAACTCTTTTGAATTATTAAAGCAAAAAGAAGATTTAGTTAACATCAGCGATAACGTAGTAATTAGTTATAATAAAACACTAACAGATAATATTAATATATCAGATGATTTTTCTATTATCGCACAATATAATAGAAAATATGATGATATAATCTCTTTTCCAGAAACTCTTATATTTGATCTTTCAAAATTTCTGGAAGATAGATACGAAATTAAAGAAGATATCTATAAACATATTTCAAAAATAAAGAATGATGAATTTTCAATTTTTGATGTATCAACACAACATCTAAATAAAGGATTGATTTCAACATTTATTTTGAATGATAATCTTTATGATTTTTCATTTTCAAAAAATATTTCAGAAAACCCTTATATTGAAGAATTATTTTCTTTCTCTTTAGTAAAAACCCCTTTTAATGATTTCATAACACCTTCAGATTCTTATTCTGGTTGGTTAAATAAAGTTTCAACGGATCAAATTTATTTTACTGATTATTCAGAATTTGAATTTAATAAAAAACTAGAAGATTTCACAAAACTACAAGAATCATATTATTTTGAATTAAATAAATCTCCTTTTATAGAAACTTTTAATGTTGTAGATAGCGGAAATCTTTTTTTACATTCATATTCATTAAATAGTACATATTTTTCCGGAAACTATGTTGGGGAAGAAACATTAATAAATATATGATTAGTAAAAATAATTATTGGAGTTCAAATGTTTAAAGATTCAATAAAAATAAAAGGGGATTTAACTCTTTTATTAGTAGATAAATTTGGTAATATCAAATTAAACAAAAATTACCCCAATTTAGTTGTTAATTCTGGAAAAGCGTATATAGCACAAAGAATGGCATCTAATTCAGCAACTATTATGACAAGTATTGCTGTAGGAACGTCTAATACTTCTCCAGCAAATACCAATACCAGTTTAGGAAACGAAATTGATAGAATCAATTTAACTTCAACGACTGTAACTTCAAATACAGTAACTTATGTTGCAACTTTTGGTGTTGGTGATGGTGTTGGTGAATTAAGAGAATCTGGAATTTTCAATTCATCCGCGGCTAATTCTGGTACTATGTTATCTAGAACAACTTTTCCGATTGTTACAAAAGAAAATGATGATACTTTTACAATTACGTGGAACGTGTCTCCAAGTTAATTTAAATGTCAACAATAATTTTACGTCAAAATACTGGAAATACAGAACCCAGATTAAATAATGTCGTCGTTAAAAATTCGCCGTTATCTGATCCAGAATTGGATGATAATTTTAATAATTTAAATAATATAGCAAACAATAAACTTTCGGTTCTCGGTGGTAATGTTACCGGGAATGTAAGCGTTGTTGGAAACATTACAGCAAATACAATAACCGGAATTCTTGATTGCGGAACTTTTTAGAGAATATAAATGGCTAATACAACAATTCAAATTAAAAGATCATTAAACACTTCTGATCCCGGTTCTCTTCAGTTTGGTGAATTGGCTTATTCATTCCAATCAAATAAAACCTTTATCGGCGAAGCAAACGGTAATTCTATTGTTATTGGAGGTAAAGCGTATGTTGATATTATTGATGCAGCAACATCAGCTAATACCGCCAATACAATAGTAAAAAGGGATTCTTCTGGTAATTTTTCCGCAACAACCGTTTATGCAGCACTTTCCGGTAATGCTACATCTGCTTCTAAATGGCAAACATCAAGAACACTTGGGTTTGTTGGTGATGTAACTGGATCATCTAGTATTGACGGTTCTACTAATGCAAATACCACAATTACATTAAATACTGTAAATGCAACATCAGGAACATTTGGTGGAGCAGGACAAATACCTGTATTTACTGTCAATGAAAAAGGTTTAGTAACTCAAACTGCAAATGTTTCAGTTTCAGTTGCAAGCACCCTAAACATAACCACGGATAACGGTTCAAATACGGTTTCATTACTTAATGATACTTTAAGTTTTACTGGTGGAGATGGTATTTCTACTGCGGTAACAGCGAATGATACAGTTTCTTTTGATGTTGATAATACAGTATTAAGAACAACAGGTAATCAATCAAAAAGCGGAAATCTTACAGTTGTTGGTAATCTAAATGTTATCGGCAATACAACATTCCAAGGAAATACTTCCTTTATTAATATTGAACAATATAAAGTTTCCGATCCATTAATATATCTAGCAGCAAACAATTATACTTCTGATATTGTTTCAATAGGTTTTGCTGCAAACTATTTTGATGGAGTATCTGAACTTCATACTGGATTATTCCGTATGCCACAAACGAATAACTATTATTTGTTTACTGGTGTTACTGATGAATTATCAGCCAATAATAGTATTACTCCAAGTGCTAATGGATTTACAAGAGCAACTTTAGTATCTAATATTAGTAGTGGTATCGTATCAAACCTTATTTCTGCTATTGATGAAACCGATGGTGGTACAGGTTTAAGAAGTTATACTACTGGTGATATTCTTTATGCTAATAATACAAATACCCTAACAACATTAACTGCGGCATCTTCTGGAAATGTTCTAGTATCAGGAGCAACTCCTTCTTGGGGTAAAGTTAATTTAACATCCCATATTTCAGGAATTTTACCCGTTGCAAATGGTGGTACTAATGCAAGTAGCATTGGTTCAGCGGGTTCCGTTGCATATAGTAATGGATCATCTTATTTGTTCAATAGCGTAGGAACTGTTGGTCAAGCCTTATTTTCTAATGGTTCAAGCGCTCCAACATTTGGTTCATTGGATTTACGGGGTGGTGGTCTTGGTATTACAACAGCAAATACAAATTCTGTATTATTCTATTCAGGAAGTGGTAATATAATATCAAATACAAACTCTCCCACTGAAGGTCATGTTTTACAATATTCTCCTAGCGCTGGTGTACAATTCGCTCATTTAGATGGCGGATCATTTTAATTTTTGAGATATTATGAATAACGATAAATTTGTAAACTATTATGTTGAATTATTAACATCAACTTTACACGACGCGCTTGGTAAAAATTTAGTATTCCAAACACAACAAAGAATATCTAACGAAGAAAAAGATCAATTTGAAAGTGTAATAAATGAATTAAAAAATAAAAACGAGGAAATTTTTGATTTAACTTCTAAACGAGACGATCATATTGAAACATTTAAGAGTGAATTAATTGCAGCAAGAAGTGAAATAACCCAATTAAAACTTTCTAAACAATCAATTATTTCAGAATACGAAGAACAAATAAAAAAACTAAAAGAACAAATAGAATACCTTAATTTAACGCCAATACAAAGAAAAAAATTCGATAAAAATTCACAAAAAGGTGTTAATGATGGTGGGGAATTTTAATAGAGTAACTCTGTGGCAAATACACAAATTCTAGTAAAGAAATCCGGTTCTCCTGGAGTTTCACCAACTTCGTTACAACACGGAGAACTTGGCTTAAATTATAATGATGGAAAATTGTATTATACAAATTCCAGTAATACAATTTCCTCAATCTATACAGCAAATTCGTATTCAATAATTAGTGCAAATTCCACACTATTAATTGCAACATCACCATCAGAAATATTAACAATAAATCCTTCTGGTGCTGTTGTAATTACTACTGATGTATTTTCTAATATTCTGAGTATAGGGGTAAGGCAAGCATCAACTTCTCAAAACGGAGTTGTACAATTATATTCAGGAACAGATTCCACATCAACCATATTAGCAGCAACCGCAAATTCTGTATATACAACACATCAAGCCGCAACTTCTGCATTTGATAAAGCTAATACAGGAACAATACAAGCTCAAGCCGCATTTAATAAAGCAAATAGTGTTGTAATATCCATAACGGGTACTACAAACCAGATAACTGCAAATTCTTCAACCGGTAGCGTTTTACTCTCGTTACCATCAAGTATAAACGTAAATAGTAATTCAGCATCAAGTATTAATTTAACCGCAAATAATTCATATTCTGGAAATGTTTATATTGGTTGGAGTTTTAATGCTTCTGGTTATAATACATTACAATCATCTGCTAATCTAGTATTTACTCCTTCAAACGGAAAACTTAAAAGTACAAGTTTTGTTGCATCTAGCGGTTTATTGGAAAACTCAAATACAATAGGAACAGATTATGTTATAAATGCCGGATATAATGCACTTTCGGCTGGACCAATAACTATTGCAAATACTGTTGTGGTGACAATACCAAGCGGTTCAACGTGGACCATCGTATAAATAGTATTAATTATACCAAATAAAATCTATGTCTACAGTATCAACAAGATCACAATTAAAAGATTATTGCCTTAGAAGATTAGGTTATCCTTTAATAGAAATTAATGTCTCTGATGAACAAATCGAAGATAGGATTTCTGATGCAATACAATTCTATGTTGATTACCATTACGATGCAGTTTCAAAGGTATATTATAAACATACAATCACTCAAACTGATATAGATAATAGATATATAACAGTTCCAGATTCTATTATTGGTGTCACAAGAATATTTCCTCTGAATAACCTACTTTCAAAAAGCTATATGTTTGACATAAGGTATCAACTTATGTTGAATAATCTTTGGGATTTATCTTCTACTTCTATGGTGCCATATACTATAGCAATGCAACATATTCGTTCGCTTGAATTATTATTCAACGGAGAAATACCCATAAGATTCCAGCGTCACGAGAATAAAATATGGGTAGATATGGGATGGGGAACTACACAAGCTCCTGTTGATACTGTTATGATTTTTGAATGTTATCAAATAATTAACCCAGAAACTTATCCAGACGTTTATAATGATCGTATTCTTAAGAAATTGGCTACAGCATTAATTCGTCGTCAATGGGGCGAAAACCTCATGAAGTTTAACGGAATATCATTGCCTGGTGGAGTTACATTAAATGGTCAAAACATTTACACCGAAGCAACAAGAGAAATTGAAAAATTAGAAGCGGAATTCCAAAGCTCTTACGAATTACCATCTGAAATGATGATTGGATAGAAACTTAAATGCCTGTAAAACCATTTTTTAATTTCTATAAGAATAAACCAGAACAATCACTTGTTGATAATTTAATCAATGAAGCGATTAATACTTTTGGTTTTAATGGATATTATATTCCAAATACAAATAGAGCAAATAAAGATTTTCTTTATGGAGATGATCCCTTAAAGAAATTTGATGATTATTATGTGGTTGCAGCTTATTTAAGTAATTCAGTTGATCCTGGTATGAGTAATGATTTCTTTTCCAAATTTGGATTAGAGATTAAAAACTCGGTTCGAGTACAAATTTCCAGAACAGAATTCAAAAGACAAATCCCCCTTGAAGAGCTAAAACGACCAAAAGAAGGCGATTTATTTTATATACCATTTCTTTCGGGTAATGGTGAATTATATGAAATTAAATTTGTTAATGATGCAACAGATTTCTTTACTCTTGGAAGAAAAGAACCTTATTATTGGGAATTAGAATTAGAACTATTCAAGTATTCGCATGAAGAAATATCAACGGGACAAGAAGAAATTGATTTTGTTAATAAAACGGATGCTTATTCATTAGAATTTGATCTTACGAATGGATCAGGTAATTATGATTTAAGCGAATTTGTATATCAAGGAAGTTCTCTTTCCAATGCTACCGCTTTGGCTAAGGTTCAAAATTGGAATGCTGCTAATACAATAATTAGATTAAGCAATATATCTGGAGTATTTTCCAATACTTCTCAAATTATTGGTGGTACAAGTAATACCAGATATTATATTACAACCCCAACCGATCCAATGAATAATGTTATTCAAGAAAATCCGTGGGATAATAATGTTATAGAAACTGAGATGGATAACATAATAGATAATTCAGAATCCAATCCATTTGGTATATTATAATGACATTAACACATTATCATAAAGCTATAAGAAAAATAACAACAGCTTTTGCTAGTCTGTTCAATAATATCATATTAATTAGATATAATCCAGATGGTTCAGAAAATCAAAGAATGGTTGTTCCGTTGGAATTTGGAGACAAAGAGAAGTACACAAAGCGGATGGAAGGTGATCCGGAATTATATAAAAAGATTCAAATTCTATTACCAAGAATGTCTTATGAATTGACTGGATTTAAATATGATCCAAATAGAAAGTTAAATACAAATAACAGAAATTTTGCTCCAGGTTTAACTGCTGATAGTAGTTTATCACAATTTAATCCAGTTCCTTATGATTTTCAATTTTCTCTAACTCTTTATACAAGAACTATTGAGGATGGAAATCAAATTCTTGAACAAATACTACCATATTTTACTCCAGATTATTCTCTACGAATAAACCTTATTCCTGATATGGGAATATCTAAGACAGTTCCCATAGTTCTCGAATCTGTAGAACCGTTAATAGATTCCGATGGAATGTTTAATTCAGAAGTAAGAACTGTAATGTGGACATTACAATTTAATGTAAAAGCGTTTATATTCGGAGCAATTAAAGACGTTCCTATTATAAAAGAAGCAAATACAAATTTCATCATAGCCAACGCATCAAGCCCAGGAAATTCTCCAGATGATGGGGCTTGTTGTTCTGGTAATTTCTCTACTACATTTAATGTTCAATATAGCACTTGTAAAGGATTTAATAATGGAGAAATTGCTTATCAAGGTATTAATCTAGAAAATGCTTATGCTTCTGCTAAAGTGTATGACTGGAATCCAACTGCAAATACATTAATGTTAAGTGAAGTTTGTGGATCGTTTAAATTGAATCAACCGATTATAGGTTCTGATACTTTGGGAACAAGGATACCGTTATCATTAAACCCAGAAAAAATCGCAGCAGCTACAATTATTGCAACTGTTAATCCTCCCACAGCAAATTCAGCAAATTGTTGGAGCGCTAATACTATAACTACAGAGTATAATTATAGTCCATAAATTTTATTATACATTATGAGTACAAATTTCGACAAAAATATGGAAAAGTTTTTTGACGTTCCAGAATCAGATAATTCCCTTCCCGCTATTCAAAATTCTAAAGAAGTAATCCCTCACGAAACTTTAGATATTGATTTCAAAAAAGATTATGAAGCTGTAAGAGAAAATTTTCACGAATTGATCGAAAAAGGTAAAGATGCTGTTGATGATATATTAGCAATTGCTAAAGAATCGGAAAAAGGGCGTGATTTTGAAGTGGCAGCAACTCTACTAAAAACAGTTTTAGATGCTAATGAACAAATTATCAATATGCATAAAAAGATTCGCGAAATTACTAATTATAAACAAGAATCTTCCGATAAAACAACAATCAATAATGCTTTATTCGTAGGTTCTACAACTGAATTGAGTAAATTGGTTAAAGAATTAAACCAAAAAGAAATAAAAGATGTGAACTAATTAAAGAATATAGGTCGCGGAAATACGAATTCCCACCTATTCTAACACTAACGCGGAGTATCAGCTATGAATATTTATACAAACGAAAAAAACAATCTTTGACTATAGAAACCCAGTTCAAAACAACACAGAACCATACTATGGGTATGTTTATTTTTCCTATAACACAATAAACGGAAAAAAGTACGTTGGTCAATCCGGTAAAAAATTTATAGGAAAATATTTCGGTTCTGGTAAAAGAATTTCAAAAGCGTTAAAAAAGTATAAAAGGAAAGTCTGCAAGAACTAAAGGAGAATTTTGGTATTATGATCCGATATTGAAAGAAAGTAAAGCGTTTATAGAAAACGAAGTTCCTCCTTCTAATTGGATAAAAGGAACCGGAAGAACGGTTTATCACGATCCAAAAACCTTAATAAATCACACTTGCTGGGAAGGGGAACAAGAACAAGATCCAAGTTGGGTCAAAGGAAGATATAACAAAGGAGAAAACAAATGTCAGAAGTAGAATCAGGTTATCGCAGTAATCCTTTATTGAAAAGGGAGGGAGTTAAATTAAATTTTTCTCAGGAACAAGTAGAAGAATATTTAAAATGTTCCCAAGACCCAATACATTTTATCGAAAAATATATGACGGTAATTCACGTCGATAGAGGAACTGTTCCTTTCTTATTATATGATTTTCAAAAAGAAATGATTCTTGGTATGCACGAAAATAGGCATACCTGTATTCTTGCGTCGAGGCAATGCGGTAAAAGTGTTACAACTATTGGATATATATTATGGTTATCTCTTTTTAGATCAGAACAAGTAATAGCAATTCTTGCAAATAAAGGTCAATTGGCTAGAGATTTGTTAGATAGATACCAACTTGCATATGAAGCTGTACCACATTTTCTCCAACAAGGCGTTTCTACCTGGCAAAAAGGAACGGTTATATTAGAAAACAATTCAAAAGTATTTGCATCATCTACATCAGCAAATGCTTTGCGCGGAAGTTCCGTGAATTTTTTGTACCTTGACGAGTTTGCATTCGTTCATAATAATATGGCAGAATCGTTTTTTACCTCAGTATTTCCAGTAATTTCTTCAGGAGAAACAACAAAACTCGTAGTATCATCAACTCCAAATGGTATGAATCTGTTCTATAAAATTTGGACTGATGCTGTTGCTGGAAAAAATGGTTATAAACCAGTTAGAGTAAGGTGGGATCAAGTTCCCGGAAGAGACGAATCATATAAAGAAAATTACATAAAATCTACATCCCAAAGACAATGGGATCAAGAAATGGCTTGTAATTTCTTAGGATCAACAAACACCCTAATTTCCGGCGAAAAACTTGCTTGTCTTACTTATAAAGAACCGGTCGGTAAATTAGCAGATGTTGTTATCTACGAAAAACCAGTAAAGACCGAATATGACGATGAAACTGGAGATCAAATTTCAGCTGATCATTTATACGCTATGGTTGTTGACGTATCAGAAGGAAAAAACTTAGATTATTCGACATTTAGTGTTTTTGATGTATCAGCAATTCCGTACAAACAAGTTGCTGTATACAGAAATAATAGTATACCTCCAATGATTTTCCCAAATATCATTAAAACTTGCGCTGAATATTATAATGATGCACACGTTTTAATTGAAATAAATAACAGCCCACAAGTAGCAGAAATATTATTGGAAGATTTGGAATACGAAAATGTATTCAAAGTTAAATCAGGCAATAAAAAAGCTCAAACAATAACATTTGGAGCAGGAAGGGGAATTTCATATGGATTAAAGACAAGTCCATTAACTAAAAGAGTGGGTTGTTCTACATTAAAGACTTTAATAGAAAACGATAAATTAGTAATTAATGATTTTGAAACCGTATCAGAATTAACCACGTTTGTTAATAATGGAAAAAGCTTTTCGGCTGAAGAAGGTTGTAATGATGATCTTGCTATGACTCTTGTTAATTTCGGTTGGTTGGTGACACAAAAATTATTCAAAGAATTAGTTGATAATGATATTAGAAAACAACTCCAATTAGAACATTTTGAATACATAGAAGAAGATCAATTACCGCTTGGTGAAAATTATTCAGGAAGCGATATTCCATTTTATATTGAAGATGGTGAAGTGTGGGTGGAAGCTGGTTCAAATTCTAATTTCAGAAATCCCTACGGAGGATTATTTTAAAATTATGTCCAGTATTGGTGGTTTTGATAGACCAATTAAATCATTATATAATTCATTGAAGTATTCAGCAAGAAAACGAAAAATACCTTTTACGTTAACTTTAATAGAATTAAACAATTTAACATTCCCAATTACTTGTCCAATTTTAGGAATGCCGATTCGATTTAATAATAAACAACAAGACGATTCAATTTCGATTGATAGAATTGATTCTACTTTAGGATATACAATAGATAATATTGTTGTCATTTCTTGGAAAGCAAATAGACTGAAATCTAATGCTTCTTTATTAGAAATGAATAAAATTTCGGAATTCTATACAAATATTTGATTTCGTCAAAACTCCTTTTTTACTAAATACTTGTAGATCGCGGGAATCCTACCTCCCCACCTACTCTAAACCTTAAACTTTAACGAAGGAGATTCAGCTATGAATATTTATATTCAACAAATCAAAAACATCTCAAAACAAAACAAATATCTTAAATGGTATGTTAATATTGTTGAAAGAGCTTTACTAAGAGCTTCTTCCAGAAGACAAGCTAAAAAATTATTAGGATATTGTGAAAAACACCATATAGTTCCAGAAAGTTTCTTTATTGAAAGAACAAGAAAAGGACCAAAAGGGTTTCTAGACGGAGATCCAAACCACCCAAATAATTTCGCATATCTAACAGCAAAAGAACACATTTTTTGTCATATATTCTTAATTAAGATGATGGAAAGTAAAATGTCGTTGATGAAAGTTAATGTTGCATTAGATCGACTTTTAAAAGGTTGTGATGGTGTTTACGAATTAAATCCGAAAATGTACGCAATTATCAAAAAAGAATATTCCAAAAATAATCCCTTTACACTAGAAGAAATAAAAGATCTATCAAAACAAACAAAAAACTAAAATACGACGATGAAAATTATAATAATAGAACTAAAGCAAAAAAGACAAAATTATTAATTTACGGTGATGAAAATTATAATAATAGAGAAGAAGCTAAAAAAACAGCTCTTGAAAGATATGGAATCGAAAATTACAACAATAGAGACAAAGCAAAAGAAACTTGGATAGAAGTATATGGTGTCGATAATCCAAATAAATTACCCGAAATTCGACAAAAATCATTAAAAACTATTGAAGAACGATATGGTATTGGTATAACAAATGTTTCACAAACTTTGGAAGTTAAAGAAAAAGTTACCAAAACTTGGTCAGAAAAAGAATATATTTCTTGTCCTCATTGCGACAAGAAATCTAAGTCAATGTCATCAATGACTCAATGGCATTTCGATAATTGTAAAAATAATTCAAATAAAGTTCAAGAAACATATAAATGCCCTTATTGCGAAATAACAAGCACTTCTTTACGAATTTTAAAGGTTCATCATTTTGATAAGTGTAAACATAAAACTGCTTAAAACTCCTTTTTTACTAAATATTGTTATAATTTTAATAATTTATCAAAAGGAGATAAAATATGAGCTTTTTAAATCAACTAAGTCCATCCGTAATAGTCAATGAAATCGACCTCACAACTATTGTACCCGGTGTATCTACTTCAAGAGGTGCTGTTGTTGGACAATTTAATTGGGGTCCAGTTTTAGAACCTCGTTTAATCAATGACGAAATTGGATTATTAAACACTTTCCAAAGACCAACCGATAGTTCTTTAAATAGTTTCGTTGGAACAAGTTTCTTCTCTTGTGCAAACTTCTTAGCTTATTCCAATGCTCTATTTGTTGTTCGCGTTGTTGGAGCAAATTCTAGAAATGCTGTTGCAAACGCAAATTCAGTAATTTCAGTAGGAAATGAACAGGTATTTGAAAATAGTTATCTATATGCAAGTACTGCAAATACGCACGGCGCGTTCATTGCAAGATTCCCTGGTGCGCTTGGTAATAGTATTTCTATTTCTGTTTGTACTAACGCTTCTTATTTCTCTAGTTGGGCTTATGACGAATATTTCGATAATGCTCCAGGCACTTCCGAATACGCATCAAAGAAAAGTTCAGCAAACGACGAAATGCATATCGTTGTAGTTGATAAATTAGGCCGTTTCAGCGGTGTTGCTGGTACTGTTATTGAAAAGTTCCCATTTGTTTCAAAGGCATCTGATGCAATTGGCGTTGATGGACAAAGTTCTTACTATAAACAAGTTTTATTCAATAACTCTCAATACGTTTATGCTGTAGACCCTGTTGATTATGCAAATACTTCAGCAACTTGGGGTACTCAAGCATATCAAACAACAACTTATGCAAGTACAACTAACCAAACTATCCTTCTTGCCAGCGGTAATGATGGTGATTCAGTATCAGCTAATAATATTATGACTGGTTGGGATCTATTTAAGAACCGTGATACCTATGACGTATCTTTCTTAATTACTGGTTCTGCTTCAGACGTTAGTTTAACTATCCCAAGATATATTATTGATAATATTATTGATGGTTCTGCTGCTTCTACTCCAATTCAAGGTAGGAAAGATTCTATCGTATTCATTTCACCAAGATACCAAGATGTTGTTAACCAATCTGGACAAGAAGCAACTAATATCACTAATAACTTCCTAGCAACTCTAGATAAGAGTTCTTCTTACGCGGTAGTTGATTCTGGATGGAAATATCAATACGATAAATATAATAATATCTATCGTTGGATTCCTCTAAATGCTGATATTGCTGGTACTTGTGCAGCAACTGACCTTGCTCAAGATCCTTGGTGGTCACCTGCTGGATTTACTCGCGGTAAGATCAAGAACGTAACTAAACTCGCTTGGAATCCAAACCAAAGCGAAAGAGACTGGATCTATCCTCGTGGTGTAAACCCAGTTGTATCTTTCCAAGGCGAAGGTGTTGTATTGTTTGGTGATAAAACCTTACAATCTAAACCTTCTGCGTTCGATAGAATCAATGTTCGTCGCCTATTCATTGTACTCGAAAAAGCCATCTCTAAGGCCGCTCAATACTCTCTATTCGAATTTAATGATCAATTCACTAGAGCACAATTCGTAGCAATGGTTGAACCCTATCTACGCACCATCCAAGGCCGTAGAGGGATTTATGACTTCAAAGTTGTGTGTGATGAAACGAACAATACTGGGGACATTATTGACAGAAATGGATTTGTTGGAGATATTTACATAAAACCAGCAAGATCAATCAATTACATTCAACTCAATTTTATTGCGGTACGTACTGGAGTGGAGTTCAATACTGTTATTGGGCAATTCTAAGATATAATTATAATAAACCTCAAAGGGAGCTTCGGCTCCCTTTTTTATTCTTTTACTTTTAATGTATATACTTTATTACCACAATCCCATATTCTTCTGTATCCATTATTAAACATATTTTCTTTTTCGGTAAGAATTGGATCAAACTTTTCCAATTTATCTTTTAATTTATGTTTTTGGAATTGATTTCTTGAATATAAAGTTGTTTTTTTATCTAGGAAATAAAAATAATTTGGGGAAGACTCGTGTAGTAATGTAAAATTATTTTGTTCATATAAATTACCATCAGACCACCTTTTATTTGCATAAGAAATAACGGTTCCTTGATAATTTTTATTAAAGTGTTTTAATAGTTTAGAAAATCCACCAATAATATTTGTATATTTCTTATTACAATACCTCAATATTTCCCAATCATATTTACCAGAAAACCTAGATTTACCTATTGTAATAATAGAAACAAGTTCTCCATTATATTCTAAACCAAAAGAATATGAAAAATTGGTATATCCTTGTAAATGATTATTGGTTAAAAAATTATCCGTATCAGTTTTATTTACCTTTACAATTTTACACTTTCTAGCAAATATACGTTGATTTAGCATCAATTTTGAAGATATTGTTGATAACCATATATCTTTCTTAATCGGATTATACCATTCATTTTCAAAAATTTGAAGTAATTGTATATTATTTGATTGACACAATTCCAATCGTTCCAAATGCCTATTTTTATTTTCGGATAGATGATTATTAAACATTGAATATCCGCTTTTACCGTATGAATGGAACATCAATCCGTGATATTCTATCGCCAGATTGTAGTCAGGCAAATACAAATCAATCTTCTTATTTCCAACTTTATATTGAGATATACAACGAATATTTTTAGATTCAATCCAATTTTTAATTTCTAGTTCTGGAGAACTTATACTTTTACTTTGACATTTTGAGCATCGTAAAATATAATTCTGTATTTTACCATTTCCTAAAAATAAATCAAAATCTTCTCCACAAACCGAATGTTTTAGGGTAATCAATCCATTCAGTTTGTTTGGTACATTTACTATTTCAAATTCACTAAAATTATCAAAAGTTTTTAATTTTTCTATTGCTTTTGAAATAGAATTTAATCCTTTTGTTATTGATCCGTTGGTATTCTTCTTTCCATGTTCTTCGCAATAATCATAAAAACCTCCATCAAGAGATTTAAAATTAGTCAAAATATCACATTCTTTACATTTACCTATTTCGTAAATCAATTCGTATATTCTAGCATTTAACTTTTTTGATGTTGTATAATTCATCAAAGATTTATGCATATTTGGATTAGTAATTAATAATTTTTTACCTCTTGATCCACCACCTTTAAATGTATCAAAATTATCTTTAAAAAACTCAATTACGATTTCTTTTGGTTCAATTATACTGTTTTCGTATATAATTTCATATTCTTTGTTCTTTTGATCTAAGGTATTTTTAAATTTCTTTACAGTTTCTAACGAACTTCTATGTTTTTTTGCGCAAGAAATAGAACAATATTCTACAAATATTGATTTTTTAGAAGAAGAGAATTTTAAGTAATTATCACAACAAGGACATTTTGGATGCTCTATAATTCCAGCCTTCAATACCCGTATCCTGGAAGAAATTTTTGGATTTAACTGAAGAAAAGAAGTTCTAAACTCAATATATTCCACTTCTTCATTAGAAAGTATTCTTATTTTTGCAGTATTTACTGTGCCAATTTTAGTAAAATATGAATCTATATCCATATCATTTCCTTCTAAAAATTTAATTATATATTAAAAATATGAAAATGTAAATCATTTCTTAAAATTTAATTTTTTATAAATATTGGTATAAATTCTAATTTATCAATAAGGAGAAATTAAATGGCTTTCAATATTAATTCTTTTATCAGTAATCTAGGTCAAGACGGATTAAGACCTAATCTATTTGAAATATTACTCCCAACAATGGCTGTAAATAACAACGCAACCTTCGCACTAAAAGCTAAAGCAACAACTCTTCCGGCTTCAAATATTGGTGTAGCACCATTATTCTATTTTGGTCGTCAAGCAAAATTTGCAGGTAATAGAGTATTTTCTGATTGGACTGTTACTATTATCATGGATGAACAAGATTTCAAACCGGGCGGAGCAAAGGGACAATTAGAAACGTGGTCTGGGATGTTAAATACCCATATCGGTAATACTAGAATGCTCGTATCACCAATCTCTTATATGAGAGACGGTACTGTTATACAATACGGTAAAAACGGTAATGTTGTTGGTACTTATAAAATGGAGGGATGTTTCCCAATTGATGTTGGTGCTATTCCAGTTGATTGGGGCGCAAATGATCAAATTGCTGAATTCTCTGTTACTTTTGCTATGCAATGGTGGAGATCCGACGCTTCAATTGATTATTAAACTATAAATACTATATTATGAACTTAGGAAATTGAAATGTCAGAAAAAAATAGATTTAGTTTATTTGGGTTTCGTCTTGGTAGAAAAGATCAAGACGAAACCGCGCCTATTTCATTTACACCTCCAAATGTAGATGATGGTTCCCTCACGGTATCAACATCTGCATTTTTAGGCACAACTTTAGATCAAGATGGTACTGCGAAGAATGAAGTAGAACTCATTTCTAGATATAGAGAAATGTCATTACAACCTGAGATTGAATCTGCTATCGAAGATATCGTTAATGAAGCAATTGTCCAAGACGATATCGGAGATAACGTCAAACTTATAATGGATAGTTTAGATCAACCAACCAAAATTAAAGACGCAATCTTTAATGAGTTTGAAAATATTTTAAGATTATTAAACTTCAATAATATGGGATCTGACATTTTCCGTCGATATTATATTGATGGAAGATTATTTTATCACGTAATTATTGATGTTAATAATCCCGAAAAAGGAATTTTGGAACTTCGTTATATTGATCCAAGAAAGATCAAAAAAATCAAAGAAATAAAGAAAAAGAAAGATGAAGTAACTGGAATAGATATAATTACGGACGTTTCCGAATATTACGTCTATAATGATAGAATTTCATCAGTCAGTGCTGGAACATCTATCACTGGAGTAAAGATAGCAACAGATTCTATTGTTTATGTTAATTCCGGTTTAATGGATACTCGTAGAGCTATGGTCCTTAGTTATCTACATAAAGCAATTAAACCGCTAAATCAATTAAGAATGATTGAAGATGCGTCAATCATCTATAAAATATCAAGAGCTCCGCAAAGAAGAATTTTCTACGTTGATGTGGGAAATCTTCCGAAAATGAAAGCTGAACAATATTTGCGTGATATGATGACCAAATATAAAAACAAGTTGGTCTACAACGCATCAACAGGTGAAATTCAAGATGATAGAAAACATCTTTGTTTAGCAATGGATACTAAAGTTCCTCTTCTTGATGGTAGAACTTTAACATTATCAGAGATCGAAAAGGAATATAAAGAAAAGGAATTATGGGCATATTCTTGTGATCCAGAAACCGGCAAATTTGCTCCAGGTTTAATTACTTGGGCTGGTGTTTCCGTAAAGAACGCCAAAATGATGAGAATTACGCTTGATAATGGTAAGACTATTGATTGTACGCCAGAACATAAATTCCCTGTTTGGGATACTGGTCTAACAATGGCTAAGGATTTGGTTGTTGGCGATTCTATGATTCCTCATTATAGACGGAATGAATCGATCTCTCCGAGAGCAAAGGGAAATAAAGATTATGAACAAATTTGGGAAAATGATGAAAAGAAATGGACTTTTACTCATAGAGCAGTTTCTTCTTGGAAAGATATTGTTGGATTAGAAAATCAATTTATCTTTAATGAAGGTTTTAGTAATCAAGAAAAATCAACAGTACATCACAAGAATATAAATCGTTTTGATAATTCCCCAAATAATTTAGTTCGTATGAATAGTATAGATTATATATTATATCATAGAAGTTCCGGAAGCGGTTCTGGTAAAATTGGTGGAAAGGTTTCGTCTGAAAAAGGTAAATCACAAGAAAATTTTGCAAAAGGTAGAGAAGTCTTTTCTAATTTAATAAAAGATCCAGAATATTATAATAATTGGGTTGAATCTTTGAAAGATGGATGGACCACAGAAAAACGTGAAGTTGCTTCTGAACACGCCAAAAAGAATAACTTATCAGCAAGAGGAAATGCTGCTCAAAAAGAAAAATGGGAAGATGGAACAAACCATAAAAAACATAAAGAACTTTATAAAATTGAATATGATATTAGTGCATTTAATGTTGTAAAAGATTGCTCATCAAAGAAATTGACTATTGACCAAATTGTTAATGAATTAAATACCAAGGAAGATGTTGTTAATATTTGGAAAAATCTAAATGAAAATAAATGTCTAAGCCCTAAACAAAAATCTTTTGATGAATTTACTTGGCGCGATATTGGAAAAATTGTTAGAAACTTTAATAATTCAACATTTAAAGAATTGAAATTACAATGCGAATTTAGGAATCATAAAATATCAAAAATAGAATATCTTGATGAACGAATGGATGCTGGCTGTTTGACGATTGATGGTGAAGAAAAATATCATAATTATCATACATTTGCGTTAGAAGTTGGTATTTATACACAGAATTCAATGTTGGAAGATTTTTGGCTTCCAAGGAGAAGCGATTCAGGAAGAGGAACCGAAATTACAACTCTTGAATCGAGTGATGCATTCAATGATATGAGTATGGTTGAATATTTCGAGCGCAAGTTATACAAATCATTAAACGTACCAGTCACAAGATTAAATCCTGAACAATCTTTCAATATTGGAAGAACTGCTGAAATTACTAGAGACGAAATAAAGTTTTCAAAATTTGTTAATAAACTTCGCAATAAGTTTTCTGACATTTTTGATCAAGCATTAAGAATACAACTCGTATTAAAAGGAGTTTGTACTGATCAAGAATGGACAGAATTTAAGGAATCAATTTTCTTTGATTTTATAAAAGATAATAATTTTACAGAATTAAAAGAAGCCGAATTAATGCAACAGAGACTAGGACTCCTTGCTGTTATTGATCCATACGTTGGTAAATATTATTCAAAAGAATGGATCAGGAAAAATGTTTTAAGACTTGATGATGAAGATATTAAAAAAATTGAAAAACAAATAGAAATAGAAAAGGTTGAAGATTTTGATAATCAAAAAGAAGAAATGTCTAAACAACAAGAACTTCAATCTATGTTCGGTGGTGATGAACAAGAGCAAGAAGAACCAGAAACTCAACCACAAGAACCAAAAGTCGAAACTCCAAAAAGTAACGCACCAGTTAATCCAATAAATCCATACTTGTAAAGAGGAAAAAAATGGCTAATTATACTAAAGACGCAATTGATTTTGCTTTCGAAAATAAATTATCAGATATGCAATCAACTATTCAAGATGCAATTAGATCAAAGATTTCTGATGCATTAGAACTCAAAAAGGTTGAGGTTGCTCAGGGAATGTTCGGCGTTTCAGAAGCTTGGGGTGATGACGAAGAAGATGATGATGTTGCAAAAGCTGATAGAGAACTTGCTAGAATGAAAGCAAAACCTATCAAAGCAGCAAAAGGAATTGATGCTGAAAAAGATATGTTAAAGTTAGCAAAGAAAACCAAAGAACCAGAAGAAGTTGATGAAGCTCTTGATCCTTCAATGGGAGTAAAGGCATATATCGAAGATTTCATTAAATCCGATAATCCAAAGTTTGAAGGAAAATCCAAGAAAGAAAGAATTCAACAAGCGTTAGCAGCTTTTTATGCAGCAAAAAAAGAAAAATAAAAAATGACTAATATCATTGAAGAAATAGAACAACTCAACGAAAAGAAAAAGATAGCTGAAGCACCAGCAACTTTGATGCTTCAGCTCAAATACGTACAACCTTTCCCAAATGGGCAAAAGGTTGCATTGTACTTTTCCCCGACAATAAAAAAATTCTTTTCTTTCGTATATGGTAAAGAAGGTATTATTACAGAAGAAGAGTTTTCCATCATTAATAAATTAAAATCTATTTCTGAAATTGAATCTATTCATTTCAACGACGGTTCTAGTTTAAACATTAATGAAGAATGTGCGTCTAAGATATTAGATTTATACGATTCTTCAGAAAATAAATATGAATTTGAAGAATATATTCTAGAATCAGAAACAAATTTTTTAAGTGCTCTGGAATATTCCATAACTAAACAAAAGAAGGAAGACTAATGTCAGTTTCAAGAGTAAAATACACAAAACAATATTTTCCATTAACTTCATATAGTTACAGTACAACTAATAATACTGTTTCTGTTACTGTAACCAATCACGGTTTATTTACTGGAATACCTGTTGCATTAACTTCAGATAAGCATTATACAGCTTATACAGGATCAGCAAATGTAACATCATCAAATACATTTACAATCCAAAGCTATATTAACCCACAAAATTTAACTCATTTTAGTATTAATGGTTATATTACATCTGGAGAAAAGGATGCACAAACTTTACCCAGAGGAAGAGGTATTGATTCTGTAATTCAAACTTATACAAACGGATCGGGTGGTTCAACAGTAGCTATTGATGTTTCGTTAGATACTGAAAATTGGATTTCTTTAGGAAGAATGACAGTAACAAGTTCAAATTCAGGTTATATCCTTGTAAATCCAAGTTGGGCCTATTATAGAGCGAATGTTACTTCAATTGATGCAAACACAAACGTCGTTTTGATGTCAGCAGAATAATATGAACAAGATTAAACATTTAGTAGACTTGATTTTTAATGGTGAATTACATTCTACAAAGAATGTTCTTGAAGATATTTTGTCAGAAAAAGTAAAACTTAAGCTAGAAGAAAAGAAAAAAGAAATTGCTCAAGGTTTTATAGAAGAAGATAAAAATCCAAAAAGAATCAAACACGCTCAAGCAGAACAGATATTAAGAAATTCTGGATATGTAAAAATTCGTTCTGGCGAACACCAATCAATCTGGAGACATTCTTCAGACAAATCAAAAAAAGATTTTCCTTTGCCGCATCACACAAGGGAGTTATCTCCAGGAGTAACTCGTGGAATATTTTCTTTAGCAACTGAAGAAGTGATGTTTGACGTATTAAGCTCCAATACAATATTCTGCGAATCTTTGGAAGGATTTGTTTTGAAAAGACATAGATTAGGAATTAGAGAAAATAAACACAAATCCGCAAAAGTATATTCATCACCAACAACAGATAAACATCAAGTACATTATTATTCAGGAAAAAAGAAAATAGACATACAACATTTTGATGATTTTAATGATGCAGATGAAGATGCTTCAATTTATGTAAAAAATTAACAAACCAAGGAACTAGCAGATGAAACTATTAAGAGAAGATATCGAAGATTTTGAAATCTTAACAGAATCGACCAAAGAAGGAAAAAAGAATTATTACATTCACGGCATTTTTATGCAAGCCGAAAAGGGAAATCGCAATGGTAGAATGTACCCTAAACAAGTTATGGAAAATGCTGTAAACAAATATTTCAGTGAATTCGTTTCTAAAAATAGAGCAGTAGGAACTTTAGGTCACGAAGATTCTCCTAAAGTATCTGAAAATAAAATTTCTCATTTAATTACAGATTTACGAATGGACGGTAATGATGTATATGGAAAAGCAAAAGTTCTTGAAACCGTTGCTGGAAAAGAATTACAAGCCTTAATTGAAGGTGGTGTAAGTTTTGGTTGTAGTTCCAGAGCACTTGGTTCTCTTAAAGAAGGTCAAAATGGAATCAAGATTGTCCAAGATGATTTTATGATTTCAACTGTTGATGCTGTTTTACAACCTTCTGGGATTGATTGTTGGGTAGATGGTATTATGGAAGAAGCTGATTGGCTTTACATTGATGGTAAAGGATGGATCCAACAATATGTAGAAGAATCTAAAACCCTAATCAAAAAAGCATCTAAAAAAGATATTGAAAAAGTTGCTTTATCTATTTTTGAAAATTATATAAATAAACTTTAATATCCGTTAAAACCTTTTTTTTTATAAATACATTATATACTTAAATTAGTAAGGAGATAAATTAAATGTCTAATCTAAAGTTATCAGATGCTGCTGCTGCAATTCTTAATGAAGAAAATGCAGAAAGCATTCTAAACAAAAGCCGTCAAGCTGGTGGTGAAAAATTTGGTCTTGGTAAGTCAAAAGTTTCTGCTGACAAACAAGGAGAAACTGATTTAGGAACAGCTGGCCATAAAACCACTGATCCAAATTATGATGCAGCCAAGTCTATTAAGCAAGCCGTTCTTCCAACTGGAAAAGGTGTTGCCGCTGAACCAATGAAGAAGTTAGCTCCTCAACCAGGTAATTCAGAAGGTCGTAAGGATCTAGCAGTTTCTCCAGAAGGAAGCGAAACTTCTGAAGAAGGAAAAGTTAATCGTAAGAAAGGCCCAATTGCTAAGTCAACCGCTTCAGTAAATTCTGGAGCTACAAAACCTTATGTTCCTGAATCTGAAGATGAAGAAGAATTTGAAGACGAAGAAGCTTCTGAAGAAGAAGTTCTAGAAGATCTGGAAAATATGGAAGAATCTGTTTTCTCAGAAAAATATGGTATGGGTAAGAAAGAAGCTGTAGCATATATGTACGAAACTAAATCTTGTGAAGCTTCAGATGATGAAGATGAGGACGAAAAGGAAGTTAAAGCTAAGATGTCTGAAAAGAATAAAGAAAAGATGAAAGAAGATATTGATGCTATGCTTTCTGGTGAAAACCTTTCCGAAGAATTTAAATTAAAAGCATCTACTATTTTTGAAGCAGCCGTTCAATCTCGTGTTGATGAAGTTGCTACTGATCTAGAACAACAGTTTACTACCGAGTTTGAAACAGCTCTTGAATCTGTTAAAGAAGATTTCGCAAATAAACTAGACTCTTATCTAGATTATGTTGTAGAAAATTGGATGGAAGAAAATTCTCTTGCCGTCGAAAAAGGACTTCGTACAGAAATCGCAGAAGATTTCATCGGAGCACTTCGTAATGTGTTTGTTGAACATTATATTGATATTCCTAGCGAAAAAGAAGATATCGTTGAAGGTTTAGTAGGAAAGGTCGAAGATCTTGAATCTAAAATCAACGAAGAAATTTCTAAGAATATTAACCTAAAGCAACAAATTGCTGAACACAAAAAGCACGACATTATCCATTCCGTTTGTGAAGGTTTATCTCTTTCTCAAGTTGAGAAGATCAAATCTTTAGCCGAGAATGTTGACTTTGTGTCTGATGAAGATTTTGGTCGTAAATTATCAGTAATTAAGGAATCATATTTCCCATCTGGTATTATTACTGCAAAATCTGATGCTTTAAATGAACCTGTTGACCTCGATGAAGATACTTCAACTAAAGTAGTTGATCCGCTAATCGAAGCGTATGCAAAAACCATTTCTAAATCACTTAAATTTTAAAATTAAATACAAAAACGGAGATAATCTAAAATGTACTTATCAGAAGAAACCCTACAAAAATGGGCTCCTGTTCTAGATCACCCAGAACTAGAAGCAATTAAGGATCCCTATAAGAAAGCCGTAACTGCTATGGTTCTTGAAAACCAACAAGCAGCTATGGATTCCGAAAGAATGTCTCTAACCGAAACCGCTCCAACCAATGTTACCGGTTCAGCAGTTTCTAACTTTGATCCTATTCTAATCAGCCTAGTTCGTCGTGCGCTTCCTAACCTAATCGCATACGACGTTGCTGGTGTACAACCAATGACCGGCCCTACTGGTCTAATCTTCGCTCTACGTTCGCGTTATGGTAACCAATCTGGTTCAGAAGCGTTCTATGGTGAAGCTAATACCATTTTCTCTGGTATCGTTGGCGGTTCTACTGCGGCTGATCTATCTACCAACCCAGCAGCTAATACTGATGTAAACTATACCGGCTTCAATACTGGTCGCGGTTTGACTACTGCCGCTGGTGAAGCTCTAGATACTGGAACCTTCCCTCAAATGGCTCTATCCATTGATAAGGTTACTGTTACTGCGAATACTCGTACCCTAAAGGCTGAATATTCAGTGGAACTAGCTCAAGACCTAAAGGCTATCCACGGTCTAGACGCTGAAACCGAACTAAGCAACATTCTATCTACCGAAATCCTAGCGGAAATTAACCGCGAAGTTATTCGTACGATCTATACTGTTGCTAAGCCAGGCGCACAATGGGGTACTGTTACTCCAGGCGTATTCGACCTAGATACCGATTCTAATGGTCGTTGGTCAGTTGAACGCTTCAAGGGTCTAATTTATCATATCGAACGCGAAGCTAATGCTATTGCGAAAGAAACTCGTAGAGGGAAAGGTAATATCCTTATCGTTTCTTCTGACGTTGCTTCTGCCCTAGCAATGGCTGGTGTACTACAGTATACTCCTGCGCTATCTGCTGATCTGTCAGTTGATGATACTGGAAATACTTTTGCTGGTATGCTACACGGTCGTATTAAGGTCTATATTGATCCCTACTTCGGTGGTATGTCTGCTGGTACTGAACTTGTTACCGTCGGCTATAAGGGTACTTCTCCCTATGACGCTGGTATCTTCTACTGCCCATACGTTCCTCTACAAATGTTTCGTGCAGTTGATCCAGGTACTTTCCAACCAAAAATCGGATTTAAGACCAGATATGGTATGGTTGCTAATCCTTTTGCGGAAGGTACTGATGTTGGTGCTGGTGTACTAAATGCTCGTAAGAACGTTTATTATCGTATCTTCACTGTTAAGAACCTAATGTAATTAGGTCTTGAAATAAGATTTAAAGGGAGCTTCGGCTCCCTTTTTTATTCTAGGACAAAGACCATTTGCCCGCAATCATAATATAGCTTAAATCCGTTATTAAACATATTTTCTTTTTCGGTTGATTCTGGATTAAATAACTTTAATTTATCTTTTAACTTATGTTTTTGGAAATTTGTTCTATGATACACATTATGATTATCTGTCCAATAATAACCAATTTTTGTTTCTTTTAATAATTTAAATCCAGATTTATAATAGACGTTTCCATTACTTCTACTTTTATCGCAATAGCTTATTATACTACCAGAATACTTTTCTTTAAAATGCTTTAAAAGTTTTGTAAATCCACCAATAACAGTAACATTTAATTCGTTAGAATATCTAATTAATTCCCATTGATATTTCTTATTAAATCTCGGGTTAGAAAACAATATAGCAGAAACAATATTACTATTATAAAATAATCCTATCTTTATAGAAGAATCAGAATATCCTTGTATATGTGTTTTTTGAAAAAACAGTTTTGCTTCAGAAACAGTTAAGTTTCGTATTTCACATTTTCTTGCATAAACTTTATCAGTTTTATTCAACTTAGAAAGAATCATTGATTTGACTATTTCTTTTTGTTTAATCCATTGATCTCCTCTGATGTGAAATAAATCTATATTTAATTCTTTACATCTATCAGTTTTTATTATATGTCTGTTCTTAATTTTGTTTGTCTGTATATTTGATGAATGACTCGGTAAACCGTTATGTTCTATTGCCAAATTTAACTCAGGAATAAAGATATCTAACTCTAAATTTCCTAGGGTTTCCCAATCATCAAATAACACTTCTCCGGCATAATACTCTTTAATAAACTCAAATATTTGTTTTTGTGGAAGTGAACCTTTTGATACTCTTCTAATTTTAAAACCATATTTTTTACAATAACTTATAACAGTACCGTAATAAACGCCCAATTCTTCTGCAATATCTACAGATGATCTTTTCTTTATATTATATTCTTCGTTTAACCACTCTTCATTTAAGAGAATATCCCTAGTATTGCCCAATTGATGTTTTGATAGTTTTTCTGATATTATCTCAGAAACTTCTTTTCTTTGAGATTGATATTTAACTCCATATTTTTCTAAATTAGTTTCTACCCTTTTATCTTCTATTTCTTTCTTTTTTTCCACAGAATATCCTTTTTTTGAATTTGATATATTTTCTTTTCTTTTTGTGGATTTAAGACAACAACTTTTTGAGCAATAATCAAAAGTATATGGAGTTGTATATGTTTGTATTTTTGCATTTTGGTTACAAACTGTACATTTAGGAGGTTCGGTATATCCGTGTTGTAATAAAATAACAATTTCTCTGTTGGAGTAACCTGGAAAATTGTCCAGTTGTTGTTCAAACCAATCCCACAAAAATTCTTTGTTTTGTTTTATGAAGTATTGTTTTTTGAATTTTTGTGGGGAAATATTTCCTTTTATATCAAAAATTGATTCAAGGAATTTTTCTAAATGATTATAAATATTCATACCTGATACTCTCGTTTAGTATTAGAATAGGTGGGGATGACAGTCCCGCGACCTATATCTATTTATAAAAAGGAGCCGAAGCCCCTTATATTATTTTAAGTATGAATTTATAGATTCTAAAATTTTATTTTGATCTTCTAAATCTTTATTTTCAAATACTTCAATATAATCCATATATTCAAAATTACTACGAATATTATTAATTTTCGTTTTTCTACCCTTCAGAAATGTTTCGGATTGTTCACTTCCTCGCTCAGAATATCGTTCGTTCATAATTTCCTGAGGGACCGTTAAAACAATGATTTTTACATCTGTTTCAGGTAAACCTATTAAAAAGTCGAAAAACTTCATATTTGTTAATCTATCGCCTTCAAACAGAATATTAGCGTTAGAATTACTAATAAAATCAATTACTTGTGGTTGGCAAGCCATTGAAAGTCTGTCCGTTCCAGCAAAAACCTCATTTTCTTCATATTTTCCTAAAATATAGGTATTTGTATCCTTACAATACATTGATGATACTAATTTAACAGGTTCTACGATTTCCCAATTATATTGTTCAATAAATCTACGAAATAAAGTTGTTTTACCAGTTCCAGGCTCTCCCACAAGTGCAATCACGTTTCTCATTCCATATGCCTCATATTTTCTTTATTAGTTAAATCGTGTTGAAGATATATCACATTCACCCACGGAACAATCTTTTTAATTTGTTCTATCTGGATAGGATCATCCTCAAAATGAACTTTAACTTCTTTTCCGTCGTCTCGAAGATTATTTAAAATTATTGCCTTATGAATTCCAGACGATATTCGAGTTTTCTGTTCATAAGGCAACGGGTTGTAAAAGACAGGATTCTTTATTCCTCTGTGTTCAAGCATTTTTTGAGTTTCTTCAAATTCCTCAAAAGATCTACCAGTAATAATAATATCATCGGGGCCAGGATAGACCCCAACGATATCCCTATTAATATAGATCACACCATCTATATCAAAACTATTCATCACATCCCAACTAAGCGAAGATAATCCATACCACCGCTATTATATTCTTCCCAAGCAAAATCAATAGCTGATTGTTTATCAATTTGTCTTTCGGTAATTTCAGTCAATTTACGTTCAGCAAGCATTTCACATTCAAAATAAGATTGTTCATAGGTAAGCTGTTTTGGTGGGGATTTTTGAGTAAATGCTGAGGGACCGCGAAGACAACCAACAATCCCCATTTCCTTTGCAACCTTTAGATAACGTAAAGCATCAATAACAACTCCGGACGAATTTTCGGAATCTTGAACAGAAAGTTTTACATCAACAGTAATAGGAGCATCACCAAACCCACGAAGATGAAGGTTAAAATAAGCAACTTTATTATCTTTTAGATATGGGATAAATGTAGACGGACCAGCAAATAAAGCTTCCTCATCAACAGGAATTCCTCTAATATCGTTTTGTGCACGAATAACATTTTCCTTAGAAACTTTTTTATGTTTTAATCTTGATTGAACGACCATATTGGCAAAATCGCTGTTGCCGCCCACGTTAAGTTGTTGGTGAAAATCTACTTGCATACCTCTACTAAACGCCAATTCTTGAAGCATTTGTGAGAGAATTGAGGCACCAAACTGTGATTTCATATCTGATCCAATATACGGAATTCCTTCATTTATGAATTTTGTTTCCCAATCTGGATGATTAATATTTAGAACTGGTATACAATTCAAGAAAGAAATTTTATGTTCAAGACATCTATTAACCCAAAACTCGGTTGCTTCTTGTGAACCAACCGGTAAGTAATTGATTAAAATTTCTGCTTTAGAATTTTTTAGAATAGAATCAATATCAGATACATCTTCATTTGATATTCTAAATCCATATTTTTCCGGAAGATTTGCCATATATTCGGAAACACCATCCATAGCCGGAGCCATTTGAACAACCGGTCCATCAGGAACATCCTCACAAAATACTCTTGCACAATTTGGATGAGCAAAAATAGCTTCGCCGACTGGGCGACCAACTTTTCTCCTATCAACATCAAAAGCAGCAACGATTTGAATATCTGCTGGATGATAACCACCAATCCTAGAAAACATTACTCCAGGAATTGTAGAACCTTCAGCATCCTCGTCGTGATCTTTATAAAATTCTAAACCTTGATAAAGGGCAGAAAAGCAATTCCCAACACCCACAACAGCAACTTTGATTTTTTTTGACATTTGTATTTTCTCCTGTATGTCAGTTTTTTATTACGCGGTCAATTCTTGTTCGGAGGGTAGGACCGCAAAGAATTATTATACTATTTTTCTCAAAAAGTATACTATAGAAATAGACTGATATCATTTTTACGAACTGAATTAATTTTTATAGATTTTTCAATAACACTCATTAATCTTTTATACGAAGTCTCTTCAGAAAAATATTCTACGGTAATCTTAGAAATAGAATTCTTCTGATCAATATCAACACTTTTAATATTTTTTAATATTTCTATACATTCGGATTTATTTGTAGATAAATGAATATATGATCCATATTCCTCACCAAATGAACAAGCTTCTTTAGCTGCGTGTTCAGTTTTGGAATTATATATTATAACTGGAACCCCATAAAGATTTGCTTCTATTGGAACTAAAGGCATTCCTTCTGGACCAGCAACAATTACATATTCGGCTTTTGATAATATATCTAGTGTTTGTTCTCTAGAAATATCACAATAACGGTTTTCAATATCAAGTTCTTTTTCAATTAAATTGAAATATTCTTGTTCTTTTTCGTCCCTCGGACTTGTGTGTATTAATATAATTTTTTTATTCGCTTTTTTACATAATTCTATTGCTGAATGAATTCTTTTATCTTTAGATATTCTTGAAATCATTAAAATATAATTTTCAGGTTTAGTTGGAACGATATTATCGTAATTTACAAGAGCGTGATGTGTTGTATTTAAATATAATTCTCCATCTTTTTTACATTTTGAGAAATATTTGATCCATTCTTTTTTTGAAAAGTCTGAAACATTAACAATCAATTTATTCTTTATAGCATATTCAACAAGGGTATCAACATACGACAATCCAGCAATTCCTCCAATAACTTCGGGGCAATTATGCATATAAGTTATAGAAGGATAATCCAAATCTCCTAACATCTTAACAACGGAATTATTACTTTGATCGTGATTTATAATTATATCAGGATAAAATTGATGTATATACTTTAATATATCAGCATTTCGTTTTTTGTTATATTTTATACCAGATAAATCTGAAACATATTTGGAATCAACAGAAACCTTTTTCGTAGTTACGTTTTCATAACTAGAAATTTCGCTATTATTTGAAGTTATAAACAGAACTTCATCATTCTTTAATAAGCGTAATTGACATTTTATTATTGATTGTACTCCTCCCATTATTAACTTCTCAGAATATGGGGTTGCTTTTTGATCTATTATTACAATCTTCATATTCAAAGAGTCCAAGTAGGCGTTGTTAAAATATCGTTATCAAAAGTTGATTTATTATTTTTTAAATATTCCACTTCTAATCCATCATCGGTCCAAATTTCTTTGACTTTATAGTTATTAATATCTTCACCTAAAATATTATAAACATTTGGCATATCATCAAACATTTCATCCATATTTAACATTAAATTATGATCTCCAAATATTTGATTAAATCGTTTCACGTATGTTACTCCTTTAACATATCCTGGTTGCGATCTTAACGCTTTTCTAAATTTCGACCAATCAATTTCTGGCCAATGTTCTCTATAATAAAGGTATCTACTTGTTGCATCTCCGGAAGCGTGTCCAGGATATTCTTTAGATTCATTCTCATTAAATAACCTTTTGTACTGACACCAAATAGATTCTTTTCTGAACGAGTCTATTTTAAATCCAGAATAAAATTCTGCTTCCGAAGTATGTTCTAATAAAGCTTCTCTCGCCCACGATATATCATCAGTATTACAACTATAATTCCCATATTTACCCACCATTTTATGAGAATTGTTAGTGTATGCACAAAGACCATTCCATATGGATTGTAATGATGAATCATTATTCGGAGAAAAACCTTCAATCATTATTTCTTCAGGATCTATCGGTAGTTTTAATAGATCATAAAGAGCTTGCATAGTTAACCAACCAGTCATCCTCCCATATTTATAGAGAGACAAAACTTCTTTATAAAGTAAATAAAAATTTTCTTTTTGAGTGGAACCTACAAGTATTTCATCAAACCTTTCTTGGAAAGTTTTTCCACCCAACCAATCAATCACGCTTTGAGTTTGTTTAACAAAATGCCCTTTATTATATCTAGCATCAGTACCATAGGTAGTCCTTTTCCAATTTTCTGTATGCCAGTTTTCTAATTTTGGCATATCAGTTTCCGTCAAATATGGAAAAATTTCCGAATACGAAAATGCTTGCGGAGTTCTATAAGTCATACCAAACAGAAAGGAAAACCAAGCTTTTCTTTCATAATCATAATCCTCACAAAGTATGGACATATAATGAGTATGATCCAAATCGTGACAAGTAACTCTCCATTTAAAATACCGATTGAAGAGTTCTTTTCTATTTTCTGGACTTTTCCAATCTATAAAGTTTTTCGTATCACAATCTAATATAAAAAGGTTCAATTTTATTCTCCCAACGTAAAAGTATTAGTCGATACATTTATATAGGGAAGAGGTTTAGATGAATAATATTTATCTTTAGAAAAAATCCTCTAAACTATTCTCTTTCATAAATATAGAATTATAAAGATTTGAATGATACGTCTTCAACAACTCTTCTCCATTTTTTTGAGCTAGTAAATATCCACCCCATTCTTCACTATTTTCCCAATCAGGGCTAATACCATTCCATAATGGCCTCCAAAGAGGATGTTCTTTATTTAATCTCCTTGATTCAATAAAATTGAACCTATGGTCTTCGTATTCTTTAGAACCCAATTCTAACATCTTTTCTCGAAAATAACAAACCAAAGAATATCTTTCAGCACCATCTTCGTCTATTATAATTGGAGTATTACCGTGTATACCGAAATGATTATTGATAAGAAGGAGGTCGCCGGGACGAATATTTACTGCAATCATAAATTCAGGTAAAACTAACATTCCTCCAGAATAATCTTTTCCGTTGGTTAAAACGGTTAAGTTAGAAAACCCTTCGTGTAGATCACCAGCGTCCCGATGCGCCGCAGTCCTAAATGATTTATTGACAGTAAGAGTTGTAAATGGAGTTCCTGGTACAACAAATTCAGAGTCTACTTTACTTGCACAATTCTTTTGATAATTGTATCTTTTTGGTAGAAGTTCAGAAAACGCTTTTGCAAGTTTTTGTAATAATGGATAAGAAAGTTTAAATTTTTCAAAATTATTTGCTGTATAGGAAGTTGCTCGTCCATAAGGTATTCTAGGGTAGCGATCCATCCAACCACAAACGCCGGAAAACACAGGCATAGCATAATTAGTATTAGAGACCATTTTCTTAACCCGTTCGGCTTCTTTTATTTGTTCTAATTTAGACAACTTTTTGGTTACTTCAACCCACTCATCAAAAATAAAATTTTCAGCATTAGTTTTTGATGTTAACCAAACACACCCTCTTACAGATTCATTAGATTTATTTAAGTCTTTTCTATCATAAATTTCTTGAATTGCATCAATATCAAACAAATTCTCAATAGGATCAGAAAAATAATCCAAAACCTCTAATTGATATTCGTGAACCCAATCTCTACCTTGTAGTTTTTCCCCTCTTGGACCAGCAGCAACACCTCTATTTTGAGATTGACCAGAGGCACCCTTCAATCCTTCTAAGGCACCAAGTTGTTCTTCTTCAGTGAAAAAGTTTTTTCGTAAAACAAATATAACATTCGCTTCATCAATACCTTTTGGACAAGTTGAACAATCAGGTTTATCGCAAACACTTTTTTCCTCAAGACCGCAAGTAGGAGGAGCAAAAAAATTACAATTTTCGTTAATTATTTCATCAAAATGTGATTCATCCAAAAACTTACCCAATAGATGTTCACAATCCAATTTTTCTTTAGCAACAATAGTTCTTACTGACATTTTACCAACCTCAAATTAATCGTATTTAGAATTTTTTAAATTAAATAAATATAATACTACCTGTTAACAAAAAAGTCAATATATTTTATGTCAGCTTTATCAAGAAATCCACAAAACACAAATTATTTACAACCAACAAAATTTACAGTAGTATTTCCAAAAATATCAACTGTAACCTATTTTTGTACGAGAGTAAATATACCGGAAATGTATTCAAATCCGGCAACTCAAAATAACCCTTTTGTAGACTTATATAGACCAGGAGATAAATTACAATACGGAACTTTTGATCTTGAATTTATTATTGATGAAGATTTATGGTCATATCAAGTATTACACGATTGGATAAGAGGATATACCTTTCCTTGTAGTTTTGATGAATATAAAACAATGGATAGAAAATCTTTATATTCTTTACAAGTACAACGCCCCCAATACTCCGATGCTCATCTAACTGTTTTAACAGGCTTAAATAACCCTAAACTGATTGTTAAATATACTGATGCATTTCCAGTATCATTATCAGAAATACAATTTGATACTTCAATGAGCGCTGATCAAACTTTACAAGCAACCGCTAAATTCCGCTATCAACTTTTTAATATCGAACGAAAATAAAGGAAATTTATATATTATGATTAAACTTGATGAGATTTTGAATGAATGGACAAAAGATTGTGTAATTGATCAAACTCAACTCGGAAACGAAATTGTTAGAATACCACAACTACACGCAAAATATTTACAAATATTAAATGATCACAAACTTAGTAGTTTAAGAAATAAGTTTGAATTTGATAAATTAAAGAATATAAAAACTGAATACTATCTAGGTCATCTAGATAAAGAAACTTTAGACCAATATGGTTGGGAACAATTTGACCTGAAAATAGGAACAAAAGGAAATGTTGAGCGATATATTAATTCCGACGATCAACTAATTAAATTATTACAAAAAAAGTCGTATCACGATCAAGCTATTGCAACTTGCGAACAAATTCTTAACGAAATTAAAAATCGAAGTTGGCAAGTTAAAACATTAGTTGATTATAATAAATTTATATCAGGGGCATAAATGGATTTACGGATTGAGAAAAAAAGCGAAGTTTATATTTCTTTAATAGGAGAAACTTCGCTTTTATACGAATTACAAGACATCTTTACATTTTATGCAGATGGATACAAATACCATCCAAAAGTTAAAGCTAAGATTTGGGATGGGCGAATTAGGATGTTAAAGCTTCTTACAAAAAATCGGGGAGAATTGTATTATGGATTATTAGAAGATGTTATAAGTTTTTGTAAAAATAGAAATTATTCTTTTGAATTATCTGAAGAGCTAAAAATAAAAAATATACCTTCTAAAGAAGAATTAGAACAATATACAAAATCTATTAATGTAGCGTCTAAAGGTGAACAAATAGAATTAAGAGATTATCAAATAAAAGGTTTTGTTGATTCAATACAAAGAAAACGATTATTGACGCTCAGCCCAACTAGCTGTCTACACCCAAATTCCGAAATAGAATGCGAAATTTCAGAAGAAGCCTTACAATTTTTAGAAAAAAATTATTCTAGTTAATAATTATGATCGTTTTTTAGATGTTCAAATATTAATTCTGTTTCTTTTATTAATTTTAATTTTTCAAATTCATTATATAAAATCGAAAACGGTACATCTTTAATAGTTTCAGTCCAACCAAAATTATCAATTTGTTCTTCTTTACTAATAATTTTATTAAAGAATTTATTTTTTAATATTTGTTCTATTTGAAATGCGTGATTTAATGATGAATTAAATTCTACCAAAACTTTATCTAATATATCAACAGAATATCTTTGATATAATTCTTTTCTAGTAAATTCCAATCTTATGCAAATTTTTCCCTAGATTTATAATATAAAATTTTCCAGGAATTTCTAATTCAGAATTCCATAATAAATCGTAGTCCCACCTTGTAGATTTCTTTTTATTAATTTCTTCAATTTCTTCCGGAGATTTGGAATTTAAAGTTTTTTGCCAAGAAATTTGCCGAGCTTTCCATATTTCTGTTCCTTTTTCTTTTCCATACTTTTTTATGCATATTTCCAGAGAAAATTTATTGATAAAGTTTTCTTTTTTCATTTTATGTAACCTATAAATATGTTTTGAGGACAGTTCTATTGTAACCGTAGAATTGGTTGATTGGACTAAAATCAACCTAACTCATCAATACTATTTATAAATTTTTATATTATGAAAACGACTTTATCTTTCGATCAAATCAAATTTTTGCACGAAAATGAGTTTGAAATAAAATTACAAACTCCTTTCGGAATGCAAAAAATAACGGATAGTTATGAAAAATATTCAAAAGGAAAAACCATCGTATTTGATGATGAATCAAATTTTACTGGTGCAGATTATCATTTAATCTTCAAAGATGAAGAATTTAAACCGCTTATTTCCCTAAAAGAAGGAGATTTAATAAAAGGTGAATCTGGAAACGTAAAAATAATAACACGTATTGAAGATGTCAACGAACAAAAATGGATAGATTTTTCGCTAGATCATTCATCAGAAACATATATACAATCAGACCTTATACACCATAATTCCGGCAAATCGGTTCTGATTTACGCGATTTCTAGATATTTGTTAGAACAAAATAAAAGAGGAATGATAATAGTTCCAAATGTAACGCTTATTCATCAATTATATAATGACTTTATTGATTATTCTTCTTTGAATAGATGGTCTACTGATGATTTTGTTCATAAAATATTTGCTGGACAAGATAAAAATTCACCAAAAGAATTACACCTTTCTACCTGGCAATCTTTGATGACAATAAAAGAACAATCCCATTTCGAGAAATATGATTTTGTTATAATTGACGAAGCCCACGGCATAAAAGGAATTGAATTAGCAAAAATTCTCGAAAAATGTAAATATGCAGATTATAGAATAGGATTAACAGGTACAACAGACAACGTTAAAGCTAATATCAAAACTATCGTTGGATTAACTGGTCCAATAAACAAATTAATAACAACAAAAACTTTAATGGATAGAAGCGAAGTTGCTAATCTTAATATTAAATGTCTTGTACTTAAATATGATGAAGAAATTAAAAAAGTATTTGCAAGGAAGAAAATCAAATATCAAGACGAAATAAAATATTTGGTTTCTAATAATAAAAGGAATAACTTCATAAAAAACTTAGCCTTTTCCCTTAACTCAAATACAATAATTTTATCACACTTAGTTGAATCTCATGGAAAAGTTCTTTACGAAATGCTATGTAATTCTATTCATAAAAAAGATAGAAATATATACTTTATACACGGAGGCGTTGATAGTAAAGAACGCGAAGAAATTAGACAAATTATGGAAACTGAATCTAACGCAATTATAGTTGCATCTGTACAAACAATGGGAACTGGTGTTTCGATAAAAAACCTTCATAACATTATTTTTGCAACAAACGGAAAGTCCTCTATAAGAGTTTTACAAAGTATTGGTCGAGTCTTAAGATTACATCATTCCAAAGAATCTGCAACAGTTTATGATATTGTTGATGATCTGTCTTACAAAAAAAGTAGAAATTTTACTTTACAACATTTTTTAGAACGTGTTAAATATTATAACTCTGAACAATTTAATTACGAATTAAAAAATATAAATTTTACAAGTGAAAAAGATGACTGATATTAAAATTTTGAAATTAAAAACATCAGAAGATGTAATTTGTTTTTATGAAAAATTAGAAAACACAATAAAAATTACTAATCCACTTTCGATATATATAGAATATAATGTAAAAACGAAATCACAAAACCTTGTAATGAATTTTTGGTTACCAATAAATCTAATAAAAGAACAATCAGTTGAAATTAACAGTTCAGAAATTCTAGCAACAATGGAACCTAAAGAAGAATTTAAAGAATACTATTTAAATTTTATCAACAACTTAGATAAAAAGTTAGTTAAAGAAGTAACTAAAGATAAATTGAATTTATTACTAGAAAAATCAGACGCTAAACACTATAATAAAATACATTGATTAAAGTATCTAAATCAACCGGGTACATAGTTAATGTACTACTGTTTTTTTAAAAAGTAAAGCTTTTTTTATATTTACTTTTCTATACTATTATAATATAATATATTTTTTACTATGAAAGGATTCTGATATGTCTGCTAAAAACGAATATATTAACAACCAAGATTTTTTAAATGCTTTAGTCGAATATAAAGAAACCGTTAAAGATTCGAAAGAATTAAATTTTGATAAACCTAGAATTCCTAATTATATTGGGGAATGTTTTTTAAAGATTGCTAATAATCTAGCTAAACGTCCAAATTTTTATAATTATACCTATAAAGACGAAATGATTTCGGATGCTATTGAAAATTGTTTGATGTATTTCGAAAATTTTGATCCAAATAAATCTTCAAATCCGTTTGCTTATTTTACGCAAATTTGTTGGTATGCCTTTATACGAAGAATAGACAAAGAGAAGAAGCAACAATATATAAAATATAAAGCTACGGAATCTTTCGGTATTTTAGATGAAGAAGAATTAAGAGAATTGGGTGACGATACAAGATTACCTCAAATTGAGATATATCAAAATATGTATTCTTTTATTGCTCAATACGAAAAGAAAGAAGAAAAGAAAAAACCAGAGAAAAAAGATAAAGGAATAGAATTATTCCTAGAATAAAAGGTATATTATGAAGGTATGTATATTAGGGGATACTCATTTTCTAGTGAGGAACGGTTCTAAGTCTTTTAATGCTTATTTTGAAAGATTTTACGAAAATACGTTTTTTCCATATCTTCTGAATAACAATATAAAAACTATTATTCAAATGGGGGATTTATTTGATAATAGAAAATCTGTACATTTACAAGGTTTATCTGAATGTAAAAGATATTTTTTTGATAAATTAAAAGATTATGCTATTGAGCTAATTACCTTAGTTGGAAACCACGATTCACACTATAAAGATACAATATCAATTAATTCTCAAAATTTATTGCTAGGAGAATACAGTAATATAAAAATTATTGATAAACCTGTAAATTTTGAATTATCTTGTGGTGTTGAAGTTTGTTTTTTGCCGTGGATCTGTAAAGAAAACTATAACCAATCCATGGAAGTTATCAATGAATCAAGAAGCCATTTTTGTTTTGGGCATCTTGAATTGAGTAATTTTGCAATGCATAAAGGCATTGTTTCTGAAGAAGGGATGTCACCGGAACTGTTTGAAAAATTTGAATTTTCGTTCACAGGCCATTTTCATCACCGATCAAATCGTGGAAATATATATTATCTAGGAACCCCATACGAATTAACTTGGCACGATAATTTAGACCCAAAAGGATTCCATATTTTTGATTTTAATTCTAGAGAATTAGAATTTATCCAAAACCCGTTTAGAATGTTTAATAAGATTTATTATGATGATTTATTGAATGAAGAAGAAATTAAAGAGAATTTATCAGATAATTATTATGAAAAATTTTCAAATTCTTATATAAAATTGATTGTCAAAAATAAAGAGAATTTATTTTTGTTTGATAATTTTGTTGATAAACTTTATCAAATAAATCCTCTTGATCTAGTCATTATCGAAGAGGTTTCTGAAGTATTATCTGAAGAATTGAGTGATATTGATGAGACTGAAGATACTATTACTATTTTATCAAAATATATAGAAAATCTAAAAACTAAAGACCTCGATCAAAATAAGATAAAATGTATATTACACAACTTATATAATGAAGCGTTATCTTTAGATACGATATGATAAACTTTAAGACTGTAAAAATGAAGAATTTCTTTTCCGTTGGGAATTCTCCGGTGGAAATACAATTAAATTCTCATAAAAAAACTTTAGTGATCGGAAAAAATGGATCATCAAAATCATCTTGTATAATAGATTCCATAGTTTTTGCTCTATACGGAAAACCTTTTCGTAAAACCAATAAACCAAATATAATTAATTCAATAAACAAAGGTGGATTGTTAATTGAATTAGAATTCTCTATTGGGAATAGAGAATATAAAATCATCAGAGGAATTAAACCTAATATATTTGAAATATATCAAAACGGTTCTTTATTGAATCAAGACGCAAAAGCAAAAGATTATCAAGAATACTTAGAAAAGTATATATTAAAAACCAATTATAAATCTTTTATCAATGTTGTTATACTTGGATCAGCGCGATATATACCTTTTATGAGTATGAGTTCTTCTGATAGAAGGACGATTATTGAAGAATTATTGGATATTCAAATATTTTCAACAATGAATATTTTGTTAAAAGAAAAGGTGTCAAAATTAAAAGAAGAAATAACAACTTATTCTTATAATATTGATTTGGTTAATGAGAAAATAGAATTACAAAGACATAATATTTTAGAAAACAAAAAGAATACTAAAGACCAAATCACACAAAAACAAAAAGAAATTAAAAAATCAACAAAACAAATAGAATCTTTGAAATCTAATATTTCTTTAATTGAAAAACATATTAAAGTATTTGAATCTAAAATAAAAGATAAACCTTCCATAGAATCTAAAAAGAATAAATTAATATCAATAGAATCTAAAATTGAAACTAATTTAAAGTTGTTAACTAAAGATTGTGAATTTTATGAGAAAAATGATAATTGCCCAACGTGCAAACAATCAATTGAATCTTCACATAAAACAAACCAAATTGAAAAAAATTCTAATAAGATAAATGATCTTAATGAAGGATTAAAAAAATTAAATATTGAAGTTGTAGATATTGAAAATAAAATTTCGAATGTTAATGAAATACAGATAAAAATACAAGAACACCAATCTGAAATTGTTAGAATAAATGCTTCAATAATAGCAATTCAAAACTATATACAAAAGGAATTAACACAGATTAATAAATTTTCTGAAACATTTGATAATTTGGAAATTAATAACGATAGATTAAAGGAATTACTTACTGAAGTTGAAAATTACGAAATTAAAAAGAAAGAAGCTGATGAAATAAAAAAATATTACGATTTTTCTTCAATCTTACTAAAAGATGGGGGTATAAAAACCCGAATAGTTAAACAATATCTTCCTATTCTTAATAAGTTAATAAATGTGTATTTATCTAAATTGAATTTTTTTGTTAATTTTAATATAACAGAAAAATTTGAAGAGGTTATTAAAAGTAGATACAGAGACGAATTTACTTATGAGAATTTTTCCGAGGGAGAAAAGTTGAGAATTGATCTTTCTATTTTATTTGCTTTCAGACAAATTGCAAAATTGAAAAATTCTGTAAATACAAACCTTTTAATAATGGACGAAATACTTGACGGATCCCTGGACTTAGAAGGAATTGATCAATTTTTGGATTTAATAGATTCTTTTGATAATAATACGCATACAATAATAATTTCTCATAGAGGTGATCAAATCGGGGATAAATTTGATAGAACTCTTAAATTTGAAAAGAAAAAAAACTTTACAAGAATGCAAGAAATAGGGTAAATATAATGAATGAACAAGAATTTTTGACAATTGATACTGGAGGTGGTTCTTCTGGAATCAAGAAAGCGAAAAAATATGAACCATATAAATTGGTTTCTGAAGATGAAAATATATTAAACAAAAAGACGGAACTTTTTAATTTTGGTGATAGAGTTGATGCAGTTGAAATTAGCGAAAAGTTAATAGAGACCATAAAATTACATAGAGCGTATGGATTGGCTGCTCCTCAGTGTGGATTAAATGAACGAGTTTTTGTTATGGGGGCTGAAGATGATTATCTGATAGTATTTAATCCTGAAATAGTTTCAAGTTCAGATGAATCTATTCATATGGACGAAGGCTGTTTATCTTTTCCATTTTTGGTTTTAGCTATAACAAGGCCGAGAGAAATCGAAGTTAAATATCAAGATCAATTTGGTGGATATATAACTAAAACCTTTTCTGGAATAAGTGCAAGAATATTCCAACACGAATTAGATCATTTAAATGGAATAACTTTTAATAAGGTTGCAAAACCACTAGCTCTAAAAATGAGTATTAAGAAGCGAGAAAAACAAATTAAAAGATTTGCGAGAGAATTATTAATGCAAACAACGGTGAAAAATGAAAATACAAATAAGTACTGAAGAATTGAAGAAGAAGAAATTGTTTGTTGCAACTCCAATGTATGGGGGGCAATGTACCGGGATGTATATGAAATCTTGTTTAGATTTACAAGGAGTGATGAGTCAATATGGTATAGAAACGAAATATAGCTTCATCTTTAATGAATCTCTAATTCAACGCGCCAGGAACTACCTCGTTGATGAATTTTTACACCGTTCGGATTGTACACATTTACTTTTTATTGATGCTGATGTTGCATTCAACCCTCAAGACGTTGTTGCGTTATTAGCATTGGATAAAGAAATTATTGGTGGCCCTTATCCAAAAAAGAGTATTGAGTGGAATCAATTATACAAAGCTTTAAAGAAAAATCCTGACATTCCTGCGTCAGATTATGAAAAATTAACTGGATCAATGGTATTTAATCCAGTTGCTGGAACGTCTAAATTCAGTATTACAGAACCGCTACCCGTTATGGATTTGGGTACTGGATTTATGATGATTAGTCGAGAAGTTTTTGAAAAGTTTCAGGAAGCGTATCCAGAAAAAATGTATAAACCGGATCACGTTGGTCAAGCAAACTTTAGTGGAGATAGAGAAATTTGTGCATTTTTTGATTGTATTATTGATCCCGTAAGCAAGAGATATTTGTCGGAGGACTATTTTTTTACGCAAAAATGTCGAGAAATCGGTATTGATTCCTGGTTATGTCCTTGGATGAAATTGATTCATGTAGGGTCGTATATGTTTTCAGGAAATTTACCAGCAATTGCTCAATACATCGGTGAGATGTAACACTTTACTTTTTTTGAATTATATAATATAATTATTTCTTTAGATAAAAATATGTCGAAAGAATATTCGCATTACTATAAAAAGGTTCCTTCTGGAGTTAATTATATTGACGTTTATCGCGTGTTGGAGATGTTTGATGTTGCTGATCCAGCAATTCAACACGCGATAAAGAAGTTATTAGTTGCTGGTGGAAGGGGGCATAAAGACCAAAGGAAGGATGTGAGGGAAGCGGTTGTTTCTCTCAATCGAAGAATTGAAATGTGGGAAGAAGAAAATGACAAAGAGGTATTAAACAATGAAACTAAGTGAAAAAACGTTGACGATTCTAAAGAATTTTTCTAGTATTAATTCAGGAATTGTTTTTAAGGCTGGGAATAATATTTCTACAGTTTCTCCGCAGAAGAATATTCTTGCTGATGCTGTAATTGAAGAAACTATTCCTAGGGATTTTTGTATTTATGATTTAAATAATTTTTTATCAACAATCTCTCTTTTTAAAGATGGAGCTGAATTGAATTTTGATGATAAAAATGTAATTATTTGGAATCGAAGCGATAACCGCACTTCTATTAAATATAGATTTACTGATGCGTCAATGGTAATTGGTGCACCAGATAAGAGACCAAATTTACCAGAAGTGGATGTAAAGTTCACTTTTACTCAAGATGATTTTAATTGGATTATGAAGACTGCTAGTGTTCTTGGATCCCCAAATATTGCCATTGAGAGTGATGGGAGTGTTGTACGTCTTACTACGTTTGATGTTAATAATGATTCAGCTCACGTCAATACAACTAATCTAGCAAATATGGAAGGTGATGGAAAGAGTTATAAGCTTGTATTCAAAACTGAAAATATGAAAATGATTCCTGGTGAATATGAAGTTGAAATCTCATCAAGAGGGATTGCTAAATTTAATAGTAAATCTGAAGATATTGTATATTTTGTAACGCTAGAAACTTCTAGTCAATATAATTAAGGAGTGAATCAATGTCCACTACGGTTGTGAGTTCTTTCGGTACATTTACTGATGAGGAATTAAATACGTTAAAGAACGGTTTACGAGAATATTCCGATGTTTTGACGATGATGGACTCCCAAAAAGAGGTTGCTAAAGATATTATAAACAGTTTATATGATGAACTTAAAATCCCAAAGAAGATTATCAGAAAGATGGGAAATGTTTATCACAAAAAGAATTTTTCCGAAGTGACAGTAGAGAATCAAGAATTTGAACTACTTTATGAAGGAATTATTTCAAAAACCAAAGAAAATTAATACAGGAGATATTTATGAGTGAAGTTATTACATTTAATCTAGAAAAACAAGAAGCAGAATTTATTCTAACTGCTGTTGCACAATTACCTTATGTACAATCTGCAGGTTTGATTGCAAAACTACAACAACAAGCACAAGAAAGTATTGCAAATCAACCCCCTCAAGAAATTGAAGAATCTCCAAAACTAAAGGAAAAGTAAAATGATTGATGTTGATACGGTTTTATTAGATGAATCCAAACTGTTGAATGTTCGTAAAAACCCCATCATCATCAAAGCAATTCAAATTAACGATCCAGACGGATTTGTAGTTACGACCATGGAAGGTCGCGTTCAAGGGAAATGTGGTGACTATTTGATGATTGGCGTTGCTGGTGAAAAATATCCTTGTGATAAAGATATTTTTGAAAGGACATATGATATTATTGATTAATTTGAGGTTTTTGTTATGTTTAATGATGATTTTATTTGGGCAGAAATCTATAGACCTAAAACGGTAGAAGATTGTATTCTTCCCGACAAAATTAAAAAGACTTTTCAAGAATATGTAAATAAAAAGGAAATTCCTAATTTGTTATTGACCGGCTCAGCGGGATCTGGTAAATGTCTTGATCCTGAAGAAGAAATAGAATTGCTTGTTTCTGATGAAATATACGAATTATTTATAAACAAGTAGTTTTTCCTATTCCAGAAGATCCATATTTTATAAATATTATATTTACTTGGTGAATATATGTTTACAAAAGAAATGGACGAAGAATATGGATTACTATTATCCTCTGATCAAAAAAATCGAAAGAAGAAAAAGTATTTTCCCGATTATTATATAAAACGCAATTATCTTGTTGAACGAGCTTTTAATATTGCTAAAAAATATTATTTTGGGCTTCTTTCTTGGGAAGAAGATCAATCTATAAAACAAACTTGTTGTTGGAAACTTGATTTCTGGAAGATCAGAGGATATTCCGAGGAAGAAGCTGTTGAGGTTGTTAAAATAAAACAAGAACAAAATTCTGCAAAAAGAACTGAAGAATCTATACTTAAATCTTCTTGGAGGAGAAAAGAATATTGGATTGAACGCGGATATACCGAGAAAGAAGCTGTAGAACAAATTTCAAAAAAACAAAAAACTTTTTCTTTAGATATATGTATAGAAAAATATGGAGAAGAAGAAGGTTATTTAGTTTGGAAAACTCGTCAAGAAAAGTGGAAAAAAAGTCTTAACAAAAATAATGATATGGAAGTAGTAAATTCAAAAAAAGATTCTTCTTCTTTTGAATGGGCTTTGAGAAAATGTGATGGTGATTATGAACTTGCAAAAAAAATATACGAAGAAAGGTCTTTAAAAAAAGATTCTTCTTCTTTTGAATGGGCTTTGAGAAAATGTGATGGTGATTATGAACTTGCTCAAAATCTTTATTCTAAACGACATAACAGAAAACTCGTAAATTTGAAGTGGTATTCAAAAGAATCAATTAAGTTTTTGCAGGAATTGTATAATTATTGTATAGCACTTGGTATGTATTCGACAGAAATTTTTTGGAAAGAAAATGAATTTGTTTTGAGGCGGGGTCGTTTCGGATTTTATTCTTACGACTTTACTTTAATTTCTTTAAATATGATTATAGAATATCACGGTAAAGCGTTTCATCCAAAAAATATTGATGAAGAATGGAGTCATCCTTTCGGTAAATCTACTAAGGAAGAATGTTTAGAATATGATAGACAAAAAAAGGAATTTGCAAAGAATAATGGATTTCTTTATTACGAAGTTTGGTCTGATGAAACCCAAGGGTTTCTTGAAAATATGAAACTTATAATTGGTGAAAAATATTATGAAAAAATTGGTTGTGAAATTTAAAGATATTTTTTCTTTATTTGAAATGTATAAAATTCCTTTAAATGAAGTTAAAGAGCTAAATGAAGAAATATATGTAAAAACTCCAAATCAAGATTGGGTTCCAATTAAAGGGTTAATTAGAAAGACTGATAAAAAGTTGAGAATTTATTTTGAAAGCGGAAAATCTTATGTTTGTGGTGAACGGCACTTAGTACAAACCTCCGAAGGTATTAAATTTGCAAAATACGCGAAAGATAATTATAATATTGAATTAGAAGGTTATGATAAAATTATAGATAAAATCGAAGAGTCTTTTGGTGAAGTTTGTGATATTGCGATTGACGATCCTCACTTATATGTCACCAACAACGGGTATGTTCACCACAATACTTCTCTAGCCAAAGCTCTGTGTAATGAAGTCGGGTGCGATTATCTTTTCTTAAATGGTTCTAGTGAAAATGGTATTGATACTTTCAGAACTAAGATTACAAATTATGCTTCATCAGTAAGTTTATCTGGCGGTAAAAAAGTAATTATTATTGATGAGGCTGATTTCCTTACTCCACAAGTATTTGCTGCTTTGCGAGCTGGAATTGAATCATTTTCTAAAAATTGCACATTTATTCTTACTGGAAATTTTAAGAACAAGTTTCCGGAAGCAATTCAATCTAGATGTTCTAGTATAGATTTTTCTCTTTCCAAAGAAGAGAAAAAAAACTTAATTTCAAAATTTTTTAAGAGAGTTTGTTTTATTCTTGAAAAAGAAAATATATCTTATGATAAATCTTCTGTTGCAGAGTTTATTACAAAATATTATCCAGATAATAGAAAGATATTAAACGAATTACAAAAATATTCGATAAGCGGAAATGTTGATGTTGGTATTCTTGCTCAAGTTGGTGATGTTAATTTAAAAGACTTAATTAAATATTTGAAGACAAAAGATTTTACTAAAGTTAGGGAATGGATTGTTACTAATTTGGATAACGATTATAATACTATTTATCGTAAAATATACGATGGTATGTATAGTTTTCTAAAACCGAATTCTATTCCTGCTGTTGTATTAATTATTGCAAAATATCAATTTCAAACAGGTTTTGTTGCAGACCCAGAAATACAATTATTGAGTTGTATGACTGAAATTATGGTTGATGCGGAATTCGTATGAGTTTGGATATTTTTAAGGAAATAATTCCTAGTATATTAAAAACTAATCAACACGTCATTAATAATGATGAAGAAGAAAAGGATTATGTTCCATTTGTAATAAATAAATCCCTTTCTAGTCATATAGATTGTGTTTTCTATGTCAATGAGATGAATAAGAACTCTCATCTTGATAAGAAAATGCAATATGACTATTTGTTCCATTCACTAAGAAAATATAATAGAAATTATCAAAAGTGGGTTAAGTATAAAGATTCTGATGATATTGAATTGGTGAAGGAATATTATGGGTATTCGAGCGATAAAGCAAAAGAAACTTTGAAACTATTAAGTTCCGATAATTTGAAGTATATAAAAGCTAAGATGGATAAAGGCGGAACTTCTAAAAATACTAAATAACTAATATCTAATAAAAAAATTGGAGTTAGTATGAGTGATGATATTTTCAAAGGATATGGAATAAGAATTGAATTGAAAGACGAAGAGTCTTTTTTAAAGGTAAGAGAAACGCTTACAAGAATAGGTATTTCGTCTAAAAAAGAAAAAACCCTTTTTCCGAGTTGTTACATTTTACACAAACGAGGCGAATATTCTATTTTACATTTTAAAGAATTATTTGCATTAGATGGTAAATCTACAGATATTTGTGAAAATGATATTGCTCGTAGAAATACTATAGCTTTATTGCTCCAAGATTGGGATCTTTTAGAAATAAAAAGCGATAAAGTAATTAAAGAAAATGTTGTCGATATGAGTCAAATCAAAATATTGACACATAAAGAAAAATCTGATTGGAATATTTCACACAAATATTCAATTGGTTCCAAGAAAAATACATAATGTAATCAACTTGATTGATAATAAGCTAAAAATAAATAGGAGGATTTAAATCCTCCTTTACTTTTTATAGTTTTAATAATATAATTGTTATTTTATGGAGAAAGAAATGTCTAAAATTAAAAAAGATAGAGCTCCACTTATTAAAGTGAAGAGTAAAGTGAATTCTGATGTATATTATACATCATCAGATTTTCCTCAAAAAGATATTGATGGTAAGAAATTTATTGGAGTAAAGAAAACTCCAACGGACAAAACTCTTCATTATATTGTTAAAGATATGGTAGTGAAAGTCTCTAATGAATGAGAGATTTTTAAACTACTATATGGACGTTGCAAAAAGAACTGCTGAATTATCATATGCAGTAAAACTCAAAGTTGGTGCTGTATTAGTAAAGAACTCCAATATTATTGGATTTAGTTATAACGGTACTCCTTCTGGTTGGGATAATGTTGCTGAAGATAGGATTTATGTTTCTATTGAAGATGCAGTTGGTTTAGATTATCCAGAACTATATAAAAAATATCCATTTAGTGAACGAATTGGTCACGACGATATGAGGTTTAATTTAAAAACTAAACCTGAAGTATCTCATGCTGAAGAAAATTTGATTTTAAAACTTTCTAAATCAAACGAATCTTCTGAGGGAGGAATTATGTTCGTCACTCATAACCCTTGTTATATTTGTTCAAGAATGATATATGGAGCAGGAATTTCTGAAGTTTATTATGCGAACGATTATCGCGATGCTTCAGGAATAGAATTTTTAAAGAAATGTGGAATAAAAGTGGAGAAAATATGAGCGAAAATAATTTTGAAGTAGAATTTCAAAAATTCAATTTGATCGAGGATGATTGTTTAGTTGTTAGAGTCAATACTTCTAATCTTACGGAAGAACAGGCAGTTGAGAAACTAACAGAAATTAGAGATGATTCTTTTATTAAATACGTTGAAGAAAAGGGGCATAAGGTATTTGTTACATATACTGGTGTAAAGTTAGAAATCCTACGATTAGAGGAAGGGGATAAGCTTGCCGTTTATGTTGATGTAACTGATATGGAAGAAACTCGTAGAGATCAATATATTGAATTTATTACTCAAAAAATGAGTAGTCTAGAAGATAAAGTGGTTATTTTACCCGTAGAAAATAATACGCCACAATTTAGAGTTATTAATACAAACGAGGAAGTGTAATGAGTAATGTTATGTGTATTAAGTTGGTAACTGGTGAAGATGTTATTGCAGAATATTCAGTTGAAGGTTCTGTTATCAAGTTAGAAAATCCAGTACAAGTATCAATGGTTCCCACTAGAAATTCTGGTCAACCAAATTTTGGATTTATTCCGTTTCCTTTGGTATCTAATGATAAGATTATAGAAATACAATCTGATAAAATAGTATACGTTTGTTCGCCTGCTGAAGAATTTTTAAATCAATATAACAGTATTTTTAGTAACATTATCGCACCAACTCAAAATATCATCATTTAATATGAGTGATTTTTATATCAATGCGAAACAATATGGGAACAATATCCTTTATACAGGATTTAAGCAAGGTAAAAAGGTTCGTGTAAAAATTCCATACACACCAAGTTTATTCGTTCCAACAAATGAAGAAAGCGAATATAAAACTATCTATGGTGAAAATCTAACCAAAATCAAGTTTAAGAGTATATCAGAATCTAAGGAATTTGTTAAGAAGTATGATAATGTACAGAATTTTAAAATATATGGTAATACAAAATTCGAGTATTGTTTAATACACGACTTACATAAGAATGATGTTGATTGGGATTTTTCTAAGCTAAGAATAGCTATTATTGATATAGAAGTTAACTCAGACCCGGTTTCTGGTGGCTTTGCGTCACCAGAAAATTCATTCCAACCGATAACTTCTATCGCGCTAAAGTTTTTTGATGAAGATAAATTTTATGTATTTGCATATAATTCTGATAAATATTCCCCTGCGGATAATGTTATATTTGTTAAATGTAGAGACGAATATGATTTATGTAAAAGATTTATAGATGTATGGTCGTTTGATTATCCTGATATTGTATCTGGTTGGAATACTGAAGGATTCGATATTCCATATTTGGTAAACAGGTTTAATAGAATTGTATCCGAAAAAGAAACTAAAAACTTATCTCCTTGGGGAATAATCCAAGAAAAAACATCTAAAAAATATAATTCAAAATTCAATAAATTTGAAGAAGAAAAAACTTATAAAATAGTTGGGGTTTCATCATTAGACTATCTTGACTTATTTAAACGGTATCAACCGGGAGGAAATTCCCAAGAATCATATAAACTTGATAATATTGCTGAATCTGTTATTGGAGAAAAGAAAGTTGAGTTTGAAGGTTCCTTACACAAACTTTATGTTGAAGATAGGCAAAAATTCTTAGAATATAATATTCAAGACGTAAATCTAATTGAAAAATTGGATCATAAATGTAAGTTGTTTGAATTGGCTTTAACGCTTGCGTACGATTCAAAAACTAATTATGAAGATATTTATCAACAAACTAAGATGTGGGATAGTCTTGTATATGGATTTTTAAAGAATAAAAATATACAAATTCCCCAAATTAAAATTGGTCAAGATACTAATTATGAAGGTGCGTATGTTAAACCTCCTATTGTTGGATATCATAAATGGATTGCTACGCTAGATGCTACCAGTCTATATCCTTCAATTATTATGGCTAAGAACATTAGTCCAGAAACAATAATAAATGTGGAAGATTATAATGATGATATGAGGGAAATTATTTCACAAGGAATTACTGTTGATAAACTCTTGAATAAGAAAATAGATTTATCGGCGTTAGAAAGAAACAATATAACAATAACGCCAAATGGTCAATTTTTCAGAACAGATAATAAGGGATTTTTACCTGAGATGATTGAAAAGATGTTTTCTGATAGACAGATGTATAAAAAACAACTTTTAGGACATCAAAAAGAATATGAAAAACTATCTGGTGAATATAAGAAAACGAAAGATAATTCAATAAAGAAAAAACTTGCCGGGTTGGAGTATCAAATATCAAAGTTTGACAATCTTCAAAATTCCAAAAAACTTTGTTTAAACTCTGCATATGGTGCGCTTGGTACAAAATACTTTAGGTTCTTTGATGTTAGATTGGCTGAAGGTATAACATTAGATGGACAATTAGCCAATCGTTGGACAGCAAATAGTATTAATACCTATATCAATAAAACTACAAAAACAGTTGACGATGTAGTTTTGTATATGGATACTGATAGTTTTTTTATCTCATTCAATTCTGTTGTGGACCAGGTTTGTCCAAAAGAATATACTAAAGAACAAAAGATTAACTTCTTATTAAAATTGGTTGAACAGAAAATCCAACCCAAAGTTGATGAATTTTGTAAAGAACTCAGAGAATATACCAATTCTTATAAAGATGCTATATCCTATAAACTGGAAAAAATATGTTCATCTGGTGTATTTGTAGCAAAAAAGCGATATGCTTTGAATGTTTATTCTAACGAAGGAGTTGTATATTCTGAACCAAAAATCAAAGTTACTGGATTAGAAATTGTAAAATCTTCAAGTCCACAACTGGTAAGAACTTCATTGAAACATTGTATTAAATTAATTCTAGATGAAGAGAAAGAAAATTTCATAGAGTATATTTCAAATTTCAAAAAAACCTTCTATAACAGTGAAGTTGAAGAGATATCGTTTCCTCGTGGAGTTAATGGATTATATAAGTATTCCGATGATTCTATGATTTATAAATCAGGAACACCAATACACGTTAGGGGTTCTTTGATGTTCAATAAAATGCTTATTGATAAAACTCTTGATCGCAATTATGAATTGATTAAAGAGGGAGATAAAATAAAGTTTTGTTATATGATAATGCCAAATCCAACAAGGGAAAATGTTATGAGTTTTCCAGAAAAACTCCCCAAAGAACTTGACTTAAATAAGTTTATAGATTATGATATGATGTGGGATAAAACTTTTCTTGAACCATTAAGATCTATTACAAATATAATCGGATGGGATTTGGAAAAGAAAAATACAATTGATGACTTTTTTTAATATTGGTGCGAAATGAAAAATAAACCGAAAGAAACCCTAATCCCAAATTGGACAATGTTTGGCGCCAAGCGGGTAGTTGTAAATATTTTTAAGAAAGAAGATGATGAAGAAGTTTTTTATACTTCTGCTCTATTGATTTGGTTAGACGATGGTTCTGATGAAGAAGATTATGAAGAGAAAACGGTTACTATTTTTACTGATGTAGTAACAGATAATCCAAACCAATCGGCTTTAATAATGGGCGAGTATGCTTCAGCTTTGTTTAATGAAGTTGATTCTGTTGCATACGTGTTTGATGAAGATAATAATGTTATTGAAGAGATTGATATGAATGAATTGGAAGATGAAGACTTACCAGAAATCAATCTTGAAGATTTTGGATTAACCGAAACGTATAAAAAAATTATTCATTGAGATATATTATGAGTTTACTTGAAAAGATTAAGAAAAATAGTACGATTAAAGAAACGTCAGTTTTGTCAAAATCTAAATTTTTTACAAATAGAGATGTTATTACCACAAAGATTCCGGTATTAAATATTGCGCTTTCTGGTAAGATTGATGGTGGGTTTAGTTCAGGTCTTACTATGTGGGCTGGCGTTAGTAAAATGTTCAAAACTGGTTTTTCATTATTAATGGCGAAAGCGTATATGGATAAATATACGGATTCTGTTTTGATGTTTTATGATTCGGAATTTGGTTCTCCCCAATCATATTTTAAATCGTTCGGGATTGATTTAGATAGAGTATTACACGTCCCAATTACTGATGTTGAACAATTAAAATTTGATATTATGAATCAATTAAATAATATTGAAAGAGGGGAAAAGCTCATAATTCTAATTGATTCGATTGGCAACTTAGCATCTCGTAAGGAAGTCGACGACGCTTTGGAGAAGAAATCTGTTGCTGATATGACGAGATCCAAACAAATAAAAAGTTTGTTTAGAATGATAACTCCGCATTTAGCCTTGAAAGATATTCCTATGGTGGTAATTAACCACACGTATAAGACTATGGAACTCTATTCGAAGGATGTCGTTGGTGGTGGTACTGGAAGTTATTACGCAGCGGATAATATTTATATTCTTGGTAGACAACAAGAAAAAGATGGGACAGAATTAAGTGGATATAATTTTATCATTAATGTAGAAAAATCTAGATTTGTTAGAGAAAAATCTAAGATTCCAATTAACATATCTTTTGATAATGGTGTCAGTATATATTCAGGTTTACTTGATATTGCTCTTGAGTTGGGTTTTGTAACAAAACCTTCAAATGGTTGGTATTCTAGGGTAAATATTGAGACTGGCGAAGTTGAGGAAAGAAAATTCAGAGCAAAAGATACTAATAATAAGGAATTTTGGGAACCTATTTTAAGTTCTACTAATTTTAAAGAGGCAATCTATACTAGATACGCGATTTCGTCTCATAGTATTATCACAGAAGAACAAGAATCAGAAGAAATATTAAAAGAATTTGAATCTACTGAGGAGGAAATTGATGAATAATATAGTTGAAGGTTATGATTATAAATTTGTAATTCCTGAAGATGATGGAATTAGCGTTAATGTTGAACTTCTTTCTGGTGAATATACAGGAGTAGTATATAATTATGGTAAAGTGAGTTTTGAGGAAGATGAAGAAGGTCAACAAGGATATTTAGTTTTTGAATATGAAATTATTGGTTCTGAAAATGAATCTTTAAAAGAAGATGATAATTTTAAGAATCATATTGGTAATATTCTTAGTACAATCATTACCAAAAATTTGGAAAATATGCCTAGCGAGGTAATTTCCGAATAACAAGGAGAGAATATGCGAATTGAAATTGCTATACTAAAGCATTTAATATATGATGAAATTTATACAAGAAAAGTTCTCCCGTTTTTAAAAGAAGAATATTTTACAGATAGAAACGAAAAGGTATTATTTACTGAAATAAAAGAGTTTATTGAGAAATATAACTCAAATCCGACTTACGAAAGTTTGGTTATACAATTAAATTCTCAAAACATTTCCCAAGAAGATTATATAACTTCTTTATCAATATTAGAAGAAATACATTCTTCTAAAGATGAATTATGTAAAATAGATTGGTTAATTGATAAATCTGAAGATTTTTGTAAAAATCAAGCAATCTATAATGGGTTGCTTGAATCTATTGCTATTGCTGATGGTAAAGATAAAACAAAAGATAAAGGAATAATACCACAGATTTTATCAGATGCGTTATCTGTTGGTTTTGATACTAATATCGGCCACGATTTCTTAGAAAATTATACTGATAGATTTGAATACTATCATAGAAAAGAAGAAAAGATTCCTTTTGATTTACAATTCTTCAATAAAGTTACAAATGGTGGGTTCTCAAAAAAAACATTAAATGTTTTTCTTGCACCTCCCCATTCAGGAAAAACACTTTTGATGTGTCATATGGCAGCGGCTTATTTGAATCAAGGTAAAAATGTTTTATACATAACTCTTGAAATGGCTGAGGAAGAAATAGCAAAAAGAATAGATGCAAATCTTTTAAATGTTTCTATAGAAGATTTAATGAATCTGGATAAAAATACTTTCGAGAAAAAAGTAATTAGATTTAAAGAAAAATGTGCTGGTAAATTAATCGTAAAAGAATATCCCACAGGAGTAGGAAGCGCAAATCATTTCAGATCATTATTGAATGAAATGAATTTGAAAGCTAATTTTATACCGGAAGTAATTATGATTGATTATCTCAATATTTGTTCTTCTAGTAGAATTAAATCCAACGGGTCTGTTAATAGTTATTATCTAATTAAAAGTATATCTGAAGAAATTAGAGGATTGGCTCAAGAATTCAATGTTCCAATTTTAACAGCCACTCAAACTAATAAAGGCGGGGTTAATAATAGCGATTTGGATATGGCTTCTGTTAGCGAAAGTTTTGCTCTAAATGCAACTTGTGATTCTATGTTCGGTATCATTAATACTGAAGAAATGAGAAATCTTAATCAAATTTTGATTAAACAAATTAAAAATCGTTATAGGGATTTGAATCGAGATAATAAATTTATTATCGGAGTCGATACTTTAAAAATGCGATTGTATGATGTTGAATCTTCTGCTCAAGAAGATCTTGTGAATTCTGGACAATCTGAAGCTTCACAAAAACTTTCTAAAAAATCATTTGAGGGGTTTAAAATATAATGTTTCCTTATTCTAAAGTGTATGGTAATGCTCTTTCTGCTGAAGAGTGTTCAAAACTTATCTATATGTTTGAGTTATATAAAGAAGATCAAGAAGAAATTGATATTAATAATCACATAAAATTTACACAAATAAATTTAAACAAAAGTCAAAATTGGTCTATTGTTATCAAACGATTATTAGAAGTTTGTGGAAATTATTTGGAATTATATAGAAAAGAATTCAATATAATGGATTTTCAATTCCCTAATAAGTATGGTTTGGAAGAAATGCGAATAAAACGATATTTTCCAAATGATCACGACGAATTTAAATTGCACGTTGATGTTGATGATAGTGAAAGTTCAAAACGAATGATTTCGTATTTGTTTTATTTGAATGACGTTGAAGTGGGAGGAGAAACTACTTTTGGATTTAAAGACGAATGGAGAATTAAACCAAAAGTTGGTAATCTATTAATGTTCCCTCCACTATGGACACACCCTCATACGGGTAAAAAACCAATTTCTGGTCCAAAATATATTCTTACAACATACATCAATTACGTTTGACTTTTTATGATAATTACGGTAAAATATATTTTTACTGAAAATTAACTTCCGTGAATATTGATACGACTATAGTTGAAAATTTAAAGTCTCTTGCATTGAGCGGTAGTCATCCAAAAGTTTGGGTTTCTGCTGCTCTTGTGTATAGGAATAAAGTAATTTCATTCGGTACAAATAGAATGAAAACTCACCCTTACCAAAGAAGATACGGAAAAACGAAAGATTGCGTTTTCTGGCACGCCGAAACTCTTGCAATTTATAATGCACACAAAAAATTAAATTTCGATAAGTTTGGTAAAGCAACTCTTTATGTGGCTAGAGTTAAGTACGAAAATTCAGAAAAACAGAAGTTTGTTTCTGGGCTCGCAATGCCTTGTGATGGATGTATGAGGTGTATTAAAGAATATGGAATTAAAACGATAATATATACCTTAGATCATATTGAACAAACAAAAGAAAATTATGGAGTGATGGTCTTGTGAATAAAGTTACTGTTATTATACCAACAACTGGAAGCGATACTCTTAAACAATGTATAGAATCAGTTGTAAATCAAACCGTTGAGACAAAAGCATGTGTCGTTGTTGATGGAAATGGATTTTTAGATAAAATAGATTTTGGATATTATGAAGATTATATTCGCGAAGGAAAAGTCCAATTTAGTACCCTTCCTGAAAATGTTGGATCAAATGGTTTTTATGGGCATAGAATTTATGCAGGATTTACGCACCTAATCAATAGCGATTATGTTCTATATTTAGATCAAGATTGTTGGTTTGACGAAAATCACGTTGAAGCGTTAATTGATGAAATAGAATCCAATGAAGTTGATTGGGCTCATAGTCTCAGAAAAATAGTTGATACTGAAGGAAATTTTGTATGTAATGATGATTGTGAATCTTTGGGTAAATGGAAACCTTTTGTTAATTATAATCATATTGATACAAATTGTTATTGTATCAAAACCGATATCGCTATAAGAATTTCTCAAGTATTTCATGGTAAATGGGGACAAGATAGAATTTTCTATCAAGCATTAAGTCAACACTTTCAAAAATATTCTTGTTCTGGAATATATTCTCTTAATTATAGATTGGGTGGGAATGAAGGTTCGGTAACTTCTAATTTCTTTTTAAAAGGGAATGAAAAGGTAAAAGAATGTATTGGTAATTATCCTTGGAGAAAGGTATGAAAGTGGTTATTGATGGTAAGATTGAAAAATTTATTTGTAAAGGGTTGAATAACGGAATGACTATTGAAGGGGATTTTTCCGTTTCAGATTCTTACCATTCTTTTGATGAATTATATGCTCATAGAATGTTATTGTTTATTTCTTTGATGAAATCGTATCCACATATTTCTTGGAAATCAAAAAAACATAATGATGGGACGGATTATGATGGATATTTTCTTACTGGAATGAAGTTACCATCGGGAGATATTTCGTATCATATATTAGACAAGTTTTGGGATTTATTAACAAATGTAAAAGAATTAGAAGTTGCTCCGGAGTGGGACGGATATACTAACAACGACGTTATTAACAAATTAAACGAATGGTGTGGCAGAATATGAAAGTATCAATACATTCCCTATATTGGAATAATACAAGCGATTTGGCTGAATTACATAAATCAGTAACTAAACATTTGGAAGTGCCTGTACATTATCATAATGCTGATGGTATGCCTCATGGTCATTTTTGTAATGAAATAATGCGCCTTGATGATAGTGATATTATCGGGTTTATGGATATAGATTGCGTTCCAACGAATAAGAATATTGTTGATCGTTGTATATATTGGGCATCTGATAACGATTCTTTTATAGGATTGGCTCAATCAAGTAATCATATAAAACCTGCTATCCACGTTTCAGCGGCTTGTACTTTTTATTTTATTACAAAAAATTGTTACGAATATCTGGGTAAACCTTCGTTTCTAGAAAACGCTCGTTCAGACGTTTCTCAAGAAATTAGTCATATTGCTGATGAAAAAGGAAAAACTTATAGATCAATTTATCCTCTTTGTTATGATAGAGAACCAAGCGAAGGAAAGTGGCGATTGAATAATTATGGATATTTTGGGATAGGGACATATTATCCTGGGGGAATATATAATTTATTCCAGGGAAGGTATGCTGAAAATAATACTCTGTTTGATAAAAGGTGTCAACAAATTATTGACGGAACTTTTACTACCGAAGGTATGATTAGCTGTACGGAATATAATTCTTGAAAACTGTAGCATTTCATATTGATAATCTCTCATTTCGCGGAACGACAACAGCAGTGAGAGATTATGCAAAATATAATCAAACATTATTGGGTAATAAATCAATAATCATTCTTGATGAAAAAACGAAGAATTCATTACAAGACGAAAATTTTATAAGAAAGCAAGAAGTTTTGGAATACTATAAAGACAGTTTTTCTGTTATAGAATATTCAAACAAAACCAATTTTGAATACCAATTACAGAAAAATAATTGTGATTATGTTTATTTTCTGAAAGCCGGATTTAATGATGGATTTATTTCGGAAACAACAAAATCTTTGATCCATTGTGTTTTTAATTATTATCAACCTCATGGACATAGATATGCTTATGTTTCTCGATGGTTATCTGAAACCGCTAATCAAGGTAAATGCAAATATGTTCCTCATATCGTAGATTTACCAAAAGAATCAAAAGTAAACTTTAGAGAAAAGTTGGGGATTGAAAAGGATAAAATTGTAATCGGTAGATATGGTGGATTTGATCAATTTGATATTGATTTTGTAAAAGGTACTATTGGGTTTATATTAGCTAATGATCCTGATATTGTTTTCGTCTTTGTTAATACCAGAAACTTTCTAGATTCTTCTCATCCAAGAATTAAATTTTTGGACTCAATAATTGATCCACAAGAAAAGACTGATTTTATTTTATCATGTGATGCAATGATTCATGCGCGTTCAGATGGCGAATCTTTTGGATTATCTATTTGCGAATTCTTATTCCATAATAAACCAACTATAAGTTTTGGTGGTGGACGGGATAAAAATAATGTAGAATTATTGAATGAATATGAGTTGATATATAATAATCAATATGAATTATTAGAAAATATTTTTAAACTTAAACATAACAAATATAATAATTGTTATGAATGTATAGTGAAAGAATATTCTCCAAAAAGTGTTATGAAAAAATTTAATGAAGTTTTTCTAGGTGATTAGTTATGAATAATTTTTTAGTTTTGAAAAAAATTGAAACAATAGATGAAGCAATGATTCTTAGAAATATTAGAAATCAGTGTAGAGAGTTTATGACTCGGGATACTTCTTATATTTCAGAAGAACAACAAAAACGATGGTTTGTAAATATAAAACCAGATTATAAGATTTTCTTATTATATTCGGTTGAACTCGGGTTAATTAGTTCTCCAATTGGATATGGATTAATTCGAGATGAAGGGGATTTCTCTCTCATTTCTGGGGGATTGGTTGAAAGCGAACGAGGAAAAGGGTATGGGTCAATTCTTTTTAATTATCTAATAAAAAACGTAACTAATAAGAATATTAAACTTGAAGTTTTGAAATCAAATACAAGAGCATTTGTTATTTACAATAATCTAGGATTTAGAGTTGTGAATGATGATGGTGAGCTAATTACTATGGAGTATAATTATGATTCCCCTATTTAAAGTACGAGTATCCCCAACCGCCGATCAAGAAGTTTCTAAAGTTTTATCTTCCGGATTTATTGGTCAAGGACCGAAGGTTGAAGAATTTGAAGACTTACTTAAGATTGAATTAAATTCAAAAGTTAGACCAATTACAGTAAATTCGTGTACTTCAGCAATTGATTTAGCATTACATTTAATTGGAGTTGGACCGGGAGATGAAGTTATTTCAACTCCTCAAACTTGTTTCGCGAGTCAAGTAGGATCAATTCACAGACACGCAAAAATCCGTTGGGCTGATATTGACCCCATAACTGGGTTAATTGATGTTGATTCGGTTGAATCTCTTATCACAGAAAAAACGAAAGCTATTATTTGCGTTAATTGGGCAGGTAAACTTTGTGATTTTGAGAATCTAAAGCGATTTGGTATTCCGGTAATTGAAGATGCTGCCCATACATGGGATGTATTCGATACGCACGACAAAGAACGCGGAGATTATATTTGTTACAGTTTACAAGCCATTAAATTTTTGACAACTGGTGATGGTGGCATTTTAATTTGTCCTCCAGAAAAAGAAGAAGAAGCAAGAATTTTGCGTTGGTTTGGGTTGGATAGAAATAAAGGACAATCCTTTAGATGTACGCAAGATATTGAAAGTGCAGGATTCAAATATCAAATGAATGATATTACTGCTACTATTGGTATTTCTAATATACCAGAAGCAAGGGAATCTGTAGAAGCTCATAAAAGAAATGCAAGATACATTATAGAAAATGTTTCCAATCCATTGTTGATTCTTCCTGAGTGGGACGAAACTTGTTCTTATTGGTTGTTTAGTATGCACGTTACTTTTGGACTTAAAGCTGAGTTTGGAACTTATCTTTCTGATAATGGTATTGCTTCTAGTCCAGTTCATTTCAGAAATGATAATTATACTTGTACAGCAAAGTTTAGAGAAAACAATTTACTTGGAGTGGATAGTTTTACTGGTACTCAACTTTGTATTCCGAATGGTTGGTGGCTAACCGAACAAGAATTGGATAATATTGTTGACGCATTAAATCGTTTTGGTAAATAGTATGAAAATTTTGATTATTGGAAGTGAAGGATATATTGGTTCGTATCTATTAGAACATTTAAGAAATAAAAATTTAGATGTTGTTGGATGTGGCAATCGCCAAAATGATTATAATAATTTAACAAAAGAATATCTTGAACAATTCGCATATATTGTATTATTAGCAGGACATTCCAGCGTTAAGATGTGTGATGGTGATATAAAGTCTCCTTGGTATAATAATGTAGTAAATTTCAAAAACCTACTAGAAAAGAAACCATACGAAACAAAATTAATTTATGCAAGTAGTGCTTCAGTATACGGAAATTCTAATGATAGGATTTTTAATGAATGTGATATAAGTTTAGATTTTGTAAATAATTATGATTTAACAAAAGTTTCCCTTGATCTTTATGCCCTAGAACATATTAGAAGAGGAGAAGAAATTGTTGGTTTGAGGTTCGGAACAGTTAATGGTGGATCAAACATCATCAGAAAAGATTTAATGATAAATTCTATGGTATATAATGCTATTAATGATGGTAAAATTTATATTTCAAATAAAGATGTGAATAGACCAATTTTATCAATAAAAGATTTGGCTCGAAGTATTGAAAGAATTATCACAAACTGGGTTTTCTGGGCTGGGATATATAATTTAGCTTCATTTAATTCTGATGTAAACCATATAGCTAATGTTGTTAAAGATATTCTTAATTTTGATATTATTGATCGGGGAGATTTTCCTGGAGTATATAATTTTAATATCTCAACAAATAAATTCAAAAATGCATATGAATTTGATTTTATAGAAACTGTAGAACGTGTTGTAGAGGATGTTATATCTTGTTATGAGAAAAATCCAACAATAGTTTCTCGGGATAGTTATTTTAAATATATTTGATTATGATTGATTATCTTATAGTAATATACAAAAATTACCAGTTATTAAATTTACAAGTACAAAACTTTAAAAAACTATTCAAGAAAACCGAATATAATTTAATAGTAATAGATAATACTCCAAATGGGGAAAAAGAAACTATATCTTTAGATCCTGTTATTGATAGATTTATACCAATAGATAGTTTTCCAACTTTTGATGGAATTTCTCATGGAAACGCAATTAATGAAGGATTGAAATATTGTACTTCTGATATAGTTTCTATAATAGATTCGGATTATTTTATATTAAATCCCAACATCCATCAATACATCTATGAAAAATTTCAACAAGGTTTTAGGGCAGTTGGAAGCGAATATAATGATGGACAAGACACAAAACTTTGGGTAAATATGAATCCTGAAAATTTTAAGGATATTCCTTGTTGTTTTGGTTCATATTATGATCTAGAATTAGCTAAAAAAGAATCGTGGATCATTACGCCAGAAGAAGTTGATGCAAATAGATCAACAGGGTTTGTTGAAGTTGGGTATAAAATTAGGAAATATATACTTGATAATAGTGTAAAAACTCTTAGCTGGAAAACCTCATCTGTTAACTATGGAAATTGTTATTTTCATAATGAATTTAATGAGATTATGGGCTTTCATTATGTTGCCGGATCTCATAGAAGATGGGATAATAATTCAAAAGTTGAATTGGAAAAACTTATAGGAATTTGATATGGTTGAAAAAATTGAAAGGTGTTTGTGTTGTGATGGAACAAATCTTAAATCTGTTCTTGATTTAAACAAACAACCTCTGGCAAATAGTTACCTACAAGAAAAACACGAAAAAGAAGAATCCTTTCCCCTTGGGATTAATTTTTGCGTCGATTGTACACACATTCAATTAACTCATGCAGTAAATCCCGATCTATTATTCAAAAATTATCTATATGTAAGCGGAACCACAAAAACATTAAGAGATTATTTTGATTGGTTTGTTGGATTGACGGAAAAGTATGGCACAGGAAAAACTGTTCTTGATATTGCCTGTAATGATGGTACACAATTAGATTCCTTTAAGCTAAATGGATATGATACATATGGGATTGATCCTGCTGAAAATCTTTATAAATTGAGTTCACCAAATCATAATATCGTTTGTGATTATTTTAATGAAGAATCTATAAAAAACTTTGACGTAAAATTTGACGTTATTACTGCACAAAATGTTTTTGCTCATAATTCAAATCCAAAAGAATTTCTAGAAAATTGTAAACAATTAGTGTCCGATGATGGACATATCTTCATACAAACCTCTCAGAGTGATATGGTATTCCAAAATCAATTTGATACCATCTATCACGAACATATTTCTTTCTTTAGTGTAGAATCTTTCTGTACTCTTGCTAAAAGAGTAGGTTTATCCGTCGTTGATGTTTTGAGAACCGATATTCATGGAACAAGTTTTGTATTTGTTTTATCAAAATATTCAAAGGATAATTCTATAGAACTTATATCCAAAGAAAGAAAATTGGATATGAATATCATGGAAAATTATTCAAATATCTGTAGGAAAATTGCCAAAGATGCAAATGGAACCGTTCAAGAATTAAAATCCGAAGGATATAAAATTATTGGATATGGTGCTGCTGCAAAGGGAAACACGTTCCTAAACTTTTCTAAGATGTATTTGGATTATATTGTTGATGATAACCCATTAAAACAAAATCTATATTCTCCAGGCTCAAGAATAAAAATATTATCTCCAGATGCTATTTTAGAAGAACAAGGTAAAGTTTGTATCATACCTCTAGCTTGGAACTTTTTTGAAGAGATTAGAGAAAAAGTTTTAAGTAGGAAATCTGATGATATAATTTTCTTAAAATATTTTCCAAAGGTTGAGATTATAGATGCGTAAAACTTTATTGACAACATTCTTTAATGAAGAATATATGCTGCCGTGGTGGTTAAATCATCACAAGAATAACTTTGATCATGGGGTATTAGTGGATTATAATTCTACCGATAGATCAGTTGAGATAATTAAAGAAATTTGTCCAAATTGGGAAATCATTCCCTCTAGAAATCAATATTTTGGAGCAAAGGAATGTGATGATGAAGTAATTGATATTGAACGAGAAATAGAAGGTTGGAAAGTTTGTTTAAACGTCACTGAATTTTTGATTGGCGATTATTCAATTATGAACGATACTCCAGATCAAGGTATAAGAATATCTTGCAGCGTTATGGTTGATATTTTTCCAAATGATGTTCCTGTATATGATAAACCTCTGATTGAACAGAAATCGTTTGGTATTTTATTCAATGAAGGAGGTTCTCAGGTTAGAAGACCAAGAATAATTCACAACAAACATAGTGAATCATATCCACTAGGTAGACATTATAATCAACACGATACCGAAAAACTTCAAGTTTTATGGTATGGTTGGTCACCATTCAACGAAACCGTGATAAAAAGAAAATTGCAAATTCAAACAAGAATTCCAGAACACGATAAAATGAGAGGATTTGGTGCCGAACATATAACTACAAGAAAGCAATTAATAGACACATTTAATCGTAGATTTGCTCCCATTGCACGAGATTTGAGTAAGGAGATTAATAATGTCTAAAATTTCTATTTGCATCCCAGTTTATACAATGCCGGAAAAACTGTCTGAAGAACTTCTTGTAGAATTTTTATCCCATTTAATTTTTCAATCATTTAAGGATTTTGATATTATTATATCCGATCAAAGCGAAGGATATGATCTTAAGGAAATATGCAATACATTTTCTAATAATTTGAATATCAAATATTATAAGAATGTTAGCTCTATAAAAACCGCTGCAAATAATATAAATCACGCTATGAGTAAAGCTACAGGCGAGATTATAAAAATTCTCTATATGGACGACTTTTTTGTTGATAATAGAGCGCTTGAGAAAATTTATGATGCTTTCCAAGGTAATGATGGAAAATGGCTCATTAATGGGTTTACTCATTGTGATATGGATAGAACAAAATTTTATGACACCAGAACACCTTGGTTTGGAAACAAATATGTAAACGGTGATAATACAACTGGTAATCCTTCTACTTATGCAGTCAGAAAGGATTATTTGTTGTATATGGATGAAAATTTATTGTGGTTAGTTGATGGCGAATACTTTTATAGATCATATCATTATCACGGTGATCCTATTATAATACCAGACATTTTAGTCGCATTTAGAGAACATAAAGAATCTGCGTTTCTGAAGCCAGAATTTAGAGAATTAGATTCAAAAGAACGAAAGTATTGTGAAGAAAAATATACGAGGAATTAGTGTATGAATGTTGGTATATTATTTTGCGGAATATCATACGGTATTCAAAAAGATAGGGATTTTTTACATTGCTATCCAAACATACTAAAAAATATTATCACACCATTAAAAGAACGTGGTGATAATGTTAGTGTATATCTTTGTACATATACCAATCCAAAGATGAATGAATTAGAAGAACTTTATGGATCAAAGAAAAGTTTGGTTTTGGATTTTGAAGGGAGTAAACAATTAGTTACTCGGTTTGAGGGATTAAAATTTCTTCAAGATGAAGAGTTGGATTTTATTATAATGTGTCGATTTGATGTTCATTATAACGCGAATATCTTAGAAACCAATATAAATTTTGATAAGTTTAATATGGTTTCTAGAGAAGGGAATGGATTTTGGAATAGAGAAAGATGGACTGGAGATACTTTTTATGCCTTCAATACATCTTTCTATGATGGGTTTTATAAATCGTTTGAAGATTTAATGAATTTGAATTATGATAGACAACATATGCACAATCTTTATCCATATCTAATTAATCACATTGGTGAAGAAAATGTCAATTTTATGTTTGATAATGAACAATTAAGTGGACACGAATTTAATTCTATATGTACAAAATATTATGTAGATATGCACAGAAACAATTTTAAAATAAATGATGAAGTGTTGGAGAGATTTTCTGGTGGTTAATATTGTAATACCTATGGCCGGGGATGGTACTAGGTTTAAAGATTCTAAGTATGTTGGTCCAAAACCTCTGATAGAATTTTTTGGAAAACCTATGATACAACACGTTCTAGAATCGCTTAATATACAAGGAAACTATTTCTTTCTTGTGAAAGAAGATGAAAATGTTAATAATATAACAGACGTTCTAAAACATATTGTTCCAGATTGTATTATTAAATCAGTAAAAGAAACTACACGCGGTCCAGCTTGTAGCGCATTAATATTTGAAAACGAAATAAATACCGATGATGAATTAATTATTACTAATTGTGATCAAATAATGTGGTGGGATTCTGAGTTGTTTTTATATAATGCTAGATATAAAAATAATGATGGGTTAATTGTTACATATTATACCAATACAGAAAAAAATAGTTATGCTTCTTTAGATAGAGATGGTTTTGTTAAACAAATTAAAGAAAAAGAAGTTATAAGCAACATCTCACTTAATGGTATACATTATTGGAAAATGGGTAAGGATTTCGTTGAAAGTTCTAAATTAATGATTGAGGCAAATGATACTGCTCCAAATGGAGAATATTATGTTGGACCAACTTATAATTATATGATTAATAAATTAAATAAAAAAGTTGGAATTTATAATATACCAAATTTTCAACATAATTCGGTCGGAATACCAGAAGACTTAGATTTATATATAGAAAAACATAAAGAATATGAAGTTTGATAAAATAAGTAATTTCACCAAAGGTTGGTTTATTGGTGATTTTGAACCGAATGTTTTCAAGACCGATTTATTTGAAGTGGGTTTATTGACAAGATATAAAGGACAAGATGACCCTCCACACCATCACGAAATTGCTATTGAATATAATGTATTAGTATCAGGTAGTATGACGATTAATGGTAATCTTTTAGAAAAAGGTGACGTTTTCGTTATAGAAAGGGGTGAGATAACTAAATCAATTTTTCACGAGGATACAATATTGCTGGTTGTTAAAACACCATCAGTTCCTAACGATAAGTATGAGGTGTTTGATGAATGTATTTAAAGAATTAACTTCGAGTGAACAAAATAGATGTGTTATTGCAACATATTATATAGAAACAAACGAAGATGTTGGTAACTTAAAAGATGCTTGTTGGAATTTGGCAATAGGTCAAAGCGTAGGAAATCCAAATGTAAGAAACAACTGGGAAAGTGATGACCTATTTGAAAACCATTCTTGTGTTATTTATGATGATGATGAAATTAGTCTAAATTCTCAATACAAAGGTGTTGTTAAAATAGGATTTCCTATAGTTAATACAGATTGGGAAGGTGATGGTATCTCCCATCTATTATGCCAATTAATGGGCGGTCAATTAGATATAAACGTATTTAGAGTATGTCGATTAACGAATATACAATTCCCAAAAAGTGTAGAAGACCAATTTTTAAAACCAAAGTTTGGCGTTACCGGAATAAGAAAGTTCGTCAATCAATATAACAAACCCTTATCAGGCGCAATATTAAAGCCCAAAACCGGTATTTCTCCAAAGACTTTAGAGAATATGGTTAAAGAACTTTTGGATGGAGATATTGATTTTATTAAAGAAGATGAAATTTTATCAAATCCTAGTTTTTGTAGACTAGAAGATAGAGTTGAATTAATTTCAAACCTAATACAAAAATATAACAAAAAAGTAATATATTCTTTTTGCGTTAATGGCGATCATCATACAATATTAGAAAGGTGTAAATTCGTTTCTAATAATGGCGGAAATTCTGTACATATAAATTTTTGGGCTGGATTGGGAGTTTATAATTCTATTAGAAGATTAGACTTACCTTTATTCATACATTTCCAAAAGAGCGGAGACAAAATATTAACAAATAAAAGTCATAATTTTGGAATTGATTGGAAAGTTATTTGTGATTTGGCTGGTTTGATGGGTGTTGATACGATTCACGCCGGAATGATTGGAGGGTATGCTAACGATTCTGATGAAGAATTGCTTGAAATTTTGAACGTATTAGATAATAGAAATGTTCTTCCGGCGTTAAGTTGTGGAATGCATCCGGGCCTTGTTCAACATTTAACAAATATTGTAGGAACAAACTATATGGCGAATTGTGGAGGAGCAATTCACGGACATCCAGGAGGAACTGTTTCTGGTGCAAAAGCTATGAGACAAGCTATTGATAAAACTCATCAAAACGAATATTTTCAAGCAATTGATAAATGGGGATTGGTTGAATAATCTGATTTTTATTGCGCACCGAGCAAATATTTATGGGAAAACAGATGTAGAGAATACTCCAAAACAAATAGATTATTGTATTAATAATGGTTTTGATGTTGAAATTGATTTGTGGTCAATAGATCAAAACCTTTTTTTGGGGCACGATTACCCAGAACATAAAATTGATTTTCAATTTTTAGAAGACAGAAATAAAAAATTGTGGATTCATTGCAAAAATGAATCCACATTATTTCTATTACAAAATCACGATATGAATTATTTCTGGCATGAAAATGATGATTTCACATTAACGTCAAAAAAGTTTATTTGGACATACCCAAATAAACAAAATATACTTGCTAATAATCAAATTATTTTAGACTTTAATAGTATAACAAAAAAACAAATCGAATATTATTCCGGTAGGATTTATGGGATATGTTCGGATGACTTCAGTTTTTTATAAATACTTTAAGTGACTGTCAAAGAAAGATCATCTAAAAAAGTTTCCGAAAGTTTATTAAGTAAAGTAAGAAGAATCCTAAAATGAAAAACGTAATTTTTTTAATCGGTGGGCCCGGTTCAGGTAAAGATATAATAATCAAAGAATCTTTACGAAATCAGAATGTGAAAGAATATAAAATTGAACAGATTAAAAATATAAAACTATTTGAAGAGAATATTATTATAACCGCAAACGCATATAATTTCAATTTAATTAAAGAAACAAAAACGATTTTTGAATCTTTAAATTATAATACATTTGGGATATATGTTGATGTTTCAAATGAAATTTCTAAAGAAAGATTAAAAGACAGAAACATTCAAGAAGGATCGAGAGTAACAAAACTATTAGAATCTAAAGAAAATTTAGAAAAGTATAATAGTTTATTTAATAATTTATATTATTTCAATAATAGTTATAGTTTAGAATCACCAGAAATCCAAGAACAATTAAAAGTGATTAATAAGAAAGTATCAATTGAAATATTCTCAAATAACTTAGATTTAGTAACCGAAGTTAATACAGATAAATTTATCAATATCTTTAGAAATAAATTATCAGAAGAAACTAAGGGTTTATATCCAAATTTCAAGAAAGATAAAGAAACAAAAAATAAACCGAAATCAAATACTCAAGAAATATTACAAAATATTATTCCGAGGAAGAATATGATTTCACAACCTTTTGACGTAAGAACGACTGGTGATTCTAATTTAATAAAGACTTATGAAGCTATAGATTCTCCAAACGCCAGTGATACAGGATTATTCGGGGGAGTACAAAATAACCCACAAGTTGGAGATGATTCAGTTCCTCAATCAAGTTATCAATACTCACAAAAACAGAATCCAAATAGAAAAAAGAATTTTGAAAAAGATGTGGATTTAGAATCAAATAAAAAAGAACTTCCGAAAAGAATTAAAAGAATCTTATTTAGAGGATAAAGTAAAATGTCAGATAAAAAAACAGATATCTTAGAAGACGTCAACAGAAAAAAAGCGGTTGTTGATCTTATTAACAAAGGATATTCCCGCGAAACAAAAATTCCAAAAAGTTTATCTGGCGCTCCAAAAGCTAGAGGGTTTAAGATGCCTCACGATCCTGCAGTACGATTCACAAAATCGCGCCCTGGTCACGCCACTAAATCTGCAAGAGTAAGATTACCAAGAACGAAAGCTCCCGAAATTATTACACCAAAAATAAAATCAATTTTCGATAGTTTAGATATTGATACAAGTAATTTTATAATTGAAGAAGGAAAAAAAGTAGATAAACTTCTGAAAAAAAGTAAAGAATTAAAAGCGAAAGAAAATACAGAAAATGATGTTGATTTTGAAATCAAAAAAACTATGACTGGAAATAGTGCAAATACGAATATTGTAGAAATTAATCCAACAATAAGCAGTTCTTCTAGATTACAAAATTTCCAATAATCCAAAAATATAATAATTATAAATAATTATATATTTTTTTAATCTTAAATTAGAAGGTAAAACTATGTCTGAATGGGGCAAAAAAGATTGGGCAAATAACGAACCACGATATTTACAAACAAATTATCCAGGTAATACTAATGTTTACCTAGTTAATGCGGGTAGATTAGCAAACGCTTCTTTTGGTAGTGGCGAAGCAGTAACACACGAAGGATGGGTTAAAATTAATCAAGGAACTGGGTTTGTTTCTGATATTGCTGTATCAAATGTTAATAGCTTAATATACACCAATACATTCTTAACTATTGCTGGATCAAATACAACTCCAGCTAACGCTAAAATTGTCGTTACTGGCGGAAACACTGTTTCAGTTGTAGTTAATGTTAAGGGCGCAGGATATGCAAGCGTTCCTACTGTTACTGCTACTGGTGCAAATAATACTACATTAATTTTTAGTGTTACTCGTGGTGGTAGAATGGGTAGAATTCAAGCAGAAACTTTAGTTACTTTATCAGATCCAAATGTTACTAATGCTAATTCTGGTGGTACTTATTTCCCAGGAGCATAATAAATGAAAACATTTAAAACATTTGTTTCTGAAAATTATAATGTTCCAGTTGTTTCAATTGAGAAAACGCGAGTTGATTTTGATGATCCAGAAACTCTAAATGAATTGAATAAAAATCTTGATATTTCGTTATCAACAGGCTTTGCTAATTTGGGCGACGCTTTAAACAAAGCCAAAAAGATTTTATCAATGTATGGAGTAGAAATTGGAAGAGTAAATTTGAGCGATGAAAAGAAAGGAACATTAAATATTTCTATTACAACACACAAAGATTCTGGCGAAAATTATAAGAATGTTACTAAACCTTTTGAAGAGTTTGATGAAAATCATATATTCAAATTAAACTTTGAAATTTTGGACGGCGTTTATAAAGTTTCTGCTGAGGTAACTAAGAAATAAATTAAATGCCTTATAATTTGACGAGTGATAATTTTTTATTGTATGCGGCGAAAAATTACATTTCGCCGCATTATATTGAAGAAGAATTTTTTGCTGATTTAAGAAGAATCAAGTATATAAAAAGTTTAATACAAAAATATAGAACTTATGGTGTATTAAAAGAAAGATTAATATTAAATCATATCATAATGACGTATAATGTTTTTGAAACTGAAGCTTGCACTAGAATGTTATTTTTTAGGCTTAAAGTTAATAATTATTCTGCAATAAAAACATTTTTAGTGTATTTAAATTATATGCCAAATAAGATAGTTGATATTGAAGGGAAAAATATATTATCTTCAGATATACAGATAGATTTTACAATAGCAAATATATTAAGGAATATATGAAGAAGTTTAATACATTAAAAGAAGAATTGGGTAGTATCGTTGGTTCCGGTCAAATCGCAGGAGCAGGAATTGGTCCGCAAGGAGAACCTGGTGTACCTGTAGGAATTACTACAACAAAAAGAAAATCAGATTTCCCAAAGAAAAAAATCCCGGTTATGGGTATGTTTAAAAGAAAATCACCAAAAGATTAGAGAACAAAAATGAGAACATTTAATCAATTAAAAGAAGCACTTAACCAAAATAGCGTTGGTATTGGTAAACAAAAAGCAACGGAATTGTTTATGCAATGCCGACAAGCAGCTACTGCTATGCACTTCTTCCATTTATCAACTCCAAGTTATGCTGCTCATATGGCAAGTAATACCTTTTATACTGATATTATTGCTTTAGTTGATACTTTCGCCGAAAGTTTTATCGGAAGATATGGCAAATTTGAAGTAATGCCTAATGTAAAAATTCCACAAAATAATGATGGATTAGCAATTGCTGCAAGTTTATTACAATGGATTGATTCTAATAGAATCAATATTACCGATGATTCTGAAATTCAAAATATTATTGATGAAATTGTTGGTCTTTGCACTACAACCATTTATAAATTGCGCGAACTAAAATAAAATGTCCGAACTTAGTGAAGTTTTTAAGAATCAACTAAGAAAGAAATCTGAAGAGCTGGATTATCCCAGCTCTTCAAACTTTTTGAATCTGATTTCAGAAGAGTTAAAAACTGAACAAGAAAATGATAAACTCTTTCAGTTTAAAAAGAAATTATCACAATCATCTAAAGTAACAAAAGATAAAATTTCAGAAAATTTAATTGATATATTCTCTGGAATTTCATCAGAACCAGAAAATATACCCGTTATACAAAATGAAATAATTGAGGAAATAGAATCTAAAATCCCACAAATTTTAGAAGAAGATTTTATATCTAATATAGTTAATACTATAACAAAAGAAGAATTAAATAAACCGGTTCAAGAAAATATAAATTTATTTTCTCAACCAGAAATTCAAAAGACTGATTCTTCTATAAAAGCATTACAAGATAAAGTTAAAATGCTTGAAGAATGGCTTTCAAAAATAAGTATGACTGGTCCGGGGGGAGGGGCTGGTGATGCTATATCTTTAACATATCCAATCACAGAAGTTGATTCTGATTATACTATGAATAGAAAGGATTATTGTTTATTAGTTAATCCTTCAGTAAAAACGTATATCAATCTTCCTCCAGCCTATGATGAAAGACGAGTAATCATTAAAGATATTTCTGGACACGCAAATTTAACACCAATTCATATTAACGGAACTATTGATGGTGATGTAAATGGTGCAGAGATTAGAGTTAAATTTGCTGCATTACAACTAATATATAAAAACAATTCTTGGTGGATAATATAACATGACATTCATTTACGATACAAAAGTCTCTTATGATGATACAGCCAATTTAACAGCATTTAATAGATTACGAACTGCTGATGCCAGGTTACTTGGTGAATATCGGTATATGTATGGATCGGGCGTTTCTGTTGAAATGAATGATAAGATTGTTGGTGGTGGAACCTTAGTTGCTGATCATAATAGAAATTGTTATCTTGCAAAAGTAAATACCGCTTCTGGTGATAGAGTTGTTCGCCAAACTAAACAATATCACCCTTACGTTGCAGCAACCTCTAATCTTGGTTATATATCTTTTACACCAAATCCACCAAAAGCAAACGTCGTTCAATCTGTTGGGTTATTTGATGATTATAATGGGATATTTTTTAGATTAAATGGGACTGTTCCAGAAATGGTTATTCGTAAATGTTCAGATTATAATACTGCAAATGTAGTTGAACAAGTAGTTAGTTCTGAAAATTGGAATATTGAAAAATTTGATGGTTCTATGAACGAATTTAATCAATCTGGAGTAACGATTGATTGGTCTAAATCTCAAATTCTTGTTGTTGATTATCAGTGGTTGGGTGTTGGTAGAGTTAGGGTTGGTTTTGTTATTGATGGGATCGTGTATTATTGTCATCATTTTACTCATGCAAATAAAGTTACAGAAGTTTATACACATCAAGCATCTTTACCTTGTAGGTGGGAAATAGAAAATAAAGGAATTTCTTCTAGTAATTCACAATTAATGATTATATGTGCTGCGGTTTATGGAGAAGGTTCTGATATAGAAACTGGGTTTACTAGAACGATTAGTACAGATGGAAACATCATCTCATTAACTGCAAACACAAACCCATCAATCAGCGTTGCTCATGGAGTACTTGGGATTAGATTAAAGAATACCCTAGTAAATGGTAAACCTAATCGATCTATAGCCAGATTAAAAGATTATATGGTAATCACAGACCAAGATGTACAATATAAAATACTTATGTTACCAGATAAATCCTATCTAGCAAATGCAAATTCTATATTCACTTCTGTTCCTGGATATGGTTGGTGTGAATATATAACAAATTTTTCATTAAATAATGTGTGGGATGCTAATAATACATTTAATTGTATTTCTGATGGGTTTGCTACTGGGGCAAGTGGAAACAAATCTGGTTCAGTTGAAACAAATTTAATAGATAATAGAACATCTTCAATTTATCAAAATTATGACTCTACAGACAGTCAAATATTAGCAGTAATTGCTTATAAGATTTCCAATGCTACTACAAACCTAAGAGCTTCTTTAAATTGGATTGAGATTCAATAATGAGTATTTTTTCAAAAATAATTGACACATTCAAAAAGTCTACTACACACGAAGAAAGCGTTTTACCGAACGCTTTAGATGAGAAACTTCCAAAATTAAACGCAGATAATATAAAAATAGATAGACTCAAACAAGATACTATTATTGTAACTGAAGTAGATATTCAAGAATTAAATGTAAATCCATATACATTTAATTTCACTGAAGAAAAGTTCTGTAAAATTCTAATAAATCCTGAAGAAAAAAGTTGGTATGATGCTATCTATGATGTGTTACCAAAATATGGAATCAATACTCCAGAAAGAGTTGCCGGATTCTTAGCTCAAACTTGTCACGAATGTTCAGACTATACTATTATGCAGGAAAACTTATATTATTCTGCTGCTGGACTTAGAAAGACCTTTCCGAAATATTTTGTATCAGTTGCTGCTGCAAGTTCGTTTGCAAAAAAACCAGAAATGATAGCAAACAAAGTGTATGCTAATAGAATGGGAAACGGTTCTCCAGCGTCTGGGGATGGTTGGAAGTTTCGTGGAAGAGGGCCAATACAATGTACCGGAAAAGATAATTATACCGCCTGTTCAAAGTTTCTATTCAATGATTTAAGTTTAATGGATGATCCTGACCTTATACTAAAGAATAAAAAGATTGCAATACTATCCGCTTGTTGGTATTGGTCAGTTAATAATTTAAATAGATATTGTGACAAAAAAGATATTACAGGAATGACCAAAAGAATAAATGGTGGAACAAACGGACTTTCTGATAGAAAAGTTAGATTTGAAAAATACCTAAATATTCTGGGTAAATAAATATTTTAATAATTATCACAGGGATTTGAAACCAATTATATTGTCCCTTTATTGAAGATAGAAATAAACTATTATAAAGGAATACTACGTTGGCAACTAACCAAGAAATCTGGGAAAAAATCTTTGTGATAGAAAGAGATCTTCTAGAAAATCAAAGATCCCTAAACAAATTTGATTCTTCCTATAGCGAAATAATTGATAAGTTAGAAAAACTTAAAGATGAAATTCGTAGTAAGAAATCTGTTGATGATTTTGAGGATAGAATAAAAGACCTAGAAGAAATGGTCGATTCTTTACGTCAAGAAATGCCTGAAATGAGAATAATCAGAAAAGTTGTATTTTCTTTAGTTGCGTTCATACTTACTGCCTTTTTGGGTCTATTATGGAATACTGTTATATTAAACCCAAAACCTACAGTTAAAGTAGAAAATACTCAAGAAGTAGTTAAGAAAATAGTAGAAGAATATAACAAGGGTCAAAAATGAACGCAGTTAATACTCAAAATTGTTTCGCATTAAAACGTAAAATATTATTTTTTTGTATTGGTATTTTCATTGGCGCATTTGGCAGTTTAATGTGGCAAGAATTATTAAGTCCAACTAACTTTGTTGATGATCACATAATAACAAAAGAAGGCTTAAATACATTAAGATCCGAAACAGATGAAAAACTTCTAAAGTATATAGAAGGAAAATGGAGATCATCAATCGGAGATTTAATAGTCAATATTAACGATTCTGATATTAATGGTAGTTTTGTTGTTATAGAAAATATAACAACAAAACCAAAAAGACAAGAATTATATAAAGTCATAGAAATTGAACAAGTTGATGGATTATTTGGTATAGTTAAATTATCAATATGTAGCGAATTATCACCAATATGTGATGAAGATAATATAATAAAAATTCAAATTAATAAAATATTTGGATTAAAAGATACAATTTCAATCTCTTATGACAAGAGATTTTCACATTGCATAGAAGAAACGCAATGTATTAGAGCATTCAAACAAATTCAATAACAAATATTATTCAACCGAAGTACATACTTATTGTATTATATGAAAAATAAAAAGTAAAGCATTTTATTTACTTTACATTTATAAAGTAAAGAACTATAATATTGTTTTATTGGTTATTTTGGTGTTGGTGTGAGCATTTATATTGATAGGAAATATTTGAACCTTGTTTCGCCCAAACTTTCCAACTTCAAACAGAAAAATTCTGATCTTTACAACTTCTCTTGCCCTTTTTGTGGAGATTCTGTAAAAAAGAAAACAAAGGCAAGAGGTTATGTCTTTAGAAAAGGGAACGGGTACTTTTATATGTGCCATAATTGTTCTCATTCAACTACTTTCTATAAATTTTTAGAATATGTAGATTCTTTCCTAGCAAAGGAATATTCGCTCGAAAGTTATGCTAGTGATGTTAATAAACACACTCCGTATAAAAAGCCCGAGTTTAAATTCAAAAAGCCCGTCTTTAAGAAAGAAACAGTTCTAAATATTCCTTCAATATCAGAATTATCTGATAATCATTTTGCTAAACAATATATTCTCGATAGAAAGATACCAAAAGGACATCATAAAGATTTATTTTATGCAAAAGATTTCAAGCAGTTTATTTTGAGTATAAAACCTGATTACGAAAAAGAATTGATTGAAAATGAAGAAAGAATTATTATACCGTTTAGAAACGAGGCTGGTGATGTTTTTGCTGTACAAGGAAGAGCATTAAATAAAAATCCTTTAAGGTATATTACTGTAAAACTAGATGATAGTTTAAAAGTATTTGGTCTTGATAGGGTTAATAAAAAAGAAAAGATTCTTGTTGTTGAAGGTCCGTTTGATTCTTTATTTTTGAAAAATTCTATTGCAACAGCTGATGCAAATTTGATGGTTGCTGAATTTCTTGGTAAAGATAATATCATTTTAGTTAATGATAATGAACCCAGAAATATACATATTACTAAACAAATAAAACGCTATATTGATAATGGGTTCAATATTTGTTTATTTCCGGAATCCTTCCCAGGAAAGGATATTAATGAAGCAATATTAAAAGGGATGAGTAAACCAGAAATTCAACGTATTATTTCTAATAATACATTTAATGGATTAAGAGCAATTATGGAATTTAATAAATGGAAGAAATGTTGAAAAATTTAGAATATCAGATTGTAGAATCTGAGGAAAAATTACTTATTCAGATACTGAAAAAAGAAAAATCGAATGAGGAATTTTTTATTTTTGTAGATGAAAACGAAAAGTTAACGCTTGATACAGCTGAAAATCTTGTTAGGTTTTATAATGAAATTTCGTACACGTATAATTATCGTATAGATAATACAGATATTAACCGTAAATATATAGTTATTATAGCTCAAAGAACTGATATTTTAGACTCGACTTGAAAATATTGGTCTATTATAATAGGTTATGTTTATTTTGAAAAATAATGGAGAAAATTTTGAATGAAAGTTAAATTGATAAGTTATACAGTTCCAGCTGATCCTGAAATTGCTTCTAATATGATGGAGCTTACTGCATATATCGCAAGAGTTTCTAATCCATCAAACCAAAATAATAAAGAAACCTCTGAAAGATTGATTAATTATTGTATCAAACATCACCATTGGAGTGTGTTTGAACATTGTTTCGCGACGTTGGAAATTACTACAACCAGAGATATTGCCAGACAAATACTTAGGCACAGAGGAGCGTATTTTCAAGAATTCTCCCAAAGGTATTCAGACCCAACTTATGATATGGGGTTTGTTACCAGAGAAGCAAGACTTCAAGATATGAAGAATCGACAAAACAGTATTGAGGTTGACGACGACGATTTACACAGTCAGTGGGAAATGTTACAATCCGAAATTATTGATTTGAGTGAAAGCGCTTATAATTGGGCCATTGAAAACGATATTGCTAAAGAACAAGCAAGAGTAGTATTGCCTGAAGGGTTAACTGTTTCTAGAATGTATATGAGTAATAATATTCGTAATTGGTTGCACTACATCGAGTTACGAAGTGGAGTAGAAACGCAAAAAGAACATAGAGAAGTTGCGATTGCTTGTTCTGATGCCCTTGAACCAATATTCCCAATGATTAAACAATTTGTTAATGGAGAAAATGTATGAATACGAACGTTGATTTGAATAGATATAAAGAATTTGTTGCTTCTGTTACCAGCAAAGAATCTAATGATCTTGATTCTTTAATAACTAGGCTGAAATCTTTACAAACCGAAAATGAAGAAGTTAATATTTCTTTATTGTTAACTGCTGCAATGGGACTAGGTTCTGAAAGTGGAGAATTTATTGAAATTGTGAAGAAAATTGTTTTCCAAGGAAAACCTTTGACAGAAGAAAATAGAAAACATATGATGTTAGAAATCTCAGATATTGCGTGGTATTGGGTTAATGCGTGTCGAGCGATTAATGTTGAGCCTAATTCCGTAATTTCTGCTAATGTTAGTAAGTTAATCAATCGTTATCCGACTGGAAATTTTGATGTGTATTATAGTGAAAATAGGAAAGATGGCGATCTTTAAATGTTTAATAAGGTTTATATTCTAATAGAAGAACATAGATTTATTAAACCAAGGAGATTTTCAATCATTGCTGTTTATGATAGCCCAGAATCAGCAATCGTTGATTTTGAAAGTTATAGTCAAAATATAACTTCTTCGGATTATCCTTTTGAAATTAAATTAGAGGAGCGGGAAGTTAAAAGTGATGAATATAAAAATTAAAGAATTAATAAGCAAATCAAACGGTTTACGCGATGGAACAGATATTCGATTCACTGAAACCGACTTGGAAAAGTTTGTTGAGTTAATTGTTCTAGAAAGCGAAGAAGTTATTGATTATATCTCAACTCAACATCTACTTGAACATTTTGGATTAATACATTAATGCGGGTTATTATCGCAGGTTCAAGGTTTATTACTGATTATTCGTTAGTAATAAAAGCAGTTAAAGAATCCGGATTTGATATAACAGAAGTTGTTTGCGGTGCAGCTAATGGTGTAGATTCATTGGGTGAAAGATACGCGAAAGAAAATAACATTAAACTTTCATATTTCTATGCCGATTGGAAAACTCTTGGTAAAGCTGCTGGATATAAAAGAAACGAACAAATGGGAAATTATGGAGAAGCATTAATCGCTATTTGGGACGGAAAATCTCTAGGAACAAAACATATGATAAATTACGCTAAAAAGAAAAAATTATTAGTTTATGTTAAGAATATTAATGAGGTAAACTTAAACAATTTTTTCAATATTGGATAATAAAATAAATAAAAAACCGAATTATTATAAAGGAATGGAAAACAATGGAACAACCGAGGCTACTTCAGAAAAAAACAACATATACAATTGATTATCCAACGGCGATAGAATTTGCCAACCAACAAATGGACATTTTTTGGCATCCAAATGAAATAGAGGTTGAAAAAGACCTTCATGATATGAAAACTAATTTTACAGAAGCTGAGTATCATGGGGTTATAACAACTTTAAAGTTATTTACTCTTTATGAGCTTGTTGTAGGTAATGAGTATTGGTCTGGTAAAATTAAAAAATTATTCCCAAGACCCGATATTGAAAGAATGGCGAACTGTTTTAGTTTTTTTGAATTAAATGTCCACGCCCCATTTTATAATAAACTAAACGAAGTTCTGGGATTGAATACGGACGAATTCTATAATTCTTATGTTGAAGATGAAGTATTGTTTAACCGTATTAATTGGATTAATAAAGTAATATCAAAACCTTCTGATAATGTATATGATATATTGAAATCTCTTGCTGTATTTTCTATGATTGAGGGAGCTATTCTTTATTCTTCTTTTGCATTTTTAAAACATTTTCAAGCCGAAGGGAAAAATAAATTAGTAAACGTGACCGCTGGAATTAATTTTTCCGTCCGCGACGAAAATTGCCATTCCCTGGCCGGGGCTTGGTTGTTTAAAACTTTATTAGAAGAAAGTAATTTAACTCAAGAAGATATTGATAGATTAGAACAGGATTTGTTGAAAACTGTTGGACATATAAACGAACACGAAGATAGAATTATTGATATGATTTTTGAAAGGGGTCATATCAAGGGAATAACTGACCACCAATTAAAAACTTTTATTCAACACAGACTAGATTTATGTTTGGAACAATTGGGATTTAAAAAACATTATAATCCACATTATAATCCAATTAAATCTTGGTTTTATAAGAATATTAACGCACCCCAATTACACGATTTCTTTTATAAGATCGGGAATTCATATAAACGAGATTGGAATGAAAAAGGTTTTGGTTGGAAAATGGAGGAAGTTGTATGAAAACAATTTATCAAGAACTTTCGGAAGAAAGAAAGGTTTTACAAGAACAAGGTTTGTTACCCGAATGGTTTTCTACTTCTAGTTGGCAACTATTTTCCTCAAAATATACAACAAAAACTGAAAAAGATTTTAAGTCTGTGGTAAATAGAATTAGTAAATGTGCGGCCAAATGGACTGATGATCCAAAAAATTGGGAAAAAAGGTTTTTTAATATCATTTGGAATGGGTGGTTATCTTGCGCAACTCCCGTATTAGCAAATATGGGTACAGATAGAGGTTGTAATGTAAGTTGTTCTGGAAATTATGTTAATGATTCAGTCTACGATTTTTATGATTCACAGAAAGAAGTTGCTGTGCTTTCTAAAAACGGGTTTGGAACAAGTTCTTATTTAGGGTCAATTAGACCAAGGGGTACTGAGATTTCTTCTGGAGGGAAAGCGTCTGGAGTTTTACCGGTATTAAAAGATTTTGTTCAATTATCAAGAGATATTTCTCAAGGAAATACTAGAAGAGGCGCTTGGGCAGGATATCTTGAAATTGATCACGAAGATTTTTGGGAAATTATTAATTTTCTTAATACTAATCCTGATGATTGTAATATTGGTTGGATTATTTCTGATAAATTTATTAAAAGATTAAATTCTGGGGATAAAAAAGCAATATCCAGATACCAGAAAGCAATGAAAACTAAAATGGTTACTGGAAAGGGGTATTTCTTTTTTGTTGATAAAGTAAACAAATTAAACCCGAAAACTTATAGAGATAAAGGATTAAAAGTAAACGCTTCAAATCTTTGTTCAGAAATCACGTTATTTTCTGATAAAGATCACACTTTTACTTGCGTTCTTTCTTCTTTAAATTTAGCAAAATATGATGAGTGGAAAGATACTGATACAATTTTTGTTTCTACAGTATTTTTAGATTGTGTTGCTTCAGAATTTGTTTCTATTGGAAAAGAAATAAAAGGTTTGGAAAATTCCGTTAGATTTACTGAAAAATCCAGAGCGTTGGGCCTTGGTGTTATGGGGTTTCATACCTATTTACAATTGCATATGATTCCTTTTGAATCGTTGGATGCACATTATAAAAATATAGAAATATTTAAAAAGATAAAGGAAGAAGCTGAAAATGCTACTCAATGGATGGGAGAACGTTTTGGAGAACCTGAATGGTGTGTTGGATATGGTCGTAGAAATACTCATCTAATATGTTGTCCACCAACTTTAAGTACAGCTGGAATCATGGGTGGAGTCTCTCAAGGTATTGAGCCAGTATATAAAAATGTTTATGTACAAGGTTCTGCTGCTGGCGAAATGAATAGAATTAATCCTGTATTCTTAGAATTGTTAAAAACCAAAAATATTTATGATGAAGAACATATTAATGAAGTTATTAACCAGAATGGTTCTGTACAAAATGTAGATTGGTTATCGGATGAAGAAAAGAAAGTATTTAAAACTGCTTTTGAAATAGATCAAAAGGTTATTATCAGATTAGCTTCTATACGTCAACAATATATCGATCAAGCCCAATCAATTAATCTATTCTTCTCAGCAGATGAATCGGAAGAATATATTTCCGAAGTTCATCAAATAGCATTTAATGATCCTATGATCAAATCTCTATATTATATTAGATCTGAATCCGGAGTTCAAGCAAGTAAAGGTGAATGCGAATCTTGTTCTGGTTAAAATTATGAAAAGATTTAAAGAATTTTTTTCTGATAAAATGATAACTGAATCTCCTAGAATTGACCCAAATTTAAATAAAAATAGAATTAGGTCTAATACAAATTATATTAAACAATTGATTAAAGATAATCATAAATCTGCAACAAAACTTGGAGAAGATGCTTACTATCAAAAATCCCCTTCTCATCATATATATTATAGATATAAGAATGGTAAAGTTAAAGAATGTTCTCTAATTGACAATAAAAATACCCAGGTTTCTTCTGACAAAGGACAAAAAGGTTCAGTTGAACATATAAACCGTTTTGTAGAAAGGCATGTTAAGCAATTTGGATTTGTTGGTTCTGATAAAGTAAATACAAAAGGTTCTAAACATTTTTGGAAAATTATTTCTGAAAATACACCAAAAAATATGACATTGTATCACGTTTACAATAATGGTGACAAAATAGAATCAAATATTGCTACTCCAGAATATATTAAATCTAATGAACATAAAATATGGGGTACTGATAATAGTCACGAAAATCATAGAATAATTTTGCATAAAAATGAAAAAATCTAAGATAAAATTTCAAATACCCCCAATAAGACCAGATCTTTATGATTTTGTTGTAGGAAACTATATGTTTGGGGTTTCTGGTGGAGTTTATGATATTCAATTTAGAATAGAAACTTGTATAATAAATTGGAAACTTGGTCCAAATTCTTGCCTTATTATTGATGATGTTGGAAATGTTATTGATGGATTTGTGATATTTGATACTAGAGTTAATTTATATAAGGGTAAAACTTTCGAATATTGGTTAAGTAACTTAAAACGAATCTGATATAAATAATTTCTTTTTACAAGGAATTTTTACATGAAAAAGGTTATTTCTACTCTATGCGATAACTGTGAATCAGATTTTAGTATATCATTTAATGAGAATTTAGTAAAAGAACACGAAGAAATACATTGCCCGTTTTGTGGTGAATCAATTGAATCTGTTGAAGAAGATGTACAAGAAGAAGAAGATTTTCTTGAACAAGCAGAACTTTGGGATTAATATTCCAAATGCCTTGGTTACACGAAAATAAAAATTTTGAAGACCCCCAAGATTATTGGGGGTTTGTGTATGAGATAGTTGATACCGTAAATAATAGAAAATATATCGGCAAAAAACAATTCTATTTCAGAAAAACTAAAGTTTTAAAGGGAAAAAAGAAAAGATTTCTTGTTGATTCTGATTGGAAAACGTATTTTGGGTCTAATTTGGAATTAAATGAACAAGTAAAACTTCATGGAGAAGAAAAATTCTTAAGAAATATTATTAAATTATGTAAATCAAAGTCCGAATGTACTTATTGGGAAGCAAAATTCCAATTTCAATATGATGTTCTATTATCTGAAGAATATTATAATGGATGGATTTCTGCTAAAGTAACTAAAAAACACCTTTTAAAAAAATAAATTTACTTTTTTTCGTATGTCAGCTATAATTAAGTCTATTGTAAAAGAAATATTTGATGGTGATGTTGATGGAATCGCCTTTTTTCCAAAAAATGATGATGAATTGGATTTAAGAGGTTTTGAATATAACCAAAAAGCAAAATATATTACGTTTGCTCTTGGTAATATGTATCATATTATGGTATATAAAGTTAATGAAAAAGGATATCTTATTGATAAAGATAATTTTGAAGCAATATTAACCGATCCCCGCGTTTATGTATCAAATTTGATTATATCCGGGTTTTATGGGGTTATAGTAAAGAAAACTAAAAAGTCTCGCAAATTTATTGATGAATTATTTGAGAAATTTACAAATGAAAGAATTACAAGATCTACTGCGTGAAAGTGTTGTTACTGTTAAGTTTAAGAAAATTAATGGTGACGAACGAATCTTAAAATGTACACTTAAATCAGAATATATCCCAGAATCGACTTCTGAGAAAACTAAAAAAGTTAACGATAAAGTATATTCTGTTTGGTCCATTGATGATAATGGATGGAGAAGTTTTAGGAAAGATTCAATTATTAGTTATGATGCGAACTAAAAATGACTAAAATTCGTACAAGTGTCCAAGTTGAACAAAAATTTATCGGCGAAGAACCGACCTGGGATAGAGATGTTATTTCTGTTCCGCGAGCGTTATCTTGGTACGCCAATCAATTAACTCCGAAAGAATCTAAAAAATTTACTTTGGATTATATAAAAGTAAATAAGTTTGAAAAAGAAGTTTTTGAGAAAATTTCTTCAGTATCGGAAGATAGATTCCTTAATTTGGGATTTGTCTGTAGAATGATACAACGAGGAGCGGATTTAGACCGAAAAGATTGGATTCTAAAGAGAATATCAGATCTTGTAAAACTTGTTGATGGTCCTCAAGTCGTATCTCAGTTTGCTAAAAGAGAAGAAACATTTACTATTCAAGATAGAATATTTGAACAATGTTCTTTATATATATCTGAAATAGATGGTTTCGTTGATCAGTGGATTAAGACCAAAAAACCAGTTGAATTTTCTCCATATGATTGGTTAGTTTCTAATTTGGTTAAGGGTGTTCACGCAAAACAAATTGCTGAACATTATAAACCGCTTAAAGAAGAATTGTTATCAGCTTACAATAAAACTGATGAACAATTGGTTGAAGGATATTCTTTATTCAAAAAAACTGAATTGAGAGGATTTGTTGGGTTTATAACTGCAATTATTGATGATTGTGAAAAATTAATCAATAATGCTAAAGTAACTAGAAAACCGAAGAAAAAAAAGGCTGTTCCGGCAGTTAAAAAAGTTTCTAAAATCAAATTCAAAAAAGAAGATACTGAATATAAAGTTGTTTCAATTAATCCTGCGGATATAATTGGTGCAAGTCAATTATGGATTTTTAATACAAAAACCAAAAAACTTGGTATCTATATGTGTATTGATGGATCAGGTTTAAGTGTTAAAGGATCTAGTATTGAAGGTTTTGATGAACATCTCAGTATTCAAAAAACTCTAAGAAAACCTTTAGATATTTTGGCTACTATTTCTACATCAAAGAAGACTGAATTGAAGAAAGTTATGAATTCAATTACTGGTAAAGAATTCCCTTTGAATGGTAGAATTAATTCAGATACAATTTTATTGAAAGCGATGAAATAAAAAGGAAAAATAATGAGTATTTTGATTGATTTAAATCAAGTAATGATTTCGTCTGTTATTGCGCAAGTAAATCCAAGAACTCCTCTAGAAGAAAACTTGATTAAGCACGTTGCTCTAAATTCGATTAGAGCAAATGTTAAGAAGTTTAAATTTGAATATGGACAAGCTGTTCTTTGTTGTGATTCAAGATCTTATTGGAGGAAAGAAGTATTTCCTCATTATAAAGCACATAGAAAAGCTTCTAGGGAAAAATCACCACTTGATTGGAATTTGATTTTCAAAGTTTTGAACGGGTTAAAACAAGATTTAAAAGATCATTTTCCGTATAAAGTTATTGAAGTTGATGGTGCTGAGGCTGATGATGTTATTGGAACATTAACACCAAGATTGAGTTCGCACGAAAAGGTATTAATCTTATCATCAGACAAAGATTTTGTGCAATTACAAAAATATCCAAACGTAAAACAATATAATCCTATGTTGGGGGTATATGTTACATCAAAAAATCCTTTAAGAGATCTAAAGGAAAAAATTATAAAAGGGGATCGGGGAGATGGAATTTGCAACATCTTAACTAACGATGATGCCTTTGTTATGAATATTAGACAAAGGCCCATAAGTTCAAAGAAATTGGAAGAATGGTTAGAACAAGATCCAAAAGATTGTTTTTCTGAAGAAGTTTATAGAAATTATCAAAGAAATGATCTATTAATAAATTTTGATAAAATTCCTGAAAAAATTAGACTAAATATTGTTGACGAATACGAAAACGCACAACCTTCTACTAAACAAAAATTATATAAATATTTTGTGGAAAAGAAGATGATTAATTTACTTGAAGTTATTGACGAGTTTTAAAAATGAAAAAATTTATGTATGAAATCTTAGATCAGATTAATTCTACTGATTCTAAGAATGAAAAGAAAAGAATTATGATGGAAAATTCTACTCCTTGGTTTAAAGAATTATTAGCATATGCATTTGATCCAAAATATAAATTTTATGTAAATAAATTTCCCAAAGAATATAAAGAACCGAAAGATACCGCTCCTGGTATCAGTTTTTCGGATATTCAGAGTGAACTAAAAAGAACATATCTTTTTATGAAAGGGAATCCAACAGCAGATTCTATTTCTGAGGGAAAGCGAAATATTCTTTTAATCCAAATGTTAGAATCATTTGAACCAACTGAAGCAAAGGTTTTTGTTAATATGCTTAATAAAGATCTAAAAATTCGCGGATTAACCTATAATTTAGTAACAGAAGTCTTTCCAGGACTATTACCGGAGAAAAAATGAACAAGAAAATTAAGTCAATGAAGGATTTTGATCCTATTGAAGCAAAACGAAAAAGGAAAGTAAAGGATGATGATAAATTTGATCCTTCTCGTAAAAATAAAAAATACTTTTTGAAAAATCATAATGAATACGTCTAATAAAATTTATTCTAATTTGACCGATAAACCATTTTCATATGGTGAAGCCTTATCAATTATCCTTGAAAATCAAGGTAAACCAATTACAGGTTTACCAGAAGAGGATTTTGTTTTTCCGGATAATTCCTGTATCAGATTAACACATACAGGAATTAAGTTACTTGAATTTCTTCAAGAATAACTAAAAGATTTTACAACAATTAGTTTGTAAAAGCATTGGTTCTGTTTTTGGAACCAAATAACTTTCTATCAACTAAAAAAGGAGAAAACTATGAGATATATTATTACATTAGCACTTGCGATTCTAGCAACTGGTTGTGCTTCGGTATCTAATTATAAGCCTACAATCAATGAAAAGGCTGATAAAAATTATACCAATGCACAATCAGATTTAGAATATTGCGGAGGATTAGCATCTAAGACAGCTGGATATACTACCAATGGTATTGAAGATGCTCTGGTTGCTGGTTCTGGTGCTGCTGCGATTGGTGCTGTTTCTGGTGCAGTTATTGCTGGATCAGTTTCAGCTGGTACTGGTGCTGTTGCAGGCGCTGGTATTGGTAGTATCGTTGGTCTGTATTATGGCCTCTATGAAGCAGACGAAACCTTCAAGAGAGCTTATAATTCTTGTATGAGTCAACTCGGCCATCCAGTACTTTGGTAAATTGAATTTGGGGGAATTCGTTCCCCCTTTTTATATAGGAATATTATGTACCCCACAAGAAATAATGTATTAGTAAAAAAGATTCCATCTTCAAAAGAAACCGAAAGCGGAATTATTCTAAGATCATCAGATGAACCTGATAGAGGAATGGTGGAACAAATTGGTCCAGACATTTCTGAAGTTTCAATCGGTGATATTGTAATTTTGAATTGGAATAAAGCTACGCATACAGAGAGCGATCTTTATATCGTTTCAGTTGAAGAAATTATTATGATCATTGAATAATATGTCATTAAAACAATCAAATAAAAATAGAAAGAAAGTAGAACAAGTTCCTATCCTAGAAGAACCTGTTGAGGATCTTAGTTGGACGCCTTTATACGGTCTTGCTAAAAAAGAAACTGAAGAAGATGTTCTTGAAGTTCAAAATATTTGGAAACTGATTCCTAAAATTCATAAAGAAATCTAGAACTTCAAATTATTATAAATAACTTTATGAAAAATATATTTAAACTCATTAATTCTAGATTACCAACGTCACTTGAATCGCGGCAGGTTACATATTGTAATTTTACCAATAGTCACCACCAACCAAATAATTGGGTTTGTGATTTTTAAGGAATAATAAGTTTTTAAAAATACCAAGCCCAGCCTAAAAACTGGGCTTTTTTGTTTTGTGGGATTGTTAATTGAGAGTAAACTGATTGTTTACTAAAAAATTGATTCAGATGCTTTACATTTGAATGATAATCAGTTAAACTATCCGAAAGTGAACTGAAAAAGTTCTAGCTCTTTAAAAAACTGGATAAATTGTTCTTTCGGGATCGTCTAATGGAAGCGTGGCAGAGTCTGGTTTAATGTATCTGATTTGAAATCAGACGAGGGTAAAACCTCCGTGGGTTCGAATCCTACCGCTTCCGAAAATTTTGACTTGACTTTACTTTTTGAAATGTTAGGTTAGAATAGTTTTTGTAGTTAAGGCAGTGTGGCGGAATTGGAAATACGCAATGCACTTAAAATGCATCGCCCTAGAGGATTGAGGGTTCGAGTCCCTCCACTGCTAAATTTTAATGCACCGTTCGTCTAGTGGTTTAGGATTTCAGATTTTCCCTCTGAGGAGAAGGTTTCGAATACCTTACGGTGTACCAAATTGCAGTGATGTAGTCCGGTGACTATGCCATCTCATAAGATGGGTGGGGGAGTTCAACTCCCCCACCGCCTCAAAACATAATGATATGAAATATCATTTGGCCGACGGAAAGACGTCTAGGTGTTATCCCGAAAAAGATAAACGATATGTTGAACCGAGTATCGCTACTGCTCGTATGAGTATCGGTTCTTTTATAAGATAGAATATTCGACGGGAAAGGTTTCCGGTTATCTACCAATAGCGAGTATCTTTGTTGTAGCAAAGTTAGGATTGATTATTCTATCTTATAAAAAGTTTCGGAAGTCTAGTCCCATAATGGTATCGGGGAGGATTGTAAATCCTTTGTCTCTGACCTTCTAAGTTCAAATCTTAGGGCTTCCAATAATTTCGTGCCTCTGGCGCAATTGGTTAGCGCAGCAAACTCATAATTTGTAGGTTCTCGGTTCAAGTCCGAGGGGGCACATTAAAACACGGGTTCCATAGTATATCAACGAACAAGGTTTGAATTGGAAAAATAACAAATATTTTACTGATAAAAATTTACAAAAACAAATAGGTTCAGTTGGAGGAAAGAAAAATAGAGACAATAAAATTGGAATATTTTCTCTTTCGTATGAAGAAACTCGCGAAAATCTAGCAAAAGGAAGAAATAGAATAAAAGAAATTTACGGAGTTGATAGTTTGTTTTTTATTCTGAATAAAGATGAAGAATTTAACGAGAATAAAAAGAAAATATTCAAAGAAATTAAACATCAACAAGGAGAAAAAAATTCTCAATTTGGAACAATGTGGATCTATAATTTAGAATTAAAAGAAAGCAAAAGGATAAAAATTAACGATTCAATTCCAGAAGGATGGATAAAAGGTAGAAAAATGTTTAGATGAATATCTCCCCTGTCCCTGCACTGGTCTTCTAAACCAGCGTCGTTAAATTGCAGGAAGGATGACATCTGGATCGTTACCAGCAGGGGGGTCCAATTTTTATGGGGGCGTAGCTCAGAGGTAGAGCATATCTCTTTTAAAGATACGGTCGAGATTTCGAAATTCTCCGCCCTCACCATTGATATAAGTAAACTATATCAAGCCTCTATAGTTTAACGGGAAAAACAGGGGATTTGTAACCCCCAATTTTCGGGTCAGTTCCGAATGGAGGCTCCAATTTTAAAGGTTGACTTTCTTTATAAGTCGTAGTAAGATAGTTATATTGGTAGGTGCTAGATAGGTAATTAGGGTTGACTGTTAATCAATTGTATGTGGGTTCGAATCCCACCCTACCAGCAAATAAAATTACTGGACATCTACCTTTTGATGAAACTGGTCGATTAACTATTCCACTAGAACAATCTGAAAAATCTGATTCAGATTTCACACTACCGGAAGTCAGAGATCATTTAGCTAAAAAGGGATTCAAT